>Ga0265798_10000012_pt1 | contig 555031 bp, 495 predicted proteins | sample P3T30metagenome_FD_192430 | JGI IMG/M metagenome (GOLD analysis project Ga0265798, IMG submission 192430) | Plant litter microbial communities from East Loma Ridge, Irvine, California - P3 T30 | ecosystem: Environmental > Terrestrial > Plant litter > Unclassified | place: USA: California...
AAAAATCTGCAACTTTATCTCAATGAAATCGTTTATAAGCTAAATCGTCGTTATTTTGGAGACAAAATCTTCGACAGACTTGTGATAGCAGCTATTACAGGAGTATGAATAAAAACGGATATACATATAAAATTTAATTAAAAACCAAAGTAATTAATTTTAAATATTTTTTCAGTTTAAACCAAAAAAAATCCGAAGACAAGCTCCGGATCTGATATTACTGATATCTTTTATGTTCTTTATCTTTTATAAAAAGTTTTGTAAGAGGTTTGAAGAATGCTTTGTATTTTTCAGAATCAAATAACTGAGAATCTGTCAACGCTTTATACGTCATCAAAACTCCAAAAGGAAAGAGGATCATGTTGGGAAGCCAGGCCGCCAAATACGGGCTCATTTTTCCGGACCAAGCTACGTTTTCAAAACCAACATTGATTACATAAAATATAATGAATATAACAATCGCCACAATCACAGGAACACCCATTCCTCCTTTTCGGATGATCGATCCCAAACTCGCACCAATCATAAAGAAAATAATACAGGTAAATGAATAAGTTATCATTCTCTGCTGATAAATCACAACCTTGTTGAAATACTTTACACTAGGATTAAGTTCCTGATTTTTTGAATCTAAAGTTGTCTTCAGATTATCTAATCTGTTGTGCGCATTATAAATCATTTCAAGCTTTTTGTCTTTCTTGATGGTATCAAATTTATACTGAGATTTTACAGGAGCTTTCGATTTGTTTTTATCCATATAACTCACCACAGAGCTTGTTTGAGATATTACTTCTGTACTGATATTGCTGACCAATTTAACATTGTCTTTTTTTGTTTTACTGATTGTGGTAAATAATTCTTCAAACGACTGAAAACGGAAATCTTCAGTGATTTTTTCCTGTTCAATTGCTTTGTTGATGATCTCACTAACATCAAAATGAGAAATAAGCGTATCAAATTTTATCGCCTGATCAGGTTGTTTTAATCTTACATTTTCTGCTTTTCCGGCATAGCTGTCTTCAAAAACATAACCGTTGAATAAAACTAATTGAAGATAGTTCTTATTAGGAGGTGTTACAAATTTTCCTCTTTCTGCAACAATAGACTGTTGATTTTCGAATGTACTTGCTTTTTTATGGATAAAAACTCCTTCAAGATCACGGCCGTCTTCACCTTCAATTTTATCAAATTTCACCATATACCCAGGAATCTGATCGATAAATTGCCCCGGAGTAAAGTTCAGTGCAGGTTTTGTCTGAGCAATATTATAAAGCATATTTCTCGCTTTCTTTTGAAAATCAGGAATAATATTACTGGAAAAGAGGTAGAGTAGGACTGCCAGTAAAGTCACAACCCCTAAAAGTGGCATCATTACTCTTGTCAATGAAATGCCGGCAGCTTTCATGGCCGCTAATTCGTAGCGCTCACCAAATTCTCCAAAAGACATGATACTTGCCAAAAGTATCGTCAAAGGTAAAACCATACTTACAACATTCACTCCCAAATAAAACAGAAGCTTCATGATCTGAAACGTAGTAAGACCTTTTCCCATGAATTGCCCGAGCTGAATCCAGATAATGTTTACAATAAAAATGAAAAACAAAACACTAAATATAAAAAAGAACGGACCAAAAAAGGTTTTAATGATGTATCGGTCTAATATTTTAAACATAGGCAAATTTATAAAAAAAAACATACGGTTTTATAGATACATTATAATAGTGATTTAATGTTTTTGCAGTTTATAGTAAATGTACTTTATCTTACTTTTTTTTGATTATTTAATAGAAATTTAGAAATAATTTAATAATATAGGGTTTTAAATAGCTTTGTGGTGTATATTTGCCAATCTAAACAAAAAAATGTTAAAATTTTCATGAAAAAAGCTTTATATACTGTATTAATGCTAGCTTCAATGCTTACTTATTCTCAGGAATCGAAAGAACTTTCAAGATTTGTTAATTCTACTAAGGCTGAACTATCTATCAACCAAGGTACATCAACTCCAAATTTCATAAAATTCTCAAGTAGCAGTACATTGAATTTGCAGGGGAAGACTGCAACAGAAAAAGCTAAAGAGTTTATTGTAAACAATTATAAAATCTTTAATTTAACTTCTTCAGATGAACTTGTTTTTGTAAAAGAGTTTACAGACAACTATGGGTTGAAGAATGTTATTTACTCTCAGGTGTACAAAGGAATTCCTGTTTATGATGGAATTTTAAAATTTCATTTTAATAAAAATGAAGAACTGACTTCTATCAATGGAAATGTAATTCCAAGTATTTCAGATAGTGGAATTGCCGAAATATCGAAAGAAAAGGCTATTGAAAAAGCTAAAAATATCGTTAAAAATCAAAAACTAAGTTTTGCTGACATTCCTTTAGAAATTGAAAAATTCAGACTTTTGATTTTTCCTAAAGGTCTTGCTCAAAACGAAACGGTAACATCTTTTCTTGCCTATGAGATTGAAGTTACCAACAAAAATGATGTAAGAGAGTTTGTATACCTTGATGCTCATACAGGAAAGCTGGTAGAGCAATTTACAGGGATTCACAATTTAATTGACCGTAAGCTCTACGAAACCAATACCAATGCTGCTAACCTAAAATTTCAAGAGGGAAGTCCGTTCCCTGGAACGCTCAACCAATGGCAACAAAATGAGGTAGTAACATCTGAACATGTATACAATTTTTTTAAAAATGCTTTTAATTATATATCGTATGATAATGCAGATCACAGCATGACTACGATCAATAATAATCCTAACATCAATTGCCCAAATGCCAACTGGAATGGTGTAACGGCTAATTACTGTAATGGTACAGCTGCGGATGACGTAGTAGCACACGAATGGGGACACGCTTATACAGAATACACTAGTGATCTTATCTATCAGTATCAATCTGGAGCATTGAATGAATCTTACTCTGATGTTTGGGGTGAAACAATAGATCTTCTGAATAATTATGAAGATAATGGTGAAAATTTAGCAGTAAGAACTACAGCAAGCTGTTCTGGTAATCAGCGTTGGAAAATAGGCGAGGACGCCACTGCTTTCGGTGGTGCTATTCGTGATTTGTGGAACCCTAATTGCAACGGCAATCCAGGAAATACTTTAGATTCTAACTATTATCATTGTGATACAACAGATAATGGTGGTGTGCATCTTAATTCTGGAGTTCCCAATCATCTCTATGCCTTATTAGTAGATGGAGGAACTTATGGCGGATATACTATTACCCCAATAGGGTTTGTAAAAGCAGCACATTTATGGTGGAGAGCCCAAAATATTTATCTCACATCAACAAGTGATTTTGCAGTTTTTGCAGATGCATTAGAATCTTCTTTTGCCGATCTTGTAGGTATCAATCTTCAAGGACTTTCTACAACAACTACAGCAGCTGGAGCTTCGGGCCAGATGTTTACGGCGGGTGAACTTCAAAATCTCCAGAATGCTATTTTAGCAGTTAAATTAAGATCGTCTGTAAATACTCAATGCGGGTTTGTTCCCGTTTTGGCACCAGACACACCAATACTTTGTGCCAATGCTACTGCAGCTCCTTTATTTAAGGAAAATTGGGAGAATGGTCTTGGAAGTTGGGTAGTCACTAATGTAGGAACAGCATCAACCTGGATTGCAAGAAATTGGGTTGTAGATACCACTTTACCTAGAAGCAGAGCTGGAAAGGGTATTTTCGGAACTGATCCCAATTTAGGAAACTGCACCTCAAGTTTACAGAATGGAATTTTACGTCTTGAAAGCCCACAAATTACTTTTCCAAACTATACTTCAGGAAATTACGAAATGGCATTTAATCATTATGTAGCAACAGAAAAATTATATGATGGTGGAAATATAAAATATAGCCTTAATGGTGGTGCATGGACTTTGGTTCCTGCCACAGCGTTCACAGTAAATCCTTATAATATTATTTTGGAAACCATAGACAATGACAATCCAATGAAAGGGCAGCCTGCGTTTTCTGGTGTAGATCAAGGATCTATTGTCAGCAATTGGGGACAAAGTGTGATCAATCTTTCAACATTAGGTGTTTTACCCGGATCTAATATAAAGTTTAGATTTGAAATGGGAACTGATGGATGTGGAGGATACGACGGTTGGTATATCGACGAGATTTATGTCTACAATTGTAATTTCGCATCTCTAAGTATTTTGGAAACTGAAAAATTGAAAGGAATTTCCGTTTTTCCAAATCCTACTACAGGAATCATCACCATTAGCAACAGCAAAAATGTAGATCTTCAAAATGCTGAGCTGTACAGTTCTACGGGTCAGTTGTTAAACAGATATCCTTTAGAAAGGTCGCAAGATAACAAATTAGATCTTACACAATTAACAAAAGGAAATTACATCCTAAAAGTTGTTACTAAAGACAAAACTCAAAGTAGTTTTAAGATTATTAAAAAATAAGTCAATTAAAATGATATCAAAAATGCCTGCGGATTTCGCAGGCATTTTTGTTTTTGTAATAAAAAACTTTTAGACAACCATCAATTTATTTATTAGGATTTTCAAAATTAAAGACAAAAAACACTAACTTATTGGCTAGTCTTTTTTCGTTTTAAAGCTCCGTAACAAGATAATTTTTATATTTATTCTTATCAAAAACAAACATATTCGGATCTAGCTGCTGGTTTTCTTTGTATTCTTTAATTGAAATTACCGCAATATCTTTGTTATTTCCGTGCTGTTCAATTTTAAGCATCTGCTTTTTGGCTCCATCAATAAAAATGTAGATTGATTTTAATCCGTTCGCTTTCACAGGGGTCAATGTGATAAAATCTGCGCTCACGCCATCCACCGTTTTTTTACCGCTATACGTAACGTTGTAATCTTTTCTGTAAGAAGTAAGATAATTGATAGGAGAGAACATCGTAGAGCTTTCATTAGGCTTTGCTACCGTTACTTCCTTATCTTCTGTGTTGATATTATAAATTTTGCTGCCATCGAAAATCTGCTCGGTTTCCATAATTTTCAATTTGTATTTTTCTCCGGCTGTGTAGTAAATTCCGGGTTCGTTTTTACTTACGACACCATTTACGCCACTTCCAAATGCAAATTTAAAATAAGAATTCTTTTTAGATTTGTAATTTGCCGTCACATCATCCAATATTTTTTTTGCTTTAGCATCAATTTTCTGAGCCTGAACAAAAGCCATACTGCCTACTACAAAACTTCCAAATACTATTTTTGATATTATTTTTTTCATGTCTCTTTTCTAAATTTCTACTACTTAGACATTTTCAACTCTTAAAAGTTAAAATCTAAATCTGACTTGTTTTTTAATTTCGCAGGTCTTCCAAAAACTGTTCCAAAGAATTCAGATCGCTGATCAGTACTTCTCTTGCTTTAGCACCGTTAAATCCGCCCACGATACCGCTTGCTTCCAACTGATCCATAATTCTTCCTGCTCTGTTATAACCTAATTTCAATTGTCTCTGAAGCATTGAAGTAGAACCTTGCTGTGTTGAAACAATAATTCTCGCTGCTTCATCAAATAACTGATCTTTTTCATTCGGATCAAATGCTCCTACAGAGTTTGCTGCTCCTTCACTCACATATTCCGGAAGCATGAAAGCTGAAGCATAACCTTTCTGTTCCCCAATAAATTCAGCCAGCTTTTCTACTTCAGGAGTATCAATAAAAGCACACTGAAGTCTTAAAATTTCATTACCGTTAAAATAAAGCATATCACCTTTTCCAATCAGCTGATCAGCACCCGGAGAATCCAGAATCGTTCTTGAATCCACACTTGAAATTACTCTGAACGCTGCTCTAGCAGGGAAGTTTGCTTTAATCATCCCTGTAATTACGTTGACAGAAGGTCTTTGGGTTGCAACAATAAGGTGAATTCCTACAGCTCTTGCCAGCTGTGCTAATCTTGCGATAGGAAGCTCAACTTCTTTTCCGGCGGTCATGATCAAATCTGCAAACTCGTCAACAACCAAGACAATGTATGGTAAATAACGGTGTCCGTTTTCTGGGTTTAATTTTCTTTCGCTGAATTTTTTATTGTATTCTTTTAAATTTTTACAGAAAGCATTTTTAAGCAAATCATACCGCTGATCCATTTCTACACAAAGGGAATTCAACGTGTTGATCACCTTGTGAGTATCAGTAATAATCGCATCATCTGAATCCGGAAGCTTCGCCAGATAATGCCTTTCGATTTTAGAATATAAAGAAAGTTCCACTTTTTTAGGATCTACCATAACGAATTTCAATTCGCTTGGGTGCTTCTTGTAGAGTAGGGAAGTCAGGATTGCATTAATACCCACCGATTTCCCCTGCCCAGTAGAACCAGCCATCAAAAGGTGAGGCATTTTTGATAAATCGGCCATGAAAACTTCATTGGAAATCGTTTTTCCAAACACAACCGGAAGATCCATATCGGTATTCTGGAATTTTTGCGAAGCAATCACCGAACGCATAGAAACCATCGTAGGATTTTTTCTCGGAACCTCAATTCCGATCGTTCCTTTTCCTGGCATTGGTGCAATAATTCTGATTCCTAAAGCAGAAAGATTTAAAGCAATATCATCCTGCAATTTTTTAATCGCAGAAACTCTGATTCCTGCTTCAGGTACGATTTCGTATAAAGTAACTGTTGGCCCGATCGTCGCTTTAATTTCAGCAATCCCAACGTTGAAATTCTTTAATAAGCCAACAATTTTATTTTTATTTTCTTCTAATTCCTCTTTATTAACCGAAATTTCTTCATTCCCGTAATCTTTCAAAAGATCTAAAGTAGGCATCTGAAATTTCGCTAAATCCAAACGGTGATCATACAAACCGTGCTTTTCTATCAAATCATTTGAATGTACTTCAGCATCAGTTAAAATTTCCACAGCAGGTGCAACTTCTACATTAAACTTAATTCCATCAGCCGAAGGAATTGAGGGTTTCATATCAAAAGCCTCTTCAGGTCTTGAAACAGGAATTACAGGTTTTGTATTTAAATCTAAACTTACGGTTGATGAAGAATCTTTTTTAATTTCCTCAAATGAAGTCTGATTAGGCGTTACGATTGTTTCTACATTCGCAGCGGGCTGAATTTCGTTTGAAACTTTCGAAGGTTTTACAGTTTCCTGCGCTTTAATATTGCTGGAAACATCAGTTACAGTAACATTTGATGGGGAATCCTGAATTTCGCTTTCTAACTCTTCATCTGCTTCAAAATTTTCACTTGAATTTGGCATCATTGATTTTACTCTCCCGATTGTATTCTCATTGATTTCGTTAAATTTTGATTTGATTGAACTTGGACGAAGATTAAATTCAAGAATAAAATATAAAGCAATGCTCACCACCAATACCAGCCAAAGACCAACACTTCCGATGATTGCGTTCAGAGAATCCATTATTTGGTATCCGTAAACTCCGCTTAAAACTCCTGCATTTCCCTGACCTTTTGTAATCGCTCCAAAAAAGATAGGCAACCAACAGATAAAGAACAAAGAATGTCCGAAAGTCATCCAGGGCTTGAAGATTTTTTTCTTTAGAATCATTGTTCCGAAAACCACAAAAAGAAAAGCAACAATAAATGAGGCAACACCAATGCTTTCAAATATAAAAATATTGCCCAGCCAGTCGCCCAATTTTCCAAAAATATTAGAAGACTGTATGTTTTTGTCGAGCATCGTTCCTGCCTGGCTTTGATCTGATTTCCAATTCATTAGATATGAAATGAAAGAAAGCGCCAGAACTCCCGAAAAAACAATAAAAGTTAATCCGAAAAAGATGCGTGGCTTCGATAAAATTTTGCCTTTTTCAGGCGAATCGGTCTGCGGTTTTTGTGTTTTCTTTTCCATAATGTCAATCTCGGCAAATTTAGTGTTTTTTTAATATTGTCTCTGTTTTTTTTCATCAAAACACAGTCTCATTTCTACACTGATTCACAGATTATTTAGATTTTCAATAAAGAATTTAAAACTATTAAGAATCATTCAAAATAACGGTTTCATGGGGTTCTAATGACAAAAAACAGCTTTTTTTCTCTCCCTTTCGTTTTATCATCCTTATTTTTGCATGTCAAGTAAAAAAAATCATGAAGAAGATCCAGGATATTCTTATTTCAACCAGAACAATGGCTGTTCTATTGCTGGTTTACGCATTTTCTATGGCGTATGCAACATTCTTAGAAAACGACTATGGAACGCCCACAGCGAAAGCATTAATCTATGAAGCCAAATGGTTTGAACTGATTATGGTTCTTCTTATTTTGAATTTCATCGGAAACATTGCACGATATCGTCTTTGGAAAAGAGAAAAATGGCCGGTTTTGGTTTTCCACCTTTCTTTTATTTTAATTTTTATCGGTGGTGCCATTACAAGATATATCAGTTTTGAAGGTCAAATGGTCATCAGAGAAGGAGAAACTTCTAATGAAATTGTGACTGACAAACATTTCTTTAAAATTCAGATTGAAAATAAAGGTGATGTACTGAATTATCAGGATGTTCCTTACTTAATGTCTCCTTTACACAAAAACTTTAATGCAACCTATGATTTCCATGGAAAAGACATTAAAGTAAAGACTTTAGACTATGTTCAGAGAAAAAAAGACAGCTTGATTGCTGATGCGAATGGCGCTGAGTATCTTCATTTAGTTTCTACGGCTGAGACGGGAAGACAAAATATTTACATCAAACCGGGAGAGACAAAATCAATCAACGGAACTTTAGTAACGTTCAACAGAGCTATTGACGGTGCGGTTGAGTTTAAAAAAGAAAACGGAAAGATTTTAATTAAAACTCCTGTTGATGCCAACTTTATGACGATGGCAACTCAGGCTACCGGAACGACTGTAAAAGATCAGTTTCAACCTTTGGTTTTGAGAAGTTTATATACCATTAACGAATTGAAATTGGTGGTACCTGAAGGTCTTAGAAAAGGTAAATTAATGGCTTTTGAAGGCGATAGAAAGAAAGATCAAAATGTTCCTGACGTAATGACCATCGAGCTTCAAGGTCCAAAAACAAAACAGATTGTTGATTTATCCGTAGAAAGAGGAAATCCAAACGCTTACAAGCAGGTAACGATGGATGGTCTGAATATTATGGTAGGATTTGGCCCGAAAATTTACAACACGCCTTTTGCTATAAAATTAGATGATTTCGTAATGGAAACGTATCCCGGAAGTTCATCTCCGAGTGCTTACGAAAGTCACGTGAAGATCATTGATGAAGGGAAGCAGACACCTTATAAAATTTATATGAATAACGTTTTAAATTACAAAGGGTACCGTTTCTTCCAGTCTAGTTTTTCACCAGACAGAATGGGAACTGTTTTATCTGTGAACCATGATTTCTGGGGAACTTTGATTTCTTACATAGGATATGCATTTTTATTCGGTGGAATGTTCGTCATGTTCTTCTGGAAAGGAACTCACTTCTGGAAATTAAATAAAATGCTGAAAGATGTTAATAAGAAAAGAGCCGCAGCGGTTTTATTATTATTCTTAAGTTTTGGTTTCAATGCTCAGAAAATAGAAACGCATGGAACTTCAGACGGAAGCAGAGAACATGTACATGTAGAGGGTGATGGTCATACGCATGACGCAGCTCCAAAAACAAGTCAGGCAGAACAAAGTATACAGCAAAACTCAATGGCTGCGCCTTTAACAAAAATGAAAATGATTTCTCCGGACGAGATCATTGCAAGAAATAAAATCAGCAAAGAGCATGCAGATAAATTCGGATATCTTTTGGTTCAGAATTATGAAGGTAGAATTGTTCCGATTAATACGCAGGCTTTAGATGTTTTAAGAAAGCTTTACAAAAAAGATGCTTTCCGAGGAACAGACGGAAAATATCTTACCGCTAACCAGTGGTTTTTATCGATCAATACTGACACTCCGAGCTGGACAATGGTTCCGTTGATTAAGATTGATTCAAAAGGAGGAAAAGATCTTTTGAAAAAGACAAAAGCTGACGAAGACGGATACACTTCTTTAATGAATCTTTTCCCGGCAGACGCTAATGGAAACCTGACCTATATTTTAGATGAAGATTACAATACGGCTTTCCGTAAAAAACCGGGAGAGCAGTCTGAATACGACAAACAGGTTATCAAAATAAACGAAAGAGTCCAGATTTTTAATGAATTTTTCAGCGGACAGTTTATGAGAATTGTTCCGGTAAAAAACGACCCAAACCACACCTGGCACTCTTGGCTTGATCAAAAAATGGAGCCGGATATGGAATCTCAACAAGTAATGGGACCATATTTCGCAGAAGCTTTACAGGCTGAGAAAACAGGAAACTGGGCTAAAGCAGATACAGAATTAGCAAAACTATCAGACTATCAGCAGAAATGGGGAAAAAGTGTGGTACCATCAGAAAACAAAGTCAATCTTGAAGTTTTCATGAATGAAGTGAATCTTAACTTCAAGCTTTTAATTTTCTATACAATTATCGGAAGTTTATTGCTGATCTTAGGTTTTGTGGATTTATTTAAACCTAGAAAAGTGTTGAGTAAAATCATCAAAGCTATCATTATTATTGGTTCAATTGGTTATTTCTTTCACTTCTTAGGATTAATTGCAAGATGGTATATTTCCGGTCACGCACCGTGGAGTAACGGTTATGAAGCAATTATTTTCATTTCCTGGGTTGGAATTTCCGCAGGTTTAGCATTATACAGAAACTCAAATGCACTAATTCCGGCAGCCGGATTTATGGTAGCTGTAATTATGATGGGATTTGCTCATGGTGGTTCATCTCTTGATCCACAGATTACGCCGCTTGTTCCTGTATTGAAATCATATTGGTTAATTGTACATGTCGCGATTATTACCTCGAGCTATGGCTTCTTTGGACTATCGATGATTATTGCTGTAATTTCATTAGTGTTTTATATTATTTCAGATAAAAATGCTTTTAAAATTCATAACGATACAACGTTGAAAGAATTGGCAATTGTTTCTGAAATGTCTTTAACGATAGGCCTTTTTGCTCTTACTGTAGGAAACTTCTTAGGTGGAATCTGGGCCAATGAATCTTGGGGAAGATACTGGAGTTGGGATCCAAAAGAAACCTGGGCATTCATCTCGATTATGGTGTACGCTTTTGTTTTACACATGAGATTAGTTCCTGGTTTGAGAAGCAGATGGGCATTCCACGTTGCAACCATGTTTGCATTCTGTTCAATGGTAATGACTTATTTTGGAGTAAATTATTATTTAAGCGGACTGCATTCTTATGCAGCAGGTGACCCGGTTCCTGTTCCGGCTTGGGTGTATATCGGCTTAGCATCAATGCTTATTTTATCTGTAATTTCTTACGTCAGATTTACAGCTTTAAAGAAAAAATAGATATCAATTTATATATTTAAAACTCCCGAAAATTAATTTTTTCGGGAGTTTTTTATTATCAAATTTTATAACTCAGGAAAATATTATGAAAATTGAAACTTATAATAAATATTAAGAGAGGGCGGTGAAAAGATCAATTCTGAACTTTAAACTGGACTGACCGACCGACTTTCAAAGCTGGGATTATCATTCATGAAAGATGCAGTTGGAATGGTCAATTTAGCTTTAAAAAAGCTTCAGAAGAAAATATCGTTGAATTGGATGACGAAAGAAAAGCGGCGATGGTAAGCAATTTAGTGGTCGTTCTTTATGGTGAGAAAGCGGCACAACCCATTCTTAACGCAGGAACATTGTATAATTAAGGTTGAGTTAAAAAGGATATTTTTAATGAATTTAATTTTAAAAAAAACTTTGTATTCTTCGTTAAGTGAAACGCCTTTGCGAACTTAAAAGCAGTTAGTAGTAAAAAAATCTTTGCGAACTTTGCGTTAAAATAATTAGTTTTTAAATCTGCTAAAATGAATCTCAGAACCAAAAAAACTCTTCAGAAACCCCGGCAAAAGGTAAGAAATCTTTTGTTATAAGGATTGACGAGTTTACTTATAAGTTATTTGAAAAACGGGTAAATGATGAGAGTTCAGAAGTGTAAACGGACAAATAGAATATTTACTAAGTCAAAGTTTAGTCAATTTTGGGAGGAAGAAAAAAGAATAGAATAAGTTTAATTAAAATGAACAGCAGATAAGAGATTCTTTGCTTTTTTATTGAAAAATTCCTGTAAAATAACCACTGATAATGGTCCAGAAGTTTTTTCCAAGAAAATAAATCAGTGTAGAAGTGATAATTCCTTTTACCGTAAAAAAAATAATTCCGCCAATCCCGAATTTCTTCAGCATTTTCTTCCATCTGGATTTTTTCTCTTCATCAGGTTCTTGTACAGATTTATTGGTTTCCATTTCTGAAAGTGTGTAAATTATCATACAAAGATAAAGATGTTTATAATCATTCCAAATAAAAATAGCTTTAAATCATAAAAATTTCATCAATCCCATAATTCTTTTTATCTTAGGCAAAACGAAAAGTAACATTTATGTCAAAAAAAGTCAAAGATTTCGGAATCGAAAAATCTTTAAAAAATCTCGGAATAAAAGATGAAAATAAAGGAACTTCCACGGGAGGTAAATTTTTCGCTTCCGGGAAAACCATTGAAAGTTATTCGCCGTCAGACGGAAGATTAATCGGAAAAATAAAAACTTCAGCAGAGAAAGATTACGACAAGGTAATTGAAACTGCACAACAAGCTTTCAAAGAATTCAGAATGATCCCGGCTCCGAAAAGAGGAGAGTTTGTAAGACAATTGGGTCAGAAATTAAGAGAATATAAAGACGATTTGGGGAAACTCGTTTCTTACGAAATGGGAAAATCTTTACAGGAAGGTCTTGGCGAAGTACAGGAAATGATCGACATCTGCGATTTTGCGGTAGGTCTTTCAAGACAGCTTCACGGTTATACCATGCATTCCGAAAGACCAGGTCACAGAATGTACGAACAATATCATCCGCTTGGAATTGTGGGTGTAATTACAGCTTTCAACTTTCCTGTTGCCGTTTGGGCTTGGAATACCGCTTTAGCATGGATTTGCGGGAACGTTACCGTCTGGAAACCATCAGAAAAAACTCCTTTCTGTGCAATCGCTTGTCAGAATATCATGATGGAAGTTTTAAAAGAAAACAATCTTCCGGAAGGTATTTCGAGTGTTTTGGTTTCAGATCACGAGATCGGACAAAAATTAGTTGATGACAAACGAGTATCATTAATTTCATTCACTGGTTCAACCAAAGTGGGAAGAATGGTTTCATCTAAAGTAGCTGAAAGATTCGGAAAATCAATCCTAGAATTGGGTGGAAACAATGCCATCATTATCTCAAAAGATGCAGATCTGGATATGTCAATCATCGGAGCTGTTTTTGGAGCTGTAGGAACTGCAGGACAAAGATGTACTTCAACAAGAAGATTGATTATTCATGAAGATGTTTATGACGAAGTAAAAAACCGTTTGGTAAAAGCGTACGGACAACTAAAAATTGGAAATCCTTTGGATGAAAACATGCACGTTGGACCGCTTATCGATGTTCATGCGGTGAATCAATACGAATTAGCCATCGAAAACTGTATTCAGGAAGGTGGAAAATTTGTTGTAGAAGGTGGCGTTTTAGAAGGAAAAGATTACGAATCAGGATGCTACGTGAAACCATGTATCGCTGAAGTTGAAAATTCTTTTGAAATCGTGCAGCATGAAACATTTGCGCCAATTTTATATTTAATTAAGTACAAAACTTTAGAAGAAGCGATTGAAATTCAGAATGATGTACCACAAGGTTTGTCTTCTGCAATTATGACTCAAAATTTGAGAGAAGCAGAATTATTCCTTTCGCAGGCTGGTTCAGATTGCGGAATTGCCAACGTCAACATTGGAACTTCTGGTGCTGAAATCGGTGGAGCTTTCGGCGGTGAAAAAGAAACCGGTGGCGGGAGAGAATCTGGTTCTGATGTCTGGAAATACTACATGAGAAGACAAACCAATACGATTAATTACACGGCAAGTCTTCCGTTAGCTCAGGGAATTAAATTTGATCTTTAAATTAGAATGAAAAAATTATTATTTGTTGTTTTTTCATTAGTATCTATTTTTATTTTTTCTCAGGATGCAGATGAAAAAGAAATTTACTCTGTAGTAATAAATAGCATTCCCGAAGAAAATATAAAAATTATAAATGAATTTAGGCGTACGCGTTTTGAAGATATGCCGGATGAAAAAGAAGAATATAACTTTCTCATGAAAGGTTTTTTATTCCTGAGAAAAAGTACTATTAAAAATTTCATTCTAAATAATAAAGTTAAAACAACTGTTAATAATGATTTTAAAACAAATAAAAAAGTAATGATTGGTGATTTTAAATATAGCGAATCAATACTTTTATCAAACATAGGATTTGACTACAGTAAAACTCAGGCATTAGTACAATATCATAAAGACGATATTTTTCTTGCTCTCTTTGAAAAAAACGAAGGTAAATGGCTTTTAAAAGAAAAAAAGAAATTAAAAAACTTGTGGTCAGAGTATTTTAATGAACAAATAAATTAATATGGACAATACACTAGAAACCAAAATAAATAAAGTAAAAGAAACCGTAGGAAAACACGTTTTAGCAGACGGTTTTGATTTTGTCATGGACATAGAAAACTCTCATGGATCTTGGATTCATGATTCACTTACAGGTAAAAATTATCTGGATATGTTTTCAATGTTCGGCTCGGCTTCGATTGGATACAACCATCCTTATCTTGTTGAAAGATCTGAATGGCTGGGCAAAATGGCCATCAATAAACCCACTTTGGCAGACGTTTACTCCAAAGAGTATGCAGACTTTTTAGAGACTTTCGAAAGAGTGGTTATGCCTCAAGAACTTCAGTACGCTTTCTTTATCGAAGGCGGAACTTTAGGCGTTGAAAATGCAATGAAAGCTTGTTTCGACTGGAAAACAAGAAAGAATTTCGACAAAGGTCTTGATATTGAAGCCGGAATCTGTATTCATTTCAGACAGGCATTTCACGGAAGAAGCGGTTACACTTTGAGTTTAACCAATACTTCAGACCCAAGAAAATATCAGTATTTCCCGATGTTTGAATGGCCGAGAATTTTAAATCCAAAATTGACTTTCCCAATTACAGAAGAAAATCTTGAAGAAACTATCAATAATGAAAGATTAGCTTTATTAAATATTGGTGAAGCGATTTTATCAAATCCTGACAAAGTTGCATGCATCATTATTGAACCAATTCAGGCAGAAGGTGGTGACAATCACTTCAGAGATGAGTTTTTTGTTGAATTAAGAAAATTGTGTGATGAGCATGAGGTTTTATTAATTTTTGACGAAGTGCAAACCGGAATCGGAATTACCGGAAAAATGTGGTCTTTTGAACATTTCAGTGTGAGACCGGACATCATTGCTTTTGGTAAAAAGACGCAGGTTTGTGGAGTTTTAGCGAACAGAGAAAAATTTGATGAAGTTCCTAATAACGTTTTCAGAGAAAGCTCAAGAATCAATTCTACTTTTGGCGGTAACTTTATCGATATGCTGCGTTTCCAATTGGTAATGGAAGTAATTGAAAAAGAAAATTTAGTTGAAAATGCCAGAGTTGTTGGTGACTATTTATTAGAAGGTTTGCAAAATTTAGCTCAAAAATTTCCTGAAAAAATTTCCAACGCACGAGGAAGAGGGTTGATGTGCGCAATTGATTTGCCAACTCAAGATCACAGAAATAATCTGCGTGAAATTCTTTTTGCCGACGGATTAATTATTCTTTCTTGTGGTGATCAATCCATACGTTTCAGACCGCATTTGAACGTTACAAAAGAAGAAATTCAGATTGCTTTAGACAAAATCGAAAGCAATATTAATAAAATTTAAAATTTCAAAATTTGGAATTCTAAAAAAAACGTCCTATATTTAGATACTCAAAATGTATATTATATGGAACGTAACACGAGAGTATCAGTTTTTGAAAGCGATAAACCTTCAGAAATTCAGTTGATCAAGTCTAAATTAGAAGATGCGCAAATTACCAATGCCGTAGAAAATAATTATCTTACTTTCACGACAACGCCTACTGCGACATCGCTGAAGGTCATGGTAGATTTACAAGATGAGAAGAAAGCATTTGATGTAATTGATGCTTATCTTCAACAAAATCAGAATCAATAAAAATCAATTTCATAATTTTAAATTTTACTACTTCGGAACCGAAAATTAATTCAAATTAGTTTTCGGTTTTTTTTGTCAAATTTTAAAAATGAGAGTATTGATTATCCATAACCGTAATAGGTGAAAAGCTTTGAGAGTTTTAATAAGTGAAACGTCTTTGTGTAACTTGAAAAGCAGTTAGTAGTTAAAAATCTTTGCGCACTTTGCGTTAAAATTAGGTATTATCACAGACATTCAATAAAATTTTAAATATTAAAAAAATAAACTTAATGGTTCAAAATAATAAAATTGGATTCAGAAAAGCTGAAATTTCAGACAAAGATATTATCTGGGAAATTATTCAGCAATCTATTGAGCGAAGGAGAATTGATGGCAGCAGCCAATGGCAAAACGGTTACCCCAATCAGCAAACTGTCGATAGTGATATTACTAAAAATTTCGGATTTGTATTGACGGTGAGTGATGAAATCGCAGTGTATGCTGCATTGATTTTTAATGATGAACCGGCGTACAGTACGATTGATGGAGCTTGGCTGACGAATGGCGAATTTGTTGTTATTCATAGAGTTGCAGTTTCCGAAAAGTTTACCGGCCAAGGTCTTGCCAAAAAACTTTTTGATGTTATTGAAGATTACGTAAGATCTCAAAATGTTCACAGCATAAAGGTCGATACGAACTATGATAATGCTGCAATGCTTAAAATTCTTGAGTCAAAAGGCTATACTTATTGTGGTGAAGTTTTGCTTCCATCGGGAATGAGAAAAGCGTTCGAAAAGGTATTGATTTAAAAAACTTCAAAAGGTTAAATCTGTTCCGATTGATTCTTTAAGAAACTATATATTTATAAACTCTATTGCGTTTGTTCGTTTAGTTCCGAACTAAGTTCTACTTTTGCTCAGAATTAATATGCTATGAATTGTAATCAGTAAAATTCAGTTTAGCTGAAATATGAGAGCAATTACATAGCCTTTACTAACAATAATTTCTACATATGAATAAAAGTATAGAAATTGATGAGAAGATTTTTCAGGATGCTGTTAAATTTTACAGCACAGTGCTAAATCTGCCTCCATTGGCTTCTAAAATCTATTCCTACCTTATTTTCGATTTTGAAAAGGTGGGAATTACTTTTGATGAGTTTGTTGAAGTTTTTTCGGCAAGTAAAAGTTCTGTTTCCACTAACATTTCTCTCTTATTAAATTCACAATTGATCATTGATGTCAATAAAATGGATGAGAGAAAGCGTTATTTTTTCGCCAATGATGATTATAAAAAAATCAGATTTGAAAAAATAGTCCAGAAAATGCAGGATGAGCTTAAACTTTTAGAAAACCTCAATCAATTCAGAAAAGTAAAAGACGAAGACTCTGACCAAAAAAACGAGGTTTACAAATCTCTTTTAAATAAAAGCATATCAAATATTCAGGAATCTCTTAATAAACTATAAAAATGACAAACAAGCTTATACTATTTTCTGTAGCAGCATTTTCTCTGACTGCTTGCAAAAAAGAAGCTCCGAAACAGGATGGCCCAAAAACATTTCCGGTAATATCGGTAGAAAATAAAAATATAACGGGATATGATGTCTTCCCTGCGAGCATTCAGGGTAGAGTAAACAATGACGTGAGAGCCAAAATATCGGGTTACATCACTCAGGTTTTGGTAGATGAAGGGCAATATGTAACGAAAGGACAAGCGTTATTCCGTCTGGAAACCAATACTTTAAACGAAACTGCAGCAGCAGCGAAAGCAGGAGTTGGTGCCGCACAATCAAATATTGCAGCAGCTCAGGCAGCAGTAAATGCAGCTCAGGTAGAAGTGAACAAACTGAAACCTTTGGTTGAAAAAAATATCATCAGCAATATTCAGCTTCAGACGGCTCAGGCAAATCTTTCTCAGGCTCAGGCTCAGGTTCAGCAGGCAATTGCTGCGAGACAACAGGCAAATGCCAATTATAAAGGAGCAGCAGCTAACGTTGATTATTCAATTATCCGTGCGCCTATATCGGGTGTGATCGGTAAATTACCATTAAAAGTAGGAAGTTTAGTTGGCCCAACTGATCAGACAGCTTTAACGACAATTTCAGATACTTCAGAGATTTTCGCCTACTTTTCAATGAATGAAAAAGAATATTTCGATTTCCTTGAAAAATCTGTAGGAGCAACGGTTCCTGAAAAAATCAAAAACCTTCCGATGGTTGAATTACAGCTAGCAAACGGAAGTTTATATCCTGAAAAGGGAAGAATAGAAGCCATTACGGGTTCTATCGATGCTACAACGGGAACAATTCAGTTCAGAGTAGCATTCAAAAATGCACAGAAACTTTTAAGCAACGGAAACAGTGGAACGATAAGATTCCCTAAAACATTTGACAACGTTTTGGTGGTTCCAGAAAGTGCAACTTACGAGCAGCAAGGTATTGTTTACGTTTATAAAGTTGAAAAAGATACCGCAAGAAATACCGTTGTGGAAGTAATCGAAAGAATAGACAATTTAGCTTTAATTAAATCCGGGCTTAAAAAGGGTGAAGTCATTATTGCAGCCGGAACAGGAAACATTAAGCCTGGAACAGCCGTAAAACCTAAAAAAGTAAGTATGGATAGTCTTGTTCAATCAGTAAAACCGAAATTCTAATGATAAAAAACTTTATTAACAGACCGGTTTTATCCACTGTAATCTCCATCCTGATTGTTATTCTCGGGGTTTTGGGATTGACGGCACTTCCGGTTACACAGTATCCTGACATTGCACCGGCGACGGTGAGTGTGAGAGCAAATTATACCGGAGCCAACGCTGAAACCGTAATGAAAAGTGTGGTTGTTCCTTTGGAAGAACAGATCAACGGGGTTGAAGGAATGGATTATATCACGTCTACTGCAGGAAACGACGGTTCAGCTCAGATTCAAGTATTTTTTAAACAGGGAGTTGACGCAGATATTGCTGCGGTAAACGTACAAAACCGTGTTGCGAGAGCGTCCCCGCTGCTTCCGAGTGAAGTTACAAGAGCGGGTGTTGTTACACAGAAACAGCAGACCAGTGCATTGATGTACCTTTCTTTTTATTCTGAGAATAAAAATATTGATGACGTTTACCTTCAGAACTTTTTGAATATCAACGTTATTCCAAATCTTCAGAGGATTAATGGAGTAGGTGAAGCCAACGTTTTTGGTGGAAAAAACTATTCGATGAGAGTTTGGCTAGATCCTGCAAAACTGGCAGCGTATGGAATCACACCAACTGAAGTTACCAATGCCATCAACGATCAGAGTAGAGAAGCAGCTGCGGGATCTCTAGGTCAAAACAGCGGAAGTTCTTTTGAATATATCATTAAATATGTCGGAAAATTCAGCGAAAAGGAGCAGTATGATGACATTATCATCAAGTCTCTTCCTGACGGGCAGAATTTAATGCTGAAAGATGTTGCTAAAGTTGAATTGGGAGGTCTTTCTTACTCGGGAGTGGGTGAAAATGGTGATAATCCATCAATCAGTATGGGGGTTTTCCAAACTCCTGGATCAAATGCTCAGGAGATTATTGAAAACATCAAAAAACAGCTTAAAGAAAATGAAAGTTCATATCCTGAAGGTGTAAAATATACTTTTAACTTTGACACCAACGAATTCCTGGATGCATCTATCGAAAAAGTAATTCATACTTTGATCGAAGCATTTATTCTGGTATTTATCGTAGTGTATATTTTCTTACAGGATTTCAGATCAACATTGATTCCTGCGATTGCGGTTCCTGTATCGATTGTAGGAACATTTTTCTTCCTGAATTTATTTGGATATTCATTAAACCTTTTAACACTTTTCGCATTGGTTTTGGCGATTGGTATTGTGGTTGATGATGCGATTGTTGTCGTCGAGGCGGTACACGCCAAAATGGAAAATGGTATTTCGAACGCGAAGAAAGCAACCGTTGAGGCGATGGATGAAATTACAGGAGCAATTATCTCTATTACTTTGGTAATGGCGGCTGTATTTATTCCGGTAACCTTTATTACAGGTCCTACCGGTGTATTTTATCAGCAGTTTGGAATCACTTTGATTATAGCAATCATCATTTCAGCGGTCAATGCATTGACGTTGAGTCCGGTTTTATGTTCATTATTCTTGAAACCTCACGAAGAGCACCACGAAGATTATAAAAATAAAAATTTCATTCAGAAGTTCTTTTATAAATTTAATATTGGATTTAAAACCGCTACAGACCGTTACGGAAGAGGATTCAACTTCTTAATTAAACACAAATGGGTAACTTTACTCATTCTTGTGCTTACTTGTGGAATTATTTATTGGGCGAACGGAAGCATGAAAAAAGGTTTCGTACCTACCGAAGACAGAGGAATTATATTTACCGATGTTCAACTTCCTCCGGGAGCATCGATGGAAAGAACTTATAATGTTCTGAAAACTTTGCAGAAAGATGCCATGAAGATTCCTGGAATTCAGAATGTCACGATTTCTACAGGTAGAGGACTATTATCCGGAAACGGTAGTAATAATGGACTAGCGTTCGTTAAATTAAAACCTTTTGACGATAGAAAAGGCGACGGATTATCATCCGACGAGATTACGAAACGTTTATTTGGTTTAGCAGGAAAAGTGCCTGATGCGAAAGTAGTATTCTTCCAGCCGCCAAGTGTACCGGGATTCGGTAACAGTGCAGGTTTTGAGATGGTACTTTTAGATAAATCAGGAGGTGATTTTGCTGAATTGGATGCTAAAACCAACGAATTCATCGGAAACCTGATGCAGAGACCGGAAATTGAATTTGCTCAGACTTCATTCAATACTAAATATCCACAGTACATGATGGAAATCAATGTTCCTTTGGCTAAGCAAAAAGGAGTTTCTGTAAATGACATATTGGCTACAATGCAAGGATATATCGGGGGAATTTACGGCGCTGACTTTACCAAGTACGGAAAACAGTTCAGAGTAATGATTCAGGCACTTCCTGAAAATAGAGTGAGTGCAGAAGATCTTAACCAGTATTATGTAAAGACAAGTTCAGGAGAAATGTCACCAATTTCACAGTTTGTGACGCTGACAAAAACCTACGGTCCACAATCTGTTGGTCGTTACAACTTGTTTACTTCGGTAAAAATCACAGGAGCCAACAAGGCAGGATTCAGTTCTGGTGATGCGATTACTGCAGTTCAGGAAGTTGCAAAAGAAACATTGGATCAGAATTATGATGTTGAATTTACAGGTCTTACGAGAGAAGAATTAAGTTCAGGATCTCAGACTTTATTGATCTTTGCTTTAAGTTTGGTGTTTGTCTATTTCATTCTTTCTGCTCAGTACGAAAGCTATATTTTGCCTTTGGTTGTGGTTATTTCACTTCCTCTTGGGGTTATGGGAGCTTATTTCGGACAGAAAATTATGGGTCTTGAAAACAACATTTACTTCCAGATTGCACTAATTATGTTGGTCGGATTATTAGCTAAAAATGCGATTTTGATTATCGAATTTGCGGTTCAGAGAAGACATCATGGTGAAACAATTGTAGAGTCTGCCATCAACGCAGCCAAAGCGAGATTGAGACCGATTTTGATGACTTCGTTAGCCTTTATCTTCGGTTTATTACCATTGGTTTTAGCCAGCGGAATCGGCGCAGTTGGTAACCGATCAATTGCAACGGGTGCTTCGATAGGGCTATTAATCGGTACCATCTTAGGAGTTTTTGTAATTCCAGTTTTGTACGTGGTTTTCCAGACTTTACAGGAGAAAATCAAACCCATCAAGCACGAAGACATCAATTTAGCTGAATAAGAAATCTTTAAGATTTAAATAATGAAAAATTTATCAATAATAAAAGGAACTGCTTTTTCAGTGCTTACCGCTCTGGTTATTACTTCCTGCCATGTCAGAAAGGAATATGAAAGACCTGCAGCAGCAGTAGATGAAAAACTCTTCCGTACAGATATGCTTCCGCAGGACAGCACTAGCACCGCAAATGTTTCCTGGAAAGAAATATTTACCGATCCTATCCTTCAAAAGCATATTTCTAAAGCTTTAGAAAACAATTTAGATATAAGAATCGCTCTGCAGAACATTACTTCTGCAGAAGCGTATTTGAGACAGAGCAAAGCTGCTTACCAACCAACTTTAACGGTGGGACCTGGTTATACTTTTCAGACTCAGTCTCTGAACACTCAGTTTGGGCAGATCATTGGAGAGAGAAGATATGTGAATCAGTTTGACATTACCGGGAGCATTGCTTGGGAAGCTGATTTATGGGGGAAACTGAAAGCTCAGGAAAAAGCTCAGCTGGCGACGTATTTAGGAAATGTTGCGGCACATCAGGCTGTGAAAAGTGATTTGGTTTCTTCAATCGCTTCAAGTTATTATCAGTTATTGACTTTAGATGATCAGAAAAAAATCATTCAGGAGACAATAAAAATCCGTGAGAATAATCTTGAAACTACTAAAGCTTTGAAAGTAGCCGGAACTTTAACGGAAGTTGCTGTTCAGCAAAGTCAGGCCTTAGTTTATAATGCACAGTCTTTGTTAATCGATATCGACACTCAGATTCAACAATTAGAAAACACAATGAGTCTTTTGATGGGCGAACCTTCAAAAGCGATTGAAAGATCAACTTTAGAAAGTCAAACACTTCCTTCAAATTTTGCATTAGGTTATCCTGCCAATTTATTAGCGAACCGTCCGGATGTAATGCAGGCAGAATTTAATCTGATGAATGCTTTTGAATTAACCAATTCTGCAAAAGCACAGTTTTATCCGACATTAAAATTAACGGGAAGCGGTGGATTACAGTCGGTTGATATTGACCATTTGTTCAGTGTCAATTCACTTTTTGGCAGTTTAATCGGAGGATTGGCTCAGCCAATTTTAAACAAAAGACAGATTAAAACCAATTATGAAGTAAGTTTGGCAAATAAGGAAACGGCATATTTAAACTTTAGAAAAACCGTTCTTACCGCAGGAAAAGAAGTTTCTGATGCCATCAGAGTATTTTCTGTACAGGATTCTTTTATTGATTTAAAAACGAAAGAATTGAATGCCTATAAAAATTCGGTAGAATATTCCCAGGAATTGGTGAACTACGGAATGGCAAACTATCTTGAAGTTTTAAATGCCAATGTAAATTCATTAAATGCTGAACTGAATATTTCTAATGCACAATACAGTAAAATGAAAGCCGCAGTAGATTTATACAGAGCCTTAGGCGGTGGATGGAAATAAGCTAGTATTTAAGCTAAAGAATACAAATAAATTAAACGTATGCTGTTTTTAGCATACGTTTTTTTATGATTATTTTAAATTTCACTTGCATATATGTAGTTAACTACGTAGTTTTGTACGTAAATAGGTTTTATGTTAGAAATTCGCCAAATAAGCAACCCATATTCAGAAGCAGTCATTGATTTAATTTTGAATATTCAGCAGAAAGAATTTAATGTTCCCATTACAATTGACGACCAACCGGATCTTCTGCATATTGATGAATTTTATTTTGCGACTGGCGGAAACTTTTGGGGAGCATTTATCAACAATGAGCTTGTGGGAACAATCGCTTTGGTGAAGTTTGATGAAAAAGCTGCGGCAATCAGGAAGATGTTTGTCAAAAAAGAATTCAGAGGAAGTGAATACAGCATTGCACAAAAACTGTTAGAAATACTCATCACGTACTGTTGTGAAAATGGCATTGATGAAGTCTATTTAGGAACAGTATCTATACTACAGGCAGCATTACGTTTCTACGAAAAGAATCATTTTAAGATTATCGAAAAGGAAAATCTACCCGCTAAATTTCCTTTGATGAATGCCGATAACGTCTTTTGTTTCCTCAATCTAAAATCCTAATCATGAATGTCATCAACGAATCAGGTATCTTGGCCTTATCGACAAGATTGCAAAGACTCAGTGAGCAGTTGCGCAAGGACGGAGCTTTAATCTACAAAGAATTTGAAATCGATTTTGAGCCAAAATGGTTTCCAGTAATTTTCACTTTACATCATAAAAAAATATTGAGTGTTGTAGAGATTGCCAATGAAATAGGGTACAGTCACCCTTCGACCATCAGTTTGCTGAAAGAACTTGAAAAGCAAAAAATGATCATTTCTAAAAAAGATAAATCGGATGAGCGTAAACGTTTGATTGAATTATCTCCAAAAGGCATAGACTTGACAGAAAAAATGCAGCCGGTTTGGGAGTTAATTTCTACGATTTTAGGTGAAATAACAGATAATAACAATCACTTGCTGAGGGCAATAGAAGAAGCTGAAGAAAAATTGGCAACGCAATCATTTTTCCAACGGGCAATACAAATGAAAAATACCAAATAACCTTGGAAACACAAAAAAACCTGTAAACAAGTTTACAGGTTTCAATAGTATAATGTAGAAATTATTTATTCTTATCTCCAGTCCAAGCACCACTTCTCGTTGGCGTTGGTACTGCGTTTGTCCAATTTCCGCTCCCTTTTTTATCAGGGGTTAAAGTTCCTGAAAACTGACCGTCAGATGGCAAACCAAGTTCTGCTGTTAACTGCCCTGAAGCATCCAAGTGACCTGAAATGTTATAGTTTTCATTATTAACTTCAGAATGCATTGTTCCTTTAACATTTCCGTCGTCAGAAACCACAAAATTCCATACTCCTTTATCACTTCCTGTGTACGTTCCTGACCAAGTTCCTATGTAATCATAGATTGTTTCGTCATCAGCTGTACATCCGATTAGTAAAAAAGTAGTCACTAAAAGTAAAAAAAGTTTCTTCATAGCTTTTAATATGGTTTGATAAAGTTTTGTTTTTGTGGAGAATATGGGGATCGAACCCACCACCTTTAGACTGCCAGTCTAACGCTCTAGCCAGATGAGCTAATTCCCCGTTATCTCTGTGCTTTTCACACGAAGCGGTACAAAAGTAAGTAATTAAACCATATTTGCAAATAATTTGTTAAATTTTATTTAAGAAAAAGCTTTAATTTAAAAAGAATTCCCTTTTCTTTTAAATTCTTTAAGGAAATGACAAACTGGTTTAGCCATATTAAAAATATTTCTATCTTGAAATAGACTTATCCACCCATTTACACAAATCCCATCCTAATAATTTCATTATCTTTTTTCAAAGCTACAAAGTGAAACTGTACGTCACTCTCGGAAAAATGTTTTTGAAAAACGTATTCATTGTGCGTTTTTCCAGCAGAAATAATCTCTTTAAAATGTTCTGACTCATACTCATCAAAATCAATTTTCAAAGTCTCCACAATGATTTCATCAACGCTGATACTTTTATTTAATGCTAAGCTGTAATCCCACAAACCTTCGGAAACAGAAACTAGGTTTTCAAGCGGAGAAATTTCGCCAAACTGAAAATCTCTGAGCATCATTAAACCTTCATCTGTAGCAATTCCATTTTTTACAGTCCTTTTTCCTTTTTCTGAAATAATGTCTAAGTCTTTAATCTCAGTCATCAGTTTCGCAAACTTCTGGTAGAGTAGGGCATCATCACATTCTTTAATATAGGGCTCAAGGCATTGCCTGAAAACTTTACCAACTTTTGAACAATGACCAAATTCTGAACTATTCTGACGAACTTTTTCGTACGATGCGCTTTTCTTGAAAGCATTCTTATTAAAGCCACTTTTCTTCCGAACAACATTTTTGCCATTCAGATTATAAAAAACCAAATTTCCTACCGTTCCGTTGAGTTTTAAAAAGCTTTCATATGTTGCCATGCGATCAATATTGAACGTCAAATATAACAATTAATTTCAAATGTTACTATTTTAACATATAATTATGGTATAGTTGTAGTATAATTATGGTATAATTAAAATTTAATGTTTATATTTGTTTCAATTAATGAGGTAGATTAAAAATCAATCAGATATGAATTTAAAATCAGTACGATATAACACAATTTTAAGACATTTTGCTGTTTTGTCAATTTCGGGAATGATCATCACTTCATGTGGAAGTTCGAAAGCTGTTTCTAAATCAAAAAACTCATTGAGTTCAAAAGTTTCAAAATCAGAAAGGCTGAGAAAATTGGATTCTAAATTTGACGGTAAACTATCCGGTTCAATGAAAAGTATTTTAAAAGATGCTGAGAGATACTTAGGAACACCTTATAAGTTTGGCGGAAATACATCTTCTGGGTTTGACTGTTCGGGTTTGACCACAAAAGTGTTTGACGAAAACGGCTTGAAGCTGCCAAGGAGATCAGCTGACCAGGCAAACACCGGAAAAAATATTGATTTGGAAGAAGCGATGCCTGGTGATCTTTTATTTTTTGCAACAGCAGGAGGAAGCAAAGTTTCTCACGTTGGAATCGTTCATACGATTGAAAATAATGGCGAAGTAAAATTCATTCACGCATCGACTTCAAAAGGGGTGATTATTTCCTCACTCAACGAAAAGTACTGGAATAAAGCCTACCTTCATGCACAAAGGGTTTTGTAAATAACCAATGAACTATATGCATTTTATTATAAATAATTCGTTTTCAAAATCATAATTCGGAAAAGCTTTTGCTGAACTTTTTTGTATATTTGGCGACATATTTATTAAACTGATTTAAACTAAAAACATGTCGTTACAACAAACTATTGAAAATATCTGGGATAATAGAGATTTATTACAAAATGAAGAAAGCAAAGCGACTATCAGAGAAGTTATAGCTCTTTTAGATTCGGGAAAACTTCGTGTTGCTGAGCCTACAGAAAACGGGTGGCAGGTAAACGAATGGGTAAAGAAAGCGGTAGTAATGTATTTCCCCATCCAGAAAATGGAAACTATTGAAGTAGGTCCTTTTGAATTTCATGATAAAATGCCTTTAAAAAGAAATTACGCTGAAAAAGGAGTGAGAGTTGTTCCTCATGCTGTTGCAAGAGAAGGTTCTTTCATTGCTTCAGGTGTTATTTTGATGCCTTCTTATGTGAATATCGGAGCTTATGTAGATTCAGGAACAATGGTTGATACTTGGGCGACGGTTGGAAGTTGTGCACAGATTGGTAAAAACGTTCACTTGAGCGGTGGTGTTGGGATCGGCGGAGTTTTAGAGCCACTTCAGGCTGCACCGGTAATCATCGAAGACGACTGTTTTATCGGTTCCAGATGTATTGTTGTAGAAGGCGTTCATGTTGAAAAAGAAGCAGTTTTGGGAGCGAATGTTGTGCTGACTGCTTCAACTAAAATTATTGATGTTACAGGCTCAGAGCCAATTGAAATTAAAGGAAGAGTTCCTGCACGTTCAGTGGTAATTCCTGGAAGTTATACCAAACAATATCCGGCAGGAGAATTTCAGGTTCCTTGTGCTTTGATTATTGGTCAGAGAAAAGAATCTACAGATAAAAAGACGTCACTGAATGACGCTTTGAGAGAGAATAATGTTGCGGTTTAAATTATACTTAACCTAAAACTAATCATCTTGAAAGAAAAATTTTTAAAGTTTATTTTAAACCCCAGATATATATTTGGGGTTTATCTTATTATAGCGATAGTAACTGCTATCTCAAAATATTTTAGAGGTAACGCAATCAATAATTATCTCATTTTTAAGTACACCTATATCAATACACTTCTTGAAAAAAACCTGTACTTACAATACCCGGAACATTTTCAGGATTCCAATCATTACGGGATTTTCTTCAGTGCGTTGATTGCTCTATTTGCTTTAATGCCAGATTGGCTTGGGATTTCTCTTTGGAATGTTGCCAATACTTTTATCTTTATTTATGCCATCCATAAACTTCCTTTTTCTGACAGTAAAAAGGCTATTTTCGCCCTACTTTGCTTGCAGGAATTTATCACAGCTGCTTTAAGTTTGCAGTTTAACATTGCACTCGCTGGCTTACTGATTTTGTCTGCGGTTTATATTTATGAAAATAAAGAGGTGAAATCTGCTGCTTCGCTTATGGTTGGTATATTTGTGAAAATCTACGGTGTTGTAGGATTATCGCAGTTTTTCTTCATTAAAAATAAAACCAAGTTCATTATTGCAGGAATAGTCATTGGATTATTATTCTTTGTATTTCCGATGATTTATTCAAGTCCGGAATTTGTCATTCAAAGTTATAAAGACTGGTCAGTCTCTTTAGCCGAAAAAAACGGCCAAAATCAAAGTTTAAACAGCTATCAGGATATCTCTTTAATGGGCTTTGTGAGAAGAATTTTAGGAGATGCTACGATTTCAAATCTTTCATTTTTAGCATTTGGTTTACCTTTATTTGCATTGCCATATGTAAGAATCAAGCAATATAAAAATTATGCTTTTCAATTAATGATATTGGCGTCAACATTACTTTTTTTGGTATTATTCAGTTCAGGGTCAGAATCTCCAACATATATTATTGCCGTTGCAGGAGTTATGATTTGGTTTTTCTTACAGAAAAAGAGAACACCCGTGGTTTTAGGAATGCTTATTTTTGTCATCATTCTCACCTGTTTTTCACCTTCAGACTTGTTTCCAAAATCGATCAAAGTCAATTACATTGTCAAATATTCTCTAAAAGCTGTACCTTGCATTGTGGTTTGGTTTAGAATCATTTATGAACTCATGACCAGAGATTTTGAAAAAGATTACAGTCTGCAATAATATCTTATGAAATCGCCATTACAAATTTTCAAACGAATATTTATCATGATTAGGCGATTCCATTTGACTATTAAAAAAACAATAAATATCTACAAATGAAAAAAATATCTATTGTCATTCCCGCCTATAACGAAGAAGGAAACGTCGCACTGATTCATCAAAAAATCAAGGAAGTTTTTTCAGAATTACAGAACTATGATTTTGAAATTATTTTCGTAAACGACGGAAGCAGAGATAATACTCAACAGCATTTGCAGATCTTATCTGACAGATTTGAAGAAGTAAAATTCATTGAGTTTTCACGAAATTTCGGACATCAACCTGCCGTAAAAGCCGGTATGGACAGTGCTCTAGGAAATGCGGTAATTTCAATGGATGGCGATCTTCAGCATCCTCCTGAACTCATTCCGCAAATGATTAAAAAATGGGAAGAAGGGTATGATGTGATTTTAACGATCAGAAAATATCCCAAAGAAATTTCTCTTTTTAAAAGAAAAACTTCCGACTTTTTTTACAGACTTTTATCAGGATTGTCTGACGTAAATCTCACAAAAGGTGGTGGCTCAGACTTTAGACTGATGGATGCCAATGTGGTCGAAGTCATGAGAAAATTTAATGAAGATGACTTATTTCTTCGTGGGCTCACAAGTTGGATGGGCTTTAAGCAAACTGCGCTTGATTTTACAGCATCCGAAAGGGTTTCAGGACAAAGCAGCTACAACCTAAAGAAGATGATTACTTTTGCTTTTACTGGGATCACCGCATTCAGTGTAAAGCCTTTGTATATTGCTGCATATTTAGGTTTTTTATTCTCCGGATTTTCTGTGATTGGCTATGGTGCTTACGTAATTTACGCTTTTGTTACCAAAACAGAAATATCAGGTTGGGCATCACTTATCATGACGATTGTTTTCTTCGGCGGCTTGCAGTTGATTATATTAGGAATTATCGGAATTTATTTAGGTAAAATCTTTAAACAGGTGAAAGCAAGACCCAATTATATTATTAAAAATAAAAACTTTTAAAAAATGGTATTGTTAAGTTTTGACATCGAAGAATTTGATATGCCGTTTGAGTATCAGGGTAAAATATCTTTTGAAGATCAAATTTCTATTTCTCAGATTGGTTTAACGAGAATTTTAGATCTTCTTAAAAAACACAACGTAAAAGCAACTTTCTTTTCGACCGTAATTTTTGCAGAAAACAGTAAAGATCTGATCAGCCGTTTGCTTCAGGAAGGTCACGAATTGGCTTCTCACACGTGGTTTCATTCTGAATTTGAAGTAAAACATCTTAAAGAATCCAGAGAAAAATTGGAAGAATTATTTTCTACCAATGTAACCGGATTGAGAATGCCGAGAATGATGCCCGTCGATCAAACAGATGTAGAAAATGCTGGATATTTGTACAACTCATCCGTCAATCCAACTTTTCTTCCGGGAAGATATAATAACCTAAAAGTTTCAAGAACTTATTTTAAAGAAGGAAAAGTAACTCAAATTCCGGCATCGGTTTCTCCTAATTTTAGAATTCCTTTATTTTGGTTGAGTTTTCACAATTTTCCTTTGAGTTTTTACAAAAAACTGGCGTCTGATACTTTAAAAAAAGATCATTATCTCAATATTTATTTCCATCCCTGGGAGTTTGCTGAAATTAAAAATCCCGATTTTAAACTTCCAAAATTCACCATCAAAAATTCTGGAAATGAAATGTTAGAAAGGTTTGAAAACTTCGTAGGTTGGCTGAAAAGTAAAGATTATCAATTTGGAACATTCCAACAATTTTATAAATCGATAGAGTCATGAAAATCGCATTTGATGCCAAACGTTTCTTTCACAACACTTCCGGTTTAGGCAACTATTCACGCGATCTGGTCAGGATTTTATCTCAGTATTTTCCGGAAAACAACTATATTTTACTTAATAAAAATAAGTCTGAACGAGGAGAAGAAATTATAGAACAGGCGAATGTTCATTTTATCGAATCTTCAAAAGGAAAATTTTCCCGTCAGTTTAAAATGGGGAAAGATGCGCAGGCTCAAAATGCAGACATCTTTCACGGATTATCGGGAGAATTGCCTTTAAAATGGGGTAAAACTCCGATTAAAAAAGTAGTCACCATTCATGATTTAATTTTCATGCGTTATCCGCAGTACTATTCCTTTTTTGACAGAAAAATTCACTTCTGGAAATTTAAAAAAGCGGCTGAATCTGCAGATAAAATTATCGCCATTTCCGAACAGACTAAAAATGATATCATTCATTATTTAAAAATTCCGGAGAGCAAAATTGAGGTAATTTATCAGGGCTGTCATCATGCCTTTAAAGAAAATCAATCCGAAGATTTCATTCAAAAAACTAAAGAAAAGTTCAGTTTACCGGAACGATTTATTCTCAATGTCGGCACCATTGAAGAGCGCAAAAATCTTTTAAATATTGTTAAAGCAATTGATCAAACTGAAAGCCCTTTAGTGGTTGTCGGAAGAAAAGCAAAGTATTTTAATAAAGTTCAGTACTTTATCAAAAAAAATAAAATGGAAAAACAAATCCATTTTCTGGAAGGCGTTTCAATGGAAGAGTTGGCGGTGATCTATAAATTAGCCGATATTTTTGTCTATCCGAGTTTTTTTGAAGGATTTGGAATTCCTGTGATTGAAGCTTTATTTTCAAAAACAGTGACAATTACCAGCAACACAAGCTGTCTTCCTGAAGCCGGAGGTAACGATTCTGTGTACATTAATCCTGAAAATTATCAAGATCTAAGGTCAAAAATAAAATTTCTCTGGGACAGTGAATCTGAGAGAAAACGCCGTGCTGAAAAGGGTTTTGAGTTCGTACAAAAATTCAATGATGAGCCGATTGCCAACGAACTGATGAATCTTTATCAAAAAATTATTTCGTAAAATTCTTGTCAGTTTAAAAATAAGTTCTACATTTGTACCACAATATTCAATACAATGAAAACGAATTTTTTAACACTTCATCATTATCATCATCTCTGCTAAGACGGAATTGATTGATATTTGTGTTAAAATAATATTATAAAAAATTAAACCGTCTGAGTCAGTAGACGGTTTTTTTGTTTCCTTATTTCTCCCTAGAAATTGCACAATCATTCCAAGTTTATTTACTCAGACTCAATGTAGATCACATGAGTAAAATAAAAATTGCCATACAAAAAAGTGGCCGCCTGTATGAAGAGTCACTGCAGCTCCTTAAAGACTGCGGAATTTCTGTCAACAACGGAAAAGATCAGTTAAAGATTTCTGTAGACAATTTCCCGATGGAAATTATGTTCCTCAGAAATTCTGATATTCCACAATATCTGGAGGATGGAGTGGTCGATATTGCGATTGTCGGCGAAAATCTTTTAGCTGAAAAGAAAAAAGAAATAGCAGTCGTTCACGCACTTGGATTTTCGAAATGCCGTGTTTCTTTAGCCGTTCCGAAAGAGGTGGATACTGATGAATTAGATTATTTTCAGGGAAAAAAAATTGCCACTTCTTACCCGAATACCTTGCAAAAATTTTTGAGGGAAAATAATATTTCTGCCGAAATCCATGTTATTTCCGGTTCAGTAGAAATTGCCCCAAATATCGGACTGGCAGACGGAATCTGCGACATTGTTAGTTCGGGAAGCACTTTGTTCAAAAATGGTCTGAGAGAAACTTTAACCATTTTAAAATCGGAAGCTGTTCTCGCCAAAAATCCAAAACTGAATGCGGAAAAGGAATTGATTCTTGAAAAATTGCTGTTCAGAATTAAAGCAGTTTTGAAGGCTAAAAATTCAAAATATATTCTGATGAATGTTCCCAATGACAGAATTGAAGCAGTTTCAAATGTACTTCCTGTTCTGAAAAGTCCGACCGTAATTCCTTTGGCTCAGAAAGGTTGGAGCAGTATTCATTCAGTGATTGATGAAGAACGTTTCTGGGAAGTAATTGATGAGTTGAGAGAAAACGGTGCACAGGATATTTTAATCATTCCAATCGATAAAATGGTAATTTAAGATGAATATTTACAAAAATCCAAAAAGAGAAGCCTGGTCTGAATTAACAGAAAGACCGGTTTTTAAAAAGCAGGAAATTTCAGAGATCATTACCAAAATATTTGCCGAAGTCGAGAAAAACGGTGATAAGGCTTTGATCAATTATGCTGAAAAATTTGACTCTGCAAAAATTAATCAGCTACAGGTTACTCAGGAAGAAATCGATATTGCTGAAAACTTAATTTCACAAGATTTAAAACTTGCTATTCAAACTGCTAAGGATAATATTACAAAATTTCACGCTTCACAGGTTGTTGAAATTGAAAAAATAGAAACTACAAAAGGTGTTGTTTGCTGGAGAGAAAACCGGGCGATCGAAAAGGTGGGAATTTATATTCCTGGCGGAACGGCGCCTCTATTTTCGACCGTTTTAATGCTCGCAATTCCTGCTCAGTTGGCGGGCTGCAAAGAGATTATATTGTGTACGCCACCAGATCAAAATGGAAAAATTAATCCAGCTATTTTGTACACCGCAAAACTTTGCGGAGTTTCAAAAATATTTAAAGTGGGTGGAGCACAAGCGGTTGCTGCAATGACTTTCGGTACAGAAACAATCCCTAATGTATTTAAAATTTTCGGCCCCGGAAATCAGTTTGTTGTTGCAGGAAAAGATTTTGCTCAGAGTTTTGGCGTTGCCATCGATATGCCAGCAGGACCAAGTGAAGTTCTGGTTATCGCTGATGAAAATGCTGTTCCTGATTTTTGTGCAGCTGATTTACTTTCACAGGCTGAGCATGGAAGCGACAGTCAGGTAATTTTTATTACGACAGATCTGAAAGTTTTAAATGAAACGATTGATGAAGTAAAAAAGCAGATCAAAGAACTTCCTAGAAACGAATTTGCTCAGCAATCGTTGAACAACAGCCACTTTATTTTGGTAGATTCTGTGGATGAAGCATTAGAATTCAGCAATCTGTATGCGCCCGAACATTTAATCTTAGCTGTTGAAAACTTTGAAAATTATATCAGCAAAATTCAGAATGCTGGTTCGGTTTTTCTAGGGAATTATTCATGTGAAAGCGCCGGAGATTACGCCAGCGGAACCAACCACACTCTTCCCACCAATGGTTTTGCGAAAAACTACAGCGGAGTTTCTTTAGACAGTTTCGTGAAGAAAATTACTTTTCAGAATCTTTCGAAAGAAGGCTTAATGAATTTAGGAAAGACGATTGAACTCATGGCTGAAGCAGAAGGACTGTTGGCACACAAAAATGCAGTATCCATCAGATTAAAATAAGATAATGACGACCATAAATATTCAAAAATTAGTTAGAAAAAATATCTCAGAACTGAAACCCTACATCAGTTTCAGAGATAATAATGCGTTCGAAAATCCTTTGCTGATGGACGCAAATGAAAGCCCGTTTGGAGAATTTAACCGCTATCCGGATTCTACTCACAAGAATCTCAGAGAAAAAATATCGGCTTTTAAAAACATTTCAGCAAGCCAAATCGCCATTGGAAACGGAAGTGATGAATTGATTGATTTAATTATTAAAATCTTCTGCGAACCAAAGAAAGATGCTGTTCTGGTGATGAACCCATCTTTTGCGATGTATGGATTTTATGCAGCAATTAATGAAAACAAAGTTTTGCAGCTCAATCTCAATGATGATTTTGAAATTGTACAGGAAGATTTTTTAAATATTGTAGAAGAAAATCAACCTAAAATCCTATTTCTATGTTCACCCAATAATCCGACGGGAAATTCAATCAATGAAATTGAATTTTACATTCAGAATTTTGCTGGAATTGTAGTTGTTGATGAAGCGTATATTGAGTTTTCAGAACAGAAATCCTGTCTCGAATTAATCGATAAATACTCAAATCTGATTGCTTTGCAAACCTTCTCAAAAGCCTGGGGTTTGGCGGGTGCAAGAGTCGGTATTGCTTATTCGTCCGTAGAAATTACGAATCTTATTTATACCGTCAAATCGCCTTTTAATGTGAATGTTTTAAGCCAGAATTTAGTTTTAGAAATATTGGATCAAATTGAAGATTTCCAAAATAATTTAAACGAAATCCTGAAAGAAAGAGCTTGGCTGAAAGATCAGTTTATAAATTTAGAATGCATTTCAAAGGTGTTTCCAACGGATGCTAATTTCTTTCTGATTGAATTTAAAAATGCAGAAGAAGTGTATTCTACATTAATTGAAAAAGAAATTCTGACCAGCAAAAGGTTTCCTCAAATTCCCAACTGCATCAGACTCAATGTTGGAAGTCATAATGAAAATGAAAGATTAATTAATATTCTAAAAAATATTTAAAATGAAAAAAGTATTATTCATCGACCGTGACGGAACATTGATTCTGGAGCCACCAATAGATTTTCAGGTTGATTCTTTGGAAAAACTTGAATTTTATCCTGGAGTTTTTCAAAATTTATCCAACATAGTGAAGGAATTAGACTTCGAACTTGTGATGGTAACCAATCAGGACGGATTGGGAACGGAGAGTTTCCCTTTCGAAGATTTCATAAAACCGCAGGAAAAAATATTGAAAGCATTTGAAAATGAAAGGATTATTTTCAGTGATATTTTAATTGACAAAAGTTTTGAACATGAAAATTCCCCTAACAGGAAACCTGAAATCGGAATGCTGGGGAAATACATTTATGGAAATTATGATCTCGAAAATTCTTTTGTGATCGGAGACCGTCTGACTGATATTCAGTTAGCTAAAAACTTAGGTTCAAAAAGTATTTTTTTAAGTGAATCTGAAAATGAAAATGCAGATTTAATCACAAAAAATTGGGCCGAAATCTATCAGTATTTAAAACAGATTCCAAGAAAATCTAAAGTTTCTAGAAAGACCAATGAAACCGAAATCAAAGTCGAGGTCAATCTCGAGGGAAGTGGAAAATCAGAAATTTCAACAGGATTGCATTTTTTTGATCACATGCTCGAACAGATTTCAAAACATGGAAATTTAGATTTAAAAATTAAAGTAAACGGAGATCTGCAAGTTGATGAGCACCACACGGTTGAAGACACGGGAATTGTTCTCGGAGAAGCAGTTTTACAGGCTTTAGGCAAGAAAAAAGGGATTGAGAGATATGGTTTTCTGCTTCCGATGGACGATTGCCTTTCTCAGGTTGCAATTGATTTTGGGGGAAGGCCTTGGCTGGTTTGGGATGCTGATTTTAAAAGAGAAAGAATTGGGGATGTGCCGACCGAAATGTTTTACCATTTTTTCAAGTCGTTTAGTGATGCTGCGAAATGCAATTTAAATATTAAATCTGAAGGAGAAAACGAGCACCACAAGATAGAATCGATCTTTAAGGCTTTTGCGAAGGCAATCAAAATGGCTGTCAGTCAGACCGATCAGAATTACAATTTACCATCAACCAAAGGAAGTTTATAAAATGATTGCAATAATAAAATACAATGGCGGAAACGTGAATTCTGTTCAGAACGCATTAGATAGATTAGGCGGAAAATCGATCATTACCGATGATTTTAAACTGATAAAAAATGCAGAAAAAGTGATTTTCCCGGGTGTTGGTGAAGCTTCTTCGACGATGAAAGTTTTAAAAGAAAAAGGTTTGGATCAACTGATTCCTTCACTGACGCAACCAGTTTTAGGAATCTGCCTCGGAATGCAGCTGATGTGTAAAAATAATGAGGAAGGAAATACAGTAGGAATGGGAATTTTCAATTGCAATGTGAGAAAATTTCCACCATTGGATCTTGTTCCGCATATGGGTTGGAATACGGTTTCTGATTTAAAAATGCCCTTATTTTCAGAGATTTCTGAGGAAAATGATTTGTATTTTGTTCACGGTTATTATTGTGAATTGTCAGAACATACAGCTTCTGTTTGCGATTACATTTTGCCTTTCAGTGCTTCTTTGCAGAAAGATAATTTCTTTGCAACTCAGTTTCACCCGGAAAAATCGGGAAAATTTGGAAGTCAATTACTTAAGAACTTTTTAAAAATTGAATTATGAAAATCATTCCTGCCATAGACATCATCGACGGAAAATGTGTACGATTGTCAAAAGGTGATTACGAAACTAAGAAAATTTATAATGAAAATCCACTCGAAGTTGCTAAAGAATTTGAAGATTTTGGAATTCAGTTTCTCCATTTGGTGGATTTGGATGGTGCAAAATCAAAACATATTGTCAATCAGAAAGTGTTGGAAACTATTGCAAAAGAAACGTCATTGCATATCGATTTCGGTGGTGGACTGAAAACTGAAGAAGATATTGAAATTGCTTTCAGTTCCGGCGCAAAACAGGTTACGATTGGCAGTATTGCCGTTCAGAATTCTGAATTTTGTTTTCAGTTGATTGAAAAATATGGTTCAGAAAAAATAATTTTGGGTGCTGATTGTGACAACCGAAAAATAAAAACTTCCGGTTGGCTCGAGGAAAGCGATAAAAATGTCATTGATTTTATTCTTGATTATCAAAAGAAAGGCATTGCGAATGTGATCTGCACAGATATTTCAAAAGACGGAATGTTGGAAGGTGCCTCCACAGAATTGTACCGGGAGATTTTAGCAAAAGCAAAAATTCAATTGGTAGCAAGTGGTGGAATTTCCTGTATTGAAGATGTGTATTTAATGAAAGAAATCGGATGTGCGGGAACCATTATCGGAAAAGCTATTTATGAAGGCAGAATTCAGCTGGAAGATTTGCAAAAGTTTATAGAAAACCATCCTTTAAGTCCAACGGGACGATTTAACTGAGAATAGGGGTGAAATTCTATCAATATTAAAGATTATATTAAAAAAATGCTTAAAAAAAGAATAATCCCCTGCCTCGATATTAAAGACGGAACGACAGTAAAGGGAATCAATTTTATTGGATTGAAGAACGCAGGAAACCCAATTGACTTAGCCAAAAAATATGAGAATGAAGGAGCTGATGAACTGGTTTTTCTTGACATTACGGCAACAATCGAAGAACGGAAAACTTTTACCGAATTGGTGAAAAATATTGCTAAAGAGCTGAGTATTCCATTCACAGTGGGTGGCGGAATTTCATCCATTGAAGACGTCAGAAAATTATTGGAAGCCGGAGCCGATAAAATCAGCATCAATTCTTCTGCAGTGAAAAATCCTTATCTGATTTCAGAATTGTCAAAAGAATTTGGCAGCCAGTGTATCGTCGTGGCAATTGACACTAAATTTGTTAAAGATGAAGATTGGGTTTTTGTAAAAGGTGGGAGAGAAATGACACCTTTGAAAACCTTAGACTGGGCCAGAAAAGTTGAAGAATTAGGAGCCGGTGAGATTCTGTTAACGTCAATGAATGGTGACGGAACGAAAAACGGTTTTGATTTGAGATTAACGAAACTCATTTCAGAAAATGTAAATATTCCGGTGATCGCTTCTGGCGGAGCAGGAAAAACTGAGGATTTTGAAGATGTTTTTAATACAACAAAAGCAACAGGAGCTTTGGCTGCCAGCATTTTCCATTTTGGAGAGATACGTATTGATGACTTAAAAAAAGAATTGAAAAAAAGAAATATAAACGTACGATGAAAATAGATTTTAACAAAACAAACGGTCTTGTTCCTGTAATCATACAGGATGACCGAACTTTGCAGGTTTTGATGCTGGGTTACATGAATGAAGAAGCTTTTAACAAAACAAAAACCGAAGGCCTTGTTACTTTTTTCAGCCGTTCCAAAAACAGATTATGGACGAAAGGTGAGGAGTCGGGAAATTTTTTAACCGTAAAAAATATTAAGATTGATTGTGATCAGGATACGGTTTTAATTAAAGTAATTCCTAAAAATACAGTTTGCCACACCGGAAGCTTCAGCTGTTTTGGTGAGAAAGAGTCCAAAGGTTTTCTCTATGAACTGGAAAATAAAATAGCTCAGAGAATTAATGACAAAGTAGATGGATCTTATACGTATTCACTTTTTCAAAGAGGCATCAACAAGGTCGCCCAAAAAGTAGGCGAGGAGGCTGTAGAACTCGTGATAGAAGCAAAAGATGAGAATGCTGATTTATTTAAAAATGAAGCGGCAGATTTACTGTATCACTTTTTAATTTTATTGAAAGCTAAAAAGTTTTCTTTAACTGAAATTGAAGAAATTCTGTTAGAAAGAAATCAATAAAAAACCTGCAAAGTGCAGGTTTCGGTAATATATACAAAATTATTTCTTGTTTTTGTCATGCTCTGAAGCCTTTGCAAAATGTTGCAGAGCGCCTAATGCAGCCTTTCCGATATTGAATACATATCTTGTATCTGTATTGGCAAAAGTATCGTCTTTTGTATGTGGAAGTTCGCTTCTCAGATATTCAAAAAAACCTGTAATCACTTCGCCTTTTTTCTCAAAAGAAATATAATCTGTGTCTTCAGCAGGATCTACAGCAGCTTTCAGAGGAGAATAAAGTGCGACATATTTCATCAAATCTTTTGTAGCCTCCGTCGAAGCTTTATTATTTTTGGAAGTTCCCCCCTGATCTTCATCACAGTAAACTGTATCATGGAACAGTCCTTTTTTACCGCCAACCTGATCCAGATTAAAAACCAGCTTAATATCAAACTGACGGACATTATCTTTATAAACAACATTGTCAACGTAATGCCTGCTTCCCTTCAACCCTTGCTCCTCGCCGGAAAAATGAATGAATTTTATGGAATAATCTGTTGGCACATTTCTTAAAATTCTTGCAGCTTCCATGATGATGGTTGTTCCGCTGCCGTTGTCGTTTACGCCGGGGCCGTTGATGCTGTCGAAATGACCACAGATAATGATATATTTATCGGGATGTACAGAACCTTTCTTGGTGATAATCAGATTTTTTGATTCTGCTCTTCCCGTTTTGAAAGGGTCTTCAGCGATCTGGTCTTCTGTAAATCCGTAGGAAAGATATTTATTTTTAATCCAGTTAAAAGCATTGTCATTTTCTATAGAACCGGTAGTTTTAATTCCTAAACCTTCAAATTCCTTCAGATTGGCAACTATATTTTTTTCTGAAATCATCTCAACTCTGGTTTTATAAGCTGGAACTGCATTTTGTGCATAAATTCCGGTTACAGCGATTGAAAAAAATAGGAGAAATTGAATTTTTTTAATCATTCGTTTTAAGAGATATTACTTTTTAAATTTATTTTTCAATAATAATTTTTCTTGAAATTTTTTCACCATTAAAACTAATCGTTACAACATAATTCCCTGAATTTACTCCTGAAACATTGATTTCCTTCTGATTGTCAGATTTTAAAACTAATTTCCCGCTTATATCAGTAATTTCAACATGAAAATCTTTAATATGATTCGGCAATTCGATATTTAAAATATTTTTAGCCGGATTAGGATAAACTTTTACTGATTCTAATAGATTTGCGTTCGTTTCATTAACTGATAATGTGGTATTCGCTATTGCAAAATGTTGAAGCGCACCAACCGCAGCTTTACCAACGTTAAAAACATAAGTCGGATCTACATTGGCAAAAGTATCATTCGCAGTATGCTGATTTCCACTAACGGGGGATTCATAAAAACCCGTAATGATATCTCCTTTTCCTTCGAATGGCATATAATCAGAATTATAAGCATACGACATTGTTGTCTGCAGTGGAGAATATAAAGTGGTGCAATTTGCCAACTGCTGAGTAAAAGCTAATGAAGGGGCATTATTTGCTGTTTGATTGTTATTGTTAGGTTGTATGTCGCTTTCGCAGATGATGGTATTATTATTTGCTCCCAATTTTCCGCCAACCTGATCGATATTGAAAACCAGTCTAAGGTTTAATTGACGTACACTATTCTGGAAAACAACATTGTTTACATAATGATTACTTCCCACAAGCCCTTGTTCTTCGCCAGAAAAATGAATAAATTTAATAGAATATTCAGTAGGAATATCTTTTAAAATTCTGGCAGCTTCCAGCAAAATAGAAGTTCCGCTTCCGTTATCGCTCACTCCAGGACCTACTATGGTATCGTAGTGCCCGCAGATAATAACATAAATGTTTGGATAAACTGTTCCTGTTTTTGTAATAACTAAATTTTTTGTCGTATTTCCGTTTACCGTAAAGCTGTCTTCAGATATTTGACCTGCAGTATAACCATAAGTCTGATATTTACCTTTAAGCCAGTCTAAGGTATTATTATTGGCAGTCGAACCTGAAGTTTTCACACCTAATGCTGCGAAATCCTGCAACAGTGAGGTGATATTGGCTTGCGTCACCTGATTGACCCTGTTTTGATAAGCCTGAACGAAACTTTGAGCCTGAGCACTATATGTTGCTAATGAAAGGAGTAGAAGAGTAGTTAATTTTTTCACTTTTAATAAGATACTTTAATATTCAGCAAATGTAGATAATAAAAAAATCCCGAGCAAAAAACTCAGGATTTAATATTGATAACAAAAAATTTTACATTATTTTACTTGATCTACAACTGCTTTGAATGCTTCAGGATAGTTCATCGCTAAGTCAGCTAAAACTTTTCTGTTTAATTCAATGTTGTTCTTTTTAAGAGCTCCCATAAATTGAGAGTAAGACATTCCGTGCTCTCTTGCTCCTGCGTTGATACGCATGATCCAAAGTGATCTGAAGTTTCTCTTTTTCTCTTTTCTTCCACGGTAAGCATATTGCATTGCTTTTTGTACCGCGTTTTTAGCAACAGTCCAAACGTTCTTTCTTCTACCGAAAAAACCTTTAGCTTGTTTCATTAATTTTTTTCTGCGCGCTCTAGAAGCTACGGCATTTACTGATCTTGGCATAATTTAAATTGTTTTTTTGAAAAGGGCGGTAAACTGTTTCATTACACTTATCTGCACCGTTTCAGGGTTAAAATGTTGAATTGTTATTCTTATAAACCGAAAAATGATTTATAAAAACTACTTAATTGCTAATTGACGTTTAACGCCTTTCTCATCCACTTTCGCAACATAAGAAGTAGTAGTAAGATTTCTCTTCTGCTTAGTTTCTTTTTTAGTTAAGATGTGGCTTTTGAAAGCATTTTTTCTTTTAATCTTACCAGTTCCGGTAAGTTTAAAACGCTTCTTAGCACCTGATTTCGTTTTTAATTTTGGCATTGTTTGCTTTTTTATGTTTTTGTTATCAATACTTTTTCAAGTGTAGCAATATATCAGTTTACCAGTATATCAATGACAAATCAATTGTTACATTGTTAGACTTTTAGATTGTTACATTATCTTGGGCGTGTCCCTCACTCGTTCATTCCGCTTCGCTCCATTCACTCATTCGGGTCAGGCTATTCATTTCAAGTCCTCGCACTGCCGCAGTTGCCGGCTCTTGCTGTGGGCTTTCCATTACTATCCTTCACGCAGATATTCGGTTTGCAAAATTACGAAAAATTATCATACAAAAAGAGACTTTCATTAGAAAATCTCTCTATGTGTATTTCATAAGACAATGAGTCAAAAAGCTCATCATCAGATTGTCAAATTATTTAGCTGGTTTTTTAGGACTCATCATCATAATCATTCTCTTACCTTCAAGTTTAGGTAATTGGTCTACTTTCCCCACGTGCTCTAATTCCTGAGCAAGTTTAAGAAGCAAAATTTCACCTTGGTCTTTAAAGATAATAGAACGTCCTTTGAAAAATACGTAGGTTTTCAATTTTGAACCTTCTTCCAAAAACTTTTCAGCATGTTTTTTCTTAAAATCATAATCGTGCTCGTCAGTCTGAGGTCCGAAACGGATCTCCTTTACAACCACTTTGATTTGTTTTGCTTTAAGCTCTTTTGTTTTTTTCTTTTGCTCGTATAAAAACTTTTTATAGTCTAATATTCTCGCAATGAAAGGTTCAGCTTTGTCTGAAATCACGACCAAATCTAATTCCTGTTCTTTGGCAATTTGTCTCGCTTTGTCAATCGGGAAAATTCCCGGTTCTACGTTGTCGCCCACTAAACGAAGTTCTCTTACGCGAATCTTATCGTTTATCATGTGTAAGTCCTCCTGTGGTGGACGTCTTTGTGGGCCTCTGTTGTTAAATCGTTGTGCTATCGCTTTATAATTTTATTGGTTAATAACTAATTTGAATTTAATGATTTAATAATTACAAAGATTAAAAAAATACTTTCTCCAAATCCTTAAATTATTCAATTTTAAATCTTTAAATAACTTTTCTATATTGATGCTGCTTTTTTGAAGTACGCTGCAAACTCATCCATGCTCATTACTCCAAGGTCGCCTTCTCCACGTCTACGTACAGAAATTGTGCCATCTCTTTCTTCATTTTCTCCTACTACAAGCATAAAAGGAATCTTTTTTAATTCCGCATCACGGATTTTCTTACCCGTTTTTTCGTTTCGCTCGTCAATCAGTCCGCTAATATCGTGATTTTCTAAAAATTCTGAAACTTTTTTAGCGTAATCTACATATTTTTCACTGATCGGCAATATGGTAAACTGATCCGGACTCAACCACAATGGGAAATCTCCGGCAGTATTTTCTAATAAGATGGCAATAAAACGCTCCATAGAGCCAAAAGGAGCTCTGTGAATCATGATTGGTCTGTGCTTCTCATTATCGCTTCCTATATACGTAAGGTCAAATCTTTCCGGTAAATTGTAATCTACCTGAATAGTTCCCAACTGCCATTTTCTTCCCAAAGCATCTTTCACCATGAAATCTAATTTAGGACCATAAAATGCAGCTTCTCCATATTCTGTAACCGTATTTAGGCCTTTTTCTTTTGCTGCAGTAACTATTGCGTTTTCTGCTTTTTCCCAGTTTTCATCAGAACCGATATACTTTTCTTTATTATCAGGATCTCTCAATGAAATCTGAGCAGTAAAATCAGCAAATCCAAGTGAACCGAAAACATAAAGAACCAAATCAATCGTTTTCTTAAACTCATCCATCAACTGATCCGGAGTACAGAAAAGATGCGCATCATCCTGAGTAAATCCACGAACACGAGTTAAGCCGTGAAGTTCACCACTTTGCTCATATCTGTAAACCGTTCCAAATTCTGCATATCGCTTGGGCAAATCTCTGTAACTCCATTGTGAAGTTTTGTAGATTTCACAGTGGTGAGGACAGTTCATTGGTTTCAGCATAAATTCTTCTCCTTCATTCGGAGTTTTGATCGGCTGGAAACTGTCTGCGCCATATTTATCCCAGTGTCCTGAAGTCACATATAATTCTTTGGCACCGATATGTGGTGTCATTACAAATTCGTAACCTCCTTTTTTCTGAGCATCAGAAAGGAAATTTTCTAATTTTTTTCTCAAAGCAGTACCTTTTGGCAACCAAAGTGGTAAACCTGCACCTACTTTTTCTGAGAAAGCAAAAATCCCTAATTCTTTACCTAATTTTCTGTGATCTCTTCTTTTTGCTTCTTCCAATAACTCAAGATATTCAGTCAGTTCTTTCTGTTTTGGGAAAGAAATACCGTACACTCTTGTTAACTGAGGATTTTTCTCATTCCCTCTCCAGTAAGCACCTGCAGCATTCAATATCTTTACGGCTTTCACAATTCCGGTATTTGGAATGTGACCGCCACGACAAAGATCTGTGAAGTTATCATGCGTTACAAAAGTGATTTCACCATCATTAAGATTAGAAATCAATTCTACTTTATAAGGATTATCTGCATAAGTTTTTAATGCTTCTGCTTTAGAAACAGGATACAGAGAGAATGTTGAGGCTTTTTTAGCGTTTTCTAAAACTTTCTTTTCAATTTTCTCAAAATCTTTTTCAGACAGAACTTCGTCCCCGAAATCTACGTCGTAATAAAATCCGCTTTCGATTGCCGGACCGATTGTTAACTGAGCATTAGGATAAAATTCAAGGATTGCCTGCGCCAAAAGGTGGGCAGAAGAATGCCAGAAGGCTTTCTTACCAAGATCATCATTCCATGTCAAAAGCTGTACCGTAGAATCTGTGGTAATAGGCGTGGTAACTTCGACTTGTTTGCCGTTTACAACTGCGGAAATGGTATTTCTAGCCAATCCCTCGCTTATAGATTTTGCCACATCCAACGGAGTGACTTCTCCCTCAAATTCTCTGACGCTATTGTCTGGAAGTGTAATTTTTATCATTGTTTACTAAGAAATTTTAAGTTGCAAAAATACGCATTTTTTACATCTTTATGAAATCGTAGCCTGATAATTCACAAAAAATACAATTTATTTTAAATTCTGACGTTAATGTTTATTTTTTCAGAACCATTTTAACGTTTTAGATCGCTTTAACGAATGTCAAATTGTGATTACATAATAATCTTGAAATCTGCTGAAAATCGCAGCCCGACCTGAGTGGAGCTCTTTTTTCTGGCGATGCGATTGACTCACAGTGTAAATTATGATATCCATTGGTTCGCATTGCCAGAAAAAAAAGCGAGAATGGAGGGCGGAAAAGCTGCCCTAATAAATAATTGCAAAAAAATACTAAGCTTTCACTTAGTATTATCTGTTTTGCCTGATTTGTTTTCGGAAGATTTTTTCACGTCTTCTTTGTCTACATCGGGTGGATTTTGTTTTTTTGAAGAAGCAGGAATATTCTGAAAATCTTCATTCTGCTTTTTAGTTTCTGCGGAATTTGCAGATTCTTTCTTTTTGTCATCGTCTTTTGAGTCCATAATTTTGAATTTTAGAGTCCAAGAACACCGAGTTGTCCGGTTTTATCTTCTATCGTATAGTTCAAAGCCTTTGCCAAAACGAAAATATTGTTCAGATTTTCCATTAATTGCTGTTTGCCTTCACTTCTGAGTTTGTTTTGATCTACAGAATTAATCGCCGTTTGTTTCGCCTTTTGCTGAACAGTTTTAATATCTTTTTCAGAAATTCTGTTGATAAAAGAATCGTCTAACGACTGAATTTCCACACTGGGTGTAATTCTGATATCCGCATTAGGAAGATCTGTGATAATCAGTTTTTTATTCACAGAATCAACTTCCATTTTCATTTTATTTAAGTCATAAGAAACCTGCGCATTGGTTTTAGTGTAAGTAATAACGCTATTGCTTGTCATTTCTTTTCCCATAAATTCGTAGCCGAATTTGGTCTTTTGCATCGCAGAAAAATCCTGCTCCAAAACCACCATTTTATTCATCTTTGATATTTGATTGGTCAAAATATAATAGTCAGATTTCTCAGTTTTCTCACTTACTTGTAAACAAGATCTGAAACTGAAAAAAAGAATCAGCATCAGGAGAATTCCTGCAACAAATGGAAGAACAAGTTTTAAATTTCTCAATTTTCTTTTTTAAATATTTCTTTGATCACCGATTGGTCATCTTTCTTTAAGATTTCCACAAGATCTCTTTCGATGTATCCTGAAGTCGGCATTTCGATAATCCTTCCAATTTCCCTGCCATATTTTTCAACGATGATGGTTGGAACCTTTTGGACGTTATATTTAGATTCGTCGCCGGTAGGAGATTCTTTCTTGCGGTTAACCGCAATGATCGTCAATCTGCTGTCCGGATAATTTACTTCTTCCAAAATCTTCATCAGTCTGGGGAAATCTCTGTGAGAATCTTCACACCACGTCCCTATGAAAACAATCAGATTGTAAGAATTGATTTTATTTTTCTTTAATTCACCAACAGCTTTTTGATCCAAAGCATATTCGTTGAATTCTTTGGTATACCATTCAGAATAAGGTTCTTTTACAAACTGCTCTTTCAATTGGTTTCCCAAGAGCATTTTGCCGTCATTTGTAGTTTCAACCTCGCGATTGACTATAACTTTCTGAGCACTAAACTCCTGAACAGCCAATGAAATCATTGAAACTGCGAATATTTTGGTAATAATTTTCTTCATCTTAAGATCTTAATTTTCAATAATTGTTTTTAAATCAGCAGGAGAGTAGTATTTGTTTTTTAATACTTTATGATCTGCCTTTCTGTACACATTAAATTTTTCTCCGGATTTCTCGTAGAAAGATTCAACATCTTTTGCTGCGTAAAATTCTACTGTTTCGTTTGCCTGCTCTTCGTTATCGCAAGCTTTAGACATATTTGAACGCTGAACTTCATTGAACAGTTCTACAAATTTATCACCTAATCCGAATTCTAAAACGGCACCGCTTAAAACATACTGTAAATCGCATAATGCATCAGCTATTTCTACTAAATTTTTATCTTCAATCGCCTGTTTCAGTTCATTTAATTCTTCCTGTAAAAGTTCCACTCTCAGATTGCATCTTTCCTGAGAAGGAATTTGAGGAGTCTCCAAAATTGGAGCTTTGAAAGTGGTGTGGAATTCTGCTACTTGGTTCAGACTGTCAATTTTATCCATGAAATTTTAAATTTAAAGCAAATATAGTGATTTTAGGAAATTCTTTTTGAAGTTAGAAGTTAGAAGTTAGAAGTTAGAAGTTAGAAGTTAGAAGTTAGAAGTTAGAAGTTAGAAGTTAGAAGTTAGAAGTTAGAAGTTAGAAGTGAAATTACTCATTACCTAAAAAAAAGACTACCATTTCTGGCAGCCTCTTCAAGTTTAATTTTTCAATGGTTAATTTTTGATAAATCTTTTTGAGATTTCTCCAATCTGGATTGTGTATGCTCCCGCTGTAAGGTTGCTCACATTCACTGTGCCTCTTTCGAGTTTTCCTGAGTTGATTAGTTTTCCACCCATATCGAAGATTTTATAATCTTCTGCATTCGTATTTGAAATATTTAAAATATCTCTTACAGGATTTGGATATAATTTAATATCAGCCATTGAATTTTTGACATCAAAATCATTTCCTCTTCCTGATGAAAGAATATTTAAAGTATAATCTTCAACCTGTCCGTAAGTGTAAGATCCACAAGATGATGAAGGAACAGAATTGTACTGCATCATTACTCTCATTCTTGTACTTCCCAGTGTTGCTGTTGAAGGAATCGTGATTGATCCTGCTACAGGAGTCGTTTGCGAACCTGTTTTTGTCCAAACCAATTCTCCACTGTCTGTAAAATCACCGTCTTTATTATAATCAATGTAAACTGCGTATGCTTCATTATATTTAGTAGACGTCCAAACCGGAGTAATAGAGATCGTATTTGCAGTTCCTGTGGTTACATTTGTTGACACAGAAGTGAAGTTCTCGTATCCGGCAGTTCCTGTTGAAGTGTTATTAATCGTACCGAATTTCACATTACCAATTCTTTCGTCTGCAGTATTCGTTGCCGCTGCTGAACAATACGTAATGGTAGTTCCTCCAAGAGTAGTTATGGTTGCAGTATTGCTTGCAGTCGAAATGTTTCCTGCTGCATCTTTTGCTCGCACAGTAAAGCTATACGCTGTAGAAGGAATCAAACTTGTCACCGTATATGTTGTAGATGCAGTGTTTCCAATCAATGAAGAGCCCTGATAAACATCATAACCCGTAACACCTACAGCATCTGTTGCACCAGACCAAGAAAGATTGGTGGTTGTAGAAGTTGTTCCTGAGGCTGAAAGAGTAGGAGTAGTAGGAGCAACTGTATCTGTGCTTCCGGATCCAGCATTTACTGAAATATTAGCATTATTGACATCAAAGAAAATGTGGTTGCTTCCTTTGACCATAATTCTTCCTGTAGTTGTCGTAACATTCGGAATTACTACCGCCTGAGAACCGTCATTGGGAGTCCCAGCCAACAAGGTTGTCCAGGTTGTTCCAGAATTAGTTGACCAAAGAATATCTACGTTGGCTGCGTTGACACCGTTTGCAGTTGTTCCTGCAACATTCCAGGTTATATTTTGTGAGCTTCCTCCCGTATAGGTTGTCGCTGTACCTTGTGAAGTAATGATGAAAGGTCCTGCAGTTGCATTTACCGTAACTTTAGCATCGTCAGAATTATTCCCGGAACCTCCCGCTCTGTTATCACGAACTGTAAATCTGAAATTTAAAGCTCTTGCTACAGAAGAAAGTGCTTCTACATTGATTTCTGAACCCGCAGTAGTTGTTGCACCTGCTAATACAGAAGCCATTCTAGGAAAATATCTTACAGGAGTTATCGTTGGTGTCCAGGATCTGAATGTTGGTCCTGTTGCTTTTGTTGCACTCGCTGCAGAACTTGCTCCAGTTTGAGAAGATGAAGCATTGTCGACTTGCTCCCAAATATAGGTTAAAGAATCTCCATTTGCGTCAGTTCCTGTTCCAGTCAGCATAAACGGCGTGCTTTTAGGAATGGTATAATCTAAACCGGCATCTGCTGTTGGAATTGAATTTCCTGTAGAAGTGCTAACCGGACAGGTTTTAGCTTTAATATTGTTCGTAATCTGCTGAATACTGATCGCATGAAAGAAAGAATCTGAATGTGGCTGAATATCCTGAGCCGTAATTCCTGCATACCCCATTATTGTTGAGCCAGAACCTGGTTCCATATTGACACCCGTACCTTCATTGGAGTTTGAAAAAGTATGGTTTCCTCCAAATTGATGGCCTAATTCGTGAGCTACATAATCGATATCAAAATTGTCTCCCGATGGTATTCCGTCTGATGGAGAAGTGTAGCCGCTACCTTTTGAACCGTTTACACACACGCATCCGATACAGCCAGCGTTTCCGCCACCGCCTGAAGCCCCAAACAAGTGTCCTACATCATAGTTTGCTTCACCAATAACTGATGTTAAAGTTGATTGAAGCTGAGAATTCCAATTGCTCATTTGCGCAGCAGCAGAATAAGGATCTGAAGATGCACTGGTATAAATTACCGCATCATTATTGGCTATCAAAACCATTCTTGCTGCAAAATCTTTTTCAAAAACGCCGTTTACTCGGGTCATTGTATTATTCATTGCCGCTAAAGCTAATGCTTTTGTACCTCCGAAATAAGTGGTGTATTCACCTGTTGAAGACAGAGCCAGTCGGAATGTTCTTAATTTTGCATCATCTGCATTTGGTCTTGCTGCAAGAGTAGTGTTGCTGATTCCTTTTTGAGCAACATCGATAACGGTGCATTCAAAAGTATTTAAGTTATCTTTTTTATCAGATTTTTTATAAACTACATAAGAAGAAAGATCTTTTGTGTACGGTTCAATGAAAACAGCCGATTTGTCACCATAGATCTCCATTGAAGATAGTCCCAGAGGAGAAATACTGAAGTAAACCGTAGAATTGGGATCCTCAAGACCTTCGCCAACATAAGATTTAATATCGGGATATTTTGCAGCAAGCTGAGGATCAAAATTTGAATTTTCTCTTACTTTAAAGTTTTCTAATTTTCCGTCAGAATTGGGGAACGAAATGATAATTTCTGATTTTGCTCCCGGAGCTAATCTTTTTGGGGCTTTAGCAAGAGCGTTTTTCAATCCATTGATATCAAGCTGATAAATTTTAGGATTAAGGATGTTTGTTTTGTTTTCTAAAACTTCTGTGTTTGTTTTTGAAGAAGCTTCAGACCATAGTCGATCAGTCTGAGCGAAAGAAATGCCTGAGATAAAAAGCATTCCAATCACCAATAGTTGTTTTTTCATATTAATAACATTTTGATTGTGGAATATCAAAGCTAATAAAAAATTCTTTACGAAAAACAAAAATTTTTAAGAATAATTTAGATAATCAATTTAAAATATTATGCATTACATTAAATATTGTTAAATTAATTTCCTTTATGAATAAAAATAGCACACGCAAAATGCATGTGCTATTTAATCTTATTGATGTTAACTTAATTATTTAGTAATCTCTCTACCAATAACCAATCTTTGAATTTCTGAAGTTCCTTCTCCAATGGTACAAAGCTTAGAATCTCTGTAAAATTTTTCGGCAGGGAAGTCCTTTGTATAACCATATCCACCAAAAACCTGCACTGCATTATTAGAAATTCTAACACAAGCTTCAGATGCATATAACTTCGCCATTGCACCTTCTTTCGTCATTTTTTGCTTAGCATTCTTCAATGTAGAAGCCCTCTGGATCAACAACTCTGCAGCATCAATTTCTGTAGCCATATCTGCCAGCATAAAATTGATTGCCTGAAATTCAGAAATCGCTTTCCCAAATTGTTTTCTTTCCTGAGCATATTTTAAAGCAGCCTTGTAAGCTCCTCTTGCCGTTCCTAAACTTAATGCAGCGATCGAAATTCTACCACCATCTAATATTTTCATTGCCTGCTTGAAACCTTCACCTACTTCTCCCAAACGGTGAGAATCTGGTACACGAACATTATCAAAAATAAGTTCTGCAGTTTCTGAAGCACGCATTCCTAATTTATTTTCTTTTTTACCAGAAGTAAAACCAGCCATTCCTTTTTCAAGAACAAAAGCAGTTGAATTATTTTTAGCTCCAATTTCACCGGTTCTTGTCATCACAACAGCGATATCTCCTGAAATTGCGTGAGTGATAAAGTTTTTAGCTCCGTTAATTACCCATTCGTCACCATCTTTAACAGCAGTTGTAGACATTCCGCCAGAATCAGATCCTGTATTGTGCTCTGTCAATCCCCAGGCTCCGATTACTTTTCCGGTAGCTAACTGAGGAAGCCATTTCATTCTTTGCTCTTCGTTTCCGAATTCGTAAATATGATTGGTACATAATGAATTGTGAGCTGCAACAGAAAGTCCGATTGACGGATCAACCTGAGAAATTTCGTCCAAAATAGTCACATATTCATGATAACCCAACCCAGAACCACCATACTGCTCAGGAATTACGATTCCCATGAAACCCATATCACCTAATTGATGAAATAATTCTTTAGGAAAAGTCTGACTTTCGTCCCATTCCATAATATTGGGTCTGATATTTTTCTCAGCAAATTCTTTTGCTGTTTCAGCTATCATTTTAATGTTGTTGATAGTTTCTGTATTCATATTAGATAATAGTTAGTGCCCAAAGATACTTAAATTGCGGAAATACAAAAACAAATTATTTTTACAGTCATATTTTCCACCTAATGGTTTATTTATCAGTTTTTTATATCTCGTGAATTAACATATTATTAATGAAGTTCAATACACTAAATTATAATAATTTACTATTTTAGCTATCAATTTTTAAAGAATGAAAAAACTTTTACTTCCTATATTTTTAATTACATCATACGCTTTTGCACAAATTCCCACAGGATATTATAGCGGAACGACCGGCTTAACTGGCTATGCCTTGAAAAGCAAAGTACACGAAATCATCTCGGCAAATAATGTAAATTGGCATTATGGTGATCTGCCAAATTTTTACAACCAAACAGATTTAGATAAATATTATGATCACGCTGCAGGTAATACTACCTTTTTATTAGATCTTTACTCAGAAATTCCTTTAGGGCCAGATGCTTACGAATATACATCTGCAAACTTAATCAGTACTTCAGGAACAGAAGGCTTGGGATACAATAGGGAACATGCAGTTCCTCAGAGTACATTTAACAGTAATTATCCTATGTATTCTGATTTACATTTTGTGATTCCTACGGATGCAAGAATAAATCAGCTACGTAACAATTATCCTTATGGTATAGGAAATTCTACCGTTCACTACACTTTTTCTAATACTTCCAGAATAGCCAACAGCGCAATTCCGAATTACGTGTATACCAATAGAGTGTACGAACCCATTAATGAGTTTAAGGGTGATATTGCAAGAATATTGCTGTATTTTGCAGTAAGATATGAAGATAAACTACCTTCATTCAACTATTCAACAAACATTAATCCGGCAATCGACCGCTCTGCATTTGACGGCACTGCTGAACGTGCTTTCGATCCTGCTTACATCACCATGTTATTGCAGTGGCATCAGCAAGATCCTGTTTCGCAAAGAGAAATAGACCGAAATAATGCAGTATATACTATTCAGAAAAACAGAAATCCTTTTGTTGACAATCCTCAATGGGTAAATACTATATGGATGCAAACTCCGGATGCTATTGTTCCGCAATCGCCTTTGAATTTAAACTCTACGCAGGCGGGAGCCTATTTTACAAATTTAACATGGTCACCGAGTACCAGCACTGACGTTATCGGTTATAATATTTATCAAAATGGAACGTATCTAACTACTACAAAATCAACCTCGATTATTATTGATCATTTAAATCCTTCAACTTCCTATTCATTCACAGTTCGTGCATACGACAATGCTTACTTACAATCAACTGACAGCAATGTAATTTCAGTATCAACTTTAGCCACAGACGTAAATTCTAAAGATCTTTTCGTCGTTAAATACATTGAAGGAACAGATAATAACAAAGCTATAGAAATTGTAAACAAAACCGGGCATGAAGTTGATCTAAACAATTATAGCATCAGAGTTCAGTTTTACAACAGCAACCCTCCAACACCAACTTATTATTTTGGAAACAGTTTTGAATTGGAAGGAAAGATTCCAAATAATGAAGCTTTCATCATCCTTAATCCAAAAGCAACACTTTCATGTGTAACGAATGATGGGGCAGATTTCCTGACAGCGGGTGATGCTTTGAATTTTTCGGGAACTCAATATGTAGAATTAGCATACAAATCTTCAACAGTGGATGCAATCGGAATAAAGGCTGTACAAAACAATAACGCAAATCTCTCTTTGTACAGAAAGTCTACCGTAACACAGCCGAGTACAACTTTCAACAGTGGAGATTGGGACGCTTATGCCGCAAACTACTGCCAAAATTTAGGTATGCTTTCTACTGTAGAAAATCTATATGTTGATACTGAAGAATTTAAAATTTATCCAAATCCGGTTCGTGATTATATTTATGTGAAAGGAAATCTGCAAAAAATTGATGAAGCGCAGATTTTAGATTTTTCAGGAAAACTAATTTTTACTGAGAAAAAGCCTTTTAAAAACAAAGAAAATATTTCTGTTGGAAATTTACAGTCAGGAAATTACATGCTGAAATTAGACGGAAAAATCTACCCATTTATTAAGAAATAAAATTAAAAATATCATACTATTGATATAAGCAGATTCACTAATAATTAATATCTATAAGTGTATCTGCTTATAATTTTTACATATAAGTATTTATGCTTATATTTGCAGAATGATAGCGGTCATCACTGGTGATATTATTAATTCGCAACATGCAGACACTGAAGTTTGGATTACCAAACTAAAAAATCTTCTTGAAAAGTGGGGAAGCGCTCCACAAACATGGGAAATATACAGAGGAGATGAATTTCAGTTCAAATGCAGTATAGATGACGTTTTCTGGCGTTTTCTAGCCATCAAATCTCTTATCAGAAGTCAGGAAAATTTAGACGTAAGAATTGCCATAGGCATCGGCGAAGAAAACTTTTCATCCGAAAAAATTACGGAATCTAACGGTACAGCTTACGTAAATTCCGGGAGATTATTGAATGATCTTAAAAGCGACGGACACACTGTTTCTATCAAAACTTCCAACGATTCTTTAGACCGTGATCTCAATATTTTGCTTAAATGGTCTTCAAAAGATTTTGACAGCTGGACGATGGCGACAGCCGAAATCATCCACGAAATGATCATGAACAATGACATCACACAAGAAGATCTTGCCAAGAAGTTTACGATATCCCAATCATCGATCAGCCAAAGGCTGAAGCGCGCAAACTACGAATTGATCGTAGAAACGAATCAATATTTTAGAAAGAAAATCTCAGAACTGTAACATGATATTTACTCAACTCATATTGGCACATCTACTCGGAGATTTTATTCTTCAGCCAAATTCTTGGGTTTCAGATAAAGAAAATAGAAAACTGGAGAGCAAATATTTGTACCTTCACATTCTGATTCACACTGTGTTAAGTTTTATTTTTCTTTGGAATCTTGAATTATGGTGGGTAGCAGTATTGGTGGGAATTTCACATTTAATCATCGATTCCGCAAAGCTTTATTTTCAGAATATTAAAACAAAAAAAAGATGGTTTTTCATCGATCAAATATTGCATATTGCAGTGATTGCGGGAGTTTCTTTTTATTTTAATGAATTTAATCTTGGCTTTTTAAAAGATAAAAATACTTTAAAAATAATAGCAGCAGCATTGTTTTTAACAAGTCCTGCATCAATTATTATTAGAACTTTACTGTCTTCATGGACGCCCGCTCCGGAGACACAAACTAATATACAGACCGAATCTTTATCAAGTGCCGGAAAATATATCGGAATTTTAGAACGTCTTTTGGTTTTCACATTTATCATGGTAAATCATTGGGAAGGCGTAGGATTTATGGTCGCAGCAAAATCTGTTTTCAGATTCAGTGATCTTGCTCAGGCAAAACAGAGAAAACTGACAGAATATGTACTCATCGGTACATTGCTAAGCTTTGGAATGGCAGTTTTAACAGGAATTTTAATTAAGTAAAATAATATAAAATCTAATGCAGAAACGGAAATCGTAGATTCGCGAATTCCTTTTAAAAAAAAGTAAAAATTATGAGTCAAAAGAAAGAAATGTTGTATGAAGGTAAAGCAAAACAGGTATTTGCTACCGATAATCCTGACGAAGTAGTAGTACGTTTTAAGGACGACGCTACAGCATTTAACGCTCAAAAAAGAGGATCAGTAGATTTGAAAGGTGAAATGAATAACGCCATCACCACTCTTATTTTTGAATATTTAAATGAAAAAGGGATTAAAACTCATTTCATTAAGCAATTGGACGAAAGAGAACAATTGGTAAAAAAAGTATCTATTATTCCTTTGGAAATGGTGGTAAGAAACTATTCTGCAGGAAGTATGGCACAAAGGTTAGGTGTTGAAGAAGGAATTAAATCTCCGGTTACCATCTTCGATATCTGCTACAAAAAAGACGAATTGGGAGATCCGCTTATCAACGATCACCACGCAGTTTTCTTAGGGGCAGCTACTTATGAAGAGTTAAAAGAAATGTATGCACTTACTGCAGACATCAACGAAATTCTGATTGACCTTTTCGACAAAATGAATATCATCTTAGTTGATTTCAAAATTGAATTAGGAAAAACTTCTGATGGTGAAATCATTTTGGCAGACGAAATTTCTCCTGATACTTGCAGACTTTGGGACAAAGACACGATGAAAAAGTTGGATAAAGACAGATTCAGAAGAGATCTTGGTGAAGTAACTGAAGCTTACGTTGAGATCTACAACAGACTGAAAACTTTACTTAATAAGTAAAGTTGAGAAGTTAGAAGTTAGATATTAGAAGTTAGTATGAAATCGCACCGTATAGAAGATCTTAAAGTTTGGAGTAAATCAATGGCTTTAGTAAAAGAAGTTTATTTGATTACTACAGAATTACCAAATGAAGAAAAATTTGGTTTGCTTTCTCAGATCAGAAGATGTGCAGTTTCAATACCTTCAAATATTGCTGAAGGAGCGGGAAGAAATAACAAAAATGAATTTTATCAATTTCTAGGAATTGCGTTTGGATCAACTTATGAATTGCAAACACAGTTACAATTATTAATAGATTTAAATTTTATTTCCGAAACTAAAATAGTTCCTCTAAAAGAACTTTTAGCTGAAATACAGAAAATGATTTATTCATTGAAGACAAGTTTAAAATTATAATTGAAGTTAACTTAGACTAATTTCTAACATCTAATATCTAACTTCTAATTTAGAAAAAATAGAAATGAAAAGTTTAGACATTCATAAAAGTGAATATTTAAAACAGTTTGAGACTCAAACCTACGGAAGAAATCTTTTCAGAACGCAGGAAGAAGAAAGACTGGACGCTCCAAACGAGGAGTGCGGTATCTTCGGAATGTATTCTGATAATGATCTTGATACGTTTTCTCTTTCACAGTTCGGGCTTTTTGCATTACAGCACAGAGGTCAGGAGGCTTGTGGTATTTCTGTTCTTAAAGAAGGGAAAATCACCAATATGAAAGATGAAGGTTTGGTTTTGGATGTTTATAAAGAGATCCAGGATCCTGAAACTTTTATGGGAAATTCTGCAATCGGTCACACCCGTTACACGACTGCAGGAGACAAAAAGAAGTATAATTTCCAGCCATTTTTCGCAAAAAACGAATATGACCAGATTATCCTTTCTATAGCGCATAACGGTAACCTTACCAATGCAAAAGAATTGAAAGCTGAATTGGAAGCTGAAGGCGTAGTTTTCAGAGCCACTTCAGATTCTGAAGTTATTTTAAGATTAATTCAAAAAAATCTTGATTTAGGTCTTCGTGGAGCCATTAAAGCGACCATGGAGAAAATTGAAGGTGCCTATTCGGTTGTTGGAATGACGAGAAATAAATTTTTCGCATTCAGAGATTTCAACGGAATCAGACCTTTGGTTTTAGGGGCAGTAGATGAAAAAACTTACGTTGTAGCTTCAGAATCTGTAGCTTTAGATGCTGTTGGAGCTCAATACGTAAGAGATATTTTGCCTGGTGAAATTATTTACACCAACGAAAACGAGCCAGGGAAACTGAATTCTTACATGGTGAATGAAGAAAGAGGAAAACAGAGAATCTGTTCGTTTGAATACATTTACTTTGCAAGACCCGATTCTACTTTACAGAATATCAATGTGTACGAAATCAGAGAAAAATCTGGTGAAAAAATCTGGGAGCAGGCTCCTGTAGAAGCTGATATCGTGATTGGAGTTCCTGATTCTGGAGTTCCAGCTGCGATTGGTTTTTCTAAAGCTTCCGGAATTCCTTTCCGTCCGGTTTTGATCAAAAACAGATACATCGGCAGAAGTTTCATCGTACCGACTCAGGAAATGAGAGAAAGAGTAGTCAACTTAAAACTCAACCCGATTATTTCTGAGATTAAAGGTAAAAGAGTCGTAATCATCGATGATTCAATCGTCCGCGGAACAACTTCTAAAAGATTGGTAAAAATTCTAAAAGAAGCAGGTGTCAAGGAAATTCACTTCAGAAGTGTTTCTCCGCCCATTATAGCACCTTGTTATTTAGGAATTGATACACCCTCGAAAGATGACTTGATTTCTGCAAATATGTCGACGGAGCAGTTGAGAGATTATTTAGGGGTAGATTCATTAGAATTCTTAAGCACAGAAAACTTAAAAGTAATTTTAGGCTCATCAAACCATTGCTTTGGATGCTTCACTGAAGAATATCCGGTTGCGAAAGGAGAAGAAATAGAATTATTTAGTTAAGAGATAATAATTAAAAAACTAAAAAGACATACTGATTGATTTCAGTATGTCTTTTTAGTTTTTTGAAAGCGTCTTTTACAAATATAAAACATCTTAACACCACTATTCCACTCAAAGTTAAAAAGTCTTATAATTTATATTATGTTAAATAAAATATTTTTCAAGATTCGTATCTTATTGAATTGCAGTTAAAAACAATGTTATTGAAAAACTAATTTTTTAGACTTTATCCGATTTTATTATTTTAAATTTTAATCTGATAAGCTATTCAGTTTTATAAATAAATTTTCTATTATGAAACTTGCAAAAGATTTTAATAAAATAATTTGTCTGAATTTTCAATTTTCCTAATCGCTGAGAATCCAATATTTTATTTTTCTTTGGGAATTTTATGATGTAAACAAATCTACAACATTCTCATTTCTTACTTTTGTTGCTAAATTTCCTTTATTGATTTCATGAAAACAAAAAAAGTTTACCTGTAAAACACAAATAAACCTTTCCGATATTAAATTTAAATTATTTCAAATTTGCTCTGAAAAAACTTTCCAATTTATCAAAAGGAATTACATCCACTTTATCATACAAATCCACGTGAACGGCATTTGGAATAATCATCAATTCTTTAGGCTCATTGGCCACTTTAAAAATATCTTCACTGAAATATCTCGAATGGGCATTTTCTCCGGCAATCATCAACATTGGTCGTGGCGAAATTTCTTTTACATAATTTAAAATCGGCATATTCATAAATGCTATTGGATTTGTAATCAGCCAAGCTCCGTTGGAATTGACAGAATTGACTTGAAAACCACGTGGCGTTCTGTAATAATCGAAATATTCTTTCACAAATTGAGGTTCGTCACCTTTCAAAGTTTCAGGTAAATTTCTTGGTCCGCCGGCAGGTTTTCCTTTTTCGGCATCTTTCCAACGTTGTTGATTTAAATCTTCCAAAGTTTTGGTACGCTGTTCAGGCGTTACAGAATCATTGTAACCTTTCGACATCACTCGTGTCATATCGTACAAACTGGTCGTCGCAACAGCTTTCACTCGTTTATCAATTGCTGTTGCGTTCAAAGCAAAACCTCCGAAGCCACAAATTCCAATGATACCTATTTTGTTTCTGTTGACGTTTTTCTGCAATCCTAAAAAATCAATAGCCGCACTGAAATCTTCAGTGTTAATTTCCGGCGAAGCTACATTTCTTGGCTCTCCTCCACTTTCCCCTGTGTAGGACGGATCAAATGCAATGACAACAAAACCTCGTTCTGCCATGATGTTGGCGTACAATCCTGATGACTGTTGTTTCACAGCACCAAATGGTCCGCTGATTGCCAAGGCTGATAATTTCTGAGTTCCTGCATTTTTTGGAAGATATAAATCTCCTGATAAAGTGATTCCGTAGCGGTTTTTGAAGCTTACTTTTTGACGGGTTACTTTTTCACTAAGATTAAATGTATAATGTTCTTTTGATATATTCATTTTTTCTAAATTTGATTTTTTTTGGGCAAATGAGTATCCTGAAATCAGAAATACCATTGCGATTGCCAATGCTTTTTTCATTTTATTTTGAATTATTTTTATTAACTGAATACTGTTCATCCGTTACTGCTTCATTCCAGTTCACAATACCTTTCTCAGTGTTAGGAACGATGTACAATTGCTGTAAACCCACATCAGCACTAGCTCCGTGCCAGTGACGGACATTCGGCGGACATTTTATCACACTTCCTTTTTTGATAATTTCAACAGGCTGTCCTTCAATCTGATGATAGCCAATTCCGTCTGTAATAATCAGAATCTGACCGGCAGGATGACTGTGCCAATTGCTTCTTGCACCGGGTTCGAAATACACGTTTCCAACCGCAGTCGTAAAAATAGAATCAGCATCTACCAAACCAACGTTGTAGGCATTTCCCGTGAAAAAATCTTCTGAACCTTTCTCACCTTTCGGGAAAATTTCGTTTAATTCATTTTTATTTATATTCATTTTCTCTTGATTTTTATTGTTGCACGAAAGCATCATCAATGAAGCAAAAAGCGCATTAATTATTTTAAATGATTTCATTTTCTACATTGAATTGATTAAATATTTTTGATAAATTTTGCAGGAACTCCCCCAACGATGGTATTATCGGGAACATCTTTAGAAACAACCGCGCCGGATGCAACAACTGCATTTTCACCAATCGTTACACCTGGCAAAATGGTGGCATTCGCACCAATCCAGGCATTTTTCCTGATAAGAATAGATTTGCAAATCAGACCTTTCCTATCTTTAGGATTTAATGGATGATTTTCAGTAATCAGGCTGACTTTCGGGCCAATTAAAACATCATCTTCGATGGTAATTCCACCCAAAGCTAGAAAGGTGCAATCAAAATTCATAAAGACGTTTTTACCTATGGTAATGTGCTTACCGTAATTAATGTAAAGTGGAGTGAATACAGCAATATTCTGAACTTCTTTACCTAAGATCTTGCTTAATATTATAGAGATTTCTTCAGGATTTGAAGAATTATTCATCTGATTAAGCAGTACTTTTACAGCAAATGCTTCTTCTTGCAATTTGTCTATTTGCGGATCGTTGGGAAGAATGGTTTCACCAGATAAAAGCCTTTCAAAAATATTTTTTTGAATGAATCTAGAACCGGAATTATGTTTTGAATCTGACATTGTATTGGGGTTTGATTTCCAGATACAAAGTTAGCCTCACCTTTAATCTAAGCAGTAACGATATTCAAACCAAAGATTAAGAAATTCAAACTTCTGTTAAACGAAATGCAGAAGGATTAGTGCCTGTTATTTTTTTGAAGAAATTATTGAAATAGGTTGGATAGTTATATCCCAGTGCATAAGCAATTTCGGAAATGCTCCAGTCAGTGTGTTGCAAAAGAGCTTTTGCTTCGGTGACTATTCGTTCCGTAATGTGTGTAGTTGTTGATTTTCCTGTGACTTCTTTTACAGCACGGTTCAGGTAATTGATATGCACATTCAGATGCTGGGCATAATGTTGTGCTGTTCTTAGCTGAAGCGGATTTGCAGTGGTTTCAATCGGAAATTGTCTTTCCAATAATTCAAGAAAAACAGAGGTTAACCTTGACGATGCATTATTACTTTGCTCATAATTTTCAGAGGGCTCCATTTTCAAAGATTCGTGGATAATGAGACTTATGTAATTTCGAATCAACTCATCCTTAAATACATAATCACTTTTCTGCTCCACTATCATTTTCTGAAAAATGGTATTGAGGAAAGTTCTTTGTTCTTCAGTAATTTTCAAAACAGGCGTTCCACCAATCTTAAAAAAAGAAGATTGTTGCAAGCTCTCCGAACGTTCAGAATTTTTAAAGAATTCTTCCGAAAAAAGAATGGTAAATCCTACATAAGTTGTTGAAATCGTTTCCCACGAATATGGAATATGCGGATTGCCGAAAAAGAGAATTGTGCCATCCTGCTCGTAGGTTTTATCGGAATAATGAATTCTGCTTTTCCCGGTTGTCAGGCAAATCTTATAGAATTCTTTTCGGCTGTAACTTCGGGTTTCAGCGCCATCTTCTTCTATCTGAAATGCTTTAAAACCCTGTAGCTTTAATTCTTTATTAAAATTTGAAACTTCTCTGACTACCTTGTTTGCCATTTTACAAATTTAAGAATTTCAAACTAAATGTTATTTTATTGGTTTAGCCTTAAATGAATGAATAAGAAAATGCTTTAAAGTTAATAAGAGAAACAAAAGTCTGAAAAACAGAAGGCAATATACCCGACGAATGATCTAAATACAATTTTAATTTCGAAATTACTATATTTGATTTTTACAAAAGCATGAATTCTATCACCATCAAAGAATTTTACAAGGATATCTTGGGAGAAAGCTGTCCTGACATCAATCAATTTTTGAATGATAATATCAATAAGGATGTTGGCCACTTTAATGTTTTTGATATTTCAGAAATTTCCAAGACCTGCACATCGAAAACAGGAATGCCTTACAACAGAAGAACTTATTACAAAATAAGTTTAATTAACGGCAAGAATAAAGTAGAATACGCAGACAAAACCGTTGAGATTGAAGATTGTGCAGTTCTTTTTGCTTCCCCGAAAATTCCATACAATTACACGCATCTTTGTACGGAACAGTCTGGGCATTTTTGTGTTTTTACCAAAGATTTTTTACCGACTGCTAAGACCGGATTTGAAATCGACACTCTTCCGATTTTCTCTCCAAAGAGCGATTTTGTGTATCAAATATCGACAGAACAGTTTAAAAAATTTGAAGAGGTGTTTCTTAAAATACACGAAGAAATTCAATCAGATTATCTATATAAATACGATTTGTTGAGGAATTATTTAATGGAGTTGATTCATTTCGGACAGAAATTAAAACCTATTCTTCCCACTGAGAATATTAAAACAGCTTCCTCGAGAACCACAACGCTGTTTATAGAATTATTAGAAAGACAATTTCCAATCGAAAATATAAGCCATCTCCTACAACTTAAAACACCGGCAGATTTTGCAGGAATATTAGGCGTTCACGTCAATCATTTAAACAGAGTACTGAAAGACACCACAGGAAAAACAACGGGAGAAATCATTGGAAGTCGAATTTTTCAAGAAGCCAAAATATTGCTTACCCAAACGCAATGGAATATTTCGGAAGTCGCTTTCACTCTCGGCTTTGAAGAAGTTGCTCATTTTTCAAATTTCTTTAAAAAACACAGCAAGCAGTCCCCACAGCATTACAGAGAATTATTGATTGTTTGATTTTTACAAACTTTCATTTGATTTATGCAAATAAACTAATGCGTTAATTCTCCAACTTTGTACCATTAATTAAAACAATAAAAAAATGGCAAATAAAATAGCATTAGTAACAGGCGCAAGCCGTGGATTAGGTAAAGATTCAGTAATTGCATTGGCAAAAAAAGGATTTGACATTATTCTTACGTATCAAACCAAGAAAGAATCTGCAGACGAAGTAGTAAAAGAAATTGAAACTTTAGGACAAAAAGCATTTGCTTTACCTTTGGATATTGCTACAACAGCAGGCTTTGACCAATTTGTAACGGAAGTAAAAAATATTTTAGACACGCAATTTTCTGTGTCAAAATTAGATGCTTTGGTGAATAACGCAGGAATTGGCATCAATGAAAGTTTCGAAACTACGACGGAAGAAATTCTGGATGCAATGACGAATATCCACTTCAAAGGACCTTATTTCTTAACTCAAAAATTATTACCGTTATTGAATGACGGAAGTAGCATTGTGAATACTTCTTCTGGTTTGGCAAGATTTTCATTTCCTGGTTATTCCGCTTATGGCGCAATGAAATCGGCGGTTGACTCATTATCAAGATACCAGGCTTTGGAATTGGGTAGCCGAAAAATAAGAGTGAATTCTATAGCTCCGGGTGCCATTGAAACAGATTTTGGTGGCGGTGCTGTTCGTGATGTTGAAGATATCAATAAACATTTGGCTTCTGAAACCGCTTTGGGAAGAGTTGGCTTGCCATATGATATCGGAAGCGTGGTTGCATTCCTTTGTTCAGATGATTCTAAATGGATTAATGCACAGAGAATAGAAGTTTCTGGTGGGTTTAGAATTTAAATTCAATACAAGATAAAGTAAATCCCATTCTACTGATGTGTTGAATGGGATTTTTTTTATTTAGGACAGAAAATTGAACTCGTGAAAACATTATCAAAATTTTTAGAAAAATTTGTTACAATCAATTTCTTATAGAATTTGAGAGCATGAAACAAAACAACAGTTTAACTTAAACTAGCGCATGGATTTCAAGAATATTCTGAATTAAGCCCAGAATGTATCTTCAAAAGTTTGGTCTTCAGAAAAAGCCAACCTGTACAATTTTTCCTTCCACACTTCAAATAAATCGACACCATTCATATCTATGGTTTTTTTTTCATTTTTGCCTGTGAAACGAACTGGAAAGGATATGAAATTTCCATTCGACATCAGAGCACCTGTTGGATTGATCACCAGAAGAGCAGTTACAGGCATTAGTGAAAAGATGCTGATACAGGAATTAAATATGCTCGTTGAAAACAAATTGGTCAGCAAAAAAATATATCCAGAAATTCCTCCAAAGGTAGAATACAGACTTACCGAACTGGGATTAAAGACCCTTCCAATTGTAGATAAACTGCCGGAATTCGGTCTGGAAAATCTGGTTTAAAGAAGACGGTTTCGACCAGAACTTAGTTTTTAATTTAGTCAACCCAAATTATTTTAAAATGGAAGTTAATTTCATTGAATACCTACTTTTTAAAAACTTCTTCTCGGTGTTTTATTCCCCACGCTTTCAAAGCATCAATTATTGGTGTTAAAGTATTGGCATAAGCCGTCCACTTGTAGGTAATTTTTACGGGATAATCATTTGTGACAATTCGCTCTATTAATTTGTGCTGCTCCAGTTCTTTCAGTTCTTTAGCCATCGCTTTGGGCGTAATGCCTGGAATACTTTCTTGAATATCGGTAAATCTCTCGTTGCCCACACCTACAGAAATGATAATCGGCAATTTCCATTTTCCATTAATTACATCCAACGCATCTCTCACTGGTTTCACGCTGTCCAGACACGATAAATAAGGTTTTTTTCCAGCCATACTATTTTATTTTTAAAACAAATCCACTTTCCTTTTGGAAACTACTATACAAAGGAAAGTAATTTTAATTTAATTTTGTAGAATTAATTTAAAAATATTTAAAAATGAAAATAGGAATTATAGGCATTGGCCACATCGGAAAAACATTAGCAGTAAAATTAGCCGCGGCAGGTCATCAGGTATCAGTGGCCAACTCAGGCGCTCCTGAAAACATTGATCGTGATGTACTTGCAACTAGCGCAAAGGCGGTAACTGCTCAGGAAGCAGTATTGGATAAAGAGGTGATTATTCTATCAGTTCCTTTAAATAGCATACCGGCTGTTGCGCCGCTTCTATCCTCAGTACCGGAAAATGTTACAGTAATAGATACGTCCAATTACTATCCTGCAAGAGACCAGAAAATTGAAAGTTTGGAAGCCGGGTTGGCAGAAAGCTTATGGGTTACAGAACAGTTGGGACGACCTGTTGCTAAAGCCTGGAACGCAATTGGGTCTCAGTCACTCGAAATAAATGGGAAACCATCCGCAACTGATTCCCGCCTTGCTATTCCTTTTGCTGCTGACCGTGAAAATGATATAGCGGTAACGGCGCAATTGATTGAAAAAACAGGTTTCGACGCTTTTTATACCGGCCCGATTGCTGATTCGTGGAGACAACAGCCTGGTGCGCCCGTTTACTGTACGGATCTTAGTCTGGATGAAATGCAGTCTCTGATTAATAAAGCAGAAAAAGAACGCCTGCCGGGAAGACGCAATTTAGCCTTCGCAGCAATGATGGAGAGAATGAGCAGCGAAGAAACCAATCCGGAAGCAGGGTTTGCACTGCGTCTGAGCCGTGTTCTGTATATCTAAAAATCATAAAAATGAGTTATTCAGACGATAATAATAATCATTTGAGCGCTGATAAAAAGAAGATTCTCATCGGTCTTCATCTTGGAAACGGTTATGGTTCCCAACCCGGTGCGTGGCGGATGCCTGGAGTTGACCCCAAAAGCTATACGAGTTTTGATGCCCGTGTAAAACAGGCTCAGGCTGCAGAAAGAGGAAAATTCCAATTTATATTTCTGCCGGATGGTCCAGGAGCCGTGATGACGGATATTGAAACCGAATCTCCTGCTTTTAATCTTGATGTGATGATGACGCTTGCTGCGGTGGCAAGAGAAACTGAATATATTGGCCTTGTTGCTACAGGCTCTACCACTTTCAACGAACCTTTCAATCTGGCGAGACAGTTTAAAGCTTTGGATGTAATGAGCCACGGAAGAGCCGGCTGGAACGCCATCACATCAAGCGGAGATGATGTCGCTGCAAATTATGGCAGAAGAATTCCATCAAGCGAAGAACGGTATGGTCATGCTCACGAAACAATTCAGCTTATTCAGGCACTTTGGGGCAGTTGGGGAAAAGACGCGTGGATTCATAACCAGGAAACCGGACAGTTTGCCAATACAGAAAAGATTCTTCCCATTAATTTACAGGGAAAATATGTGGGTTCGAGAGGTCCGCTTTATATTCCGCCTTCCGAACAGGGGCAGCCTATTATTTTCCACGCCGGCGGAAGTCCGAATGCACACGAGCTGGCGGGACGATTTGCCAACGTGGTAATCGGTGCAGCATTTACTATTGAGGACGCAAAAGCACAGCGAAATGCTTTCAGGGAATCCGCAAAAAGCTACGGCCGTGACCCAAATGAAATCAAATATATTGCAGGATTGATGACCACAATTGCCAAAGACAGACGAACCGCACTCGACCGCCGCATTCAGCTGAATGGAAATCAGTTCCCTCAGCGAATTGCCTATCTTCAGCAAATGCTGGGCATCCCTTTGGACGCTTCAAATCTGGATAAACCAATTCCTGAATCACTATTGCAAAATGCCCGTCCGTCCCGTTACGACCCGCGTTCAGCTAATGCTTTAAAAATTGCAAAAGAAGGCTGGAGTCTTCAGGATATTCTGGCACACGGTGTAATTGATTATCATCCCGTAATCGTAGGTCCCGGCGTAGAAGCGGCAGACCATATGCAGGCCTGGTTTGAAGCGGGTGCAGCCGATGGATTTTGGATTTCGCCCGATGTAAATGCTGACGGAATTGATGCTTTTGTAGATGAGGTGGTTCCCGTTTTACAGGAACGTGGCATTTTCCACAAAGAATATGAGGGTAAAACTTTAAGGGAAAACATTGGCGCACCCGAACAGTATGGAATTGACCCACGTGTTTAGCCGTAAAATTTAAATAAATAAAAAAATTATATCAAATGAAAATAGGAATTATAGGTACAGGAGCCATCGGTGGAACCATTGCTAAAAAACTGGTTAAGGCCGGTCATACCGTAAAAATAAGCAACTCCAAACAAGGTGCTGAACTAAACGCCAGAGCGGAAGAACTTGGAGCAATAGCTTCGACAACTAGAAATGTAGTCAAGGATGTGGATGTTGTCGTAATTTCCATACCAACAGTCGCTATTCCAGATTTACCGAAAGATTTATTCGCAGATGTTCCTGAAAATGTGATTGTGGTTGATACCTCAAACTACTACCCTTTCCGTGATGCTGATATTGAAGAAATCAAAAGCGGAAAAGTGGAAAGTATCTGGGTCTCTGAACAATTGGGTAGACCTGTTGTCAAAGCTTTCAACAATTTGTTGGCGGAAACACTGGAAAATGGTGGAAAAGAAGCGGATGTAGAAGACAGAATTGCAATGGCAGTTGCAGGAGATGACGCAACAGCAAAAAAAGTGCTTGCAGAATTGATTAATGATGCGGGTTTTGATACAGTTGATGTCGGAAATCTTTCAGAATCGTGGCGACATCAGCCGGGAACACCTGCATATTGCACAGAACTTAATTCAGAAGAATTAAAAAAGGCCTTAGCTGACAGCTTGAGAGAAGATGCTCCCGCAAAAAGAGACGAAGCGATTGCCGGACTTTCTGCAATGAAGTCGTATCCTTCCCATCCTGAAGTTGTTGCGTTTAACCGGGCTTTGTTTGAGAAAAATCCTAAAACGATAGAAGGATAAATTATTAGGAAAACCAATAATTAAGCATTAAAAACCTTCTTATTTTGAAATCAAGAAGGTTTTGTTTATCAAATCAAATCAGCTTTTACAAATTCAATTTTATCATTTTTAAAAGTAAAATCAAAGCTTCCGCCAATTTTACCTTCCGGAAATTCTCCTGTGAATTCTACTTCCAAGTAAGCTGAATTTTCTTTAATATCTAATTTACTCAATTCAGTCTGAGTTTTATAACCAATGAAATAGCTCACAAAATAATCTTTGATTCCGCTGTGACCGATAAATTTTCTTCCAACTGAAGGGTCGTCTAAAACTGTATTTTCAAGATAAAATTCCAGATATTTTTCGGTGTCGTAACTGTTGCCGACTGCAATCCAATCTTTAATAAAGGTTTCTATATTCATTTTAGATTTAGTTATGATAAAAGCCTTGCTTGAATTGCACTGGCGTCTGATTGGTTTTATTCTTAAATAACTTATTGAAAGACTGTGGATGCTCAAAACCCAGTTGATAAGCAATTTCTGCTACTGAAAGTTGGGTCGTTGTGAGGTAATCTTTTGCTTTTTCGATGAGTTTTTTATGGATGAGCTGCTGTGCATTTTGCCCTGTCAAAGAACGAAGCATATCACTTAAATATCTTGGAGAAAGATTCAGCTCGGTTGCGAAAAATTCTACCGTGGGAAGACCTTTTTCCAAGGCTTTTTCTTCTTCAAAATATTCGCTCAGCAACTGCTCCATTTTTGACAGCAAATCGTGATTCACCGCTTTTCTGGTAATAAATTGGCGCTCATAAAAACGATTGCTGTATTGCAACAACAAATCGATTTGTGCCAGAATAATCTCTTGCGTATGACGGTCGATAAATTGGTATTCGTCTTCTATTTTTTGAAAAATTTCAATAACATTCTTCTCTTCACGTTCCGAAATATGCAGTGCTTCATTCACTGCATAAGAAAAGAAACCGTAGTTTTTGATACTCGTCGCAATAGAATATTTATATAAAAAATCTGGGTGAAACATCAGCATATAACCTTGCCCGCATTCTAAATTCATTTTGCGGATTTCTTCAATGCTTAAAGATTGTATTTGCTTTGGCGCAATAAAATTCATTGTACCTTTGTCAAAATCGTAGTATTGTTGCCCGTATTTCATTTTTGCAGTCACATCTTTTTTCAAAGAAATACAGTAGAAATTCACGAAAAACCTTTCCCATATTTCGCTTTCTGAATGTTTTATTTTCGAAACATCTATTACGCTCACCAATGGATGCAACGGTTCCGGCAAAGACAAGTGCCTATGGAATTCTGATATGGAATTGACGATGTACATTTTATTTTCTTATACAAATTTAAACAAACAACTGTCTAAAAAAGATAGCTGTTTGATTGATTATTATGAAAATTGCTGACCAATTTCCTTTCTGAATTCTTCCTTACCAACTTCCAATCGTCTGGAATATATTGCATTGGCATCTGCTCCGGCGATATAGCGCACCTGGTCTTTTCCGTCGGTTACAGCTTTGTAAACTACTTCGGCAATTTGCTCTGCAGTAGAAGCATTTTGCATCATTACGTCTATATTTTCCAATAATTTATTTTCTAAATTTTGATATTCATCACTTTTATTTAAATCCAGCGAACGCCCGGTAAAATCGGTTGAAATTCCGCCCGGAGCGACCGTTTTGATACCAATTCCGAACTGCCCCAACTCAAATGACATACTTTCGCTCCAGCCTTCCAAAGCAAATTTTGTAGCGTGATAAATAGAATGCAGAGGAAACCCCATAAACCCGCCAATGGAAGTGGTAGAAATAAACAAACCATTTTTCTTTGCTCTAAAATAAGGAATAAAAGCTTTAGTAACACGGATTACTCCTAAAAGATTGGTATCCAATTGGCGAAGTATTTTGTCATCACTTAAAGTCTCCAAAGCTCCCATCAGACCATACCCCGCATTGTTGAAAACCACATCGATGGTGTGTAGTTCAATTGCCTTTTTTACCGTTTCCTGAATCTGCTCGAGATTGGTAACATCCAGCGGAAGTAAGGTCACATTTTCTAATTGAGAAAGTTCGGTTTCTTTTTCAGGATTTCTCATTGTTGCGATGATATTCCAGCCTTTTGACTGAAATAATTTGGCTGTTGCTTTTCCTAATCCTGATGATGCGCCTGTAATGAAAATTGTTTTTTGCATTGTAATTTTTGTTTAAATTTTATAATACAAATGTCCGCAGACACAGTGAGGAAAATGTTGCCAAAATGAGTTTGGTTGTATCCGAAATGACGAAACTATTTATAAACAATTCAACATAAACAAACTGAATCATTTATTCGGTCCTTCTTATTCTATTCAGTTCTTATTTTTTAATACATTAATGCAAAAATCAAATCAATTAATCATAAAATAGCATTTTTTAGCATTATTTAAACTTATAGCTTTGCAATTATAAAATAAAGGTTTAAAAAGAGCTATGGAAATCATTGTAACAAAAATTACCCAAAACGATATACTTGAACTTCAGGAAATCGGAAGAAAAACTTTCTCTGAAACTTTTTCCGAGAACAATACTGAAGAAAGTATGAATGAATACTTGGAAGCAAGTTTTTCAACAGAAAAGCTGACGACAGAACTTAATGATAAAAATTCCGAATTCTATTTCGCTAAAATAAATGACGAAGTTATTGGATATTTAAAACTCAATATGGGCTCGTCACAAACAGAAATCAAAGATGACAATGCACTCGAAATTGAAAGAATTTATGTTTCAAAAGATTTTCACGGTAAGAAAGTCGGGCAGATTCTTTACGAAAAAGCTATTGAAATTGCTACGCAGAACGATATAGACTATGTTTGGTTAGGCGTTTGGGGAAAAAATCTGAGAGCTATTAATTTCTATCAGAAAAATGGTTTTACTGAGTTTGACAAACATATTTTCAGACTTGGAAATGAAGAGCAAACTGATATTATGATGAAGCTGAATTTGAAAAATTGAAATCACTTAAATTAATTCCAGTATATTTTTAAGAATCGGATTAGGGTCATCTTTTCTCCATTGGATGTACAAATCGGTCACGAAAGGAAGCGGAATAAAACGGATTCCGGCATTCTGATGAAGCTGGTAAGAATGGGGTAAAATAGAAATCCCCAATCCATTTCTAATCAATGAAATAATGGTAGAACCAAACTCGCATCGGATATAAGAATCAAGCTTAATATCATAAGATTGAATAACTTCCTGAACGAGTAAATTATAACTACTGCTGTAATCTCCAGTCGTTAAAAGGAATTTCTGGTCTTTTAAAGTCTCTCGCGAAATGTCTGATAACGATTTGAAATGATGATTTTCGGGAACTACAAATGAGAGATTTTCGTAACCCAATTTCTTTTCATTAATCGCTGAAGACGTATTAATATCACGGGAAAAAGCCAAATCTATCTTGTAATTTTTCAGATAATCTTCCTGATCTTCATTGGTCAACTGAAACAATTCCACATTAAGATTGGGAAAATTGGAGGAAACTTTTTTCACAAATTCCGGCAAAACCGAAGACGAAATAGAGTCAGGATGGGCAATTCTTATGCTTCCGGATTCGCCGAGATGGATTTGTCTGGCAAGCTGATGAAAAGATTCCATCTGATTGAGCTCTTGTCCCCATTTTTCCTGTAAAAACCTCCCTGCAGGCGTGAGTTTTACATTTCGTTTGTCACGATAAAACAACTGAACGCCTAGTTCACTCTCCAAAGACTGAATTTGTCTGCTCAAGGCAGATTGCGTGATATTCATTTTCGCTGAAGTGTTCCAGAAATGAAGCTCCTTTGCCAAAGCAAGAAAATATTTGAGCTGTTGTAAATCCATTAATGCAAATTAATCATTAGTTATTCAAATTTAACAATTATATCGAATTAAAAATCAATTCATAAATTATGGAAAAGAAAAATTCTTATCTCCTACTTTTGATTCTTGGAACAGCGTTTTGGGGAATTTCGTTTCCTGTTACCAAAATGTCCATCGGGAATATTTCGCAGTCTACATTTCTGTTTTACAGATTCTTTTTCGCTTCGATTGCGATAGGTTTAATTTTTCATAAACAACTTAAAAACATCAATCTAAAATCTGTAAAAGCAGGAATCGGATTGGCGATTCCGTTGACTTTTGGGATTCATTTTCAAACACTGGGAATCGTGAAACATACGTCCGCTTCGCAATGTGCTTTCGTTGCAGGAATGTGTGTCGTCATCATTCCGATTTTAAAAATTGTTTTCTACAAAAGCGTTATTGAACCGAAGATTTGGTTTTCAGCAATGTTAGCTTTGCTGGGTTTGGGAATTATCTCCATAACCAAGAATTTCTCCATCAGTATAGGCGATGCGTATGTCTTAATCGGAACAATTGGATTTTCATATTATCTCATAAAAGTTGAACATTTTGCAAGAAAAAATAACATTATTCAGACGTTGGTTCCGATGTTTACAACTTCAGCACTCCTGATGTTTGTGATATCTTTATTTGATAGTTCTGCAGATTGGTTTCCGGAAAACAACAATTTTTGGGTTGGCGTTTTCTTCTGTTCTTTATTTTCAACAGCGTATATGTATTCGATTTCCAATCTTACTCAGAAATATATCAGTGCAGAGAAAGTGGCCATTATTTATCTTTTCGAACCTGTATTTGCGTCAATAGCTTCATTTTTTATTCTCAACGAAAATCTGACTTGGCGTCTGTTAATCGGTGGAAGTTTGATTTTGATTGCGACTTTGATTTCTGAGGTTAAATTTTTGAAACTTAGAAGTCAGGCTAAAAAGGTTTTTTAAAATTAAGGTTTTGCATTCCTAAATTTTTTATTGACATACAAATTCTGATAGAAATACTACAAGATCCCCATCAAATCCTGTTTCGTTAATTTTTTGAAAACCGAGCTGTCTGTGGTAATCAAATCATTAGCCAACTGAGTTTTCGATTGCTGAAGTTTCATAATCTTTTCTTCAACCGTGTTGGGGCAAATCAGTCTTATGGCAATCACATTTTTCTTCTGTCCGATGCGGTAACAACGGTCAATGGCCTGATTTTCCACGGCAGGATTCCACCATGGATCTACGAGATATACGTAATCAGCTTCTGTTAAATTCAAACCTGTCCCACCGGCTTTTAAGCTGATTAAAAATACCCTGACGTTTTCATTTTCCTGAAATTCATTGACTTTTGCAGCTCTGTTTCTTGTCTGTCCGGTGAGATATTCAAACGAGATATTTCTTTTTTGAAGTTCTTCTTTTATCAAATCAAGCATTGATACAAACTGTGAAAAAACCAGAATCTTGTGCTGGGAAGATTTGTTTTCAATTTGTTCCATCAGAACATCAATTTTAGCCGAACTCTCACTAAATTGCTCTTCGTCTTTTAATAATGCCGGAGAATCGCAAATTTGTCTCAGTTTGGTGAGTCCCGTCAAAACGTGCATGCTGTTTTTGGCGATTTCCTGTTCATCTTTTGCCGAAATATATTCCCGTAATTCTTTTTCATAAGCATCATAAATCCGCCTTTGCTCTTCTGCCATTTCACAATAAATCACCATTTCCGTTTTATCGGGGAGTTCTTTTGCGACCTGCTTTTTGGTTCTCCTAAGGATGAATGGTTTTATTTTTTGCTGTAAATCGGTTGCCCGCTTCGTGTATTCAAATTTATCAATCGGTGTGGAATAAATATCTCTGAAATATTCCTTATTTCCCAGCAAACCCGGGATGGCAAAAGAAAGCTGTCCATAGATATCAAAAGTATTGTTTTCAATAGGTGTACCAGTCAAAACGACTTTGTTTCTCGATTTCAATAATCTTGCAGCTCTGTACCGTTCAGAATTTGGATTTTTAATGGCTTGGGATTCATCTAAGAAAATATAATTAAAATCAAATTCTTTCAGAAATCGAATGTCGGAAAGCAGCATTCCATAAGTAGTCAGCACAATTTCGTGTTCTGCAAAATGAAGGGTGTTTTTAGTTCGATTGGCACCGTAATGCGTCAATATTTTAATGGAAGGTGCAAATTTCTCAACTTCCGCCTGCCAATTGAAAAGCAAGGAAGTCGGAACCACTACTAAATTGGTATTTTGAGAAGCTTTTTTATTTTGTGAAAGGATGAATGCAATGATCTGCAGCGTTTTCCCCAATCCCATATCGTCGGCCAGACAACTTCCAAAATTAAAATCGTCCAGATAATTTAACCAATCGAGCCCCTGTTTTTGGTAGTCTCGGAGTATTGCATTCAATTCTGTAGGAACTTCGGTTTCAGGAATATTTTGATTTTCAGACAACGCTTTGTTGTACATTTCGATTTCTTCACTGACTTCTTTGCTTAAAACGTTTTCGTCAAAGAGGTTTTTAATTTCAGAGAAATTACTTTTGGGCAATCTCAAAAGTTCATCATAAATCTCTCCGGACTGGAAATAACGGTGGAGTTTTTTCATCCATTCTTCAGGCAAAATCCCGTTGGTTCCGTCATCCAATTGTACAAATTTGCTTTTGTTTCGGATAGATTTATGCAACTGTTTCAGTGACGCTTTTTGCTTGCCGAATTTTACATTAATTTCTGTATTAAACCAATTGATACCACTCACCACATGGATAGAAATAGCAGCTTTGTTATCGTTGAGCTTATTCTTTTTCAATTCATTAAAACCTAAAATAACAATTCCTTCTTTCCGCCATTTTGCAAAAGTTTCCAAAAACCATTCCTCGTCCAGAAATTTGTTTTTGTGCAGATAAAAACACTCATATTCTTCGATCTGTTCGGCAAATTCCGGATGTTGTTGCATAATGGTTGCCGTGAATTTTATTTCATCTTTTTCATCTCTATCGACTTTAAAAATATTGCCGTTCTGATCGGTATCAAAAATCTGCTTTCTTGAAAAAACGGGGATTTCTACCTGGCCATATCTCATTACCGGTGTAATCGAGATATAATCATTTTGGTCTGCTAAATAAATGAGTTTTTCCACCTTTTCATCGAAGGATTTTTCAGCCAGCTGCTTTTTGGAAGCAGGTTGTATATAAGCATAATTGATCTTAATTTGCTTTTCTAAATTGGCCAGAATGTTCTGTTTAAATTCCTCAAATTTAGATGAATGAATTAATATAATTTCTTTGTTCGACTTAAAAAACTCCAATACCCGAAGCATATCCAGATTGGTTATCAGATGCAGCGTTTTGTCATGGAAAAGAAAATAATTAAACTGAATTTTAAGGTTTTTAAACGGCTGCAAAACATCATTGAGCCAAAGTCCGCCCGTAATCTCAAAGAAAGGTTCTTTTTTGAAAACTGAAAGCTCAATCTCTGCATTCAATAACTTCATATCAACCGAAACGATGGATTTTGCAGAAACATTTTCTGAAATGTTTTTGTCGTGATAAAACGTTGGTAAGTTCAGCGGATTTTTCACCACCATTTTTAAAACTTCAAGGTCGGCCTCATTTTTTTCTTCACTCAGATGATTTTCAAATTTGGAAATTGCTGTAAAGAATTTTGCTTCGTCAACGTTATCCGTTTTCCAGATTAAATTGGAAGAATCAACCGCTGTGACTGGATTTTTTACTTTTCCGGATTGCGTGGTTTCTGCTTCAAAAAGTTCAATAATGAAGCGGTCATCATACTTATGTTTTTTAATGACCAGAAACATTTTTGACGGATTCTGAAGCTTGGCTGCGTGAAATTCGCCAGTTTTTTTAGGCAATAATTTCTGCTCAAGCTCTTCTGAATTCAGCTTTATCAGTTCTTTAATTTTTGGCTCAATACGCAGAGAATTGTAGATATGTTCAAGCTGGAAATATTCATCTAAATTTGGCTCATTTTCCAATCCGTAATCTCTTGCAAAATCTTGTAATTTTTTATGCCGACGCTTTTCATTAAAGAAAACAAGCAGATCCTGCCGCTCAATGATTGTATACAAAACGTGAGCCTGGTGAGTGCACATTCTGGTTTTTGGATTACCGCAAGGACAGTCTAAAATAAGAGAATCTCCTATCAAATTTACTGCAACGCTGGGAAAATCAATGTTCGAAGAAGGTTTGATAAAAACTCCGGCATTTATTTCAATACAATAAGGTTGAATATCCTTTAAATTCTCTCTTTCGATATGAATTCTTTCTGAGCAATGCTTTTGAAGATCAAAAATCGAAAAACCCGAAAGATCTATATTCTCAAAGATGTATTGATTTCTAAGTTCCTGCATTTCGTTTGAGAGAAATTATGATGGTGAAATTTCCATCAGATGTTGGCTGATTTTTAATGAAAATCAAAAGATAATCTTAATCTTCTAAGGAGAGCTAAAGTAATAAAAAAAAACTATATTTTACTTGAATTGTCAGGGCTTGGAATTTTTTTTAATGATGATTGCCACATTATTAAAATACTTGCTGTTTTTATAAAAGGATTTTTTGTGGAAATAAAATATTTAAAACTTTTTGTTTTTATTCTTCAGATAAAATCTTACTAATAACCCCATCACCAAGCCTAGAAAAACACTTGCTAATATCTGATAATTGTTAACTTCATACATAATTATTTCTTTACTGCATAGATAATAAGAATATTTAAGAAACAAAGATCCTGATTAAAAGCCGTATATGTTGATTCTATAAACTACACGAGCCGATCAGGTAAAGCTGATGTCTTTTTCAGCTTTGCCGTTTTTTAAATACTATATCGACGTTTCATTGCTAAACAAAAGTCTTTTAAACACTTCAGAAGCCAAAAGAACCTGCACCGACCAATCATCTGCGGCATCGCTTCCTGCATCATCTGAAATGTATTTTAAACATAAAAACGGGATATTTTCCTGCCTGGCAATGAGAGCCAAAGGATACGCTTCCATGTCGATGACATTGTATTCTGTGTTGATGTGATTCATTTCAAAACTGTCGCCGCTGCCACAAATTCCTTCTTGCACGTCATCCATTTTTAAACCATTTTCGAGAACGATCGGGATATTGGATAACGGTGTTTCAAACTTTTTAAATCCTAAACCCTGTGCATCCATATCCCGCTGGATAAACTTTGTGCAACAGATGATCTCGCCTTTATGAAAACCTACTCCTCCTGCCGAACCAAGATTCACGATCAACTTAGGTTTCCTTTTGATGATTTCTTTGGTCAGTTCAATGGCTGCACTTACTTTCCCGATTCCGGTGATGAGTTTTTGGGTGTGGTCAAATGCTTTTCCGGCTTCAGATTCTAAAGCGAAAACGAAAAGTGTATCTTCAACGGCAAACGTTGTCTGATTATTTATTTTTATCATTTAAGTTTAAAAATAGCTTAGATTAAATACTGCAACCATCTGTATCACAAGATAAATCAGAATTTGTAGAACTTTTAAAAGGCTTCACAGTTTCATTATACGTTTGAGTCAAAGCTTCTTCAAAAAGTTCTGCAGGCTGAGCACCTGAAACCGCATATTTTCTATTTAAAATAAAGTAGGGTACGCCGGTAACGCCGTTGTTACTACCTTCCGTCACATCTTGATTCACTTTGTCATTAAATTCTTCAGAACTAAGCGTTTGCAATGCTTCGTCTTTGCTGATGCCAAGTTTTTCGGCCAAATTTGATAAAACTTCAATGCTGCCTACATTTTCGCCATTTAAAAAATGAGCTTTAAATAATTCTTCTTCCATCTCTGAAGACTTCCCATGCTTTTTTGCTAAATGAAGTATTTTGTGCGCCGAAAATGTATTGGTAATCAAAGCTCTTTCAAAATTAAAATCAATACCGGAAGCTTTTCCCATGTGGATAACCTGTGCGGTCATCTGTTTTGCCTGCTCTTCAGGAAAACCTTTCTTCTCTCTGAAATATTCTGCAGTAGTTTTTGTTTCTCCAAGTGCTAAAGTGGGATCAAGCTGAAAACTCTTCCACTCTACTTCTACTTCATCTTTAAACGGCAGTTTTTCTAATGCCTGTTCAAAATTCTTTTTCCCGATATAACAGAACGGACACATCACGTCTGACCAAATTTCTATTTTCATTGTATTTAAATTTTAATGAAATTATTATTTTGCCAAAGTTAGCGGATCTCTTTCATTTTAAAAAAAATTATGACGATTTATTCTTTGCATAACTGTGGTAATTCCTGTTTTCTTTCCAGTATTTTTCTGACCGCAATCATTAAGAAAGCGAGCAGACCAAAAATAAAACCGATCCACGGACTATATTCAACGCCTCTGGTCATAATCATCCATCCGCCAAGCGTTGTCCCTAGGGTAACTCCTAAATTCCCAAATGATGTTGCGAGACTGTTGGCAAATTCCATAGATTGTGGCACAGATGAAATCATATAAGTGGAAGCATTCAGAAAACTCGGAGAATATAAAAATCCCCAAATCCCGATAACCACCATATTGGCTATGAGATTACTCCCTGAAAAATATAATAAAACAGGCATGATGAGTGTCCCCGAAAGAAAAAATGCCGTGGTATTTGTGATATTTTTGCTTAACATTTTTCCTGCAATCCAATTGGCAAATACACCAATGATTCCGAAAACAAAAAGCATATAGCTTACCATCGTGGTATCCATTCCTTTTGCTTTATTAAGATAATCTGCAAAATAGCTGTAGGTAGAAAACCATGCGGTAATCATAAAAAAATTCATGGCGGTGCTGACGATAAAAGTTGGTTGAGCCAAAATTTTCAACTGGCTGGAGTACGATTTTTTCTCCTTTACAGGTAATGACGGCAGTGAAAAGTAAATGATGACTAAGGCAATCAAACTCACAATGGTCTGAACCATAAACGACGATTCCCAAGATGAGATACCGGATAGCCAGGTGGCAAAAGGTACCGTGGTGACCATTGCAATGGCCACTCCGCTGAAAACAATGCTCATCATTTGATTTTCATGTTTTTTATCAACCTTTGATATGGCGACTGACAATGCCGTTGCAATGTAAACCGGTTGCAGAAATGCAGGAAGTATTCTTACCAGCATCAGCAACCAAAACGGTGGAGATAATGACGAAACAATTCCTGTAACCAGAAAAATAGAAATAGCCGTCAGCATTACTTTTCTTCGGTCAAATCCTGATGTCAGTAAAGTCATAAAAGGACCTGTAAGCGCAATAATTAATGCAAAAGCACTTAATAAATATCCAGCTTTGTCGATGCTGATCTTATAATGTTCAGCGATTTGGGGTAAAATTCCAATGACTCCAAATTCAGTTGTAATCACCGCAATAAATCCTAAACATCCTATGTATGCGTACTTTTTCATTATCAATTTTATTATATTTAACAGTGCAAAATTAATCTGAAGACTTAAATTTGCACAGTACACAGCTAAATGTTTGGTACTAACAAATTTGTAAGTAATGGGAACCAGAAAGGAAAATTCAACGAATAGCATTAATGAACAGTACATTACGCAGGAATGCGATTTAACCTATGCAGTCTGCAAAATTGGCGGAAGATGGAAGCTTTTAATATTGTGTAAACTGGAAAACGGAAAATTACGTTTCAGTGAAATACGAAGAAGAATTTCCGGAATTACTGAAAGAATGCTTACTCTTCAGTTAAGAGAAATGGAAAAAGAAGGTTTGGTAAAAAGAACCGTGTATGCGGAAGTTCCGCCACGAGTCGATTATGAACTGACCGCAATTGCCCAAGACCTTGTTCCGATCTGGAAACAGCTTGATCATTGGGGTAAAATGCACCGTGAATTAATTCAGGGGCAAGTAGTCAACGTACAATGTACCGAAGAAAATTAAAGAAATTTTGTCTAAAACATTTAAGCTCAATATTATTTTAATCAGTTTTATTGTGAATGCTCACTCTTTTACTGAAAGCTAAGTGTGCAACTAATGCAAGAACTCCCATAACGACTCCAACAGTACAAACGCCATCCCATTGTGCATATTGCCATGCTATTGAAGCCAGCCATGTTCCCAAAGATCCGCCGATGAAATAGGAAACCATATAAACGGTATTCAAACGGTTGACTGCTGTTGTTTTCAGTAAAAAATAATTGGTCTGATTCATAATGTGGCTCGACTGTACTCCTAAATCAATCAGAATAACACCGACAATCAATCCCCAATAAGTGTTTCCGGCAAGATAGGTAAATCCCCAACTGCCAATTAAAATCAATAAAGCGTATAAAATGACTCTGTTTAGAGAGATTGTTTTCTGCAGTTTTCCAACTTTAGCAGCAGCTAAAGCACCCACCGCTCCTGCCAAGCCAAAGCTTCCGACTACAGAAGCACCAACCTCAAACGGTGGTCTTTCCATGTGGAAAACTAAAGTTGTGAACAGCGCACACATCGAACCGAAAGCCATCGCACCACGGAAAGAAGCCAATTGCAAAACAGGCTGAGTTTTCGCTAAATGTGCTACAGACCTCATCAATTCAATATACGTTCCTTTAAAATTAGGTTGCAGTACAGGAAGCATTTTATAGACGAAAAGCCAAACCAGGAGCATGAGTCCTGCAGCGATTCCGTACATCGTTCGCCATCCCCAAAGTTCGCCGACAATTCCGCCGACAAATCTTGAAAGCAGAATTCCTAGTAATAATCCTGATACAACCAATCCTATGTTACCTGATTTTTCTTCTTCTGAGGATAATTCAGCCGCAATAGGAACAAACAACTGAGGAATTACAGATGTAGTTCCTATTAATAAACTTGCAGCGTAAAGCATCCAGACTTCTGTGGCAAATGTCATCCACAGTAACGCTGCAAAAACCAAAAGAAGATCGACTAAAATCAATTTTTTACGCAAAAATTTATCGCCTAAAGGAACGATGAGCAATAATCCGAAAGCATAACCTAGCTGTGTCAAAACAGAAATTTTCCCTGCTGCAGTTTCAGAGATATTAAAATCTTTAGAAATGAGTCCAAGCAAAGGCTGATTATAATAATTATTGGCAACCACCAGTCCGGAAATAACAGCCATAAGCCAGACTACAGTTTTTGAAATGCGTGAAGGGTTCTGCACCTGAATGTGAAATTTAAATTGAAAAATTGATCCTGTAATTCTTAGTAAAGGTAAGGATTCACAGGGAATTTATCAGTTTATGAAATTAAAAAATTCTTAAATATATCAAACACTGATTTCATTTAATGATGATCATCTTGTATATTTGGCTGACCCGAATTTCTAATTTAAACCTCACAAATGATCCTAAAAAAGAAAATTTTCACGCTTCTCTTGAACTCTTTATTCCTGAATATATTTGCTAAAATAAAGCTAACACAAAATGCCTTTATCTGGTATGCTGAACAATACAACCGGACCGAAACGTCTGTAAGGAAAGCTCCTAAAACGTAAAAGTCGCTCACAGAACAGGAACTTCATTTACAAACGATGCCGGAATGATCGGCGCTATCGATGATTTTGGAATTATTGAATTACCAAATAAAAAGAAGATTTGTATCTTTGTTTTTGTACATGACTCGTTCGAGAGTTTTGAAGATTCTGAGGAGATGATTGCTGATATTGCTAAAGCAACTTATGAATTTCATTTTAAAAAAGATTCATCAAATTAGAACATAAACCCGATTATTTCTTTTGCTAACTGTTACTTTTACAGGTGAAACCTTAAAAATCATATTCATCAAAGCTACCGATGATGAATAACAAATAATTAAAGAATAAAAACACAGATGAAAAACTTTTCCAAAATCAGATCCTTTGCAATCGCACTCGTATTTACTTCATGCACAGCAGATGCGCAGCAAAAAGACAATTATTCTTCAAAAATCGACAGCTTGGTAAAAGCTACCCATCCTCGAAGTTTCAACGGTGTTATTTTCATCCAACAGAATGGAAAAACAAAATATGAAAAAGCGTATGGTTACGTAGATTTCAATAAAAAAACACCCCTGAAAATATCTGACCGATTTTCAACCATGTCCATCGCAAAACAGATTACCGCAACGCTTATTTTGCAGGAAGTAGAAAAAGGAACGATTGATTTACACGTACCTATTCGAAAATATTTACCAGATTTTAAATATTCGTGGGCAGATACCATTACCGTTCATCATTTACTGAACCATACTTCAGGATTATACAGCGATGATTTGCAGCCGAATTTGAAATTGAAAACGGGAAAAGAATTCAGCTATTCCAATGTTGGATATTATGTTGCAGGGATGGTTCTTGAAAAGCAAAGTGGCAAAACTTATAATGAATTAGTAACGGCTTTATTCAAAAAATGTAAGATGAATGACAGCGCCTATCCTACCGAGATTAACAGTCAGCTTTTAACAAAAGGCCATATTATCAGAAAAGACGGAACTTTTAAACTCAATGAAAAATTAGCTTTCAATGCATCAAATTATTTCGCAAGTCATTTGATTGTGACCGCACCCGATTTAGCCAAATGGAATGAATGTCTGCACAACGGAAAACTATTGAAGCCTGAAACTTATCAATTGATGACCAATTATTCAATAACCGCCACCCATCAATTATTTAGCGAAAAGCCAATTGGTTATGGCTATGGTTTACGAATCAACGATAAAGCTAACATTTACGAAATTGGTCACACGGGTTTTCATCCTGGAGAAGGTTTTACCGCTGTAAATCTATATTATCCGAAAACAAAGACCAGCATTATTGTAATGGAGAATGTAGCGAATGAAAACTTTGATATTGCTTATTATTTTGAGCAGGAAATCAGAAAAATAATGTTGGATTCTAAACTTTTAAAATAGAAATTAGTTTAATTAACCCGTTGGCATTTTAAAATACTTTCGTCACTTCGAGTAGGTTTTTAAAGAAAAGCGTATCGAGAAGTTTGTAGTTTTGAAGATAAATCTATTCTCGATACATTTTTTCTCCACTTTATTAAGAAAAACACTCGAATTGCCGAATCCAATATTGAAATTTTTCAAAATGCACAACGGGTTTAATTAAGATAATGAAACGACTTCCGAAACTCCAAAGGCGAAACATCCGTCTTGGCTTTAAACAATTTACTGAAAGACTGAGAATGTTCAAACCCCAGTTCATAAGCGATTTCACTTACAGAAAGTTCTGTTGTTGAGAGTTTTTCTTTGGCAACTTCGATTACTTTTTCATGAATGTGCTGTTGTGTCGTTTGTCCGGTCAAAGTTTTCAGAAGACTGCGCATGTATTGCGGCGACATATTGAATTCATCAGAAAGATATTGAACACTCGGTAATCCTTTTGTTTTAAAATCATCTCTTTCAAAATAATCATTCAACAGAATTTCTAATTTCTCTAAGAACTGATGATGTGCTTTTTGACGTGTAATAAATTGTCGCTGATAAAAACGTTCAGAATAATTCAGAAGCGTTTCCAGCTGAGAAATAATGATATTCTGACTGAATTGATCAATATTGGTTTGATATTCCTGCTTGATGTTCTTAATGATTTGCTGGATTTTAATTTCCTCATCTTCGGATAAAAATAAAGCTTCATTAACGGAATAATCAAAGAATTCATATTTCTTAATTGCACTTGCCATTGCCGTATTCCAGAGGAAATCCGGATGGATCAACAAAGACCACCCGGAAGGATTTTTTCCGTTTTCTCCTCTGTAGATAGTCAAAACCTGGTGCGGCGCCATACAGAACATCAGTCCGTCATCGAAATCGTAATCCTGCTGGCCGTATCTGTATTTATGATCCATATTCCGCTTAACAGAAATCATATAAAAATCGAATATCAGACTCTGTTTTCCTCCTTCCAATGAAGCTTTTATATCTTCAAAATTGATGACACTGATGAGCGGATGTTTCGGCTTTGGCAAACCTCTCAATGTGTGAAATTGAGAGATGGTTTTGATTCTTATCGGCGCGTCAGACATTGGTTTAATATTTAATCAAATTTAAAAATTATAACGATCAGACTACTTATTTTCAGCTAAATAAATATTTTTCATATCTTCTAATAAGGTCGGATGTTCTGGATTCCAGCCTAAGGCTGCTTTTGTTTCTTCGCTCGAAGTCAGATTATTAAGCTTCGCAAAATGTGTGAACCAACCGAAATGTTCTTCAGCTTCCTCGCTGGTCAGAGAAACAACCGGAACATTCAATCTTTCTGAAATCAGATTTGCGATATTTTTTAGAGGAACGCCTTCTTCTCCCACGGCGTGATATCTTGTTCCGCTTTCAAAAGGTTTTTCCAGAGCCAATCTGTAGAGTTTTGCTGCGTCTAATCTATGAACGGCCGGCCAGACATTGTTACCGTGATTGATGACTGCAGATTTTCCGGATTCTTTTGCTAATCTTATCAAAGTCGGGACGAAACCAATGATGTCACCTTTGCCGTGAACGGATGGTGATAGTCTGATGACCGCCACTTTCACGTCTTTTGCCGCAACCGCATCGGCTGCATTTTCTGTTGCAATTCTTGGATGCGGATTAACCGAGCGGTCTGTTTCTACAGTAAGTCCGTCTTTTGAAAATAGTGCAGTTCCTGAAGTGATGAGGAAAGGTTTTTTGGTTCCCAATAACGCTTGGCCAATGGTTTCAATGACTTTTCCATCCAATTCACACATTTCAGCAAATCTTGTAAAATCATGAACAAATCCTAAGTGAATCACCGCATCTGAAGCGGTAGCTCCTGATTTAAGACTTTCAAAATCATTTAAATCGCCTCGGTGTGCTTCTGCGCCGGCTGCAATGAGTTTGTTTGCTGATTCTTCCGAACGTGCCAATCCCAAAACCTGATGACCATTGGCTAATAATTCCTCTACTACAGCAGTTCCCACGAAACCTGTTGCGCCTGTAACAAATACTTTCATTTTGATATATTTTTTGATATAAATTAATGAAGCAAAGTTCAGATTTGAGTTTTATACTCTTGTAGCCGAAAAGTAATTTCTTGTAGCCGAAAAATTTAATTAAACGATTTCCGAAACTCCAAAGGCGAAACGTCTGTTTTAGCTTTAAACAATTTACTGAAAGACTGTGAATGTTCAAACCCTAATTCGTAAGCAATTTCACTTACGGAAAGTTCTGTTGTTGACAGTTTTTCTTTTGCTTTTTCAATCATTGCATTTTGAATGTATTGCTGCGTATTGAGTCCAGTCAAAGATTTCATCAAATCACTTAAATAACGTTGCGACAATTGCAATTCTGAACAAATATTCTGCACAGATGGCAAACCGTTCATGAGTCCGTTGCGGTTGTTGAAGTTATTTTTAAGCAATTGGTCTAATTGATTGACGATATTGTTGTTCAAAGCTTTTCTGGTAATGAACTGCCGGTTGTAGAACCTGTTGCTGTAATTTAATAATAATTCAATTTGTGTGACCAAAACATCCTGGCTGAAATTATCAATACTATTCGTTAACTCCGCAGCAATTGAGTTAAATAAACTGGTAATAATGTCTTTCTCCTTCGCCGATAAAAATAAGGCTTCAGAAACATTGTACGAGAAAAAGCCGAACTGGTCTATCTGTTTTCCTAAAGGATAATTCAGAATAAAATCCGGATGAAAATATAAGGCATAGCCCACATAGCTTTCTTTATCGTCCGGAGTATAGACAATTTGTTTAGGTTTCAGAAAAGCCAATCCGCCTTCTTCGAAATCATAATATCCTTGTCCGTACTTTGTTTGCCCTTTAAAATCGGGTTTAAACGAAATCTTATAAAAATCAATACTTAACTTTTGTCCTTTTTCCAACATTTTGGCGGAAACATTATTGTAATCCACCAAAGCAATCAGCGGATGCAAAGGCGCCGGCAATCCGAGTTCCCGCATCAGTTGTGAGATGCTTGTGATGTGATGTATATCTGTTTTTTGCTGCATTTTATGAGACTTAAAGATAATTAATTTTGTTTTGCAGGACGAATGACGATGTCACCTATTTCAACTTCTTTTGGCTGACTGATAGCGTAGATTACAGCATCGGCAATAGCTTCCGGGCTTATGGCTAAGTGTTCCATATTCTGTTGAATGACGGTTTTCATTTCCTCATTTTTAATATGGTTTGCAAAATCAGTTTTCACTACGCCAGGTGAAATTCCTGTAATTCTGATTGTTCCATCCGATTCCTGACGAAAGGCTTCCGCAATAGTACGAACAGCATTTTTTGTGCCTGCATAAATTCCCTGCGTCGGAACAATTTTGATTCCTGAGGTAGAAATGACATTCACAATATGACCCGACTGCTGTTGTTTGAAAACAGGAATTGCGGCTGCCATTCCGTACAAAACCCCTTTGATGTTGATATCAATCATTTGTTCCCAGCCGTCAACATCCAGTTCATCAATTCGGCTGAGCTGCGCAACTCCAGCATTATTGATGATGACGTCTAATGTACCGTATTTTTCAACAGCTGTATTTACAAAATGAATCAAATCTTCTTTTTTGCTTACATCTATTTTTACAGAGATTGCATCTCCGTTTTTGGTTTTAATTTCACTAACTATGTTTTGCAATTGCTCAATGTTCCTCGCTCCTAAAACAACTTTCGCTCCATTTTCCGCCAATTTTATGGCAATCGCTTTTCCAATTCCTGCACTTGCTCCTGTAACAGCTACTACTTTTCCTTTAAGATTTTGCATAATGTTTTGTTAAAATTATTATGCAAAGTTCTGTATTGCCAAAGTGAAAAAAATAACCAAATTGGTCTTTGCTGTAGCAATGTTGGTAAAATGAATCTATATTAATTAAATGACTTCCGAAATTCCAAAGGCGAAACGTCTGTTTTAGCTTTAAACAATTTACTGAAAGACTGAGAATGTTCAAATCCCAATTCATAAGCGATTTCACTTATTGAAAGTTCTGTTGTTGAAAGTTTTTCTTTTGCTTTTTCAATCAGTTTTTCGTGAATGTGCTGTTGGGTAGTTTGTCCGGTTAATTGCTTCAATAAACTTCCTAAATAATTGGTCGAGATATTCAGTTGTTCAGCAATGTAATTAGCAGTTGGCAAACCTTTATCAATCACATTTTCATTAAAAAAATCTTCCAGAACAGTTTCTAATTTCTCCAAAACCTGATGATTGGTCTTTTTTCTGGTAATGAATTGTCGCTGATAAAATCTTTCACAATAATTTAAAATAACCTCAATCTGAGAAATAATAATATTTTGAGTAAACTGGTCAATTCCCGACTGATATTCTTTTTCGATTCCTTTAAAAAGTCCGATTAATGTCTCTTCTTCTTTTTCAGAAAGGAACAATGCTTCATTCACATCATATCCAAAGAATTTATAATGGTTAATGGTTTTTGCCAAAGGTGTATTCCAAATAAAATCGGGATGAAATGCCAAAAGATAGCCTGAAGGTTTTGTTTCATATTTGCTGATTACCATTTTCACGACTTGCCTTGGTGCAATAAAACACATTAGACCTTCATCAAAATCATATTGACCTTGTCCGTAGTGAAGCTTCCCCTGAATATCCCTTTTGAAACCCATAAAATACAAATCCTGCACCCAGCTGATTTCGGATTCTTCGATTTGATATTCCACCAAACTGTAATCCACAAGGCTGATGAGCGGATGTTGAGGTTTGGGCAATCCGGAAATTCTGTGAAATTCAGAAATGGTATCGATGGTATATAATTTTCTGTTAGTCATAACTTTAAAATTAAAAGGCAACAGCAGGAAACTGTTGCCATTACAAATTTAATAATCTGTAGAAGTACTCAGCGTTTTAAAATCAGAAATTTCATTTTGAAGTGCATTTAATTTGTTTCCAGCGATGTTGAACGCATCAGAACCCAAGACCAAATGAACAGGCGGATTTTCCATTGAGACCAACTCTATCAAAGCTGCTGCAGCTTTTTCAGGGTCGCCCGGCTGATTTCCGTTGATGTCTTTTTCGTGGGCAGTTTGAAGCTGTCTTGCGGCTGTATATTCTTCAATTTCAGTTTTTGGAGTTCGAAGTGAACCGCCCGTTAAGAAATCTGTTCTGAAATATCCCGGATAAACTACTGTTGCATTCACCCCAAATTCCTTCACTTCTGCAGCCAAAGCTTCTGTGAATCCAACCACAGCAAATTTGGTGGCACAATAGATTCCCCAACCTGCGAATTCTCCTGTCAGTCCGCCAATTGAAGCAATATTGATAATGAACCCGCTTTTCTGCTCTCTTAAATAAGGCATTGCTTTTCTGATGATGTTCAGAGAACCGAAAACATTTGTATCAAAATTCTGACGGCTTTCGAAATCCGAGATTTCTTCCAAAGTTCCCAATTGTCCGTAACCAGCGTTATTCACCACAACATCCAATTTTCCGAATTTATTTATTGATTTCGAAACTGCTGCTTCAACAGAGTTTTCGTTGATTAAATCAACTTCCAGTGGAAGAAATGTTGCGTTTTCTTCACTAACAGCTTTCTGAAGTTCAGCAATGTTTCTCGAAGTTGCTGCCACAGAATGTCCGTCTGCCAATAATCTTTTGACTAAAGTTAACCCTAAACCTTTTGAAGCTCCTGTCACGAACCATACTTTTTTTGTATCCATTTTTGATAGTTTTAAATTGATTAATTATTACAATACAAAGTTGGAAAATTGGTTAAAGAGCATTGTGCCTGAATCAAGGATTGTTGTAGCCAAATCAAAGGTAATCGCTTGAATCAATTTCAAATGTTTGTGATGAAAATTATTATTTTTGATGATTATTAAAGCTTTAAAATTTACTTTAGCAATACAATTAAAATTTAATGAGAAATTTACTTTCAATCATCATACTCTTCGTCTCAAACTTTTTGTATCCCCAAGATGGAAGACTTAGTCAGGATAAAATTGATAGAGTTCAAAATATAATCAACCTATTTAAAACTAAAAATATCAAGGGAATTTCTGAAATTGTCAACTATCCTTTGAGTAGAGAATCTCCTTTAGGCGATATTAAAAGTAAGGAGGAATTGATCAAAAGATTCAATGATGTATTTGATCAAAACGTTATTGATGAGATTTCAAAATCAAAATTAACAGATTGGTCTGAAGTAGGCTGGCGCGGGATTATGCTTCATCGAGGGACGATGTGGATCGATACAGACGGAAAAATAACTGCTTTAAATCATCAAAGCGAAATAGAAAAAAAACAACGTTTGATATTAATCTCTGAACAAAAAGAAAGGCTTCATTTATCTTTAAAATCATTTAAAAATCCAATCTATAAATTCAAAACAAAGCATTATCTTATAAGAATTGACGAATTGGAAAACGGAAAATACCGATACGCTTCCTGGAAAAACAACCAAAATGAGACTGCAAAACCAGACATCGTTTTACCAGACGGTATTTTAGAATTTAGCGGAAGCGGCGGCAATCACACCATTACTTTTAAGAAAGGAAATTTCAGATACATCGTCTATAGATTTCAAATCGGAACAAGCGATACTCTGGAAATCAGTCTTTCTGTGGAGGAAAACAATAAAGAAATTCTCAATGAGGATGGTCAATTATTAGAAATATAAAACATAATTAAGATCAGTATGAATTTCAGAAAAACACTCTTCCTTTTCATAACAATTTTGGGTTTTTACTTTATTAAAGCGCAGGAACTTCCAAAAGAAAGACTACCACAATTTACTTTAAAAAAATACGAACAAAATTATAAAAACGATACGCTTACCTTACGAATAGAAAACCCATTATTTTGCCCTTTGAGATTGAGATTGTTCTCTACATATTTAAAAGAAGAGAAATTGATTGATGACACAATAAAAGTGAATATCATCGAGAAATCATCTATTGAATTTAAGTATTATGCAAAAGATATTGATGAAGATAAGATTAATTTTAAATTTGATATTGCATTGGGTGATGAAAACAAAAAAATCATCAAGAATAAACTTTCACTGCCCTTTCTCAAAGATAAAATGTATCACATCATTCAAGAACAGCAAGGAAATCATAGTCACAATGATAACTATTCAAAGTATGCAATTGATTTTACAATGCCTGTTGGTGATACTATCGTTTCTGCTGATGACGGTTATGTCGTAGGGGTTATTAAAGATTATCAATATGGAGGAATTGATATAAAATGGAAACCATACGCCAATTTTATTACCATCTATCATCCTCACAGCGGTCTTTTTACACAATATGCTCATCTTAAACAGAATGGAAGTTTTGTAAAAGTTGGTGATCCGGTAAAACGTAATCAGCCAATTGGTTTGAGTGGAGAAACAGGCTATGTTTCGGGTGCACACCTCCACTTTAACGTACTTATTCCGGAAAAAAATAAAACATTAATTTCTGTGCCTTATAATTTTGAGAATAATCTTGATGCTAAAAGTTTAAAACGGAATATGAATGTGAGAAAATAATTTGTTAGTTTTAGCGATACTAATTCTGTAGTAAATTTCCCTACGAAATATGCTTCAAAATCGTATAAAATGAAAATAGATCACTGAAAAAAAATTCAATTATTATAAAAAAGAAAGTGATTTTATAACTTAAAATTATCAAGAAAACACAACAATTTTTATCCTTTTCTAGCTCAAAAAAATATCCTTAAAGTAATTAATAGCTTTCATACGTTCTATTAATATACATAACAATTATGAAAATTCCTACCATTCACGGTTACATCAAACGAAGAATTTTAATTAATTTCACCGCTCATCCGAAATATGTTGAAAAGATTTTACCTTTCCCTTTTCGTCCGAAAATTTACAAAGGCAAAGCAATTGTCGGGATTTGTTTGATTCGGTTAAAAGATATTAAACCCAAAGGTCTTCCAGATTTTATAGGAATTAATTCTGAAAATGGAGCGCACAGAATTGCTGTTGAATGGGATGAAGATGGCGAAGTGAAATCCGGAGTGTATATTCCGAGAAGAGATACTTCTATACAGCTGAATACCTGGGTTGGTGGAAGAATTTTCCCCGGAAAACATTATTTGGCAAAATTCAATGTCGATGAAAATGAAGGAAATTATCATGTATCTTTTAAAAGTTCGGATGATACAGAGATTTCAGTTGATGCCAGAGAAACGCTAGTTTTTAATAAAAATTCAATCTTTGAAAATTTAGGAGATGCTTCTGATTTTTTTGAAAAAGGTGATTTAGGATATTCTCCAAACAAAGAAAAATTTGATGGTTTAAGACTCAATGCTTATGAGTGGAAAGTAAAACCACTGGAAATTTCAAATATAAAATCCAGTTTTTTTGAAGATGAGAATGTATTTCCTAAAGGCTCAATTCAATTTGATAATGCTTTATTGATGACAAATATCGAGCATGAATGGAAAAGTGAGGGATCTATTTGATTGATGAATTACAAATTAAACTAGACAAAAAGGCCAACATTTTATCTGTCTAAAATTTATAAATCATTTTTCTTCTAAATTAAATCTCAAATCCTGCCCTTTTGGTGTAAAAATAGATAGCTTACAAGCATCAATCACACTCATCAAAATAGAAAGGTATGAAATCAGAAAATATTTTAGAGAAAAGAAGTCTGCAAGGCAAAACGGTTGTTGTAACCGGAGGAAGCAGCGGAGTTGGAAGAGCTACCGTAGAAGCGTTTGCTTTGGAAGGCTGCAATATCGTCATCGCAGCCCGAGGTCAAGAAGCTTTAGACGAAACACTTCATCTTTGTCATGAACTGGAAGTGAAAGCAATTGCAGTTCCTACCGATATATCAGTAGCTGAAGAAGTGGATAAGCTTGTTAAGAAAGCCATTTTAGAATTCGGACGAATTGACATTTGGGTCAATAATGCCGGAGTGATGGCGAGCGGGAAATTCGAAGAAATCCCGATGTCTCTGCACGAACAAGTCATTAAAACCAATCTTTTCGGATATATGCACGGCGCATACAGCGTACTTCCTATATTCAAAGAACAGAATGAGGGAATCCTTATCAACAACATATCGATTGGCGGATTTATGCCGGCTCCGTACAGTGCAGTCTACTCTTCCACAAAATTTGGAATCCGTGGAATGATGGAATGTCTTCAGGGTGAAATTTCAGATTTTAAAGATATTCATATTGCCAATTTATATCCTCAGATTCAGCGTTCAACAGGTAATGCACATTCGGCAAAATATTCAGGATTAGATTTTAAAGTTCCACCGTTTGCTTCAGACCCCCGTGATACTGCTGCGAAAATTATTCAGTTGGCCAAAGAGCCTAAAAAAGATTTATTTCCAGATTTCACATCAAGATTTCTCGTCAATGTATACGGTATGTTTCCGAAAGCCATCATTAATACCGCTTCTGCAGGGATGCGACTGATGATGAAACTTAAAAATGGCGAGCCCACTTCAGGAAATGTTCTACAACCATCACCGGAACCCCACCAAATTTATGGCGAAACTTCAATTCCGGTTCCTAGTAAAAAGACCAGGGTTGCTATGGTCGCAGGGGTCACCTTAGGTTTAGCTTATATGTTTTTTACTTCAAGAAAATCAGGAAGCAGTGAAAATTAAATGAATTTTAGTAATTTGTATAAAACGGAAATTTCAGAAAATTAAATGATATTCTTTTATCTTTGAAAACAAACGATTTACAGAATAACTTTATTAATTCTTCGCAATTTCACTGTTGATTACAATTACAATCTTTATTTTAGCTAAACATAATCAATTTAACACCAACTAAAAAGTTATGAAAAAGTACATTTTTTTAGGTTCATTATCGTTGTTATTAATGAATTGCAGTAAAAAAGCTGAAGCAAACAAAACTGTTTCAGATTCAGATTCTCTAACAGATACTACTTCACCTGTAATTGATACTTTAGGCTCCAAATCATTCTGTTATTTGGGCGTGACCGGTAAAGACAGTGTTTTCGTAACTATCGATGATAATTTGGGTACAGTAACCGGGAAAATGAGATACAAAAACAGCGAAAAAGACAGTTCAAAAGGTGATTTAACCGGATTCAAATCCGGAGATACGCTGAAACTGACTTATGAATTTGCATCTGAAGGCACCACCAGCAAAAGAGATATTTTCTTCATTCAAAAAGACGGAAATCTTCTTGAAGGCATTGGAAATCAGAAGGATGAAAATGGCGAAATGAAGTATGCTGATGAAAAGAAAGTTGCCTATAAAGACGGACAAAAATTTGAAGCTGCAGACTGCGCAATGGTTTCAAAAGCCTTAAAATAAAAACCACGAATCAAACACTCTGCACAAAGCAGAAAATTATATATTAATAAGATAACCAAATCTTTATGCAAAATTTAAGTGTTAAGCCATTTTCAAAAAATGACCTTATTGAAGGATTAAGAAAAAAATTCCCACAGTACAAAATTCAGACAAGCTTCGGTGCTTTACAGGTAAGAACCAGTGGTTTTACACTTACCGGAAATGTGAAAATAGACGCTTTCCCAGAATCTGGTAAAATTAAAACCACGACACAGTTGGATTCTGGTGTTTTTTTAATTTTTATGTTACCCATCGGACTTTATGTTTGGTCAAAGAAACAGAAAATCAAAAATTTAGAAAATGAAGTTCTTGAAGGAATCAGTACCATTTTAAATTAAATTTTCTCAAAATCATAAAAAATGCAACTCAATTCGGTTGCATTTTTTTTATTTATAAATGATGATCTATAATTTTTATAAAATCATCAACAGCTTTGTCGCTCGTATTCCAAGAAGTAATCAAACGGATAGCAGATGAGTTTTCATCCACATTCTTCCAAACGTAGAATTCAAATTTCTCTGATAAAATTTCAATAAGTTCATGACTTAAAATCGGGAAAATCTGATTGGTGAATGTATCCGAAAGAAATGATGCTCCCTTTTTAAGTAAAGCATTTTTAATCTTCATTGCCTGTTGGTTGGCGTGTTCTGCCAAATCAAAGTACAGATCATTCTGCATCAATTCTAAAAACTGAATACCCAGCAATCGTCCTTTTGCCAACAAAGCTCCTTTTTGCTTGATATTAAAAGCAAAATCTTCCTGCAAAAGTTGATTGTTGATGATAATCGCTTCGCCAATTAACGCTCCGTTTTTTGTTCCACCGAGATAAAAAACATCGGTTAATTTCGCCACATCTTCTAAACTTAAATCGCTGATTTCAGAGGTCAAAGCATGACCTAATCTTGCTCCATCCATGAATAAATACAGATTATTTTCTCTGCAAAAATTGGATAAATTCTCCAGTTCATTTTTTGTATACACCGTTCCAAGTTCAGTAGAATTAGAGATGTACACGAGCTTCGGCATTACCTGATGCGGAACATTTTTATGATTTTCCAAGACAGGAATGATATCGAATGGAGCTAATTTTCCGTCTTCTTTTTCAATGCTTAAAATTTTATGTCCTGTTGCTTCAATTGCTCCGGTTTCATTATTCAGAATATGTCCTGTAGATGCAGCAATCACGCATTGATAAGGCTTTAAAATGGAAGAAATAACAATGAGATTTGCCTGAGTTCCCCCTGAAACAAAATAAACATCAGAATCTTTTTGATTTATTTTTTCTTTAATTAAATCTTTAGCTTTCAGTGAATACTGATCTTCTCCGTAACCCGCCTGCTGATCGAGGTTATAACGTAGAAGTGCTTCAAGAATTTTGGGATGGCAACCCTCAGAATAGTCGTTTTTGAATGAAAATTTCATTATGCAAAATTAAAAAAACTTAAAATAACAAGAATCAATTTTAAATATTATTTTGTTAGATTTGTAATGAAAATCATCTAACATTTTGAAGACAACATTAACCGAAGAAAATTATCTGAAGGCTTTGTTTCATTTAGTTGACAATGAAGGTAAAGTGACGATTAACGAACTCAGCAAATTCCTCAATGTAAAAATGCCGAGCGTTAATAATATGATGAAGAAATTTTCAGAAAAAAAATGGGTAATCTATGAAACCTACAAACCTCTGAAAGTTACCGAAAAAGGAAGACGTGAAGCCGCATTGGTCGTCAGAAAACACAGACTGACCGAAATGTTTTTGGTTAAAAAAATGAACTTCGGATGGGAAAATGTTCATGAAATTGCTGAACAGCTAGAGCACGTTCACTCAAAAATATTCTTTGATAAGATGGATGAAATTTTAGATCATCCTAAATTTGATCCTCACGGAGAACCCATTCCCGACAAAGACGGAAATATTATCTCAATGGATTTACAGAAATTAAGCGACTGCAAAGTTGGCGAAAATGTCATTTTTGCTTCTGTAACCTTGTCGGATGATGCTTTTCTGAATTATTTAACCGAAAGAAAACTTCTTCTGAATACCAAAATAAGGATCATTAAAATTGAAGATTTTGATAAATCTGTCACCGTTGAAGTGGATGGAAAGCACGAAGTTTTAAGTAAAAAAGCGACAGAGAAAATCTTGGTTAAAAAATAAAATTGCTTATAGAAAAGCCTTTTCAAGGCTACTTAGAAAAAAGTGAGTAAATTTCGGAACCTTAACTATCTCTTTAAAATCTCGGATATTTTTTCAATTTCACCCATCGTATTAAAATAATGGGGAGAAAAACGTACCGCTCCGGGTACATCTTTGTTGGTAAAGTCGATCAATGCAGAGTTTTTATAACTTACAGAGAAAAACACATTATTTTCTCTAAGGACTTTCTGAATATTTTCTAAATCATTATCTGCTTCACAAAAAGTCACAATACTGCTTAATCGATTTCCCTGATCTAAAACCTTATAACCTGAATTCTGAAGATTCTCTCTAAGTTTTTCGGATAATTTTCTGTTGTAATTTTCAATATTCTGCAACCCTACATTGTTTGCATATTTTAAAGCTTCAGTGAAACCTACGACCGAGCCGTGTGAATGCTCAAAATATTCAAATCTTTTTGCAGTTTTAAATAATTCATAATCATTAAATTCTGACCAATGTGCGCCCATTGCATCCAAAAGCAAAGGTGCATAATCTTGCTCCAAAACCCGATCTGAAACATATAAAAAACCTGTCCCTCTTGGTCCGCGGAGAAATTTCCTGCCAGTTGCGGTAAGAAAATCACAGTTTATTTTTTCAACATATACGACCATTTGCCCAACAGACTGACACGCATCCACCAAATATAAAATATCATATTGACGGCAGATTTTTCCCACAGCTTCAACATTTTGAATCAATCCGGAATTAGTCGGAATATGTGTAACAGCAACTAATTTGGGCTGATATTTTTTAATTAAATTTTCTAAATCCTCCAAATCTAATTCGTTATCGGGAAGATTTTTCATTCTGATGATTTGTACATTCAGTTTTTTCTGTAACGAAATAAAAGTAATCTGATTGGAAATATAATCGTCAACCGTAGTAATAATACAATCGCCTTCTTTGAAAATAATACTTGACAAAGCTTTCGCAAAGGCCTCGGTTGCACTTGCTGCAAAGGCGATATTTGAAGGTTTACAATTGATCAGTTTTGCGGTTTCTTCGTAAAATTGTTCCAGTACATCAGAATTTCGGTTGGCAACTTCGTACCCTCCGAACTGTTCTTCCTGATGAAAATAGTCAATCATCGATTCTACTACAATGCTGGGCATTAATGAAGAACCTGCGCTGTTTAAAAATATTTTGTCAGACAATCCTTTGGTGTCCTGTCTTATTTTTTCAATGTTCATTTAGATATAATTTTAAAAAAAATTGATTAATTTTCATTTTACTGCCTATATTTAGTATCAAAAATTATTTTGAACACGAAGTTCATAAATTTTTTTTGACTACTATGTTTAAAGGATCACTGAGACGTAAACTTAGCAAAGATCTCAGAGTTTCCTATTAGCAGGGTTTAAAATAATAGACAAATCTCAAGAAATTCCCTTACAATTTTACATAAAAAATCCCGAAATATGAATCACGGGATTAGATATTTAAGTTTAAATTGCTAGTCTAAAACACTCCAACCTCTTTTCGGGTTAGTGTTTGAAGAAACTTCCTGTTCGTTAACAATAATGTTTTCTTTACGCTGACCAATGTAATCAAGTTCGCTTAATTTAGAGAAAATAATTTCTAAACTTCTCAACATCTGCTGAATATATAAAAGCGGTTCGCCACAGTTGTGATGATCGTAATTGGTTTCTGCAACCGTTGATAGTTGGTTGAGCAAAGTATGAGGCGCAATTTCGCTCCATTCTAAACTGTAATTGAGCATTTCTTCCAATTCTGCAGGCACCAAAACCTGAGTTGCATTGTACATTCTTAATGCCAATTTTGCAAAAGATTCAATTAAAAAAACCGGAGCTTGGTAAGGAATTACATTTCTGAATTGGAAATACATATCCCCAAAAGTAGTCACCAAAACCGTGCATAGCGATTTTACGTTTAAGGCCAATGCTGTATTTTGATTTTTATGGGAAGCTTTCTGAATGATTTTAAACGCATATTGCTGCAGATTTCCAATTGATTTTGCATATCCATTATAATAGTCAATCAATGCAGGATGACTTTGCACAGATGTACAAGGCGGAATGAAGTTAGAGTTAACCTGAGTGATATTTCCTTTAAAATCAACCTTTCCAACAACCAGATAATTTCCTCCGGAATAACTGCTGTTCAGTGAAGAAACCGGCAACAATTCGATATGGTAATTGGCATGTGCATTGGGATGTCTCGGCGGAATTTCTTCAGGATCAATATCTCCAAAAGGAACTTTGTCAAAAGGATTCACAGAAATAAGAATATAATATTCACCATCAATGTTATCTTCGTCCATATTCATCGACTTAGCAAGAGATTTCACACTCACTCTTCGATCTCTGAGCTCAATTCTGTAACCAGCCAATGTAACGGCGCTGCAATGTTTGATAACCAACTGAACATCGTTGGTCGCCGTATTGTGAACATCAAAAATAGTTTTATCTGTAAACTCGTTCGGAATAGGCAGCAATCCGTAGTTGTATGTTGTAATGGCTAAAGAATTGGCGTCTCTAATGGTATCTATTAAGAAGTTATCCTGATCATTAAGGTGTCTTTGAGAAACTTTCATCCCGTCGACCCAGTTGATTGCAAAATGTTTGATTGGCTGTATCATAGTAATACTTTTTTAAAATTTGTGATTATGCTTTTCTTTTTCCTTCTTCCTCATGCTGAATCACCCTTTTACAGATGACCACTTCATTTTCAGAAATACTGTTGGTGTTGATATCCTGATCAAAATCGATATATTTTCTGAAACTGAAAAAAGATTTCTTGGTGTAAAATATCCAATAATACGGATCTCTTGCTTCGTCTGACAAGTGAATGATGGATTTCGGATTTTTATGATTATAATCGTCTACCACTCGGAAAAACCAGTCTCCGAAAGTGACTCCTGTAGGTAAAGTTTTTGCTTTTATTCTAAATCTGTTGGCATCTTCAAGATTCTTACTCAGTTCTACATTTAAAACCATTAATCGGTCAAAATCTGCACCTTCAAAATCCGGTGGTTTCTGATCCGGAGAATACCTCCAGGTTTTATAAATATCAACCGGAATACTGATAAACTGAATATAGCAGTAGTGAAAGACCATGGGAACAAAAAAGATCAACGCACTTGTCGCTGACATTACCGGATATCCCTGATCTTTACTGATCCAAGTGAAAATGAGAACAAATAAATAACCTCCCAAAAGAACACATGTAACCGACAATACAGATTCAAATAGGACACTTAAGCCAAATGACTGAATGTGTTTTCTAAAGTATCGATGCATCAAATTAACATGAAAAATTCCTAATAATAAGTAGATTGCCTGAGAAATCAGATACCAGTATGGATTGAATAGATTTCCGGAGAAACCAAAAAAACCAGGAATTGCTAAACATAGACTGCACAGCAAAACGTAAATAATAATAACCTTTATTTTAATTGCAGGCTGATTTCTTCTGATGACACCCATGATGCCCATCATAATTACCGCCAGCAACGGCACTAATATAAATCTTAAAAATACACCTTTGACTGATGAAAATTCCATTTAATTCAATTAATAATGATTGTGATTGATGATTGTAAATATAATAAAATATTTTACAGAAAAGTAGAGAAACCTAACCTGTTAGAATTTCTTTCGCCATCTTCCAGCATAAACGAATATTCTTTCTTTTCGGTGACAAAATTTTCTTCAATATCTACGTTCACAGGTAAGCAATAATCGTACAGAGCCTGAAGAACTTTTCTGAACGGATTTCCCGGAATATACTTTTTCATTTCATCATAAGGAATCGGGCCTATATTGACGATCCAATTTCTTTCTCCATCCATATGTTTTCCGCTTGGGATATACGTTACACCCAATCTCGAATTCCCTAATAAAATAGAATCATCTTCCTCCTCAATTCTGTCGATAACATTTGGCGTAAAAGTAATTTCTACAGGAACTTGTAAAAATGAAGTCATACATCGCTCAAACCATTTTTTATCGCCTCTTATCTGATGGAAAAAGGGCAAAATATGAATAAAAATATAGGCATTCTTTTTATCAAGCATCTTTACAACCGGCCAAAGCTCTGAAAACACCGTCAATAGTGAATCTGTATCGCTTGCCAGATCAAAATCATATTCTTTCAGTAAAGCACCGATTTCCGTGAAGAAAATTTCGAGTTCGAAAGGCATAAAAAACTTTCGTGCATCCTCTTCCACTCTTTTTTGTTTTCGGATTTCATTCACCACACTTTCAACATTTTTTCTTGAAGTGTTGAGTGACGGCGGATGAAAAAGTCCTTCAGGTAAATAATCGTAAATACCTTCTCGATAAGTCTTTATACTTAAAACTTCTTCGTCAAAACCAAGATACTGGCTTGAAATACTTTTGATATCTTTTAAATAAGCCCGGTCGTTAATTCCGATTCTGTCAATAAAAATATTGCTTACAGCCCGATGGTATTTCAGGAGATTGACGGCAACTGCTTCAGCTTTAAAATCTGTTTGCAGTTTGTTATAATGCATATCTACAATGCTATTGTCGTACATATTTTGTGATTCGTGATTCTGGTTGTTAGTGTAAAGATAATATATCTCTTAAATTTGAAAAAATATTCTTTTACAAATCTCTAAATATTTTGTTAATCCAATTTAGTGATAAATTTATAATTTAATGAGTAAAACAACAGTTTTTTTTAATTAAAATAAGACAGATTAAATTTATTTAACAATCAATAAATATCACAAGAAAATATTCCGAATTTCATCTGATTTTGAAAACTCTATCCTATCTTTGCCATCTAAAATTATTATTAAAAAAATGAAAAGTATTTATTCTAAAATGCTGCTTTTATTAATGATCTCCAGCTCAGTATATTCTTTTGCTTGGGGATTGACGGGTCACCGTGTCATTGCAGAAATTGCAGAAAACCACTTATCTGGTAAGGCAAGAAGGGAAATAAGAAAAATGATGGGGCAAGAACGTTTGGCGTATTGGGCAAACTGGCCAGATTTTATCAAGTCTGATACGACAGGAGTTTGGAAGCAGACTTCAGTGTGGCATTACGTAAACATTGATCCGCAAACAGATTTCACATCATTTGAAAAAAACTTAAAAGCTCAGGCTGGACCAAGTCTTTATTCACAAATCAAAGTATTGTCTAGCCAGATTAAAGACGAAAAAACTTCTGAAAAAGACAGAAAAATAGCTTTAATTTTCCTGATTCACATGATGGGAGACCTTTCTCAGCCGATGCACACCGGAAGATCTGAAGATTTAGGAGGAAACAAAATCAACGTTACTTATTTTGGAGAAAAAACAAATTTACACTCAGTTTGGGACGGCAAATTAGTAGATTCACAAAAATACAGCTACACAGAATACGCAAAACTTTTAGACATCAAAACAAAAGATGAAGTGAAGCAAATACAATCCGGAACATTAGAAAACTGGTTGTATGATTCTCATCAGATTGCGAATAAAATATACGCACAAACTCCGAATGATTCAAAATTGGGTTACGATTATCAATACAAGTTCAATGACACGATGGAAAGACAGCTTCTTTGCGGAGGTTTGAGACTGGCAAAATTGTTGAACGATTTGTTCTAAGAGTAAATTTTTTAAAATTCAATATATACAAAGTGAAGCTTCGGTTTCACTTTTTTTGTTCCGTCAGTTCGAGTGTTTTTCGAAGCAAAGCGATGAAAAATGTATCGAGAACCCGTGAACTTCGAACAAATTCAGTTATTGATCAACAACTTCTCGATATGCTTTCTTTGAAAGCTACTCGAAGGGACGAGCGATATATCATTAGTATGATAAAACACGAGCGATAATTTACAACTAAAAATCCAGCATTGTTTTAATTAAATAAAAAATAATTAAAACAAGTGTAACCTTTTGATCGTTTCAAACGTATAATATACAGTAACTCTATTTTGAGAATAACGATAAATGAGACAATTAAAAATAACCAAGCAGGTTACCAACAGGGAAACCGCTTCACTAGACAAGTATTTGCAGGAAATTGGTAAAGTAGAATTGATTACCGCAGACGAAGAAGTTGATTTGGCACAAAAAATCCGCGCCGGCGATAGAGTCGCATTGGAGAAACTAATCAAAGCCAACCTTCGTTTCGTAGTTTCAGTATCTAAACAATACCAAAACCAAGGTCTTTCTCTTCCCGATTTGATCAATGAAGGGAATTTAGGATTAATGAAAGCTGCAAAAAGATATGACGAAACAAGAGGTTTTAAATTTATCTCTTATGCCGTATGGTGGATTCGTCAGTCGATTTTACAGGCTTTGGCTGAGCAGTCGAGAATTGTAAGATTACCGCTTAACAAGATTGGTTCGATCAACAAAATCAATAAAGCATACGCTCACCTTGAACAGGAAAATGAAAGACCACCTTCTCCGGAAGAATTGGCTGAAGTTCTTGACATGAGTGAAGAAGATATCAAAGAATCAATGAAAAACTCCGGAAGACACCTGTCGATGGATGCACCATTGGTAGAAGGTGAAGATTCTAATTTGTATGACGTATTGCGTTCCGGAGAATCTCCAAGCCCGGATAAAGATCTGATGCTTGAATCTCTTCAGATTGAAATTGAAAGAGCTTTGAACACGTTGACTCCAAGAGAGGCAGATTTGGTAAGATTATATTTCGGACTAAACGGTAAACATCCAATGACTTTGGAAGAAATCGGTGAAACTTTCGATCTTACAAGAGAAAGAGTTCGTCAGATCAAAGAAAAAGCGATCAAAAGACTGAAACACAATACCAGAAGTAAGATTTTGAAGTCTTATTTAGGTAAATAATTTTAGTTTAAATAATTATTAAGCGGAGTTTGATTTTTCAGACTCCGCTTTTTTGTATTTTTGAATTAAATCAATTAACAATGAAATCTGAAATAAAATATATTGAACTGAAGACGGGTTATAGTGACAACGGCTCTGCTTGGATTGGTATGGTATCATTTTCTAAAACAGGGAGACTGTATATTTTGATGGAAAAGCTTTTCAAAGTTTAAACGGAAACGGGATTAGTGGAAATTATTACGAAATTGAATCAGGTGATGAATATTGGATTTCAGGAGTTAAAAAACATCAAAATGACCGACATCTTTCTGGAGGTGGAAAAATACATATTGAAAAAAAAGTTTTATCTGAATATCTTCAGATCGTAAATCAAACAAATTTAAAAGAAAAAGATTACGACATAATTGAAGTTGAAGAAGAAATTCCTACTACCAGAATTAATGAAATTGAAAATCAAAAGCATGAGTCAGAAAGTGGAATCGATATTAATAAAAGATTTCTAAAACCAACTGAAATGACGAAGGAAGAACTCGAATATTTTATTGATTATTACAAAGATCATTCTATCAACGGTACATTTTAAAAGGGAGGAAAAATTCGAGAAATACCATGAATGAATTAATTGCGGAAAAGGAAAAAAGAAACTAAAGCGAAATTTTTAATTTAAATATGAAAATCTCAATCATCGGTGCCGGAATTGGTGGTTTGGCTTTAGGAAATATCCTGAAGCAACAAAATTTAGACTTTACCATTTACGAATCTGCGCCAGAAATAAAACCTGTCGGAGCCGGAATTATGATGGCTGTTAATGCGATGCAGATTTTTGAGAAATTAGGTTTAAAAGAAAAAATTGAAAACGCAGGAAATAAAATTCATGGAATTTCAATTACGGATGAAAAGCTGAAAACCATTTCTACAACAAACGTTTAGCTTTAGAACAGAAATTCAATTCTTGCAACGTTGCCATTCACAGAGCTGATTTGCAGAATATTTTAGCAGAAAACATTGGTTTTGAGAATATTAATCTTAATTACAATTTAAACAAAATTGATAAAAGAGAAAATTATCTTTTAAAATTTGAAAATGGAAACGAGATTGAAAGCAAAATCGTTTTCGGCGCAGATGGTATTCATTCTAAAGTTCGCAATCAGATTCTACAAACAGGAAACATCAGAAATGCAAAACAAAAATGCTGGCGCGGATTGACAAATTTTAATCTTCCTGAAAAGTATTTTCATCATGCTTTAGAAATTTGGGGGAAGGGAAAACGTTTTGGTTTTGTGAAGCTTTCTGAAAATAAAGTGTATTGGTACGCTTTAATCAACGAAAATAATTTCACGGAAAATATTAATTTAAATGAAACTTTTAGAGATTTTGATCCGTTAGCTTTACAGATTTTGGAAGCTACAAAACCGGAAAATATTATTTTAAATGATATTATGGACCTCGCTCCTATTCCGAAATGGTTTGCTAAAAACCTTTGTCTGATTGGAGATGCAGCTCATGCAACCACTCCAAATATGGGTCAAGGTGCCTGTCAGTCAATTGAAGATGCTTATGTGCTTGGAAAATTATTGGAGAATGACAAAAATTTTAATTCGGTTTTTGAAGAATTTCAAAAGATCAGAAGAAAAAAGGTTGACCATATCGTTAATACCAGCTTGAAAATCGGACAGATTTCTCAGTGGGAAAAAGGAAATACTTTACGTAACTTCGTGATGAGATTAATTCCTGAAAGTACCAATCAAAAAATGATTGAGAAAATTCTACAGCTGGAAATGTGATTTTTTCAATTCTCAGGCTGCCAATTCTTTCCCACTAAAATATTTGGAAAATTTAAAACAAGTAAATAAAAAAGACTGCTTAAAAATTAAAGCAGCCCTTTGTATTTAGTAGGTCAGCGTAATTCCGCCTCCCCAGCCCATTTCATTGTCGTAATTTCCGGAAACGGATAACCATTTTTGCAAAATATACCGTATTCCCGATGTAAATTCTCCATCAGAATTTATGCTGAAATTCCCTCTCAATCTTCTGGAAATAGGAATATCTTCCCGGCTTAATTCCAATAGAACTTTCCCATTGTGATCAACACTTGCATCTGCTGCAATCAGCATCGGCAAAATGTATTGGGCACCAACGATGAACGTTGCCTTATTTTTCGAAGTTTTTTGCTGTCCGAACCAGGTTTTCTTACCATGAAAATCTTCTCCCATTTCTTCAGCCATTTTTCGCTCCATGATTTCATGATTTTTCTGAATTCTCAAACCTGCATAAGGAATCGCCCACTGGAATTTTCCTAAAAACCGACCGACTTTAAAGTTTCCGTCAAAATGATCAAACTCCCAATTCGAATGAAACTCATTCAGATTTGCCCATCTCGGTCCGAACATTGTCATGGTTTCTGCATGCAGTTTATTGCTGTGAAGATCGACCATCGCCATAGAACTGATCATCCTGTTGTCTTTTAAAAAGTTTTTCCAGGCTAATTTTCTGTTGGGAAGTTGCGGATTGGGTTGTGAATCTTCGTAACTGAAAATCCTTCCCATTCCTGCCATCATGTGATACAAAATATGACAGTGAAAAAACCAGTCGCCATCCTGATTGGCTGCAAATTCAATTGTATTGGTTTCCATAGGCATAATATCTACAACATTTTTTAGTGGTGAATATTCTCCTTTCGAGTTGATTAGCCTAAAATCGTGACCATGTAAATGCATCGGATGTCGCATCATTGAATTGTTGTATAAAGTAATTCGCAGAACTTCTCCTTTTTTCACTAAAATCTTATCTGTTTCTGTAACCGTTTTATTATCTAAAGTCCACAGATAATGATTCATATTTCCTTCCAGCGTAAATTTCATTTCACGAACATTTTCTGTAGGAAGAATTGTTTTTTCGGGAGATTTTAAAATATTATACGATAATCTTTTGATTGATTTCTCTTCTTCCATTCCTGAATGTTCAGAATGATCTTCTTCTTTTTCTGATCTCTTTTCTTTTATCCCCATCATTTCATTCATGTGCTTCATTGTCATTTTTCGCTGACTTTCAGGAAGTTCAGGATACATCACTTCATTCATGTCCATCATCTGATTTCCCATAACCATGTTCATGGGTTTCATATTCCCGCTCATCTTCATCATGCCGTTCATCATTTTCATCCCTTCAAAAAGCTTTAATCTCGGTAAATTTGGAGCTTCAATTTTCTCACCTGAACCTAACCAAAGTGATGCATGACCAACTCTGTCTTCTGACGTCGCACGAAATTCAAAACTTTTATTTTCTGGAATGGTTACTTCGATATCATAGGTTTCCGAAACACCTACAATTAGGCGATCGGCTTCTATAGGGACGACATCATTTCCGTCATTTCCTACCACTTTTATTTTTCCGCCTCCAAAATTCAGCCAGAAATAAGTAGATGATCCTCCATTGGCGACTCTCAAACGTACTTTATCACCCGCTTTTAAGTTTGAATATTCAGAACTTGGAAGTCCGTTAATCAGAAATTTATCGTAATAAACATCGCTTACATCCATTGCCTCCATCCTTTTCCACTCATTAAGAGCTTTCGTTCCGAAGTTTCCGGATTTTATTGCTTCCCAATAACTCTGGACTGCATTTTTCTTGATTGCATACCAATCGGTATTCGCCATATGAAGTCTTCTTGCAATCTGCCTCGGATCCTCATCGCTCCAATCACCTAAAAGCACCGGAATTTCTTTTGTGTATTCCATTTTAGGCTCGTCTTCTCTTTTATTGAAAACCAAAATCCCGTTCATCCCGATTTGTTCCTGCAAACCCTCATGAGAATGATACCAATACGTTCCGTTCTGGGAAACTCTGAATTTATACAAATGAGTTTCTCCAGGCTCCACAGGTTTTGTCGTTAAATAAGGAACTCCGTCGTGCTCATTAGGTAAAATCACGCCATGCCAATGGAAACCTGTATTTTCTTTCAGCATATTATGAAGATAAATCTCTGCAGTATCTCCTTCTGTGAAATATAAAGTCGGAGCCTGTAATTTTCCATTCACTGCGATTGCTCTGCGGTTTTCTCCTGTGAAATTGACAATCGTATCTTTTACGTATAAATCATACCGAACCGTTTTTCCATCAAAAGATACTTTTCCGTTTTCGGAATTTCTTTTTAAAAAAGAATTTTTAGGTGTAGGTTCAGACTCAGATTGAGCATTATTTTCAACTTCCACTAAATCCATTCCGCATTTTGGGCATTTTCCAGGTTTGTCGGAAATTACGTCAGGATGCATCGGACAAGTATAACTTTTTTTAAGTTGAGGTTGAGGCTGAGGTTCAGTTTGAGTTTTTGAATTTAAAATTGGTTTAGCAGCAATAAGAGTTTTATTGATCTTATTAGATTTCTTAGTAAGGCTTACTTTTTTAGCTTCAAATCTTTTCTCCACCTTAGCTTTAACCTTGGTTTTTATTTCTGATTTTGCTGTTGCTTTCGGTATATTTTTTACTTGTGGTTTTTCTGCGACCTTAGGTTTGATCACAATGTTTTTTTTCACTAAAGCCATTCCGCATTTAGGACAGTCGCCAGGTTTTGATGAAATAACATCCTTATCCATAGGACAAGTATAAAACGTCTTAACAGATTGTGAAAAACTGAAAACAGAGAACAAAAACATCAGAAACATTATTACTTTTTTCATAATATTCCGAATTTATTATAGCTGAATATTAATCCACTATATTAAAGTAGATTTTAATTTAATATATTCAACTGATTGTTTTACAAATAAATACACTATTTATTTAATCTCTGATTTCACAGAACCACAAGAAAGCATAGAGCTTCCGTAATAAGGATTGATGATTTTTTTCTCGTTGCTCAGCCAGCTTCCATCTGCCATCGGACAGTACTGAACAAAAACCGGGTTTCCTGAAACTTTAAATTGCTTTGCCAAAGCAATCATGTTGTCTGAAAGATTAAAGAAACTCTCTCTTTGAGCAGCAATATCTTTAGAACCTGAAATCGCCGTTGCATCTTTTTTCAGAACACTTACATTCCCCTCAGAAAGAACTTTGTAATCAATAGCTGAAGCAGTTTTAATAAACTCTGTAGCAGCTTGAGAAGTTTTGTCGGCATTATCTGATGCCAACGCATCTTTGATGGTGATGTAGTTTTGGTAAAGCTTCGTTACCTGAGCGTTAGATTTTAACTGAGCTGAAACAGAAACTATTGCAAGTAAAGAAAATAGGGCTGTAATGATATATTTTTTCATTGTTTTAAAATTTTAGATTGAATAATAATTTGAAAATCGCATGATGCGACAAAGCATGCCGTTAAACCAAACGACTAACAAATTTTAAATTCTAAAATTACAATGATTGATAAAGATCGGAACCGACCGGTTTTCCGGCGGAGCATTGATCTGAATCTGAGTGAATTTTGTAGCCGAAAAAGATCTGTCTGTAAAGAAGAACTGATGATGCTGAACCTCTGAAATAGTTGGTAGAAAATTAATCTTCAAGAAATCTGATTTTTGAGAATCATCGACCTTGACCAATTTTATTTCAGTTTTGCAGCAGTCTCTTTTTTCTTTCGTTCCGCATTTGCTGCAGGTATCATCAGATTTTTGAGTCACTGAAACCAATTCTTTCATACAATAATGCATGCTAAAAACTGCTCCGGAAGAAAAACCGAAGTAGAAAATAGAAAATAGTATAGCAAGAATCTTTTTCATAAGCTGAAACAAAGATAAAAATAACCGCTGAATGATTGTTACAAAATTTAGTGATATTGTTATAAAATTAAGGATAACAAAAAACTCCTGAAAATTTCAGGAGTCATTGTATATTTTTGATAAAATTTAAGTTTTTATTTAATCTTAAACTCAAGTTTCACATTAAAGAACCTTCCAGTCAAACGTACCGGAACAGGATACATCAAGTTCGTATTTGCATCAGTAATCCATTGATTGGCAACAGTGTTATTGATATTAAAAGCATTAAAAACCTGAACTCCCAAAGTCAGTTCATCAAAATTACTTAGAAAACCGTAACTCTGTTTTTTTGCTTTAGCATCCACAAATGCATAAGAAAGTCCCAAATCTACTCTCTTGTAAGAAGGCAAAGTTTTCTGATATTGATAAGGATCTGTGAAAACCGGAGCTCCGTTTGGTAATCCCATTGCGTAGGTTAATGTAAGATTCACACGCATTTGAGGAAATCTCGGCATATAATCCTGATAAAACATTGCAAATCTGAAACGTTGATCAGTTGGTCTTGGAATATCTCCTCTCCCATCAATATTTTCATAAATTCTAGCATAACTCGCAGACAACCAGGAATCTACACCCGGTACAAATTCACCAAACAATCTGGTATCAAGTCCATAGGCATAACCTGATGCATTATTTTTACCAGAATAACGGATCCTCACATTATCCATATAATATGGAATAAGGTTATCCATTTTTTTATAGTAAGCTTCTGTCGTTAATTTAAACGGTCGGTTTTCAAACTCAAATTCAAAATCGTTTGCTACAATTGCCTGAATCGACCGTTGAGATTTTATATTCATATTAAAATTTCCATTTAAATCTTTAATTTCTTTATAGAAAGGTGCTTGGTAATAAATACCTCCCGAAACCCTGAACAACATATCCGTGTCCCACTCAGGTTTTATTGCAAACTGAGCTCTTGGTGAGAAGATAGTTTCATCATTAAAGCTCCAGTGTGCAACTCTCGCTCCGGCGTTGACAAAAACTTTGCTCGAGCCCCAATAAAACTTCTGAGAATACTGCGCATATGCTGACATTCTCGTCGGTTCTATGTGATTATTCCCCTGAATACTGTAAAATAAATCTAAGTCTGAAGCATCGGGAAATCTCGGATCATCCGGAGGTCTTGGCACACTGTATCCGGAAGAATCTACTAATTTATACTCATTGGTTAAATCTTGAAGATTCTCTTTTTCATATTTAAAACCAAATTCAATATCTGTATTTACATTCGGAGAAAAACGGGTTCTGAACTGTGTTCCATAAGTTCTTACAAACAAATCATTACGAGCATGCTCAATCTGTCCGCCAATATCGTAAGACGTGATTGGGTTTCCTGTAATCGGATCAAATGTTTGTAAAATATAACTCGAAGCGATGGTATAATATTCTTTTTCTCTGTTTTGATAAGCAAAACTGTCTAAAGTGAATCTCCATTTATCAGACGGTTTATAGTTCATAGAAAACGTTCCCATCATGTTTTTATACTGATCATTTTCTTTACCATTATAAAAAACAGAAAGATTGATTGGTTTCTGCAGAGAACCAAAGTCTACACTCCGCTCTTTAGGAACCATGTCGTAGTCGTTCTTTGAGTAATATCCGATGAATGACATGGTGAATTTATCACTCACATGATAATTCAGATAGGTTTGAAAATCGTAATAAACGGGATTGAAATCAGTGTCTTCGTTCAAAGTATTTAATACCAGATTGGTATTTCTATACCTTCCTGAAAATAAAGCCGTTAATTTTTTATTTTTTGAAGCTAAACCAGTTGTTAATCTTCCGCCGATTAAACTTGCTTCCCCCGAAAGTTCAAATTTTTCAGGTTCACGGTAATAAATATTCAATGCTGAAGACATTTTATCACCATATCTTGGTTCAAAACCTCCGGCAGAAAAATTCACCGTAGAAACCATATCAGGATTAATAATGCTTAAACCTTCCTGCTGAGAATTTCTAATCAAGAAAGGTCTGTAAATCTCAATATCATTAATGTAAATAAGGTTTTCGTCATAGTTTCCACCACGCACCATGTATTGCGAAGATAGTTCTGTGTTTGAGTTTACAGAAGGTAACGTTTTAATAATTCCTTCGATTCCTCCGGAAATGCTTGCCACATTCTGAGCATCTTTTGCAGATATTTTTACAGTGGTAAGGTCATTCGTGCTTCCTGTTACTTTTTTCTGGAAAACGACTTCCTCAATATCTGTTGTTCTTGTTGTATCTCTCTTTTTGGTTTGGGAGAATACTAACATCGGAACCATGAGGCTCAGTGGTAAAACTAGTTTTTTCAAAAGAAATTATTTAGAATTCTAAAATTAAGGATTTTTTAACAATTACAAAATGGATTCTCTAACTCTTGTTAGTTTTTGTAACAAATCTTCTAATAAATCCAGTCGAAGCATGTTGGCACCGTCAGATAAAGCGGTTTCCGGTGTAGGATGTGTTTCGATGAAAATTCCGTCTGCGCCAACTGCAATTCCTGCTTTGGCAACGGTTTCTATTAAATCTGGTCTTCCTCCAGTAACTCCTGAACTTTGATTAGGTTGCTGAAGAGAATGAGTGACATCCAAAATTACCGGAGCATACGCTCTCATTGTAGGAATTCCTCTGTAATCAACGATTAAATCGGTATATCCGAAAGAATTTCCTCTTTCAATGATGGCTACTTTTTGATTATCTGAATCAGTCACTTTCTGAACGGCAAACTTCATCGATTCCGGAGAAAGAAACTGCCCTTTTTTTAATGAAACACATTTTCCGGTTTTTGCCGCAGCAATTAATAAATCTGTCTGACGTACTAAGAATGCAGGAATCTGTAAAACATCCACATATTGCGCCGCCAAAGCTGCGTGATCGTTTTCGTGAATATCTGTCGTTGTTGGAATATTAAAAGTTTCCCCAACTTTTTTAAGAATTTCCAGAGATTTTTCTTCACCAATGGTTGTGAAAGAATCTACTCTGCTTCTGTTGGCTTTTTTGAAACTTCCTTTAAAAATATAAGGAATATTGTATTTGTTGGTCAGTTCAATTACTTTTTCTGCGATTCTCAATGCCATATCTTCACCTTCGATGATGCATGGTCCTGCAATTAAGAAAAAGTTTTTTGAATCTTTGTGGTGTATGTTGTCTAAGTACTGAATCATTTTTATTTGAATTAAAAAGTTCAGTAAAAATACTTATAATGTTTCAGAATCGGAAATTATTTATTTCATAGGAAACAAAAGAATTTTAATCACTTTTTTTGATATGACTAGGAATTCATTTTTTTAAAATCTTCTCAAAAGTATTGACATTTCTGCTTGTAAACTGATCTTTCAAGCTTTTTTTGCCTAAAATTTTCCCGACAGTAGAATCTAAAGTATTCCCTTTTGAAACCTGCCAATAGAAATTTCCGTTAACGATTTTTGCATCTTCATTTTCAGTTTTTAAAGCAGCTTCAAATTCTTTCATCAAAACACTTTCTACATCTTTATTTCCTATAAAAGTATAGACGTGCAAATCTTCATTTTTATCAAACGGATTTGAATTCCAAAAACTTTCAATTTCTTCTTTAGATTTCACAAAAAGAAATGCTTCGTAATTAAAATGCATCGACATTGCTTTTTCAAGAATGATTTTTAATTCTCCGACTTCCTGATCTGAAGAAAAAATAATATTTCCCGACGCCAAAACCGACACAACTTCATTCATTCCTGCATTTTTAAAGACTTCACAGACTTCTGCCATTTTCATATTCGTGCCTTTTACGTTGGCACCGCGGAGGAAAGCACAGTATTTCATTTTAATTAGGAATTAGGAATTAGGAATTAGGAATTAAAAAGTAATCATTATAAATTTTAGATTTTACATGTTAGATGTTGCTAATTACTAAATACTAATTTCTAATTCTCTCATAGAGATTATAATCAGTTCCGGAAGGCTTCAGTTTGTAAATTTTCTCTAAAATCTTGTTGTCACTTTGCAGATGATTTTTCACACGGAATTCATTTAACAATTTATAATGTGTTTTATAATAGTAGGCATCTTTACCTTCAAATAAATTATTGTAGGAAAGTAAATATTTTGGCTGTCTTTTTTTAACAGTATTTAGCCAATAATGAGGTTTGTCCTTTTTAATTTCTTCCTGAATTCGTTTATCGACCAATCCGACTTCATCGATTGTTTTTAAGCCGGAGAAATAAGGAATGTATCCAGCAGGTTCAAGTAGAATCCATTGTTTTTTGTCTTTTTCATACATATTCAGAAACAGGCCAATCGATCTTCTGTAATTCCATTCACCATTTCCGGTTGCGATAGAATGCACGGTTTGGAAAGCCAGCATCGGTAAAATATAGAAAATAACCAATGCGGAAAGCCACCAGTTTCTTTTTACTTTTTGTTCTAGTATGAAGATTAAAATCGGAACAAAAAGCAGAATTTGCGGAACCCAATAATACCAATCGAATAGGCTTTTTTGTGAAAGAAAAACAATCTGTTTCGTCCATGCAAACAAGAAAATAATCCATAGGAAATAATTCCTTTTTTCTCTCTGTCTGATTAAATAAATGAAACATAATAATTCAAAAATCGCAATAACAATCGTCACAGGATTGAAGTCAGCGGGAAGTTTCAGCATTCCCCAGAAGTTCCCGTAATTTAACCTGAAATATTCAAAATCCTGATGCAAAGTATAGACTCTGTCGTACGCTAATTTTTTAGCAACAATCGTATTATTCACCAATTCACCGAAGTAAAACCAGTTGAAGGCCAACGCTATGCAAACTCCCAAAATTCCACCTAAAATATAGGCCCAATTTATTTTTCTGTTCCAAAAAGTATCGACTAAAAAAACGATTCCCAAGAAAATTACAGTGTCGATTCTCGTGAATAAAATCAGAACAGGAAATACAATGAGTGCCCACTTTTTTTCCTTTTTAAAGCCATAATAAAGCAAAGCCATTTCGAGGAAAAACAGAATTCCGTATTCCATCCCGAGGATTGAAATCTTGATGGAAGGTGGCAGAAGTCCGAATAAAAAGATAAAGATTGCTTTATGCCAGGGATTTTTTAATAATAAATGAGACAGAAATAAACTTCCAATCGTAAAAAGAATAGTGTTTAAGATCAAAAGAGGTTCAATAAAGTTTTCTTTCCCAAAAATTAAATTGAAAAAATAAGAAACGAAAACATAAAGATGCGTTGTAGAAGCCGATATTTTGGTGTCGCCATTGAAGCCAATCACTCCGTAATCCAATAAATTTTGGGCAACCCGCCAGGTGATGAAAGCGTCTTCCTGAATATGGTGCGTCAATAGAAAATAAAGTTTTGCAATTACTGCAAAGATTACAGCATACAACGGGAGATTTTTACTGGTGTTTTCGGCCATCGCGTTTTTTTGATGCACAAATATAATTCTATTATTCTTGAATATCAACAATAAAAAAAACGGAACCGAAGTTCCGTTTTGAAGTATTTTAAAAATTGATTTTTTACTGTGTCGCTTTGATAATTGCTGACGTAATCTGATCTTCTTTTTCTTTTGAGTAAGTAGAATCAAATGGTTCCATAATATCAAATAAATACTGATAGAAAGGTGTGATTTCCTGTACTTTCTCAGATTCTTTCATCGCTTTTTCTTTGCCCATCTGCTGAAGATCTTTTACGAAAACATTAAATTTCTTATCAATAGGCTCGATAGACTTCACTAAGTAAGCGTAAGCTTTTTCGTTCTGTCCGATCTTTTTATAGGCATCCGTAACAGCAGTTACTACAAGAGAATATTCCATTGGTTTTGATCTCATCTGTCTTCCGGTAAACGCTTGTTCTGATTTGCTTAAACTTAAATAATAATCATACTCTTCGAAAATTCCTTTCTTCAAGATTTCAGCTAATTTTAACGCTTTTTGCTCTTGCCCGGCAACGATGTAACCGTAAACCATTGAACTTAAAGAACGTGGATCATTGTATTTTTCTGCAGGAATTTCTTTTGATGCTAAATCTAAAATTTCTAAAGCTTTTCCTTTTTGCCCTGATAAAGCTAATGCTGCTGCTGCTCTACTTGCAGAGCTTCTGTAGCTGATGATATTGGAAGTAGCCGTCTCATCAAAATGAACATTCAGATCTTTGAAATTCCCCCATTTGAAGTTTTTCACAACGTTGTACAATGAGTTGGCATCTACTCTTCCCATTTCTCCGTCGCTGCTTCTTGGGGTATGAATTGGAACCAATCTGTAACTGAAACCGTCAAACTGAAGATATTCGTCTAAGAAGAAGATATTTTCGCTTTCATAAACTCCGCCTGAAGAGAAGTTGATTGGGCGTTTCCAATCAAAGTTTGCCAAAATATCAAACATCATCAGGTTGTTTTTGTATAACGTTCCCGATTTGTAATCAATCATAATCTGATCAACCGTATTTGGAATGTCTGAAGCATTAATAATCCCAGCTTTTAAAGCGTTTTGCTTGTTTACCGGTAAAATAAATTTGCTTACAGGAAGGAAATTGTATTTCTCATAACGTGCTTCACCAAAAATCATTTTTAAAACTTCATCTTTTTCAGGAGACTTCACTTTAAGAAAATTCACCGCTTCTTTTAATGTCATTGAATCCTGAACCATGTATTTCTGGAACGGCTGTAAAAGATTTGCCGGAGCTCCTGACTCTTGGAGATTGGCTAAAATATTCTTCCAGTCATCTTTTTTCATCAGATAAATCTGATCATTAGATCCGTCTCTGTAATCGTCGTGGGTCAACTGGCTTGGGATTCCGCTGGCGTTGTATGTTTTTCTTTTTACCTGATCGATATTCCAAGGAGTTGAAAGAAGCGTAAAGTTCACCACTTTCACATCATCACGGAACCTTTCAGTTTCCTGCATCGCCCAAACCGGATACGTATCGTTATCACCATATACAAATAGAATATCATTTTTTGGTAAAGATTTCAACATTGAATATGAATAATCATAAGCCGTATATCTTCCGCTTCTGTCGTGAACATTATAGTTCTGGAAGCCCATCATCAAAGGAATCGCCATTAAAACAACTCCAAAACCAATGTTGGCAGCATTTGATTTCACTTTAGACTGCAAATACCAGAGAATTGCTCCGGCACCAAGTCCTATCCATATGGCAAAGGCATAGAAGGAACCAACCACTGCGTAATCTCTTTCTCTTGGCTCGAAAGGTTTCATTCCGGTGTAGAAAACAATTCCCACGCTCGTTAATATAAATAAAGATAAGATGGCATAAAATCTACCAAAATCTCTCATAAACTGGAAATAACATCCGATAATTCCTAATAATAAAGGTAAGAAGAAGAATGCTACCGTACTTTCATTATTAAATTTCGCAGGCATTGCATTCTGATTTCCTAAGAGGGCATTGTCAATAAGAGGAATCCCGGAGATCCAGTTTCCACTGGTATTTTCACTGCTTCCTTCCAGATCATTTTGTCTTCCGGCAAAGTTCCATAACAGATATCTGATGAAGTAATAGTTATTTTGGAATGTGATAAAATAATCCATATTCTGAGCCAAAGAAGGTCTCTGAACAGTAATCAGCTCATAGGGTTTTACCTTTAAATAATCCTGAACAGTGATTGATTTATCTTCATATTTAGTTCTAAGCTCATCAAATATTTCTTTAGCCTGCGGATCGTCTGCTATATTTTCATTGGCATAATTAAACTGAAAATCCGGCGCACCGTACATCGATATATAGTTCGCCATCACCGCTTTATCCTCGTTGAACATTCTCGGCATTAAACTTACATGAGCCGGGTTGAATACATAATTAAAACGGTCACTTGTTTTTCTGTACGTTCCTGTTTTCTCATCTTTTTCAAAAACTTCACCTGTTTTTGTCGTTTTAAAACTTCCGTCTTCATTCTTTTCAATCCCGCTGTTATCTAAAAACGCCGTATAGTTTTGACCATAAATTGTAGGCCAGTCACCATATTGCTCTCGGTTATAATAATCAAGCATACCAATTGCGGTATCGGGATCATTTAAGTTCATCGGCGGATTTGCATTCGCTCTGATTGGAATGACCATCCAACATGAGAAACCAATCATCATATACACTACCGATAAAGCAATAGTTTGAAAAATATTTTTCTTTGCCTGTCTCGCATATTTCAGAATGAAATAGCAGATTGCAACCAATATAATGAAACCGGCAATCGTTCCTGAATGGAAAGGAAGACCAATACCATTGACAAAGAATATTTCAAGTTTTCCGAATAATGACATGATTACCGGGAAAATAATTTTGAAAACAATAATTAATATTCCTAATGTAATCGCATTTGCCCAAAGGAAATTCTTCCAGGTAAATTCGTAGTTTCTTGCATAATATACTAAGCATATTGCAGGAAGTGCCAACATACACATCATGTGAACACCCACGGAAAGACCAACTACAAAGAAAATTAAAATAATCCATCTTTCATTGTCTGTTTCTTTGTACTCATTCTCCCATTTGGTGATAAGCCAAACCAGAATCGCAATAAACAGTGACGCCATTGAATAAACCTCGCCCTCTACCGCAGAAAACCAGAACGTATCTGACCACGTAAAACAAAGAGCTCCAATTGCCCCGGCAAAAAGAATAGCAATTTCCTGATGTTTCGTAACTTCTTCAAAATCTTTGTTAAGAAGTCTTCTTACAAAATGGGTAATCGTCCAGAACAAAAACAGAATCGTAAATGCACTGAATAATGCAGACATTGCATTAATTACAATAGAATAATTTTCGCCTTGCCCAAACGCAAACATTGCAGCAACAGCACCCACAATCTGGAACAAAGCTGCTCCCGGTGCGTGTGTTACCTCTAATTTTACGGCTGAAGAAATGTACTCACCACAATCCCAAAAACTAAAATTGGGCTCTATCGTTGACAAGTACGTGAAAAATGCAATGACGAAAATCACCCATCCGAGAAGGGTGTTCCATTGCCTAAAAGTCCAGTTTTTCATAGTATAAAATCAATTAGTGCGAAAATAAGGTTTTTAGATTAGTTTATATTCGATTTTAACAAAATTTAAAAAAATGGCGTGCTTTTTGTCAACGTTTCGAGGCTGTAATCAAAAGCTTAAAAGAGATAATTCCACTTTCAGCACTTATAATTTCTGAAAAGTTTAAAAATTATTTATTTTTTTGTATTTTTGCGGTCAGATTTTATTTGAAAAAAATAACAAATAATGAGTAATGTTTACGATAATATTCTTGGCTTGATTGGGAACACCCCTTTAGTGAAACTTAATACGGTAACTAAAGAGATTCCTGCTAAAGTTTATGCCAAGTTAGAATCATATAATCCTGGACATTCCACAAAAGATAGAATCGCACTTCATATTATTGAAAACGCTGAGAAAAAAGGTTTATTAAAGGAAGATTCTGTAGTGGTAGAAACGACTTCCGGAAATACAGGTTTTTCACTGGCTATGGTTTGTATCATCAAAGGATACAAATGTATTTTAGCAGTAAGTGACAAAACAAAAGCTGAAAAAATAGCTTATCTGAAAGCTCTTGGTGCTACAGTATATATATGTCCTGCGAATGTACCTGCGAATGACCCGAGATCATATTATGAAGTAGCGAAAAGAATTGCTGCCGAAACCCCGAATTCTGTTTATATCAATCAATATTTTAATGAATTGAATGTTGATGCCCACTATCAGACCACTGGTCCTGAGATTTGGGAACAGACGGAAGGGAAAATTACTCACCTTTTTGCATGTACAGGAACTGGAGGAACATTATCAGGTTCTGCAAAATTCTTAAAAGAAAAAAATCCAAATATCAAAATCATCGGCGTAGATGCTGACGGATCTATTTTGAAAAGTTATCACGAAACTGGAGAAATTCATAAAGAAGACGTTCATCCTTACCAGATTGAAGGTATGGGAAAAAATTTGATTCCTTCTGCCCTTCTTTTTGATAAAGTGGATGAATTTGTAAGAGTCAACGACGAAATGTCTGCGTACAGAACCCGTGAAATTGCTTTAAAGGAAGCTATTATGGGCGGTTACACTACAGGAGCTGTTACTCAGGGATTGATTCAATACGCCCAGTCTCACGAACTGACTGAAAATGATTTCATTGTGATGATTTATCCTGATCACGGTTCACGTTACATTACAAAAGTGTACAGTGACAAATGGATGGAAGAACAGGGATTTATCAACAACTGTTTCCACAACTACGATGAAGTTTTCAAAACTGAATTCATCAAATAAGAAAAATATATTAATATAAATCAAGCCTTTTCGTAAATCACAAAAGGCTTTTTTACATAAAACATACTCATACAATGGTAGATATTTTTGAAAGAATAAAACAAAATCCGGGACCACTTGGTCAGTTTGCAGACTACGCAGAAGGATATTTTGTATTCCCAAAATTGGAAGGTCCGATTGGTCCGAGAATGAAATTTCAAGGTAAAGATGTAATTTTCTGGAGTGCTAATGATTATTTAGGATTGTGTAATCATCCTGAAGTTTTGGAGGCTGATGCAAAAGCAGCTGCAGAATTCGGAATGTTTTATCCGATGGGCGCTAGAGCAATGTCCGGAGAAACTCAACAGCACCAGCAATTGGAAAAAGAATTGGCAGAATTTACTCAAAAAGATGCTGCTTACTTACTGAATTTCGGTTACCAAGGGATGGTTTCTTGCATCGACGCATTGGTGACAAGACATGACGTTATCGTTTATGATGCAGATTCTCACGCTTGTATCGTTGACGGAGTTCGTCTTCACATGGGAAAAAGTTTTACTTTCAAACATAATGACATTGAGAGTTTAGAAAAAAACTTAGCAAGAGCAACCAAAGTTGCTGAAGAAAACGGCGGAGGAATTTTAGTGATTACTGAAGGTGTTTTCGGAATGAGAGGAATGCAAGGGAAACTGAAAGAAATCTGTGATTTAAAATCAAAATTCAATTTCAGATTATTGGTTGATGATGCGCATGGTTTTGGAACTTTGGGTAAAACCGGAGCCGGAGCAGGTGAAGAGCAAGGATGTCAGGATCAGATTGATGTGTACTTCTCAACTTTTGCTAAATCAATGGCTGGTTTCGGAGCATTTTTATCAGGGGATGAAACGATTATCAGATTCTTGAAATATAATCTTCGTTCTCAGATTTTTGCTAAATCTTTAACAATGCCAATGGTAATTGGAGGTTTGAAGAGATTGGAATTATTAAGAACTCGCCCAGAAATTAAAGATAAATTGTGGGAAAACGTATATAAACTTCAAAACGGACTGAAAGAAAGAGGTTTCAACCTTGGAAACACAAACACTTGTGTAACACCAGTTTTCATTCAGGGAACTACGATTGAAGCAACCCTTTTAGCTAAAGATTTAAGAGAAAATTATGGAGTATTTACATCAGTTGTTGTATATCCTGTAATTCCAAAAGGAATGATTTTATTGAGATTAATTCCTACGGCTTCGCATACAGATTCGGAAATTAATGAAACTTTGGCCGCTTTCGAAGGCATCAAAGAAAAATTAGATTCGGGAGCTTACACAGAAATGGAAAAGCAAATGAATATCGAGTACAAACAAATGTAATTTGATTTTCATTTAAATATAATAAAAACCGTTAGAATTTTCTAGCGGTTTTTTAGCTTTTTATCAGAAGAATAATAGTAGAAACTTATTTTCTATTTGCACAATACTTCTCAACGATATGTTTGTCATTCCGTAGGAATCTAAGTTTTGATTTTCTTTGTTAAGATTCTACGAACGGACAAACTTAGTTTTAGAGCATTATTTATTCAAAAATCTTCTTCCTTTTCCTTTTAAACCCATAAATTTGCAAAAAATTACTTTTGAAAGATCTTCTTCTCATTACTCCACCTTTCACGCAACTCAACACTCCTTATCCGGCGACCGCTTATATTAAAGGTTTTCTGAATACTAAAAATATTTCGAGTTATCAGATCGATTTGGGGATTGAAGTGATTTTGGAATTATTTTCAAAAGAAGGAATTCAAAGAATTTTTGCCAAAGAAATTGATTTAAAAAATACCTCTGAAAATTCGAAAAGAATTTTTGCTTTACGGGATGAATACGTTAAAACCATCGATCAGGTCATTCTTTTTTTGCAAAATAGAAACCCGACTTTGGCGAGACAGATTTGTTCGATGAATTTTTTGCCCGAAGCTTCCCGTTTCAATCAGCTTGATGATATGGAATTTGCTTTTGGAAATATGGGTTTACAGGACAAAGCTAAACACCTGTCTACTTTATATTTAGAAGATTTATCTGATTATATAGTTGAACACATTGATTCTGATTTTGGTTTCAGCAGATACGCCGAAAGATTAGGAAAGTCTGCCAATTCTTTTGACGAATTATATTTAAAATTAAATTCAGATCAGACTTTTATTGATGATATCACTTTAAAAATTCTTCACGAAAAACTGCAATCGGTTCAGCCAAAACTGGTTTGTTTTTCCGTTCCGTTTCCCGGAAATTTATATTCTGCTTTTCGATCTGCTAAATTTATTAAGGAAAATTATCCTCATATAAAAATTGCAATGGGCGGTGGTTTTCCAAATACTGAATTGCGAGAACTAAAAGACAGAAGAGTTTTTGAATTTTTTGATTTTATCACTTTAGATGACGGAGAAGTTCCTCTTGAATTGGTGTATGAAAATGTTTGTCAGGCTGAGCTTGTCGAAGCCTCTTACAAACGAACTTTTTTAATTGAAAATGAAGAGGTTGTTTATAAAAACAATTCCACAAAGCACGATTACAAACAGGCACAAGTTGGAACACCTGACTACACTGATTTACAGTTAGATCAATATATTTCAGTGATTGAAATTGCCAATCCGATGCACAGCTTGTGGAGCGACGGACGTTGGAATAAGCTGACAATGGCGCACGGTTGCTATTGGGGAAAATGTACTTTCTGTGATATTTCTTTAGATTATATAAAAATTTACGAACCCATCTCAGCTAAAATTTTGGTTGACAGAATGGAAGAATTGATCGCAACAACAGGCGAAACCGGATTTCATTTTGTTGATGAGGCGGCACCACCAGCTTTGATGCGTGAAGTTGCTTTGGAAATTTTACGTAGAAATTTGGTAGTAACCTGGTGGACAAATATCAGATTTGAAAAAAGCTTTACAAAAGATTTATGTTTTCTCTTAAAACTTTCTGGTTGCGTTGCCGTTTCTGGCGGTCTTGAAGTTGCAAGTGACCGATTGTTAAAATTAATTGATAAAGGAATTTCTGTCGAACAGGTTGCCCAAGTGACAAGAAATTTTACGGAAGCCGGAGTGATGATTCATGCATATCTGATGTATGGCTATCCGACTCAGACCATTCAGGAAACGGTGGATTCTCTGGAAATGGTTCGTCAGCTTTTTGAAATGGGAATTCTGCAAAGTGCGTTTTGGCACCAGTTTGCGATGACGGCCCACTCACCCGTTGGATTGAATCCAGAAGAATTTGGAGTAACTCCCATCAAACAGGAAATTTTATTTGCCAACAACGATATTGATTTTACAGACAAAACCGGAATTGATCACAGCCAATTTAGTTTTGGTTTAAAAAAATCTCTTTTCAATTATATGCACGGAATTAATTTTGAATTGCCACTACAAAATTGGTTTGACTTTAAAATTCCAAAAACGACTATACATCCTGATTATATTCACGATTCACTTTTGGAAGAGGAAAATTTTACATTTAAAGGAAACTCTAAAATTATTTTTCTGGAGAAAAACGTAATCGCTGAGAATTACATAAAAACAAAAAAACAAAACTCCTGGGCGTGCAAGAGAATTACGTTCCATTTAAAAACTAATATTATTTCTGTAGATATTGAACAGGAAAAAGGAGAATGGTTGATTAAAATTCTTCAAGAAAATACTTTCGAGAATCCCAAACGCATTACTTTACAACAATTGAAAACTGATTTTGAAAATGATTTCGAAGATTTTGAATTATTTTGGTTTTCAAAACCGATGCAACAATTGAAAGAAAATGGAGTGATTTTGAGTTTGTAGATTTTTAGTTTTTAGTTTTTAGTTTTTAGTTTTTAGTTTTTAGTTTTTAAAATTAAAAATAATGTTTGTCATTCCGTAGGAATCTCAGCAGTTATTTCTAATAAATAAGTTTAGATTCCTACGGAATGACAAACTAACTGTTAATAATATATATAAATAAAAATCCTGAAAAATTATTTTCAGGATTTTTTTATGTTTTGGCTAAAGCCTATTAAACTTTATTTTTTTATAAATGGGCTAAAGCCCATTCCTATTGAACAACCATCTTACTTGCATTAAAAATTTGTGTGACACATTTACTTTTTGTCTTTTTCCACACCATCTTTCACGACTTCACCTACAATTACTTTTTCCTGAATTTTAATAAAATTCGGATCAAGAATGGCCATGCGCTCAGCGATTGCTTTATACGTTGGATATTTCAGAATAGAAGCTCTTCCCGACATTTCTCTGTACAAAGTAAATGTTTTTCCGCCTGCAGTTTTGATTTGTTTTGTCGTAGTAATATATTTTCCGATATATTTGCTTTTAGCATCATAAATTTCAATGTCGATAAAAGTTTTGTCTGTAACACGATCATCTGAACCGAAACTTACAGGCAAATTGGTGAAATATCCTACCGGAACGCCATTGCTTAAAATCTCACCGACACTGTTGACTTCAAGATTTAATTTATCAATTTTTGTTCGGATCGTATATGCTTCTTTTGTTTTATTATCAAGCTTCCGTTTGGGCATATTTTTAAAAAGCTCATCCAGATTTTTAATATTGATTCCTCTTTCATCAATAATTTTCAAACCTTTGATGCAGGTATACACCGCAGATTTTTCGTCACCCGAGAATGCAGATGGCGATATATAATCTAAGTCTAAGGTTTTTTCACGATTATAAACTCTATTAATTTTCACATAACTGTCACGAACTGAATCCACAACACTTTTGTCAACAAATTCAACAGTGAAAATCGGGGTTTCCTTTAAATCCATAAATGTATATTCATTAGATTTATTGGTTATTTTGGCAACGTGTATTCCGTCGAGACTTACAATTCCTCTTTTAGTTTTAATCAATTGAGCATTGCATATAAAACTCAGAACTGTAAAGAATAAGATTAGACTTTTCTGCATGAATCAGATTTTTATAAGGCATAAAAAAAGTGTAACAAAGTTACACTTTCTTGAAAATATATTTAGCTTCTCAATTTAATTATTCGCAAAGGATAATTCCTTTATCGTGATTAAATTCTATCACACCGCTTTTTATAGGATAAGAAAAAACAGAGTCTTTTTCATTTTCTTTAGTAAAGTTTTTAGCAAAAGCTTCGTTGACAGAATTTGCGTACAATTTAACTTTACCTCCAACTAATGAAGAAACGATTCCTGCGTGGTTTTTCATGATGTGGAATTCACCATTTTTTCCAGGCAACAATACAGAGTTTACCTCTCCTTCAAAAACTACATATTCTGGTGTTAAAATTTTTATATTCATCTTTTATGAATTATAGATTATAGATTTTAAATTTTAAATGATATTTTTCAATCTAAAATCTAAAATTTAACATTTAAAATTTCTTAAGCGTTGTCCGCTAACATTTTTTGTCCAGCTTCGATCGCTTCTTCGATAGTTCCTTTCAAGTTGAAAGCAGCTTCCGGTAAGTGATCTAATTCACCGTCCATAATCATGTTGAATCCTTTGATAGTATCTTTGATATCTACCAATGATCCTTTAAGACCTGTAAACTGTTCTGCAACGTGGAAAGGCTGAGACAAGAATCTCTGAACTTTTCTAGCTCTGTAAACTACAGATTTATCTTCTTCAGAAAGTTCTTCCATACCTAAGATTGCGATAATATCCTGAAGAGCTTTGTATCTCTGAAGAATTTCTTTTACTCTTTGAGCACAGTTATAATGTTCTTCACCGATAATTTCCGGAGCCAAGATTCTTGACGTTGAAGCCAATGGATCTACCGCCGGGTAAATACCTAATGAAGCAATTTTTCTATCTAATACAGTTGTTGCATCTAAGTGAGCAAACGTTGTAGCAGGAGCCGGGTCAGTTAAATCATCCGCAGGTACGTAAACCGCTTGCACTGAAGTAATTGAACCGTTTTTAGTTGAAGTAATTCTTTCCTGCATCGCACCCATTTCAGATGCCAATGTTGGTTGGTAACCTACCGCAGAAGGCATACGACCCAATAGTGCAGATACCTCAGAACCAGCCTGTGTAAAACGGAAGATATTATCTACGAAGAACAATACGTCTCTACCTTGTCCTGTTTCACCACCGTCTCTGTAGTACTCAGCTAATGTAAGACCAGAAAGTGCTACTCTAGCTCTTGCTCCTGGCGGCTCATTCATCTGTCCGAAAACGAAAGCAGCTTTAGATTCTTTCATAACCTCTAGGTCAACTTTAGAAAGATCCCAACCACCGTTTTCCATAGAGTGCATAAAATCATCACCGTATTTAATAATACCTGATTCTAGCATCTCTCTCAAAAGGTCATTTCCTTCTCTCGTTCTTTCACCTACTCCGGCAAAAACAGAAAGACCACCGTGTCCTTTTGCAATATTGTTAATCAACTCCTGAATCAATACCGTTTTACCTACACCTGCACCACCGAACAATCCAATTTTACCTCCTTTTGCGTAAGGCTCAACTAAGTCGATTACTTTAATACCTGTGAATAAAACTTCTGCAGAAGTTGAAAGTTGATCAAATTTCGGAGCTGGTCTGTGAATTGGAAGACCACCTTCCTTAGAAATATTTTGAAGCCCGTCGATAGCATCCCCAACAACGTTGAATAGTCTCCCGTTTACGGCTTCACCGATTGGCATCATAATAGGATTACCATATCCTATAACTTCCTGACCTCTTTGAAGACCGTCTGTAGCATCCATTGCGATACATCTTACTGTATCTTCACCAATATGTTGTTCTACCTCTAAGACTACTTTTTCACCGTTCCCTTTGATAATCTCTAACGCATCGTAAATACTAGGAATTGCTTCCACATTATTAAAAACTACGTCGATTACAGGACCAATAATTTGAGAAATTTTTCCTTTAATTTGGTTTGCCATTGCTAAATTTTTTCTTGGTGCAAATATAATGAATCTTCACAAACCTGCAATTGCTAAAAAAAAGATTTTTATCATGCTTTTTCAATAATTTACCAAGGTAACAGTTTGCCGATTTATTAATTATTTTACGGCTAAAAACATTGGTAAATTGTTATATCGATACATTGTTACATTATACTTATATTTGCAGTCAAAATTTTTCCGTTTTGAATATCTTCAAAAATTTTAAAGATTACCACTCAGAAAAGCCTTTAGCATTGTCTTTAGGGATGTTTGACGGGGTACATCTTGGTCATAAGTATATTATCAGTGAATTGAAAAAGGTGGGTTCTAAGAATGATTTAGAAACTGCAATCCTTACTTTTTGGCCCCACCCGAGATTTGTTTTTAATCCTAATGAAGATTTAAAGCTGCTCAACACGATTGAGGAAAAGAAAGCTTTGATGGAAAAATACAAGATCAACAGTTTATTTGTAAAAGAATTTGATGATGAATTCAGAAATCTTACCGGAGAAGAATTTGTACGTCAGATTTTGATTGATAAATTAAACGTAAAATATCTGATCATCGGATACGACCATTCTTTCGGAAAAAACAAAAGCGGAAATTTTGAACTTCTTCAGAAATTATCAACCGAACTAGATTTTGAGGTCGAACAGATGGAAGCCATCAATATTCACGAGAATAACATCAGTTCTACCAAAATAAGAAATGCCCTTTTAGAAGGAAACATAAAAGAAGCAAATGAAATGCTGGGCTACTCCTACTCGATTTCCGGAACGGTCGTTCATGGGAAAAAATTAGGAAGAACGATCGGTTATCCAACCGCAAATATTTCAACGGAAACCATCAAGCTTTTACCTAAAAAGGGCGCTTATATTGTTGAAGTTTTTATAAATGACCAACAATTCAAAGGAATGTTGAGCGTGGGAACTAATCCTACCGTGAACGGAGAAAAATTAACTGTTGAAGTTTATATCCTTGATTTTGAAGGAGATATTTATGATGAAACGATTACGGTGAAATTCAGAGATTTTCTGCATGAGGAAATCAAATTTGAAGGTTTAGATAAACTGATTGAAAAACTGGATGAGGATAAAAGATTGACGGAAGAGTTTCTGTTTTAGTTTTCTAATTCTAACGGATTTGCATATTTTTTACTTTGTTCTATTGCTTTTTCTCTTTGTCTTAACATTTTCTGTCCCTCTAAAGTAGTGGTAATTCCATAGCTTGCAAGAACAGCAGCAGCATTTGCAGCAGAATTTCTTTGTGCTTGTTTCAATTTCGGTTGTGTGGTTTCGACAGCTTCTGTAAATCTGCTTTTCTTAATATTAACCAATTTTCCTTTTAATTTAAAATCAGATACAGATTTTAGGATTTCAAAATCAAAATCTCCTTTATCATCTGTTATTTTGATAATTAATCCCGGTAATCCGCTAAATTTCATCGGACCATAAGGAAACGGAATTTCCGGGGAATACCAAGCAATCCAGTTTCTTCCTTTAAAAGTAACCTCTGCTTTTTTACAATTAATGGTATTGATAACTTTTGTTTCATCTATAAGTTTCCAATTTTTTATCACCGATTCTTTATAGGTGACTAATGACATTCCAGCAAAATCAAAGTACTGTATATTTTCATTTGACTGTATGATGGTAAAATTAAAATTTGTCTTTGGAATCACTGTCCCGTTTTTCCAACTAAGAGTTGTACTTCCATCGGAATTCTTTGTCATAGTTTTAGAATTCGCCATTACCGAATCACTCTTCAGCGATACTTCACTGGCAAAAAATGCACGATTATCTCCTATTTGTAATAAGAAAAATTCTTCAACTCTATGTTCAGTTCGTGTGTCGAATTTGGCTTTTAACAGATAAGTAAATTCACCACGTAAAATATCTTTTTTGTTCGACTGAGCATATATTAAAACAGTAGAAAATAAAACTAACAGATGAAATAGTTTTTTATGGTAATACATAAGAGATGTTTTATAATAAAATTGCACTTACAGAGTAAATAATTACAACCATAAGTGCCTCGATGTAAATTAATTACGCAAGATTGTTAATGTCAGAACCACTATAAGTTGGCTTCTTACAGTAATTACTTTCAATTGCTTCAAACCATACCTCCGCTTGTTCAAATGTCCAGTTTTGGGTAGTTGTTGCAGTAAAACCACATGAAGTTTCTGCAACATAAACCTGGCCTGCTTTTACAGTTTTAAATTAATAATAAATTTGTGTTTAAACTTTTTTGCGCATTTGGGTTTTAACGCTTCAAAGAAAAAAAATAAAAGTGATATTCACAATAGTAATTATCACTTTTTATTGATAAATTTATTATGTTAAATAACTAATTATATGGCAGTTATATTTAAATACAAGTTCAAAATAAATAAAAATAATCAAATTATATTAACTGAAAATCAATTTTAGAAATTCTCAATTTCCTCTTTCGCTTTTTTCGTTAAAGACTTAAAAACTAAATCATAAGAATGGTCAATCATTTTTAGGACAAGTTCCCTTTTCAGACCATCTAAAGAAACAGAATTCCAATGGGTTTTATTCATGTGAAAGGCTCCAGTAATCTGATGATGTTGCTCCCGAAGTTCTGCACTCCACTCCGGATCGGTTTTTACTGCGATTGTTAAAGGCTGTTTTTCTAATGACATCAACAAAAACATTTTCGTTCCAACTTTCATCACAAGCGTTTCATGATCAAAAGGAAAAGTTTCCGTTACGCCTTTTTTGGACAAACAGTAATCTAAAATCTCGTTGGCATTCATTTTTTATAAGTAATATTTAATAGATAATGAGCAATGGTAAAATAATTAATTCTTAAACTTTGGTCTAAATTTAGTAAATTTAAGAAAGAAATATTAGGATTTCAAACAACATAAATCAGAATTAAATGAAAGCTTTGGTCATCGGTGCGTCGGGCGCTACAGGAAGAGATTTGGTTAAACAATTATTGAATGATAATGATTTTGAGCAAGTAGATGTTTTTGTAAGAAAACCTTTAAACATTCAAAACGAAAAACTAAAAACTCACATCGTTGATTTTGAAAGACCTGAGGACTGGAAAGATTCTGTAAAAGGTGACGTTGCTTTTTCATGTTTGGGAACGACCCTGAAAGATGCGGGAAGCAAAGAAGCTCAAAGAAAAGTTGATTATGATTATCAGTTTCAGTTTGCAAAAGCTGCGAAAGAAAATAATGTGGAAGATTATATTTTAGTTTCTGCCTACGGAGCCAATCCTCAATCTAAAATTTTCTATTCTAAAATGAAAGGTGAATTAGAAGATGCCGTGAGAAAACTTCATTTTAATAAAATCACCATTTTCAAACCGGGAATGCTTGAAAGAAAAGATTCTGAAAGGTCTGGCGAAGTTTTAGGAAGCAGAATTATCAAATTTGCCAATAAACTTGGACTTTTTGAAAGTCAGAAACCTTTGCCTACAGATGTTTTGGCGAAAGCAATGATCAATTCAAGCAAAATAAAAAGTAACGGTTACTCGAGTATTAAATTGGGAAACATTTTTGGTTTCGCTGAGAAAAGTAATGACTGATTTTGATTAATTGTGAATGGTTAATTGTCAAGTTTAACAAATAAATATCCATTAGAAGATAAAATAAACTCCGCTCAGAAATAATTCTAAGCGGAGTTTGTTTTATTTGTTACTAAGATTTTTTATTTCAAATACTTCGTAATCGCTTCATCAGTAGGTTTTGTAGTACTGATAAATGAATCTACTAACTTACCGTTTTCGTCCACCAAAAATTTAGTAAAATTCCAAAGGATGGTTGTATTTTTTACTCCGTTCAACTCTTTTTCGGTCAGATATTTAAAAATCGGCGCAGTATCATCACCCTTTACGGAAACTTTTGCAGCCAACGGGAATGTTACACCATAATTTTTTTGACAAAAAGCTCCGATCTCCACATTTGAACCTGGTTCTTGGCCTCCAAAATTGTTGGCAGGAAATCCTATAACAACCAATTTGTCTTTATATTCGTTTGATAACTTTTCAAGATCAGCATATTGAGGAGTAAAACCACATTCTGAAGCTGTATTGACGATCAGAATTTTCTTTCCTTTGAAATCTGCAAAATTGATTTCTTTTCCTTCCTCAAGACCTTCTACTTTGTAGTCATAAATTGTTTTTCCCATAAGTTCTTTACTTTTAGTTTTAGAAACGTCGGACTTTTTCTGAGCGCAGCTGTTAAAAAATGCTACGAAAGAAAGTAATATTAAAAAGATTTTTTTCATTTTTTATTTATTTTACAGCTTGGCTGCGATGTTAATTTAAGTTTTAAAATTTAAAAATATTGTTTGGAAATACCTTGTTAATCTCCACTTTATTCAGAAGTATTACGTAGTCTCCGTCTTTTTTTGTGCTTGCAGATTCTATTCTGAACGGCATAACCAAGTTACCTACTTTTTTGTAATCTGAATAATTTAATGTTTCTTCTTTTTTTACTTCTTTTAAAAGCATAAAAGATTTCGTATCAAAATAGTACAGATTTTTATTTACATTTTTTGTGAGTTCTACTTTGTGACAATAGATATTTCCCACTTTTTCTTTGCCTAAATATTTAGCTTCAAAACCTTTGTTTTCCCAATCGATAAAATCATTATCAAAACTTTCGGAAACATATTCCGGATAGACCTGAAGTTTATTGGCTGCATAATTCATTGCATAGCCATTAGTTCCGTCGTAACCTTCAATTGCGGTATCTTTTCCGTTGATTGTCAAGACTGTTTTGGTTAAATTAGGACGCTGTTGGTAGATTTTGATCGGATATTCATCTTTAATTCCTAAAATTACTTTCCCTTGAAGCAACACTGAATTTAAAAGTTTCCAGCTCGTTAGCCCTCCGGATAATTCGATGTTTTTATCAATGATTTCTTTAGCGGTCTGAGCGAAAGATAATTGCGAAAATATAAGGACGAATACTAAAAATAATTTCTTCATTCAATCAATTTTATCAAGCCAAATATAAGGCTTTTTTAATTTGAAATTAAAATGGGACAATTTGAAAATGAAAGACGATAACAAAACATTTTCAAATTATCTAATCACCAAATTTTCAAATTAACTTCTTCGCCTTCTCCAAATCCTCAGGTGTATCGATCCCCACTCCCACGAAATGGGTTTCTATCAACTTGATCTTCATCCCATATTCCAGATAACGGATACATTCTATTTTTTCTGAAATTTCCAGAGGTTTCATTTCCAGTTTTGAAAACTGAAGCAAAGCATGTTTTCTGAAAGCATACACTCCGATGTGCTTAAAATAATCAACATCATAAGAAATCTCACGGTGAAAAGGAATTACAGAACGGCTGAAATACAAGGCAAAACCATTATTATCCGTAATTACTTTTACATTATTTGGGTTTTCAATTTCTTCTTTTTCGTGAAGTTTTATTTTTAATGAAGCTAAAGAAATTTCCTGATTGTCATCTTCTTTAAAAACCTGAATTAGTTGTTTTAAAGGTTCTAATTTTAAAAACGGCTCGTCTCCCTGAACGTTGATCACAATATCACAATCAATATTCTGCACAGCTTCGGCAATTCTATCGCTTCCTGTTTCGTGTTGTCCGGTCATTACTGCTTTTCCACCGAGATTTTGAATTTCATTAAAGATCAATTCAGAATCTGTTGCTACAAAAACTTCATCAAAAAGCCCGGTTTCCACCACATTTTGATAGGTCGTCGTAATAACTGTTTTTTCACCCAGAATCTGCATCAGCTTTCCGGGAAAACGGCTGGCTTCATAACGTGCAGGAATAACAGCGATAATTTTCATTGTAATAATTTCTTTTGTTTCTAATTAATTTTAGTTGTTCAACGTCGAATCTCACGCAGCCCGACTTGAGCGGAGCTCTTTTTGCCGAAATATCGTGAAGGCAAAAAAGCGGGAGCGGAAGGCGGAAATAGCTGCCCACACAATTCTATTCAAAATAGTGAATAAAAATATAAATTGCCGAAGTACAAACCTTCGGCAATTTATGTGATTTTTCTTAGACCTCAAATTTCTAAAAAAAAATTTTATTTATTTCAAAGCATTTAAAGCATTCTCCAATTTCGGCATCATTACTTCAATTTCACTGATATCTAAACCTCCGACAGAAGCTCTGAACCAAGGCTCAGATTTAGCTTCACCAAATGCTGAGAAAGGAACTAAAGCAACTCCTGCATCATTGATTAGATAGAAAACCAAGTCTGATGAATTTTCAATGATCGTTCCGTCAGGTTTTGTTTTTCCGATGTAGTCTAATTTGATAGTTAAATAAAGCGCTCCCATTGGCTCGATACTTTCTACTGCTAAACCTTTTCCTTTCAAGTCCTGAATACCATTGTGAAGAACTTTCAGACTCGCTTCCAGTTTTCCTTTAAAATCATTGATGAATGAATTTACATTATCAGCATTCTGGAAATATTTTGCCGTTGCTTCCTGCTCCGGTTTTGGTGCCCAAGCTCCCACGTGAGTCAATAAAGCTTTCATCTTGTCAATTACATTGGAAGGACCAAATCCCCATCCTACACGCACTCCAGTCGCTGCAAGACATTTAGAAATACCTTCAATATAAATCGTAAATTCTCTCATTTCAGGGAAAAGGGAAACCGGGTCAACGTGTTTTGCACCGAAAGTAAGATTAGAATAAATCTGATCATACATTAAATACAACGGTTTTTCGTCCGCACCTCTTTTGCTGTTTTCTTCCAAAATCATTTCACAGATCTCTCTCAACTGAGCTTCGGTGAACATGGTTCCAGTAGGATTTAATGGCGAACAAAGCGCTAAAAGAACAGCTCCGCTTAAGTGAGGTCTCAAATCATCAGCAGTCGGTAAGAAATTGTTTTCCGGAGTTGTCTTCACTTCAATGGCATCTGCAGAAGTAAGATATGCGTAATGATTATTATTCCAAGACGGCGTTGGGTAAATTACTTTATCGCCTTCGTCAACAATTACTTTATAAACCGCATAGATCAACGGTCTTGAACCTGCTGTAATTAAAATATCATTCGCTGAATAATCTAAATTCCATCTTGTTTTCAAGTCTTTTGAAACTTCATTTCTTAAAGACAATAATCCGTTTGCAGGCGGATAATTGGTTAAATTATTCTGATACGCTTTCTGAATTTCTTCTTTTAATTCTGCAGGAATCGGGTAAAGATTAGAATTCAAATCACCAATCGTAAGATTGGCAATCTCTGCTCCCTTCGCCTTTAAATCATTTACTTCGTTACCAATTTTTACAATTTCAGAACCAATGAGGTTCGCTGCTAATTTTGAAACTTTCACTTTTTATTATTGTTAGATATTAGATACTAGATGTTAGATGTTAGATTTAAAAGTTGAAATCTAATCTAATTACTTTTAATTTAACTGAAGATCCTTTCTTACTTCTTCTATTTTTTGTTTTAAAGATTTTAGGGTTGATTTAAAATCTTCTTTTGAGTTTAAATTTTGTTTTACAGAAACATAAAATTTAATTTTTGGCTCTGTTCCTGAAGGTCTTACGCAAACTTTTGTTCCGTCCTGGGTGTAATAAATCAACACATTCGATTTTGGAATTTCATCCATCACAAGTTTTTGATTTTCAGAAACTACAAAGTTTGTCTGCTCTTTAAAATCTTTAACTTCTTCAACTGGAGAACCTGCCAAAGATTTTGGTGGATTTTCACGGAAATTCTTCATCATATTCTGAATTTCTTCCGCCCCGTCTCTACCTTTTTTAACGATATTAATTAAACCTTCGTAATACATTCCGGTTTCCTGATAGATTTCAATCAGATATTCATACATCGTTCTTCCGTTTGCTTTGCACCAAGCTGCAATTTCGCAAGCTAAAACGATACTTCCACAAGAATCTTTATCGCGAACGAAATCTCCCGTCATAAACCCGAAACTCTCTTCACCACCGCAAACAAATTTTTCCTGACCTTCAAAATCACGAATCATTTTTCCGATCCATTTGAAGCCTGTCAAACCTACTTTACAATCAACACCGAATTTTTCAGCAATATCAAAGAAAATATCTGAAGTTACAATCGTAGAACCAATGAATTCTTTTCCGGTAATTTTACCTTGTTTTTTCCATTGATCTAAAATATAATACGTTAAAATGGTATTGCATTGATTCCCATTCAACAGCTGAATTTCACCTTCCAGATTTCTTACCGCAATTCCCAATCTGTCACCGTCAGGATCTGTTCCGATAACGATATCAGCATTGGTGATTTTAGCTAAATCCATTGCCATTTCCAAAGCTGCAGGTTCTTCCGGATTTGGAGAATCTACCGTGGGGAAATTTCCGCTAGGAATCATTTGTTCTTTAACCAAATCAATTTTCTTAAAACCAGCTTTTTCCAAAGCCTGAGGAACTGTGGTGTAAGTCGTTCCATGGATAGACGTGAAAACGATATTTAAATTTCCTTTTTCAACATCCTGATACGTGGAGTTTTCGATACAAGCATCGATATATACTTCATCCTGCTCCTCTCCGATCCATTCAATTAAATCATCATCTCCGTCAAATTTAATTTCTTCAAATTTCACAGAATATACTTCATTGATAATTCCTTCATCATGCGGCGGAACGATTTGCGCTCCATCATTCCAATATACTTTATACCCGTTGTATTCCGGCGGATTGTGAGAAGCTGTCAACACAATTCCTCCGTTACATTTTCTGTCACGAACAGTGAAAGACAATTCAGGGGTAGGTCTGTGGTTTTTAAACAAAAGAACTTTAATTCCGTTTGCTGTTAAAACATCTGCAACCAATTTTCCGAATTCTTTTGAGTTGTGACGAACATCATAAGCTATCGCAACACTAATTTCCTCACCTTTAAATTGCTGCAGCATATAATTCGCAAGTCCCTGTGTTGCTTGACCTAACGTGTATTTATTTAAACGATTGGTTCCAACACCCATAATTCCACGCATTCCTCCTGTACCAAATTCCAATTCTCTGTAAAAAGAATCTTCAAGGTCTGGAGAATTGCTGTCGATTAATGCTTGAACCGCATTGTTTGTTTCCTGATCAAATGTATCTGAAAGCCATAATTTAGCTTTATCAATGGTTGATATTTCTGACATTATTTATATAGTTTAATTTCTAAATTAGGTAATTTTTCTTTTAATAAATTTAATTTCAATTGCAAATCATTTAGTTCAAAAATAAAATCTCCAAAAATTTCTTTACTCATTTCAAAATTGATTGTTGTAGATTCTTCAGTAATTTCATTCGCTGAAATGTCCTTAAAAACGGTATATCCTTTTTCAAAAATAAAATGAGCTTTTTGCTTATTATAAATTGTTATCAATTCACATTTTTCAGAAATAGCATTTATTGTAGCCATTCCAACATTACAAAATTTATCTCCAACTTCTAAATGCTTTTTTTCGTTGCTACAAGCTCCAATTTTTGTCATTATACATTCTGCTTTTGTTAAATCCCAAGATTTTTCCAAAGACATTCCTGCATTATATTCAACTTTTAATAGTTTATGATTGACATTGATATTAATTTCACTGCAATTTCCGTCGAAATATTCATCAACAGAATGACAAAGAGCTCCAAATACAAGAGAATTTAAATTATTTTCTTTAAAGCAATCTTCAAAATATAATTGAGGACGAAGTCTTACATGCTCTATACTATCAAGAGTTTTAATATCACTCTCTGTATATTTCTTCTCTTCCATCTTTTACTGAAGTTTCTTGTTTTCTACTGTCGTCGTTTTATCAACTTTAAAAGCTCTGATCGGATCGTTGTAATACAAAAATTTAGCTGTATTCTGAATGTTTCCTTTCAATGAATCTTTCACGTTAACTTCTGCATAATTTCCGTTTTTAGAATCAATGTTTAGATTCTCGATTTTCCAATACGGAGCGATCAAACTTGCTGTATCTGAGATCTTTATCACTGCATCTTTGGTCTCACCCAAAAAATTGGCGCGGCTTCGGTTCAACATTTCAACTTCTGCCCTTCTTGTGTTCACTGAACCCATAAAAGTAGCATTATTTTTTAAATTGAGTCTAAAATTATCAGTTTTAATTTCGCTCGAAATGTTCATTTCAACAGAATCCGAAAGAGAAACTTTTTCCAAATTATACTTAGAATAAATGGTCACATTATAGAAATCTACACTTTTTGTTCCTCTGCCTTCTTTGATGGAAAGAGTTTTATCATCTACGTCAACATCCAGATTATCAGCGATGTTGGGATAGGTTTCAATCTCAACAAAATTCTTCGGACCACGAGCATAAAACACACGGAATTTTCCGTCTAAGTCTAAGTTGACAAATTCTTCAACGTCAATTTCCTTTTTTTCTAAGTTACCTTTTGGAGAAATTTTTCCGCATGATATCATCATGACAGCTAATGAAAAAAAAGCAAAACTCTTTACCGAAAAATAGCTCTTCATTTAATTTTTGATTTTATATTTTTTCCGCACAAATATAAAGAAAAACGATTCGTAAATCTCATCTCATCACGAATAATTAATCAAACGATCCATTCCGGAGAGTGCAACAGGGAAGTAACTTTAAGCAAACAAATCCTGTATTTCTTCTTTATTGAAAGACTTCTGCTCCTCATCTACACTGATGATACTTGTAGCTATACCTCTTTTTTTATTTTGGAGCGCAACTATTTTTTCCTCAATAGTGTCTTTACAAATCATACGGTAAGCCATTACCTGCTTTTTCTGCCCAATTCTGTAGCACCTGTCTATAGCCTGGTTTTCGACCGCAGGATTCCACCACGGGTCTACAATGAAAACGTAATCTGCCTCTGTAAGATTAAGACCGGTACCTCCTGCTTTTGTACTGATTAAAAATATCCGGACATCTTTTTCATTCTGAAAATTTTCTACACGAGATTGACGATCCCGGGTTTGCCCATCCAGATATTCAAATGAAATATTTTCTTCTTCCAACTTTGTTTTGATGAGTTGAAGCATTTTTACAAAGCTGGAAAATATTAAAATTTTGTGATTTCCAGTTTTTTCTTTGATGTTTTCTATAAGCAGATCTAGTTTTACAGACGCATTTCCATAATCTTCATTATCTGAAATTATTGCGGGGCTGTTGCAGATCTGCCTTAGCTTCATAAGTCCTTCCAAAACATACATCTGAGATTTGGCAATACCATTTTCATCTATTTTGTTCAACAGATAATCCCGGTATTCGTTTTTGAAGGTATCGTAGACTTTTCTCTGTTCGCTTTCCATCTCACAATAGATGACACTTTCTATTTTGTCTGGAAGTTCTTTGGCCACCTGCTCTTTTGTTCTTCGCAGAATAAAAGGATGAATAATCTTTGCCAGCAATTCTGATGTTGCCACTTCTTTTTCTTTATCAATAGCATCAGAAAATTCTTTTTTGAAATGCGCCATACTACCTAAAACACCAGGATTCAGGAAGTTGAACTGAGCGTATAGATCAAAAGTATTGTTTTCTATAGGTGTTCCGGAAAGCGCAATTCTATTAAAACTCTTCAAAAGTCTGACGCTTTTGTATCTTTTAGAATTTGGATTTTTGATGGCTTGGCTTTCGTCTAAAATAATATAATTAAACTGTTTTTCTTTCAATATTTCTACATCATTGAGTAAAGAACCATAAGTAGTAATGATGACATCAAATTTTGAGAATTGCTCCAGATTTTCATTCCTGTTTGAACCTGTATAAATGAGCAATTTCATGCCTGGACAAAACTTCTTCATCTCATTTTCCCAGTTAAAGATGAGTGAGGTTGGCGCAATAATCAGGGATGGTAATTTTGGTTTTTTACTAAGCTTTAAATATTGCAAGAAAGCTATTGCCTGTAACGTTTTTCCCAATCCCATATCATCTGCAAGACAGCCTCCCAATTGATTTTCATCTAAAAAAACAAGCCAGTTTAAGCCTTCACGCTGGTAATCTCTTAAAGTTGCGTTGATTCCTTTTGGAACTTCTACAGAGTTGATATTTGATATATTCTGAATGCGTCTTTTCTTTTCATAAAGCTCTATTAAAAAATCTGGTTTTTCTTCCAGCTCCTGGTACAGCTCGTCAATAATTCCAAACTGAAAATTGGAGATTTGAAGAGCTTCTTTTTTCACTTCACCTACTTTAAAGTACGCAGCAAATTTCTGCATCCATTCTTGTGGCAAAATCCCGATGCTGCCATCAGAAAGCGTTACGAAATTTGATTTTTTCACGAAGGCTTTCTGCAAATCTTTCAGGCTGAGTCTTTGATCGCCAAATGATACATCGATTTTCACATCAAACCAGTCCAAATCAGATTGCACACTTACAGACACCGATGGCTTATTGAGATTGTATTTAAAAGAAGAAAGATTTTTTAAACCTAAAAGTTCTATGCCACATTCTTTCACTTTCTCAAAAATATCAATCAACCAAAAATCTTCGATCAGTTGTAATGGATTTAGGTAAAAACCTTCCTCTTGTAACATGAAATCGGGATGATAACTCCTGAATTTTTCTCTGAATTCACTCTCGGCCTCCAAGTCTCTTTCAATGTAAGAAAACTTTCCTTTTTCTGTAATGCCGATGCGTATTTCGTTACTGTCTATATCTACTAATTTCTCGGGATACTGCATTGCCAGTTTAAACGTGATTACACCATTCTGATCATCAATAAACACCTGCTTGGCGTGGTTTACGGCGTTTTCAGATGCAATATTTTTCTTGCTGGTCTTTTCTCTTACAAAATTGGTTGTACTCACTTCATACTTAGCAGAAAGCGGAAGCAGAATGTTTTCTTTGAAGTATAAAACATTCTTTTTAATGTATCTGGTTGCCCGGTTTTCAGAATAGTATAGCAGGTCGGCAGACAAAACCGCGTTGCTTATCGGGTAGATTTCGTTGTTTATTTTAACGAAAAGAGGACTTACGGTAATTTTGTCAGTACTCAGTTTGTAAGTTTGATCTCCAATTTTCACCTTTGGTTCCAAGTTATAAAAAAGACGATCCTCAGAAAAGTCGAAAATAAGTTTAGGAAATTCATATCTTATTGTAAGCTGACCTAAATTTTTTCGTGCATAGGTATCCTCCGTAATATGAGAGTAAATTGATAAATCTTTCAGATGCTGCTTAAATTTATTAAAAGACTCGAATAATTTCTGTAAACTATCCGCCGTATTTTTACGATAAAATATTTCTAAGAGATTATTGATCCTTAAAACCTGCAAAATCAGTGATACTGATTTATCGCTGTACAGATGTAAAGTACTTTCAATCCTATACATCTGTATCTCCTTAAAATGTGTAGAGAGCTCTGTGCCTTCTTTATTAAATTTTGCCTGAACAGCTGTAAAACCTGAAAAATTATCATCAGAAAACTCAAAAACCAAGCCTTCACCAAATTCTGTTTTTTTTAATGTAAGATCATTTTTTTTCGACCTTTGATGAAGTTCTGAAGATAGACTACTTTCAAAAGGTATAGATATTTTTTGCAAATCCGGAAATAGGCTTATGCCTTTAAATCCGTTTTCATCGAGAGTAAATTCAAAATATTTTCTGTAGTCATCATAAAGATCCAAGCCATAATCTTTCAGAAAAAGCTCAATCTTTTTTTCCAGATAATTTTCCTGAAAATAGTCTGCACCCAATATTTTTATTACTTTTTCAAAAGCCGGAGATAAATGTTTGCAGTGAGAATCAAATTTTTTTTCTGAGCAAGAACATTGTATCGTGAGAGTTTTCGCTTTGAAATCTAATTTAAAGGTTTGATAAGTATTGCTGCTCCAATCTGAAATTCTGGTTTTGATTTCCTGAGTTTTTACATATTCTATACGTGGTTCTGTGTAAGATGAGAGTGTATTTTTAATTGGCGACAAATCTTTCCGGATCTTCTCTGCATCAATTCCGTTATCAGATAAAGGAAATGTGAGAACAGAGGAAAATATTTCATTAGATTTCACCCACATAGCTTTAGTAGGAGTGTCACTTTTTGATTTTGTAAAAGGTAAATTTGTTTTTAAGGTAAGTGCGAAATTTTCTAAAGATGCAATAGAATGCTTGCAAATACCGCCATAATCATAAGGGCAACTGCAGCGTACGTTTATTTTTTTGTCTGTAATAGAAATACTGATCTTATAAGGTTTACTTGCCGTTCCTTTACATTCGTAAACAGCAGATGATGTACTCATATTTTTAAGCATGGGATACACATCAAAAGACTTTCTGATGCTCTCGGCATGAGCATGACTTTTTATAAACTGAACAATATCGTTACTGTTGATATCTCCCATAATCTTGAAAACTAATAAGGATAATTTTTAGTAAATTAAACTGTACAAAAATCTGATTTATATTTAAGAAAATCAAGTTTAGGGAATGAAATTTAAATATGAAATCGGATATTCAACTTAAAACAAAAAAAATTCTAAGAAGTATTATGACCACTTCTTAGAACTTCAAAATTTTCAAATTTCAATATTAAAAAAAGATTTATATCACTTCGTCAATATTATAATTCTTATGCTCTCTGTTGGTTCGGATGATCATTTCGCCTAAAAATCCTGCAATGAAAAGCAAAGTTCCCATCAGCATCATCGTTAATGCAATGAAAAACCAAGGATTATTGGTGATTAAATGTCCGTAAATTCCTCTAGCTACATCAATCAGTTTTGAAATACCCAACCAAAATGCCGATAGAAAACCTACAATAAACATAATCGTACCCACCGCTCCAAAGAAATGCATTGGTCTTCCGCCAAAACGGCTTACAAACCAAAGCGTTACCAAATCTAAAAATCCGCGAACAAATCTTTCCGTTCCGAATTTTGAAGTACCGTAAGGTCTTGCCTGGTGTGGAACTTCTTTTTCTGTAATTCTTCTGAAACCTGCATTAGCCGCCAAAACCGGAATGTAACGGTGCATATCTCCGTACACATCAATCGATTTTACGACTTGTTTTTTATACGCTTTAAGACCACAATTGAAGTCATGCAAATACACTCCCGAAACTTTTCTTGCCGCAGCATTGAAGAGTTTTGAAGGTACATTTTTGGTCATTACATTGTCAAAACGCTTCTTTTTCCAACCTGAAACGATGTCGTAGTTATCCTCAATCACCATTCTATACAGTTCAGGAATTTCTTCCGGGAAATCCTGTAGATCGGCATCCATCGTGATAATTACATCACCGTTTGTTCTTGCAAAAGCTGCGTGTAAAGCCTGAGATTTCCCATAATTTTTGGAAAATTTTATTCCGTGGATCTGTGGATGCTGAACTTTTAAATTCTCAATAATGCTCCACGATAAATCTGTACTTCCGTCGTCGATAAACCAAACTTCATAAGATAAGTTACTGGTTTTGCAAACGTTATCAATTCTTGTAAAAAGCTCTTCGAGAGATTCTTCCTCATTAAGCAACGGAATAACTATAGATAAATTCATTTAATTTTAATAAAAAATTATTCTTCGATGATTTCTTCAGGCATTGTTTTCTTTCTGAAAAATGCCCCGAAAAATACTGACAAAACTACGTAAAATATAAGAATTGCCGCAAAATATCCTGAAAAATGACTTGCCGTCAACATATCTTTTCCTTTAATTGTTTTAGGATCAAATCTCTGAAGACCTTCCTGATATTTTTGCTCGAGTTCGTCGATGTCTTTTTGGTGTTTCAAAATCTTTTTTGCAGACAGATATTCTTTGTCTAATTCTGATTTTTGTCTTTGAACATATTGGTAATTCAGAAGATTTTTTGCATCTGTATCAATGAAATTTAAGAAAGAAAAAATGCTTACAATTGATAAAATTCCGCCTACAAACATCGGAACAAAAGCTCTTTTGAACGCTTCTCTGAAACCCATTCTATATTTATTCCAACGAGATTTCACAGACCAAAATGCTGCTAAAGCGTAAAAAATTGGTAAGATGAATGCGTTGACTTTCAACGAAGTATCAAAATACTCAACTCCTGAAAAGAGAAAATAAACTACAAAAAAGATCAACATTGTAGCGGCATACAATAAAATTCCTAAGGTTACTGGACTTTTCGTCATAATTCTGATTTTTAGAAAATTTCTTGAAAAAATATTGACCTAAATTTCAGCGGCTTAGCTTCAATAAAGGGGTTTTCTAAGATTTTTTCTTTAATAATATTTTTAAGTTTATAATTAATTCATATCTTTGCAACGGCAAGTCCTAAACAACCAGCTCCTGAGAATCCTCCAGGGTGGGAACGCAGCAAAGGTAATTGGTTGAGCGGTGTGATTTAGGTAGCTTGCCATTTTTTATTTTTATAAATAAAGAGATTAAGATGATTTTATTTAAATTACTTAATCTCTTTATTTTTTTTATATATCGAAACTTTCGCCCAGTTTTGGAAGAATCAATTCAACATTCTTTTCACTGAAATTTTTCATTGCATTTTCGTGATCAATCTCTATTGCAGGGAAAGTATCAAAATGACATCCGATTACCTTCGGAGTTTTCAATAATTCTGCTGCTGCAAAAGCCGCTTTTCTTGAACACATCGTGTAATGACCTCCAATCGGAAGGATTGAAAGATCTAAATAACCGTACAAAGCCGGAAACAACTGCATATCTGCCATTACTCCGGTATCACCAGCCAAATACACGTTTTTACCTTCAGGAAGTCTGAAAATATATCCTGCGGGAACTCCTCCATAACTTCCGTCAGGGAACGAACTCGTGTGATGAGCCGGAACCATCGAAATTTTCAAATCGTCGATCTTAGCAGATCCACCCAAGTTGACATCATCTTTGTTGTTAGCATCTTTGAAGTATGCACAGATTTCTGGCTGACCGATAATGGTAGCTTCAGGATAATGCTGCAAAACCTCTCCTACATCAGCAATGTGATCGCCGTGAGCATGAGTAATCAAAATATAATCGATTTTCTGTGCAGAAATATCAAACCCTGATTCTGCTTTTTTGTAATTGTAAAAAGGATCACAAAGAATTGTTTTTTCTTTGTACGTAAACAGGAAACAGTTTTGTCCTAAGTATTGTATTTTCATTTTTAAATTTATTTTTAAATATTTTTTTATGGATTTATAACCGTCTCTGATTTTACCGACATTCCACTATTGTAATAATAAATTAAGTACAAACAAAAAGCTATTATTATAATTTGAAATATGACAATAATAATATGAGGTTCGATTCTCTGTTTTAAAATTATAAAGGAAATAACAAAATCTATCAATAAAATTGTTCCTAAAACAATCGGTGTGATAGCAATTTCAGATAAAGAAAATTCTTCAAATATCAATTCTTTAGCTAATAAAAGAAAAAAACCAATTGGGATTATTACAGATATCCACGAAATAGTTATATAGAATTTATTGTTTATCATTTTATTTTTCAGAATAGATTTATCCTACCTTAAAAAATTAGATTTTTATCCAAAATAATTAAGTCCGAAAACGGTAAGAACAGCCATCATAAAGGTGATAATCCCGACTTGTTTTAAGAAAGGATCAAGTTGTTTAGGTTCTTTCACTCCCATTATTTTTCTTCTCAGTTTCGCAAGGGGCAATAAAAGAATCATCACGATAAAAACGTAATATTGTTGAGATTGTATAAAACCGTTTATTGCTAAAAATATCAGAATTAAAATTAAAGGAAACTGCAATAAAACCATTTCGTAGATCATCGCATTTCTGAAACCCATTCTCAACGCAAGACTGTTCTTGCCGGATAATCTGTCACTTTCAATATCACGCATATTATTAAGGTTTAAAACCGCCATACTCATCATTCCTACAGCTGCTCCCGGTAAAAGAATATCCCAAGAAAATGTTTTTGTAAATAAAAAATAACTTCCGCAAACTGAAACCAAACCAAAGAAAATGAAAACAAAAATGTCTCCCAATCCCATATAACCATAAGGTTTTTTACCAACCGTGTAACCAATTGCCGCCAAAATACTCGCCACGCCCAAACCAATGAATATGTAAAATTCATTCATAAAATCTGGAATAAAAGCCAGATATAAAAGCGCAACCGTCGCTACAAAAGATAAAACAGAAAAAAGAATCACAGCATTTTTCATCTGTTTTGCCGTAATTTTTCCCGAGGCTACTGCTCTCGCTTCTGCCTCTCCTATTCTTTTTGCATCGGTACCTTTAACACCATCGCCGTAATCATTGGCATAGTTTGATAAAACCTGATACAATAGCGTCACTAAAAGTGCCAAAGCAAAGATTTTCCAGTCCCAGGTTCCGCCTTCGCCCCAAAGTCTCCATTTTGCGATGAATGACCCCATGATAATTCCGCTCAGGGAAAGCGGTAATGTTCTAAGCCTTGCAGCTTTTATCCAATCGTTCATAATTTAAATTGATAAGAAGTAATTGATTAATGATATAACGATCATCATTAATTAATTATCATTTATTTTTTGATATCTCTATTTTATAGATACAGTAATTCAGCAGTTTTTTGAGTTTTAAATAGTTTAAAGCCGGCATTTTAAAGCGTCCTGCGGAGGTATAAAAAGTGATTGTTCCTAAGTTTGTTTTCCGTTGCCAAAAATACTGAGAAATTTTCACAGTTTGAAGTTTTTCGACCTCAAAAGTTCGATTATCAATGTCCCAGATCCCTGATTTTAGCCTGATAAATTTTTCGTTGTAAAATAATTTTAAGTTTCTAAAGGAAATCAAAATTAATAATTCCGCTAAAACAATGTAGATGACCACTAAAAACCAGTAGTTTATCCATATTTCTTTTTCAATAATAGAAATTAAAAGCAGAGGAATTGCAATCCACTGAAAAGTATTGACAACGATCAATCTGAAATTAGGTTTCAAATAATTTTTAAAAACCGGAATCTCACTCCAAATTGCTGAGATCAGTTTTACTTTTTCATCATCATTAATTCCCGGAACGGCTGCAACATTTTTCTGATCCTCTTCTTCATTTTTGCCAATCTGAAGAAATTTCACATGAGAAATTTTCATTGTCTTCTGAATCCAGTTTTGTGATTCGGTGACCACCTGCACTTTTGATTTGTTGACAATTGAGTTTCGGGTATTAAACAGTCCGTATTCGAAGGAAAAACTCTGATTGTTTTCAGTAATTTTAAAATTGAAAAATTTAATTAATGTACGAACCGTGTTAATTAGAATTCCGACAATGATAACAACCAGCACAATTGCCAAAATAACAGGAATTGAAAATGCTAAAAACTGAGATTCTACGGTATCATAGTCTAAATCTGTATCAAATTCTGCTTTTCTAAGCAAGTTGGTAAGTTCAGAAAAACCATAAATTATTAAACTGACCAACGCAAAAAAACTTTGAACATAATTGGCGGTTATTCCATATTTTAAAATACTAAGCGTTGATATTTTAATTGAACGAAGTTCTTGAGTCTCTTCTTTATCTAAAGTTTCATCCAGGTCTTCAGTACTGTTTTCTGTTTTCTTTTCCGTTAAAAGATATTTTTTTAGATCTAAAGCATTTTGCTTCGTCAATGCAGAAATTTTAACTTCTTTTTCAGAGCTTCCAGGAGTATCTATTTCTAATTTATAAATATTAAAAAAGCGATGAATAAAAGGCTGCGAAATATTAACTTCCTGAATATTTTCTCTTTTAATTTTCGTTACCGAAGTATTGATAATTCCTTCATGAATAACAAATTCTTCATTTTCCTCGTCAATGTAATATTTGAAATGATAGTATTGTAAAACAGCGGAAACAATCAAGATTGTGAGTAAAGTGATGACGGCAAGAATAATGATCCAAGGTTCTATTTTATCTTTTCTGACAAAAAAAAGAATAACGAAAACCCACAGATTTTTAATCACCATTCCGATATTGTACAGAAAAAGCAGAGCAATCCCTGTTTTAGACTGTCTTTGAGGCTGAAAAAAAGAATTAAGCTTCTCCTCCATTTTCTGTTTTTTCCCTAAAAATACTTCTTCTGATGTGATTGTTAATTCCCTCTGCAATGTCTTCCGGCAGACCGTTGATGGTAATATCACCACCGCTCACTCCTGCGGTAAATACAGAAACCGATTTTAAATTTAATATTTTAGAAAACCAACCCTGCTCAACTTTGATATGCTGAATTCTGTTAAAAGGAACAATGATAATACTTCGTTTCAGCCAACCAGATTGGTAGACCAAATCCTTTTCACGAACTGCATATTTTCTGAGTTTAAAACCAATGATTGCACTTAGGAAAAGAGAACTTATTATGAAGCAAACTCCGATAATAGTTGCAAAAATCTGAAATTGATTTAAATTAAAATAAAAGAAATAAAATGCTGTTGCTGTTGTTAAAATTAGAAAAACTGAAAACAGACTGAGATTTAGCAAAATAATCCTGAGATATCTTGGTGAGACTGCCGTCAGTTTTAAATCGCTAAAATCAGGAATTTCAAGGTCGAAAATCTGTGGGTTTTGAAAGTTTTGTTCCATTTAATTAAAATATTGAAGCTCAGTTTTTCTGACAGTGCATCTTATTTAAATTAAAGATGAACCATTTAAATCTGTCGTAAGAACCTCGCTCATGTAATCTAAAAAAGGACTCATTGCTAGAAAAGTGGCAATGACTTCTTTTTGAAAATTGTCAGAAAAAACTTCTTGATCAGGAAATTTTCTCATTACAACAAATTGTTTTTTCTTGATCAGATTAATAGCGGGATGATTTTTATCAAAACCTTTCGGAGCAATTTTCGCACCTTCTTCACCTTGTAGTTCGCCGAAGTATTCTACAAAAATTTTATCCGACGTAATTTTTCTGATTTCCGTATCATTGATTTCAAACTCCTTTCGAATTCTAAGCAAATCTTCCGAGTTCGGATTCCAAAAACCACCTCCAACAAAACTGTTATTGGGTTCTAAATGAATATAATAACCACCTCTAAGCATTGAGATATTCCTGCACCAAAATTGGTTTTATAAGGGGTTTTGTCTTTGGAAAAGCGTACATCTTTATAAATTCTGAAAATATGAATTTTTCCTAAACTATCATATTCTTCAAGTTGAGAATAAATTTGATTAAAAAAAAGTTTATTTTCCTTTATAATCAAATCATATTCTGATTTGTGCTCAGAAAATCAAACACGGTTGTTGTTTTTCTCTATCTGTTTGAGAAATTCAAATCCTTTTTTCAATATGATCATACGATTATTTAAGAAATCCATTGATCTTTTCCAAAGTCAGGCTTTCTCTTTTCGAGGAAGGCATTCCTACCTTCTTTTGCTTCTTCTGTCATGTAGGCCAATCGAGTTGCTTCCCCTGCGAAAACCTGTTGTCCTACCATTCCGTCGTCAGTAAGGTTCATCGCAAATTTCAACATTCTGATGGAAGTTGGAGACTTAGCTAAAATTTCCTGAGCCCACTCGTATGCTGTATCTTCTAATTCATCATGAGGAATTACGGCATTCACCATTCCCATATCAAAAGCTTCCTGAGCTGAGTAATTTCTTCCTAAAAAGAAAATCTCACGTGCTTTTTTCTGTCCAACCATTTTAGCTAAATAAGCAGAACCGTAACCACCGTCAAAACTCGTTACATCGGCATCAGTTTGTTTAAAAATAGCGTGTTCTTTACTCGCTAAAGTAAGATCACAAACTACGTGAAGCGAGTGACCACCACCTACAGCCCAACCCGGAACAACTGCAATCACAGCTTTTGGCATAAAACGGATTAAACGCTGAACTTCAAGAATGTTCAAACGGTGTCTTCCGTCTTCCCCAACATAACCCTGCTGACCTCTTGCCTTTTGGTCGCCTCCACTGCAAAACGCCCATACTCCATCTTTCGAGCTTGGCCCTTCTCCTGAAAGCAACACAACACCGATAGAAGGATCTTCTGAAGCATCATAAAAAGCATCATACAATTCTGAAGTTGTTTTGGGTCTGAAAGCATTTCGGATTTCCGGTCTGTTGAAGGCAATTCTTGCCACACCGTTGCTTTTTTTATAAGTAATATCTTCGTATTCCTTTACGGTTTTCCACTCGATCATTCTGTAAAAATTTTTCTCAAATATACGGAATTAGAGAGAGATTCCTGATTGATTTTTGAAGATAATAATTGGAAAAATTGTTGATTTTTTTAAAGTTAAATTTATTATTTGAAGCATTAAGATTTTTTGATTGTCTTAATTTTAATTTAAACGCAAAGTTTATAAAGTTTTTTCACTACTAATTGATTTTAAGTTACACAAAGGCATTTTTAGTCAACAAAGAGAGAAATTACAGTCTGTTTGTCATTCTTACACAGGAAGAATCTCAACAAAAGAACTAGATTCTTAGTTTCATTCAGAACGACAGAGACCTAATACGAAATGTCTTAATCAGACTAAACCCGTTTCTATTAGAAATAAAAAAAACCGAAACCAAAATATTCCAGTTTATTAAGTCGACAAACAGAGTGTTGAATTTTTGAGCCTTGACGAGATTCTAAACCTTGACAAGGCTGTGGCTGTTGAAGAACAGACAAATACCCTAGCCCCGATCGTAGCATTTGTTTGAGCTCATTTTCTGGTTTCGGCGGTGGCTTTGCCACCGCCGAAACCAGAAAATAGCGAGTGCGGAGAGCGGGAAATCGCTCCTTAAAAACAACTATAAAACAAAAAACCGAAACAAAAATGCTTCGGTTTTATATAAATTCAATTAGTGAATATTATTTGGGCTGTTTAGCCTGAAGTGCAGCTTCTTTGGCTTTCATTTCAGCAGCTTTTGCCTGATTTTTTGTAATACCATAGATTTCTCTCAAAGTAGTAATGGCATCTAAGCTTTCAGGGTTTGTCTGATGCCATTTTTCTGCATAAGGTAATGCTTTGTTGAATCTTTCCTTTCTTGCCTCAATTAGTGTTGTAGCCTTGTCCGGATCTGATTTTCTCAACGCATTAATACTTTCAACCGCCTTTGCATCATCACCAAGCGATGTATATACTAAATTCTGATATGAATTGTTTAGCAACGTCGTGTTAGTTCCAGCAAGTTCAATTGCTTTTTGAAATGAAGCAATTGCGTCAGCTTCAGTCGCAGGAGTTTTCGACTGCAATACACCTAAGTTATACCAATTGGTTCCGTCATTCGGATTTTTTACTAACTGTTCTTTCAAGTTAGTCATAAATTTATCCGTATTACCTGTTGCGTATAATGCTGAACCTTGATATTCTTTTAATTTAGCATTGTTCGGAAATTTTGCCAGACCTTTTTCAATCAAAGCTAAAGCTTCATCGTTCTTTTTAGCATTCAAAAGCAAAGTTGATAACGTCTCATACAAATCCGGTTCTACACTTTTTGTCTGTTCCGTTTTGAAATCTGTATAATCTTTTGAAGATTTTTTAAGCAACTCCCAAGTGTTTTTGTCAAGTGTAGTAACTTCACCTGTTTTTACTGCTTTTGCAGTATAATTGGTCTGAACACCTGTATATCCTAAATTAACTAAATCAGTATAAATTTTGATCGATTCATCCACATTATTTGCAAGCGCATAGCTTAATCCTGCATAATACATATAGATTTTATCGTCCTGACCACTTGTCTTCATTAAGTTGTAAACTTCTAAAAACTTTGGAGCTGCAACGGCATAGTTTTTTGCCTGATAAGCATCCATTGCTGCTTTATTAGAAGCTTGTAATTGCGCATTTACATCCTTTGCATCTTTCTGTCCGAAAACAAATGCTGATGAAATGATTGCTATACCTAAAATTAGCTTTTTCATAATAATAACAATTTTATTTTTATTTTAATTATTCTTCAGAACCAGTATCTTCACTTGTATCTTCTGAATTTTCGTTTTCTGTTTCCGGAGTGTCAACCTCTTCTGTTGGAAGAACTGCACCTTCTTCACCTTCTAAAAGTTCTTCTTCTTCAACAACATCTTTATCCATTTCTACTTTGGCGATGGCTGCAATCTCGTCATTCTTCTTCAGATTGATCATTTTTACACCCTGAGTATTCCTACCCATTACACGCATCTCATTCATATTCATTCTGATCGCAACACCAGATTTATTGATAATCATCAATCCGTCGTCATCTGTTACATTCTGAATCGCAATAAGATTACCTGTTTTTTCAGTGATATTAAGCGTGATCACCCCTTTTCCACCTCTGTTGGTAATTCTGTAATCTTCTACAGCCGTTCTCTTACCATATCCTTTCTCAGATACTACAAGAACGGTATCATTTTCCAAGTCGTTCACAACAATCATACCAATTGCCTCATCGTCCTCTTCCATACTGATCCCACGAACTCCAATGGATCCTCTACCTACTTCTCTCACTTTTGCTTCAGGGAAACGGATACATTTACCATTCTTGGTAGCAATCATGATTTCAGAAGTTCCGTTGGTTAAATAAGCACCCAACAACATGTCGTTATCTCTAATTTCAATCGCATTCACCCCATTTACTCTTGGTCTAGAATAAGCTTCAAGAGACGTTTTCTTAATCGTACCGTTTTTGGTTACCATTACAACGCTCATTTGATTGACATATTCGGCATCCTTCAGGTTATTGGTTCTGATATATGCTTTAATCTTATCATCGGGCTCGATGTTGATTAAGTTTTGTACTGCTCTTCCTTTTGCGGTTTTAGAACCTTCAGGAATTTCAAATACTCTTAACCAATAACATTTCCCTTTTTCGGTGAAGAACAACATATACTGGTGGTTGGTGGCAGATACGATGTATTCTAAGAAATCTGAATCTCTCGTCGTCGCCGCTTTATTACCTACACCTCCTCTGCTCTGAATTTTGTATTCTGAAAGCAACGTTCTCTTCACATATCCTGCGTGAGAAATTGTAAGAACTACCGCTTCATTCGGGATAATATCTTCAATAGACATTTCACCCCCTGAATAATCGATTTCTGTTCTTCTTTCGTCGCCGTATTTTTCTTTAATTTCAACTAATTCATCCTTAATAATCTGGAATCTTCTTGGTTCATTAGCCAAAATATCTTCTAAATTATTAATTTCTTTCATAATTGCGTCATACTCATCACGGATTTTGTCAAGCTCCATTCCTGTCAAACGAGCCAAACGAAGATCCAGAATTGCCTGAGCCTGAAGTTCAGACAAATCAAATTCCTGAATAATTCCTTCTTTTGCAGCTTGCGGATTTGCACTGTGACGTATAATTGCAATTGCTTTATCTAAAGAATCCTGAGTTCCGATCACCTTCATGAAACCTTCAAGAATGTGGGCTCTTTCTCTTGCTTTTCTAAGCTCATACTCCGTCCTTCTTACGATGATAACGTGTCTGTGCTCAACAAAATGGTGGATGATATCCTTTAAATTCAACTGCTCAGGTCTTCCGTGCACCAATGCAATATTATTGACACTGAAAGAAGTCTGAAGTGATGTATATTTATATAATAAGTTAAGAACAACATTAGGTATCGCATCGTTTTTCAGTTCATAAACAATACGCATCCCGTTTCTGTCTGATTCGTCTCTGATTTCGTAGATACCTGGAATTTTTTCATCCTTCACCAGTTCAGCCGTTCTGGCAATCATTTCAGCTTTGTTTACCTGATAAGGAATTTCCGTTACAATAATTGCATTTCTGTTGTGTACTTCTTCGAAGCTTACCTTAGCTCTCAGAACTACTCTTCCTCTTCCGGTATGAAAAGCATCTCTTACCCCGTCATATCCATAGATAATTCCACCTGTAGGAAAATCGGGAGCAACGATGTGCTGCATCAATTCATCAATAGTAATTTCTCTGTTGTCGATGTACGCTGTAATTGCATCTACCGCTTCAGTTAAGTTGTGAGGAGCCATATTGGTTGCCATACCTACTGCGATACCCGAAGTACCGTTTACCAGAAGATTCGGAACTTTTGTAGGCATTACGCTTGGTTCCGTTAAGCTGTCATCAAAGTTGTTTTGAAAGTCAACTGTTTCCTTGTCAAGGTCTGATAAAATTTCGTCTGAAATCTTTTTTAATCTTGCTTCGGTATAACGCATTGCTGCAGGCGGATCACCATCCATTGAACCAAAGTTACCCTGCCCGTCAACCTGTGGATAACGTAAACTCCAAGGCTGCGCCATTCTTACCATTGCATCGTATACAGAAGAATCTCCGTGCGGGTGATATTTACCTAAAACATCCCCTACAATTCTTGCAGATTTTAAGTACTTTCTGTTTGAAAAAACCCCTAATCCATACATACCGTAAAGTACTCTTCTATGAACAGGTTTCAAGCCATCTCTTACATCCGGTAAAGCTCTTGAAACAATAACGGACATTGAATAATCAATATAAGATGACTTCATTTCATCAACGATGTTGATAGGAATCAATCTTTCTCCTTCTTTTTGCATATATAACTTTTATTGTAATGATAATCAGATATTTAAAAAACAACCTGAAAACTATTTATTTTGAATATTTAATAACGGGCTAATTTACGAAAATTTTACCGATTTTTGCCGAACTATTTATTCAAATAATCTTAAAAATTCTTAAAAATATGAGCGTATTGAGCATTACTTTCCATTGTACAAAAGACAATATCGAAGAATGGGAAAATTACGTGGATGACACCTTAGTTTTGATGACAGAAAATCTTCTGGATGTTGAAAAATACATCCTTTCTGAAGTACACAGCGACTTCATTGAAGACGGAAAAAACTACAATCTTCTTTTGATTTTTGATGATGAAGAAAAAAGAACCGAGTTTATGGAAAGTGAATTATTAAATATCTCTGAAAGAATCGAAAAAAAGTTCGGACAGGAAGTCATGATATTTAATACTTTTTTGAATCCTAAGAAAAGGAAAATCTAATTTATATTTTAGATAAAACCTCTTCAAGCTGGTAAAATAATTAGGCTGTCCCATTTCTGAGACAGCCATTTTTATAAATTAATGACAACAACCGGTCTGCTATGATAAACTCGGGGTTGTCTGTACCTCTTTTGAACATAATACCTGTGAGGTCTTGCAGGTCTATAATAATGCTTTTTGTAATAATGCCTTGGTGCCCTGTGATACGCTACTCTTTTGTATTTCATCTTGTGATGGCCACGATGATGATTTTTATACGAGTGAGGATGATGACGTTGGACAGGTTTTGCCTGATAAAATGCAAACGCAAAAATAACCAAGAACACTCCAATTACTTTAGATAAAAACTTCATAATGATATTAAATTTCTAGTTAGCTCCTCAAAAATTACAATACTGATGCCAAAATTGAGAAGGATTACCATTGAATAACGCAAAAGTTTTAAAAATAATATGTACAAATCTTTGCCTACTCTTATTTCTCTGACCAATATCTAATTTTCACTCTCCTCATCGCATTCTCGAAATATTTAATTCTTTCAGCACATTTTCGAATCTGAAGAAAGAAAAAAATGCCCCTAAAAAGTGTCTAACTTTTTGGGGGGCAATCCAAATTTGGAGCTTTTTTTATCTTTAATGTCTTCCTCTGTGGTGACCTCTTTTTTTCATTTGCCCGGGTGCATAATGCTTTGCACTGCCACCACCATAGATTTTCTTGGCGTGTCCCGGGGGCATTGGTCTTCGCCCATGATGATCATGAACAACACATGATACCAACATCATGCTCACCACACCGACCATACTGATTATTTTCACTAATCCATTCATAACTTTCACTTTAAATTTTTTCCAACGAAAGGATCTACAATGATAATGCCAAAATTTAGGAGAGAAAGAAATCAGGTAGATCTAAATAATCAAATCAATGTAAAATACTATTTGCTTCTGTTACTGGGATGCGCCTCTTTTAATTTTTCCACTTTCTTGTCATGTCCCAGTGGCATTGGCCTTTGACTTGGATGTGGAACGCATGATGAAAAAAAACAGGATAAAATTAATATTGTAATTGTACTTTTAAGAAATTTCATAATCAAATTATTTTAAATTAATAATCTGAATGATACAATCAAAATGCCAAAAAGACTACTCATCCAAACCAAAAAAATTAATAGGATTTTAAAGTACAGTCTCGCTTCTTCTTTCAAGCATCACCAAATCTTTCCATTCGCCGTGAAGTTTTCCTACTTTCTCACGAATTCCGACCGTCCGGAAACCATGTTTTAAATGAAATCTAATAGAAACTTCATTCTCGGGAAAAATATTGGATTGTAAAGTCCAGAATCCATGGTTTTCGCTGTCAATAATGAGCTTTCGCAATAAAAGCGAACCTAAACCTTTCCCGACATAATTCTGATCAAAATAAATACTTACCTCAGCAACACCTTTAAAACATTCTCTTTTACTTACCGGCTTCAAAGCGCACCAGCCAATCACCTCACTGTTTTCGTTTTCCAAAACCCAGCGGCAGTCGTTGATAAAGCTTGTATTCCAAACCTCAACATTGGGAAGTTCGGTATCAAAAGTGGCAATTCCGCCATCTATCCCCTGCTGAAAAATTTCCATCACACGGGTTTCGTCTTTAGGAAGCATTTCTCTTATTTCGTAGTTCATTTTTTTAATGATATTTTCTTTTACTTTTTCTCTTGATTCTCGAATAATGGGTCTGTTTATCTTTTTCATCTTCAGAAATCACACTGATATTTCCGTCGACTTCCAAAATCGAAAGCTTTACATTTTCAATATTTTCTATTCCGTGTTCTCTGATGGATTCATTCAGCTCATCAAAACTTATTTTTACCTTTCGTAAAGCCACATGATCTACCACTCCATCTTTTACTAAAATTACTGGATCTGCTTCCATAAAACTTGCAAATGACCGATTGGAAAACATCAGTCTTTTTAATATAAAATTTGCAACAAACAAAACCAAAGCAGCTACAATTCCACCTTCTAAAGAAGTGTTTTCACCTACCATTGCATTCTGTACTGCATTTGAAATTAAAAGCAGCAAAACAACGTCCCCCGCATTGAGCTGTGAAAGCTGATTTTTGCCAAATAGCCGAATGGCAATCACCATAAAAAGGAAAACGCAGAGAGAGCGAATAACAACATCAATAATCGGATTCACAGGTTGGAAAATTTAAAATCAAATGTATGCAATTACAGGAAATAAAAAAACTGCTTTTTCAAGCAGTTTAAGGGAAATTGTATATAGTTTGTTTGATCAATTATTTCAATCTATCTGTGGGTAATATCAACCGTCACCGGCATAACATAAGATGAGGCAATCATGTTTTCATTAAGCTTTCTTGCATCGATTTTATACTGAAGATGGCTTAAAACATTTTCAATTTCTTTACTTACATTTTTACAATCACCTTTTGAACGTACATTCACAATCTTTCCATTTTCAGCAACATCAAATTTCACTTCTGACTTTACAATACCTTCTTTATACTCGGAGTTTGTAAAATCAAACTGATCCATTAAAAGACTTCTGATTTCATTGAATGCATCATTTTTATTCAACTGAACTTCCTGAATGGTATTGCTTGAAGTAGTCTGAGCTTTTACGTTACCTGCGATTGCTGTTAATCCTAATGCGAAAAATGAAGCAACGAATATTTGGATTTTATTTTTCATATGTATATTTTTTTATTGTTTTTAATTGGTCATATGTTATCGCCAGACAATTTAGTTTTTACATTAAAATTGCAAATAGCGATTTCATATGTCTTTGATTTTAAATTAGATATTAAACTTGTTTTGATTTCTAAACCAAAGATATAAAAAAATATTCATACAAAATTCACATTGAGTTAACATTGAGTTAACATTAGAATTTAAAAAACTGATATTCAATTAATTAAATATTAAAAATAATTGAATTGTTAACATTGGGAGTTAATTTCGGAGCATAAAAAAGGCTAAACTTTGAAATTTAGCCATGAATTGTAAGATAAAAATTTAAAATCCTAGAAATTTTGATAAATGATTTCCTAGTTCTATTAATTTTGGAATTTTGTCATGAAACTCTACAGGAAGAACAGCTAAGTTTTTCCAATCATTTGTTTTTTTGCCAAAATCAACAATTGCATCATGAACTCTTCGAAGCTGTGTCTTTGGTTTTTGTGCTTGTACTTCTGTATCAGCTTCTTTTAAGTCTATCAAATCTTTCATTCCATCAATAAAAATGTTTTTCCAGTCATCATTTTCTATTTTCAATTGCTGAAATTCTTTTAATATTTCTTCAGCTTTTAAAACATCCGAATTAGTTGAATATGAATTAAAATTATTTGTTTGAGTATTATTTTCTCCCCCAAATTGGTTTCCTTTAAATGTTGAATTTTCTTTAAAATTAAAATGATTTTCCACTATTTCTATTTTTTGTTGTATTGGATTTTCTATATTTTCTATTAAAACTTTGGCTTCAAAAATGTTTAAAGGTTTTGAAATTGAATTATAATAAGCTTGTTCACATTCATCAATAATAAGATTTATATAAAAAAATAAAGATTTCTTATTGAAAATATTCTTCTTAATATCAAATAAAATATTTTTGATTTCTATAAAAACATTTTTATTCTTTGACTGTTGTATGATAAATGATTGAAACAATTGTTTAGCATTTTGAAATGCAAAACTATCTTTAACTTCGTTTCTATATATTGCAAAAAAAATAGGCTTTAATAAGTTAAAATTATTTTTATCTAGTGTATAGCAAACTTTCTCTGTAGAACCGTAAATATCAATAAACTTTAAAAACTGATGTTCTTCAATTTGAAGTATTGATTTATAAAAATATTCTAAAAATTCATCATCATTAAGCTTAAATAAAACGTCTAATGCACTAGAATTGTATTCTATTTCATTTTCTTCATCTAAATATTTTTTACAAAAATCTATTAGAAATAATTTTTCGAGGTTTTCAGTTTTTAAAAAATTTATAGATTTCCATTGCAAGTATACCAAATTTGTATTAATTAAACTTTTTGAGAATTCAATCTTTTCAGTATAAGGAAGTACTGAAATAAAATCTTCTATTAATTTTTCATAAAAAACAGATTCAAATTTCTCTAAAATTATTTCTTTGATTTTAGAAAAAACTGATGATAATTTATTTTTAATAGTATACTCTATATGAACTTTTAAGGATTTTAAATTTAAAGAATCATTGTTTAAATTTTCTATAATTTGTTTATTGAAAATATTTAAATCATTTATTCTATTCTTAATTAAATCAAAGCAATTATTGTTCATCAAGTTTGTCACATTGCAATACTGTAGAATATTAAGGTAAAATTTTTGTGAATAATTGATACTAAATTTATCATCAAAATAAAGTAGTACTTTTAAAATATTAAATTTTTCAAATTCTTCAGCACTTTGACTATGTAAATCAATTTCTTGAAAATCTAAGGTTAGAGAATAGTTTGTACATTCTTTCCTAATCCAATTAATATGTTTTTTTTCGATTTTTAGTTTTATTCCAGAATTTGAATTGTCTAATTTATTTCTTATTAATAATAATCTTGTGTAAATGTCAGATGCTTGTTTAACAACTTCTTCTTTTTTTAAAGATTTATCTTTTATAAGGGTTCTTTGTATTAAACTAAATGTAGAATTTTGAAGGTTATGATATCCTGTATTTTTGTACCACTGTGTTCTAATTTCCTGCAGTTTTTGAAAATTTATTTGTTCTATATTATTCTCGTCGAAAAATTTATTTACTTTATCAATTATAATTTCCTCATTAAATAAAATTTCAAAATTATCGTTACAAAAGACTTGATAATTTTTGTTTATTTTATTTCTTTCTTTAATAGTTAATGTTTTCTCATTAAACTTATATCCATTTTTAACAAGTATTTTTTCAAATTTTTCTGCTAATAAAACCCTATTTGAAAACGATAAACGATTTCTAAACATTTCAAAATTATATCCGTCCTGAAATATTAGAGAACCAGCATTTAATTTTTGTATAATATAAGGAATTAATGATTCTTCGAAAGTTAATGCTAAGGTTGAGATTGTATTGGTTGTTATACCATAATTTTCTACGATATGCTTGAAGAGCGAATCTGTGCCATTGCATTCAATAAATAAGTTGAATAAATATTCTTCACTTATACTAAAAAATTGATTAGTATCAAAAACTAAATCAAAAATTTTGATTATAATTTCATTATTTTCACTAACATAATTTAGTGTTTTTTCTTTTAATTTTTCTTCAAATTCATGATTATAAAAATCATTTAATTTTAGATTACTATATCCATTAAATAAGATTTTATAGTATTCTAAAAAATTTTCTGGATCCTTAGTTTTTAAAATTATTTCTTCTAAAAACCAAGTTGCATTTGAACGTTCAAAGCCATTCATTTTACATTCGATATTTAAAGATATTTTGAATATTTCAAAATAATCATCAATATTATCAAAATCTTTAAACATAAATAATATTCTATAATGAACATCTTTTGATTCATTATTTTTTAAATGTTCGCAGATTTTTAAAAATAATGGCTTATCTCCTACATGAAAATTTAAACTTCCAAATGTTTGTAAAGCATCAATTAAATAATCATCATTGTCAGAAAAAATATAAAGATTTAAAACACTTTTTATCTTTTGTAAATTATCAATATTTGGCTTGCAATAATTTAAAACATCAAAAGCCGACTTAATAATTCTTGCATGATATTCATTTTCTTTAATCACGAACAATAAATAATCAATATCTGCAAATTCTGCAATTTTTTCCAACGAAAACCGTCTATCCATACTAATCCAAAAAGTTTTTTGTACGGTCACTTCATTGAAATATTTTCGAAATATTTCTTTTTGGAAGTCATTATCTAATTCTTCTTTTTCAATAAGAAAAAGAATTTCAGGTTCATAATGTAATAACCATTTCTTAATGTAATCAAGCTTGTTATCTTTAAGCATATTAATTAAAAAAGAAATTGTATTTAATAATGAGGGAACTGTTTTGTTTAAGTCATTAATTTTAATAAAATCAATTATTTTATCTGTCTCTAATTCTGAAATATATTTTGCAGCTAAAAATTCCTGATAGTTTTTATGCCTAAAAATTAAGCTTGCAGATTCAGGAATTTTTTCGATAAAAGAAATTTTCTCAAAAAGTGATTTTTCATCTTTGCCTAATAGTGAGTATAAGTCTTTTTCATTAATACCATTCTTTTGCATTAACTCACTTGTAATAGCCGTTTTCTGCAAAACTTTTTCAATACGGACAATATCTAATAATTCAATTTTTTTAAATTTTTCTTTATTTAAAAGATTTAATTCTTTACTGATTGATAACTCAAAAGCTTCAGAAATATTATTTGGAAATCGACCATTCTCTTTATAAAAATTTCCAAATAAATTAAGATTAAATGGGTTTTCTAAAAAAATTCTGTATTTATTTAATTCTTGATAAGAAATTTCTACATTAAAATTAGTCGATAAAAGTCTTCTAATTTGTTTATCTGTTAAATTTTGTAAATAAAAATACTCTGAGTCTTCAATTCTTACTGAAAATTTTTCGTATATATTTGTTCTACAACTAACAATAATTTTTATATTTTTTTCATCATTGCGTTCTAAAAATAATTCTAATGCTGATAAAAAACTTTCAATATCAGGAATTTCATCTAATCCGTCGATAATAAAACAAATACCATCTAAATTTTGCCAATCATCATACTTTATCAGTTCTTCAAAAGAATTGTTATTTTTGAATATCTTTATGTTTAAAAAGAAAGGAACTAATTCTGTCTTGTCTTTTTCATTCCATAAACTTTTAAACAGATTCTCTAGTTCTTTAGTTTTTCCAATTCCTGGATTCCCTAATAAAACTATTCTATCTTTATTGGTAATAATGTCTTTAAGTTTAGCCCCTTGTTCTTTATCTTCTAGCCAAAACGATATATTTTCTGAAGCATCTAAAGTAGTTTTTATTAACCTTTCTTCATGTTGATAATCCTCTAATTTTTTATTAAAGTAGAATTTCCTAATATCAAGATTATCCAATTTCTTCATCCTTTCATATAGTTTCCATAAAAATAAAAAAAGAATCTGCTTACACAAATTCTTTTTATAGTATATTAATATTCTAAATTACATCTCCTTCTTCAAATACTTCCCTGTCAAACTCTTCTTCGATTTAATAATCTCTTCCGGAGTTCCTTTGGCAATAATCTCACCGCCGTATTTTCCACCTTCAGGACCAACGTCGATAATATGATCTGCCAATTTAATCACGTCCATATTATGTTCGATGATGATAAATGAATTTCCTAATTCCACCAATTTATTAATGGCATCCATTAGAATTTTCACGTCTTCAAAATGAAGTCCGGTTGTTGGTTCGTCAAGAATATATAACGTATTTCCTGTCTGTCTTTTTGCTAATTCTGTTGCCAGTTTTATACGTTGTGCTTCACCACCGGAAAGTGTGGTCGACTGCTGTCCCATTGTAATGTAACCCAAACCAACATCCTGTAAAGTTTTCACTCGTGCAAAAATCTTTGGAATCGGCTGGAAGAAATCTACCGCTTCATCAATCGTCATATCCAAAACATCGGAAATAGATTTTCCTTTGTAACGCACTTCCAAAGTTTCTCTGTTGAAACGTTTTCCGTTGCAGGTTTCGCAATGTACGTAAACATCGGGTAAAAAGTTCATTTCGATGACTTTCAAACCGCCTCCCTGACAGGTTTCGCATCTTCCGCCTTTTACGTTGAAAGAAAACCTTCCCGGTTTGTAGCCACGGATTTTAGATTCAGGCAATTCAGAAAACAAGTTTCTGATATCGGTGAACATTCCTGTGTAAGTCGCAGGATTTGAACGCGGCGTTCTTCCAATCGGAGTCTGGTCAACATCTACGATTTTATCAATATTATCAAGACCTTCAATTTTTTTGTAAGGCAAAGGTTCCTGAACGGCTCTGTAAAAATGTTTGTTCAGGATCGGATACAGAGTTCCGTTGATCAGAGAAGATTTTCCGCTTCCCGAAATTCCTGTCACCACCACCAATTTTCCTAACGGAATATCAAGCGTTACATTTTTAAGATTATTTCCAGTTGCACCTTTTAAGACAATATTTTTACCATTTCCTTCTCTTCTGACTTCCGGAATGGCAATTTTTCTTTTTCCGTTGATATAATCTGCAGTGATGGTATCTGCTTTCAGTAAATCTGCAGGTTTTCCCTGCCAAAGAATTTCTCCACCGAATTTTCCGGCTCTCGGACCAATATCCAAAACCTCATCGGCTTCCATGATCATATCTTTGTCGTGCTCAACTACCAAGACAGAGTTTCCGATGTCACGAAGGTTTTTTAGTGAATTAATCAGTCTTTCATTGTCTCTCTGATGCAGACCGATACTTGGTTCATCCAAGATATACAGAACATTCACCAACTGCGAACCGATTTGCGTTGCCAAACGGATTCTCTGAGATTCTCCACCGGAAAGAGTTTTTGAACTTCTGCTCAGACTTAAATATTCCAAACCGACATCCAACAAAAACTGAAGTCTGGTTTCTATTTCCTTTAAAATTTCATGAGCGATGATTGCATGTTTCGGCGAAAATTTATCTTTTACATCCCTCAACCAATCTTTCAAATCTGATAAACTCAGACCATTGATTTCAGCAATGTTTTTTCCGTCGATTTTAAAACTCAAACTTCCCGGCTGAAGACGTGTTCCTTTACATTCAGGACAGGTCTCTTCAGTCGTAAAATGTCTTTCGAGCAAAACACCTTCATAAGACTCTTTTTCATCAATGATTTCTTCCATAAAAGGAATTAAACCATCGAAGCTGATCTTTATCTTTTTAGTGATGCCAGCATATTTCAGGTCTTTATTAAATTCTTTGTGACAACCGTTGTACATATAATCCAGCGCTTCTGCAGGAATATCTTTGAACGGAGTTGTCAATCCTAACCCGAAAATTTCAAGAATATTTTTGATCTGTGCTAAAATCCACTTATTCGATTTAATATCTTCCAAAGGCAGCAAACCACCCTGATTGATGGATAATTTAGGATTTTCAACAAAATAGTCGGTGTTGATTTTTTTAATGGTTCCTAAACCTTTACAACTTGGGCAGCTTCCCTTTGGAGAGTTGAAAGAAAACGTATTGGGTTCAGGCAAGGCTAATGAATGACCAGTTTCGGCATCCATTAAATTTTTTGAGAAATATTCGATTTCTGTACTTCCCAACTTCTGGATTCCGATGACGCCTTCACCCATTTCCATTGCGGTTCTCAGTGATTTCTCCATTCTTGTTTCAGAAGCAGATTCACCGATGATCCAACGGTCGATGACGATGTCAATATCGTGGGTTTTATAACGGTCGAGTTTTAAATCATACTCGATGTCTTGTAGCTCTCCATCTATTCTTGCCTGTCCATAACCTTTCTTTGCCATCTGCACAAAAAGTTCGTGATAATGACCTTTTCGTGACCGCACAACGGGTGCCATCAACATCAGCTTCTCGCCTTTGTAGTTTTCTTTAATCGTATCGAGAATCTGATCTTCAGTGTAGCTTACCAGTTTCTTTCCTGTCGTCTGAGAATACGCATCAGAAACTCTCGCAAAGAGAAGACGAAGGTAATCGTAAAGCTCAGTTACTGTTCCAACTGTAGAACGTGGGTTTTTGTTGGTTGTTTTCTGCTCAATCGCAATTACGGGAGACAATCCTTCAATTTTATCGACATCAGGACGTTCCAAACCGCCTAAAAACTGACGTGCATACGCAGAGAAAGTTTCTATGTAACGACGCTGACCTTCGGCAAAAATTGTATCAAAAGCCAATGACGATTTTCCGCTTCCGGAAAGTCCGGTGATGACCACCAATTCATTACGCGGAATTTTGACATCAATGTTTTTAAGATTGTGTTCTCTGGCTCCGTAAACTTCTATATATTCTTTTGATTCACTCATAATTTGGGGTGACCTTACATGAAAATCACAATTTGCAAAATTACGGAATTTTATGGAATTTATTGAGTTAAAAATAGTTTCGATTGTAATTGAAATGCTATATAATTTTAAAACTTTTTAATCTAATTCTAATCAACCATTCTCTTCTATCTTCACCAATTTTATTTAAATTTACATCCTATTAATCAACATTCATGAACAGATTACGGCAACATATCGAAGAAATAACCAGCATCAACGATGAAGAATTTGAATCTATCAAAACATTTTTCACGCATAAAAACGTCCGTAAAAATCAGTTTCTGCTTCATGAAGGCGACGATGTGCAATTTGAGTTTCTGGTTTTAGATGGAATTTACAAAGTTTATTATCTGGATGAAAACGGAAAAGAACACATTGTACAGTTTGCCAAGAAAAACTGGTGGATGACTGATTATTCCGGTTTCTTTAAACAAAACAAGTCAAGTATGTTCGTGGAATGTCTTTCAGATGGAGAAGTTCTTTGCCTCACGTTGGAAGGAAGAGAAAAGCTGGCTGCAGAATTTCATAAAATGGAACATTTTTTCAGGATTAAACTGACGAACGGTTACGTTGCTTTGCAGGATAGAATACGGCTTCTGTTATCGAGCACACCTCAGCAGCGATATGAAGAATTTTCAAAACTATATCCAGATCTCATCCTGCAGATTCCTAAAAAGTATGTTGCAGAATATCTCGGAGTCAGCAGGGAAACTTTAAGCAGGCTTTATTCGAATACTAAATAATTATTTAAACCCTTTTCCATTTTAATCTTTGTCTTTCAAAAATAAGTGAAACGGCTTTGTCTACCTTTACTTAAGTGTTATTTTATAATTCTTTGTCTTTCCTTGCGTTTTTTTATCGCAAAGAAAGACAAGGATTTTACACTAAATTCTTTTTTAAGATAAACAAAGGCATTTCATTTAGCAAAGAAATACCATTGCTTTAATTTTTAAATCCCTTAATTTTCTTTTCAAAATGCACAACCGATATTTATAAATTTTAATTGATTTAAATATTCAAAGATTAAGTGTGATTTCTATCACACTTTTTTTGTGACTTGGATCTTTCCATTGAGGCTTTTAATCGACATACATTTGCTGTAGAAATTTAAACAAAATAAAAATCAACTAAAATTTTTACGTATGAAAGCAAAAGTATTAATCATCGTATCCAATGCAAACGCTATCGGACCGAACAGCAGAAGAACCGGAACTTTTTTATCAGAAGTAGCACATCCTTACGCAGAATTTGAAAACGAAGGTTATCAAATTGATTTTGCAAGCTTAACGGGCGAATCACCATTTTTAGACGCCTTAAATTTAGCTGATGATCCGGATAATTTAAAATTTCTTACAGGTAAAGGTTGGGAAGACATGCAGAAAGCTGCTAAACTTTCAGAAGTTGATTCTAATAATTATGATGCAGTTTTCGTTCCCGGTGGTCTGGCGCCGATGGCCGATATGTCTGAAAATGCTGAATTAAAAAAAGTAATCGCTGAAGTTTATGAGAGAAATGCAGTTGTAGGAGCCGTTTGTCATGGTCCGGTTTCTTTACTGAATGTAAAATTAAGTGACGGAACTTATTTGGTAAATGGTAAAAACATCGCCTCTTTCACCACCGAAGAAGAAGATAACTATGCAAGAGCTGATGTTCCTTTTGATTTACAAACTGCATTGACTGAGCAAGGAGCAATTTTTCATGCTGCGGAAGCCTGGTCTGCGAACAGTATCACTGACGGAAATTTAGTAACCGGACAAAACCCTGCCTCTGCAAAAGGTGTCGGTGAAAAAATAGTGGCTATTTTGGAATCTAAAAAATCAATTTAAATCTAAAAAAGATGAGTGAACAAGCAATTTACGTATATGCCCAATGGCAGGTAAAAGAAGGAAAACTGGATGCAGTATTGGAAATTATGAAAGAAGCTGCCCAAAAAAGTTCCGAAGAAACAGGAAATTTGTTTTATAAGATTCATCAGAGCAAAACCGATGAGAATACATTAATTTTATTTGAAGGCTATGAAAATGAATCAGCCCTGGAATATCATAAAAACTCAGAACATTATCAGAATCTTGTTGTGAAGGAGATTATTCCTTTACTGGAAAACAGAGAAGTAATTTTAATGGATCAGATATTTTAATCTTAGTTTAAAAAAATTCCGGAAAATGATCAATCTTCCGGAATTTTTATTTTATTTAATTATCAAAAAAATCAATGTCTTCGTTAGTTACCATGACTCGGTATTCTATTCCGTCGATGGCTTTTGAGATAATCTGATTTCTCAGAATGTTCGCCATATTTTCCCAATACATCCTTCCGTAGAAAGAATAATTTTGTGGAATTACCTCAACCTCAACCGTACGAACGAAACCTTCTTTGGGTTTGTTACTGATCATGGTTCCTCTTTTTACACGGACATCTTTTAATTCGTCCTTCAAAACCATTCGCACATAGTTTTTTACATCTTCCAAAGAAATAATTTTATCTCTTGTCGTCAATGCATATTTGTATGCCTGAATGCTGTCTGAACCCTTTTGCTCTTCCGCACCACCGATGGTTTCGGTAAGAAGTATCAGTGACTGAGATTTTAATTGATTTGAAAGTTCGGTTCCGGGTCGCATGTGGTTGGCAAAAGTACAATGCGTAATCCAAAAAGATGCGTAGGTATGATCGGTTTTCTCAACAGGTTCCATAATGACGTAGTTGAGTTCTTGTTTGATGCTTCTTTTAGCGTTGTTTACTTTCTGCACCATCGACTTCATCTTATCAGACATTTCGCTGAGCATTCCTTTTACATTGTCACGGTTTAACAACGAAAACGCAGCAATCTCGTCTCTGGTTAACTCAAGCACATTCGAAATCATATCCACCGCATTTCTGTTGTTGAATCTTTCCATTCCGCCTTTTCTCACGGTATACAACCCTTTTTTCAAATCATCAGAAGGAGTGAAAGGGATTTCTGTATATTTTCTGCCATCTCCGTCCTGCACTTCGTCTACGTATAGGAAATGCTCGCCTTCTTCGGTAATCAGAGGAATATTATTTCCCATAATGTCAAGGCTGTATTCTGTTTTTTTCCAGCCACGGTTGTAAATAGGGAAAGCATTCAGTACAAAAGTAAAATTATCTAAAATTTCAGCCGAAAACTGCGGTGGGAACTCAAAAGTCAGCCACAAAAAGTTTTTCCCATCAATATATTTCTGAATTTCTTCTCTTCCGTTTAAAAAATCTAAATCCTGAGGCAATGTTCCCGCTTCTGAAAATAAATCTCTCGACAATCCTGTTACTTCAATGAATTTATGATGATAAATACTTTTAATGTCTTCAATGATTTTCGTCTGAATCGATTGTTCATGAAAAAGCTGTTCGTATCCCTCAGCCTGTTCTTTTTTAAGATACGTTAAACCTTCCTTTACGAATAAAGGATTTCCATTACTTGAAACGGTGATGTAAGGAAGTAATTTATACACAAAATCTAAATGCTCAAATGCCGGATTTGAACAATACAATCCTAAAGCTCTTGGAAATTTTTCGTTGGTATATTTTGAAACATTAATTCCAATCGTTACTTTTCTGTAATCTGACGGTCTTCCCTGAAACCTTGAAATCGGGATTTTGTTTAAACGGTCATCGATGCTGTAGCACGTGTTGCCGACAAACATAATGGCTGTCTGTGCTTTATTGGTTTTTACACTTCCGATGGGTGTGAACGGAATATTCAGTTGCTTATCAGATTCTGATTTTACCGTTGAATTCATCTGTTTTCTGAAGAAAAATTCTGTATGCTCTAATAAAATTTCTGAAGATTCAAAAGGAGCAGTGTATGCAACAGCGTGTGCAGGAATCGGATGGGTGTATATTGATGGGGTTAAAAGTTTCGCAAGCTTTTCTAAAATTCTCGCATTAACGGTCTGAATTTCATTATTTGCTTTAAAAACTTCTGTACTGAAAGCATCAATTAAAAGTTTAACAAAAGGATCCAGCGACTGCGGACTTTTCAATCCCCAAACTTTGGTAGCATTTTGCAGCATTCGTGCTTTTACAGACTCTTTCGAATAAATATTCTGATCTAAATTCATATTTGTGATAAGGTGATGATTAATCTATTGACATCGGGCTCAGAAACAATTCGGTAGAAAAGCTGAAGCGTTCTCCCGTAGCCTCCATTTTTGCGTTGATGGCAATTTTTACTTTTTTCTTGATTTCTGTATGTTCTTTGGTGTCGTAATTGTGCTCTACGATTTCTACGTGGGCGTCGACTTGTGGCTGAACGATTCTTGGTTCAAAATCCTGAATTTGCCTTTTAAGACTTTTGATAAAAACATTTTCCCATACGGCTGATGTGACTCCGTTATCAAATTCCAGATTCCAAACGTCGTTGCCATAATTTTCATCATATCTGTTTTCGCCTTTTTTTGTGGTAATCAGGAGCATAATGTTGTGGGCAATACTTTCACCCATATCGCAGGTGTCTATACTTCCACCTTCAGACATCAGCGTTGACGGCACAAAAGGCATTCTGTAATTTGGTGTGTCCATAGATTTTTGTTCTCTATTTTAATTTTTTGGTGTCACTATTTAAAATGAAATACCAAATTAATCATTTTCGGGAAATAATTTATGATAATCTTTTGAAACTTTAGTTGCTAATGACTAAAACTAATTTGAACGCAAAGTTCGCAAGGATTTTTTGACTACTAAATAGTTTGAAGGAGTGATATTCTAATTAAAAATGCTCTTTGTTTTATTTAAAGATTGCTTTGTCGATTCAATCCTCATCATGACAAAACTTTAACTGATCACGAAATTTATAGCCCCGATTAAATTGTTGATCTATCTTAATAGCTAAAATTAATTTAAACACAAAGTTCACTAAGATTTTTTGACTACTAATTGCTTTTAAGCTACACAAAGGCGTTCCACTTATAAAAGATCACAAAGGTTTTAATTACTTAAAACCGTTTAGTTTTAAGAAGTGATATTCTATTTAAAATGCTCTTTGTTTTATGTAAAGATTGCTTCGCCGCTACGCTCCTCGCAATAACTATATTCAATTTGATAACGAAAATTCCTAGCCCCGATTGAACGGTGTGTTTGAGCTCTTTTCAGAATTTGGGCGGCGGCTTTGCCGCCGCCCAAATTCTGAAAAAGCGAGTAGTGAAAGCGGGAATAAGCTCCTAAAAAATTACGACTCTGTATTTTTATTTCTGTTGATAATGTAATAAACGGGAAGTCCTAATAAAACAATCAAAAAGCCTGGCCACGTGTATTGTTGTTTATAAATCAAAAGGAGAACACAGAAAACCGTTCCGATCACCAAATAAATAATGGGTGTAACAGGGTATAACCAAGTTTTGTAAGGCCTTTCGAGATTGGGTTGTTTGAATCTAAGGTAAATTACTCCGAAAACGGTGATCATATAAAAGAGAACGATGACAAACGAAATCATATCTAAGAGATTCCCGTACTGTCCGCTCAGACACAGAACAGAAGCCCAAACTCCCTGCATCCAAAGTGCGTTAGAAGGAACATCATTTTTGTTATTATCAATCGCTGATTTGAAAAACAAACCGTCTTTTGCCATCGTCTGGAAAACTCTGGCTCCTGCTAAGATCAATCCGTTGTTACAACCGAAAGTTGAAACCATTACCAAAACTGCAATAATTACCGTTCCAGCACTTCCGAAGATATTCTGAGATGCAGCAACCGCTACTCTATCATTCGCCGCAAATGCGATGGATTCACGGTCGATGGCATTTAAATAAACAAAATTCACGGCAATATATAAAAGCATTACCGCTGAAGTTCCCAAGATCATTGCTTTAACAACATTTTTCTTTGGATTTTCAATTTCTCCCGAAACGAAAGTCACACTTTCCCAAGCCACAGAACTGAAAACTGAACCTACCATCGCAGCGGCAATTCCACCCATTAAAGTCATCCCATCGATGGATTCCCAGCCGTTTTTCAGGAAGTTTCCAGTGGAATCTTTATTGATATTATTAAAAGCATCAGTTCCTAAACTGAAGTTTTCTGCTAAATGTGAGAAATCCACAAAAATAAAACCTGCAGCAATTAAACCTAATAACGCTAATATTTTTGAACCTGTAAATACATTCTGAAGGATTTTTCCGCTTTCTACGCCTCTTGTATTGATGTAGGTGAGCAAAAGAATAATGGCTATGGCTAAAATTTGAATCCAGGTAATTTGAAATTCTCCGCTTTGGAAAATAGGAGCGGCATCATTAAGCGAAGGAACAAGATAGGCTGTGAACTTCCCGAAAGCCATTGCAACGGCGGCAATTGTTCCGGTTTGAATTACAGTAAACAATCCCCATCCATAAAGGAATCCCATTTTTTTACCAAAAATTTCTGTGAGGTAAGTATATTGTCCGCCCGCTTTAGGAAACAGTGCGGAAAGTTCGCCATAGCTGATTGCTGCTGCAACCGTCATGATTCCCGTAATAATCCATACAACAATCATCCAGTAGCCTGAACCAAGATTTCGCATCATGTCGGCACTTACGATAAAGATTCCGCTACCAATCATGGAGCCCATTACGAGCATGGTGGCGTCCCAAAGTTTTAGTTTTTTCTGCATATTCAAATATTCCCTTCAAATATAGATAAATATGCAATTGTTTCCGTTATTTGTTTTGAAATTAGAAAACACCTGTTTTTTATTAAGTTTATAATCATTCCAAATTCGATTTTTATTATTAATTTTGGAAAAAATATAAGAATGAAATTAAAATCCATATTATTTTTAGTAGCAGTAAGTGCTTCAACATTAGCATTTGCTCAGGAAGGTAAGAAATTCGGACCTCCAGCAGGAAACGCAATCGTAGGTGATACTTACGGTTCTACAGTTACATCTGCAGAATCTAAAGCGATGAGCGTTGATAAACTGGCAAAAAAATTGAAAAAAGACAACAAAAAAGTTGAGAATGTTGCCATCAAAGGAAAAGTAGTGGACGTTTGCGACAAAAAAGGTTGTTGGTTGACGATTCAAACTGAAGACGATACTCAGTTTTTCGTGAAAATGAAAGATTACGGGTTTTTCGTACCGACAGCTTTGAAGGGTAAAAACGTAGTGTTAGAAGGTAATGCCGAAAGAAAAGTAACTTCTATCGACGAGCAAAAACATTACGCAGAAGATGCTAAAAAGCCTCAAGCTGAAATTGATGCGATCACAAAACCAAAAGAAGAAATCAGATTTGTAGCAAACGGAATCAAAGTCGTTAACTAATACTCGATATAATTTAAAAGAAAAGCGGAACAATTTAATTTGTTCCGCTTTTTTTATTCTTCTATTTTAAAACTGACTTCCGCATCCAATTTGGGATATTTTGTTTCACTTACAAATCTTTTTCCTGTGCAGTCTATTTCCAGCCAGCCTTTTCTTTTCTTAACCTCGCCTGCCTCTATAACAAAAGGGACAAATGATATTTCGTCTTTTCCTTCTTCAAAAATCTCCCTATACTGAACGGCAATATCGAGAATACATTCATGATCTGTATTCAGCTTTACATTTCTGTACACAATATCATAATGCGTCTCCTGATTTTCGGGAATTTCAAGATATTTTTCCCAGCCTTTTGTATCAGATTTTAATTCACTGATTGCTTTTAAGGCATAATACAAAGCAATTGTATAATATTTTCTCGTTCCCTTTCTTGTATAGTCGTCGATGAAATGTCCGCCTTCAAACAGAATCGTCGGCATTCCGGCTTTGATGAAATTATCACCTGTAGAAGTAGGATAGAACTCATCCGTATATCTTCCAATCTGATTAGGTATTACGTCTTTTAAACTATCATAAATTTGACCAATAACCGCCATACATTTCTTTCTGTTTTCAGTAACCGTTCTTTCCTCGTTTTCAGAAGGCGCCAAAAAGGAGAGTGTCGCAGGATGAATTCCGTCTGTTGTGAAAATAGTTCGTTGCTCGTGAAGATTTAGGGCATAGTCGTATTTCTTCGACGAAACCAATTTTTTCAAAAATTTGATTTCTGTACTTGCTTCGTTGTGGAAATCTCTGTTTAAATCTATATCTGCAGCATTCAATCTCGTCCATCTTTCAGAACCGTCAGGATTGAGCATAAAAATGAAATCTAAACTGATTGTACTGAAAAGGTGATCTTTTAATTCCGGATGCTTATTAAGAGTAACTAAAAGATCAAGCATTGCATGCGTTGCGTTTGATTCGTTTCCATGCATTTGTGACCATGCTAGAACATTTACCTCTCCACTTCCTATGCTCAATTTATAAATAGGTTTATCTAAATATGATCTTCCAATCTCCTGAATGTAATCGCTGAGATTGGTCTGTAGGTAAGAAAATAATTTTTCAGGGGAAATATAGCGATTTTGGAAATCGGGATTTTGGATATACAAATGTTCAAAACTCATTTCTAAAGAAATTTACATGAGTCAAAAATAATGATTTTTGAGGATAAAAAGAAATTAACATTTGTAATTTAATTAAACGATGTAAATTGCCAAAAAGTCTGTTAGTTAAATTGTGGATTGTTAATAATTCAATTAAAGTTATTTAAATTACTATTAATCAATAAATTAAAATATTTATCTAAATAATTAATTTATATTTACTTTAAGTGTTGGTAAGTGTATTTTAGGCTATTTGAGTGTTATTGTATTAAACATGTAGAATGTGGATTAAGCTATGAATTACACTCAATATACAAATGTAAATTAAGGATGATTATTATTTTATCCCACAGAAATTATGGGTTCAAAGTCAGTTTAAATGAATATGCTAAAATAGTTGCTGAAAGTTTTATATGTATTGATCATTTCAATCTTAATATTTTGTTAAAACTTCTTTCTATAAAGGTTCATTAGTAGTTTAACACAGAATCATATGTTATGAATATCCTAATTCACTACAAAACCAGCCATATAACCTCTCTCCCACTCCACAACTCGATTAAGGGTCACAAAATACCTACAGAAAGGAGATAGCGAAGATTACAGGTGTTTTATCGATAAAAAAGATCATCGAAATTTTTCATTAAAAATATTATCTCGAGCTATACTTTAAGTACAATATGCATTGGAAATTACTTGTTCAATATTTTGTGGATAAAGTTCTATATTTAATCAAATAATCTTGCAATCAACTGGTTAATAACATTTTAAATTGATTTACTTTTGTATATTTTCATTTACCAACATTGTTTACTTTTGTATTTTGCAATTGTAAATTTTATATTTACATTTGTAACAAGATTAAAAGCTTGTTTTTATGAGTTTAAATGAGAGAATTTCAAAAGTTATAGAATATTCTAAGCTGAGCTCTTCAGAGTTTGCGGACGAAATTGATGTGCAGCGATCTTCGATTTCACATATTACTTCTGGGAGAAATAAACCCTCTTTAGAATTTATTATAAAAATAAAATCAAGGTTTCCTGAAATTCTTTGGGATTGGCTTGTGACTGGCGACGGTGAAATGCTGAAATCTGATTTACCAGACAATGAGAATATTCCGGATGGCGAAAGCTTAGAAGAAAAAACTACGCCTACATCTCTTCCCGATTTATTTACGATGATGAACGATGATGAAGATTTTGGAAGTGCAGAGGAGAAATCTGAAGAAATTCCGATCGTGCGAGAATCGATTATTCCGCATCAAAGTAAGAGTGAAGAAAAAATATCCGATTCTCAGCCATTAGAAAAAACCAATGAGCAAATCATTAATCAAGTCATTGGAAATCAAAATAATAAGATAAAACGCATTGTTTTGTTCTATGAAAACGGAAAATTCGAAAGTTTTGAGCCTTAAAAATAAAGTCTGACCATTTTTTGATCAGACTTTATTTTTGAATTTTAAAGGAAAAATAAAATGTCCAACATTTTTCATGTTAAGCATTTTACTAATTTTATTTTGTTGGAAAATTCTGTTTTAAGTTTTTTCTAAATATTTTACCATCCCAAATAATAATCCGGACTCAACCAATGAGGACGATCGACTCCAAAATATTCATTAAGCATTTTTTCGGCTTCACAAAAAGCTCCTTCTACCCAGCCTTGCTGATCAGAATATGCTTCTCCACAAATATGAATTTGCTCATCAGTTACAGGTTTTCTCATATACGGCATTACGTTTTCAACTGAACATCCAGCTTTCCAGGCGTGGTAGCCTGCCCCGAAAGGCTCATCCGTCCAATCTCTGAAATAGGTCACATAAGGATCTGGTATCGTCACATCATCGCCATGGAGTTCACGAAGCTGATTCATCAACTCATTGACCATCAGTTTCGTTGCCTGAACTTTATCCAATTGGTGAAGCTCTCTTAATGAAGCTGATTTCGCAGGTTTTACTTCAAATAAAACTTCATCATCAGTTAATGCTTTCCAAAATGTTTCGGTTTCCATATCTCCATAACTTCCAAGCAGCATTGAGTTGTCAGTTTGTGGATCTGTACCAAAATAATAACATTGTCTCATCGGCAAATCGGTGATTGAATGCCCGGAATCTATTCCTAAATTTTGCCACCAAGGATATTCAAAGCCCATCAATATCTTAAAAGCAGGTTCCATAATCACGGAACGGATATTTTCATTAAGCAAAGAATTTTTATTCGTATTGAAAAAGAAATTATTCTGATCCAGAAGCTCTAAAGATTTTCTCGGCATCGCCAAAACTATTGTATTGGCATATACTTTCCATTCTGTGTTAGTTTTCAGATTAAGGAAAATCAATTCATACTTGTAAGAATCTGCTAAATGATGATCTTTGGTAAAAGTAAGTAACTTATTTTCAGACCAAATGCATGCACCTTCATGTTCCATATAAGAATTGGCTACGGCATAAGCAATGCTGTCATATCCTTCTTCAATGGTTTTGTAAATTGTTCCTGCAGAGAAATCTCCCACCATGTAAGGAAACGCTTCTGCAGAATTCCAGTTGATTGTATTTGAATAATATCCTCCTGCATTTGCCAGGAATTGATAACCCTCCTGAGAAACCTGATCTTTAATTAAGTTCCAAAATCCGATATCGTTTACTTTACGTTGATCGTAAGGCGAATTAGGGAAATTGTAGACCAATCTTGGCTTAATATTATCCCAATCTTTGCTGGTTAATTCAAAAGAATAATCGTATTCTGAATCTTTACCTTTAATAATTTTACTTCCATAAGTGTTAGCCACCCAAATGTCAGCCATCAGAACTTCATAAATAATTTTATTGAATAATTGGTCTGAACTAAAACCGTAATCATCATTATTCAGATAGTATCTTGTTGCCAGTTTTTCACCCTTTTTCTGAGCCACATCCCATGCGTTTTGCTTGCAACGGTCTTTTCTGAGATACATTAATAATTTTGACGGATCACCCATTGGGAAAGGAATAGGAGTCATTTTATCTTTCAAAACAGGAATACGGATGTTGGGATCTTCTTTCGAAACATATCCCTCAATTAATATCGTTACAATTTGTTGAGAAGTAAGGTAACGCATACCTCCCAATTCTCCCCAGAAGTTCATTCCGGGCATGATAACAGACTCTAATCTTCCGCCCAATTTATTATTCATGTCAAAAATCTGTACATCGCTTGCCTTAAATTTTTTCTCTGTAACCAAGCGATATGCAGTATATAATCCGGAAGTTCCGGCACCAATGATGGCAACTTCAATTTTCAAATCAGGACTTTTTCCTGTATTTAAAGGTGTATTTTTATTCATATTATTAGTTTTAAAGTGATTTAAAGTATTTTCTTCCTAATTGAAAAGGCATAATATCAAAATCTGTATGGCCATTTAGTGCAAGATTTGACATGATTTTTCCTAAAAAGGGGGTGAATTTTGCCGCCCATCCTGTAGCATATAAAACAATATTTTTATGATTCGGTACATAGCCGGGAGCAAAATCGATCAACAGTTCTTTATTTGGAATTTTACTTAAAGCAATAAGACATGTTGATGTATATTCTGGTTCTGTGCTTAGCCCAGTCATGTGATTTTGTACCCATTCTGAAGTATAGGCAAGCTCTTGTGGATTGGGAATTAGTGTTCTGTCGCTAGGTTCATCCAAAGGATTTATCACAAAATCAGGTGCTACCCGAATGTATTCCGGATGATCCCAATCTACAGAAGGAAAGCCGTAAAACTGATTGCCGTTTTCACCTATCGCATTTTGGAATACAAACCATGTCGGATATTGAATATTGGGGTCAGTTTTTTTAAAATAAGCTGAAGACATATTCCAATAGGTTGCTTCAATTTTAAATTCAAGCAAATTGATCACGCTGTTGATGTATGGGCCGGGAATTATTGCCAACTTTTTAGTAATATAAGCTCCGTTTGGAGTAATAATTTCAAAGAGTTCGCCTATCTGTTTAATTTCAAGTACCGGCGAATTTTCCTGTAACTGAACAGTTTCTTCTTTTTTACACAATTCTAAAAGAGCCTCAATCGTAGCTTTAAAATTGATACTTGCGCCATCCGGCTGAAACAAACCTGTATAAGTATCGGGTAAATTTTTGAAATGATATTGTTCTTCGATTTCTTTTGCTGTTAAGGTAGTGTAAGGAACATTTAAAGCTTTTAAAGCAGTCTCAGCCTCAGCGATATTTCCTTCTGTGGAATGCACATTAGGATCTCCAAACCAAAGTGTACCCACTTTATCCAGCAATTGTGTGGAAGCTGTTTTTTCCAGTTCATCCCAATAAGGATGTGCATCTAAAGCCATCTGTACCATATATTCATCAGGATATGGAATTCTGAACTGACGGGAAACTCCTGCCGAACTTCCCAATTGATTCGCAAAAGTAAATTGCTCGAGAACCAATGTCTTTGCCTTTCTTTTGCCCAAATGATAAGCCGTCGCAAGACCGATTGCTCCGCCGCCAATGACAATAACGTCGTAATTTTCTGTGTACATGGTGTTGTTTTTAGTTTTTTCAGAACAGTTTTACCTTTAAAAGTCTCAGATACTATTCTTAGATTTCATCTAAGTTTAATTCCAACTTTTGTAGGATTAATAAGCTATTCAAAGTAACGAAGAAGAATACATTTGTTGTAGAGTAGAAATAACCAAATGCTGTTTGAGTAGAAATACCTAATGCTTTACGAAGGGATTATTAGGCATTGAAGACCACTTTATCAAGAAAATTTGTTGGGAAAAATAAAAAAGCAATCCAACATTTTTGTAGGATTGCTTTTTAATAAATATAATGCTGAGTTTATTTTAACAAATGCAGCAAAATTTTTAATTATTTTTTTAAAGAAATTATTTCTTTCTTCTGTCTAATTCTTTTTTGATTAAACCCAATTCTCTTCCGGTTTGTCCAGCAACAGAAGTATTTTCTCTCGCTCTTCTCGTAAGATACGGAACAACATCTTTCACAGGTCCATAAGGAAGATATTTAGCTACATTATAGCCTTTATCCGACAAGTAGAAACTAATGTTATCACTCATGCCGTAAAGCTGTCCGAAATAGATGTGAGGATTGTTATTTTCAAGACCTTTCGCTTTCATTTTATCCATCACCAATTCAGATGAGATCTCGTTATGAGTTCCAAAGAAAGCAGAAACTTTATCCAAATGATTCAAAATAAAATCAATTCCTGCATTGTAATTTTTGTCTGAAGCATCTTTGTTAGGCTGTATTGGATCTGCATAACCTTTTTCAGTCGCTCTTGCTCTTTCCTTTTCCATGTAAGCTCCACGAACGATCTTATATCCAATAAAATAGTTCTTTTCTCTGGCACGCTGAAGATTGGCTTCCATGTACTCCAAACGGTGCGTTCTGTACATCTGAATGGTATTCCACACAATCGGTTTTTCCTGATTGTATTTCTCCATCATCTCTTCACAAAGCTGATCTGCTGCATCCTGCATCCAGGATTCTTCAGCATCAATCATTACTTTTTTATCATGCTCATGGCAAAGTTTGCAAACTTCATCAAATCTTTTGACCACTCTCGCCCATTCTTCCTTTTGGCTTGAAGTCAGTTCTGCATTTTTACCAACCGCTTCATACAGATCAATTCTTCCGAAAGCAGTAGGCTTAAAAACGATAAAAGGAATGGCCGGGTTTCCCACAGAAAATTTAATGATATCTTTGATTTCCTGACAAACTGCATCAAAAGTTTCTTCATCTTCTTTCCCTTCAATCGAATAATCGAAGATACTGCCAACCCCTCTTTTGAAAAGCTGTTTGACTGCTTTCATGCTTTCTTCACGCGTTTCACCACCTACAAACTGTTCAAACAATGTATTTTTTACAATTCCGTTCACGAACGGGAAGTTGTTATGAACCGTGAAATTTAGCAGAGAAGTTCCGATATTGGTCAAAGCCGGCTGTTCAATCATCTTAAACATCCAATACGCTTTTCTCAACTGAGCATCTGTTTTATCGGCAAATGCGACTTTAGTATCGTTAAAAATGGGCATCCTTTTTTTACATTTTGATTTTGGCAAATGTAAGAATAACCTGAATGTTTTTAAAATATATTTTTTTAGTTTTTTAATCCTAAATACTAGATTGGAAGAATGGTGATTTTTAACGCAAAGTTCGCAAAGATTTTTTTTCAGTACTAAATGCTTTTAAGTTCGCAAAACGAAGTTTCGCTGATCCAAATAAAAATAATTTTAAATTGAGGCAAAGGCGTTCTACTTAGCAAAGAACACTAAGTTTTCATTCTACTTAAATATTTAAATCAAAGAGTTTGCATTTTCCTATCTTTCGGAATTCTTTTCTTCAATAATTTTTTTTGACTCTTTTGAGTTCATCGAATCTTCGATTGTGGTAAAATCATCCTACAATTTACCCTCGATTCCGTTGAGCAACATTGCGATAATCCCAACAAAAACCCAGAAACGTAAAATATTGAGCGTGAAAAACTTAGATTTTTTTGATGAATTTAAAAGCAAATAAATGCATACAATCAGAATGAATAATCCTGATGAAAAATAATAAGCCATAAAACCAGAAATTCCTGTTTTTGCAATGAGCTTCATCGAAACCGCCATCGTAATCATTAATAAAGAAACAATAATGGTTTTGGTTATTTTACTTTTAAAATAGTTGGGAATTGTTATGTAACCAAAGGTCTTATCCACGCTTTTTGTTAACATGTCTTTTACAATATCGATGCATAAAAGAATCAGAAATAAAAAAATCGCCATCAGCAGAACTTTCTTTGAAAAAGTCTCGTAATAGACCATCATTCCGAAGAACGGATATAAAGTTAGGCTGACAAATGTGAGGTTATTTAAAATTAAAATACGGCTCAGCTTATGACTGTAAAACCACATGAAAAACTGGTAGACAATAAAAAAAATAAGAACTCTGTAAGAGATGAAACTTGCAACTCCCAAAGAAATAACAGTGAGAGCAAGGTAAACATACAAGAAATATTTCTGTTTAATAAAGCTCTGAATCCTTGTTCTGAAAGGTTTTACAATATGATCTTTTTCAAAATCATAAAACTGATTAATGATTCCACCGGAAAGTATGGAAAGGACGGTACAGAAAATGATCCCGTGAACTTTAAAATCAAAGACGAAATTTCTGAAAGATTCTTCCTGATTAAAAAGGAAAAATGTAGAAACGTATAAAGCAAAAGTCAGTAAGGCAGCAACAAAGAACCTTGCTCCTAAAAGAAAACCGACAAATTGTGAAAGTCTGTAAAATACAGATTTGGAAACAAAATTCTTTTCCTGGAAAGTTTCTTTTTCAGAATTCATTCCCGGTATTTTTAGAATCTATAAATCACTTCTTTATGGAAACCGTCAAGCATTTTTTCAGCCTTTTCATAGTCTTTTGTAAATCCCAAAATGTAACCTCCGCCTCCGCTTCCGCAAAGTTTCAGGTAATAAGCATTTGAATCTAATCCTTTTTTCCAGACATTAAAGATGCTTTCAGGAATCATCGGACGGAAATGTTCATACGCCCAGTGAGATAGTTTTTTAAGGTTTCTGAAGAACGGATTCATATCTTTTTTCAGAAAAGAATCGATGCATGCATTGTTGTAACGGATAAATTCTTCTTTCAAAGTTTTACGGAAACCTTCAGTTTTCATTTTTTCAAAGAAAATCTGAACCATTGGTCCTGTTTCGCCTATGCTTCCTGAATCAATTAAGAAAATAGCTCCTTTTCCCGCTTCACTTTTTGGAATTGAAACCTTGTCTACACTTTCTTTATTTTCGATAAGAATAGGCAGATTCATGTAGCAAATCAGAGGATCAATCCCTGAGCTTCTTCCATGAAAATAGCTTTCCATCAAACCAAAAACCTTTTTCAGATTTTTTAACTGGTCTTTAGAAACATTTTCAGGAATATATTTTGTGATAGAATATCTTTCGAAAATGGCAGCAACCAAAGCTCCTGAACTTCCCACACCATATCCCTGAGGAATGTTGCTGTCGAAAAATAAACCTTTAGAAATGTCTTTTTGAAACTCGGAAACATTTAACTCAAAACCTTCCGGAAGTTCTAAATTCTGTAAATATTCTGAATATTTGATAAGATGGCCATTAGATTTCTTTTCAAATTCTGAATCTAATGATGAGAACTTTAAAGCCCCTTTATAAAAGCTGTACGGGAGTGTCAAACCCTGAGAATCTTCAATGATTCCGTATTCTCCGAAGAGAAGAATTTTAGCGTAAAATAGAGGGTTCGTCATTGTGTAATAAATCTTTTGTGCAAAGTTAACGTATTCTGCCGAATATTAACAAATTTTAAGCCAATAACGTATTTTAAACCTTCGATTTCAAGAACCTAATCGTAATTGCTCCCGCAGCGAAAAACGTCGACATTGCAATAAAAGCATACTGCATATTTCCGAATTTCTGAATGATAACACTGAAAATAAGCATTCCGCAGATGATCGCAATTTTTTCAAGTACGTCATAGAAGCTGAAATATGTTGTGTTTTCCATGGAGTTCTCAGGTAAAAGCTTTGAATAAGTAGAACGAGACATCGCCTGCAAGCCTCCCATTACCAGACCGATAAGACCAGCCAAAGCATAGAACTGCAGCTGAAGATTAGGATTTTCTTTGTTTAAAGAGAACGCAGAAATACAACAAACGATCCAAATGATAACCGCTATCGTAATCACATTTTTGTTCCCTATCTTTTTTGATAATCTTGAAAATAAGAAAGCTCCGAAAATCGCAATAATCTGGATCACCAAAATGGTAATAATCAACTTGTATTTATCTGCCTGTTTTGGGAAAATATCTGTACTTCCAAAAGGCACTGCCATCAGAAAAATCGTCTGCATCCCGACGCTGTAAAAGAAAAAACTTAATAAAAAGAATTTTAAACTTTTATCGGCAAACAGTTTGCTTCCTACCCTGAACAATTCTCTGAAACTTTCTTTGGCAATATCTTTATAGAAACTGATGTTGTCTTTTAAAACCTCAAAAAATCCACCTTGCTCTTCGTGCCTTTTGAAGATGTTTTTATAATTTAATAATACCAAATCTTTAGGTAGTTTCTCTTTCACATCACCAAACTGAGGCAAATGTTTGAAAGTATACTGTGAAAAACCAAACCACCATGCTCCCGTTAACAAAAAGCTGACTCTGATATAAATATTCGTCTCTTCAGCACCTTTCGCAACCACCTGAATTAACACCAAACAGATAATCAATAAAACGACTGAACCTAAATATCCGTAAATATAACCCTTTGCTGAAAGTGCATCCTGTTTTTCTGGCGTGGCAATATCGGGCAAAAATGAATTGTAAAATACTAAACTTCCCCAAAAACCAACACTTGCCGTGATACTGAATAACAATCCGAGGAACACATTTTCCATTCCTGTGAACATCGCCAATCCCATACAAGAAGTTGCTCCCAGGTAACAGAAAAACTGTAAGAATGATTTTTTATTTCCGATCGTATCCGCTAACGAAGATAAAAACGGAGATAAAAGTACCACCAAAAAGAAAGAGATGGCATAAGAAAAACTCAAGACCGCTTCCGGCTCATACGTTTCCCCAAAAACTTTGATCATATTTCTCACCGGAATTTCCTGTACTTCATTTGCTGCCGCTACATATTCCTTTTTGTTGTAAGCCGTGGTCAGTATAGTATAGTAAATAGGAAATATTGCAGATGTGATTACCAAAGAATACACAGAGTTTGCCCAGTCGTAAACTGCCCAGGCTTTCATGATTTTTGGGTTGTTCTTTATGTTTTGTGAAGGTTGAATTTCAGTTTCAGACATTTTAAAATGTATTAGTTGCACAAAAATAGAAAAACCGCTGAATATTCAGTGATTTTTATTTTGTTTCAGGGAAATATTATTGTTTAGTTTAAATTAAATGTGGTTTTTCTTGATTTTTATTGGAAATTAAATTAGAAATAAATTGTAGCAGATGATTTTTTAAGCAAAGAAATAATTGAATATTAAATTTCTAAAGTACCGCTCCTACGGAGCTCAACATTACCAAACACATTTTTGCTACAAACATTTTGCTCCTCCGGAGCAATTATTAAAATAAAAACCCAAAAACATTACTGCCTTTGGGTTTTATTTAAAAAGTATTATTTATTTAAAAAATCCTTGAATTTCGGATAGGTAAGGACTTTGTAATTAATACAATACCTAAACTCTGAAGAACAGATCCTATTGTTAAGCATGAATTCCCATTTATTGTTCCGAATGAGAGGTGAGTAATCTTTAACCAAGCTCCCATTAAATTTAATAAAAAGCCTGCTAAAAATACAAAAATGGCATATTTAGCTTTCATGTAATTATCTTACAAATTTTCAATCACAATAGCAGTTGCTCCACCACCACCGTTACAGATTGCTGCTGCACCGTATTTACCGTTGTTTTGCTTTAAAACATTGATTAAAGTAACAAGGATTCTTGAACCTGAACTTCCAAGCGGATGTCCCAAAGCTACTGCTCCACCGTTTACGTTTACTTTAGCAGCATCTAATCCTAAGATTTTATTGTTTGCCAAACCAACGACAGAGAACGCTTCGTTGAATTCAAAAAAGTCAATATCAGAAATCTGTAAACCTGCTTTTTTAAGAGCAATTGGTAATGCTTTTGAAGGTGCAGTTGTAAAGTTTTCAGGCTCCTGAGCTGCATCAGCGTAAGAAACAATTTTAGCTAAAGGCTTTAATCCTAATTCTTCCATTTTCTCTTTAGAAACAAGGATTAATGCAGATGCACCGTCATTTAAAGTAGATGCGTTGGCTGCTGTAACGGTTCCTTCCTCTTTTTTGAAAACGGTAGGAAGTGTAGGAAGTCTGTCGAAATTAACTGCTTTGTACTCCTCATCTTCTGAAAAAATAACTGGACCTCCTTTTCTTTGTGGAATCGAAACAGGAACTACTTCTTCAGCAAATTTCCCTTCGCTCCAGGCTTTTGCAGATCTTTTATAAGATTCAATCGCAAACTGATCCTGATCCTCTCTTGTAAAATGGTAATCTGTAGCACATTTTTCTGCGCAAACACCCATGTGAACTTTGTTGTAAACATCTGTAAGACCGTCTAAAACCATTCCGTCCTGCATTTTTACATCACCTAATTTGGTTGCGTTTCTTGCATTATAATAATGTGGAACTGAAGACATATTTTCCATACCTCCCGCAACAATAACATCTGCGTCACCTGCTTTGATCGCCTGTGCAGCCATCGTAACAGCTTTCATTCCTGAAGCACAAACTTTGTTGATTGTTGTAGACGGAGTTTCGTTTGAAAGTCCTGCGCCTAAAGCAACCTGGCGAGCCGGCGCCTGACCTTCACCTGCCTGCAAAACGTTACCCATATATATTTCCTGAACGTTTTTCGGATCAAGATTAATTTTATCTAATGCTCCTTTTACTGCTGCTGCTCCCAATTTCGTAGCAGGAACTGTTGATAAGCTTCCCATAAAACTTCCTATTGGAGTTCTTACTGCGGAAACGATGAATACTTCTTTCATATGTAGATTTTTATTGTTTTTAAAGTTCATATGTTATCGCGTAATAATTATTAATGCTTTTATTTCAAACATGGCAATTTCATATCTTTAATTAATTTAATTTATTCTATTTTTTCAAGCACAAACTCCTCTGTTTTATTAAAATACTGAGATGAAATTTTAATAAACTGATGATCTGTTTCTATAATTTTATTGGTAATAACATCACCAATTCTGACAGGATTTTTACCATCCGATTTGCCTGTAACTGTTGTTTTATACGTGCAGTTATCAAGAAATTCGACTTTATATTTTATGTAATCTTTTCCATTGTTGGTGTATTCCCGCTGCGAGCCTTTTTTGATGACAATATTCCATTTTTTTGCAGAATCACCTTCTTTGATAAACTTTCCTTCCTGCATAAGATGGCATTTCGGAGGTGAATCGGGCAATAAGAAATGTTCCTGAGATTTTACTTTAGAAGAGCAGAAAATCAATATGATGAATAAAAATGAATAGGTTCTCATATTTTTTTCTTTGGTGCAAACAGCATTATAACAGCCCCTAAAAACTCAACAGCCCAGCCCCATTTCAGCTTGACGGTTGAAGCTAATGTCTCTGTCCAGGATTTAAATGGAAGAAAACTAAAGTAGCTGAATGCCTGATATTTTGTGGCGAATACGGTAAATGAGAATAGAACGATAAACAATATTCCTATGATTTTTACAAATCTGGTATTATTCGTGGCAATTCCACCTAATGCCATTGCTGCTAACAAATAGCACATTATTGCTAACCGCTGGTCTAGCTTCCAAAAGTTCCAATTTCCGATAATCGGAACGTGTACGAGCGGCAGGAAGCTTCCGGCCACCACCAAAATCAATCCAACTAACTGTATATTTTTCATCTTTTTATAAGATTCTGAGAAAGCCAAAGTACAAAAAAAAACACACTTTTTTTAAGTGTGTTTTAAAATCAAATAATTCAAAATGAAGATATGTTTTAATTATAATTCGGTGTATAAAATTATTGATAATTTAAAATTTCTTTAATTAAATTATGAATTTAAAAATTAACACTAACCAATTCAAACCCTATCTGAAGACCATATTTGTTGTTTATCAAAGCATCATCGTTAAAAGATGGTGTAAAATCTTTCTGAATAAATACAGCTATTCCACCATAACCGATTCCAATTTTTGCTCCGGTAATAAAGTTATTGACACCAACCATTACTCTTTCTCTTTCCACTATTTTTTTTGTGTAGTCTGTAGAATACTTGTTATATATTGTACTTCTTGTTCTTAAACCGCCATAAAATCCACCCATTATATAAAACTGTGTTTTTCTGTTATCAACATATTTTACACCATCATAATCTATATATTTAGGATTCAAAACCCATCTCAATTCTAAAGGGATTATAATATATGAATTGTAAATCAAAGTTTTTTTCAAATGGCCTTTGGCAAAATCTTGTAAGAATAGATTTCTTCCATCTTGCGCAAATACTTTATTATTCTCTGGAGTAAAATAGTCGACACGCAATCCTAAACCCGTGCGATAAAAAAGAGGACTTGTATACTTCCCTAATTGATTTTCATATCTTAAAGATGTATATCCTGAGAAATTGTTATTGGTACGCTTCACATCAGAATCTTTATTAAAAAAAACAAATGGTTTATCTTCAGAAGTAAGTGATGGAAATACAAAACTTCCCGTAAGTCTGATTGAGTGTAAATAATCTTTCGGCAGTTTTACTCTTTTATTTAAAAAGCCTAACAATCCGCCAATTTGAGGATCGACTGTAAGACTGTATTTTTTATCAGGATTTAATACCATATTCCTAACCATTTCTTTGGTTGAATCTTCTAAATTAACTTTTTCATTTTCTATTTTTTCATTAAGAATATTCTGGTACTTTTCCGCAATTTCAGCTTTTCGCTTCTGTTTTTCCTCTGCTGTAGATTTTCCTTTGAATTCCTGATCAAGCTTATCCAACTCGATATTCATTTTTGATTTTTCGGAAAAGAGAATGCTGTCGATTTTTTTGGTGTAAATATCCATCTCAGCGTGGATATTTTTATCATTTTGGCCAAATACCAACATAGAAAGAAAAACTGTAGAGAATAAAATAATTTTTGTTTTCATATATAGATTATTTTAAGACATAATTGTACTTCCATTTACTTGTAAACAGTTATTTATACAGACATTTTAATTTGATTATTCTGAAACGATAGAGTCCGAAAAAACCTGAACTCCAAATATTTGTAGAGAGCTCGGACGCTTGAATTTTAATTTTGAAGCATCTAAAACACCAAACTGACGATGATTTTTTATTTCAACCCTCGTTTTATCTAATTCTCTACCCAGAAGTAAGTCGTCTGCATTGATATAAGATGCTTTTTCACTTTTTATTACATGCGTTTTCAAACTGTATGTTTCGGGATTTTCAATAACCGAATTCTCAGCTACCTTTATTTCATCAGGTTTTTCGGTAAACTTTATCATTTCTGCAGGTTCGATAAATTCGGCTGGCTTTTCAAAAACTTTTTCAGATAAAAATTTATTTTTCAAGATTTCATTCGCAGTAGAATTTTCAATTTTATCTTCCGTGGGAATTATTGTTTCAAACTTTTCTGCTGGTCTTAATTTATTTTCCAAAAAAACTTTTCGAGCAATGGTCTTTTCACTTTCGAAAGGTTTATCAGAATTAAAATAGAAAAAACTTCCTGCGGAGATTAGAAATGCAATCACAGCAGCATATTTCAACCACTGAAATCTAGGTTTTTGAACAGTTTTAGAAGTTGAATCCAATCCAGTTTCAATCTTATTCCAAAGATCTGCAGAAGGGTTTATTTCGAGCTCTTCGTAATCAGATTTTAATTGTTTCAGTATTTTTTTGTCCATTTTCTTTTGCTTTTAAATAATCAGCAATCCATTTTTTGGCTTTGCTCAATTGGCTTTTGCTTGTGCCTGCTGAAATATTCATGATTTCAGCGATTTCCTGATGCTTTTTGTCTTCAAAAACATAAAGATTAAAAATTAACCGATAACCCGTCGGCATTTGAGAGAATATTTCTTCAAGATTAATTTCAGTTAGCCTTTCATCAATCTCATCCGGATAATCTTCAGCGATTTCAATATCCGCATAAAGAATATTTTTATTTTTCCTGACGAAAGTTATGGAGTCATTCACAACAATTTTTCTCAGCCAAAATGGAAAACTTTTCCATTCTTTACAATCCCCGATTTTATTAAAACATTTTAGGAAAGCATTTAACAGAATATCTTCAGCATCATGAATGTTATTTGTGTACGAATTTGCAACCGCCAGCATTTTAGCTGAAAACAATTCGTAAAGAGCTTTTTGGGCTCTCCGATCCTGTTTTTTGGCAAGTTTAAAATTCTCTTCTAAATTCTTCATGTATCAGTTTCTATCTATAAGACAGCAAAAGTTTAAAATGGTTGCCTTAAAAATAAAAAAAATTGCACTTTTATTCAAAGTGCAATCTTATATTAAATTTTTAAGTAATTATTGAGCGAAAGAATATCTTGGCCCTCCAGATTGGAAAATTGCCAACATCCTGCTTTTTTGATCAGTAGAAAACATATACATTGCTCTGTCATCTACATAATCCATATAATTCATGGTCATTTCTACAGGACTTCCTGAGCAAGTACTGTAATGAGGGAAAGCTGGCGCACCATAATTTGCTGTGTTATGAGAAGGAGTATCGGCAACCAGGTCATTTCCGCAGGTAGCATCTCCCCAGATGTGGCGAAGATTCATCCAATGCCCAACTTCATGTGTAGCTGTTCTTCCTAAATTGAAAGGATAAGTAGCAGTACCTGTACTTCCTAAATATTTTGAATCTATAACAACACCATCAGTTGCACTGGCACCTCCCGGGAACTGTGCATATCCTAAAATACCGTTTCCTATCGTACATACCCAAAGATTAAGTTTAGTAGTTGGAGAAACAGGATTAAGACCTCCCTGGGCCGTTTTTTTCATAGCATCTCTTGTTCCCCAAGATTTCTTAGTTGTAGATTTTCTAATTACCTGATCTAGCACAAAACGAATTCCTACATCTGCCTTCACACCAGAAAAAGCTGCTGGCACGTTACCATAATCTGAATTTGTAGCGTTAAAATCTTTATTAAGAATATCAATCTGAGACTGAATTTGAGCTTGAGATATATTCTCTGCAGTTGTTTTATAAAGCACGTTTACAACTACCGGAATTTCTAAAACACCATTCACTATTCTAGATTCAAAATTATCATTCAGTTTTGCCTGAGTAAAAGTTTCGATTTGTGCGATTTTCTTCGCCAATTCAGGATTGTTTGCTATTTGCTCTTTCAAAACCTCATCAGAAGCACAGCCTCTGCGTGCATTAACATCAGAAACCTGATTTTCTTCAGAAATAGTCTCAATTTTCTCGTCAGATTCACAGCCTGCTAAAATAGCACTAACTATACCTAGTATAAGAATTGTTCTTTTCATTATGTAATTTTTATAAATTGGTTTAAATTATTTTATTATTCTCAATAGAATAACACTTATTTAACAAATATAAAAATTTAAATTATACAAACATCTTTTTCTTAAAAAATATTAAAAAAAAAAATCCCTATTCATTAATAATATTTATTAAGAAATAGGGGAAGTATGGATAATAGCCTGCCAATTAAGGTTTTAACTATATAATATTTAGTGGGTGATATTTGACACTGTTTTAGGATCGTGTTTATGTTTAAATACAATCGCAAATGAAATCGTAACTATAAGTGCATAGGCTGCAAAAATATACCATGAAGTTTGCCATCCTGTAAGCTGTAAAGCCGGATCGGTTTGAGAAAAAACATAGTGATTTACCACTTCCTGAGCTCCCAACATTCCAATTGTAGCACCAAAACCGTTGGTCATCATCATGAATACTCCTTGTGCGCTCGAACGTATACTTTTATCGGTTTCTTTATCAACGAATAAAGATCCGGAAACATTAAAGAAATCGAAAGCAATACCATACACAATCATTGATAAAACGAACATCCAAACTCCTCCACCCGGATTTCCGGTTGCAAATAATCCGAATCTTAAAACCCATGCAAGCATTGCCATCAACATTACTTTTTTAATTCCGTATCGTTTTAAAAAGAATGGAATTAACAATATACAAAGTGTTTCTGACACTTGAGACAACGAAATCAGTGCATTTGCATTATTTGAACCCCAAGTATTTGCATATTCAGGTATTTCTTTAAAACTTGTGATAAATGGATTTGCATAACCGTTTGTGATTTGCAATGAAACACCCAAGAACATAGAGAATATAAAGAAAATAGCCATTTTTCTTTCTTTGAACAAAGCAAAAGCTTTTAAACCCAAAGCGTCTGACAAGGTTCTTTTTTCTTCACTTTTATTGACTGCGCAATTTGGCAAAGTAAATGAATAAATGAATAACACAATTCCTAAAATACCCGAAACAAAAAACTGACTGTAGCTATTTTGCAAACTAGGAAAATTCGTTTTGTTCGAGAAATTAAAGGTTAAATTTCCATCTTGAATACCTGCAAAATTCACAAACAACATTGCACAAATAAAACCTACAGTTCCCAATGTACGTATTGGCGGGAAAGATTTAATCGTATCAAAATTATTATTAACCAAAACCGTGTATGCAACAGAATTAGAAAGTGCAATGGTCGGCATATAGAAAGTAACACTTAAACTATAGAGAAGAAAAAGCTTAGAAAACTCTACATTAGCTCCTGCTGACATTCCGTAATACCCTGCGCAGATTAGGAATGCTGCTGCAAGAAAATGGCAAATTCCAAGAAGCTTCTGAGCCTGAATCCAGCGATCGGCAATAATTCCCATGATAGCAGGCATAAAAATAGAAACAATTCCTTGCATTGCATAGAAAAGTCCAATTTTTGAACCTAATCCTACCGAACCTAGGTAATTCCCCATGGAAGTAAGATAAGCTCCCCAAACCCCAAACTGCAGAAAGCTAAGGATGGTCAATCGTAATTTTAAACTCATTGTGTATTTATAATATCTTAATCAATTTTCTTTTTTCGTCTCTTGATTTCTTCCTGAATTTCAAGAGCGGTATCAAAATCTTCCTCTTTTACAGCGTCATCCAGCAACTTCTGCAATTCTTCCATTGAGACATTTTTTAAAGTGTCTTCATCTTGCATGGTTTCGGAAAAAACATCTTCTTCTTTTGTTGTATCTTCCAGTTCCAATAAAATTCCGGCTTCGTTTAATACCTGCTGAGTGGTATAAATAGGAGCATCAAATCTTACTGCCATCGCAACAGCATCAGAAGTTCTTGCATCCAAAATCAATTCTTCCTCAGTTGCAGAGTTTTTAAAATTGATATTTGAAAAAAATACACCGTCAACGATCTGATAGATGATGACAGATACCAATTCAAAGTTGGCTGAAACGATAAATTTTGTAAATAAATCGTGGGTAAGCGGACGCGGCGGATGAATGTCTTTTTCTAAGCCTAATGATATGGATTGTGCTTCGAAGTTCCCTATAACTACGGGCAATTTGACGTTTGTTTCTTCATGTTCCAATAACAAAGCGTACGCCCCCGATTGGGTCTGGCTGTACGATATTCCGCGAATGATTAGCTGTTTATAATCCATGACTACAAATATAAATTAATTTTTTATTGTAGGTTTTACTTTTTAGACAAAAATAAAAGCCCGGAAGCCGAGCTTTTATCTATATTGTTATGCTTATCAAAGGTCAATAATGAATTTTGCTTCGCAAGTGAATTAATTTATTTAAAAATTGACAAGCGTAGCGAATTGACTATTCACAATCCACTTTTTTATCCTTTAAGTGCTTTAATTTTTTCTGTCAACGCAGGAATGATCTGAAAAGCATCTCCCACCACACCGTAATCTGCTGATTTGAAGAACGGAGCTTCTGCATCACTGTTGATTACTACAATTGTTTTAGAAGAGTTTACCCCAGCCAAATGCTGAATTGCACCAGAAATACCGATAGCGATGTATAAATTTGGAGAAATCGCTTTACCAGTCTGTCCTACGTGCTCTGTATGCGGTCTCCATCCGATGTCTGAAACCGGTTTTGAACAAGCTGTAGCAGCGCCTAAAACGTTTGCCAATTCTTCTACCATTCCCCAGTTTTCAGGACCTTTCATTCCTCTACCTGCAGAAACTACTACTTCGGCTTCTTTAAGATCTAATTTCCCTGAACTTTGCTCGTGAGAAATTACTTTTGTATCTTCATTAGCTACTGAAAGATTTTTCACTTCTTCAGAACCTGAAACTGCATTTTCTTTCACACCAAAAGCGTTTTGAGAAACGGTAAGAATTACTCCTGTTCCTTCAGCTTTTGCATGCATAAACCCTTTCCCTGAGAAAGCTTTTCTCTTTACCTGAAACGGAGACTGACTTTCCGGTGCTTCCAAAACATTGGTAATTAAAGAATAATTTTTCATCACAGCCAGCATTGGCGCTACAGAAGATGCATCTGTAGTGTGAGGAAACACAAGAACATTTCCGTCAGCCACTTCACTTACTGCCTGAGCATAAGCTTTTGCCGAGAAATTTTTAAGACCTTCGTCTTTAATGTTGATTACGTTTGTTGCTCCATATTTATATAATAAATCTGAAGAATCTGTTGGGTTTACAGAAATTGCCGTCACTTTTTCACCAGCCTGATCAGCTACTGCTTTAGCATAAGAAACTGCCTCAAAAGCTGCTTTTTTGTAAACTCCGTTTATATTTTCTGCGTATACGAATACTGCCATTTTTCTTGAATTTAAGATTAAAATTTAATAATTAAAAGATTAGATAACTTTAGCTTCTTCGTGAAGTAGTCTTACCAATTCATCTAAATTATCCGGAGAAACGATTTTTACTGCTGCTCTTGGCGGAACAGAATCATAAGAAACTCCCTGAACTTTCACTTCTGAAGAAGTAGGCTCAACGACCTGCAAAGGTTTTGTTCTTGCAGACATAATTCCTCTCATATTTGGAATAATCAAATCTTTTTCGTCAACCAATCCTTTCTGACCAGCTATTACAGCAGGTAATTTAACTGAAATCGTTTCTTTCCCACCTTCAATTTCTCTTACAGCAGTAGCTTCACTGCCATTTACATCTAAACCAACTGAAGCATTTACAAAAGGCTGATTTAATAGCTGAGCGACCATTCCTGGTACAGAACCACCGTTATAATCAATTGATTCTTTACCGCAAAGAACTAAGTCATAACCACCGTTCTGAGCTACAGAAGCAATTTCTTTAGCTGTAGAATAACTGTCTTTCGGGTCAAGATTTACTCTCACTGCATCATTTGCACCGATTGCTAAAGCCTTTCTGATTACCGGCTCGGTAGCAGCATCACCTACATTCATCACAGTAACTGTTGCACCCTGAGATTCTTGTAATTTGATTGCTTTTGTTAAAGCAAATTCGTCAAGCGGATTAATTACCCACTGAATTCCGTTTTTGTCGAAAGCAGATTTATCTGCTGTGAAGTTAATTTTAGAAGTAGTATCAGGAACACTACTAATACAAACTAATATTTTCATATATTATATATTTTTCTTTTCACTTCATCAGATGATTAAATTGAAGAAGCAATTTTTGTTTGTTAAGTGTTGTAAATATAAATAAAAAATATATTATGCATGCATAATACTTATTTAATTATTATTCAGCGCATTATAAGTTTTTAACTCTTTGGTTTTGATGCCCTAAACTCTATCTTGCTCGGTAAAACTCTCGGATTCATTTTTAAAATATCAAGCACCAAATCTCCCATATCTTCCGGTTGAATTTTCCATTCATCTTTCTCGGAAGGAACATTTCCGTTAAAATTTGTAGCAACAGAACCCGGCATGATTACGGTAGCTTTAATATTATATTTTCTTAAATCGATCATTGCAGCCTGCGTAAAGCCGACAACACCAAATTTTGAAGCATTATAACCCGTTCCGTTTTCAAAAAAATTAGCTCCGGCCAAGCTTGAAATGGTAATATAGTATCCTTCACTTTTCTTCAATTCTTCAACGGATGCTTTTAATGTATGAAAAACTCCGGTTAGGTTGGTTTCTATCATGGAATTCCACTCTTCGGAGCTCAACTCGTCAACTGGTTTGAAAATACCCAATCCTGCATTGGCAATCACAAAATCTAATCGTCCGAACTTTTCAATAATGCTTTGAACAGCCTTTTCTTCGCTTTCTAAACTACGCACATCTGAAGCTAATCCTAAAACATTCTGTGAAAACTTTTTCAATTCATTTTCTGCCTTTTCTACATCTTCTTGATTTCTTCCTGAAAAAGCAACGGAGATTCCGTTTTTTAACAAAGTTTCAGCAATTCCAAAGCCGATACCTTTTGTTCCTCCTGTGATGTAAGCTACTTTACTTTCAATCATAATTTCTTAAAATTTATTTCTCTAAAATAAGAAAAACGCCCCGATCGGAGCGTTTTAATGTACTAAGATTTATCAGTATTTATTTTGAGTAATTCTCAAAAAACAGCGGTATACTCTCAATTCCCTTATAGAAATTAAATAATCCATAATGCTCATTAGGTGAGTGTATCGCATCAGAATCAAGACCAAAACCCATCAAAACTGACTTTGCTCCCAAAACCTGCTCAAATAATGATGTGATCGGAATACTTCCCCCACTTCTGTAAGGTAAAACTTCTTTTCCAAAAGCTGTTTCCATTGCATTTTTTGCGGCTAAAAATTCTTTTGTATCACTTGGTAACACGTAAGGCATCCCGCCATGATGCGGCGTTACTTTTACTCTTACATTATCCGGAGCTATTTTTTCGAAATATTTGGTGAACTTTTCTGTAATTTCTTCAGGAGTCTGATAAGGAACCAGACGCATAGAGATTTTCGCAGAAGCTTTTGATGGAATTACAGTTTTTGCACCTTCACCTGTATAACCACCCCAAATTCCGTTGCAATCTAAAGTTGGACGGATTGAAGTTCTTTCTAAAGTGGTATAACCCGTTTCACCTTCCACTCCATTTAGACCGATGGATTTTTTGAATTCTTCAGGATTATCTTTCAGCTTATTCATATCTGCTCTGTCGGCATCAGAAACATCTTCAACATTATCATAAAATCCATCAATCGTGATTTGTCCGTCTTCATCAATTAATTTTGCAATCATTCTGGATAGCACATGGATAGGATTCGGAACTGCGCCACCGTAAAGACCTGAGTGTAAATCTCTATTTGGACCCTCAACTTCAACTTCGACATAGCTCAATCCTCTTAAACCTGTAGTCACGGTCGGTTGTTCGTTACTGTAAATATGGGTATCAGAAATCAAAATACAATCACAAGACAATTTTTCTTTAAATTCATTAACGAAATCGCCTAAACTTACAGAACCCACTTCTTCTTCACCCTCAAAAATAAATTTAATGTTACAAGGAAGAGAATTCGTCTTCATCATGGCTTCAAAAGCTTTAATCTGCATGAAAAACTGTCCTTTATCATCAGCAGATCCTCTTGCGAAGATGGCTCCGTCAGGATGAAGCTCAGTTTTCTCAATATAAGGTTCGAAAGGTGGCTTTCTCCACAATTCTAAAGGATCTGGCGGCTGTACGTCATAATGACCATAAACTAAAATAGTCGGTAAGTTTTTATCAATCAATTTTTGTCCGAAAACAATAGGATACCCTTTGGTCTGGCAAACTTCTACATCGTCTGCACCCGCATTTTTCAGATGTTCTGCCACTTTATCTGCACACAACAAAACTTCACTTTTGTAAGCCGGATCGGCAGAAATTGAAGCGATTCTTAATAATTCAAACAATTCATCTACGAAACGAAGTTTGTTTTCGTTGATGTAATTTAATGTCTCTTGCATTGTCATTTTTAATTTGGCTAAATTTAGAAAAATTGGATTGCCTAAACAAACAAAAAGAGGCTTTTATCTTTCGCAACAGCTTTAAAACAAAAAATCCCGCACAAGTGCAGGATTGATATATTTTAAATGAACTATTAATGTTGTTCAGCCGAAGGCTTTTCTAAACCTGAAGTTGTCACCTCCGGAGATTTTTTAGCATTGGTACTGTCAGTTTTTTGAGGTTCTGCTTTATGCTCGCCATGTTCTGCCTCTGTATGCTTTGCAGCAAGATCCTCTTCATGTCCGCTGGTTTGCTCATCATCAGAATATCTTTCTACACCTTCTTCAAGTTTCAGTGTATTTTTATTTCCCCCTGCCTGAATTTTTTTACAGCTTACTGCAACAGATGCAATTGCTAAACATATAATTAGTTTTTTCATTTCTAAATTTTTGATTGCCCAAAAGTAAGAAATATTGCATTTTTCGGCAACATTTTCACACTGATTTTAATATTAATTTTCCTTTTTTGGATTGTGTAAAAATAAGATAGTCATTTCCGCCATCTTTTAATCCATACTTTTTCTTAATTTCTTCAGGCTTCAGCGGATAATTTTTCGAAATAATATTAAACTGCCCTTTCTTCTTAATCTGCTTTCCGTCAATCACTTCCATTTCAAATACTCTCCCGGGAAAATTATCTATTTTACTATCTGATGTATAAATATGAGTATTTGGATGAAGCTTTTTAAGATTAAATTTTTCTGAGATCAAATTAAAAACTCCTGCTTTTAATAACGTATTATTTGGAATATAAATAAATTTTTCGGGCTCAGAACATTCTGCGAGAGTATTTTCTTCGTCCCCAAACTGAAATTGGAAGTCAGATTCACCACTCTCAAGATTTATGCAATGGCATTGAATTGATTCAGAATTTTCATTACATAAGAAAACGACGATTTCTTTCACATCATTTTTCACCGCAATAATATCAATTCTTGAAATATTTTTTAAAACAGAAACAAGATATTTTAAATCAATTAAAGGCGAAAGTTTAATCACAATCTGTTTAGAAATAGAAAGCAACTTGTCCTGAATTTCAAGAATATTAGGCGACAAATCTTCTAATAAAAAAACTTTATTCTTTTGGCTGTCTCTTCTTGCAGGATCGAGATAAATGACGTCAAAACCTTCAGTATTTTCACTAAGAAAATCTTCTAACTTTTGATTGAAAAACTTAGCTTTTCTTCCTAAAATTAACCAATTATGTTCTACGATTTGTATAAGTTCAGAATTTTGTTCGACCAAAGTAATTTCATCAAAATTTTCTGAAAGATAATAAGCGTCAATCCCAAAACCGCTTGTCAGATCAATGAATTTCTTTCCTTTTAGAAGTTGGGACTTATAAACTGCTGTTTTATCAGAAGATGACTGCTCTAAACTGAGCTGCGGCGGGAAAATAATACCATCCTTCAAAAGAAATGGAAACTTTTTCTGAGCAACTTGTTTCCCTTTGATTTGCTGAACGATTTCCTGTATAGAAACTTCAGGAAATGGTGATTTTTTTAATAATAAAGAATGCGGATCTGAATTTAGATTTGCATTGATATAATTTTGAATTTCTTTGTTTAAAATTGGAATTTTCACAGACTTACCTTTTGTAGAAAATATAATCTGTTAAAACAGGTTCAATTCCATTTTGCTTTAAGAGGGAATTAATTTGCCCGCGGTGATATGTTGAATGGTTGATTGCCTGAAAAAGCATTTCGAAAATAGTATTTTCAAACTTGGTTCCTTTTGAATTTTGATATTCAATTCTTTGATCAAAATCTGAGTTTTCAATAATTTCAATACTTGCTTGAAAGTTTTGATTGTTTATTACTTCTAATTTTTCAAACGAATTAATTTGCCAGACCTGAAAAGATTCTTCATTTAAAATCCTCGAATTCCAAACTTGTTGAGCGTTTAAAGTATGATTGATTAAACTGATTATTTTCTCGTCTACTTTAGAAATATTTTCTGAAATAATTATGATCATTTCGTTGTTGAAATGATAGGTGTATTCAAATAGATCAATCAATTTTTCCTTCATTACTCAAACATTTCAGCCCAACGAACAGCTTTAATTTCTTTTTCGTTGTACAATTCTTCAACAGATTTTTTCTTATCCAATTTCGGATATAAATTCACACCAATCAGTTTTATTTTGCCTTCCTCAACCCATTTTTGCTCCTCAACAGCCTGAGTGTAGATTTTTTTCTGAAGAATTCCCTGTTTTAAAGATTCTAAATAACCTCCAGCTTCTTCAATTTCTAAAAAGAACTGCCAAGATTTTCCTGTAATCTGTTGGGTAATATCTTCAATGTGATAACTTCCGTTTGAAGCATCTTCAAACACATTAATGATGCTTTCATAAGCCAATACAATCTGCTGTTTAAATGAAATTTCCTCTGAATTTTCGGTATTGTTTCCAATCTGATAATTAGTGCTGAAAACAGCATCTGCTCCACCGATCATCGCCGAAGCCAGTTCTAAAGTTGAACGAATCAGGTTATTTTCACTGTCAGAAACCGACTTATTTCTTAAAGAAGTTTCCGCAAAAATGTATGGAATATCATCCAAACCATATTCTTTTGAAAGTTGATTAAAAACCAATTTAAAAGCACGAATTTTAGCCATTTCAAAGAAATAATTTCCTCCAACCGCTAATCTGAACAGTATTTTATTTAAAATTTCTTCTCCATAAACTTCCACCAGTTCTTTTGTTTTCGCCAAAGCAATCCCCAACTGCTGTACGATAGATGCACCGGCATTTTGGTGAAGTGAAACGTCTACACAAATATTTCTTTTGAAACTTTTTGCCAATAATTCTTTAACTAACTGATCATCAATCACAGTATTGCTTTCATCAAAAACATCAATCAACGAAAAATATTGATCTTCATCTGCCGGACTGATGTGTTCTGCCAAATCTTTATTGTTGATAAAAATGGTTTTCTCAACCAGATTTTCTACATTTTCATTTAACAAAAAAGCAAAAACATCTTCTTCCAGAGTTTCATGATACGTTGCTACCAGATGCGTGCTTTCTTCCACTTTCGGAAGATTGACCAGGGGTTTTTCAACTGAATCATAAAAAGGTTTTACATCAATTAATTCTAAATTTTCTTTTTTCAGAATCGTGTAAATATCCTCGGTTTTAAGCTGTTTTTTAACAAGATTTTCCCAGCTTTCAAATGTATTATTTGACATAGGTAATGGATAATGAGTAATTGGTAATTGATTCGCTATCAAATGTCTTGCGAAACTGTAGTTCACCTAAAAAAATTATTTCTTAGCGATATTTGTGCTGTCTACCACCAGGATGAAAATTTCTTCATTTGGTTTTTTCATGAAGTAATTTTCTCTGGCATATTTTTCTTTCTCAGACTTATTATTCATCAGTTTTTTGTAGAATTGATCATTCTTTTCGTATTCTGTTTTATAATAATCGAGTTGCTCTTCGTATTTATTGATCTCTCCGTTGAGCTCATTGATTACCAGAAACGAAGTTTTATCGAAAAATACCATCCAAACCAAAAAAAGACATATCGCAATAACATATTTATTCAATACATAATGCTGAAGAAATTTCAGTGTTTCCGATTTGGGTTGGATTTCTTTAATTAATTCTTTTTCAGCCATTTTCTAATGTTTTCTCAGTGAATTTTTAATAACAGTCGTTAAAAAATCTATCGCCACAGAATTCTGCTTCATATTTGGAATAATCAAATCGGCATCGTTTTTTGACGGTTCAATAAATTCCTGATGCATCGGCTTCAAAGTAGTTTGATAACGGTGCAAAACCTCGTTCAGATCTCTTCCTCTTTCCTGTGTATCTCTTCTGATTCTTCTGATCAGTCTTTCATCTGAATCTGCGTGAACGAAGACTTTTAAATCAAATTCTTTTAGCAATTCTTTGTTGGTCAAAACTAAAATCCCTTCTACTACCAAAACATTTTTTGGTTCAACGGTAACATGATCGCCCGTTCTTGAATGCGTAACAAAACTGTAAACCGGTTGTTCAATTGCCTGGTTATTTTTTAATGCTTTTACGTGTTTCAGCATCAGTTCAAAATCTATTGACTTGGGATGGTCGTAGTTCAACGCTTCTCTTTCCGTCAGGGTAAGATTGTGATTATCGTGATAATAATTGTCCTGAGACAAAATATTCATTCCCTCAATATCAAGCTGCTGAATGATTTTATCAACAACCGTAGTTTTGCCGGAGCCTGTTCCCCCCGCAATTCCTATTACAAGCATTTTTAATATAGTTTGTACAAAGATAAAATAATTAAAAGATTAAAGAATTGAAAGATTAAAATATTCAGCTAAAATATTAAATTGGTAAAATATAAAAAACTCCGACAATTGCCGGAGTCTGTATTATACGATTTCGCTTGTTAAACTTCTCGAAATTAATTTTTCATGCATAGGTTTCAAAACATCCATAGAGCCTGTCTTCACCGTGCATTTGCCTTTATAATGTACGAGCATGGTACACTGTTCAGCCTGTATAAGGTCATGTTTACAAATTTCAATTAACGCTTCGATTACATCATCAAATGTGTGAATGTCATCGTTATGCAAAATCAATTTGTACACTTCATCAGTTTCATCCAAAACCAAAACTTCTTCTTCGTACTGACGTTTCGGATTTTCGTAATCTTTTATGCTATTATAAAAAATCATTTTCTAAAAATTTTAATCTTCTCCAAATTTATCTAAAATATCATCAACGATATTATTAGGTTCATTATAAATCAATTCTACCATTTCAACACTCTTATTATTCATTTTTAAGATCTTGAAATGATAATTCTCCAAATCAAATTCCTGATTTTCTTCAGGGATGTCTTCTAAGGCGTGCAGAATAAATCCGGCCAAAGTATTGTACTCACTTTCTTCAGAAACGGTTAATTTTTTAGGTAAAGATTCATTAATCTCGTCTAAAGGCTGTGTAGCTTTCACCCAAAACGTATTAGGACCTACTTTATCAACCAATTTTTCTTCATCATCTTCTTCATCCTGAATTTCACCCACCAGTTCTTCCAAAATATCTTCTAGTGTAATGATTCCTTCAGTTCCACCAAATTCATCAATTACGATCGCTAAATGCTGTTTTTTCTGTTGAAAAATTTTCAATAAATCTGAAATTTTCTTACTTCCGACTACAAAGAAAGATTCGCGCATCAATTCGCTCAAATCTTCATGACTCAAAACTCCTTTTCTTTTAACGAATTCTCTGATGATTTCTTTTGTGTAAAATACTCCAATGATATTATCAATTGAGTTTTCGTAGACAGGAATTCTTGAATATCCGCTGTCCATGATTTTATTGATGATCTCGCTTAAATCATCCGCAAAATCAATTGAGGTGATATTTTGTCTCGGAACCATGATTTGTTTTGCAGAATGGTCTGTAAAATCGAATGCATTTTTAATGATCTCATAATTTTCTTCTTCGATTTCTCCGCTGTCAGCAGATTGCTTTACCAAAAGCTGAAGTTCTTCTGTAGAGTGAATTTCCTGTTCAGACGCCGGATGAATTTTCATTAATCTTAAAACTCCGTTTGACATCAGGTTCATCAACCAGATAAACGGTTTGAAAACTGTATAGAAAACTCTTAACGGAACTGCAGTTGCCATTGTTGTTGCTTCGGCTTTTCTGATCGCAATAGATTTAGGGATCAATTCACCAAAGACAATATGCATGACCGTAATGAGTAAAAAACTTATTACCACGGAAATGGTGGTAACCGTCGACTCACTAAAATTGATATTCAAGGAATGAAATAAGTTATCAATTACATGGTGCATTGCACTTTCTCCTACCCAACCTAAAGCTAGAGAGGCTAATGTAATCCCCAACTGCGTGGCAGAAAGGTACTCATCAAGATGCTTGATAATATGCTCAGCCTGTTTTGCCATCGAATCACCTTCGGCAGCTTTAAGCTGAATTTGAGAATAACGAACTTTAACAATTGAAAATTCTGCGGCTACGAAAAAGCCATTTAATAATACAAGAAACAAAGCTAATAGTAGCCTGACTATGTCCGAGTCCATTTACAAATTATAATTTATTATACAAAGATATACAAAATAAAACTAACAAAAAAAGCACCGAAGATATCGATGCTTTAATATTTTTTGAATATTTTATTACGAATTTTTCAAAGCTTCCGCTCCGGAAACGATTTCTAAGATTTCGTTTGTAATAGCAGCCTGTCTTGCTTTGTTGTAGAAGATAACCAAATCGTTTTTCAACTCTTGTGCATTATCAGTTGCTTTGTGCATCGCCGTCATTCTGGCACCGTGCTCTGAAGCTACTGAGTCTAAAACTGCTTTAAAAACCTGAGTTTTGATAGATTTAGGAATCAAATTATCTAAAATCTCTGCTCTGTTTGGCTCAAATATATAATCTGTTTCTACCTGAGTCTCTTTAGCATCAACTTCTGCCATAGAGATTGGAAGAACTTTTTCTGTAATTACTTCCTGAGTAGCAGCATTAACGAATTTATTGTAAATTACATACACTTCGTCAAATTTACCTTCTCTATAGTTGCTCATTACCGTCTCGGTAACGTTTGAAACTACATCAAAACTTAACTTATCAAAAACACCGCTTTCGTTAGAAAACACTGTACGGCTTCTTCTTACCGCATCATAAGCTTTTTTACCAATGGTAAGAACTTCAATTTCGTACTGAGAATTATTCTGAAACTGAATATTCAGTTCTTTCACAATATTTGAGTTAAATGCACCAGCCAAACCTCTGTTTGAAGTAACAGCGATGAAAAGTACTTTTTTAACCTCTCTTTTTTGAGCATAAATAGAAACCTGATCAGGATCTGAGCTAGAATTTACATTCTGGATGATTTCCTGCAATTTTTCAGAATACGGTCGCAACATTACGATGGCATCCTGTGCTTTCTTTAGTTTCGCTGCCGAAACCATTTTCATAGCACGTGTGATTTGCATCGTAGATGAAATTGAACTGATTCTTCCTCGTATTTCTTTTAAGTTTGCCATATTGGGTTAGTTGTTGGTTGTCGGTTGTTGGTTGCTAGTTTTAGAAAATTCTGTCAACTATCAACCAACAATCATCAACTAATTTTAGTTATATTTAGAAGCTAAATCATTAGCAGCCTGCTTAAGAACACCTGTGATATCATTATCGATTTTTCCAGCTTTGATAGCAGCCATAGTTTCAGGGTGCTTAGATCTTAGGAAAGCAATATATTCTTCCTGGAATTCTTTTACTTTTTTCACAGGAACGTTTCTCATTAAGTTCTCTGTACCAGCATAGATCATTGCCACCTGAGTATCTACAGGAAGTGGAGAATTTACCGGCTGCTTCAACAACTCTACGTTTCTTTCACCTTTAGAGATAACTGCTAAAGTAGAAGCATCAAGGTCTGAACCGAATTTAGCAAACGCTTCCAATTCTTTGTACTGAGCCTGGTCTAACTTAAGAGTACCAGAAACTTTTTTCATTGATTTAATCTGAGCATTACCTCCAACTCTGGATACCGAGATACCTACGTTGATTGCCGGACGAACCCCTGAGTTGAACAAGTCAGTTTCCAAGAAAATCTGTCCGTCTGTAATAGAGATTACGTTTGTCGGAATATATGCAGAAACGTCACCTGCCTGAGTTTCGATAATCGGAAGTGCAGTTAATGAACCACCACCTTTTACGATTGGCTTCAACGACTCTGGTAAGTCATTCATCTGGCTTGCGATGTTGTCATCAGCAATTACCTTAGCCGCTCTTTCCAATAATCTTGAGTGAAGATAGAAAACGTCTCCTGGGTAAGCTTCACGGCCCGGTGGTCTTCTCAATAGTAGAGAAAGCTCACGGTAAGCAACCGCTTGTTTAGATAAATCATCATAAATGATTAATGCCGGTCTACCAGTGTCTCTGAAGAACTCACCGATAGAAGCACCAGCCATTGCAGAATACACCTGCATTGGAACCGGATCTGAAGCATTAGCCGCAACAATTACTGTGTAAGCTAGCGCCCCTTTATCTGATAAAGTTTTAACAATCTGAGCTACTGTAGAAGCTTTTTGCCCGATCGCAACATATATACAATATACTGGATTACCAGCATCAAAAAATTCTTTTTGGTTGATGATTGTATCGATAGCAACAGTAGTTTTACCTGTCTGTCTGTCGCCAATGATCAGCTCTCTCTGACCTCTTCCTACAGGGATCATAGAGTCAATTGCAACAATACCTGTCTGTAAAGGCTCAGTTACCGGCTGTCTGTAGATAACCCCTGGAGCTTTTCTTTCCAATGGCATTTCGTACAATTCACCTGCGATAGGTCCTTTACCATCGATAGGGTTACCTAGAGTATCAACTACTCTACCTAACATCCCTTCTCCTACTTTGATAGAAGAGATTCTGTTTGTTCTTCTTACTGTATCTCCTTCTCTTACCAATTTACTTTCACCTAAAAGAGCCACACCTACGTTGTCTTCTTCTAAGTTTAGTACGATACCTTCTACATCGCTAGCAAATTTTACCAACTCACCGTACTGTACATTTTCTAACCCGTATACACGAGCAATACCATCACCGATGGTCAAAACTGTACCTACTTCCTCAACATTAGATTGAGTGTCGAAGTTGGCCAACTGTTGTTTTAAGATCGCAGATACTTCTGCCGGATTTATTTCTGCCATTATATGGTTGTTTTTTCTTAATTTAAATGAAAATCTTTTTTAATATTATTAAGCTTAGATTTCACAGATGCATTAATCTGCTGGTCACCTACTCTTAAAATATACCCTCCTAAAATATCAGGATTAATGGTAAGATTTAAGTCAAAGTTTGAGCCTGCCTTAACTAAATCTGTAGACTTTAAAATCTGGTCAACATTTTCTTTAGAAAGCTGAGTCGCAGTAGTAAGAGTAATTCTCTGTACCCCATTGATATCTTCAACTTTATTGATGAATTCCTGAGCAATATTTTTCAAATGATTTTCGCGACGATGTCTGATCACTAAAGTAATCAAATTCTGAGAAACCGGTGAAAAACCTTTAAAAATCTCTTTAGCAACGTCCTCTTTCTTTTTTGCATCGATGTAAGGCGTCTTGAAAAATTTGTTCAAATCCTCAGATTCAGACATCAGTTTCTTAACATCTTTCATTTCAGAAAATACAGCATTAGTCTGTCCGGATTCGTTTGTGAAATCCAGCAAACCTTGTGCGTATCTTTTAGCTACTTTAGATGTAAGCATTCTTAGTTAAGATTAGATTTGTTTAAATAATTTTGAACCAACTCGTCCTGAGCTTCGCTTTTCTCTAAATTTTTCTGCAAGATAGATTCTGCAATATTTACAGATAAAGCACCAATCTGAGTTCTGATTTCTGACATCGCAGCATTTTTCTCAGTCTGGATGGTTTGCTTAGCAGCCTCAATCAATTTATCTCCTTCAGCTTTAGCAACATCTTTAGCTTCACCTACAATTCTGTCTTTAATTTCTCTAGCTTCTTTAAGGATAGAATCTCTTTCAATTTTAGCTTCTCGAATAATTCTTTCGTTATCAGATTTAAGATCTTCCATTTCTTTTTTAGCCAATTTAGCCTGATTCAAAGCATCAACGATAGAAGTTTCTCTGTCATTAATAGATGTAAGAATTGGCTTCCAAGCAAATTTACCTAGCAAAAACAAAAGTGCCAGAAAAATAACCGTTTGGATAATAAATAATCCTGATGAAAACTGATGAATTAATTCCATTATATAATGTATAAATAATTATTACTATTTCTTAAAAAAACCATGTCCCGCAACCAACCGTTACGGGAATGGCCTAATTTGATTAGTTTACTGCAAATAGAGCAGCAAACGCAACACCTTCTACAAGTGCAGCAGCGATAAGCATAGCTGTTTGAATTTTTCCAGACTGCTCTGGTTGTCTAGCGATAGCCTCAAGAGCAGCAGCTCCGATTTTACCAAGACCAATACCAACACCTAGTACAACGATACCAGCACCTACAATTTTAGGAATTTCCATAATATATAATTTTAAAAAATTGTTTTTAAACTAAATTCTATTTCTTAATGAGCGTGCTCATGTTCGTGATCCTGAACAGCCATACCAATAAACAGTGCTGACAACATCGTGAAAATATATGCCTGTAAGAATGCTACCAAAACTTCCAATAAATAAATTACCAAAGTAAGGAAAGGGAAAGCAACTCCAGCGATAACATTTTCGAATACGTAAATTAAACCAATCAAACTCATTACAACGATGTGTCCTGCAGTCATGTTTGCAAAAAGACGAATCATCAATGCAAATGGTTTAGTGATGGTTCCTAATAATTCAATCGGCAACATAATCAATTTCATTGGTACAGGAACTCCCGGCATCCAGAAGATGTGTTTCCAGTAATCTTTGTTTGCAGAAAATGTTGTAATTAAATAAGTAAGGATTGCCAAGAAGAATGTCATTGTAATATTACCTGTAACATTAATTCCGAAAGGCATTAAACCTAAAACGTTTAAGAATAATATAAAGAAGAATACCGTTAAAAGATATCCCATAAATCTTTTGTACTTGTGACCAATATTTGGAATAGCAACTTCGTCTCTTACGAAAATTACCAATGGCTCTAAGAATCTTGCAACACCTGTAGGTATTTCTGATTTCTTGTAAGATTTTGCCATTCCACCAAATAACACCAACATAAAGATAGATACTAAAAGAATCATCAATACACTTTTAGTAATAGATAAATCAATTGGCTTTTCGTTTGTTGGGTGACCATCTTCACCGATTGTTAAAGTTCCTGCCGCATCTGTTTTGAAAATTTTCTCGTGGTGAAGTTTATAATAAGAACCGTTGCTTTCTACAACATCACCATGCATGAAACCTTCTTTGTTACTCATAAAAGAGTGGATTCCGTTATCATAAAAAATAACCGGAAGAGGAAAACCAATGTGGTGACCATCTTTGTCAACCATCAATGTAAAATCGTGAGCATCTAATAAGTGATGATCGATGAACTCTTTGTTTTCTTTACTTACTTTGTCTTTTTCTGAAAGCTCTTGACCCGGAGTCTCTACAGCAGTAGCCTCACCATGCTGCGCAGACACTAGACTTAACATAAAAATACTGTAGAATAAAACTGCAAATTTCTTTAACATTGATAGGTTTTTTTCGTTGTGCAAAAATAGATTTTTTTTTCTAGTTTCAATAAATATTTTTACTGTTTTTTGTCATGATTAATCAACCGAACTGCATAATACGTAAGCAGAGCCGTCAATACAAAATAAGGTATCACAAAATGGAATTTATAACCCGGAATTGTTTCAAAATGAAGCTTATTCTTTATAAGATACATTAAACCGAATTTTAAAAGGATCAAACCAATGACCGCCAAGCCCAAAAATTCAGGCACTACTCTATTAATTAAAATTATCATCGTAATCATCATCATGAACATTATGCTCAGGAAAAGATAAAATTTGATGATAATAATTTCATCAAGATGAAAAACAAATTTCCACAAAGAAAAATGAATCAAAAATGTTAAAAAGAAAATTATAACAACAAGAATGTTTGGATTAGATTTCATGTGAAGATTTTATTTTCGTTTTTTAATACCTAAAAAACGAAGTCTATTTTTTGTTTTTTGCAAAAATAATCTTTTTCGGAAATATTAAGCTACAATATCCATTTTTGATGTCTTTTAAGTCTAAAAAATATAACGATATATAAAAGGTTAATTTTTAAATTTATTTAAAGTATCCATTACGATTTGCTTTTTCCCTGAAGTTTCAATTTCTAAAATCAACATTTCGGGACTTTCTGAAATTAACTTTGCATCAAAGTATGTCACTAAACCGGTTTTCATATCGGATTTAAAAAAAATTCCGGATGGTTTTTCTGCTATTGTTTTTTTGTAGCAGCAATTTTGTTTTAGTATTTTATATTGATGCGAAGTTACATTCAAGAGATAACTGCTATTTTTAATGGGTTCTTCGTTGCTTATTGGCTCTGATAAAATAACATAAATTATAAATACAAAATTTCCAATTGCGAGAAATAGTATTAGGAAAAAGCTCTTCCATTTTTTTGAAATTGCCAACAACAGAAGTCCTATTAATATTACACACAACCAAATGAGATGATAAGTCAATGTAATTTCAACGATTTCAAAATTACGAAGTAAAGCATCAGCAATGCTGAAAGCAATCATTAATAAAGAGAAAACGAAGAAAAATTTAGTTGTTATCTGAGAACTTTTATTGTTGATCAAACTCATTTTATATTTTGAATAAATATATTAAATATAACATTTCTAAAAAATTGACAATTAAATATATCACTAAGTATTGTAAATTTAATCAACATCTAGAGGTTTTTAAATATATTTGATAGAAATATCACAGCATAATAATATGATGAAATTACTCCTACAATTATATTTAATTTTTCTAAGCGCAACAATGTGCTCGCAACAAAATATTTCGAGCAAATTAATCAACGAAAATCTTGACATCAATGGATTCGCTGAATCGTCAGCAGACCAGGTTCTCTTCAGAGGAAACGTTTATTCCATAAAAAATTATACGTCTGATGAGAGTGGCAAAAAAGGAGAAAATGACAAAACATTCGAGGGAAAAACTTTGCATTTAAAAGATCATACGATTTACAGAAAAGATGGCAGAAGAAGTTTTCGTAGAAAAATTTCGGGAAATTATTCTTCTACAGCAAAGTATTATTATCATGAATCTTCGGGGAATTTAATTTTAAAAGAGAATCAATACAACAGAGAATACGGAACATCACAATATTCGAGATGGTATTTTTATAATGATGAGCAGATTATTTCTGAAGAAGTTGAAATTGAAACAAATAAGGCCAAAACAATTTTAAATAATTACACAACATACAAAACGGAAGATTCTGCAACACAAAAAAAGATCATCATTTCGGAAATTGGTTCAGACAGCATCTCAAGTCCTGACAATATCTATATTTTCAATCAAAAAAACTTAATAAAAATTAATCCGCTTTATCAATCTAAAATTCAAAAACTATCTTTATTGAATGGAATTTACAAACTTTATGAAGTAGACGGTTATGTAGTTGAAGTCCAAAAAATCCTTTATAAAAATAAAACATTAAATCATATTTAGTAAATTATTAAAAACAATGCATTTTAACAAGTTTATGACAAGACTAATCAGTTTTAATTATATTTCTTATCAAAATTAAGCAAAATATAAAAAAAAATATATAATTTTGAATTCCAACTTAAAATATCTCAAGTATAACTATTACCCGGGAATTATATAGTGTCTGCTATTTGGACTGAATTAAATAGCTATCGATAAAACTTCTTGATATAAAAAATGAAGTGATTATTTAAAAATTCAAACATGAAATTTAAATTCGATTTAAAATCAGATGTAAAAAAAATGGAAAAGCACTCTGATCTACTTAAGGACAAGTTTCTTAAAAAAGAAGTTACTAAAACAATTTTTGGTGGAACTTCAAATCCTTTAGATCCCTCGTTAGATCCTAATTGGTCAAACAACTGGTCAAACAACTGGTCTAATTTAGGATGGACTAATGCATGGAGAAATGGTATTGATTGGTAGAAATTAATTATTAAGGTCTGTTAGAGCAGACCTTTTTATTTTGAATCAGAATAAATATGGAAGTTAAAATTGTAGTTTTAAAAATTGCCAGTAGATGTAATTTAAATTGTTCTTATTGTTATATGTACAATTTAGGTGATAAAACATATAAAAATCAACCTAAAGTAATGAGTAAAGAAACAATTAAAAATATTTATAAAAGGATAATTGAGCATTGTGAAGAACATAATATAAAAAATTTCGGTATTGTTCTACATGGTGGTGAACCTTTGTTAGCAGGACAAAAATATATTGAAGACTTTATAGCTATAGGGAATAATATGTCTGAAGGTAAAATAGCTTTTAAATATGGACTTCAAACAAATGGTATTTTAATTAATAAAGAAATTGTTGATTCTTTAGAAAAACTAAAAATTCATATTGGTGTAAGTTTAGATGGTCCTAAAGATTTGAATGATAAGTACAGATTCTATCATAATGGTAAAGGATCTTATGATGATGTTATAAAAGGTATAAAAACTTTACTTAATAATAATTCATATAGAGATCGATTAGGTATATTATCTGTAATGAATATTAATTTAAATCCAATTGAGGCATATCAACATATAAAAGAACTAAATGTAAAAGGTGGGGATTTTCTTTTTCCATATGGTACTTATAACAACCCTCCTTTAGGAAAGGAGGAAAATGTTGAAAATACTTATTATGCTGATTGGTTAATTAAAATTTTCGACAAGTGGTATGATGAAAATGAAGAAACCAGACCCTCAATTCGTTTATTTGGAGATATTACAACTTCAATATTGGGGAATGATATTATGGCTGATTATTTAGGTAATAAAAATAATGAAGTTTTAGTAGTAGAAACTGATGGAACTATGGAAGCTGTAGATGGTTTAAAATCATGTGGTAATGGTTTCACAAAGACAGGTGCAAACGTCAACTCCCACTCTATTAATCAGGCTTTAGATACTCCATTAGCAAAATTATACCATTACAGCCATAAGCATTTATGCAAAAAATGTAAGCTTTGTCCTATAAATGAAACTTGCGGTGGGGGCGATTTAGCAAATAGGTATTCATCTGAAAAAGGATTTGACAATCCTTCAATTTATTGTTCTGATTTAGAAAAACTTATTACACATATTCAAAATAAAATAATCGATAGATTACCTACAGAACTAATTGAAGAAACAGGTATTGAGAGATTATCAGTTGAAAAAATTCAAACACTTAGAAATGATAATATTAAAAATGATCAAACTACCTACGAAGATGAATTATTAGGTCATTTTTATGCAAAATAGATTATAGAATTATTACTTCTTTATAACTTTTTTTAATTGTGATTAGTTAAAAAATAATTCCTTATTTTTGCACACTATAATTTTCAATCAATATGTTCAATAGTTTACAGGATAAATTAGATAAAGCACTTCACAATCTTTCCGGACGTGGAAAAATTACCGAAATCAACGTTGCGGAAACCGTAAAAGAGATTCGTAGAGCATTGGTAGATGCCGATGTTAACTATAAAGTTGCGAAAGATTTAACCAAAAGAGTTCAGGATAAAGCTTTAGGAGAAAATGTTCTTACTTCGCTTACTCCCGGACAATTGATGACAAAAATTGTTCATGATGAATTAGTAGGTTTGATGGGTGGATCTCACGAAGGAATTAATCTTTCCGGAAAGCCTTCAGTAATTCTTATTGCCGGTCTTCAGGGTTCCGGTAAAACTACTTTTTCAGGGAAGCTTGCTAATTATTTAAAAATAAAAAGATCTAAGAAACCTTTATTGGTTGCCTGTGACGTTTACCGTCCGGCTGCAATCGATCAGTTGAAAGTTCTTGGCGGACAAATCGGAGTTCCGGTTTATACTGAAGAAGGCGCTACAAATCCTTCTACAATCGCTGAAAATGCAATTAGTTTTGCTAAATCTAACGGTCACGATGTAGTAATCGTCGATACTGCAGGTCGTTTGGCGATTGATGAGCAGATGATGAATGAGATTAAATCAGTTCATTATTTCATTAAACCGAACGAAACTTTATTCGTAGTTGACTCAATGACAGGTCAGGATGCTGTGAATACTGCGAAAGCATTTAACGATGCTTTGAATTTTGACGGAGTTGTTTTAACCAAATTAGACGGTGATACTCGTGGTGGAGCTGCTCTTACGATTCGTTCAGTAGTTGAAAAACCAATCAAATTTATCTCTACCGGAGAAAAAATGGAAGCTTTAGACCTTTTCTATCCGGAAAGGATGGCAGACAGAATCCTGGGAATGGGAGACGTTGTTTCCTTGGTAGAAAGAGCTCAGGAGCAGTTTGACGAAGAAGAAGCAAAAAAACTTCATAAGAAAATTGCTAAAAACGAATTTGGTTTTGATGATTTCTTAAAGCAAATCAACCAGATCAAGAAAATGGGGAATATGAAAGACTTGATGGGAATGATTCCGGGAGTCGGAAAAGCCATTAAAGATGTTGAAATCAGTGATGATGCATTTAAACATATTGAAGCGATTATTCATTCTATGACTCCTGACGAAAGAAGAAGACCTTCGATCATCAATACGCAGAGAAAAAACAGAATTGCCAAAGGTGCAGGAAGAAAGATCGAGGATGTCAATGCATTAATGAAACAGTTTGACCAAATGGGAAAAATGATGAAAATGATGCAGGGGCCACAGGGAAAACAAATGATGCAGATGATGAGCAAAATGCCAAACATGCCTGGAATGGGTGGAATGTTCGGAAAATAATTAAAGAATTTTCAAAATATACAACTCTCAGAATTTTTTCTGGGAGTTTTTTTATGCTTAATATTATTTAACCTAAAGTCTTCGACAAGCTCAGACTGACAACTATTCTAATATCAACCCTTAACGTCTGTCAGATTGAGCTTGTCGAAATCTTATGACTATTTTATTTAAATTTTGATAAATAATTTCAGTTCAAAGCAAAAAAATCCTGAGAAAAATCTCAGGATTTATATCAATTAAATGATTGTCTAATTACTTAGCAAATACATATTTAACACCGATTCCTACATTAGCAAGGTTTAATCCGAAGCTATAGTTGTTTGTAGCATCACCGTCTTTTGGTTTGAAGTTGTTGTAACCGAATTCACCGATTGTAGCTTCAATAGTCCAGTTTTTGTTTAAGAAATAATCTAAACCTGGTTTTACAGTAACTCCTACAGAAGTGTACTTCGCTTCAGAAGAAACAGAAGAAGTAGATACAGTAGTTCCTGCACCTGTTGTAGTAGTCGTTACAGAAGAATTTTCAACTTCAGTTTTTCCGAACTGCATTGGTACAGCTAACTGACCGAAGAAATACAATTTATCAGATAAAGTCCAGTATTTTCTTGCGAAAGGAGCAACAACAAACGCAGGGTTTTTAATTTCTCTAGTATTAACTGTAGTTGAAGCAGGACCACTAACTGTTGTAAAGATATTTGTATCTTTCTGAGTTTGGAAACCAACTCCTAAACCTACCGCAAAGTTTGGTGCTACGAAAAATCCTGCTGTAGGAAGTACGTTAAAGTTTTCAACTTTTGAATCTCCGTTGTTAGTTTCTTCTTGAGAATAACCAACAGTACCAGATAAATATACAGTTCCTTTAGCGATTTGAGCGTTTGATAATCCGAAAAGTGCAACAGCACTTGCAATTAATAATTTTTTCATTTTGAATAATTTTATACTTTCTTGGTGCAAATGTATAATGACAAAATCTAATATTAAAATTTGTTAACATGATAAAAATCACCCATGGATATTGACTTTTTCGGATTAAACTCGCATTAACGAGATTTAAATAACTTTAATTCAATAATATCAAATAAAAAACTCCAATTTTTCAATTGGAGCTCGATATAACCTATGTTTTTAATATTTTACTTTAAAAAGAAGTTAACGCCTAAATTGATGGCGCCAAAATTAGAATCTATCCTTCTGTCTCTGTCAAAGTCTTTTCTTTCACTTCCGATATTCTGATATCCTAAGTAAAGTTCAGCTTTAGGTAATTGAAACCCTACTTTTGGATATACATATAAGCCACTGTCTACTCCATCTTTAGTAGAAATCGCACCTCCTAAATCAAGTCCAACAAAAAGAGGTAACCCATTGAATCTGTATTTACCTGAAGCAGCCAAAGGAATAAATCCGAAATCATCCCATCTGTCTTTCCCGAAAAAATGAGAATATCCTGAAGCCACACCCACATCCAAACCTTTCATAATGTTCCACATGTATGCAGCGTCTACACCTAAAGTAAATGAAGCATAATCTGCCGCATCACCTACAGGAGCACCAATATGACCTCCCAATTTAAAACCTGACTGAGCATTTGCCAGTCCTCCAAACAATGCAAATGCACCTAGTAATAATAATTTTTTCATTTTACTTATTTAAAATTTGTTATTAACTTAATGATTCTCTTTATAGCAAAATAAGTGCCGAGGCATACCACATCAAAAAAAAAGCAGGACAAATTTGCCCTGCTCTATTCTATTTAATTGACTGTCAAGTCTTAGTTTCCTCCAAATTTGAAACCTATACCTACTTGTAAGAAGCTGTTTTTAGAAGTTTCATTAAATTCAGGATTCTTAACGAGATTAGAAACACCTAAATTATATCTTGCATCGAAGAACAAACCATTCTCCAACATGTATTCTGCACCTACAAAAGGAGCAATATTTAAAGTATTTGTCTGATCTTTCACATCAGTTTCATCATCAGCACCAATTTCAACTCCAGGAATATTCAAACCTGCATCAAAAACCGTTTTTTGTTTAGCTGAAAGAATTACTCCAAAACTTGCACCTGCAGAAACAGAAAGATTTTCCGTGATAAAATATTTTGCTGAAATAGGAACTAATAAAGTACCTAATGTAGTTTTTGATTTCAAATTAAAAAAGTTTCCCGGATCATCCTCATCCTCTTCTTTCACCACTGTTTTCCCTCCTAATTGAGAATAAAGTAATTCTCCCTGCAAACCAAATTTGTCGCTGATTTTATACTCTACCAAACCTCCAGCATAAAAAGTATGCATAGGATCAGAACTTTCGGATCCTAAATCACTTTCATACTTGAGTGTAGATAAAGAATAACCAGCTTTAACCCCAAATCTAACTTCCTGAGCTTTCACTGCAACTCCCGTTAAAATCACAGAAGCAACCCATAATATTTTTTTCATAGTTTATATTTTTAACAAATTTTAAGAATCCAAATATATCACTTTTTATGGATTCACCAAATATTTTTAAATTTTTATGGGAAAACTTAGCGATTATGTTATTCTCGTGTTTTCTTATCTTCTTCGTTATAAGCCAAAATGATTTTCTTCACTACGGGATGACGCACCACATCCTCTTCCGTTAAATACACAAAACCAATTTCTTTTACATCCTTCAAAATTCGCATCGCTTCTTTTAAACCTGAATGTTGTTTCGGCGGCAAATCAATCTGCGTGGGATCACCTGTAATGATAAATTTAGCGTTCATCCCCATTCTCGTCAGAAACATTTTCATCTGAGCATGCGTTGTATTCTGAGCTTCATCCAGAATTACGAAAGCGTCATCAAGCGTTCTCCCTCTCATAAATGCCAACGGTGCAACTTCAATGATTTTCTTTTCCATAAAACCTTCCAGTTTCTCATGAGGAATCATATCGCGAAGTGCATCATATAAAGGCTGTAAATAAGGATCAAGCTTTTCCTTTAAATCTCCCGGTAAAAACCCAAGACTCTCTCCTGCTTCGACGGCGGGTCTTGTCAAGACAATTCTTTTAACTTCCTTATCTCTCAAAGCTCTCGCTGCTAAAGCGACACTAGTATACGTTTTACCCGTTCCCGCAGGCCCGATTGCGAATACCATATCTTTTTTCTCAGTTTCCTTTACAAGTCTTTTAAGATTGGTTGTTTTAGCTTTTATAATTTTTCCATTGACCCCTTTTACAATAATATCCTGGTCAAAAACGAGATGCTTCTCATTCTCATCCTTAAGATTCAGGAAATTTTCAATGTCTTTCAGCCCGATTGAATTGTTTTGAGAAATAAATGACACAATGTCATCCAGTTTTTGTTTAAATATATCAAGAGCTTCCTGATTACCCATTGCAAAAATATGATGGTCTCTGCCGGTGATTTTAAGGGTTGGAAAGCTGGATTTTATTAAATTGAAATATTGGTTATTAACTCCGTAAAAGTTTTTTGCATCAATACCTTCTAGATCGTACATTAATTCAAACATGCAAATTTTTTTATTGTTTAGATTTTTAAATTTAAAAGTTTTTTTTCAGATTTAAATCAAATTCTTATCCACATTATTTATTTCTTTCCTTTTATTTTAGATAAATTTGCACTTCTATCAGATTTATTCATGTCAATTATTACCCTCACCTCAGATTTCGGACGTTTAGATTACAGAGTTTCGGCTATGAAAGGGAAAATTCTGTCTTTAAATCCTGAAGTCAACAGTATCGATATCAGCCATGATATTCAGGCATATAACCTTATACAAACCTCTTATATTGTAAGAAATGCCTATCGTTATTTCCCAAAAGGAACCATACATATCATCGCTGTTGACAGTTTTTTTCATAAATCAAGAAGAAATATTTTATATAAAGCAGACGGTTCTTATTTTCTCGCAGCTGACAACGGATTGCTGAGTTTGATCTTTTTTGATATTAAACCTGAAGCGATTTACGAAATCACTCTAAACAACAGATTTGATGATGTCGTAAATTTCACTTCAACCGATGTTTTTGTTCCCGTTGCAGTGCATTTGGCAAACGGCGGACTTCCGGAAGTGATTGGAAGAAAAATTGAGACCACAAAACAGCTATTATTTCCGAAACCGGTATACAATGAAGCCGAAAAAATGATAATTGGTGAAGTAATGTACATTGATAATTTCGGAAACATAATATCAAATATCAGTAAAGAATTCTTTGAAACATTGGCGAAAGGTTTCGAAAAGTTTACTATAAAGTTCAGAAATTTAAGTTTATCGAAAATTTACTCAAGCCATACCGAAGTAGTAACCGACTGGGAACGGGAAACCGAGTACCACGGGCAATCTGCAGCTATTTTCAACGACAGCCAGCAGCTTGAACTGACCATTTACAAAGGCAGTAAAAAGAATGGCGCCAAAACCCTTTTCGGATTAAACGTCGGCGAAAATATTTACATCGAATTTTTCTAAAATTATCTATTTCATAAAAAAACCGATTTTTTTTATATATTTGTCAAAATCTAAAATTAGAAAATGGCAGAATACAAATTATTGCTTCCTTCTATGGGTGAAGGCGTGATGGAAGCTACGGTGATCACTTGGTTATTCAATGAAGGTGATCAGGTAAAAGAAGATGATTCGGTAGTAGAAATTGCAACAGATAAGGTAGATTCAGATGTTCCGACACCTGTTTCGGGGAAAATCGTAAAAATCCTAAAACAGAAAGACGAAGTTGCAAAAGTAGGTGAAGCCATCGCTATTTTAGAAATTGAAGGAGAAGGTGGAAGTACATCTTATGAAGAAGTAAAAACGGAAACTTCAGCTCCTGATGCAGAAACAATTAAAGCAATTGAAGAGCCTTTAAATCCAACAGCTACTTCTCATGTAGAATTTTCAGGAGACCTTTATTTATCGCCTCTTGTAAAATCTATTGCTCAACAGGAAAATATTTCTGAATCTGAACTGAAAACCATCAAAGGAAGCGGTTTAGAAGGAAGAATTACCAAAGAAGATATTCTGATACACGTTTCCAACAGAGGAAACCAGCCTCAGCAAGTGGCTCAACAACAAGCGGCTCCGGTTCAGGCAACTTCTACTCCACCAGCAGTAACTTCAGCTCCGGCTTCTACAATTTCTGTAGCTGCAGGTGACGAAATCATTCCTATGGACAGAATGAGAAAGATCATCGCTGAAAACATGGTGAAAGCAAAACATATTGCTCCACACGTTACCTCTTTCATCGAAACAGACGTTACCAACGTTGTAAAATGGAGAGCAAAAAACAAAGATCTATTCGAAAAACGTGAAGGTGAAAAACTGACTTTCATGCCGATTTTTGTAAAAGCGATCGTGAAAGCAATTCAGGATTTCCCGATGATCAATGTTTCTATTAACGGTGATAATATCATCAAAAAGAAAAATATCAACATCGGTATGGCAACCGCTTTACCAGACGGAAACCTTATCGTTCCGGTAATCAAAAACGCTGATCAGTTATCACTTTCTGGTTTGGCAAAAGCAATCAATGATTTAGCTTACAGAGCAAGAAACAAAAAATTGAGACCGGAAGATACTCAGGGAGCAACTTACACAATTTCTAATGTAGGTAGTTTTGGAAATTTAATGGGAACCCCTATTATTCCTCAGCCTCAGGTTGCTATTATGGCCATCGGAGCTATTGTTAAAAAACCTGCAGTTCTTGAAACGAAAGATGGTGATGTAATCGCTATCCGTCAGTTAATGTTCATGTCTCATTCTTATGATCACAGAGTGGTAGACGGCTCTTTGGGTGGAATGATGCTGAAGCATGTTCATGATTACCTTCAAAACTGGGATTTGAACACCGAAATATAAGCAATGAGTAATGGGTGATAAGTAATTGCCAATACTTTTAATATAACCTTCGAAATTTTTTCGGAGGTTTTTTTGTCTTAAATTTTCATGTGCCTATATTTTAATTGTAAATTATTAACTCCGAAATTTTTGAATGGAATTAAATATTTAATTTTTCATTTTAATAAAATTAATCTATTTTTGAGTCATGCGCAAAGTTTTGTCATCGATCCGAAAAGGTCTCAAAAAATCCTTCGACAACATCCGAAACGAACAGCTGAAATACAATCTGCTTCAGGCTATTCCTTTTTGGATTGGCTCTGTGATTACAGGATTTTTTGCGGTAATGTATGCGAAAATATTTGCCTGGGGTGAAAACTTACTCCACTTCATTCTCAATTGGCATGACTGGATGATTTTCTTTATTGCTCCGGTAGGTTTTGTACTTTCATGGTGGCTGGTAAAAGAATTTGCACCTTACGCAAAAGGAAGCGGAATTCCGCAGGTGATGGCCGCTGTAGAATTAGCGAACCCAAAGGAACATAAAAAAATACGGAGTCTCTTAAGTTTAAAAATTATTGTTTTTAAAATCATCTCTTCTGTCGTTTTGGTGATTGGAGGTGGCGCAGTTGGCCGAGAAGGCCCTACTATTCAGATTGCAGGATCAATTTTTAGGAAAGTAAATGAATATCTTCCTGAATGGTGGCCAAAAATCTCAAAGAAAAACATGATCATGACCGGAGCTGCAGCCGGATTGGCAGCCGCTTTCAACACTCCTCTCGGCGGAATCGTATTTGCTGTGGAAGAACTTTCAAAAACACATATCAATTATTTCAAAACTGCACTTTTTACGGCCGTCATCATTGCGGGTTTGACGGCACAGACTTTAGCAGGTTCTTATCTATATTTAGGATATCCTAAAACGAATGATGTTTCATTGATGGTGATGTTTCCTATTATTTTAGTAGGTGGAGTTGCCGGAATTCTGGCCAGTCAGCTTTCCGTAACCATGCTAAAAATGAATGACTGGAAAAAAAGAAAATTAAAAACTGATAAAGCCAATGTTTTATTTCTCATCGGTTCGGCTTTAGTCATAGCTTGTATCTCTTTTTTTATCAGCCGCGAAGTTTTAGGTTCAGGAAAAGAAATCATGGAGCGTGTCCTTTTCACTCAAGACAAACACGAAGATTGGTATGTGCCCATCTTAAGGATGTTAGGGCCTGCACTATCTTTTACTTCCGGAGGTGCAGGTGGAATTTTTGCTCCGGCTTTAACGGCGGGTGCAAGTATAGGATCGGTAATTTCAGGAGCGATTCATTTAACACCAAACGAAACCAATGTTGTCATTCTCGCAGGAATGGTAGCTTTTTTAACAGGAATTACAAGAGCTCCCTTTACTTCAGCGATCATTGTTCTTGAAATGACGGACAGACATTCTTTGATTTTTCATTTAATGCTGGCAGGAATGGTGTCTTCCATTGCTTCCATTTTGGTAAGCAGACATTCTTTATATGATGTTTTGAAAGTGAATTTTCTTGTGGAAATCAGAAGTAAAGAAAATGAAACAGTCTAAGCTTGTATATTCTAGAAAAATTCAGACAAATAATCAAATTATTTTTATTATATAACATCTGATTTATTGTGTATTATAAATATAATTCATATTTTTGCACCTCGAAATAATTAACAAATTCATTTAACATTATGAACAATTACGAAACTGTTTTCATTTTAACTCCCGTTCTATCTGAAGCTCAGGTGGAGGAAGCAGTGAACAAGTATGTAGATCTTTTAAAAGAAAAGAACTGTGAAATTGTCACTAGAGAAAATTGGGGATTGAAGAAATTAGCTTATCCGATTCAATTAAAAAAGAACGGATTTTACACTTTAATCGAGTTTAAAGGTGAAGGAACTGTAGTTGCTGACTTAGAATTGGCATTCAAACGTGACGAAAGAGTAATTCGTTACCTTACTACAAAACTAGACAAGCATGCAATTGACTATGCTGTAACTAGAAGATCTAAACTTAAAGCTTCAAGAGCTTAATATTACTAACCCAAATTTAAAAAAGACAAAGACATGGCAATAGATGATATGGCTAAACAAGCCTCTGCTGGAGGTGAATCTGAAGTAAAATTTCTTACTCCACTTGATATCAACACAAAAACTGATAAAAAGTACTGTAGATTCAAAAAATTCGGAATCAAGCACGTTGATTACAAAGACGCTGATTTCTTATTACAGTTCGTGAACGAACAAGGTAAAATTTTACCAAGAAGATACACTGGTACTTCTCTAAAATACCAAAGAAAAGTTTCTTCGGCTATCAAAAGAGCAAGACACCTTGCAATGATGCCTTACGTAGCTGACTTATTAAAATAAGACAAAAAGAAACAAGAGAAAAGAGAAAAGATCTTGGTCTTTTTCTCTTTTTTTAAGTTGCTGAATCAATAATTAATTCTAACGATTTTTAGATTGAAGAAAAGAAATAATTTTTAAGACAACAGTCTTTCTTCTTTTTTCTTTATTCTTTTCTCTAAAACTAAAAAACGGACAACAACAATGGAAATTATCCTTAAAAAAGACGTAGAAAATTTAGGTCTTGAATTCGATACAGTAAATGTAAAACCAGGTTACGCAAGAAACTTCTTGTTACCTCAAGGGATCGCTCTTTTAGCTACACCAAAGAACAAAGCTACTTTAGAAGCTACTTTGGAAGCTAGAAAAGAAGAAGAAGCTAAATTAATTGCTACAGCAAACGGTGTAGTTGATCAATTGAAGAAAACTTCTATCACTATTCCTGCAAAAGTAGGTTCTGGTGACAAATTATTCGGATCTATCAACAATGCAGATCTTTCTGCAGCATTGGCTAAAGCTGGTGTACAAGTTGAGAAGAAATACATCAAAATCCCAGGAAACACTATTAAGAGAACTGGTAAAGTAACTGCAGTAGTTAGACTTCACAGAAATGTAGAGTACAACTTCGAGTTTGATGTAGTATCTGATGCTCCGGTAGAAGCTCCTAAACCAGCTGCTCCTAAAAAAGTTGCAGTAGAAGAAACTCCTTCTGAAGAAGCTTAAGATTCTAAAGAGATTTTCTCAAATATATAAGCCACTTCGTAAGAAGTGGTTTTTTTATGGCTATACTTTGGCATATTTTTTACCGTAATTGATTTTCTATAAATAAAGAATGAATTATCAAGATATACTCCACTCCCAAAGGGAATTTTTCAATACGCAGAAGACGAAAAATGTAAAATTCAGAAAAATGTATCTCGAAAAGCTGAGGGATGAAATTATTCAGAATGAAAATTTATTGTATGAAGCGATTAAAAAAGATTTTGGTAAATCCCAGTTTGAAACGTATGTCACTGAGATTTCATTTGTTTTGAAGGATATTGATTATTATCTGAAAAATTTAAATAAACTTTCCAAACCAAAAAAAGTAACCACCAATTTATCCAATCAGATTGCTACCAGCAAAATCCATTCTGAACCTCTCGGCTGTACTTTAGTTATCGGAGCCTGGAATTACCCTTATCAGCTTTCTTTATCCCCTTTAATAGCTTCCATTGCTGCAGGTAACTGCTGTATTCTGAAACCCAGTGAAATTGCCGAAAACACCATGAAAGCAATGGCTAAAATCATCAATGAGAATTTTCCACCGGAATATATTTACGTTTTTGAGGGCGGAATTGACGAAACTACTGAAATTTTAAAATTAAAATTCGACAAAATATTTTTCACCGGAAGCACAAAGGTTGGTAAAATCGTTTATAAAGCCGCTGCAGAACATTTGACTCCTGTGACCTTAGAATTAGGCGGAAAATCGCCAGTAATCGTTACTAAAGAAGCGAATATCGAAGTTGCAGCCAAAAGAATTGTCTGGGGGAAATTTTTAAACGCCGGACAAACCTGCGTTGCTCCGGATTATATTTTAGTTGAAGAATCCGTAAAAGAGCAATTCTTAGAATCGTTGAAAAAATTTATTACAGAATTTAAATACGAATCAGACTCCGAACAGTACACAAGAATTATCAATAAGAAAAATTTTGAAAGACTTGTCAAATTAATTAATCCACAAAAAGTATATTTTGGTGGAAAATTTAATGAAGAAAATCTTTATATCGAGCCAACTATTTTAGATCATGTGAATTGGGAAGATGATGTGATGCAGGACGAAATTTTCGGACCTATTTTACCGGTACTTTCTTTTACCAATTTCCACCAAGCTTTAAACTCAATTTTGGAATTGGAAAAACCTTTGTCAGCCTATATTTTCACTAATAATAATGAGGAGAAAAATCTATTTACTCAAAAATTATCCTTTGGCGGTGGCTGTATCAATGATGTGGTCATGCATTTAGGAAATGACAATCTTCCATTTGGCGGAGTCGGAAACTCTGGAATGGGAAGCTATCACGGGAAATTTGGTTTTGAAACGTTTTCGCATCAAAAAGCTATTTTGGATAGAGCAATTTGGGGTGAGCCGGATTTGAAATATCCACCCTACTCAGAGAATAAAATAAAGTGGATTAAGAAACTTTTGTAAAATAAAAAACCGAGAAAATTCTCGGTTTTACTGTTATGATTTTGTCGTCCAGCTTTTGAAAAATTCTTTTACTTTTTCTAAGCTATATCCCTTATCTTCTTCCAAAACATCACTTTTCTGCACATGAATCATCTTTCCGTTTTGATCTAAAACGATGAATACCGGATAACCGAATTCGTCACCAGGATTTCCATATTTAGAAAAAACTTTTTCATTTTTATTCTCCGGCGAATAATTCAGGTGATAATAGAGATAATTGTCATCAACCAATTTCTTCAATTCCGGAGTGGTCTGAACGTATTGGTTAAATCTTAAACACCAGATACACCAGTTTCCTCCCGCCTGAATCATAATGTTCTTATTTTCCTTTTTCGCTTTTGCCACTAAATTTTCGATATCTTTTTCAGCATTGGCTTTAGCATCATACGGTTTTGGCAACTTAGCTTTTTCAGCTAGTGCCGCTTTCTTTTTTGCTTCCTGTTCGGCAATTTGTTCGGGTGATACGATAAGCGCTTTTTCGTTAGAGTTTTTAACATCTGAGCTTACTTTTATATCTTGAGCAAATACTGCACTTCCTAAGGTAAGAAAACTGAGAATTACTAAATTTTTTGATATTTTTTTCATACGTAAATTATAATTGTTTTAAAGGTCGTATGAAATCGCCTAATTTTTATTGGAATTTGTGTTCCCGGTCATGGCGATTTCATACTATAAAATTAAAAAAAATAATACTTATTCGTAGCAAAAATGAAACCATAATTTTATTATTCCTAAATTTGTAGACTTTATGAATTTTCTGATCAAAATACTTTACTTGATTTCTAAAATACCGCTAAGAATATTGTATATTTTTTCGGACATTATTTTCTTCCTGAATTACTATTTCGTAGGATACAGAAAAAAAATAATCACGCAGAATCTTAAAAATTCTTTTCCTGAAAAATCAAAAGAAGAGATTGCAGAAATAAGAAAGAAATTTTATTTAAATTTTTCAGATTACCTTATAGAAACTGTAAAATCTTTTACCATGTCTGAAACAGAAACCAAGGTTAGGATGCAACACATCAATCAACATTTGTTTCAGGAAGCTAAAGATGAAGGTAAAAATGTTATTTTATTGGCAGGGCACGTTTTCAATTGGGAATGGATGAATACATTGGCTACTATGGTTCCTCAAACCAACTGTCATCCCGTTTACAGAAAAGTGAACAGCACTTTTTGGGAAGATCAGATGAAAAAAGTGAGAAGTAAATTTGGAAACGTTGCTTTAGAAGCCAATGAGGTGATCATGAATATCTTAAGAAACAAAAACAACGGAGATTCTATTTATCTTTTTGTGGCTGATCAAACTCCGCACTCTTCTCATGTGAACTACGGATTAGAGTTTCTTAATCAAAGAACACCTGCCTTTATTGGCTACGACAAATTGGCCACAAGAATGGATTTGGTATTTATTTATACCGAAATGAAGAAGGTGAAACGTGGTTATTATCAAATAAATTATTACAGAATGGAGCCGGAAGATGAAAAATTTGTAACGAATGAAGTGGTAAGAAAGTTCCATCAATTATTACAAAATACCATCAAAAAAAGACCCGACAATTATCTTTGGTCGCACAGAAAATGGAAATATCAGGATTCTATTAAAACTTTTGATTCTGAAAAAATTTAATATTAATGTCAGAAAACTTAGCCATTGTTATCCTCAACTGGAACGGGAAAAGCTGGTTGGAAAAATTTCTTCCAAGTGTAATCAACTATTCTCAGAATGCTGAGATTTATGTAGTCGATAACTTTTCTGATGATGATTCCTTAAACTTTTTAAAAGCCAAATTTCCGACTGTTAAGATTGTTTTAAACGATAAAAATTATGGTTTTGCAGGTGGTTATAATGAAGGTTTAAAGAAAATCAATTCAGAATATTACTGTCTTCTCAATTCTGACGTCGAAGTCACGGAAAACTGGATAGAACCTGTTCTGAATTTATTTAAAAATGATAATCAGATTGCGGCAATTCAGCCTAAAATTTTATCTTACAATAATAAAAAATATTTCGAATTTGCTGGTGCAGGTGGTGGCTTGATTGATAATTTAGGTTATCCTTACTGCAGAGGTCGTGTTTTTGATGATGTAGAAGAAGACAGAGGCCAATATGATGACGTGACTGAAATATTCTGGGCTTCCGGATGTTGTTTTTTTATAAGATCCAAAGATTTTTGGGAGCAAAATGGTTTTGACGAACGATTTTTTGCGCATCAGGAAGAAATTGATTTATGCTGGAGACTGAAAAATTCAGGGAAAAAAATATATTACATCGGACAATCAAAAGTATATCACGTTGGAGGTGGAACTCTAAATAAGCAAAGTCCGCAAAAAACCTATTTAAACATCAGGAATAACCTTTCAATGATGCTGAAAAATTTACCGTTTCCAAATTTGATCTGGGTATTATTTTCAAGAATGATTCTCGACGGAGCGGCTGCTTTTTACTTCGCTTATAAAAACGGATTTTCACATCTTTGGGCTGTTTTGCGGGGACATCTTGGATTTTATGCTCAAATCCCCGGAACTTTGAGGCTTCGTAAAAAGAATCAGATCAAAAAGTATTATCAAACAGAATGGTTGATTTTTAAGCATTTTTTAGGAAATAAAAAGAGTTAAAATCATTCATCAACAACCCTTCATCAATTATAAAAATCATATGGATTTCTGCGCAATAGATTTTGAAACGGCTACTCACGAAAGACATTCGGCTTGCGAATTGGGGATTTGCGTAGTTGAAAATTCACAGATTATTTCTACTAAAACCTGGTTGATAAAACCTCCGAGCTTTCCTTATTTTAACCAAAGGAATATTGATGTGCACGGTATTGTTCCAAATGATGTGAAAGACGCTCCTACTTTTGATGAAATCTGGTATGAAGTTCAGGAAATGATGTACGGAACATTAATGATCGCTCACAATGCCAGTTTTGATGCCGGAGTTTTGAGAAGCTGCCTCGATTATTATGGAATGTTTAAACCTAATTTAAATTATCTCTGCAGCATTCAGGTGGCAAAAAAATCATGGAATTATCTTCCTAAATATGGCTTAAAGCATTTAGCAGAACACCATCAGATCAAATTTAATCACCACAGAGCAGGCGATGATGCTGAGGCTTGTGCAAGAATTGCTTTGCTAGGTTTTGAAAAACTGATTATCACAAGAACAGATGAAATTCATGAATATTTCAAGGCTAAGCTTAAGAAATTGTGATTTTTGTGAGATATTTTTAAGTTTTTAAAAATTATAAGCTTAAAAAAAGATAGCGTTCCTACGGAATGCGCCTTTCATGTTGACATAAATTTCTACACATATTTTGCTCCTACGGAGCAAGTACTTTGTATCATTAACATTCTATTCTTCACAAAGTCTGATACATTTGCAAAATTTCAAATGCCCTCTACCTTTAATTTAATCCGAGAATCGCAGCCCGACTTGAGCGGAAATCTTTTTGTTTTTTTAAACAAAAAAAATTGGGGGCGGAAGGCATAAATGAGATGAAGCAAAAGCTTTTTATTGAAATTTATCAACATAGTTCATAGCTGCCAATAGAACTATTTATCCGATAAAGCCAAATTGCTGCCCTAATAAGTATTTAATTCAGTTTTGCAGACAATTAATTGACAAGAATAGCAGAAAGCAAATTGAATTTTGGAATATCGATCTCAAAATTTTCATGAGTTTCTTCGTTTCTTACCAGATACATTCCACTCATATTTCCGACGCCTGAGCGCAGCATAACGTTTGAAAAATAAGCAAACTGATCATTGGGCTGTATATCGGGAGTGAGACCGATTACGCCATCTCCTACGACCTCAGTAAAACCAAATCCTACATCAAAAATGAGCCATTTTCTTTTTAGGATTTTGATAGGGAAATCGCCTTCATTTTCGATCACGATGTTGTATTTAAAAACAAATCGGTTTTCAGAAGGATAGGAATTTTTGCTATCATATTCAGGGGTCACAGACACCTTAATATTCGAAGTAATTTTAGAAAACATTTTGTTCGTTTTATTATTTGATACAAAAATCTCGCCTTTTTTGAAGGCGAGATTGTATATGATTCAAGGAAATAATTAATTATAATCCAAGACCTTTCTTCTCGTCTCCACCCAATAGAATTTCTACCGGATTGTCGATACCTTCTTTTACCGCAACAAGGAATCCTACAGATTCTTTACCGTCGATAATTCTGTGGTCGTAAGACATGGCAACATACATCATTGGACGAATCACAACCTGTCCGTCAACCGCAACTGGTCTTTGGATGATATTGTGCATTCCTAAGATTGCAGATTGTGGCGGGTTGATAATTGGTGTAGACAACATTGATCCGAAAGTACCACCGTTTGTAATCGTGAAAGTACCACCAGTCATTTCGTCAACCGTAATTTTACCGTCTCTTACTTTGATTGCTAAATCTTTGATGTTTGCTTCAACACTGCTGAAAGACATATTTTCTGCATTTCTCAATACCGGAACCATCAATCCTTTAGGACCTGAAACGGCAATTGAAATATCGCAGAAATCGTAATTAATTTTGAAATCTCCGTCGATTGATGCATTTACATCTGGATACATTTGTAATGCTCTTGTAACTGCTTTTGTGAAAAAAGACATGAAACCAAGTCCAACTCCGTGTTTTTGAGCAAATTCTTCTTTATATAATTTTCTTAGTCTGAAGATTTCAGACATATCAACTTCGTTGAAAGTCGTCAACATCGCCGTTTCGTTCTTTACAGAAACCAATCTTTGAGCGATTTTTCTTCTAAGAACTGAAAGTTTAGTCGTTGTAGTAGATCTTGCACCTGTAGCCGTTAAAGAACTTCCGCCCATTGCAGGAACAGCCGCTAATTCAGCGTCAGATTTAGAGATTCTTCCATCTCTTCCAGATCCTGAAACCTGAGAAGAATCAATTCCTTTTTCGTCAAGAATTTTCTTTGCAGCAGGAGACGGAGCACCTGTAGCATAAGATTGAGGAGCAGCAGGAGCCGGTTTTGGAGCTTCCACTTTTGCAGGTTCAGCAGCTTTAGGCGCTTCTTCCTGTTTTGGAGCTTCAGCAGCCGGAGCAGCACCACCTTCCGGTTTAGCAGCATCCATATCAATTAAACAAACAACCTGACCTACCTGTACTACATCACCTTCTTCAGCTTTTAAAGTGATAACACCACTCTCTTCTGCAGGTAATTCTAAAGTTGCCTTGTCTGAATCTACTTCAGCGATTGGTTGATCTTTTTGTACATAATCACCATCTTTTACAAGCCAAGTTGCAATTTCAACTTCTGTAATTGATTCTCCCGGTGAAGGAACTTTCATTTCTAAAATTGACATATCGTATTTTTTATTTTTTTAATGGATATTTATTATAATTAAGCGGTAACAGGTCTTTTTACAGGAGCATCATCTCTGTCAAAAACTCTGTTGATCACTAAGTTTTGGTTTTTCTCAAACATTTTGTGACTTCCCGGAGCCGGTGCACCACTTGGTACCGGAGAAATAACCTGAATTCCTGTATCTCTGAAGTTTCTCAGGATATAAGACCAAGCTCCCATATTTTCCGGTTCTTCCTGAGCCCAAACGATTGATTTTTTGTTTTCATATTTAGCAAAAACAGCTTCGATCGCATCATTTTGAAGCGGGTATAACTGCTCAAATCTCACTAAAGCAACATTTTCACAATTTAACTCTTCTTTTTTAGCTAATAATTCGAAGTACAATTTACCTGAACATAATACTAATTTTTCAACTTTCGCTGGATCAGCAGTTGGATCGTCTAAGATAGGCTGGAATCCTTTATTTGAGAAATCTTCCAATGGAGAAACCACTTTTGGATGTCTTAACAATGATTTTGGACTCATCACAATCAATGGTTTTCTGAATGACCATTTCAACTGTCTTCTCAGCAAGTGGAAATAGTTAGCAGGCGAAGTAATATTCGCTACCACCATATTTTCGTTAGCACAAAGCGTCAGGAATCTTTCTAATCTTGCTGAAGAATGTTCTGCACCCTGGCCTTCTGAACCGTGGGGTAATAACATCACCAAACCGTCCTGAATCTTCCATTTTTCTTCTGCTGCAGCCAAATATTGGTCAACGATGATCTGAGCTCCGTTTACGAAATCTCCGAACTGTGCTTCCCAAATTGTCAAAGTATTAGGAGATGCCATTGCATAACCATAATCGAATCCTAAAACTCCGTATTCTGAAAGGTGAGAGTTGAAAACATCAAATCTGCTTTCTGAAACTTCTTTTAAAGGAACATATTCTTCCTCAGTATCTTCAGTTTTTACAACGGCATGTCTGTGAGAGAACGTTCCTCTTTCCACATCTTCACCAGAAATTCTGATATTATGACCTTCTACCAAAAGTGTAGCATAAGCCAACCACTCTCCAAGAGCCCAGTCTAAAGAGTTTGCCTCAATAGCCTTGATTCTGTTATCAAAAAGTCTTGTAATTTTATTGATGAATTTCTTATCAGCAGGAAGCGTTGACATTTTGATCGCCAATTCTTTCAGCTTAACTAAATCATATTTTGTATCGACAGCTTCCTGTACCGCACCTCTTTTCCCGATTGGGAAATTCGTCCAGTCCTCTGCCATGAAAATATCCATTACATTTTTTTCAATTTCCTTAGATGCATCAAAGTCTTTATCTAAAAGCGCTTTGAATTCTGTTTCCATTTTTGCAATGACGTCGTTTGATGTAATGCTGTCTTTCAAGAGTTTATCTTTATAGATTTCTCTCGGGTTAGGATGTTTTGAAATTAGTTTATACAAATTAGGCTGTGTAAATCTTGGCTCATCCCCTTCGTTATGACCATATTTTCTGTATCCTAATAAATCGATGTACACATCTTTCCCAAATTTAGCTCTGAAATCAGCTGCAAAGTGAATTGCATGAACAACCGCTTCTGCATCATCTGCATTCACATGCATTACAGGAGATTCTGTCACTTTTGCAATATCTGTACAGTATGTAGAAGATCTTGCATCCATGTAGTTTGTTGTAAATGAAACCTGGTTATTCACAACAATATGTACAGTACCACCCGTTTTATAACCTTCCAAAGTCATCATCTGAGCAACTTCGTAAGCAATACCCTGACCAGCCAATGCACCATCACCGTGGATAACGATTGGTAAAATTTTAGAATAATCACCTTTGTATCTGTCATCAACTTTAGCACGGCAAATACCTTCAACCAAAGCAGCAACAGTTTCTAAGTGTGATGGGTTTGGAGTTAAGTTAATGGAAACTTCTTCTCCAGACGCTGTTTTTATTTTTTTAGATGAACCTAAGTGATATTTCACATCCCCTGAGAATACATCTTCTTCAAATTCTTTTCCTTCAAATTCTGAGAAAATCTGCTTGTACGATTTCCCGAAAATATTGGTTAAAACATTTAATCTTCCTCTGTGAGCCATTCCTAAAACAACCTCATCAACTCCTAACTGAGAAGACCTTGAAATCAACTGATCCAAAGCAGGAATAAGTGATTCACCACCTTCTAATGAGAATCTTTTCTGACCTACAAATTTTGTATGAAGATAATTTTCAAACGCTACAGCCTGATTTAATTTAAGTAAAATCTCGGTTTTTTCGTTGGCATTGAGGTTTGGATGATTTTCATTCACCTGAAGCCACTGCTTGATAAATTCTTTCTCCTCAACATTATTGATATACGTATATTCTACGCCGATTGAGTCACAGTAAATATTTTCAAGATGGGTAATCAACTCCTGAAGAGTGGCAGGACCTTTCATCCCTGTTTCTGTAGCACAGTTGAATTTGGTATTCAAATCTGACTGAGAAAGACCGAAGTTTTCTATATCTAAAGTTGGTGTATAATGCCTTCTCTCACGGACAGGGTTGGTTTTTGTAAACAAGTGGCCTCTCGTTCTGTAAGCTTCGATAAGATTTACCACCTTAAATTCCTTCTTGATATGCTCAGGAACTTCACCATTAGCTGCTGCCTGAGAAATCTGCTGTACGGCAGGTGCAGAATTTACAGAATTCTGTACAATCTGAATACTGTCGTCATCGCTGTAGTTCTCTAATGCAAAATCAAAGCCTTGAAAAAAGGCCTTCCATGATGGTTCTAAAGAGTCCGGGAATTTTAGGTATTGTTGATATAAATCCTCAATTAACTGAGAATGAGCTGCGTTTAGGAATGAAAATCTGTCCATTATTACAGTTGGTCTATTTATTAAATTTTGTTAGTCGTATTAATCTTCAAATTTAATAAAAAAAACCGACTTTGGGCAGCCTCAAACTATTAAAAAAAACATAAAGGAATGATTTGTATCATATTTATTTATAAACAGATAACGAAAGCTTCATATTGACATCCTGATTCTCTAAAGGCTGCTCTATGAATGTCTGATAAATGTCACCATATCGCATTTCATCCGTTTTTGCTTTTTGCATTAACTGCTGAATTGCTTTTACTCTTCCGGCATAAGTTCCTTTGTAATAAATCACATAATTTTGAGTAGGACTGACGGATCTGAAGCTGAAATTATTGTCGTTAACCCCAAATTTCTTAGACAAAGGAATTCCGAAATAGTAAGAAACTTCATTGTCTTTGTAATTATCCGCATCAGTAATCAGGATCGGGTAACCAAATTCATCATCTTTTTTACCTAAATCCATCGTTACATAATTATACACTTTATTGTAATTCATCACAATATTTCTATACAATGCATCTTTTTTGTTGGAAGTACTCACACTCACTCCCAAAATCATCTTTGCCTCTTCTTTCTCCACCATCAGACTGTCGTATTTTATCGATGCCAGCTGATTGTCTTTTGAGACTTTGTTTCCCAAAACATTTTTAAGATTCACCATACTTTTATCAATATTGTCGGTGAATTTATCTTCGGTCCAGAAATTCTGGGCTCTCGTTAAAACTGATAATTTCGGAGTGTGGACAAACCAGGTAATTTTTGTTTTTTCAGCTGAAACGGCTTGAAATTTAACATCTATTAAAGTGGGATTTTCATCCTCATCTTCAAAAAGCTGATACCTTAAAGTTTTATTCGGATTTTCGTAGCGGATAAACATTTCGCCGCCGTCTTCGCTTTTCGGATCGTTGTAGCTGATCGCACTTCCCTGCCCTTCGTAAGGTGTGTAATAATCGATGGTGATGGTTTTTGAACTCGTAAAGAAATTATTCCATCTTGTGAAATGTTGTAAATTATTAAACTGATTATACACTTTATCTAAAGGAAAATCAATCTCTTTCTCTACCTTGAAACTTTTGCTTTCGTCAACAAAAAAGTACATAGAAGCTGCATAAGCTCCTACAAGCAAAGAAATAATTATGGCTATGATTTTAAAAAAACGCATCACACAAAAGTAATACAAATAAAAAAAGTGACCAATATATTGATCACTCTAGTTTCTATGTTGCTGAAATTATTATCCGATATGAGTTCCGGGCTGCAGAACAGCGCCTTTTTTTACAACGACAATACCGTCCTGTACAGAATGAGTTCCGTAATCTCCGTCTTCCATATGTTTGCCGCCGATTATTCTCACGTTATCACCGATATAACAGTTTTTATCTAAAATTGCTTTTTCGATATAACAGTACTTTCCGATTCCCATATTGGGTTTACCCTGACTGTCATTCATCACAATTTCTTTTGTATTCTGATAAAAGTCGGCACCCATGACATAAGAATTCACAATCGTACTTCCCTTGTCTATCCTCGTTCTGTGACCAATGATTGAGTTTTCAATCTTATCTGCCATAATGATACATCCATCACCAAAAATTGCCTTACTTACATAAGAGCCGTTGATTTTTGAAGGTGGAAGCATTCTCGCTCTTGTATAAATAGGTGAAGACGAAAACAGATTAAACTGTGGGAAATCCTGACAAAGATCTAAGTTGGCTTCGTAAAAAGATTCTATCGTTCCGATATCTGTCCAATATCCTTCATACTGATAGCTTAAAGTGCTGTATTTTCCTATTGAGCTTGGAATAATATCTTTACCGAAATCGTCACCTGCCCCATCTTCAAACATTTTCTTTAAGATAGATTTCGTGAAAATGTAAATTCCCATTGAAGCTAAATACTCTTTACCTTCCATTTTATTTTTCTCTGAAACTTCAGACTGCAAGCCATTGAGAAGATCATAACTTGGTTTTTCAATAAAAGAAGTAATATTTCCTTCATCATCAGATTTCAGAATTCCAAAACCTGTCGCATCTTTCGCATTCACCGGAATTGTAGCAATCGTTACGTCACCACCATTTTCTATATGGAAATCAAGCATTGCAGTAAAATCCATCTGATACAGCTGATCTCCCGAAAGAATCAAGATATATTCATAGTCATATTTTTCTAAATGCTTCATCGATTGACGCACGGCATCGGCAGTTCCCTGAAACCAATTTTCGTTTTCAACATTCTGCTCTGCAGCCAAAATATCTACAAATCCTTTGCTGAAAATATCAAAATGGTAAGAATTTTTGATGTGCGCATTTAACGACGCTGAATTAAACTGAGTCAAAACCAAGATTTTATTTAATCCTGAATTTAAACAGTTTGAAATAGGAATATCCACCAATCTGTACTTTCCGGCGATAGGAACAGCGGGTTTTGATCTTGAATAAGTTAATGGGAAAAGCCTTGTACCTCTACCTCCTCCCAAAACAATTGAAATAACACTTGGATTCATAAATTTATTTGTGGTTTATCTTATTATTAGTATACTTTTTTGACTTGTCTGATTTATTTTTATTTATTCTCCGAAGCAGCAACTTCAGTCTCAAGCTTACTTATCGCAGTCTGAAATTTAATCTTTTCATTTCTAGCAATTCTCAGCCAAAATTCTTTTCTTTTGATCTTTTTTTCAATTTTCTCTTTGTTGTCACTGCTTGCCAGAGAAGTGGTCTGTTCTGCAATTTCAGCTTCGAGTTCTGCTATTTTCTTTTCATTTTTAATCAAAAGTTTATTGAAAAGATTAAGCTCTTTCTGCTTTGGAGCTATAAATTTACTGTGATTTGCAGCCAGAGACAATCCAAACCTTTGCGATTCTCTAGCGGCAGCCATCTGCTGACGTTGTATCAACATTGTATTGTTCATTGACTGATAACTATTCTGAGCAATACCAAATGCTGAAATGATTATAAATGCAACAACTAAAAAAGATTTTATATTTATCAACCGTGAAATTTTAGTTCTTATATAAAGCTAAATATTTTTCCGCAGATTTCTCCCATGCAAAATCAAAATTCATGTTGGAAAGCACCAAATCGTCCATCGCCTTTTTCTGATTGTAAATCGCCAACCCCCGAACCATTGCATGAATAATATCGTCAACTCCCGGATAGGTAAAATTTAATCCCGAACCTCCGGTAGAAATATCTTTAACCGTATCTCTCAATCCGCCAGTGTAGCTTACCACAGGAACCGTTCCGTAACGCATCGCATACATCTGATTAAGACCACAAGGCTCTACCCTTGAAGGCATCAACAAAAAATCTGCCGAAGCGTAGATTTTATGAGATAAATGTTCTTTATATCCAATATCTGTAGCGAAATTTGCGTAAACGTAGTTTAATTCCTTCAATTTATCTTCAATATAAGCATTTCCGGAACCTAAGATAATAATGTTCAAAGCACCATAAGTTTGCTTGATACTTCTCCAGACAACTTCAGGAAGTAAGTCGGCACCTTTTTCTGTGGCAAATCTTCCAATAAAGGCAAATAAAGGTAAATCTGGATTTAAACCATATTCCTTACACAATTTCTGCTTGTTTTTTTTCTTAATTTTAAGAACATTTTTTTTGTTAAAATTAAAATCAAGCATCGGATCGGTTTCGGAATTCCAGACATCGGTATCAATTCCGTTGATGATGCCGTACGCTTTTCCAAATTCGTCACGAACGAGACTCTCCAAACCTTTAAAACTCACAAAAAGCTCTTCTAAATACCCTTCAGAAACCGTTGTAAAGGCTGTGCAACATTTAATCATACTGGCCAAAGGATTAATAAATCCGTTCCAGTCTAGAAGCCCCCATTTATAATGATCAAAACCAGGCATAAAATGAATCATATCCCAACGCATCATCCCCTGATATTCTCCGTTGTGAATGGTACCAATCGTTTTCACTCCTTTTAAAAATTGAAACTCCTGGCAATGTTCGACCATAAAAGGAACTAATCCTGTATGATAATCATGGCAATGCAAAACATCCGGACGAATCTGCATCGCAGTCAGCCAATGCAGAACACCATGCTGAAATGCCAAAAATTGAAAACTCTCATCTTCGTATCCATAAGGATTTTCACGGTCTAAAAGACCAGGAATTTTCACCATAAATAATTCAAACCCCAAAGTGCCTGTCTTTTCTTTCATGACCTGAACCTGGAGCATATTCTGACCCTGGTGAATGAATCCGTCAAAAACAACTTCAAACTCGTGATCGTAGACAAAAGATTTATTGTACCAAGGCATTACCACTTTGGCATCAACATCTTTCATTTTGTTCTGATACTTTGGCAAAGCTCCCACTACGTCAGCCAAACCTCCGACTTTGGCAACGGGATAACATTCTGTGCTAAGGTGATAAATTGTCATTGTTATTTTTTATGCTGTTTTATTCTGTTAAATTTATACGTTCTGTCTTTTTTCATTTTCAAAACAATTCCGGCCAGCGGTGGAAGTTTTAGGAAGATAGACTTCGGTCTGTGCATCCACTCTTCATCTTCTTCTCTGAAAATGGTTGATTCCACTCCACTTCCGTTATATTTTTTATCATCAGAATTGAAAATAACTTCCCATTTTGTTCCGGCATGTACACCGACTTTATAATCAAACGTATTTGGAGTGAGATTTAAAATCACCATCAAAACATCATATTTCTTCTTTCCTTTTCTTAAATAAATTAAAACGGAATTATCGGTATCGTCAGCTTCTACCCATTCAAAACCACTTGGGTTAAATTGATTTTCGTAGAAAGCTGTTTCACTTTTGTATAAATGATTTAAATCTTTCACTAAATTCTGCAAACCTTTATGAATTGGAAAATCTAATAAATGCCAGTCTAAGCTTTGTTTGAAATTCCACTCGCTGGTCTGCCCAAATTCATCACCCATAAAAAGGAGTTTTGCACCCGGATGCGTGAACATATAAACATAAAGTGCCCTTAAATTAGCAAATTTCTGCCATTCATCACCTTTCATTTTATAAATAAGACTCGCTTTCCCGTGTACTACTTCATCGTGGGACAAAGGCATCATATAGTTTTCATTGTACATGTACATTGATGCAAACGTCAGTTTGTGATGATGATGTCTTCTATTCTCGTGCTCTTCTTTAAAATAATCTAATGTATCGTGCATCCAGCCCATCATCCACTTCATTCCAAAACCAACTCCGCCGTCATGAACAGGTTTTGTAAGCAAAGGAAAATCTGAACTTTCTTCAGCAATGGTAATAATACTGTTTCCAAACTCTTTATAAACTGCCGTATTAAATTCCTGGAGAAAAGCTTTTGCTTCAAGATTGACGTTATCTCCGTAAATATTAGGTTCCCATTCGCCTTCATTCCTTGAATAATCTAAATGAAGCATGGAAGTCACCGCATCTACACGCAAACCGTCGGCGTGGTAACGGTCCAGCCAGAACATGGCATTAGAAATCAGAAAAGATTTCACCTCATTTCTTCCATAATTGAAAATATAAGATTTCCAATCGGGATGAAAGCCTTTTCTCGGATCTTCATGCTCGTACAAATAACTTCCGTCAAAACGGTGTAAACCATTGGCATCACCCGGAAAATGTGAAGGAACCCAATCGAGAATAACTCCAATATCATTTTTATGGAGCTCATTGATTAAAAACATTAAATCCTGCGGCGAACCAAAACGTGAAGTTGCCGCAAAAAAACCGGTAATCTGATAGCCCCAACTCGGATCGTAAGGATACTCCATCACAGGCATGAATTCTACGTGTGTAAAACCTATATCTTTGATGTAGGGAACCAGCTTTGCAGCAATATCTGTATAATTCAGAAACGTTTCCGGCGACTCATCATTTCTGCACCATGATGCCAAGTGCATTTCATAAACAGAAATAGGAGATTCTAAGCTGTTGTTTTTCCAGCGTTTTTCCAGCCATTCTTCATCACTCCACTCATACCAATTGGTTGAAACCAAAGAGGCAGCCTGAAGATTTTGCTCCCAGCTTAATGCATAAGGATCACTTTTTTCTAAAATGTTTCCTAAACTTTCAATAGCGTATTTGTACAAAGTTCCCCAGGTCAATCCGGCAATAAAGCCTTCCCAAATCCCAGAACCATCCCAACGTGGGAAAAGGATATGATCTTTGTGATTCCAATTATTAAAATTCCCAATAACGGAAACTTTTTTTGCATTGGGAGCCCAGACCGAAAAGTAAACTCCTTGCACGCCGTCTTTTTGTACAGAATGCGCTCCGAATTTTTCATACAAACGGTAATGCTTACCCTCTTTAAAAAGATAAATATCATGGTCTGTGAAAAGTGTGTAGGTTTTTACCGAATTCATCATAGTGTTTTTTCCGTCATATGGGTCATGAGCAGTGATTATAAAAAAAACCGAAAAAGATTTTATGTTAACAGTTTATCAATAAGTATCGATGACTATCAAATATATAAATATTTCCTTTGCTAAAGACTGTTTTTTATTAAATTTAATTAACTTAAATAAAAAGATTTTTTCTATTTTTATGAGTTTAATATATTTACCTACTTTTTAAACACAAATATGAAGTTCACACTTTACACAAGTGAAGCCGATGAAAGGCCGATATTTATAACCGGAAACTTTAATACCTGGAATCCTAAAGATTCTCGTTACCAACTCACACAGATAGATCCTAATAACTACTACATCGAAATATTTGATGAGTTTCTTCCTGATATTGTAGAATTTAAATTTACAAAAGGCGGCTGGGAAAATGTGGAACTTGATCAGTATGGAAGCATCACTCCAAATAAGAAAGTATTAAAATCTAATGGCGAAGTTTCTCATAGAGTTGAAAAGTGGAGATACAACTGGGGACCTTTTAAACAGGAGTTTTTTCCGATTGTCGAAATTATTTCAGAAGAATTTTATATTCCACAGCTTGACAGACACCGTAAAGTCTGGGCACTTCTTCCTTATGATTATTACGTTTCAGACAAAAGTTATCCGGTGCTTTATCTTCAGGACGCACAAAATTTATTCAACGAAGGAAGCCCGTACGGAAACTGGGAAATTGATAAGAAACTTTCAATTCTTGCAGAATACGGTCGTGGTGATGTGATTATTATTGCTATCGAACATGGAAGCGAAGAAAGAATTAAGGAATATATTTTCGATAATGATAATGTGGCAAACGGTTCTGAAGGGAAAAAATACATCCGTTTTATTACCGACACCTTAAAACCTTTTGTTGACGAACATTACCGCACCAAAAAAGACCGTGACAATACAGGAATTGGTGGAAGTTCATTAGGCGCACTAATCAGTATTTACAGCGGATTTTTATATCCCGAAGTTTACTCTAAATTATTGATTTTCTCTCCGTCACTTTGGGTAGAGCCTAATAACAATTTTCCGATGATGAGCTTCAGAGTTCCTTTTAAAACTAAAATTTATCTCTACGGTGGCGAGCAGGAAGGTTCTAAAATGGTAAAAAGAATACAGGTTTTTGAAAATTATCTGAAAAGATGGGAAAAGAAAAATCTTTTTGATTTTGAATTTAAAACCAACATCAACCCCGAAGGTTCTCACAGCGAATTTTATTGGTCACAGGAATTCCCCAGAGCGATAGAATGGCTTTTTTACAACAACACAGAAAATCCAGTGGAAGTTACGCCACATCAGGACTCTATTAAAAATTAAATTATGAACTTACTCAATAAAAGAAATAAAAATTACGCTCAGGTTTTCGGATTATTCACAGAAGAATTGTGGACAGAAAACAGCAAAAACTACAATAAAAACATTTCAATTCTATTCTCTGGAAAGAGAAATGAAGTTTTCATCGATGCTCAGGAAGAGACAATCACCTATTTTATGGGACTTGGAAAATCTGATCTTCAGAATTTTGAATTTCAGCAGGTGGCGATGAAATTTTCTCAGAGTCAAAAGAAAAATTTCCAAACTGTTCCAACTTTGATTTCGGCTGATTTTATCAATGAAAAACAGTTCGAAGAGTTTGTGAAAGGGCTTTTCCTTGGAACTTACAACTATCCGTTTGAGAAAAACCATCCTTTCTGGAACGAAAAATTTGAGTTTCATTTTGGAAATTTAAGTCAGAAAAAATTAGACGTTATTTTCAGCAGAGCAGATGCGCTTTGCGAAGGACAAACTGCCTGTCAGGATTGGCTTAATAAACCTGCCAATTTCAAAAGGCCAGACACGGTCAATACGTACCTGAAAAATTTAGCTAAAAAAAATCAGCTTAAATACACTGTTTTCAACAGAAAAAAATGTGAAGAATTAGGCTTGGGGGCATTTCTTTCGGTTAACCAGGGAAGTGCTTATGATGCGGCATTTACCATTTTGGAATACAAAACAACTGTAAAAAATGCCAAAACTTTCGGGTTGGTAGGAAAATGTGTCCTTTTTGACACTGGCGGAATCTCCATCAAAGGATCAGACAATATGCATTACATGAAATCTGATATGGGCGGTGCAACAGCAGTGATTGGTGCACTGATTTATGCTTCACAAATGCAGTTACCTGTGAACATTACTGCGATTTTACCCATTACGGATAATGCAGTTTCAGAAAACGCTTATCTTCCGAGCGACGTGATTACAGCATACAACGGTAAAACGATTGAAGTCCTGAACACCGATGCAGAAGGCAGAATGACTCTGGCAGACGGACTTTCTTACATGGCTAAAAACTACAAAACAGATGTTTTAATTGATCTGGCAACGCTCACCGGAAGTTCGGTAAGAATGTTTGGCGATACTTGCGGAGCCCTATTTTCCAATAATGAAGAATTAAAGAATCTTTTGATAAAAACCGGCGACAAAACCAACCAAAGAGTCTGGAATTTACCGCTTTGGGATATCTGGAAAGATGACTTTAAATCTGATGTAGCCGATTTTAAAAATATCTCCATGAAACCTATCGGAGACTGTATTGTTGCTGCAAAATTTTTGGAAGAATTCATTGAAGGACATCCCAATTGGGCACATCTCGATATTGCCGGAGTTGCCTTCGGAAATGTAGGATATGCTAAAGATAAGGCTGCAACAGGCTATGGTGTTCAATTATTAGCCGATTTAATTGAAAATTATCACTAAAAATTAGTTTATTTCGAAATTTCTCTGTATAATTGATTAGTGATTTTCAAATACACATTAATTATTGATTTTTAGCATCAAAACATCAATAAAAAATATATTTTATTTTTGAATATTCATCAAATTTAAAAAAACATTATATGGAGGAGAAAACTATTGTGTGCATTTCGTGCTATTACAAAGGTTACGATTTTATGGACGAGATGAAGAAACTCGGCAATAAAATCATCTTGGTAACATCCGAAAACCTCAAAGAAAAAAATTGGCCTTGGGATGCCATTAATGAGGTTTTCTATATGCCCGAAGTGAAACCGTCTGTCTGGAATCTTGACCATCTGATTCAGGGGTTTTCTCATATTATGAAAACCCGGAAAGTAGATGCCGTCATTGCTTTAGATGATTACGATGTTGAGAAAGCTGCACTCATTCGCGAGACATTCCGTATTCCGGGAATGGGACAGACGACACACCGTTATTTCAGAGATAAATTGGCCATGCGCCAGAAAGCTAAAGATTCGGGAATCAGTGTTCCGGAATTTACTGCTGTTTTTAATGATAATGAAGTAGATATTTTCACCAATAAAGTTCCTGCTCCGTGGGTTCTGAAGCCGAGATCCGAAGCATCAGCATCCGGAATTAAAAAATTGAAAACCAAAGAAGAACTTTGGGAGGCTTTAGAAAAACTGGGTGAAGAGCGTCATTTATTTCTTTTAGAAAGCTTTAAACCGGGCGATGTTTATCATGTTGACAGCTTAACGTTCAATAAAGAGATTGTTTTTACTTCTGCTTCTAAATACCTTGCTCCACCAATGGAAGTTTCTCATGAAGGCGGAGTTTTCAGAACCAAAACTTTAGGAAGATATTCCGATGAATTTAAGGCATTAGATGAAGCCAATACAAAAGTTTTGATGAACTTCGGCTTACTCAACGGTGCCACTCATACAGAATTTATCCGTGGGAAGGAAGATGGGAAATGGTATTTTCTGGAAACATCATCACGAGTTGGCGGTGCGCACATTCCTGATTTGGTAGAAGCTTCAAGCAATATTAATATCTGGCGTGAATGGGCAAAAATTGAAGACGCACTTTTAAGAGGAAAAAATTACGAAGTTTCTAAGCCTACCGGTTATTATTCAGGATTAATTATTGCTCTTATTAAAGATAAAGAACCCGATTACAATCAATTTGAATGTGAAGAAGTCGTAAAATTTATTCCGATCGATTACCATGTAGGAATTGTTTACAAATCAAATGATTCTGATAAAGTTGTAGAAAGACTGGATCGTGCAGCAGAAAAAATTCATGCACATCTTCTCAATATTATTCCACCGAAAGAAAAACCGACAGCGTAACGATTATTTATCATTACATTAATTGAAATTCAGCAACTTATTAATTTTAAATGAATTAATTTGGAGTTTGAGTAATGATTTAATTAAATACGATTTCGACTTAAAAAATTTAAACACAAAAAACTAAAATCTATAGTACATGCCACATATAGAACATACAGATTACTACTCAAACATATTAGGAACCAGCCTTAAAGTAGAGGTTACAGGACATTTCGGTTATCCGATTATTATGTTCCCCACTTCGCAAGGACAATATACACAGAATCATGATTTTCATCTGAACAGCAGCATCAATTGGTTTGTTGAGCAGGGAAAAGTAAAATTATACAATATCCAGACGATTGATGCGTGGAGTTTTTATGACGAAAATATTTCACCACAGCAAAGAATCAGAAATTATGAAAAATATGTACAGTTTCTGATTCAGGAATTTGTACCCTACATTCAGAAACTTCATGGCACTCATCGTGTAGCTTTAGCAGGAGCAAGTTTCGGAGGATATCATGCATCAAATTTTGCATTCAGATTTCCGGATGTGGTTTCTCATTTATTCTCTCTTTCCGGAGCGTTCAGTATCAGGAATTTTATGGACGGATATTCTGACGAGTTGGTTTATTTTAACTGTCCGAGAGAGTTTGTAAAAAATGATGAAGCCTGGAAATACAAACATATGCATATCGTTTTGAGCACATCAGATGAAGACATCTGCAAAGACAAAAACATCGAAATGTCGAGCATTCTGCGTTCAAAAGGGATCGATTTTTGGTATGACGAGAAAAGATGGATCAATCACGATTGGCCGCTTTGGAGAATGGCTTTCCCAACCTTTATCGGAAGATTTTTTTCTTAAAATTTAAACAATTCAAATAGTAATAGTAAATCATTAAAAAGACAAATTATGGCAAAAAAAGTAGGAATTTTATTCGGGATGGAAGATACATTTCCTTGGGCGTTTATCGACAAAGTAAATGAGTTAGGAAAAGGAGAAATTGTAGCTGAGGCGGTGACGATTGATAAATTGGAGCAAGGCGCAGATTACGGTTATGCGGTAATTATTGACAGAATTTCCCAAGACGTTCCTTTTTACAGAGCTTATCTAAAAAATGCAGCATTGAACGGAACTTACGTCATCAACAACCCATTTTGGTGGAGTGCAGACGAAAAGTTTTTCAATAATGCCTTGATGTCTAAATTGGGAATTCCGTTGCCCAATACCGTTTTGCTGCCTTCTCATGAAAGACCGACGGATACTACAGAAACATCATTCAGAAACCTGAAATTCCCTCACGATTGGGACTATATTTTTAATTACGTTGGCTTTCCGGCTTATATGAAACCTCACGATGGCGGTGGCTGGAAAAGTGTTTACAGAGTAGAAAGTCCTGAAGATCTTTGGGATAAATTATCAGAAACTGAGCAGCTGGTGATGATGGTTCAGGAAGAAATTGTATTTCAGGACTATTACAGAGTATATTGTTTAGGTCAGAAATACGTTCACATTATGCCTTACGAGCCAAGAAATCCGCATCACTTAAGGTATGCAACAACTCATCAAACTGAAGGTAAAGAATTAGAAAAATTATTAAAGGTAATTCATGATTATACCATCAAGATGAATGAAGCTTTGGGATATGATTTCAACACCGTAGAATTTGCCGTAAGAGACGGAATTCCTTACGCAATCGACTTCTGTAATCCCGCACCGGATGCTGACAGAAACTCTGTAGGTGAAGAAAACTTTGCATGGATTGTAGAGCATTCAGCAAAATTGGCAATCGAAAAAGCAAAAGAATATGTTCCGGGAAAACAAAATATCTCTTGGGGAACTTTCGTAAAAGATTCAGTAAAATAAAACCATACAAAACACAAATAAAAAATGCATCAGTTTACAATTGGTATTGAAGAAGAATATCAGATCATCGATTTAGAAAGCAGAGATTTGGTTTCGCATGTTTCAAAAATCATCGAAGGCGGCAAGGCGGTTTTAAGTGAAAACTTAAAGCACGAAATGCATGAATCGATGATTGAAATGGAAACCGGAATTTGCCAGAACATCCAGGAAGCTCAGGCAGAATTGACGAATCTCAGAAGACACCTCATCAAGACAGCGCATGAGCAGGGATTACGTGTTTCGGGAGGCGGAACACACCCGTTCTCGAATTGGGAACACAACACGATTACCAACGGTGAACGTTATAACAAAATTGTAGACGATATGGGTGATGTTGCCCGTGGAAATCTAATTTTCGGTCTGCATGTTCACATCGGGATTCCGAATCGTGAAGAAGGAGTGAGAATTCAAAATGTGATGCGTTATTTTTTACCGCACGTGTATGCTCTTTCAGTAAATTCTCCTTTTTGGATTGGTAGAAATACCGGGTTCAGATCTTACAGACAAGAGATTTTTGTTAAATTTCCAAGAACAGGAATCCCGAGTTATTTCAATTCTTTGGCAGAATTTGACAGCTATGTTGATCTTTTGGTAAAAACCGGAACGATTGACAATGCGAAAAAAATCTGGTGGGATCTGCGTGTTCACCCATTCTACCCTACCATTGAATTCAGAATTTGCGATATGCCTTTGAGAATTGATGAAACGGTTTGTCTTGCAGCAATTATGCAAAGTTTAGTAGCAAAAATTTACAAACTGCATCAGCAGAATTTAAGTTTCAGAAGCTACAGAAGATTATTGCTGAATGAAAATAAATGGCGTGCTTCAAGAGACGGAATTCATTCTCAGTTAATTGATTTTGGGAAAGAAGAATCTGTTCCTTACCCTGATTTGTTGAAAGAATTGCTTGAATTCATTGATGATGTAGTAGACGATTTAGGATGCAGAAAAGAAGTGGAATATGCATGGAAGATTTTGGAAAACGGAACCGGTGCAGACCGCCAACTTGCGGTGTACAAAGAAACCGGAGATCTGAAGAAAGTCGTTGATTATATGATCTCTGAAACAGAATACGGGATCACACACAGCCAACCTGCTATATAATATTTTTAATAACTTTGCATAAAATATGAAGTTATGAGAGATGTAAGAATTGCTTTGCTCGACATGAATAATAATCATGTGAATCAGGGATTTAAAAATATTAAAGAAATTTCTGAGGCTTTCAAGCAGCAGTCTGAAGAAAATATCAGTATTGAAGTTTTTGATGTCCGTTTTAAAAATGAAATTCCAAATATAGAAGATTTTGACATCTTCATTTCATCCGGTGGTCCGGGAAACCCGCATCGTGAAGGATTTGAATGGGAAGAGAAATTTGCTCAGCTTTTAGATTCAGTATATCAGCATAATCAGGAAAGTGAGGCGAAAAAATATTTGTTTTTAATTTGTCATTCTTTCCAATTGGCGAGTATTCATTGGGATTTGGGAAATATCTGCAAAAGAAAATCTTATTCTTTTGGAGTGATGCCTATCCATAAAAGTGAAGAAGGTGAGCAGGAATTTTTATTTAAAAATCTTCCAGATCCTTTCTACGCAGTAGATTCCAGAGCTTATCAGTTTATTGAGCCTAATGTTGAACGTTTCGAAGAATTGCGAATGAAGATTGTGGCGATTGAGAAATTCCGTCCGCATATCAATTTAGAAAGAGCTGTTATGGCGATTCGTTTTTCGGATGAGATTTTCGGAACGCAGTTTCATCCTGAAGCCAATCCGGCAGGCATGATTGAAAATCTTAAAGACGAAAAAAATAAAGAAGCCATGATTGAAAATTTCGGAATGGAAAAATATCTCGAAACAGTAGACAGAATGGATGACGAAGATAAAATCATGTTGACACAGGCTCAGATATTACCAAGATTTTTGAGGTTAGCAAAAAAAAACATTTTGAGAGAAATTGAGACAATGGCTTAAATTTCATTAAAATAAATTAATAATAAAAATCGAGCACAAACTGCTCGATTTTTTAAAATCACAAAGAAAAAGAATATGATTCCAAAATACAGAAAACAGTTTAATCAGGAGTTTAGTCAGGAGAAATATGAAGACTTTAAAGAAATTCTAAAAGAAAAAAGCGGATTACTCCCTGCCTTCAGGCTTTCTGAAAGCCCGATGTTTCTTACCAATGAATTCAAAGACAAACTGATTGATGCCAGTGAAAGCATTATCGATCAAATCAAAGCTTTGCCAGCGGGAACTTTAGAAAAAGCGATACCAGAAAACTGCAAAGTTCCCAACGACACAGCACAACCTCATTTTTTCACTATCGATTTTGGAATCTGCAGAAGTGAAAATGGAGAAATAGAACCTCAGCTTATCGAATTACAGGCCTTCCCTTCACTGTACGCTTTTCAGAAAGTGTTTGAGGATACTTTTTCTGAGATGTATCCTTTTTTAAATGAAATTAAAAGTAAAATTCCTCAGGAAGAATTTCAAAATCATTTAAAAGAACTCATTGTCGGCGATGAAAATCCCGAAAACGTCATCCTACTCGAAATTTATCCTGAAAAGCAAAAAACGGCAATAGATTTTGCTTTAACTGAAAAGTTGTTGGGAATAAAAACGGTTTGCCTGACTAAAGTAAAAAAGGAAGGCAAGAAATTATTTTACGAAAATGACGGTCAGAAAATTCAGATTAAAAGAATTTACAACCGTGTGATTTTTGACGAATTAGACCGAATTCCAGACCTGAAACTTGAATTTGATTTCCGTGAAGAAGCAGATGTAAAGTGGATTACGCATCCGAATTGGTTTTTCAAAATTTCAAAATTCCTGTTGCCGATGCTGAAACATCAATTCGTTCCAAAAAGTTATTTTCTACATGAATTTCCTGAAAGTGAAAATCTTGAAAATTTCGTTTTGAAACCTTTATTTTCTTTTGCAGGAAGCGGAGTCAATTTAAATCCGACAAAAGAAATTACAGATGCGATTGATGATAAAGAGAATTATATTTTGCAGCGAAAAGTAGTTTACGAGCCTATTTTTGAAGATATCAACGGAGAATTCTCAAAAGCTGAAATCCGTTTGCTTTATATTTGGAGAGAGCAGGATGAACGTCCGATTTTGCTGGAAAATTTGGGAAGAATGACAAAAGCTGCAATGGTGAATGTAGATTTCAATAAGAAAGATGCCATCTGGATTGGAAGTTCTAATGCGTTTTTTGCGGAATAAAATAAAAAAACCTCAGAAATTTCTGAGGTTTTATGCTATTAGATTTCGGCGGCATCTTCGATGCCGCCGAAACTTTTAAACCTAAATTCTTTATTAAATTTTACCATCCTCAAGCAGTTCTTTCGACTGATATTCTTGCACCAGATCAATGGCATTAGAAATAACATCACTCAAAGCAGTAATAAAAGTACCTTCTTCAGCCATTCCCATTGCGTGCTTCAGCGCATCAATTTCTTTTGGAATCGTCTCATAGCTTACATCTCTTCCAGAATCCTGCATTCCGTCGATAATCAAACCATTAATTTCTTCCTCAGTTCTTCCTCTCAGGTGTTTTTCATTTCTTATAATGATATGATCAAACATTCTACCAGCAATTTTTCCGCATAATCTGATATCCTCATCACGACGATCTCCTACACCGGAAATAATTCCTATTTTCTTGGTAGACTCTACATTTTTAAGATAATCTTCTATTGCTTCATATCCCGCAGGGTTGTGTGCAAAATCAATGAGAACTTTAAAGTTTTTAAAATTAAAAACATTCAGCCTTCCCGGAGTCAACTGCGCACTTGGAATAAATGTACGAAGGGAATTTGAAATATCCTCAATACCGAAGCCATAAAGATAACATGCTAAACTTGCAGCCAATACGTTATCGATCATGAATTTCGCCTTTCCTTCCATCGTAATCGGGAAATCTTTTACCTTTCCGATTCTGATTTTCCAGTCACCTTTTTTAATGGTTACATATCCTTCTTCATAGACGCATGTGGTACGGCCTTCTTTAGCAAATTTTTTGATATGTTCGTTATTTTCATCTAAGCTGAAAATAGCGACATTACTCGGTAAATCATTGATGATTCGCATAGAATATTCATCCATTGCGTTGAGTACGCTCCACCCATTTTTCTTTACGCTGTCAAGAACTACCCTTTTTACTTTCGTTAGATCTTTCAGATTGTGAATATCATTTAAACCTAAATGATCTTCTTTAATATTGGTTAAAACTCCGATATCACATTGAGAAAATCCTAAACCGGAGCGGAGAATTCCACCTCTTGCTGTTTCTAAAACCGCAAATTCTACTGTAGGATCTTTTAATATAAATTCAGCAGAAATAGGACCTGTAGTATCACCTTTCGTCAGCATCGTATTCTGAATGTAAATACCGTCTGATGTGGTGAAACCAACTCTATATCCATTATTTTTAACAATATGAGAAATCAGTCTTGTCGTCGTAGTTTTACCATTGGTTCCTGTCACTGCAATGATTGGAATTGTAAACTGCTTTCCTTGAGGATAGAGCATATCTACAACCGGCGCAGCGACGTTTCTTGGAAGACCTTCGCTTGGCGCTAAGTGCATTCTGAAACCTGGAGCGGCATTAACTTCAATGATGGCTCCGCCACTTTCCTTTAAAGGCTGGGTAAGGTTTTCTGCCATAATATCAATTCCGCAGACATCTAAGCCGATAATTTTTGAAATCCTTTCTGCCATCGTGATGTTTTCAGGATGTACCATGTCTGTCACATCAATAGAAGTTCCGCCTGTAGAAAGGTTCGCAGTCGACTTTAAATAAACAACTTCACCTCTTTGAGGAATTGTTTCCAAAGTGTAGTTAAGTTTATCTAAAAGCTCTGACGTATCTTTATCTACAGCAATTTCGGTAAGCACATTTTCATGTCCGTAACCTCTTCTCGGATCTTGATTTTCTTTGTCAATGAGTTGCTGAAGATTCATTTCGCCATCTCCAACCACATGCGCAGGAACACGTCTTGCTGCAGCAACCATTTTATTATTGATTACTAAAACCCTGAAATCGTAACCTGTAATATATTTTTCAACAATTACTTTGTTTGAATATTTCTGAGCATGTTCTAAACCGATTTTTGCAACTTCCCAATCGTTTACATTGATAGAAGATCCTTTTCCGTGATTACCATCCAGAGGCTTAATCACCACTGGATATTCAATCTTCCTGATCACACTTTGTAACTGTTCTTCATTGGTCACCAAGTCACCAATCGGAACCGGAATTGCTGCATCATGCAACATTCTTTTAGTCAGTTCTTTATTGCATGCAATATCTACAGCAATTGAACTTGTATTTCCGGTAATGGTTGCCTGAAATCTCTGTTGATTAACACCATAACCCAACTGTACTAAAGAATTTGTTCCCAATCTGATCCATGGAATTTTTCTTGAAACAGCTTCTTGTACAATACTTCCTGTAGATGGACCTAAACGTACACGCTCTCTGATTTCTTTTAGTCTTTGAATACAGGCATTAATATCATATTCATCTCCATTAATTAATGCATGGGCAATCTCTACAGCCTGTTCTGCAGCATAAATTCCTGTATTTTCTTCAATATAATCAAATACTACATTATAAATTCCCGGAGACTTTGTTTCACGCGTTCTCCCGAATCCACATTCCATTCCCGCAAGAGTCTGAATTTCTAAAGCGATGTGTTCAATCACATGCCCCATCCATGTTCCTGTTTCTACACGGTGAAAAAAACCACCATGTGTACCTTCGGAACATCTGTGCGTGATGAGTGACGGAATCAGTTTTTCTATTCTTTCACGGAAGCCTTCGATTTTATTGGTAGGAAAATTTTCCAGCTCTTCAAGATCCAAACGCATCTGTATCAGCTTCTTTCTTCTAATACTCCAAATATTAGGACCCCTTAAAGCTTGTATTTTCTCAATTTTCATATTTTAGTGACGTAATTTATATTAATAAAAATATCTTTTAAAATCAAAGATAATGCAAAACCTTAACAAAAACTACAGGCTAATTAAAGATTTATTAAAAAAGTTTATGTTTTGTAATCAATTTAGAATCAAAGCAAATATGTTAAAAAACTCTCATAATTTCGTCAACCATTAATAATTTTCTAACTTTGTGGGATATGAAACCTGTTGGAAAATTAATTATTATCGGTGGAGCTGTTAATAAAGGCAGTTTCTCTGAAACCGATTACGATCAGAACATTGAAAAAAATCTCAACTTTTTTGAAAGAGGAATTTTAAGGAAAATCATTACTGAATCTAAGAATAAGGAAAACTCAATTATTGAAGTAATCACTACAGCATCCCAAATCCCTCAAATTGTAGGTGCAGAATATAAAAAAGCTTTTGAATTTTTAGGAGCAAAAAACGTTAACATTCTTGATATTCACAACCGTGAAGAGGCAAACTCTGATGCCATAGTTGCCAGAGCAAATGCTGCAGATGTTGTGATGTTCACAGGTGGTGATCAATTACGATTAACTTCTATTCTTGGCGGAACAAGATTTCACGATACCATTTTACTGAAATATATGGAGCAGGATTTTATCTACTCCGGAACTTCTGCCGGTGCAGCTGCCGCTTCTGAGAACATGATTTATCAGGGAAGCAGCTCTGAAGCTTTGTTAAAAGGTGAAATAAAAACTACACAGGGTTTAGGATTAATCGATAACGTCATTGTTGATACCCACTTTGTACAGCGTGGCAGAATCGGACGACTTTTTCAGGCTGTAGTCAATAATCCGAGAACTTTAGGAATCGGTTTAGGTGAAGATACAGGATTGTTTATTCACAACGACACAATGACAGCAGTCGGTTCAGGACTTGTGATTATTGTTGACGGAAGATTTATTAAGGATACCAATCTTACCAATATCAATTTGGGAGAGCCTATTTCCATTGATAATTTAACGGTTCACGTCATGTCAATGAATGACCATTATGATTTAACGACGAGGAAATTAACGATAGAAAATTCTCAGTTTAACCCGATCCCACAAACATAAATCATGGATGATCATTGATGAGTAATAAATGATTTTAATTTTATTATAAATCATCAATTATCTCTGATCAATCATATTTCATCAACCATCAATTATATTCTATGAAAATCATCATCCACGGAGGTTTTTTCTCTGAAAGTGACCAAAGCCACGAGGTGAAAGTTGCGAAACAAAACTCTTTGAAAGAAATTGCCAAAAAAGCGCATCAATATTTAGAAAATCACTCAGCTTTTGAAACAGTTGCGTATGCAGTTTCTCTTTTGGAAGATGATGAATTATACAATGCAGGAATCGGCTCGCAAATTCAAAGTGACGGAATTATCCGAATGAGTGCCGCAATTATGGATGGTGAAACTCAGAAGATGAGCGGGGTCATCAATATTCAGGATGTGAAAAACCCGATTTTTGTAGCCAAAGATTTAATGAAAGAAGATGATCGTGTTTTAGGTGGAAGCGGTGCAAAAAAATACGCTTCTGAACATGGTTTTGAAAACTTTTCAACTGAAATTTCTCAACGAAGAAAGGAATACGAAGCCAAACTCAACTACGGCGGAAAAGGTACTGTAGGCTGTGTTGCTATTGATAAAGATGGAAAATTAGCAGTTGCTACATCCACCGGAGGAAAAGGTTTTGAAATCCCGGGAAGGATTTCTGATTCTGCCACTGTAGCCGGAAATTATGCCAATGAATTTTGTGCGGTAAGCTGTACAGGAGTTGGTGAAGATATTGTAAGCAATGCCACTGCAACAAAAATCGTAACGAGAGTGACAGACGGAATGAATCTCGAAGAAGCTTTCAAAAAAACTTTTGCAGAATTAAAAACATTAGACGGCTTCGCAGGTGCGATTGCTATTGATAAAGACGGTAATTTCTATCATCAGGATTCATATCCTACGATGGTTTTCGCTAGTTTTGACGGAGAAAATTTTGAAATCTTTAATTAAATTTTAACATATTTTTATCAAACCCCATTATTTTTTGGCACGTATTTTACATACTTAGTTGTATAACAATTTAATATAACTTTTAAAATCAGAAATCATGGGAAATAAGACAAACGGATTATTAGCATTACTAGGAATTGGAGCTCTTGCATATTGGAAATACAAAAAATCTACTCCCGAAGAGCAGCAAGCTGTAAAAGATAAAATCAACAGCGCAAAAGAGAACCTTAACAAATGGGGTAACGATCTGAAAACAAAAGCAAACGATGTTGCTTCACAAGCTCAAAGTAAATTTGACGAAGCTAAATCTAAAGTTGAAGATACTGCTTCAAATATCTAACATAGATAACAATTTTAATATTATTACATTCATATAAAAAGAAGTCATCATTACGATGACTTCTTTTTTGCTTTTATGGCATAAACCATCGGGATTTTATTTCCAAATTTTGTAATCCTCCATTTTCCTTTTTCAAATTCTTCAACATGCCTGAAACACGAATATGGTGACCAATCGAATTCTCTGAAATTTTCTAAAACTAAATTTTTATTGATTAAATTCTGTAAAACATCAGACAAAGGGTGATTCCAGGAAATATAATCCTGAACGATGTCTGCCGCTGTATCTGCATATGTTCCTTCTGAGGTTTCTACAATCGGTTTTTCATTAAAATAATTATAAGCTACTCCATCAAAATCATCATCATACATCCAAACCACAGGATGAAATTCTGCCATGACAAACTCACCTTCAGGTTTTAAAAAATGACTGACGACATTTGCCCATTGGTATAAATCCGGCAGCCAGCCAATCGTTCCGTAGCTCGTAAAAACGATATCAAACTTTTCGTTCAAAACATTCGGAAGATTGTAGACATCTGTGCAGATAAACTTAGTATCAGTTTCGCATTGCTTTGCTAAATTTTTCGCTGCTGCAATCGCTTTATCCGATAAATCGACTCCTGTTACTTTCGCACCCATTCTGGAAAGTGAAATAGAATCTTGCCCGAAATGACACTGCAAATGCAAAATATTTTTTCCTTTTACATCTCCCAATAAATCTAATTCGATAGAATTAAGAGAATTTCTTCCTTTTAAAAATTCGTCTACAAAATAAAAGTCAGATTCGAGATGAGGTTCTACTCTGGCATTCCAAGAATTTTTGTTGATATCTAAATAATTTTCCATTTGTTTTTCTTTTGTGTAAATATAATTTTTTTTCGAAAAAGAATTTAAATACGGTTTCGTTTAAAATGATACTGACAAAGCATTTATATTGCGGTATAATTACGAATACAATATCATCATAATACAAATACACAAGTGATGAAAAATATACTTTTAATTTTACTAACTGTTGTATTGAGTCTGAGCAGAACTTCAGTAAAATATTCTGATGTCTATCTCTTCGACAGCAATAGCGTAAAAAAGTATCATTATACCAAAAACTGTCGTGGATTGTCCAACTGCAAACATGAGATTATTAAAGTACCCCTTAAAAAAGCGCAGACTTTAGGAAAAACACTTTTCAGTTGGAGTATTGATCACTGGTTTTTTTATTCTGACGAGCAAAAATATAATGGTTACCAAGAGAAGCCCATGGTAATAATGAAATGAGCAAAACCAACAACATAAAATTAGACTTGTCATGGTATTCTTTAACTTGGTAAATATACTCATCATATTTATCTAAGTAAAACACCCCAATTACCGACCGCACGGGGAAATGTTCACAAACTCCAGAACTCAGTTTTACAGAATAAACTTTGTCTTTTACATTAATTGTTATGGTGGATGAAGATCTGCGTGAATAACTACACTTTTGGGATATTACAACATGGGAACTCTTCGTACCGTTCTCAATTGTTTCATGATACTTTTGGTCTAAATAGCATCCATATATAAACATAATAATCACCATTCCGATGAAGAAAAGGTAATTATTGCTGTAATATTTTTTACGGTTTATTTTCAAAAAGATTATCCTAAAAACTCTTCCAAAGAAACCGTTTTCTGTTCCCCGGCTTTCAGATTTTTGAAGGTTACCGTTCTGTTTTTAATTTCTTCCTCTCCTAAGAAAACAAGATTTTTAATTCCTTTCTTCTCAGCGTAAGTGAATTGCTTATTGATTTTTGCGCTTTCGGGATACAGTTCTGCAGAAATTCCTTTTTCTCTTAACTGAATGATTAATTTTAAAGCTTCGATTGTTTCTTCACCCCCAAAATTAGCAAACAGATATTCTACATTTGACGCAGCTTCTTCAGGGAAAAGGTTTAATTCTTCCATCACGAGATAAATTCGGTCTAAACCAAAAGAAATTCCAATTCCGGGAACATTTTTCACTCCAAAAACTTCAGTCAGATTATCATATCTTCCTCCGCCACCGATAGATCCCATTTGAGCTTCGTCGGCTTTCACCTCGAAAATTGCTCCGGTGTAATAATCTAAACCACGCGCTAAAGTAATATCAAAAACTAAATTCTGAATACCAACTCCTAAATTTAAAGACTGAGTGATGACAAATTCCAGTTCTTCAACACCTTCCAAACCGATTTCGTTTCCAACAAATTTTTCTTTTAACTGAAGAAGGTTTTCTAAAGCATCGTTTGATTGAGTGAAAAGGAAATCCAGCTTATCAATTGATTCCTGAGAAATATTTTTTTCTAAGAGTTCCTTCACTACTCCATCTTTTCCTATTTTATCAAGCTTATCTAAGGCAACGGTGAAGTCAATCAGTTTATTTGTAATTCCTGCATACTCTGCCAAACCTGAAAGAATTTTTCGGTTGTTAATGTGAATCGTAACTGAAGTTCTTAATTCTGCAAAAGATTTAAGATACAATTGCACCAACTCAACTTCCTGCCAAAGGCTTTCGCTTCCCACCACATCAGCATCACATTGATAAAACTCTCTGAATCTTCCTTTTTGGGGACGGTCTGCCCTCCAAACCGGCTGAATTTGAAAACGTTTGTATGGGAAAGTTAATTTCCCGTGATTCATCGCAACAAATCTTGCGAAAGGAACTGTTAAATCGTAACGAAGAGCTTTGTCAGTAAGGCTTTCAGCACTGAAAGGTTTGTCTAAAGCTTTCTGAAAATCATTCAACATCTGAGTTTTTTTCTCATCTTTCGCTTCATTGATGCTTGAATTTAAAATTTTAAAAATCAAACGGTCTCCTTCTTCTCCATACTTCCCTGTCAAAGTAGAAAGGTTTTCAAAACTTGGTGTTTCCAAAGGCTGAAAACCAAAAAGTTCGAAATTTTTCTGTAATATATTGATGATGTATTTTCTTCTTGAAACTTCTAATGAGGTAAAATCTCTCGTTCCTTTTGCTAAGCTTGGCTTCATTATGATGAATGATAATTGATGGTTGATAAATGATAATGTGCAAAAATAAGGAATTGAAAGGACTTTTAAATCAATAAAAAAGCCGGAGATTATATTTCCCCGACCTCTCATTTAATCATTGTGTTTTGGTGTTTTTATTAAACAGTTTCCAGGATTTCTAAAATCTCTTCACCATAATTTTCAATCTTATGTTTTCCGAAACCTTTAATGTCCAACAGTTCTTCTTTTTTCGCAGGTTTGTATTTTGCCACAGAAACAAGCTCTTTATTGGTCGCAATAAAATAAGACGGAAGATTCTGTTCTTTTGCTTTTTCTGAACGCCAGATTTTCAGGGCATCTAAGATTATTATTTCATCCGGACTCAGCATTTCGTCTTCTGCGGAATACTTGATTGCTTTAGAATCTTTTACACTGTTCTTGTTTACTAAAGATTTTGCTTCATTAAAATACAGTACCACTGACCAGAATTGATCTTCCTGCACAAAAGCAGTTTCTACTTTTACAATATCGTGATGCTCTAAGAAATCATCAATCATTCTCTGATCATCGTGCAGAAACTCTTCTGCAATTCTCACTTTTAAAACTTTGATCTGCATCATTTGTGATTTTAGAATTCAACAGTTACTTTCCGCCAAGAAGCAAAATTTCTTCCACTCTTATTTCGGTAATATATCTTTTCACGCCGTCTTTATCGTCATACGATCTGTAGGTAAGTTTTCCTTCGATGGCAATCTCTTTTCCCTTAGGAACATACTTTTGGAGTATCTCAGCTGTTTTGCCAAATGCCACCAAACTGTGCCATTGTGTTTCTTCTACTTTTTCACCTTTCGCATTGGTGTAATGATCATTGGTAGCTAAAGATACCGATGCTTTTGTACCTCCGTTTTCGAAGTTTACTGTTTCAACTTCTTTTCCTGTAAAACCAATTAAGGTTACTTTGTTTCTTAGTGACATAACTTTTATATTTTAAGATTAGTAAATTAGATAAGAGACGTTCACTGCTTTCTCAAATCTCTGTTGCAAAGATTCATCAGGTTTGAAAATTTATTCGGTTTAAAATTATTTAAATTCGTTTGTAGTCGTTTGAAAATGGATATAATTCAATAAAAGCGTTCAGAAAGCGCATATTTAAAGGAAAATTAATTATGTGAAAAATTTCGTTTTTTTTTAAGTTGTTTGATGATTGATTCCATTTTGTATCTTTGAGAGTTAGCCACAGTTATAGAAAATCTAACAAAAATGACAACTTTCCCAATAATAGCTTCAACAGTATCACAAATAGAATTAGGTAAATTTATTACTGAAAAATATCCGTTAAAAGATTGTTTTGATTGTAAACTTTTCAGAACCGGAGTCAATCACACTTATTTTCTGTTAGGTACTCATACAAAATATGTTGTCAGAGTTTACTGTTATAATTGGAGAACCAAAGTTGAAATTCAACAGGAATTAGAACTTTTAAACTTACTTAAAAACAATAATCTTTCAGTTTCATTTCCTATTCCTGATGAAGAAGGAAATCTAATTCAAGAAATAAATGCGCCGGAAGGATTACGATATGTAGTGCTTTTTACATTTGCAGAAGGAGAAAAAATGCGATTCATGACAAATGAAACCTGCTTTGCAATTGGTTCAATGATGGCAAAGATTCACAATATAACTGCAAACAAAAAAATCGATAGGGTAAACTACAATTCTGATATTCTTTTAAACAAAGCTTGTGAAAATCTCAACTTATTTTTTTCTGACGATTTAAATGAAATGAAATATCTCAAGCAAATCAGCTCTAAAATGTCTAAAAATTTTGAAGATAGTAACCTATTAGAAAATCAAAAAGGAATAGTTCATCTCGATATTTGGTATGATAATTTGAGTGTAAATAAGGAATGCGAGATTACAATTTTTGATTTTGATAATTGTGGAAATGGATTTCTGATTCTGGATGTCGCTTATTTTTGTAAACAACTATTTTTAATTGAATCTGATAAGAACGAATATGAAATAAAAGTTGAAAGTTTTCTAAACGGCTATAGAAAAGAAAGAAGTCTATCTGAAAAAGAATTGAAATTAATTCCAGAAGCGGGAGCATCTATTTTTGTGTTTTATCTTGGCGTTCAGGCTCAAAGATTCGATTGGTCAAATATATTTTTAACAGAAAACTATCTTAAAATGTTTGTTGGAAGAATAAAAAATTGGCTTGAATATTATGAGGCAAAAGAGATTACTCTTACCCAAACTCCCTCCTAAAATTCGCATGCTGCGTCGCTGTAAAATAATCACAAAAAATTTGATACATTTCAGAATCTGTATGCGTTGCCCGAAGTCCTAACTGAAAATAAATTTCCAAAATCTGATGCGATAAGTTTTCTACCAAATTGGTTACAAAACTATGAATTTCTGATTGTTTCTCATTAGAAATGAGTTCAAGATCATTCAGAATATTTTCAATTTCATCGGCAAATTGAAATGATTTTTCCAAATCATCATTGATCATTTTATTAAATAATTTCAAATCAAGATGAGGTCGAATTTTAATCGCTTCCTCCGAAAAATGCGTCGCCATCCCAAGGTAATTGACCAATAAAGTCAAGTCTGCAAAAATCCTAAACGGAATTTTATCTAAAACATCATCCGTAAAAAATTCATCGTATACAAAACTGTAATCTTCAGAAACTTTTGCGTTATTCACTTTAAAAGAATACGTTCCGGTAGCTTTCATGCCCATCGATTTCCAATTGGGAATAATTTCTGCCTGATCTTTAGAAATCACAAATGACCGGATGATTTCAGAACCCGATTCATCCAATAAAGGATTTCCGTTTTCGGTTAACGTAGCATTTAAAGTAAAATGACTTAAGTGTGGCGCTCCCGTTGCAAAATGCCACAATCCGTTGATCATGAAAGTTCCATCATCTTGCTTTTCTGCAGTTCCACCAATCATCCCGCTTCCGCCAAAACAGGTTTTGGGGTTAGCGAAAAGTATTGAAGCAATATTTGGTTTTAAATTTCTCGAAAAAAAATTGGCTCCCGAGCATAAAGTGAGCATCCAGCCCAGACTTCCATCGATTTTTGACCAATCGAACAGAACAGATAGTCCTTCTTTTAACCGAAAGCCCAATCCACCATATTTTTTTGGAACCCAAATCTGAAGCAAACGTTGCTCATGAATACTATTCATTATTCCTTGAGAAACTTCAGACACTCCCAGCATTTCATTTCTGATTTCCTTATGCGAAAGCATTTTCTCTTTTTTTAAAAATTTTTCGCCACTCCAAATATCCGGAGATGGCAACAATGAATAAGAAAGCCGTCAAAACCGCATACAGATACAAATCTTTGTGAACCAACAACGGAATTGCGATAATATTGCTGACATTGAGCAAAATCCAGTTTTCAATTTTTCTTCTCGCCATCAACCACATTCCAGCCCATGCAAAAGCACTTACCAATGAATCTAAAATAGGTACATCAGAATCGGTAAAATGGGTCAGAAAAAACCAGAAAAGACTGAAAGTTCCAACCACGATTCCTGCGGTGATCAGTTTTTCCTGATTGGTTGTTTCAGAAATCACCGTTTCAGATTGTCGTTTTCCGAATTTCCAGTACAGCCAGCCGTAAATACTCATCACCAGATAGTAAAGATTGAGCGTAAACTCCGCATACAATTTTGCGAAAAACATCACATACAACGAAAGTGAAATTCCGGCAATCCCGAAAAGATAATTGTTTGAATTGTTTTTTCGGGCCAATAAAACCTGAAAAATTGAAAAGAAGACCCCCAACCATTCCGGCCAGGTTGTCTTTAGTAAAATTTCCTGCATCAAATTAACTTTTATAAATTAAATGATGAGATGATAAAATCAAATTCCCTACGCCGGCATTATCCGGATCAGGTGTGGAAGATTCCTGGGTATCATCTCAGCCGCAATCGTGCAGCACCCCATTGATGGCGCAAAATTATGTTTTTTTCTGAAATAAAAAATTAAATTACAAAGTTTTTTTAACCGCAAAAGAGACAAAAGAAATGATTTAAAAAAAGTATTTCAAAAGTTAGCAAAATGTTAAAGTTAACTTGTGATCAATATTTTGCCATCTTTTGAAATTCCTAATGCTCAGTAAATCTTTTGCACCTTCTGCGGTAAAACAACAGCCGTTTGTAAACGGATATTTTGTATCTTTAAATTTTAATATCAGAAACTGTGAAGAAGACACTTAGAAGAACTTACCGTGTATCAAAATATGTAATCTATAGAGAAACTCTCGTTGATTATAAAGAACATTTCTGGTCATTTCTCGGCGCATTTTTCGGAATCGGAATTATCGCTTTTCTGCAGTCACAGTATCTATTAGAACAGGAAAATGTTTTCTTAATTGGTTCGTTCGGCGCATCAAGTGTATTGATTTACGGAGCTATTCAAAGTCCGTTGGCACAACCGAGAAATCTTGTCGGTGGTCATGTGATTTCGGCTTTGGTGGGAGTTACCATTTATCAGTTTGTTCCAGATATCTTATGGCTTTCGGCACCTTTGGCAGTAGCATTTTCCATCGTTTTAATGCAGTACACCAAAACGCTTCATCCGCCAGGCGGAGCAACAGCTTTAATTGCGGTGACTTCTCCCGGAAAAATTGCAGATTTAGGATATTGGTATGTACTTTCTCCGGTTTTGTCGGGTTGTATTATTTTGCTTTTGGTTGCTTTATTTTTTAATAATATTACTAAAAACAGAAGCTATCCGACGAGTACGAAATGGAAAAGACTTTTACATAAAAAACACAAACACCCATTGAAAAATTAATTGCTATGGAATGCCTTGAATGTGGCGAAAAAATCATTGGAAGATCAGATAAAAAATTCTGCAATGACGCCTGTAGAAACGCTTACAACAACAAACAGAACAAAGATTCGAGCAATCTGATGCGGAATGTAAATAATAAACTCCGCCGAAATTACCGAATTCTGAGCGATATCAATCTGGAAGGAAAAACTAAAATTGCCAAATCTAAATTGAGTGGCTTAGGTTTTGATTTTAACTATTTTACACAAATTAAAGTTTACAAAAATGGTTCGGAATACAAGTTTATTTACGACCAGGGTTATAAACTTTTAGATGATGATTATATTTTAATTGTTAAGAATTAAAAAAAAACCCAAAATCAATACATGAAAGAAGTCGTATTAATCACCGGAGCCGGCGGATCTGTCGCAAAAGTTTTAGCTAAAAAACTTGAAAATGAATATACTGTTCGGTTTTTAACACGAACCAAAAAGCATGAAAATGATTTTGAATGGAATATTAGAAAAGGAACTATTGACGAAAAAGCCTTTGAAAATATAAGTCACATTATCCATTTAGCAGGAGCAAATATTTCTGAAAAAAGATGGACTGATGAGCGCAAAAAAGAAATTATCTCCAGTCGTGTAGAGTCTGCACAATTGATTTTGAAAACTTTACAACAGAAAAATATTCAACTGAAATCTTTCATTTCGGCATCTGCCGTTGGAATTTACGGAGCGATTACTTCTGAAAAAATCTTTAAAGAAGAAGACGAAAGAGGAAATGATTTCCTTAGTGAAGTTGTTGTTCTTTGGGAAAAAGCTGCAGATGAATTTTCAGAAAAAAACATGGCTGAAAGAGTGGTGAAAATTCGTACATCCATTGTTCTCTCCGAAAAAGAAGGTGCTTTGAAAAAGATGGCTGTTCCCGTGAAATTTGGTATCGGATCGCCTATCGGAACAGGAAGGCAATATATTCCGTGGATTCATATTGATGACCTTTGCTCGGTGTATGAATTTGCATTAAAAGATGAAAATATGAGCGGAGCTTACAACGCTTCTGCTCCTCAGCACACTGACAACGAAAATTTAACAAAAGAAATTGCAGAAGTTTTAAATAAACCTATGTTTATGCCCAATATTCCGGGATTTGTGATGAAGCTAATGTTTGGCGAACTGTCTGTTGCACTGCTCGAAGGCTCAAGAACATCTTCGGAAAAGCTTCAGAATGCAGGTTTTCAGTTTAATTTTCCTGATTTAAAAAATGCTCTGGAAGATCTGCTGAGGAAAAATTAATTTAAATAAATTATATAAACAAGATTGTAAAATCTATGCAAAATACAAACGTTCATATTGAAAAAACTGAAATTCTTTCAGATAATTGGTACACTTTAAAAAAAATCACTTTTAATATTCTAAAAAAAGACGGAACCACGGAAACCCAAAGCCGAGAAGCTTATCACAGAGGAAATGGAGCCGTTATTTTATTATACAACACGACTACAAAAAATGTAATTTTGACGAGACAATTCCGGATGCCAACTTACATCAACGGAAATGCTGACGGAATGCTGATTGAAGCCTGTGCCGGTTTATTGGATAATGACCATCCTGAAGAATGCATCAAACGTGAAACCGAAGAAGAAACCGGATACAAAATATCGAAGGTTGAAAAAGTTTTTGAAGCATATATGTCACCCGGATCTGTCACTGAAATTCTGCATTTTTTTATTGCCGAATATTCAAGCGAAATGAAAATTACCAATGGCGGAGGTCTTGAAGAAGAAGGTGAAGACATCGAAGTTTTGGAAATTGATATTGAAAAAGCGCTTCAAATGATCGACTCCGGAGAGATAAAAGATGCCAAAACCATCATGCTTCTTCAATATGTAAGGCTTAAAAATTTAGTATAGATTATTTAAAAATAAAATTATGAAACTGCAATATTCACTGATTCTTTGTTTATTATTTTCTTTTGCCGTTTTCGCTCAGAAAAAGGATGGATTGAGTACGAAAGATCAGCACGCTGTTGAGCATTTTAAAACTGAATACAAAAAGAAAAATTACAAAAAATTTGAGGGTAAAATCACGACAAAAGATAATCAGGTTCTGTTTGATGACAAGGCGACTTTCATTGATAAATCTGATAAAATTACAGCTTCCATTTTACAGCAAGCTTTGATTTATCCTCAACTGCTGACAGATTATCAAATGCAGAAATTTCTGGATGAAACCACCGATAAAACTCAGAAAAGATTCTTAAAACTGCAAAAAGATCCGAAAGCATCTTTTGATGTGAACAACATTTCTGTGAAAATTTCTGAGTTGCCTTTTTTAAATATAAATGAAAAAGTGAGGAGATTTAGACTGACTACTAAAAATAGAAGTCTGCCCAATCCGATTATTTACTTTTTTGAATTGACGAATTCTAAAGCTTCTAAAAACATGAGTCTTGATGAGTTTTTGAAAGATGCTAAGCTGACGTATTTGGATCAGGAGTAAAATTGATAATGAAGTATTCTAAGAAATTTATACTGCTAATTATTGTTTTAATAACAATCTTTTTATTCGATTTTTTTGAAATTAGACCTATCATAAAACAAATATATTTAGAAAATAATGTTAAGAATTTTAAAGAAAGTTCAATCATTTATAGAATAATTGTAATTACCTTTACTATTTTACTATTCTTTTTTGTACAATTAAAACGACTAGGAATTTCTCAAACCTCTGGTATTCTTATATATGCAGTTTTCTTATGGTTCACCTTATTTTTAACCACAAAAAATATTCCTGACAATATTTTACTTTATATAAATAGTAAAACTGAAAAAGGAAAAATTACGAAAACATATACTGTGGTTAGTAATATGGATCCCAAAGTCTTTTGGTTGGATGAAAAAAGTGCTTCAATTCATTCTGAAACTGAGTTAAGAATTATTGATAATAGGAGAACTTCAAAAAAACTCAAATCAATTTATAAATACAACAATAGAGATACTATAAAAGTTAATTTCAAAAAAGGCTTGATTAAAATTAATTATCTTAATTAAAAAAATAAAATTGAAAGCTATTACTATTATATTGTTGATTTTATTATTTTCTTGTAATCCCAAAAAAGAAAATAATGAAATTGTTAATCTCGATTCTGATCAAATCAAAATTGGTGAAATTGTTCATGACACACTATCAGCTGATAATTTAATCAAAATCAAGCACATACAATCTACCTTTCAGGAAGTTTATCCTTCTACTTTAGAAGAAACTATTAATAATTTTAAAAGAGACCAAAACCCTGATCATGAAATTGCGATATGGCTAGATATGTCGAGCGCATATAAAAAATATTTAATGAGTAAAAATGATAAATTAGATTTACCTAAAAAACGAGAGGTTTTCAAACTCCTACTTTCAAGATCTATGATGCCTTCCAATGAAGCCATATTAAATGCTGAATTAAAAATTCTTGATGAAAATGAAGCGAATAAAGTCTTAAGCTTTTATACAGAAAGTCCCAAACCTATTACGGTTTACAAAAAATAACAAATTAGAATTTCATATCCAAACTATGTGTATTCTTCACTTCTAACACACAAAAAAATTGCTACGCACATTTTCCGATAGAATCGACTAGACTTGTCAGGAAGTTTATAATCATTAGCTAGAGGTCCGTCTAATCGTGGAATTACTAAAAAAACATAAGCTGTAATTCCGGAACAGTAACTTTATGTGAATCCATCCTGACTCTGGTTTGAAAGCCGTACTAGCATAAAAACGGAAAAGGTACTGATTGCAATGGTGAAGGCATCAAAAGAAGTTCCTGTTTTTTAACTGAAAAATCTTATTTCATCTTAATCACCACTTTTCCTTTTGCACGGCCACTTTCTACATACTTTACCGCCTCATTCGTATTTTCAAATGAAAAAACCTTATCGATAACAGGTTTTATTATTCCGGATTCTATGAGTTTTGTTATTTCTGCCAATTGCTTTCCATCCGCTTTCATGAAAAGAAATGAGTAATGAACGTTTTGTTTCTTTGCTGTTTTTCTGACTTTACTGCTCAAGAATTTTGTAGCGAATTTCACATACCAAGGCAAATTAAATTCTTCTGCAAAAACAGGAGTTGGAGGACCTGAAATTGAAATAATTTTACCCAGAGATTTTACGACATTGAAAGATTTTTCCAGAGTTTTATCATCCTGACTATTCAATACAACATCGTAATCAATCAATACATCTTCAAAATTCTGAGTTTTATAATCGATCAGGATATCTGCACCCAATTTTTTTAAGAAATCAAAACTTTTCTCACTGGCTGTTATTGCTACGGTCGCTCCTAAGTATTTCGCCAACTGAATGGCGAAAGTTCCCACTCCACCCGATCCTGCCTGTATAAAAACTTTCTGACCTTTTTGAAGATTAGATTTTTCAACCAAAGCCTGCCAAGCCGTTAAACCCACCAAAGGAATCGAGGCGGCTTCTTCCATCGTCAGGTTTTTTGGCTTTAAAGCAACATCTTTTTCGTTGATAGAAATCAATTCTGCAAAAGTTCCGATGTGAAAGTCGGATGCTCGTGCGTAAATTTCATCACCTACTTTGAAATTTTTTACTCTTGAACCAACTTTTATAATGACTCCGGCAACATCGTGACCTAGTACCAACGGTATTTTGTAAGGTAAAATCAGTTTAAACTCACCACTTTTTATTTTTGAGTCTAAAAGATTGACACTCGCTGCATGAATTTCAACTAAAACATCATCTTCTTCTACAACCGGTACGGGTATGTTGACCAATTGCAATTCGCTTTCCTTTTTGTAACGGCTAATAGTAAATGCTTTCATGTTTTGAGTTTTTATTTTAAAATTTGATTTGCTTTCTTCGGATTTATCAGACCAAAAGCTGTTTTAGGGGAAAATCTTCTGATGACATCAACAAGTTTTGCATCTCCCACACGGATGGTATCTTGGTTTCTCTGTAAGCCTTTGATTAAGCCTTTTACCATTTGTTCTGTAGATATTTTTTTATCATTCCTTTCGGCAGTCATTTCTGTAGCGACAAGTGGTGGGATGAGTTCGAAAATTTTTAAGGTACTTCCTGCAATCTTTAAATGTTCACGCAACGAAATAGTATAAAAAGCGAGTGCCACTTTTGATGAAGAATAAGTCGCTTCAATTAATGACGGAACCATACTTAAGATTGATGTTGTGTTGATAATGGCAGCTTCTCGTTTAGATTTCAGCATTTCCATAAAGGTATTGTTTATTCTGATGACCCCAAAATAATTGACTTCCATTTCATAAGCTGCATTCGCAATATGCTTGTCATTGGCAACACCTAAATTCAAAGGAGAAGCCAAGACGGCGGCATTGTTATACAGAATATCAATTCCACCCAATTGCGAAACTTTATTGAAAAGTGATTTTACATCTTCCTCAGCGGAAACATCGCTTTTGATGGCGATAAGATTGGGAAGTTGCTTTTTTGCGGCATCTAATCTTTCCTGATTCCGTCCTGTGATAATGACTTTGGCTCCGATTTCTGAAAACTGTTTCGCAGCTTCCAGACCAATTCCGGAAGCTCCGCCAGTGATTAAAATTGTTTTTCCTTTTAATTCCATGATTATAATTTAAAAGTTAAACTCTCTGTTATTAAATTTAAAGTGTATTTAAAAAATTTCATAAAAATTAATTTCCCCCGACCCTAAAGGGAGTAATTTTTATGAAATTTTCAAAAGAGAATTTTTCTTATTCTGGATTAAGCTAATTCTTTTGCGAAAAATTGTTTTGAATCTCCTACCGGAACATTGTACTGATTTTTTTCGAGTGCCAAAAATAATTCGTCAGCAACTTTAGAAGGCGGAATTCCGTTGGCGCCACCGATTTCTGCCGAAAATTCTGTATTAACTAAGGGTGGATATATTTCGTAAATCTGAACATTCTCCTGCTCTTCATAAGTTTGTCTTAATGCTTCTGTGTAGCCATGTAGAGCGGCTTTAGATGCGCTGTAAGTGGGCAACATTTTATGACTTCTAAATACGGCAATTGACGAAACGTTGACTACCGCTGCTTCTGTTTTCTGAACTAAATGAGGAAGCATAAGCTCTGTAAAATGGATAATGCTGAAATAATTGGTGTTCATTTCAACCGTTGCTTTTTCGTGTGCGTTTTGAGTTTCATTCAGCAAATAGGCAAACGCTGCTCCTGCATTATTGATGATGATGTTGACTTCGGGATGATTATTTTTCAGATCTTCTGCAATTCTTAATCTATCTGCCTCAATAGAAAGATCGCCCTGAATTGCTACCGCATTATCCAGTTGTTGCAATGCATTCTGAAGACGTTCTTCATTTCTTCCGTTGATGATTATTTTGTTGCCTTCTGCATTCAGTTTTTTTGCAATGGCTAAACCGATTCCGGCACTTCCGCCGCTGATGAATACTGTATTACCTGTTGTTTTCATTTTTTGTTTGTTTAAAATGTTGTGTATTGTTGTTATGGTCCGGTTTGCGACAGGGATTGCAGCGGCATCCTTTTGTGAAACAAAAGATATAGCGGAAAGCCCGCCCGGTCGCCCAAATTACTTTAATTGTTAAGAGTCGGATAGTCTGTATAACCTTTTTCGCCAGGTGTGTAAAAGGTTGCCTGATCAGGTTGATTAAGTGGTGAATCAGTCTTGAAACGCTCTACCAGATCGGGATTGGCAATGAAAGGAGTTCCGAAAGAAACCAAATCTGCATCGCCATCCTGTAAGACTTTTGTGGCAGTTTCTTTGTTGAAACCTCGGTTGATAATGATGGTTCCGTTGTAGATTTTGCGGAAATGTTTCGCGACTTCCTGAATAGCATTTGAATTACCCGAAACGTCTGTAAAAGGCTCTATCAAATGTAAATACGCCAAATCGTAATCATTGAGACGGCTAACAATGTAATTGTAAAGTTCAATCGTTTCATCGTCGATCAAAATCCCCATAATTCCGTTGAGAGAAGGGTTTAAACGAATTGCAACCTTTTTTAAATCTGCAACTTCTTTGATAGCGTCCAGAATTTCAAAAAGAATTTTGGCTCTGTTTTCTATTGAACCACCGTACTCATCGGTGCGGAGATTGGAATTTTTGCTGAAAAACTGCTGAAGCAGATACCCGTTTGCACCGTGGAGCTCTATTCCATCAAAACCGGCTTCAAAAGCATTGAGTACAGCCTGTCTGAAATCATTAACCGTCTCTTTGATATCTTCCGCAGTCATCGGTTGTGGTTCTCCCGATGCCTGAAAGCCTGTTGCTGTAAAGACCTGTACCTGAGGATTGACATTAGACGGAGCTAAAGGCTTTTTGCCGTTGTGCAGATCTGGATGAGAAGACGCACCTGTGTGCCAAAGCTGTGCGAAAATTTTGCCGCCTTCATTGTGAACAGCTTCTGTGGTGAGTTTCCAGCCCTCAATTTGTGCTGAACTGTAAATTGCGGGAACATTGATGACGCCAACCGCTTCAGGACTGATGAAAGTACCTTCTGTAATAATTAAACCTGCGGTAGCTCTCTGTTGATAATACTTAGCGGTTAATTCGGTTGCTTTGTATTCTGGATTATCTGAACGACTTCGGGTAAGCGGCGCCATCACGATACGGTTTTTCAGTTCTAAGTTTTTGCTCTTGTAAGAATCAAAAAGAATGTTTTCCATTGTATTTTAAATTTAATTCGTAAATTTGCTTGCGTTTTGCAAGTACAAATCTATAACATTACTTTCAAAATGCAAGTGTTTTTATTTAATTATTTAAAAATAATTTTATGCCGGGTTCAAAAAAGAGATCAAATTGCCCTATCAGCAGCTCATTAGACGTATGGGGTGACAAATGGTCATTGCTGATTGTGAGAGATTTGATGTTTAAAAAACAAAGTACCTACGGAGATTTTCTAAAATCTGACGAGAAAATAGCGACTAATATTCTGGCTTCACGCCTTTTGATGCTTGAAGAAAATGGCATTATCAGCAAACAGGATCATCCTGACAGCAAAGCAAAAGTTTTATATAAACTCACAGAAAAAGGGATTAATCTGCTTCCGTTGTTGATAGAAATTAATCTGTGGGCTGAAAAATATTGTGAAATTCCTGAAAGTCAGAAAATGATTTTGAATGCGATGAAGAATGATAAAGTGGGGTTTATTGAGAAGAAAATTGAGGAGTTGAAGAGGGAGGTTTTGTGAGGGTAGGATTTGCGAGAGAAATGAGTGTGAAGTTTGAGAAGGAAAATACTTTCCTACGCTAATTTGATTTCAAAAGCAGAGGTCTATCCCTTTACTTCTTGGATGTATAAAATCTTTTATCAGTTAACTCAAAAAAACAATATATTTACAAAAAAGACCATGACAGCTGAAGAATTCGGGAAAAACTTCTACTTCGAAAAACAAAAGATACTCAATTTAAGTTTTGATATTTATTCTGAACGTAGAACTCTTGTTTCAACAAAAATTGAAGAATTAAAACTAGATGAAATTGAAAATGAAAAATTAAAAAAGATCGTTTCCTACCTTTTAGATGACACTTTTTATACAATTCTACTCGGTTTAGACGGTTCTGCAAATATTGGAAATTCACAAGAGACTTTTAAAATTTATGATGAAGAAGATAATTTAATTTCTGAAGGCGGAGATTTAGAAGGTCATGCGTATGAGTATTTTCATGAGAATAAATTCGAAACAGAAAATTCGAAATGTGATTTTATAGCTCAAATTCATTTTAAAAAAGAGGCTGAAGGTGGAAGAAATCATTATGTAAAAAGTGATTACAGATGTCAGATGGTTTTCAATTTTGATGAGTATAAAACTTCTGCACGTCAAATTTACATTGGGACAGATTATGCTTTTCCCGGAGATATTGTAAATGCTAAAATTGATATACTATCTCAAGAATATTTTAATGAAAAATTAAAAGGTGGAATGGGTTTCAAGCTATATGAAGGTTTACAATTAATTGGTACAGGGAAAATCATCAAAATTGTTAATAAAAAACTAAATAAAGCTTAGCTGAAATAACTTTCAATATGTAACATCGATTAATTAATTTCGCTCAAATAAATTAATACTGAATAACTTACGCTTTTCTCAATTAAAAAGCCTAATTTTGCATCCCGTAAAAAGGATCTTACGTTATGAAAAGAATAGGCGAACACAGAAAACTTCTTGGAGTAGATAATACTGCTACTTTAAAGGATTTAAAAACAATTTACAGGAATACGATGAAAGATACGCATCCTGATAAATTTATCAATGATGAAGAAGGGAAACTGGCAGCTGAAGAAAAAAGCAAATCAATCATTGAAGCCTATCATTTTTTGGTAAGTATCAACCCTGAAACGCAGGAAAAATATAAAGAAGAATACACGGAAACGATCACGAAATCTAATATTCAGGATTTCTATCTTGAAAAATCGATTTTGAAAGTTCAGCACCTGAATGGGAAAATGTTTGAATACATCGGAGTTCCAAGAAATACCTATATCAAAATGGTGAATGCAGATTCTCCAAGCCGTTTTGCAAGAAGACATATCTATGGAAATTTTATCTTTAGAAAGTCTGGTGAAGTAATGGCAGATTAATTTTCATTTGAAAATAAAGTTGCTTTAGCAACAGTTTAAAATATAAACCGTATTCTCTGAATGCGGTTTTTTGTTTAGTAGTACTCATCTTCTCGATACGATTTTTTTTAAAAATCTACTCAAATTGACGTGGTTTTGACTATAAAATTTCAAAAATCAAAATCAGATTAATCAATCAGATAATTAAATTCTTTTCTGTATTGAGAAGGACTTTTCCCTGTATATTCTTTGAAAGTTTTGTTGAAATAACTGAAATTATTAAAACCAGATTCGAAGCAAACGTCTGTAATGCTTAATGGCTGTTCGGCAAGCAGTTTCAGAGAATGGGTAATTCTGTATTCGTTCACAAACTGAGTAAACGTTTTATTGGTAATTTTCTTGAAATAACGGCAAAACGAAGGCACTTTCATACTTGCCAGATCAGAAATCTCTTCTAAGGTAATCTGTTCTTTAAAATGATCTTTCACATAATTGAAAATATGATTGATTCTCTCATTATCTTCCACCTGCGTCTGGAGATAATATTTTCCGGCGTTTAAAATTCTGTATTCCTGAGTTGAAGCAAGTTCCTCTAAGATTTTAAGAAATTTCATCAGTTTATCCAGAGATGATGAGTCGTGCATTTCTGTAATTTTCAGACCAATTTCTTTTTTAATATTTTCTGAAAATACAATTCCCGCTTTAGCCTTTTCCAACAGATTGGTGATCTTCTGCATTTCAGGTACAATCCAGATTTCTTCTCCTAAAAAATCAGGTTTGAACTGGATAACCATTTCATAATCATTGTTGGTATTTTCATTGGTCATTCCGCAATGCGGAAGATTAGTACCCATTAAAACCAAATCTCCATCTGAAAAATAAGAGATATTACTTCCGATTTGTCTTTTTCCGGAACCACCACAGACGAAAATTAACTCAATCTCAGGATGATAGTGCCAGACATGAGACTTGATATTCTCATTTTTCAAAAACTTTAAACTCGTGAAACTGCTTCCCAGATTGGGTTTTACAGCTTCAAATGCGGGATGGGAATGTTTCATATAAGAACCATTAATTCATACACAAAATTAACAATTTATATTCAAATATTTAACTTAAAGGTTAATATAGCACATGAATAAGAAAATCTTGCAGTAGAACGGCGTTATAGGATGCTCTAAATTTGCAGTATTAACAAATGAAAAATTAATATTATGAAAAAAGCATTACAATCAGTTTTGATGATCGGTTTCTTATCTCTTTCAGTAAGTGCGATGAGCAAAGACAAAGACTTTTCCCTTTCATTTGGAAAAACTGAAGCAGAAACAACCGTTAATTTTGAGGTGTTAAACGCACAGAATGTATTGGTATCAATCTACAGTGATCAATATGGCGAGTTACTTTCTGAAAATTTAAATTCAGATAAGAATGTTGCAAAATCCTACAGTTTTAAAGATCTTGATTCAGGAATTTACTATCTAATCGTAGAATCTGATCAGAAAATTGAAAAATATAAAATAAATGTAGATGTTGATAAAAAGGTTTTGATTGAAAAAGAACCAGTTTCAGAAATCCTTAAGCCTGAGTTTTCAGTCACCGGAAATATGGTGAAACTTCGTGTATCCGATCTGAGAGACACAGCCAAAATTTTAGTAAATGATTTTGAGGATAACGTCTATTACGATACTACAAAATCAGCAATCAACGGAGAACTTGAACCTACGTTCGATTTAAATAAAAAAACTGCCGATAAATACATCATTACTGTGGAAGTTGACGGTAAAGTTTTTAATAAAATAGTCAGTGTGAGATAGTCATTCTCTAAGCTGATAAAAATTTCTTATATAGTTTGTTTAAAGTTAGGTTTGCTGATATTTCAGGAGAATCTAACTTTTTTTTGATAACTTTTTTGATAGGATTATATCCTATCCTTGATTAATTCGTCCCTTTGGGACTTTCTGACTTCTAATGAATTTTTTCCACTTATACTATTAGAGTACAACATTTCCGGTACTTACTAAATAGTTGAATTTATTTAAATGTTCGTTAAGGTAATCGATCACTTTCCTGTGCTTCGTGTACCATAATTATTAATTCAATTATACCTTTTACAGCTACATTTGGGTTCAAATGTATGCTGATCGATCCGGAACGTATTGGTCCCAGTGGGAACCCATCCGCACAGTTCGGAACGTCAAAAGTGAGGTGAGAGAACATATATTTTGAGGTTCAAAACCTCACAGGATATCTAAAGAACGTATTGTTATTACTTCAGAACGTTATTTACAATAAAAAAGCGCATCAATAAATTGATGCGCTTTCAGGTTAATTAAGGTTGTTATATTAATCTACATGTTTCGGAGTATATCCGTCTTCACTTAGTTCTTTTTCTTCATAGTCTGCTTTCATTTCAGCATCATAATCTACTGTTTCATGTTTACCCATTCTTCTCAACATTGAATCGAATAGTGAATAAACCGTAGGAACAATAATTAAGGTAAGGAATAATGATGATGTCAGACCACCGATAATTACCCAAGCCAATCCGTTGTTCATCTCCGCTCCTGCTCCTTTTGCAATCGCAATAGGAATCATACCGAAGATCATCGCAATAGTTGTCATCAAGATCGGACGCAGACGGGCGTGGTTAGCCTGAATCAAAGCATCATGCGTACTTGCGCCTGCTGCTTTTCTCATGTTGGCAAAATCGACAATCATAATCGCGTTTTTTGCTACCAAACCGATCAACATGATCATTCCAAGCATCGTAAAGATATTGATGGTATTACCTGTAATGGCAAGAATCACCATTACTCCGATCAATGCCAAAGGAATTGAGAACAATACCACAAACGGATACACAAACGAATCATACAACGAAACCATTACCAAATAAACAAGTACAATAGCCGCCAGTAAAGCGATTCCTAAAGTACCCATACCTTCTGTCTGGTTCTCCATATCTCCACTCCAGAGGTAATTTACTCCGGCTGGTTTTGTTTTTTCATTGGTCATAAACTGGTCTGCCCATTCGTTGGCAACATCAGCCATTGCACGGCCTACCACTTTAGATTTCACTTTTACGGAAGCTGTTTTATCTCTCCGCTCCAGCAAACTTGGTCCTGAACCCATTTTCACATCTGCAAACTGACTCAATCTGATTTGCTCGCCTGACGGATTGGTAAACATTAAGTTTCTTACGTCATCAATCGACTGTCTGTTGGCATCTCCAAAACGGATGTTGATATCATATTCGTATTCTCCGGCTCTGAATTTTCCGTCTGTGTTTCCTGAGAATGCAGTCTGCATGGTCTGACCTACACTTGAAAGATTTAAACCTAAAGAAGACATTTTATCTCTGTCGATATTCACCTGCACTTCAGGATTTCCTGAGTCTGAAGATAATTCTGCATCTACAGCTCCCGGAACTTTTTTAAGCAAAGCCAGAATCCTGTTGGCTTCTTTGTTTGCCGTTGCGTTATCTGGAGCGGTAACTACCATTTCGATTGGTGCAGCATCTGCTCCCATCAAACCGATTGGTGCTGTTTTAAACTCAACTCCGGTGAATTTTTCTTCTAAAGCTCTTTTAATTTTAGCAGATTTAATATCTGTACTTTCGTTACGTTCAGATTTATCAACTAAAATTACCTGAATTTCTGATTGGTATAAAGTTGCCTGCGCTCCACCAAAACCTGATGACTGCTGACCAACTGTAGTAATCATATCGACTACATCTTTATCGTCTCTCAGGTATTTCTCAACCTGTAAAGTCAATTGGTTTGTTTTTTCAACGGAAGCATCTTTAGGTAATTCCATTTGAACAAGGAACTGACCTCTGTCCATTTTCGGGAAGAATTCTCCACCGATAAATCCGCCACCCATTAATCCCATTGTCACAACAATCAGAAGTACAAATGTAAGAACAACAGTCATTACCCTTCTTAAACCAGTTTTTAAAACCCATTCAAGAATTCCTGTAATCCAGTGCGTGAATTTATCCAATTGCTTTTCAAACCAAAGAATAAATTTCTCGAAAGGATTTTTACCCGTCAAATGAACCAATTTTCCAAATCTTGAAGACAGCCAAGGAATAATGGTAAATGATGCCAGTAATGAGAACAGTGTTGCAATAACTACCGTTACACAGAACTGCGCTAAGATATCTGAAACCAAACCTGAACTCATCGCAATTGGTAAGAATACCACGACAATTACCATCGTAATTGCTGTTACGGTAAATCCAATTTCAGAAGCTCCATCGTAGGCCGCACGGATTCTGCTTTTACCCATTTCCATGTGACGGTAAACGTTTTCCAGTACTACAATGGCGTCATCCACAAGAATACCTACAACCAATGAAAGCCCAAGTAAACTCATTAAGTTTAAAGTATATCCCATCAAATACATTCCAATAACCGTTGCAATCAACGATACCGGAATGGAAACCATTACAATGAATGCGTTTCTGATGTTGTGAAGGAACAATAACATTACAACCGCCACCAAAATAATCGCTAAGAATAAATCGAAAATTACGTGGTCTGCTGCCTCAAGGGTAAAGTCTGTGTTGTCATCTACAATGGCAACTTTTAATCCCTGAACTTTATAATTGGTCTGAACCTGCTCAATCGTCTTCTTTACTGCTTCAGAAACTGATACGGCATTGGCATCAGACTGTTTCTTCACCTGAAGTAAAATGGTAGGATTTTGGTTAAATCTCGCTACTTTTTCAATATCTTTCTGTGTATCGAAAACTGTTGCAATATCAGATAAACGAACTTGCGCTCCGTTTTTGTTTGATACTACAAGACTGTTCATTTCAGCAACATTTCTGTACTTTCCTGAAAGTCTGATTGTTGATCTCGAAGTTCTTGTTTTCAAAGCTCCCGTCGGGAAATCTAAGTTGGATGAAAGAATTGCCTGTTGTACGTCTGCGATTGCAACGCCATAACCCTGCATTTTCTTTTCATCTAAATTTACCTGAATTTCTCTCTCCTGTCCACCCACAAGATCAACTTGTGCAACACCATTCACACGGGAGAAAACCGGCTCTACTTTTTTATCTAAAAGGTCGTAAAGCTCTTTGCTATTTAGTTTATCACTTGCAATACTCAATGTCATGATTGGTAAATCATCCAGTGAGAATTTCTGTAGTGACGGTGGATCTGCATCTTCCGGAAGGTCTGCCAAAATAGCATTTACCTTTCTCTGAGCGTCATTCAATGCATAATTTACATCAGCTCCTGTGTTCAGCTGAACCATGATTACTGATAAACTTTCGTAAGAAGAAGATTCAACTTTTTTTACGTTTTCCAAAGAACCAACGGCGTCTTCAATCTTTCGTGTTACCGAAGTTTCCACCTCAGAAGGTGAAGCTCCGGGATAAACGGTAGAAATCGTTACCATGTTGGTTTCAAACTTCGGAATCAACTCGTACCCCATCATGGAGTAACTTAATAAACCTCCCAAAGTCAAGATCGTAAATAATACGATAACGAGGGACGGTCTTTTAATGGATATTTCTGCTAACTTCATTCTTCTGTTACTTTACGATATTGATTTTTGAACCGTTATCAAGGTTGATCTGTCCGCTGGTAATTACTTGCTCACCGCCATTCAAACCGCTGATGATCTGTACTTTGTCGCCATATACTTTGCCTGTTTTCACAGTGATCATTTTAGCAGTACCATTCTGAACGATGAAGATTTGCCCTGAACTTACTCCGTTTGCAAAAGCTTCTGCAGGAACCGTCAGCATATTTTGAGTTTCAGCACCGTTATTTGTTTTGAATAATGCCGTTGCATACATACCCGCTTTCAGGTTTCCTCTGTTCTGAACTTCAATTTCTACTGGGAAATTTAAAGAAGCATCACTTTTTGGAGCGATAAATGTAATTCTTCCGCTGAAAGATTCTTCAGGTAAAACATTGACATTAATTGCTACTTCCTGACCCAATTGAATTCTTCCGATCTGGCTTTCGTCAACCAAAACTGAAAGTTTAAGAGAATTGATGTTTACAATTTCGAATAAAGCGGTTCCCGGTGCAACGACCATTCCCGGCTCAACCATTTTTTTGTTGATAATACCGCTGATTCCTGCTCTGATGCTTGTATCATTTACTTTTACACCTTGAGCTCTTACTGCAGCCTGCATATTTTTCAACTGTAATCTTGAATTGTCTAACTGTTGTTTTGTAACACCTCCTGTTTTGAAAGCATTCTCATAACGCTGGTTGTCTGCAATGGCATTCTGTAAATTGTTTTGCGCCTGAGTAACATCTACTTCAATCGCATCTCTTTTAATGGTTGCTAAAACCTGACCAGCTCCCACTCTAGAACCTTCTTTCACCAAAACGCTCACAATACGTCCTGAAATTTCAGAAGACTGATTTGACTCTTGTTTTGGGATAAAAGTTCCGTTTGCAGTATAATCTGTGTTGATATTTTCTCTGGAAACAGTCACTACATTCACGTTGATTTTATCAACCTGCTTTGCTACCTCTTTTACTTCGGTTTCCTGTTTCTTTTTGTTATCAGTAATTTTCCAAGCTGCTAAACCAATAAGCACTGCAGCGACGATGATATATATTAAAGTTTTTTTCATTTGAAGTTATTTATTAATTTTAAAGGTCAAATGCAATCGCCATATTTTCATAAGTTTTTGTACTGTAGTTCATAGCGATTTCATTTTATTATGGGTTCTGTAAAGTATTAAGTTCGCCTTTAGCTTTAATTAATTTAATTTCAGCCTGTTTGTAGTCTAATAATGCAGTGGTGTAGTTTTGTTTTGCATCTGTCAAAGCATTTTCAGAATCTAAAACTTCAGTTAACGTTGCTAAACCATATTGATAATTAGCCTGAGTATCTTTCTGCACTTTCTCAGCCAACGTTACATTATTCTTCATGCTTTCGATCGCAATCAAAGAATTTTCGATATTAGTGACTGCATTTTTATAATCTAAGCTTAATGATAACTGCGTATTCTGAATATCCTGATCTAAATCTAAAATATCAATCTCAGCCTGCTGAATTTTTGATTTCGTAGAACCTCCCGTGAAAATCGGAATATTAATATTCAAACCAATCGCAGAATAATCGCTCCATAGAACTCCGTTATTCAAGCCGTTTGTTAAAGGAAATTTTCCACCCTGGCCAGCCCAACCATAGTTTGCCTGTAAACCGACTGTAGGATAAAGATAAGCCTCAGTTGCTTTTTTATTGTATTGCAAAAGCTCTCTGTTTTTCTGTAAAACTTTCACCTCTGTACGAGAATCTAAATCTACATTTCCTGCAATCAGTTCAGGTTTTGGTTCAATGGTTTTTTCCTCAAGCTCAATGGGTGTATCGATAGGAACTCCCATATAAAACTTGAGAGAGTTTTTTGAAAGCTCAACTGCATTCACCAATTGTTGTCTGTTGGCACTGATATTCGTCAGCTGTACATTGGTACGATCAAGATCAATACCTTTTGCCAAACCGTTTTCCACTAAACTTTTAATTACATTTCTTACCTTTTCGGTATTGGTGTAACTTACATTTAATGTTTTAAGATTTTCTTCCTGCACAAAAACCTGATAATAAGCTGTCGCTACATTTTCTATTATTTGCTCGTTAGAAAGCTGAGCATTCAAAACGTAAAATTCTCTGGTAGACTTTGCAGCTTTCAATCCTGTAAAAACTCTTTGGTCAAATATTGCCTGATTTAAAGTCACCACGGCACTTGACGTCCAAGGCTGTCCCAATTTAGCACGAATTCTTTCTCCTCCAAATTCCAAAAGTGACTCCTGAATAACCGGATTGTACGTTAATCCTGCGGTTGCACTGATTTGTGGCAACGCACCGGCTCTCGCCTCGGCAATCTTATATTCGGCTTTTTTGATTTGCAAAGCCGCTTTTTTGGCTTCTGCTTTATTTTGCAACGCCTGTTTAATGGCCTCTTGCAAAGATACCTCTTGCTGGGCAAAGGCAGATGTAGAGCCGAAAATCATAAATGCTGCAGCTATCCCAATTTTTAGCTTTTTTGCAGTTACAAGTTTTCTATTCATAATTTATTACTTCGTTTATTTTTATAATGTTGATTTCTTAAATTCATTTATTTCTAAAGAACGATTCAGTTTTATAATTACTTTAACCGTTTTTAATTAATTTTTAAAAAGCATATTCAAAATAATATCTTTTCGATCCGCAATCAATAAATCAAATTCTTCCTCACCGATCATCATGTTTTCTAAAAACAAAGGACGTACAGCACTAGGAAAAACTAAAAGTGATATCATGTTGAGAACAAATTGCACCGGAGCCATCTTTTCGATATTACCCAATTCCATTTCTTTTTCAATATCTGCATACAGTTTTTTCAATTCTTCTTCTTCCACATCTTTTTTGTGACAGCTTCCTTTATTGATTTGTGACACGATATATGTTTCCAGATATGGATACTGAAGACTCGTTTGAAGACTTCCGTCTATGAAATTGGCTATTTTCTCCTTAAAAGGTAAATCAGAATTCATGATAATCTCAGATTTCTCTTTTTCAACCCGATGAGCTTCATCAAAAATAATCTGAATCAGATTATCTCGTGATCTAAAGTAGTAATTGATCAATGTTCTGTTGACACCCGCCTCGTCCGCAATCTCCTGTGTAGTTGCGTTAAATTTCCCCTGCACAAAGAATAAATTCTTAGCAGTCTCTTTGATTAATTCCTGAGTTTGATCTTTTTTTTCTTGTTTTGACATTTTTGTTAAACAATTTTGTGCAAAGATATATCAAACATTTGTTTTGACAAAATTGTTAAACAAAATAATTAAGTGATTTTCGGTGATTATTATCATAAAAAAAGTCTGAACAAAATGCTCAGACTTTCAATTTTATTTTAACCGTAAATTTTAGACAAGTTTAATCTTGTCATTTAAAATATCAACAATTTTATCTTTATACAGACCTCCAAGTGCCTTCTTGAAATTCTTTTTACTCATTTGCAGTTCTTCTTTAATTTCTTCGGGAGAAGATTTGTCTGATAAGTGAAGTAAACCAAAGTTTTCTTCCAATTTGTTTAGAATTTTCTGTCTAAACTCATCAATATTTTCAAAACCTTCCGGCTGAAGCGAAACATCTATTTTACCATCTTCACGGATTGCTTTGATATACCCTTCTTCTTCAGAAAGCGGGTAAACTTTTTTGTAAACATCAGAAGCATAGATCAATCCAAGATATTTTTTATTGATGACCACGTTCCATCCCAATTCACTTTCGTTCATCATGATGAGTTCTACTTTATCACCTTTTTGAAAAGGTACATTTTCGTACTGCGGATTTCTCTTGAATTTTGTGGTTCCTGTAATTAATTCTAATTCTTCATCGATATAAAGATTCACAAGGTATCTTTTTCCTTCAAGAATTTTAGATTTTTGTTGTTTATATGGAATGAAAAGGTCTTTAATAATTCCCCAATCCATAAAAGCTCCGCTAGGAAGACTTTGCACACAACTCATCACTGCGAATTCCCCAACTTCGGCCAGTGGAGTTTCTGTTGTAGCTTTTAATTTGTGGTCGTCCTGATAAACGAAAACTTCTATCTCATCACCAATTTCTTTTTCGTCACGAATAAAAACTTTAGACATAAAAGCGGTTTCGCCAGTTTCGGATTCAAGCATCCATCCCGAATTATTTTTTTCTGAAATTTTTAAAGTCTGAGTTCTTCCGATTTGCATTGATGATAATTTAGTTGGCAAAGGTACGGAAATTAGTTTGAGAGTTTGAGACTGGAATTTTATTTTAAATAAAAAAGACTGCCATTAAATGATGACAGTCTTATATTTTAATTGATAATTTTAATCAAGTATTACATGTGAATCGGTCTCTTACCCGTTGCATCCAGCGCCGCTTCTTTAATCGCTTCTGCGTAAGTCGGGTGAGCATGAGAACTTCTTGCGATATCTTCTGCACTTGCACGGAATTCCATTGCGATAACTCCTTCTGCGATCAAATCTGCAGCTCTTGCTCCTACGATGTGCATTCCTAAAACTTCGTCAGTTTTTTCGTCTGCAATGATTTTCACCAAACCATCAACGTCACCACTTGCACGGCTTCTTCCTAATGCTCTCATTGGGAAAGAACCCACCTTGTAAGCAACACCTTCTTCTTTCAGTTGCTCTTCAGTTTTACCAACTCCTGCAACTTCAGGCCAAGTATAAACAACACCCGGAATTAGATTATAGTTAACGTGTGGTTTTTGTCCGGCTAAAGTTTCAGCCACGAAAACTCCTTCTTCTTCAGCTTTGTGCGCCAGCATCGCCCCTTTGATCACGTCTCCGATTGCATATATATTTGCAACGTTAGTCTGAAGGTGATCGTTAGTCTTCACTCTTCCTCTTTCGTCAAGCTCAACACCTGCTTTTTCAAGTCCAAGACCATCTGTGTAAGGCTTTCTACCTACAGAAACTAAACAATAATCTCCTTCTACTGTTACCTCTTCTCCTTTTTTATCTTTAGCCGTAATTTTCACAGTATCACTATTTCTTTCAACTGCAGAAACCGCTGTAGATAGCATGAATTTCATTCCTTGCTTCTTAAGAACTTTAGTTAATTCTTTACTTAAAGCTCCGTCCATTGTAGGAATAATCTTATCCATAAACTCAACAACCGTTACCTGAGCTCCTAGTCTCAAATAAACAGAACCTAGCTCAAGACCGATAACTCCACCACCGATAACTACCAAATGCTTAGGAATTTCTTTAAGATTTAAAGCCTCAGTAGAAGTGATTACTCTTTCTTTATCTAAAGTGATGAAAGGTAAAGAAGTTGGTTTAGAACCAGTTGCAATGATGGTATATTTAGAATCAATCGTTTCTGTAGAACCGTCGTTTTTTGTCACTTTAACCTGAGTAGCAGATTCGAAGCTTCCAAGACCTTCAAAAACAGTGATTTTGTTTTTGTTCATCAGGTAACTGATTCCGTCTGTATTTTGCTTAATAACCTCATTTTTACGCTCAATCATTCTTGCAATGTCAGCTTGAGGTTCATTAAGAATGATTCCGTGACCTGCAAAATTGTGTTTTGCGTTTTCGAAATGCTCAGAACTGTCTAGAAGCGCTTTTGAAGGAATACATCCAACGTTAAGACAAGTTCCGCCTAAAGTTGAATATTTTTCGATAATTGCTGTTTTGAAACCTAATTGTGCTGCACGAATTGCGGCAACATAACCACCAGGACCAGAACCTATTACGGTAACATCGAATTGACTCATTTTATTTTTATAATTTATTATTAGCTATTCTTATATGATTACAAATTTACTGATTAATTTACAAGCACCAAAGTGAGTTTTGTCAAGTTTAAAGTATAAATTTAGAGATATCACAAATCTAAATTCAATTTTCCTTGTCCAAATTCTTCTTTATTTCCAAAAAACGATCCTCCGCAAATGTACCATTCAAGATTTTCAAGATATTCAACAGCATTTTCCCGCTTCATTCCTGCAACCGCTTTTTTTGCAATAATTCCTTTGTACCAACGTGCAGATTCAGGTGAATCAGGAAATTCAATATCATACTTAATCCATATTCTCTGACAAAGTCTGCATTGAATGACACTTACCTCTACATTTCTGCCGTCGATAAGATCTGCACCTACGCTTGAAGTTCTGTATTCAGATTCAATCAGGTCATGCTTTTCGCAGGCACAGCCCAATTTCGAAATTTTATTCATGAATGAAATATTGATTTTTATAAAAAATTGAAATGCAAATTTAAGGAAATATACAGATTATTATCTCTTCATCAAATCCAGCAGAACTTTTTCATAATTATCTAAAATAATCTCTTTTGAAAAACGTGCCTTTATGGAATTTTTGATTGCATCCTGATCATGTGTCTGGTGTAGAATATGCATGATTTTTTGTGAAAAGTTTTCATGATTTTCAATATCAGCAATTTCACCATTGGTGTTATGTTGAATAATTTCATTAATTCCGCCAGGGCAATTATTGGCTAAGGAATACGTTCCGCAAGCTCCGGCTTCCAATAAAACATTAGGGAAACCTTCATATCTTGAGGAAAGAATAAAAAGATCGGCATATTTCAAAAATTCATAAGGATTCTCTTGCCTTCCGTGAAAAACAACGTTTTTTAAACCTAAAAAATCTTTCATTTGATGAAGAATTTCACGGTCTTTTCCATCGCCTAAAATATGAAGAATAATTTTTTCATTTTTCAACCTCGCAAAAACTTTCAGTAAATTATCAAAACCTTTTCTGGCAGATAAATTACCGATTGCTACAACGTTTTTATAATTGTATTTAAAACTTTCAGGCTTATGGGAAACCTTCAATTTTTCATCAATAAAATCGAAGTCGACAGGATTATTGATTTTAATAATTTTTGAACGGTTGATTTTAAAATTATCAATCAAATCATTCATCATATCATCACTTTGCGCAATAATCTGCTGATAATTATTGTAGAAATTGTAGAAAAATTTAATCTCTTTTTTTGTCACGTGCTGCGAAACCACATTGGTTTCTCTGGCAATGAACTTGACCTTCGGAAAAAGCTTAATAAATAACGACAGATACGCATTCACTTCACCAAATCCCGAAAATACAATATCTGGTTTTCTGCGGTAAATCTCTTTTAAGATAGGCTTTAATGAATGTCTGATTCTTTCGGTATCAATATCGATAATTTCAACATCTTTTTTAAGAAAATCAAGATAACCACCTTGTTTGCGAAGAAGCAAAATTTTAGGTTCAAATCGATCTCGAGAGAGATGATTTGCGATGGTGGTAACGATTCTTTCTGCACCTCCGGTTTCAAGATCCGGCAGAATAAACATGACAGAAATTTTCTTGTTCATAATACAGTTGGTTTGAAAAAACCTTTCAGTTCAAAAGTGTTTTTTCTCAAAATGAACTATCCTAATCAGCAATTTTTAAATTACATTAATTCAGGAAATTCATGAGAATGATTGTTCAAATATGATTAATTAAAAACTGATTGTCTTTCTGATCGAAAAATATCTACCACGATGTCCTATTGTTTGCCTTATAAACTATAAAATTTTTACCAAATTTCTGGAACGGCATTGGTGCATCTCTGCTGATTGGTTTATGAATATTATAATCTACAAAATCACAAATTTTTTCAGCGTACAATTGGCAGGCAATTTCAAAACCAAAATATTCTTTAGCAAACAAAATTTCAATCAATTCTTCAATGGATTGATGAAATTCATCCGAATAAACAATCATTTTTCCCAAGACAATTTTGAAATAAATTCCCTTGTCCTTTTTCGTGACTCTGCAGAATTGAGACCCTTAGCAAATCTTTCATCAAAATCATCTTTCACAACATATTCAGCTTGAGCTTCTGCAACTTTACCATTTGAAACCATTCTATTTTTGATTTCAATCAATTTTGCAATATCTTCCAACCCATCCATTTCTTTTATCCACTGAATGAGTTCTTTTTTTGCTTCTATAATTGGATTTTCCATCTTTAAATTAATTGGCAACGTCGCTAATGAATTTAATTCTCAGCATTCTCACTTCTTCATCAGAAAGCTCATCTCCAAACTCATCCAGCAAAACTTTCATACTATCGCTTTCAGATTCTGTCATAAATTCTATGAACTCGTCTACCATATCTTCATCAAAATTTTCTTCAATATAGTAATCGATATTCAGCTTTGTTCCCTGATAGACAATACGTTCCATCTCCTTTAACAAATCATTCATTGAAAGATTTTTTGCTCTTGCAATATCTTCAAGGTCAATTTTTTTATCTGTGCTTTGAATAATAAAAACTTTGTGGCTTGATTTATTCGCAACATTTTTCAAGACCATATCCTGAGTGCGCTCTATATTATTATCCTCAACATATTGAGAGATAAAATCAGCGAATTCTTTACCGTACTTCTTAGCCTTTCCTTCTCCAACTCCGTAAATTTTTGCAATTTCTTCAAGGGTAATTGGATATTGAACGGTCATATCTTCCAAACTCGGATCCATGAATACCGTATAAGGAGGAATCCCATGTTTTTTGGCAACTTTTTTTCTAAGTTCCTTCAGCAATCCAAATAAATTCTGATCAAGACCTCCGGCTGCCTGCATCTGCACCTGATCGCTGTCGGCTTTGGTTTGTGAAAGATCAAATTCACGGTCTTCAGCGATTAAAAATGTTCCTTTAAATTTCCCGTCGATAACCTCACGTCCTTTCGCAGAAATCTTTAAAACACCGTATGTTTCAATATCTTTCTGTAAAAAATTCTGAACTGTTGCCTGTCTCAGAATCGTTTTCCAATAATTATCTTTTTCATGTTTTCCGAAGCCGAAAAACGAAGTTTGCTCAAGTTTATAAGACTTTGTAACCGCGTTTTCTTTTCCAACAATTACAGAAATCAGATCTTTAGATTTGAACTTTTCATTGGTTTCATTAATCAGCTCAAGAACTTTTTCGAGATCTTTAGTCGCATCTTTCAACTTTGGCGGGTTCGATGCATTGTCGCACATATTGGCTCCCTCACCTTTTACAGGATCGAAAGTTTCACCAAAATAATACAGTATATATTGTCTTCTGCTCATAGAAGTTTCTGCGTAACCTACCACTTCATTTAAAAGCTGCAATCCGATTTCACGTTCGGAGACAGGCTTTTGAGCTAAGAATTTTTCTAATTTTTCAATGTCTTTTGGGTCATAGAAAGCCAAACAGTGACCTTCTCCCCCGTCACGACCTGCACGGCCGGTTTCCTGATAGTAACTTTCAAGAGATTTAGGGAAGTCATAATGAATCACAAAGCGGACATCGGGTTTATCAATTCCCATCCCAAAAGCAATGGTGGCAACGATCACATCAGCTTCCTCCATCAGAAATTTATCCTGATTGGTCACTCTTACTTTTTGGTCTAAACCTGCATGATATGGTAGTGCATTAACACCATTAACCTGCAAAAGCTGGGAAAACTCCTCTACTTTTCTTCGGCTCAGACAATACACAATCCCTGATTTCCCTTTATGTTTATTGATAAATTTTACAATTTCTTTATCAACATTTACTTTTGGGCGGACTTCGTAAAATAAATTAGCTCTGTTAAAACTCTCTTTAAAAACCAAAGCATCGGTCATTCCCAAAGTTTTCTGGATATCATCCTGAACTTTCGGCGTTGCCGTTGCTGTAAGAGCAATAACCGGTACATCAGCAATCTTATCGATGATTGATTTTAAGTTTCTGTATTCGGGTCTGAAATCGTGTCCCCATTCTGAAATACAGTGCGCTTCGTCAATCGCAACAAATGAGATCTTTACATCTCTGAAAAATTCCAGATAATCTTCTTTGATTAAAGATTCCGGAGCAACATATAATAGTTTGGTTTTCCCGCTTTTTATATCGTCAAAAACCTGTTTGGTCTGAGTTTTGTTAAGAGAAGAATTAAGAACATGGGCTACTCCATTTTCAGATGAAAGACCGTTGACGGCATCCACCTGATTTTTCATTAAAGCAATCAATGGTGAAACCACAATCGCAGTTCCTTCTGAAATAAGGGCGGGAAGTTGATAACACAAAGATTTACCCCCTCCGGTCGGCATCAGTACAAAAATGTCTTTGCCTTGCAACAGTTCTTCAATAATAAGTTCCTGCTGACCTTTGAAAGTAGAAAATCCGAAGTATTTCTTTAACTCGCCTGATAAATTGGCTTTTTTTGCGCTCATCTAATTTTGTATTGCTAAATTTGCATCTAACCCAAAGTTATAACATTTTTACTGAAAATAAAAGTAAAGAGATTTATTAAAAATAAAACCAGCGTTAAAGATTCTTAAATACTGCAGTTTTACTTTACCCTATTTTAGATACAAATCATACCGGAAAATGGATAGATCAAATATTATTTCAATCGCTAAGAGCACATTAGCTATAGAAATTGCTGAATTAGAAAAATTAAAAAACAGAATCGACGAAGAGTTTGTAAAAGCCGTGGAAATCATTCACTCTGCACAAGGAAAATTAATTGTGGTAGGAATCGGAAAATCTGCTCACGTCGGAAATAAAATTGTTGCTACATTAAATTCTACAGGAACTCCTTCGCAGTTTTTACACGCTTCAGAAGCCATTCACGGTGATTTGGGAGTTATCCAAAAGCAGGATGTTGTGCTGTGCATTTCAAATTCCGGTAATTCTCCAGAAATCATTAATCTGGTTGCTTATCTTAAAGATTATTCTTCGGCTTTAATAGGTATGACTGGGAACAGAAAAAGTAAGCTTGCAGAATATTCTGATGTTATTCTTGATACTCATGTTGATTTGGAAGCTTGTCCGAATAAACTGGCACCTACCAGTTCTACCACCTTACAAATGGCTTTGGGAGATGCTTTAGCGATTTCTTTAATGGAGTTAAATGATTTTAGAGAAAATGATTTTGCTAAATTTCATCCGGGTGGAAGCTTAGGTAAAAATCTGACGGCAAGAGTTGAGCAGTTTGTTTCTTCGCAGAAGCCACAGGTTACAGAAGAATCTTCGATCAGAGATGTGATCATTTCCATCAGTGCATCGAGCCATGGGATTACGGTTGTGACTAATGAAGAACAAATTCTTGGAGTGATTACCGATGGGGATCTGCGAAGAATGTTATTGAATGGTGACGATATCTCAAAAGTTTTAGCAAAAGATATCATGTCCGGAAATCCTAAGAGTATTGAAAAAGATTATTTGGCAAAAGAAGCCATGAAAATTTTAAAAGACAATAATATCGGCCAACTGATTGTTACACACAACGGTCAGTATTTCGGGATTATTGATATTCATAAACTATTGGACGAGGGAATTAATTAAGAAAGGCTAAGGTTGAAGTGAAAAATTACAAAAACATAGATTAAAACAATGAATCTCAACTTTCGATCATTCAACTCCCCGCTTTTTTTCCTAAATTTGAAAACATTAAAAAAAATTCTGTGAGTGAAGGTAAAGACATGTCCTTTTTCGGACATATTAGTGAACTGAGAGGTCATCTTATCCGTTCAATAATCGCTATCATTATTGCCGCTTTTGTAGTTGGTTTTAATATCAACTGGATTATGGATCACGTTTTCTTCGGACCGACGAGAAATGATTTCCCTACTTTTAAAGCGGTTAACCATTTTTCAAGAATGTTGTTGGGCGAAGACAGTATTACTTTGCCTAAAGAATTTCCCGTGCGTGTACAGAGATTGTATCAGCAATTTAATGTGATGATGGCGGTTTCTATTTTTGGAGGCTTGGTGATTGGTTTCCCTTACATTGTTTGGGAACTATGGCGATTTATCAGTCCAGCTTTGCATCCTAACGAAAGAAAAAACTCAATATTCATCATCAATTCTGTCTGGATTCTCTTCATGATGGGCGTTTTGTGCGGGTACTTTTTAATATTACCGTTTGCGGTTAATTTCGGAGTTATTTTTAAAATCTCCGACATTATTATTCCGCTCTACGATTTAAGTGATTATACAACTCTATTTCTACAAGTAGTTTTGGGAATGGGTGTCGTATTTCTTTTCCCCGTTTTAATTTACTTTTTGACCACAATAGGAATTCTGAATCCTGCTTTCATGAAAAAGTACCGCAGACATGCAATTGTTTTGATTATGGTGGTTGCAGCAATTATTACTCCGGCAGATGTTTTGAGTATGATGATGGCGGCTTTACCGTTGTTGTTTTTGTATGAATTCAGTATTCTAATGTGTGCTTATACCTATAAAAAAGTACAGAAAAGAGAGGCTAAATTGCCCGTGGTTTAGAAATAAGCTAGGCAAAGGCTAAGATTAATCATATAGAGGCGGCGGAAAAATCAAAGATTTTTCCGCCGCTTTGTTTCAGGATCAAATGAAATTTACTTTCAGAAACATTTTAATTTTCGTTTAAGAATATATTTTATAAATACTTAAATTTAAAGCTCACCAAATCATATTTCAAAAATGAATAAATATCTAAGAGGGTGTCTCATAGCACTATCAATTTTTATATTGATAACCGGACTGATTGTAGGATGGTTTTGGTGGTCGGTGGAAAACAATCACGTAAGGGCGGAAGAAGATGGCATCAGATTCTCGAAAGAATGTGATGCCATCAACATAATCACAGAAAAACCAAATATCATGCTGGGACAGTTTCGGAAAAATGAAATTACTGAACTAAAATTTCACTTAATCCGAAATAATATACTGATAAAAGATTCCACTGTACAATATACGATTACAGACCCCGATAATTATTTAAGCACAAACATCCCATTTGATAATTTTAAAAAGTCTGACAGCATCATCGTGGAAACTAAAAATAAGATTTATTTTACCATATCGGGTTTTCATCATTATGCTTACCTGCATTACGGAATGTTCGGTTATGTGGGAAGCCACGATTGCAGATTTGCTGACGGAAGTTACATTGTCAACGGGAAAAACCAGAATGGAACATTGCTGAAAAAAAATGGTAAAAATGAAAAACCATCTCTTTTAGACTAAAATCAGAGGCTTAAAACAATTGTTTTTAAGTTTAAAATTAAAAGTATTCATTAAATTTCTTCGGCCTCCTGCATTTCGTTACACTTTTTCATTCAATTGATTTAAAATTTTATATTTTTGAAGACATCAAATTTCACAACTTATGAATAAACTCTCCTACTCGATTTTATTGATTTCCGGACTGGCTTTCGGTCAATTTTTTGAACAAAATAAAAAGTTCACCAAACAGGATACTTTAAAAGGTTCAAATACAGAGTTCAGGAATTTTTGGGATGTCAAAAAATATGAATTATCTGTTGAGCCCAATTTCGAACAGAAAAGTATTAAGGGAAACAACAAAATCAGTTTTGAAATTCTTAAAGACATCTTAAATCCTGTTTTCCAAATTGACCTTCAAAAACCGATGAAGGCTGATAAAGTTGATTGCAGTTTTCCTACGATTGACGGATTTAAAAGAGATGGAGATTTCATCTTTATTTCATCCAAGAAAAATTTTAAAAAGGGAGAAAAATTTACGATAGACATCACATATTCCGGAAATCCTACGATTGCTAAAAATGCACCTTGGGATGGTGGTTGGGTTTTCACCAAAGACGAAAAAGGCAATCCGTGGATGAGTGTTGCAGATGAAGGGATTGGGGCATCTGTATGGCTTCCCGTAAAAGACATCTGGAGTGACGAGCCTGAAAATGGCATCGTAATGAAAATTATCACGCCTTCAGATTTGGTAGGAATTGGAAACGGAAGATTGACAGACAAAAAAACAGAAAAAGGAAAAAATATTTTTACGTGGGAAGTTAAAAATCCAATCAACGCCTATTCTATCATTCCCAACATTGGCAAATATGTAAATTTTAAAGATTCTTACGCCGGAGAAAAAGGAAAACTTGATCTCGATTATTGGGTAATTGATTATAATTTAGACAGAGCAAAAAAACAGTTCCAGCAGGTAAAACCGATGTTAAAAGCCTTTGAGTACTGGTTCGGGCCTTATCCTTTTTATGAAGATTCTTACAAACTCGTCGATTCGCCTTATCTGGGAATGGAGCACCAGAGCAATATAGCCTACGGAAATCAATATGTGAACGGATATCTGGGAAATGATCTTTCAGGAACGGGAGTTGGGCTAAAGTGGGATTACATTATCGTTCACGAAAGTGGTCATGAATGGTTTGCCAATAATATCACGGCAAAAGATCAGGCTGATATGTGGGTTCATGAAAGTTTCACGATGTATTCTGAAGTTTTATTTACCGAAGATTATATGGATAAAAAATCGGCAGATATTTATGCTCAGGGAATTCAGAAAAATATCGCCAACGACATTCCGATTATCGGAAAATATGGGGTGAGAAATGAAGGAAGCGGTGATATGTACCCGAAAGGCGCAAGCATGATTCACACGATGCGACAAATTATGAATGATGACGTGAAATTCAGACAGATTCTGAGAGGTTTAAATAAAGATTTCTACCATCAAACCGTGACAACAGAACAGATTGAAAAATACATCTCAGAGAAATCAGGAATTGATTTTTCGACTGTTTTTGATCAATATCTGAGAACCACAAAAATTCCGGTTTTAGAATATTCTCAAAATGGCACCGAACTGAAATATCGTTTTACAAATACCGTAAAAAACCTCAATCTTCCGGTAAAATTTGGTGAATATACTATTTCTCCAACTGAATCCTGGCAGAAAATCACACTTAAGAATAACCAGCCAGTTGAGTTTAATAAGAATTATTATTTGAGGTATAAAAAGGTGTAGTGATAAATTTCAATAATAAAAAACAAAATGAATATTGCTCAGCAAAAAGAAGAAGAATATATTGAAAGCATAGATTCTAATTTTGTAGGAAGAAAAATTCAAAAAGTTTTTTATGAAGAAATCAACTACGAAATTGATTCTGAATTTTGGGAACACTCACAAAACATTCATTCTATTGATATGAATGTAATATTTCAACTTGACAATGAGAAGTTATTACAAATAAAATGGAATAATGAATTTAGTTGTTACGGAATTGGATTTGAAGAACTGTCTGAAATAAGATTAAGAGAAGGTTTTAAAACTATTGCTGTTACAGCAAATGAAAATTGGCTTAATAAAATCAACAGAGAAATCTCTTCAGTTAAAATTTATTGGAAAAATATCGAAAGCCAGGAATATCATTCATTTTTAACAATATACATCCCAAAAGGAAGAAAGAAAATTACCCGATTGCCAATGACGTGGAGAATTAACATCCAGGAAGAAAGTATATAGATTTCAACATTTGAAATAACAGAATCTGAAAACAATTATTACACAGCAGACCATTGGACTGTATTATTCAAAGAAGAAAATGTTGAAAAATATTCACTTATAGACGAATCTAAAATACAGTAACCATATTGATGATAAATATATAAGCAGATTTAACAAAAATTTATCTTTAATATTTTAGAATCCCTGTAACAAAATCATTTTTCCATCAACTACTTATCTATAAAATAAACCTAATGAAAAAAATAGCAGTTAGCTTAGGAATTCTTGCAGTAGCTTTCGTTCATGCACAGTCAATTAAAACCAATATTGATTTGGTCAACGTGAAAGACGATAAAGTAGCCGTAACGATGGAATTCCCAAAAATGAAATCAGGAGATGTAAAATTCCATTTTCCTAAAACCGTTCCCGGAACCTATTCTGTGGATGATTACGGAAGATTTATTGAAGGCATCAAGTTTTTAGATAACAAAGGAAGAGAATTGGCTTTTACAAAAGTTGGTGACAATACTTATACGCTAAAAAATGCGCAGGCTTTAACTAAAGTCACTTATTTCGTAAACGACAGTTTTGACGAAGAAAACGACACCGCAAAACATAAAGCAGTATTTTCACCTTCGGGAACAGACATTGAAGCAGGGAAAATTTTCATGGTCAATACGCATGGTTTTGTAGGATATATCGATAATATGCAGGATGTTCCTTATCAATTGACCATTCAGAAACCTAATGATTTTTATGGAACAACCGCTTTGGTAGATCAGGACAAATCTGAAGCTACCGATACGTTTACTTTAGCAAATTATGCGAAACTTACAGATTCTCCACTGATGTATTCAAAGCCTGATTATATTACGTTCAATGCTGGCGGAATGGATTTGGTTTTAGGAGTGTATTCGCCGACCGGAAAATACAAAGCTGCAGATTTTAAAGAAAATTTAGAAAAAATGGTGGTTGCTCAAAAGAAATTTTTGGGTGATATGAATACCAATAAAAAATATGCGATCATGCTTTATCTTGCAGGAACGGAAGGTCCGCAGATCAAAGGTTTCGGAGCATTGGAGCATCACGAATCTACCAGTGTTGTTCTGCACGAAATGATGCCTAAAGAAGCCATCGACGAGTCGATTGTAGACGTGGTTTCTCATGAGTTTTTCCATACGGTGAATCCTTTGAAAACGCATTCAGAAGAAATTCATTACTTCGATTATGCAGATCCTAAAATGTCTCAGCACCTTTGGATGTATGAAGGAGGAACCGAGTATTTTGCCAATTTATTCCAGATTCAGGAAGGTTTGATTACAAAAGATCAGTTTCTACAGCGTATGAGCGACAAAATCAAAAATTCTAAAAGCTATAACGATACGATGCCGTTTACGGTGATGAGTAAAAATATTCTTCTGGATCAATATAAGGATCAGTACAGAAACGTATATGAAAAGGGAACGCTTTTGACGATGTGTCTGGATATTGAACTGAGAAAATTGTCTAACGGTGAAATGGGCTACCGTGATATGATCAGAAAATTATCTCAGAGATTCGGTGAAAACAAGCCTTTCAAAGATGATAAACTGATTGACGAGTTGGTAACGATCACAGGATATCCGCAGGTAAAAGATTTTTACAATCAATATATTGCCGGAAGCCAGCCAACTCCTTATGCAGAATATCTTGCACAAGTAGGTGTGGAAATCAAAAAGCAGGAAACTCCACCACTTTTCTGGATGATAAAAGATCCGAACCAAACAGGATACAATGACAAAAACAATACTTTTGTGTTTGACGAAAACTCAGCGCTGTCGCCATTCGCAAAAAGTATCGGATTTAAAATTACTGATGAAGTTGTGGCTTTGGACGGTAAAACGATTAACATCCAAAACGTTCAGGAGTTTATCAATTATTCTAAAACCATCAAAGACGGACAAGATGTAACGGTAACTATTCTCCGCAAAAACGGTGATAAAAACAATAAAATTGATCTTAAAGGAAAAGCAATTTTAGATAAAATGACCATCGAAACGCTTCAATTTAAAGCAAATCCTACCCCAGCAGAACTGAAACTTCAAAACCAGTGGCTGACCGGTAAAAAATAAATCGAAAAAGCGGTGAAAAATTTTCACCGCTTTTTTTATTATGAACTTAACTAACTTATTTGTACAAATCCGGCTCTATAGGATTATTATTCTTTTTGAAACCTTCTTTTGCCTTCTTCTCCATTTCTCTGAAAACCTGATTTGGGTCAGAAATTTCCTTGCCATCAGCTGTTTTTGTTTTAAAAACAACCCGGTTCGTTTCTGTATTTTTCATCATCATTTCTCGCATATTTTTCGTTGGGTCGTTTACATAGGCTTTCCAGACTTTTTTAAACTGACTTTTACTCGCTTCAATATCTTTTCCGCCCATTCCGTACAACTGAATTCCCTGAGGTAAATCAAGTTCTTTATCTGCAGCTATTTCAATGGTTTTATTTCCAACCAAAGTCATAGAATGCGAACCAGTTTTATCTTCAATTTTTACAATTAAACCTGGCAATCCGTAAAACTTATAAGGCCCATCCTGAAAAGGTAGATCTGTAGAAAACCAAGCGGTCCATTCTCTTCCGCCAAAGTTGGTTGTAGCTTTTTGAGCATTGTAAGATCCTATTTTTTGTTTTTCCGGAAGAATTTTCCACTCAGGTTTTTTGTCTTCTTCGATTTTATAGCTGTCTGAGGAAACTCTTGTAAAAAGATAAGTTTTAAAATCAGGATATTCTTTCGTAACCTTGTAAGAAACCTGTCCCGGCTTATCAGTTCTGTTGATGCTGATATTATTCGGACTTAGTTTTAATTGTCTTTCTAAATCTGCTCTTGAAGTAGAATCTGCCAAAAACTTTTGTTGACTGTAATAGTTTGATCCCTTTTTATCGATATCTAAAAGCATCATTTCTGTAATTACATTGGCCTTATCCGTAGAATCCGGAATAAATTTATAATCATAGAAAAAACGGTTTTGTGCAAAAATGCTCAATCCAATGATTAGAAATATTATAGTGTATATTTTTTTCACTTTATTAATTTTTAATGAGTTCAATTCGGTTATTATCTTTTTTCATCCTTGCCTTCAAACGTTCTTCTTGATCTTTCATGTGCTTGTTTTGTCCGTCTTTCATAATCATTGTCATGCCGCCCATCTGCATCTGCTGAAAACCTTTTGTAGGATCAGTCTCATATTCTTTTACCAATTTATTATATTGTTTAGAATTAACTGAAATTTCTTTAGCTGCGAAAACATCTTCCGGAAGCGAACTGATATTTTTCACAGCCTGCAAAGTAAAACTGTGAGATTTGGTTTTATCTTCCAACTTTACGATTAATCCGGGAAGTCCATGAAATTTGTATGGTCCGTCCTGAATCGGAATATCTGTCGTAAACCATGCATACCAATGTCTTCCGCCAAAATCGGCTTCTGCTTTTTGGGTTGTCCACTCACCTATTTTCAGTTTTTCAGAAGTGATTTTCCAAACGATTGGTCTTTCTTCAGAAACCTTATATTGATCCATCAAAATTCTATTGTGCAAAAAAACCTCGTATTTTGGATATTTTTTGGTAACTGAATATCTCACCAAACCTTTTCGCATATCAGATTTAATGTTGAGTGCACCTGTTGCCGCCAGTTGTTTTTCCATATCAATCTTTGCGATAGAATCTGAATGATAAACTGTGTAACTGTAAAATTTTGATCCGGATTCTGAAACATCAAGATTCATCAATTCATTTTTTACATCAGAAACGTTGGTAGAATCTGGGATAAATTGATAGTCGTAAGTAAAACGTTTGTTTTGTGCGTTAGAAAATATGACGATAAGCAATAAGCTAACAGTGGTTATTAATTTCATTTTAAAATTTATTTTGTGGAAAATTCTACTTTATCAAGTTTTGAGAAACCTTTATCTCCGTAAGGAGTTCTGTACATTTTTACAGATTTGAAAGGAGCTTTTGCCAAAGTGATATCTTTTCTAAAAACGTCCTCTTCAAAACTTTTCATATATTTTTTCAGCTCTTCTTTTGTAAATTCTTTTCCGTCAACAAAAAATCTTCCATCTCTAAGAGGCATCATCATCACGCTTGCTTTTACAGGATCTTTTCTGTCATCTTTTGTTATTGATTGGTCTTCATTTTTAATATAGGAAACGATTGCATCATATTTGAAAACAATCATATTTTCTTTTCTGGCTTCAAACTCTTTTTCTGATTTACTTTTAAGTCTTTCAGCATCAGCTTGCAGCTCTTTAATCTCGTTTTGAGTTAAAGGATTTTTATCATAATCTCTTCCTTTTTTTAAGTTTAAGCTTTCATTTTTCATCAGATCTGCCGCTTCCTTTGACGACTTTCTCGCTTTTGCCGCTTCCAAAACTGATTGTCTCAGATTTTCTCTTTCTTGATCAGTAGATATCATTCTAGTCATGTACATAAACATATCATTACCCACCTTATTCTCCCTCATCAGCTTGTTTCGTACAGCATTAGAGAGTTGATCGCTATTTTTGGCAGCACTATAAATCATCACCTTAATATCATTATTTTTAGGCGCTGAGTGACTGAAAATATAATTGGGTGTTTCTATATTGTTCTCAAAAAAATCAATGAAAATATCCTTGCTCACTTTCTTACCCTCCACAAGAAATATATCGCTCTCATCTGCATTTTTCAATTGATTTCCCCAAGGATTTTCTCCACTGCTTGTAATTTTCAGGTTTGAAGTTTTGTTAATACTTGAAACCTCAGACACCGGTGGGTTAATGGTATCTTTAATTATTTCAACTGAAACAGTTTCAGCATTTGGTTGAACTTCTATAGGATTATTTTTAAGTTCAAATGACTGAACAATTGTTTCAACGTCATGGTTAACCTTTTCTATTTCTTTATTTTTCGCATTAACCATATAAGCGAAAGCGATAGTAAATACAACCGGCAACGCTGAAATCCTGCGCACATATCCGAACTTTGTCTTTGGTTTTTGAATCATTTTGAGTCTTTTTTTAAGGTTTGAACTGAGAAACGGACTGGTCGCAGGCAACTGATTTCCGGAAAAGTGACTTGCTAAAAGCATCTGCGCAAATGTTTTGGTATCCGATTGTCTGACAGCTTTATTATCAGCCAGATATTCGTGAATTAAGTTAATTTCTTTTTTAATTAAATAAAAAAAAGGATTGAACCAGAAAACAGCGGTAACGATTTCAATAAAAATTTTATCATATGAGTGCTTCTGTTCGATGTGAACCATTTCATGTTTTAAAATCTGCTTTCCGATATCTGAATTGATGATAATGGTATTCTTCCAAAACAGATTTTTAAAATATGAAAACGGAGCTTCTGAAAGATTGGTCTGGTAAAAATTGATTCCTTCAAAATTTTCTTTCTGAAATTGAGTTTTAAAACGAATAATTTTAAAAATTCCAAATAAAAGTTTTAACAAAAACAGTACTGCAATTCCTACAATTCCGAAGTTGATATATTTCAGATAATTGTTTTCATCATTTGTGTTTTTAGAATCTGTAAAAGTTTGAAATTTATTGAGTAAAAGAAATACTTTGTCGCTAAATTCAATCGTAAAATACTCAATTTTCAGCAACGGCAAAACCAGGGAAACCACAACAAGCAATAAAAGATAAAATCGGTTGTAATGATGGAATGTTTTGTCCTTCAGAAACATAAGATAATACGCATACAATATTCCGGAGCAGACAATTGCTTTTATACAGTAGATTGCGGTTTCCATTTTTAGTATTTGCTATGATTTAGTCTTTTGTTTTTATATAAATTTCTCCAATATTTTTCCCGTTGTTATTAGATTTGCTGATGTTCATTGAAGCTATGTTAATTGGATTTAGCAAATTCATTTCAGCTTTCGAGGCAGACTTTCCATTGATATAGATTTTAGTATCGTCATCAAAATCAGATTTCACAAGATTTTTAAAACCATTTTCTTGATAAACTTTAGCAATCGCTGTAGCTTTATCATTAAGCTTTGAACCATCAACATAACTTGATTTAACAGTGTATTTAATATCAGGTTTTGCATTTGCATGTGCATCAACTGAAATTATCCAAGGATTCCCTACCGGTATTTGTTCTTTTACAATTTCTGCCTGCTTCTTAGAAATTTCAGCTTGTTTTCTTGCTAATTCAGCTTTTTCCTTGGAAAGTTTTTCTAGTTTTCTTTGGTCTTTTTTAGATAAAACATAGGGCTTCACCTCACTATATTTTGTTACTCCTGTGTATCCACGAGCTACTATTGGAGGAGTTATAGGAGTTGGCGGCGTTGGATAGTTACTATCCGAATAAACTTCATTCCCATTAATGTGTAATCTATTTGCTTTACCAAATTGATTTTTGAGATTCCCATTCTTAATTTTCTCTTTTAATGATTTAATTCTCTCATCGCTCAATCCGGAGCTTGCTTTAAACTCCTTAGAATCAAACAACTTTTCGACATCAAGCTCTTTTTCTAATAATTTAAATCCAAAATCGTTGCTTGCATCAACAGACTTGTCTCTATTATCAAATTTATAGAAATAACTATTTCCATTTGGAGAAACTTTTTTAAATTGTAGATCATAAGCTTCGTCATTAGTAATGATTTTATCCATTTCACCAGAAAGCTGCTTCAATTCTTTAGCTTTCAACTCAAATTCATAGCTATTATCACCTTTTTCTTTGGCAATTTTCTTTAATTCTGTAGCTTTTTCTTTTGATTTTTCGCTTAAAGTTTTCAACTTTTCAGACTGAATCTTTAACTCTTCATTCGATTTAGAAATTTTAGCTTCCTGTCTTTCTACAATCTGATCAATATTGTTTTTAGGAGATATGGTATCTTTTTTAATCTCAGACACAGCTTTTTCTATTTCAATATTGGTTTCTGCAATTTCTTTGTTCTTTGCGTTCACCATATAAGCGAAAGCAACGGTAAATAACACCGGTAATGCAAAAATTCTACGCGCATAACCGAATTTGGTTTGTGGTTTTTGTAACATTTTAAGTCTTTTTTTAAGGTTTGAACTTAGAAACGGACTGGTCGCAGGCAACTCTTTTCCGGAAAAGTGGCTTGCTAATAGCATCTGCGCAAATGCTTTGGTGTCCGATTGTTTGACGGCCTTTTTATCGGCCAGATATTCGTGAATTAAGCTTATTTCTTTTTTGATGATATGAAAGAACGGATTGAACCAGAAAATTGCAGTGATGATTTCAATAAAAATCTTATCATACGAATGTTTCTGTTCGATGTGAACCATTTCATGCTTTAAAATCTGCTTTCCGACGTCTGAATTGATGACAATTGTATTCTTCCAAAAGAGATTTTTGAAATATGAAAATGGTGCTTCTGAAAGGTTGGTCTGATAGAAATTGACCCCTTCGAAAGTTTCTTTTTGAAACTGATTTTTAAATTGCGCGATTTTTAAAACTCCGTAAATCAGTTTTCCTAAAAGATAGAAAGACACCAATCCCAAAGCTGAAAAAACAATTCTAAAATAAATGTAATCATGGTCTGCTGTTTTGTTTGTGTTTAAATTCTGTATCTTATTAATGAGCAAATAAATGTCATTGCTCACTTCAATCGTAAAATCTTCTACTCTTATTAAAGGAAGAAATAGGGAGACGATCATCGCAAACAACAGGTAAAATCTGTTGTAATGATGAAACGTCTTGTCTTTAAGAGACAACTGATAATACAAAAATAGTACACCTGAGCAGATGATTACTTTTCCGAAATATAAAATCAGTGCTTCCATATTAGTCTTTCTTTTTGAGTTCGTTGAGTAACATTTCAAGATCTTCAACGGTCATTTCGTTTTTTTCAACCAAAAAAGAAACGGCACTTTTGTAAGAACCTTTAAAGTAATTTTTCACAAGACTTTTCATCGTCTTCCCGGAATATTGCTCTTTAGAAACCAAAGGAAAATATTCGTGTTGCCTTCCATATATATTATAATCGACAAATTCTTTTTCTTTCAAAACCTTTAAAATAGTAGAAACTGTATTGGTATGAGGTTTCGGCTCCGGGAAAAGATCAAGCACATCCTTTAGAAAACCTTTTTCGAGTTTCCATAAATACTGCATTACCTGTTCTTCTGCTTTTGTTAAGTTTTGAATCTTCATAGCTTTCATTATCTTATTTTTACCGGAGATTTCCATATCACTAGTAAATTAGTTATACAAATGTAGAAATTAAATTCACTCGAACAACTATTTTTTTAGTGATAAGTATTTATTTTCTTTAATCAATTGATTATCAGTCTTATATTTTTCATTAAAATATGTTAAATTTTTAATAGAGGTTATTTTATGACTAAATATTTAGCATCAATCAGCCAGATAAACAGAAAATTTCATAAAACTTGTTAAAATTTATTAAATAAAATTAAAATCTACTTGCTTAAACTGAGAAAATATATTTATTTTAGTGCTTTAAAAATTTCTCATGAAAAGATATAATCTACTAACTGTTTTATTATTGTTTATTTTTAGCTTAACATCGGCTCAGGTGTCATCAGTTTTCGGCTCAGTGACCGAGGCAAAATCAAAAATTGAAGCTACGGTTCCTGTCGTCGTAGAACATTTAAAAAAAGTCAGTGAAAAACAAGGAAACACAGCTGTTCTGGATAATGGTAAAGTTGCTTTGAAAAACGAATACGATAAAGTATCTCAGGAATTTGATCTTTATAAAGGAAATATGGCAAGCTGTATATTGGGAAAATCTAAGCTGACTAAAAAGTGCATGAACTATCACACGCAATATTTCAGAAACACATTGGGCATCTACGAAAACTATATCAATTATGTTACTAAAAAGAACGGATACCTAGGAGTGCAGGATGACAGCGTAAAGCTGGATTTCAAACCAACAGAAATCGCTTCAAAAATTGACAAAGATTTCTCGGGAGCTGTAGGTGCTGTGAAAAAGATGAAAGGAAATAACAAATCGACTTACTTCGACCAGCTAAAATCTGATGATTATAAACTTCAGAATTTCAGTAATCTGGTTAACTAAATAATGAATCCCGCTTCTACGAAGCGGGATTTTTTTGCGAGTATATTCTTTTATATGTAAACTAACTTACGATATATTCTGATATCACAGGTTGATTTTTAATGTCATCCCAGGTCAATTTCCAATCTTCTTTCACGTCCATATCAATTTTTTGGTCTTTCATTTCTGCTACATACCTTACGTCGAAAGCAATATCAAACTGATTCTCGGCATTTTCTGTAATTTTAATATCAGAAACGTGATGCGTTGTATTGGCTACAAGATGGTTTTTAGATTCTGTAAACCAATTGCTAAATCCTTCGTGCCCGGTAAACAAATTATTCCCAGGGAACTTCATTTTTACATCTTCAGACAAATATTGAAGGAAGAAACTGTTTTCATCTAATCGGTCAAAATGTTCAAACCATTTTTTCATAAACGATTCAATCTTTTCGACATTTGCTTGTTGTAAATTTTCCATAAAATCTTTTATTTGAATAATATTTTTCTATTTTAAAGCTTTAGTTCAAAACCTTAACGATCAGTTATTCTCATTAGTATTTAATTTAAATACTACCTAAAACTTTTATCCTTGAAGTTATTAAAAATTTTTAAATTATTCAAATTTTAACAAATCCCAACCTAAACAAAAAATTCTTGATTTCTGAATGAAATTACTCCTTAAATATCAACACAAAAAAAGGAGAACTACTTTCGTAATTCTCCTAATGGTAGCGGGAACCGGACTCGAACCGATGACCTTCGGGTTATGAGCCCGACGAGCTACCTACTGCTCCATCCCGCGGTGTATCTTTAGAGTGCTTACCGAAAAGCACTTATCTTAGTAGCGGGAACCGGACTCGAACCGATGACCTTCGGGTTATGAGCCCGACGAGCTACCTACTGCTCCATCCCGCGGTGTATTTTTAGAGTGCTTACCGAAAGCACTTAAACTTAGTAGCGGGAACCGGACTCGAACCGATGACCTTCGGGTTATGAGCCCGACGAGCTACCTACTGCTCCATCCCGCGGTGTATCTTTAGAGTGTTTACCGAAAACACTGAAACTTAGTAGCGGGAACCGGACTCGAACCGATGACCTCCGGGTTATGAGCCCGACGAGCTACCTACTGCTCTATCCCGCGATATTGGATTGCAAATGTACGAATATATTTTAACATTGCAAGGATTTCTTTTAAATACAGCATTTTCGCTCAATAATTTAAATATTTGTATCTTTGTTATATGGCAAAAATATTAAGAATTTACCCCGACAATCCTCAGGAAAACCTTATCAATGAGGTGATTAAAACCCTGAATAATGGCGGATTAATTATATATCCGTCTGACACCGTTTATGCATTAGGCTGCAATATTTTTGATATTAAAGCCATGGAAAAACTCGCTCAGATCAAAAAACAGAAATTAGATAAGGCACAATTCTCGATTATCTGTAATGATCTCAGTCATCTTTCTGATTTTACAAGACCCATTGATACTTCAGTTTTCAGGTTTTTAAAGAGCCATCTTCCGGGTCCTTTTACTTTTATTCTGGAAGCTAATAAAGCACTGCCTTTAGCTTATAAAAATCACAAGACCGTTGGCATCAGAGTTCCGGATCATCCGATTCCGCAACTGATTGTTGAAAAATTGGGACATCCTATTGCATCAACATCTATAAAAGATGATGACGAAATTATTGAATATTCTACTGACCCTGAATTGATTGCTGAGAAATATGATCATTTAGTGGATATTGTCATTGATTCCGGATATGGTGACAATGTAGCTTCTACCATTGTAGATCTGACATCAGGCGAGCCGGAAATAATCAGACAGGGAAAAGGAGAAATATAGAAGCGTTTTTACAATATGAGTCTCAACGGAAAATATGCTATAGGCATTACACTTACTTTTGTACTGCTTGTGCTGTCTATGCTTTATTCAATTCCCTTAATTAATTTATTTTTTAATTTTAAAACTTTAAACGCTGAACTCTTTTTCTACAACAGACTGTCTCTCTGGTTGGTTTTAATTCTTGTATTGTTTTATAATTTTTTCATTGAGAATCAATCATTCTTTGTTTGGGAAGACAAAAAGTATTCCGCCGGTTTTTATTTGGGTGGGAGTTATTGAAGAACTATTGATGCGGGGCTTACATTCAGCCTAGAATTGAAAAAATATACAACAGTCCGGTTTTAGGTGTTGTTATTTCAGCTCTATTATTCGGAATTCTTCACAGTACATACGGAACCATTGGTCAGGTTGTAGTTCCTTTTTTTATCGGAATTGTATTTGCGCTATTTTATAAAAAATATACAAATATTAAAATTTTGATCATCTGTCATTTTATGTTTGACTTTATCTCTTTAATGTTGATGAATCTGACTGATCTTAAAAACTTATCTTCTATTTAAACTTATGAAAATCATAACCTCTCCTGCAAAATTAATGAACACAGAAAACTCAACAGATCTGTTGAGAAGTACAACTCCGAAATTCATTGAAGAAGCGGAATTTATACATTCATTTTTAAAACCCAAATCTCCAAAATATCTTTCTGAACTGATGGAAATCTCAGCAAAACTGGCAGATGAAAACTGGGAAAGAAATCAAAAATGGAAAGCAAAACCCAGCGCAAAAGAATCTGCTCCTGCGATGTTTGCATTTACAGGAGAGGTTTACAGAGGTTTGAACGCAAAAACTTTAGATAAAAAAGCTGTAGATTATCTGCAGAAAAATTATAGAATACTTTCAGGATTGTACGGTTTGCTTAAACCTTCCGACAAGGTAATGTTGTATCGACTGGAAATGGGAAGACCATTTGAATTTGATGAATACAAAAATCTCTATAGCTTCTGGACTGAAAAAGTGACAGAACAGCTTAATTCTGAGATGAAAAAGAACGAACCTCTTCTCTTTTTATGCAGCAACGAATACGGAAAAGTGATTGACAGAAAGAAACTCAACCACAAAGTCATTGATTTTGAATTTTATGAATTGAGAGAAGGAAAACTCAAAACCATCGTGGTTTACACAAAACATGCGAGAGGTTTAGTTGTTAGATTCTGTGCAGAAACCCAAGCAAAAACACTGAATGACGTAAAGGCGTTCAACTATGAAGGTTACAGAATTGACGAAGAAAAATCTACGGATACTAAATTGGTTTTTACAAGATAATGACAATCGCAGACTTTAAAAATAAGTTTAAAATAGACCTTTCAGAATTGTATACAGATTCTGAAAAAGACTTTCTATATTCAGTTTTTGTTGAAAAAGTTTTAGGTTTAAATCAAATTCAGCAAAGAATGATGTCTGATCAGAAGTTATCAGATGTCAAAGAAAATCAGTTTCAAAATATTCTTTCTGAATTGAAAACCGGAAAACCTTATCAGCATCTTTTAGGTGAAACTGAATTTTACGGAATGACTTTTTTCGTAAATGAAAACGTACTGATTCCCCGTCCGGAAACAGAAGAATTGCTGGAAATGGCAATTCAGAAAATTCAAAGTTCAGATTTTGATTTTCAAGGTTTAAAGATTTTAGATATCGGAACAGGAAGCGGTGTGATTCCTTTGGTTTTGAAGAAACATTTTCCTGAAGCCAATATTTCTTCTATCGATTTTTCGGGAAAAGCTTTGGAAATTGCAAAAAAAAACGCAGAATTTCATCAGCTCGAAGTTAATTTTATTCATGCAGATTATTTGAATTTTGATTTGAATGAAAATTATGATGTTATCATTTCAAATCCGCCTTATATTGGAATTGAAGAAGAAAAAGAAATTGAAGACTCTGTAAAGGGTTTTGAACCTACAATGGCTCTCTTTTCGCCAACATCAGACGCTTTGATTTTTTATAAAAAGATCGCAGATGATTCTATAAAACATTTAAATAAAAACGGTTTTTTGTTCTTAGAAATCAATCAGAAATTAGGTGACGAAACTTTGGAATTATATCAAAACATCTTCTCAAATGCTGAATTGATTAAAGATTTATCAGAAAATAACCGATTTATTTTCGGAATAAAATAATTTCATTAGACAATAGGTTGCTTCAAAAAAAGAATCTTTTATTTCTAACCGATTCTTTTCCTTATAAATATTTCGTACGACAAATAGAGAAGTGGCAGCGACATCGCTCCCAAATAAAGAATATTACTCATTGCAAGATCAGGATGCAGCGTTATTGAATAGATTAATCCAAAAAATGCTCCTCCTAAATGTGCTGCATGTCCTAAATTATCCCATTGCTTAGGGTTTAGCATCATGTAAACAGAATATCCGAAATACAATGTTCCGAAAAGCCATCCGGGCAGAAAGTTGACACTGATTTCATTTGGAGCCATTGCAATTGCTGCAAATATAACCCCTGAAACCGCACCGGAAGCTCCAATTGCAGAATACCAAGGCTGATTTTTGTAAATAAACAAACTAAATAAATTACCCAAAAACATTGAAGCAAAATAAATAATTAAAAATCCTATCTCACCAAAAAATTGAATTACAGCACCTTGAAATAGAAATAATGAAAACATATTAAAGAATAAGTGCATAAAATCTGCATGCAGAAATCCTGAGCTGATTAGTCTTACATATTCTTTCCTATTATTTATCGCAGCGACGTTAAACTTATATTTTTCAAACATTGCCATATTATTCAGCCCGAAATAGCTGATAATACATGTAATGGCAATAATGATGATAACAATGATACTCATATTTTTCTTTTCTTAATTCTACGTATTCCCTCCTTCAAACAAATCACCAATCGTGCCACCGTCATCATCTGATGATGGAGTAAAATCAGGTTCTTCATCAATTTCCGGCTCTTCTTCTTCCGGCTCAGGAATGGTAATATTGATGGTTTTTACTTTAAATTTCGTGAACTGATTTCCGATGGCTTTTATACCTTTTATTGCGATGAACTCATCAATGTTTACCGTTTCGGGATCACGTTCTTTACCTTTATCTTTTGCAAAAATAATTTCTGCAGTTGTCCCATTTGACACTAAAATCCTTTCAATGAAAGACTTTGGATGTTCCGAAGGCATAAAAGTCTGCGGATTGGTCGTATTCTCAAGCAAAAATCTCTTGATAAAATAGATATCTTTTTCGCCGTCATAATAAATACACGTAATTGGCTGTTGCGGCCGCCATTTTTCAAGAATAATATATTCGTCATCAAAGCGGTTTCCAAGATCAAAGCTGATTAGTTTTGCTTCACCATGAGAATTGATGGTCAGAATCTTATCATCACCTTTAAAACTTCCCAACAACGTTCCTCTTACATCAGCATTCAGACGTCTTACCGTCTCATCAAACCAGATTTTACGAGGTGCCAAAGTCGAGACACCTTCTTCTTTTAAATCTACTTTTTTCACCGAATATTTGGTTACAAGATTTCCTTTTGAATCACGTCCTTTGATCCCTATTTCAGAGAAATCAATATCCATCTTATTCTTTCTGATTCTTGGGTTTGGCTTTAAGAGCACCGTTACCGTTTCAGCTTCACCATTGGGATTTGCCGAAAAATAAAGCGTTTCAGAACCTTTTGCATCAGACGCTAAACGATAATCTGTATTTCTCGTCACACCGGTTACAGAAAAACGCTTCATATAGTAAGGTCCCTGCATTCCTTCACGGTAAATCATATTGTAGACCGTACGTTTGTCATTTTTCTTCCAGATGGCAACGTGCAGAATGTCTTTTCCAATGAATGTTTTTGCTTCTACTTTTACAACCTTCATGCTTCCGTCTTTTCTGAACGTGATGATGTCGTCGATATCAGAACAGTCAAATAAGAACTGGTCTTTTTTCAATGAAGTTCCTACGAAACCCTCTTCGAAATTGGCATAGAATTTTTCATTAGCCACAGCAACTTTTGAAGCATCAATGGTATCAAAAATCCTTAATTCCGTTTTACGTTCTCTTCCTTTTCCGTATTTTTTCTGAATATTTAAATAATAATCAATCGCATACGCAATCAGATTCGCCAAATGATGTCTTACCTGCTCGATTTTACCTTCGAGTGATAATATATTTTCTTTAAATTTATCTAAATCAAATCTCGAAATTCTTTTAATTCTAATTTCTGTCAGTCTCAGAATATCTTCTTCTGTAACTTCTCTTAAAAGATGCGCCGTGTGAGGTTTCAAACCAATGGCAATCGTCTTTAAAACATCTTCCCAGCTTTTTACTTCTTCAATATCGTGATAGATTCTGTTTTCAATAAAAATCCTTTCCAATGAAGAAAAATGCCAGCTTTCCTGCAATTCATTCAATTCAATTTCCAATTCTTTTTTCAATAACGAAACCGTGTGATCGGTATTCATTCTTAAAATTTCAGAAACATTTAGAAACATTGGTTTGTCACCGACAATTACACATGCATTCGGAGAAATGGTTACCTGACAATCGGTAAATGCGTATAAAGCATCTATTGTTTTGTCCGGCGAAACTTCATTATGAAGATAAATCAGAATCTCAACTTTATCTGAAGTATTGTCTTCAATTTTTTTAATTTTAATCTTCCCTTTCTCGTTAGCTTTAATGATTGAATCAATCAAATCACCTGTATTTTTAGAAAAAGGAAGCTCTGAAATCATCAAAGTATGCTTGTCGACCTGAGAAATCTTGGCTCTGGCTCTTACTTTTCCACCTCTATGACCATCGTTATATTCTGAAACATCAAGAAAACCTGCAGTCAGAAAATCAGGAAAAATTTCAAATTTCTTCCCTTTTAAATGAGCAACTGAAGCATTAATGAGCTCATTAAAATTATGCGGAAGAATCTTTGTAGAAAGTCCTACCCCAATTCCTTCAACACCCTGCGCCAAAAGCAACGGAAATTTTACGGGTAAATCTACAGGCTCGTTATTTCTGCCGTCATAAGATTTTGACCAGACCGTTGTTTTAGGATTGAAAACTACTTCTAAAGCAAAAGGCGTTAGTCTTGCTTCAATATATCTCGCTGCTGCTGCAGAATCTCCTGTATAAATATTTCCCCAGTTCCCCTGTGTATCAATCAGCAATTCTCTTTGCCCGATCCCTACCATTGCGTCGGTAATTGATGCATCACCGTGAGGGTGATATTTCATCGTGTTTCCTACGATATTGGCAACTTTGTTGTATCTGCCGTCTTCGAGCTCACGCATAGAATGCATAATTCTACGCTGAACAGGCTTGAAACCATCATAAACAGACGGAATGGCTCTATCTAAAATTACATAAGATGCATAATCCAGAAACCAGTCTTTGTACAGTCCTGAAACTTTTTTTAGGCTTTCACCTTCGTGAGAGTTTTCTTCTATCATTACTTCTTACTATCTTCTTTCTTTATTTGCTTTGACTACTTTATTGAGTGAAAATTTCAAATCGTTGACTTCTTTTTTCGTTAAATAAGAAATTTCATATTTTAACATAGTCGAACCGCTGTTTTTACTAGAAACTGTTAGATACAATCTTTTAACAAACAGTATGGTAACCACATCATATTTAATGAGTTTGTATTTTGGAAATTCATCACTTAATGCCTTGCTTAGAAACGGAATAATGTTTCTATTTCTAAAATGAATAGCTTCTCCGTCGCTGTCATATTCAAAAATCTGCCTTCCATTAAGGTAAAAAAAAATTAATAAAATGAGTGGAGCGATGATTAAAAGATAACTTTCAATTCCCAAAATATTAAACTTATATTCCTCCAATAAAAATGCAATGATTCCTACCAATAACGTCATCAATAATAAGGTATTGACAAAATTATAGAGTGGAGCTTTGTTTCGGTTACTTAGTCTCATTTGTATTGGTGTTCTTTACAATCATTCTACTTCGGTTAGAATTTCTTTATCGCTAATGTTTGAATCCTCTACAACCAAATTTTCAAGAATAAAAATCTGTCGGTCGGGAGTATTTTTTCCCATATAAAATTCTAACAATTGCTCAATAGTTTGATCTTTTCCAAGAACAACGGGCTCTAAACGAATATCTTTTCCGATGAAATTTTTAAATTCATCCGGCGAAATTTCTCCCAAACCTTTAAATCGGGTAATTTCAGGGTTTTTGCCTAATTCATTTAATGCTTTTACTCTTTCCAACTCAGAATAGCAATATCTTGTTTCTTTTTTATTTCTTACTCTGAATAATGGAGTTTGAAGAATATATAAATGTCCATTTTTAATCACATCAGGGAAAAACTGAAGGAAAAACGTGATCATCAGAAGTCTGATGTGCATCCCGTCCACATCGGCATCGGTTGCTATAATAACTTGGTTGTATCTTAAATCTTCAAGACTTTCTTCAATATTTAAAGCAGCCTGAAGAAGGTTAAATTCCTCATTTTCATACACCACTTTCTTGGTCAAACCATAACAGTTCAAAGGCTTACCTTTTAATGAAAACACTGCCTGCGTTTCTACATCTCTCGATTTTGTAATCGATCCCGATGCAGAATCTCCTTCGGTGATAAAAATCTGTGTTTCAGCTTTTCTTTCCGCTTTCTGATCATTGTAATGCTGTCTGCAGTCACGCAATTTTTTATTGTGAAGAGAAACTTTTTTCGCTCTTTCTCTTGCTAATTTCTGAATTCCTGAAAGCTCTTTTCTTTCTCTTTCTGAAATTAAAATTTTTCTCTGAATCGCTTCAGCAATCTCAGGATTTTTATGCAGGAAATTATCTAATTTACTTTTTAAGAAATCGATAATGAAAATTCTCACCGTCGGGCCATTTGGTCCGATATCGTTTGAACCTAATTTTGTTTTCGTTTGAGATTCAAAAACAGGTTCTTCTACGCTGATGGAAATTGCTGCAACGATAGATTTCCTGATATCGGAAGCATCAAAGTTTTTATTAAAAAACTCACGGATTGTTTTTACATACGCTTCACGGAAGGCATTCAAATGTGTTCCACCCTGCGTGGTATTTTGTCCGTTCACGAAAGAAAAATAGGTTTCTGTCTGCGATTTATCGGTATGGGTTACAGCCAATTCGATATCATTATCCCTCAAATGAATAATCGGATACAGTACATCGGCTTCCAACTCTTCCTGAAGCAAATCTTTAAGACCGTTTTCAGAATAAAACGTTTCACCGTTAAAAATAATTTTCAGTCCAGGATTCAGATATGAGTAATTACGGAGCATTCTTGCGATATACTCTTTTCTGTATTTAAAATGAAGGAAAATATCAGCATCAGGAACAAAAGAAATCTCCGTTCCATTTCTGTCAGACGTATCTTTTTCAGTGTGATCTTCAGTAATGATTCCTCTTGAGAATTCTGCCATTTTCATTTTCCCTTCACGGAAAGAGCGAACTCTGAAATAATCTGAAAGGGCATTCACAGCTTTAGTTCCAACACCATTTAAACCCACTGATTTTTTAAAGGCTTTGCTGTCGTATTTTCCACCGGTATTCATTTTTGAAACGGCATCAACGACTTTTCCTAAAGGAATTCCACGGCCAAAATCACGGATTGTAACTTTTCCGTCGTCTACTTTTATTTCAATTCTTTTACCGGATTTCATTCTAAACTCATCAATCGAGTTATCGAGAATTTCTTTCAGCAAAATATAGATTCCATCATCTGCAGAGGAGCCATCGCCCAACTTCCCGATGTACATGCCGGGACGTAAACGAATATGCTCCTGCCAATCGAGGGTTCTGATGTTATCTTCGGAATATACAGGGTTTATTTCTTGTGACATAGATTATTTCAGCAAACATACAAAAGTACGGAATTGAACAAAAATATCCGAATATTTCGACTCGTTTTTTCGTGATAATTTTAGATAAAACTTCAGATTTACTTTTTGAGTACGAAATAAATTTCAATAACGAAATATCTTTAAATTTCAAAAAATACTGTACATTCGAACTAAGCAAAAATTTTCTTCCATGATACAACTTCCTTTTTCTAAACTTTCAAATGTAGGAACCACCATTTTTAGTCAGATGACACAATTGGCTAATGAAAATGAAGCCATTAATCTATCTCAGGGTTTTCCTGATTTTATGCCGGATTCAGAATTGTTGGATCATGTCAATCATTTCATTCAAAAAGGTTTTAACCAATATGCACCGATGGGCGGAATGATCCGATTGAAAGAAGAAATTGCAAGGAAAATCGAAAATAGTCATCAGGCAGTTTATCATCCTGATTCAGAAATTACCATTACTGCAGGCGGAACTCAGGCTATTTTCACAACCATCGCTACTTTCGTTAAAAAAGATGATGAAGTAATTATTTTTGAACCAGCTTATGATTGCTACGAACCCACCGTGGAACTTTTCGGAGGAATCGTAAAGCGTTTTGAAATGAAAGCTCCCGATTATGAAATCGATTGGAATGCTGTGAAAAATTTAGTTTCAGAAAAAACAAAAATGATTATCTTGAATAATCCGAACAATCCTTCAGGAAAAATTTTAAAGGAAAATGACATTCAGGAACTAATTAAAATAGTAAAAGATACTTCAATTCTTATTTTGAGTGATGAAGTCTATGAAAATATCATTTTTGACGGAAAAGAACATTTAAGCATCTGTAAATATCCCGAACTCAAAGAAAGAAGTCTCATGATTGCGTCATTCGGGAAACTTTTTCACGTTACAGGATGGAAAATCGGATATTGTGCTGCTCCGAAAGCTTTAACAGACGAGTTTAGGAAAATTCATCAGTTTAATGTATTTTCCGTCAACACACCAATTCAAATGGCTTTGGCTGAATACATGAAAAATGATGAGCATTATCTTGGGCTAAATCAGTTTTTTCAGGAAAAAAGAAATTTTTTAAGACAAGGCTTAGCGCAAACTTCATTTGAATTACTGGATTGTGAAGGAACGTATTTCCAGGCTTTGAAATATGATAAAATTTCAGACAAATCTGATTTTGATTTCGCCCAGGAATTAACGGTTACTCATAAAGTTGCCAGTGTACCGTTTTCTTCTTTTTATAAAAATAGGCTGAATGAAAACGTGATCAGACTATGTTTTGCCAAGAAGCAGGAAACTCTGGAAAAGGCGATTGAGAATCTGGCTAAACTGTAAATAATAAATATCTCGCAGATTAAGGAAATTGAGCAGATTTCTATTTGATCTGCGTACTTAGAGTTAATCAATTAAAAATTTATATTATTAGTTTTTCTTTTGTCTTGAAACAAAAGAAACAATCCCGAAATTTCGGGACAAGACCTGGAAACTCCGGCTAAAAATAACCTATCCTCTCTAAAAATTCTAAACTTGCGCGAGTTCAACATTTGTTTTCAATTCAGAATTTTTGTCGCGCTTCGAACAGAAGAATTTTCTTAACGTTCACATAGCTTATTTTCTTTACGCCTCCATTTCCTAAGTCATTTAAAAAAAATTAAAAAAACATTCCACCAGAAGCTTCAATCCTCTGTGCGGTAATCCAACGGGCATCTTCGGTACAAAGAAAAGCAACTACTCCACCGATATCATCCGGCAAACCGGCTCTTCCTAAAGCCGTATTTCCTGCAATCATTGCGTTGATATTTTCATCATCTCTCGTTCTTCCGCCACCAAAATCGGTTTCAATGGCTCCCGGAGCAACAACATTGACCTTAATTTTTCTTGGTCCCAATTCTTTAGCCATGTATTTTGTCAGCATTTCGATTCCTGCTTTCATAGAACCATAAACTGAAGATCCCGGTAATGCAAATCTTGCTAATCCTGAAGAAACATTGATAATTCCGCCACCGTCATTGATGAATGGCAAAAACTTTTGTGTTAAAAAGAAAACCCCTTTGAAATGAATATTAAACATATCATCCAACTGCTCTTCAGTGGTTTCTGTGATTGGAGAATACAAAGCAGTTCCTGCGTTATTGATTAAGTAATCAATGTTGGTGCTTCCGTTATTTTGTTTTAAATGATTGGTTACATTTTGAATAAACGATTCAAAACCTTTAACATCTCTGGTATCCAATTGAAAAGCTGCTGCGTTTCTGCCTAAAGCTTTAATTTCATTCACTACATTTTCAGCTTCTTCCTTGTTGCTGTGATAAGTAATAATGACATCCAAACCTTTCTCAGCGATTTTCAATGCTGAATTTTTCCCTAATCCACGGCTTCCGCCAGTTACTAATGCTACTTTTGCTGTACTCATTTTTGGTATTTTTTGTTAAGACAAAGTTCTGCCATTCTAATGCTAATCTATTTGCTTCAATCAATCTGAAATTTGCATAATTCAAATCATGAACGAAATTCCAATGGCGCAAAAGAAGTTTTTCGCTTGAAGAAATTAGAAAAATGAGCAATTTCCTCAAAACCTAAGGCATAAGAAATTTCAGACACGTTCCATTTGGTTTGCTTTAATAATATTTTTGCTTCCTGAATAACTCTGTCTGCAATAAATTCAGTGGTCGTTTTACCTGTACTTTCTTTTAAATTTTTATTTAAATAATTCACATGAATTGCTAATCGTTCTGCATAATCTTTAGCAACCTTCAGCTGAATTCTTTGGTCGGGAGACTCAATAGGAAACTGTCTTTCCAGCAATTCAATAAACAAAGAAACCACACGCAATGAGGCATTGTGAGAAGTTGAAGTTTTTGCGGCGGGCTGTAATTTTTGTCCGTAATGAATCAGTTCAAAAACATAATTTCGGATCAGATCATATTTAAAAGCATAATTGGAATCGATTTCTTTATTGATTTTTGAAAACAGCAGTTCAATTTCATCCGCCATTTCATCATCGATTTCAAAAACAGGAATGGTACCCGGCTGAAACAATGGCAGATCTTCCAAGATATTCTGCGAAGAATTTTTAGTAAAAAAATCATCGGTGAAAACACAGAAACTTCCCTTTTGATCAGCATCCTCCGGAACATAATGATACGGAACTTTTGGAGTTGCAAAAAGCAATGCATTCTTCTTTATCGAAATTACTTTATCAGCGTATTCAGCTCTGTTCTTACCCCGAATCAAACTTATTTTATAGTATTTCCTTCTGTTGTAAGGCATTTCAGAAGTCTTTTTGACATTCGCGATTGTTTGGGCAATATCAAAAACATTAAAATGACCGATGTCTTTGTGAAGTCCCTTAGGGAAAATACTTTCCAGATCTTTCCCGAGCATTTTTGCCATTTCGCCATAAAAGTCTTCTAAGGAAGCATGAGCAATTTTTTCCATGATGCGGAATTTGTATAATTCAAATATAAAAACAAATTATTCTATTTTTATATATTAATTCCACCAACATTTCTAAAAAACCACTTCCCGTTTTTATATTCTGCTTCATAAATTACAGAGCCTGCGTTACCCGAATCTGTCACATAAAAAATATTAGGATTATTGTTATTTCTTTTAATTTTAGAAAAACCACCATCAAAAACATCTGTAATTCTTACATAAGACGGTTGTTTCTCTTTATTTGTGTCGAAAATCAAAACTTTCGCTTCAATATTTATCTTCTGAAAATAATCACAATCAGTTTTATAAGGTAAAAAGAAGTAATTCATTTTATGAAGGTTTTCTTTAATTCCTCCAAGACTCTGAGAAATAAGATCTTCATATAATGTTGTAAATTTATTTTTCTCAGATTTGAAAAGCGGATTGTGATCACTAAAATCATCAATTCCATCCTCATCTGTATCTTTACTATTGGGATTTAATCCGAAACTATTTTCAAAAATATCGTTGAAGCCATCTTGATCAGAATCTTTGATAATATCATCTAATTTAATTTTAAATAATTTACCATCTTCTATAACTGAAAAGTGCTTATAACCAGACAATCCAGGAACTTTTTCAATCTTTACAAAACTACCTTCAAACTGAAGAAATCCATTTTTTACAATTAGATCTTCTTGAACTTTATTAAAATAGTAATGATTATAACTTAATCCTAAAAAATAGGCGCGAGGATTGTTATTTTTTATTTCTAAAAGCCAATATCCCAATCCATTCTCTCCTAATGCATAACTTACCTGACCGGAAATCTGTTGAGATGAATAACGAAATTGTTCGAAAAGTTTCTCATCAAAATCTGAAAATAGTATTTTTTGATCATTTAAAAATTTTTTATTCGCCTGATAAGTTTGAAAATTTTTACTGTAATCAGTGCTATCTTTTTTAAAACTCCTGAATTTTTTAAGATTGACAATTTTTAGATACTGCGGTTTATTTTGTACAATTTCTAATGCTGTGTAAGGTTTTTGCTCCTGATATGTCATTACATCCTTATTGTCATCATTAACAAAACATCTTTCTTCAAAACTTTTCGAGCAAGAAAAACAAAATACTGCAAGCAATAAAAAGAAAAAATATCTCATAAAAAACTTTTTATAAATATAACAAAAACGCTCCCAAATTCATGGGAGCGCTCTTTAAAATACTATAACTAACTTTTAATATTTTTAAACATTAAATCTGAAGTGCATAATATCACCGTCTTGCACGATGTACTCTTTTCCTTCAACAGAAAGCTTTCCAGCTTCTTTTACTTTAGCTTCTGTACCGTAGCTCACGTAATCGTTGTACTTGATCACTTCTGCACGGATGAAACCTTTTTCGAAATCAGTGTGAATAACACCTGCAGCCTGAGGCGCAGTCCAGCCTTGCCCAATTGTCCAGGCTCTTACCTCTTTTACTCCAGCCGTAAAATACGTCTGAAGCTTTAATAAATCGTACGCTTTTCTGATCAAACGGTTTACACCCGGTTCAGTTAAGCCTAATTCTTCCAGGAAAATTTCTCTTTCTTCGAAAGTATCCAATTCGTTGATATCAGCTTCTATCTGAGCAGCTAAAACCACGACTTCAGCATTTTCTTTCTGAGCCATTTCTTCAATCTTGGCAATCCATTCGTTTCCGTTTTTGATAGAATTTTCATCTACATTACAAACGTAAAGAACAGGCTTATTGGTCAAAAGTTGAACATCTGCTATAATTGATGCTGCAAAATCATCCATCGGGAATTCTCTTGCATTTTTACCATCTTCAATAAATTTTTCAAGATTATGAAGTGTTTCATAAGTCAGAATATCTTCTTTCTTTCCAGACTTGATGAATTTTTTAGCTTTTTCAACTGCTTTTCCAACCGTTTCCAAATCTTTCAACTGAAGCTCGATATCGATAATCTCCTTATCTCTCATAGGATCTACAGAACCTTCAACGTGGATGATATTTCCGTTTTCGAAACATCTTAAAACATGAATAATCGCTTCGCATTCTCTGATGTTGGCCAAGAATTGATTTCCTAAACCTTCCCCTTTGCTCGCTCCTTTTACCAAACCGGCAATATCAACGATCTCAACAACAGCCGGCAAAACTCTTTCAGGATTTACCAGTTTTTCAAGCTCAAATAATCTCTGATCCGGTACTGAAACTGTTCCCAAATTGGGCTCAATCGTACAGAAAGGATAATTGGCTGATTGCGCTTTAGCATTGCTTAAGCAGTTAAAAAGAGTTGATTTACCTACATTGGGTAAGCCTACGATTCCACATTTCATAACGAAATTTATTTTATTAATGTTATGAAACCTTTCGGTTTCATATTGTAAAATTCAAAGTTTTATAATTAAAGTTCAGAGTCTGAAACAAATCCAGCTTTTTAATTCTGAACCCGAAAACCTTTAACTTTAAGCGTGCAAAGATAGTAATTTTAAGGTGATTTTCATAATAAAAAAATCTGCCAAAGAATTGACAGATTTTCAGAAATAATTATTTTCCCAATGCGTTTTTATGGATTGTCTCCCGTAGCTTCCTGAGCCATTTTGGCATCATCAGGAGCGGATTCTAATGTTTTATCTAGTGAGAATAAGGATTCTCCGGAAGCTCTGTCTCCACCTGCAATTTTCAACTTATCAATGAGGTTTTGCGCCAGTGTTTCTTCTTCTATTTGTTCTTTCACAAACCACTGCATAAAATTCCATGTTGCCCAGTCTTTTTGCTCTAAAGATAAATCGACAATCCTGTAAATTGAGGTTGTATTATCCACTTCATGTCTGAACACATTATCAAAACATTCAGTCAGCGAGTTTGGATCATTGGGCGGAGCGGGAATCGCATCAACTTTCGGTTTTCCACCTCTGTTTAAAACGTATTCCATAAACTTAATCGAATGGTTTCTTTCTTCCTGTGCATGTCTGTAAAGAAAATTGGCAATTCCTGCGTAACCTTTGTCATCGGCCCAAATTCCATAAGATAAAAATGTGTGAGATGCGTGAATTTCTTTATTCATCTGATCACTCAATGCTTTTTCCAGCTCAGGTGAAAGTCTATTAGTATCCATAATCGTATATTTTTAGTGATTTCACTAAATGATACAAAAATGATTCCGAGACAACATTTTCTGATTATTAATGAAAATCAATAATGTATAAACGCTTATCAATCATTATTTTAAAGAGATAATTTATAGTGAGTCTAAAATAAAAAAGCCAGTTTAGTGTTGAACTGACCTAATTTAAATATTTTGAACCATTAAGGTTTATTTAGTTGATAAGATTATTAAGAGATTCTTCATTACACTTTGTTTCATTCAGAATGGCAGCGAGAATTTACTCTAAACGTCTACAATTCCACTACTTTACTTTCTTTGCTATATAATCACTTTCATTTCCCAAACGATCAACTGCTTTGATCGCAATTACGTTAAGAACTTTGCCATCTTTATTTTTTGGAATTTCTTTTGAAAGGTTATCTAAAGTCAGAATTTCAGTTTCCCAAACACCGTTGTACTGTGTGAAAAGTACCCACTGGAAAACATTCCCGATATTTTTAGAGCTCCAGCTCGCCTGAATAAAACTTCCGTTATCATTGGTAAATAAAGTCGGTTTTTCTAAAGGAAGAGTTTTGATCCAGGGACTTTTCGGGGTTAATGCTTTCTCTTTATATGGTCCGCTTTTTAAAGTCGGAAGCATATTTGAATTCTTCGTCAGACCCGCAATACTCCAATGAATTTCACCGGCATCGTTGGTGAGAATTTGCCTTGAAAGCTCAATCTGATTTTTAATTTCTGTTGGTCGGTCTGAAACTTTAATTTCTACGGTATTCAATCCAGGCCAAAGGTGACGGCTCATGGTGTTTTCTGATTTCCACCAGTTTAATAAAGAACCGAAAGGCTGTCCTTTTGATTCAATCGGCCAATATAACTGAGGTGAGAAATAATCAACCCAGCCTTTATTTAACCATAATTTAGCATCAGCAAACAATTCGTCATACTGCGAAGATCCCACAACTCCTTCCGGAAAACCCGGTTTCCAGATTCCGAACGGGCTAATTCCAAATTTCACATGGTTTTTCTCGGCATGAATTTCCTTATATATTCTCTCTACAAATTGATTCACCTGATCTCTTCTCCAATCTGCTCTTGTGAGGGTTCCTCCGGAATTTTGATAAGCATTCCAACTTGCATTATCGGGGAAGTCTGCGCCTCTGTTATAAGTTGCATAGGGATAAAAATAATCATCAAAATGAATCGCATCAAGGTCATATCTTTTCACCAAATCTTTCACAACATTAGAAACATGTCCCTGAGTTCTTGGGTTCGCAGGATCAAACCAATACATTCCATTCTTTAATTTAATGGTAATCTCTGAAAGTTTATTGACCATCGATTGATTGGAAACCGCTCCTCCATTAGAATGATGCGCTCTGTATGGATTTAACCAAACATGAAGCTCCATTCCCCGTTTGTGAGATTCTTCGATCCAAAACTGTAGCGGATCATAATTTGGATATGGCGGCTCTCCTGTTTTCCCTGTTAAGAAGTATGACCAGGGCTCTAATTCGCTTGTGTACAATGCATCCGCAGATGGGCGCGCCTGAAAAATTACTGCATTAAAATTATTTTCCTGAAGCATATTCAACATACTGATGGCTTCAGCTTTTTGCTGCTCAACTGATAAATTATTTCTCGAAGGCCAGTTGATGTTGGCCACACTCGCAATCCATGCGCCACGAAATTCACGATTGATTGCAGGAAGATTTACTTTAAAGTCTTCTTCAATGGGTGTGACTATCTGTGGCTTAACGGCAACAGCAGAATCTTTAGGTTTAGCTTTATATCTGTTTTCTTTAGGTGAATTTTTTACCGTAGAAGTATTTTTCTGGACAGAACACGAACTGCTGAATGAGGCGAAAAAGCCCAACAACATGATCATTTTTATTTTATCAACCTTCATTTTTTGATAGACTATTTAATTATGATTTTAAAAATTTCAAGATAACAAAATTTAATATAATTAAAACAAAAAAAGCCCCGAAAATCGAGGCTTTAGATATATTTAAGAATGTCAGATTAAGCTTTCGCTCCTCTTTCAATTCTTTTTCTTTCTTCTTCAGAAAGTACTTTCTTTCTCATACGGATGAAGTTTGGAGTTACCTCGATTGCTTCATCACCTTGGATATATTCCATACATTCCTCCAGAGAGAAAAGTATTTTCGGAGCGATGTTACCATCCTTATCCTTACCTGCAGCACGGATGTTGTTCAGCTGTTTTGCTTCAACAATGTTTACTACCATATCGTTCGGCTTGTTTTGCTCACCAATTACCATACCTGCATAGATCTCTTCGCCCGGATCAACGAAAAACTTACCTCTATCCTGTAATTTAGCAATAGAATATTCAGTTGCAGGACCTTGAGATTTGCTGATCAATACCCCAACAGATCTTCCAGGAATTGCTCCTTTGAAAGGTTTATAATCTACAAAACGGTGCGCCATAATCGCTTCACCAGCAGTAGCCGTCAACATCTGAGAACGCAATCCGATCAAACCTCTTGAAGGAATTTCGAATTCCAGGTGTTGCATTTCACCTTTAGTTTCCATAATGTGAAGGTCACCTTTTCTCTGTGTCGCTAAGTCGATTACTTTTGAAGCAAATTCTTCAGGAACATCTACCACCATACTTTCGTAAGGCTCACATTTCACACCGTCAATTTCTTTAAGGATAACCTGTGGCTGACCAATCGTCATTTCGTACCCTTCTCTTCTCATTGTTTCAATTAAAACTGACAAGTGAAGAATACCTCTACCGAATACCAAGAATGTATTGGCATCTTCAGTTGGCTCAACTCTTAACGCCAAGTTTTTCTCTAACTCACGCATCAATCTTTCTTTTAGGTGATTGGAGGTAACAAACTTACCGTCTTTTCCAAAGAAAGGAGAGTTGTTGATTGAGAACGTCATGTTCAACGTAGGCTCATCAATTGCAGTTCTTGGCAATGGATCCGGATTTTCTAAATCTACGAATGAATCACCAATCTGGAATTTATCAAAACCAACAATTGCACAAATATCTCCGGCCTTAACTTCAGTAACTTTTTTCTTACCTAAACCTTCGAAGACGTATAATTCTTTTACTTTTCCTTTTACGATTTTACCATCTTCCTGTGCAAGACCGATCCATTCTGATTCTTTCACAGAACCCTGAACCACTTTACCAATTGCAATTCTCCCTAAGAATGAAGAGAAATCTAAAGATACAATCTGCATTCTCAAAGGACCTTCTTTAGCTTCAGGAGCGGGAACGTGCTCTAAAATTCCGTCTAATAAAGGGAAAATATTGTCAGTTTCTTCTAATGAAGTATTGAACCAACCTTGTTTTGAAGAACCGTAGAATGTTGGGAAATCCAATTGCTCTTCGGTAGCATCCAGGTTATAAAATAAGTCAAAAACTTTATCATGAACCTCATCTGGACGACAGTTTGGTTTATCTACTTTATTGATTACCACTACCGGTCTTAAACCTAATTCTAAAGCTTTCTGCAATACGAATCTTGTTTGTGGCATTGGTCCTTCAAAAGCATCTACTAATAAAAGTACACCGTCTGCCATCTTTAATACACGCTCTACTTCACCACCGAAATCGGCGTGACCAGGTGTATCAATAACATTTATTTTTGTACCGTGGTACATTACAGAAATATTTTTTGATAAAATAGTGATACCACGCTCTCTCTCCAGATCGTTATTATCCATTATTAAATCTCCAGATTCCTGATTGTCTCTAAAGACGCTTGTTGCGTGGATTATTTTATCAACCAAAGTAGTTTTACCGTGGTCAACGTGTGCGATAATCGCAATATTTCTAATGTTTTGCATGAATGATTTTTACGGGTGCGAAATTAGTGATTTTTAATGAATTAACCATAAAAAGTTTTAATAATTAACAAATTCATAATGAGAAGGTTTTGTAAAGTTATGAGTTTTGGGTTATTAATTATGAGTTTAAAACAGTTATCTCATTCATATTTTAATTGCTAAATGTGATTTATAAATAGTAAATTTTTAAATAGTACCTATAATTTTTGCAAAGAGATATTTTGATGAAGTAAATGTTCTGAAGCATTTTATAAAATAAATATTTAGAAGTGATAAAATTCAATTAAACCTGATTTATTTACAAACTTGATGTGACAAAATATTTCCAAAATCATAAAATTTCTTATTTATTTCATGGGTATTTATTTTTTGTCTTAATTTGTATAAATTAATGCAGTAAGACAATGAAAAGAATACTTCTATTCTGTTTATTTCTGGCTTCTTCCGGTCAGTTTTCTTCACAACAATCTGCTGACAAAGCACTTCAAACTTTAAATGAAAAGTTTTCTCAGGAAAGCATCTACATTCTTACTGATAAAGACTTATATCTTTCCGGTGAAACAGTTTGGTTTAATGCCTTAGTTTTCAGAAATTTTACAACATCAGATCTGTCAACAAACTTTTTTTTTGAAATATACGACCGCAACAAGAAGCAAATTTTAAAAAGACGTTTTCCTATTTTTAATGGCGTTGCGCAAGGCAGCATTCAGTTACCTGAAAGCCTGAGCGAAGATGTTTATTTCTTCAGAGCCTATACTCCGATGATGAGTAATCTGAGTGAAGATTTTCAATATCTGAAGCAAATTCCAATTTACAATCCTGATTCACCAAAGAAACTAATTTTAGATAAAACTTCTTCCTGGTCAGCAACATTGCATCCTGAAGGAAATTCTTTTATACAGGGAATTCGAAGTAAAATTGCAGTGCGTCTTCATTCTACCGGAACGCCACCGTCACAATGGGAAGGCTATGTGATTGAAAAAAGTAATCCGGAAAAGAAAATCTCTACTTTCAAAGGATTAGATGGAAATGTAGGAATTTTCACTTTAACACCGGAAAAAGATAAAATCTATGACGTTGTAATTACAGATAATGACGGACATCAAAGCACTGTTGTTCTTCCTAAAGCTACTGAAACCGGAATAAGTCTTCACGTGCTCAGCGAAAAAGACAATATTAAATACAAAATTCAGAATACTGCACAAAGCTATCCTTATTATACAGTCGTTGCTAACATTGGTGATCAGGTAGTTTATAAAGCAAAAATTAATCAATTAAGAGATGTTTTTCAGGCAATCCCAACCAATCAGTTAATCAACAGTGTTTTACAGATTACGGTTTTTGATGATAAAGAAAATGTTCTGGCAAGCAGAATGTGTTTTGTAATGCCTCAGAATCTTCTCGTTTCCGTTCCTGAAGTTAAAGCGAAGACGGTAAGTACTGAAAAAAGAGGTTTGAATTCATTTGATATTAAATCTATTAAAGATGTTCCGAATTATTCTGTCGCCGTGTTTGATCCTGAAGATAAAAAGTCACTGCAAGACGAAAATCTATTAAGCTCTTTATGGTTGACGAGTATTATTAAATCTAAAATAGACCGTCCGGCACAATATTTCATTGAAAAAAGAAATACCGAAGCTCTTGATGCCCTTCTTATTTCCGAACAGTGGAAAATGTTTGACTGGAAAGAAATCATTTCAGGAAAATATCCTACCATCATCAATCAGTCTTCAAAATACATTTCATACAAAGGTAGAGTTACCGTGAACGCAAAACCTGCAGCTCAACAAAACCTCATCATGCTTGTGGACGGAGATATTTCGGGAAATCAAATTATGGAAGTAGAAACAGACAGCAACGGAGAGTTCTTTTTTGACAATTTGATTTTTGAAAAGCCAATCAAAATAACATATCAATTAAACGGAGCTAATGCCGCGCTTAAAAGCAGAACCAATGTTTTCATTAATCCTGCCAATACTTTTATTGCTTTAAAAAAAGATTTACCAGCAGTAGAAAAATACAAACTTGTTGACAGAAATTCGTCTTCAGAAGCTTCACAATCAGCAGAAATTACCAAAACTATTGAAGCAAGAAAATATAAAAAAGAATATAATGAAAAAGTTACTTTAATTGAAGAAGTAAAAATAAAGGCCAAAAAGAAAAACCTCACTGAAGAGCTCAACAAAAAACTCAGCAGCGCACTTTACCAGAGCATGAATGAAGTTGTTTTTGATTTTGTGAATGAAAACCAGTCCGCAGAAAGTTCACCAAATATTCTACAATGGCTTCAAGGGCGCATCGCCGGATTGACCATCAATTTTGAAAATGGAGTTCCTACTCCTTATATCCGTCAAGGGAAAGCCAATATTTATTTAGATGAAATGTTGATGGATGCAGGTTCTTTGAGTGGAATTTCGCCTTCAAATATTGCCATGGTAAAAATAATTAAAGACGGCAGTGTAGGAATGAGCGGCGGCGGAAATGGTGCTGTATTGATATACACCAAAAGAGGCGACACTCAACCCAAAACTCCTGCAAATAACTTATTGAACATGGCTAATCTCAACTTTTTTGTGATGGAAGGCTATAATGAATATGAAAAATACCCTGACGCCGATTACGGAAATTCTGAGCTTTCTAAAATAGGATATGATTACCGCAGTGTTCTCTACTGGAATTCTTCTTTGGAAGCTGATGAGGCCAATCCAATCCAGATTGATTTCTACAATAATGACACAGCGAAAAAATTCAGATTTATTATTATGGGATCCGATAATGAGAAGTATACACCGTTGTATTTTGATAAAACCCTTCCTTAGTTTATGGCAAGCGAAGACTGGGAAATTATTTTGGAAAGTTTTCCCGGTCTTTATTTTTCTATTTAATATTTAAAAACGCACCGTTAACACTCTTTATTTCTCCAAAGTAAGAAAAAAATGTATTTTTGAGAAAAATTTAAAAAAAACACAATACATTATGAGCCGTTTATTCTTAAAAAGAATTGCCCTTATACTTACTTTATCAGCCGGATGCATCTCTTATGCCCAGGATAAAGCTGAAAAAGCCCTTCAGAAATTTGAACAAGAATATCCACAGGAAAAAATTCACCTCCTATTTAATAAAGATCATTATGTAGCGGGAGAAAATCTTTGGTTTAAATCATTTGTTTTTGATGGATATAGCCGCTCCAATATTTCCACTTCTCTTTTTGTAGAGCTGTATGACAACAATAAAAAGCTGATTGATAAAAAGATGGTTCCTCTGCTGAAAGGTGAAGGAAGCGGTAGTTTTTCATTAGCCAATTCCTTACAGGAAGATGTTTATTTCATCAGAGCATATACCACGTGGATGACCAACTTCAGTGAAGATTTCAATTATCTGCGACCTATTACCGTTTATAATCCGGCATCTCCGAAAAAACTACAACCTGATACTGAAGCTGCTTGGTCTGCTACTCTACATCCGGAAAGCGGAACATTCGTTGATAGCATTCCTACAAAGTTTGCCGTAAGACTGCACTCAAAAGGGATAACTCCATCAGAATGGAGCGGGTCAGTTGTTGAATCAGGAAAACCTGATGTAGCTATTGCACAATTTAAAGGTTTTGACCAAAATGTGGGCACATTCAGCATAACACCTGCAGCGGGAAAGCAATACCAGCTTCTTGTAGAAGATAAAGCCGGAAAAAAATTAACAATTGATCTGCCTCCTGTAGCGGCTTCAGGGTTAAACCTGCATGTTGAGAGTACAGATACCGCTGTACAATACTCAATAACTTCTAAAAATATTGCAGAAGACCAATCATACAAAATCATAGGTACCATAAATAATCAGATGGTTTATCGGGCTGAGATCAAAAAAATGTCGGGTAAAACGTTTTCGATACCTGCAGACAAACTGATCAACGGAATCTTACAGCTTACCATATTTGATGCAAACGAAAATGTAGTCGCACAGCGTTTATCCTTTGTACAGCCTAATGTTCTGAATATTAAACAACCTGTTCTTACAACTGCTCTTAATACTTCTAATCGCAGTAAAAACGCTATAACGATTGCAAACAACACCCATTACAATGCTTACAGTGCATTGGTAATAGACGCCAACGATAGCAGTTCAGAAGAAGAAAACAGTTTATTGAGCAGTCTTTGGCTTACCGGAGATTTTAATTCAAATATTATTAAACCTTCACAATACTTTGCGAAAAATCATAATTCAGAAGCTTTAGATGCTCTTCTGATATCTGAAAAATACAAAAGATTTGATTGGAAAAACATCATATCAGGAAATTATCCGATGATAAAAAATAAACCTCAATCTTATATTTCATACAAAGGAAAGGTGATGTCACAGGGCAAACCTGCGGCAAACGCAGAGCTTAATTTAATTTTTAAAATGCCTGAAGCAGGAATGAAGTTTAATCTTGTAAAAACGGATGCAAACGGACTTTTTTCATTAAATAATCTGGCTTTTGAAGACACGATGAAATTTTCTTATCAACTTAACTCAAAGGATAAAGCAGCAATAAGCAGTACACAGGTTTATTTCCAACCCGATTTCAGTTTTGTCCCACTCAGAAAAGATCTGCCGGACAGCAGAATGAAACTTACAGACAGAGTTCAGGGTGAAGAAATTCCTGAAAAAGTAGCCAAATCTATTGCCAATCTAAGTTCTGAAAAATTTATCAATGAAAAAATAACGGATATTGAAGAGGTGAAAATAAAAGGTGACAAAAGAAACAAAACCCAAAAACTGAATGAGACATTGAGCAGCCCATTATTTAAAAGCGCAAACGAAATGATTTTTGATTTCGTCAATGACAACAATGGAGCAGGAGCAATCAACATTCTTCAGTGGCTTCAGGGCAGAGTTCCCGGTTTACAGATTAGCCAAGGGATGAATGCCACGGCAACCATGCGTGGAGGTCCGGTAGAACTTTTTCTCGATGAGATGAGAGCTGATGCCTCCCTCATTTCTTCGATATCAGTTTCGGATGTTGCGATGATCAAAGTAATCAGAGGTATTTTTTCAGGCAGTTCAGGTGGTGGCAATGGAGCCATCATCATCTACACACGCCGAGGTGGAATTACCGGTAACATTCCTGATAACGGACAGTCGAAAACATTAAAAGATATGACGCTGAAAGGTTATCATAAAGAAGAACCTTTTAAAAATGAAATTTATGACGACATCGATGCTCAAAGTCTTTCCAAAGACAGCCGCAGTACTTTGTATTGGAATCCTTATCTGCCGAATCAACCCAAAGAGTCTACAAAAATCAATTTCTATAACAACGATGACGCAAAAAGTTTTAAAGTCATCATTATCGGATTTGATGAAGAAACTGATACCCCACTCTATTACAACGATATTTTAAAATAATTAAATAAGATCCTCAAAAACCAATTACACCCTGTAGTTGGTTTTCTTTTTTTAATTGGAATCAAATTTTAATAGTCTAAAAAAGTCAGTATTTTAGCACTTCCAAAAATGAAGAATGAACACTACTGAATACATTAAAAGTTCCCTCAATATACCCGAAAAAAGCATCAATGCTACCTTAAAATTACTTGCTGAAGACTGCACCATTCCGTTTATTTCGCGTTATCGTAAAGATGCAACGGGTAATTTGGATGAGGTTGCGATTGAAAGTATCTTTAAATTAAATAAACAGTTTGAAGAAATTGTAAAGCGGAAAGAAAGTATTTTAAAATCGATTGAAGAGCAAGATGCTTTAACCTCAGACTTAAAAAGCAGAATCAAAGAAAGCTTTGATATTCAGGAATTGGAAGATCTTTATCTGCCGTTCAAAAAGCGTAGAAAAACCAAAGCTGATGCTGCCAAAGAAAAAGGTCTGGAACCTTTAGCCAAAATTATTATGAGCCAAAAAGCGAATGACCTGCAGCATTTGGTTTCAAAATATGTAAATGATCAGGTTCCTTCTGAAGAAGAGGCTTTGCAGGGTGCAAGAGACATCATGGCAGAATGGATCAATGAAAATATGTACGTCCGTAAAAATCTCCGCCGACTTTTTCAACGGAAAGCAATAATCACTTCTAAACTGGTAAAATCTAAAAAAGACGAAGACGGAGCTCAGAAATTCTCACAATATTTTGAATGGGAAGAAAGCCTCAACAGAACGCCTTCTCATCGACTTTTAGCAATGCTGAGAGCGGAAGCAGAAGGTTTTGTAAAAACGAATATCGGAATTGATAAAGATGAAGCAATTGATTTTATTGAAAACGCCATCATCAAATCAAGAAATGAAAGTTCAGAACAGATTTCTTTAGCCGTCAGAGATTCTTATAAAAGACTTTTGGAACCTGCGATTTCGAACGAAACTTTACAGGAAGCCAAAGAAAAAGCGGATAAAAAGGCGATTGAAATATTTTCTGAAAATTTAGGTCAGCTTTTATTGGCACCGCCTTTAGGCGAAAAAAGAATTTTAGCCATCGACCCGGGTTATAAAAGTGGATGCAAAGTTGTCTGTCTGGACGAAAAAGGAGATTTACTCCACAATGAAACGATTTATCCTCACGCTCCGCAGAACGAAAGCGGAATGGCGATGAAGAAAATCCGTTCTATGGTAAACGCTTACAATATTCAGGCGATTTCTATCGGAAACGGAACGGCTAGTCGTGAGACAGAATTTTTCATTAAGAAAATTGCTTTTGATAAGCCTTTGCAGGTTTTTGTGGTTTCGGAAGCTGGTGCCTCAGTATATTCTGCAAGTAAAATTGCGAGAGATGAATTTCCGAGCTTTGATGTGACGGTTCGTGGAGCCGTTTCAATCGGAAGAAGACTGTCTGATCCTTTAGCAGAGTTAGTTAAGATTGATGCAAAATCAATTGGAGTCGGGCAATATCAGCACGATGTAGACCAAGCTCAATTGAAAAATGAATTGGATTCTACCGTGATGAGATGTGTAAATTCTGTTGGAATTAATTTAAATACCGCAAGCAAATCACTATTAAGTTACGTCTCGGGAATCGGCGAGAAAATGGCAGAAAACATTGTGAATTACCGTGCAGAAAATGGAGCTTTTGAAGACAGAAAACAACTGAAGAAAGTTCCGAGATTTGGCGAGAAAGCCTATCAGCAGGCGGCAGCTTTCATCAGAATTACAAATGCTAAAAATCCGTTAGACAATTCAGCTGTTCACCCGGAAGCGTATGGAATTGTTGAAAAAATGGCGAAAGATTTAGGTATAAAAACCGATGAACTGATTGCCAATAAAGAGAAAATAGCTTTGGTTCAACCTGAAAAATACATCAATGATACCATTGGTATTTTAGGAATAAAAGACATTTTAAAAGAACTTGAAAAACCTGGATTAGACCCAAGAAAGGCAGCTAAAGTTTTTGAATTTGATCCTAATGTAAAGAGCATTAAAAATTTAAACATCGGCATGATTCTTCCGGGAATTGTTAATAATATCACCGCTTTCGGATGTTTTGTAGATTTAGGAATCAAAGAAAGCGGGTTGGTTCATATTTCCCAGTTGAAAGACGGTTTTGTCTCGGATGTGAATGAAGTGGTGAAGCTTCATCAGCACGTTCAGGTGAGAGTAACGGAGGTGGATGAAGCGAGAAAGAGAATTCAGTTGAGTATGATACTTTAATTTTCTTTTGCCTTGAAGCAAAAGAAACAATCCCGAAACTTCGGGACAAGACTTGGATTCTGTAGCTAAAAAATAATGCTGATCACTAAAAATTCTAAAACTTGCGCGAATTCATGTTTTGTTCTTCGCTTCTAAACTTGAGTCGCTCTTCAAACATAAGAATTTTCTTAACGCTCACATCATTATTTTTCTTAACGCTCCAGACTCCTATGTCATTTTAAATGAGAAAAATTTCAGAACTTAAAATAAAGAAAGTCATTCACAGACCTACTCAAACTTTTGATAAGGTGGGAAATCGTATTTATAATACTTTTGAATATGATTTGTCTTACAAAGCCGAATTTGAAGGAAATGAAAAACAAAGAATCCTAGCGAAAATAATTGACACAATACCGCTTTTTTTAATCTTTTATTTTGTTCTTCAACAAGAAGCTTTTTTCTCACTCCTCTATTCTCTTCCCTCCGTAATTGTATTTGGAACTCTGACAGAAACTATCTGGGGGACAACTTTAGGTAAAAAAATATTTAACATGAAAGTAATCGATGATGACGGAAAATATCCCGGAATCTTAAAATCACTTTGGAGGAATATTTTATGCCTGATCGTATTTTATCCTGTTGCTGATGATTTCATTCCTGCAGCACCAAACGAAATCTTAGGAATCGAACATAAAGAGACCAATTTTACGATGCACATGAACAATAAACTCTGCAAAACCTATATTATCAAAGAAGCTCAGTTTTTAGAAATCAAAAAACTTTTAGCAGAAAAAAAGTAGCTTGATGTCAAGCTACTTTTCTATTATTTATAATCTTTAGAATCTCTTCTCGGTTCTTTTACTTCCGGCCATTTTGCGATGTCTCCTTTATCATCCGATGGCATTGTTCTGCGTTCTCTGCTCGTAAATTCAGGATCTTCAGATGCCATGTAAGCTAAAGTTGCAGTGAGAATCACATTATTTTTCACCTCATCAAAAACAATTTTGTCGTATGTATCTTTCGTGGTATGCCACGTATACCCGAAATATCCCCAGTTTAATGAACTTAAAGAAAATCCGGGAACTCCTGCTGCAACGAATGAAGCGTGGTCAGAACCTCCTCCACCCGGCATTCCGGGGAAATCTGTTTTGATGTGGTCACGTACATTTTTAGGAACTGCATTCAGCCATTTTCCGATATAATCGTATGATTTTACAAAGCCCTGACCTGCTATATTGATCACTCTTCCCGTTCCGTTATCCTGATTGAAAACTGCCTGAGTTCCTTTGATGATTTCAGGATTGTCGGCTACAAAACCTCTCGAACCGTTCAATCCCTGCTCCTCACTTCCCCACAATCCGACAACAATGGTACGTTTAGGATTAGGATAATATTTTTTAAGAATTCTCATGGTTTCAAGCATCGTCAGAACTCCGGTTCCGTTGTCTGTTGCGCCCTGAGCACCGTCCCAAGAGTCTAAGTGAGCTGAAAGAATCACATATTCTTCAGGTTTTTCTGAACCTTTAATCATCCCAACGGTGTTGAAGGTTTTGGCATCAGGAAGAACTTTCGATTGTGCATCTATCCTGATTCTGGGCTTCGTCCCTTTTTCAGCCATTCTGTACAGCATTCCGTAATCTTCCAACTCAATATCAATCATCGGAATTTTGGAAGTTTTCGCTCCAAAAATACGGTTGGCTCCCATAATTCCCGTCCAGTTTGAAATTGCAATTCCTGCCGCACCTGCTTTTTCCAAAGCTTCGGGAAGTGTATTGTTATCATACCGTATATTCTTTACATAATCACGGAAGTCTTTTGAAGCCTGCTCTTTTTCGGCTTTCAGTTTTTCATATAATTCAGGAGTTGCAAATTCTTTGATCTGCTCATCTGAACGACCTATTTTCTGATACTGCGCCATCAAAACAATTTTCCCTTTTACAGAAGGAAGCCACTGATCGAATGCTGCTTTTGAAGAAACTTTAGGAAGAACGATAACTTCTGCTTCCACAGCTTTTTTGGTGGAAGGACTCCACGCTAACTGTGTTGCTGAAAGCGACTTCATTCTTGGATACACCATGTCAACATGTGTTGTTCCTCTCTGCCAGCCCTTCCAGGTTCCGAATTGCTGAAGTTTGGCATCAATTCCCCATGATTTTAATTTACCTGCTGTCCATTCATTTGATTTCAACATTTCGGGAGTTCCGACCAGACGTGGACCGATTCCGTCTAATAATTCGAATGCCATATCTTCCAGCTGAGAATGATTATTCGTCTCATTAACAAAATTTTCAACAATAGGATTTAATTTCTGATGTGTAGATTGCGCATGGACAAATTGGCTCGCCAAAACGACTGCAGGAACTGCAAAAAAGGTGTTTATCTTCATACTTTTATTGATTGCCATAAAGATAAAGTTATTTAATGAAAATTAAAATTCTTACTTATTCTATTAATGCTTAAAGCACATGATTTTCAATTTTGAAATCGCCATTTTTAAACAATAAAAAATCTGTGCAAATCTGTGTGACTAGCAGGAAATAAAGTTTATTTCTCCCACAAATGGCACAGATTTGCACAGATTCTATCATAACAATATTATTAAATGTGAAAATATAATGAATTTCTCAATCATTACTAATTACCCATTATTCATTACCCATAAATTATAACGGATATTTTATCGCTTTATCGAGTTCAATCGGGTTGTTGTATTTTCTTATGGATTCTTTTAATCTTTCGTTGACTTCGCGTGAGTTGGCCTGTCCGACTTTGGTTCCGTCGTTCAGATAAAATTCATCACTGGATCGGGTTTGCTCTGTTGCATTTCTCAAATAATTAACGGGCGAGTCATAATACTTCAACTTAGAATCTTTGTATTTTTTGTCATCAACCGCCACACTGTTTTTAAGCATATGATCGATGTATATATTGCTTTTGGGTGTTGCAATCTTTTGAGTTTTCACCAATTCAAATTTGTAATTATTTTTATCATCAAACAATTCTACAATCAAACCGGGAAGTCCGTGAAATTTGTACGGCCCTTCCTGAAACGGAATATCAGCAGTAAACCATGCAATCCAGTTTCTTCCGCCCCAATTCGTGGTAGCTTTTTGTAAATTGAGATCTTTCACCTTCTTTTTTTCGTCAGTCAGCTTCCACTCCTGAATGTTTTTTGACGGAAGTTTCAACACCACATTTTCGAGAACATCGTAATAATCATAATCTGCTGAACCAATTTGGTGTGCAATAATGTGAGAAGTATTGAATTTGGTACCGTTTGCGATTTGTAGATTATTGGTCACCAAAGAATCTCCTATAAAGAAATCACGCGGATAATATTTTACTGTTTTAGATTCAATATCCAAGTGATAGTTTTCTTTAACGGTAGTATTTTGCGTTGAATCTTTTTTGTATTCCACATCATAAATGAAGCGGTGCGTTTGCGCTTTAGACAAAAGTCCAGATAAGATAAAAGCTGATAAAACTAAATTTTTCATAGGATATTATTTTTGGTTGATAAATTCCTGCTCTTCTTTTGAAAGTAAAACAGTGGTTTCTTTATCGTCTTTTACAGGAATATTTTCCCAAATACTTTTAGTGAAATCGACTTTGGATGTCAATCCTTTTTTGTCAGATTTCGCAAATGTGTTGTACACAATCTCACGCATAGACTTTTTCACATAGGTTTCGTTTTTGTAAAACATCGTGTAATTATCAGTTTCAAATCTGTTTAAAGCGGGCACATAAAGACCGTCTTTTTTATAAAAATCGAAGGTAAGAATGGCATTTCCATATTTATAATCAAACGTTCTTCCGTCAGTTGAAACCTTTTTTTCGACGGGTAAATCATCCATCGCATAGTTTGCTTCAAAAAACGTAATCACTTTGTCCGCTGTATTATATTTCAAATTACCTTCTATTTTGGTGCCTCTTATAGTTTTGATTTTAAAGCTGACCAACTGCTCACCATCTTCCTCTGAAACTAATGTTCCTGAATATTTTGCTTGATGAGACCTGATGTTCGTAAGGGTTCGATTCAGTTCATAATTGAAGAAATAATTTCCCATATATTCATGCGTAAACTCTTCTACTTTGGCAGAAAAAATACTGTCAGATTTATTTATTTTGAGATATTTTACATTATTAAGCTGTAACTGCAGAATATCGTCATATTTTTTATTGTAGCCGTCTTTGTAATTATATGAATTGCTTTTACTCCATAGTTTTGCTTCAGAAATAACCATGAAATGTAGCTTGTTATTATCAAAAGCCTTCTGCTTCATTACCACATCAAACACTGAAGGCTCATCATAATAACGTTTATGATAATTTTTAAAAACATCTTCAAGAAGCTTTTTGATATCTACACTGACGATTTTCACTTCTTCAATATCTTTAAAAGCAGGCTGAAGCTTTATCACAGAACTGAAGTTCTTTATCTTTTCTTTTTTGAAACCGGAAGCCGAAACTTCAAAATCTTTAGAATTCTCATCGAAAGGCGCAAAACCATCTTCGTTGGTGTAAAGCAATTGGTTCGACAAAAGAATCCTTGCATTGGCGATTGGCTGACCGTTTTCAGCGTCGACAATCTGGATTTTCTGAGCAGAAAGGACTGCTGATAAAAAGATAAACAGAAAGGAAATATGTTTCATAATAAACTCCGCTATTGGTTATTAGCGGAGCAAATATAAATTCAAAACAGGTTACATTTCAACGAGGTTTGATATATTTAATAGTATTTGTGAATATTTAATTTTCTTTAACGGTTTTCTACACTTATTCGACTTCAAATATAGCCTGAATTTCCACCGAAGAATTCACAGGAATTGATGAAGCACCCAACGTTGCTCTCGCATGTTTTCCTTTCTCACCAAAGACTTCCACTGCGAGATCTGAAGCGACATTCATCAAATCTGCATGTTTTGTGTAGTCGTCTTTCGTATTAAAAATTCCGGTAAGCTGAACGACTTTTTTAACTTTGTCTAAATCTCCGTCAACTGCATCTTTCAGCACTGCTAAAACATTAAGCATCGTCTGTTTTGTAGCTTCCTTCACCTGATTTTCATCCACTGAAACACCTAATTTTCCGGGATTAAGAATTTTACCATCTTTTAAAGCCACCTGATTAATGAAAACCAGATTCCCTGATCTTACATAAGGCTGATAATTCCCTGCCGGCTTTGGGACGCTTGGCAGTACGATGTTTTTCTTCTTTAAAATGGCATTAACAGTTTCTGTTTTTAAATCTTTCTTCGTCACTTTCTTTTGAAAAGTACCTTTTAAAGCTGAAGTGACTTTTGCGAAATTCTCTCCCTGTATTCTTGCTAAAGTCCTTTCACTTTCACTTGGTCGCTGCACATTTTTCACCGAAGCTAAACTCGTTACTCCCAATACCGTATTTCCCTGCGGAATTGTAGAATCAATTTTATCATTACTGCGAATCCCGTTTGAGACCAAAACCATACCATGAACTGCAAGACTATTCCAAAATGCCTGAACAGCCAGTTCGTTTCCTGCTCCACTTCCTGCAGACATAAAAACCGTTGCAGGCATTCCTTCCAAAGCATGATTTGTCCATAAATTCACTGTTTTAGCAAGAAATTCACTCATTCCTGTGCTTATATTTCCGAAATAAACGGGCGAACCAAAGGCAATTCCGTCATACGAGGCCAACTCGTCAACCGTTGCAACCGGAATATCTTTCAACTTTTCATGCGATGAAAATTTTACAAGCTTAATGGTTGCTTTGGTGTTTCCATCAGTTTCAATTCCTTTAGAAATCTCTTTTGCCAATTCGTAAGTTCCGCCATTATCTGAATGAATCAAAACCAGTACTTTCGTTTTATTGTCTTGTGCCAGCATAATATTTGTGATTAAAAATAGAAGAATGAATGTAAAAATTCCTTTTGTCTTTTTCATAAAAAATTTAAATAATTGATGGTACAAAATTAAGAATGCTATTTTCATTATTTTTGCCAAAAACAATATGCAAAACGCCAAAACAAAATGCAGTTTATCGGAAGAAATTCCGGGATATTTTTCTGACTCCATCGAGAAAGACGTTTATGTTTGGTACGAAAAAAACTGGAAGCATGATGATTACGAGCATTTCCACGAGCGTTCGCAGCTTACTTTTGTAGAAGAAGGCTATCAGTATTTTCATATTGATCAAAAAATATATCTCGTTCCTCAGAATCATGTCATCTGGATTCCGGGTACTAAAAAACACAGAATTACTTCAGAATCTGAAACGGTAACGCTGATGGTTGTTTTATTTAAAAAAGGTTTAGAGAATGATTTCTTTAAGGATGTCCATGTCTTTCCTACGCCTTCGGTTTTGAAAGAAATGCTCTTGTACGCTTCAAAATGGAACAAATTGCTGACTGAAGACGCAGAACAAAGCACATTTATGAATGCAATTCTGACAAGTTTACCTAATTTTTGCAATGAAACTAATTTCCTTCAGATTCCGGCGCCTGTAGATTCGAGGCTGACGATAGTTTGCAATTTTATTAATGTCAATTTTAAACAACACTTAAGCATTGAAGATTTAGCTGAAAAAGGAAATATGTCTGCAAGAAGTCTGCAAAGAATTTTTAAATCTGAAACGGGAATCAGCCTGAAGAAATACATTCAGCTGATCAGAATTGTAAAAAGCGTAGAACTGATTGATTCAAAACAATTCACACTGAGCGAAATCGCCTTTAAAGTAGGTTACAAAAGTCTTTCTGCTTTCACATCATCGTATTTGTCTGTGATGAAGCTGAGACCCAAAGTAAACAAAACCTTGAAAATTAAGTAAAAAAAAGCCGGCTAAAAAAGCCGGCCGAGTCTGTATTATTTTTTAGATTCTTCTACAGAAACTTTTCTGAATTCTTTGAACAATTTGCTCAATTCCAAAGCTGATTTACGAGCTCTAGTACCTGCTGCCTTGTTTCCTTTTTCTGATTGTTGGTTTGCTTCAGTTGCAAACGCTTCGAATTCTGCGTTGATTTTTTCAATAAGTTCTTTCATGTCTATAAAAATTTAGGCTGCAAATATATGTTTTCAGACGCTTCCAGCCTAACATTGAAGAAAAAATTTAATGTTAAACGTGAATTATTTAATTTAAATCTTAAAAATCAGCGTGTTCTTCTATGAAAGTTGATTGATAAATGGTTTAATTAGTGATTTATAATCTAAATTTGGTGGATTAATAAACATTCTAAGCATTCTTTACTATGAAATTTCTTTTAAACCATCAGGAAACTGACAGACTCAGATTCAGAAGATTGGAGCATTCTGATTTTGAAATTTGGATGGAACTATTTAAAGATGAAGAAACTACAAAACTTTTGGGAATGTCTGAGTTTGGAAGTCCTGAAGAATGTTGTGAAAAATGGTTTGAATGGACTTTTCATCGGTATGAAAATAATCTTGGCGGACAAAACGCTCTCATCTGCAAAGAAACCAATCAGTTAGTCGGTCAATGCGGACTTTTGGTACGGGAAGTTGATAATACATTTGAACTTGAAATTGCCTACTCTATTCTTCCCGATTTCAGAAAAATAGGTTTTGCATTGGAAAGCGCTAAGAAATGTAAAGAATTTGCTTTTGAAAATAATTTTCATGATCGATTAATCTCAATGATTTTTCCTGAAAATGAAAACTCGAAAAAAGTAGCTGCAAAAAACGGAATGACTTTGTATAAAAAGATAATTTACAATCATCGAGAAATGGATATTCTTGCCATTACAAAGAAAGAATTAAATGAAAGTCAATAATGATTTTATCTTGAAATACTATTCGTTTTTATTCAATAAGCTCTTTAAGCTTCGGTTTAAGCTTCTCACCGAAACTCCGAGATAAGCAGCCATATTTTCTTTTGAAATTTTTATATCCTGTTCAGATTGAAGTTCTAATAACCTGTTTAGACTTTCCTCGGCAGTGTAAAGCTGCTGATACGAGGCGCGCGATGAAGTATTGGATATGCGTTCTGCAAAAACATTCAACAAAAATCCATTGAAAACAATATCTTCTTTTAGAAGTTTCCTGAAATAAGGAATCGAAATGGAATAAACCTGTACCCCTGTTAGGGCTTCAATCGTACATAATGCTTTTACTTCACGAATGCTCTCTAGTTCGCCAATAATTTCTCCACTTCCTGAAAATTCAAGGATATATTCTTTTCCGTTTTTCTCTGTCATGCTGCATTTTACAATGCCTTTTCTCAAAAGTATTACTTTGTTAACCTCTTCATTTTGAGACACCAGCAACTCCCCTTCCTCAAAAGATCTTACAATAATATCTTCTTTGCGGTTCTGCTTCTCATAAAGATCGCTTACATAGGCCAAAAATGCCTGATTGGTTCTTAACATCGGATGTCAGGGACAAATGTCCTTTTTATTGTTTTGGGTATTTAAGAATTTTGCTGCTGTAAAACATGCAAATATAAAAAACAATCAATTTTATTTTTCAAAATAACAATAATAAATACTAAAAATGAAGACATTAATACCAATCAACGAATGGGATCGTAAAGAACAATACCTTTTTTTCTCTCAGTTTGAAGAGCCTTTTTTCGGAACAACGGTGAGCATAGATTGTACAAAAGCTTACCAATCTGCCAAAGAAAAAAATCAATCTTTTTTCCTCTATTATCTGTACAGAGCCATAAAAGCTGCCAACGAAATTGAGAACTTCAGATATCGAATTATTGAAGATAAACCATTTCTATATGATGTTATTCATGCATCAGCAACTATCAATCGACCCAATAACACTTTCGGTTTTTCATACATTGATTTTGATTCTGATGAGTCTGTTTTTCAAACCATAGCCAAAAACGAAATTGAAAGGGTGAAATCATCAAATACCTTGCTTCCTGCAAAAGGAGGAGATAATGTTATTCATTTTTCTGCTGTTCCTTGGTTAAATTTCACTTCGATTTCACATGCAAGAAAATTTTCTATTTCAGACAGCTGTCCAAAGATTTCTTTTGGAAAAATGATGGATGCCAATGGAATTAAAACAATGAATATCTCTATCCACGGGCATCATGCATTAATGGACGGTTATCATGTCGGACTTTTTATTGAACGATTTCAGATGTTGATGGATGAAGATTAATCTAAATAAATAATTATTATCGATGTAAACGTAAATTGATTTAGAAATACTCAAAATTAATTCGCGTTTGAATCTTTTATTTTAAAGATCTGATTGCCATTAAACACAATCACAGCCAGGAATATCAGCGCATAAGAAAATATCTGCAAAATACCCAAAGGCTCGTGATAAACAACTCCAGCCAATACAAAAGCGATGATTGGATTGATGTTTAAAATCATTCCCACTTTTGACGAAGCGATTCCGCTTAAGGCAAATAAATTCAGCAATAATGGAATAATGGTGTAAAGTACAGCGATGATTTCAACATAGAAATAAAATTTAAAATCAGTAGGAATCGGCCCAGAGAAAGCCGGAAAAAACGGCAATAAAATAAGCGCTGATAGTAAAATATGAAAGTTGAGAACCAGAAATTTATCAAACTGGGTATTTTTGTTTTGGCTGATCAGATAAGCAGCGTAAGTAAAACCAATCAGACTGCTGTAAAACATATCAATCATGTTGGCATAAGAAAGCAGAACACAACCTATACAACTCAGAAATACCGATAGCCATTGCATTTTTGACAATTTATCACGCAGCAGAAAATAAGCAAGTATGGTTGTAATAATCGGACACACCAAATAAGCTACAGAAGTCGCCCGCACACTGATATGATTCATCACATAAATAAATGAAAACCAGTTTGCTGTCAACAAAATGCTGCTTCCAACATTTAAGACGATCATTTCTCTTCTGTTCTTTTTCGGTAGAGACTTAAAAAAAATTACATTATTCTTTATTTTTTCTCTTTTGAAAACAACAGAAAATACCGTCATAATAATGGCACAGCTGAAGACACGATAAAAAAGAATATCCAATGATGTATAAAAATGCAGTGGCTTTAAAACCAAACTAAATGTTCCCCAAACAGAAAAAGCAAGTATTGCAGCTAAGTAATATTTTATATTATTCAAGTGAAATTGTCTGTATTAAATTGAAATAAAATGATGATGCAAAAATAGAGATTAAAGAGTGGACAAAACAGATAAAATATTACCTTTGATAAGGCACTAACTAAAATATCCTTAATTTTCAGAACAACTCACATTTCGTAACTTAATGATGAGAAAACATTTTTAATCTTTGAATAAGCGCAATCGATTACAATGAAACTTAATTAATTTTAAACCCGTTGTGCATTTTGAAAAATTTCAATATTGGATTCGGCAATTCGAGTGTTTTTTCATAACAAAGTGTAGAAAAAATGTATCGAGAATAGATTTATCTTCAAAATTACAAACTTCTCGATACGGTTTTCTTCAAAAACCTACTCGAAGTGACGAAAGTATTTTAAAATGCACAACGGCTTAATTTTAATAAAATTTATATATTTTTGTTCATACCGACAGTGCAGGATAATTTTTAGTTTCAATTATTTTAGATTGCGATTAATAAAAGAAACAAATACTTCTTTTAAACTAACAATTGCAGACATTATGAAAAAGCTTACCTTAATTCTCTTCGCATTTCTATTATCAATACCACTTTCGGCTCAATACAAACCGTGGACTTCCGCAAAGCAACCTTTAAAAGAAATCAAAGCTTTAAAGAAGCAAATCAAAAAACCGGAATTCAGAAAAGTGGATTATTTAGTGACTGATTTTGGAGCAGTTGGCGATGGCAAAACAAAAAATACGGAAGCTTTCAAAAAAGCAATCGAAAAATGTAATTCAGAAGGTGGTGGAAGAGTTGTCGTTCCAAACGGCGTTTTCTTGACTGGAGCAATTTATTTAAAATCTAATGTCAATCTTCATTTAAGCGACGGCTCAACGATTTTGTTCAGCCAGGACAGCAACGACTACCCTATCGTTTTCACGCGTTGGGAAGGAATGGAATGTATGAATTACTCATCATTGATTTATGCTTATGAAGAAGAAAATATCGCCATTACCGGAAAAGGAACTTTAGATGGAAATTCAGATTTAGACAACTGGTGGTTCTGGTGCGGTGCTACAAAATATGGTTATAACGAAACTCGTCCGGGAAGACAAAATCCTGCAAGAGCGAAACTTCACGAATATATGGCCAACAGAACTCCTGCAAGAGAAAGAATTTTTGGGGACGGATGGTATTTAAGACCCAATTTCGTTCAGCCTTACAAGTCGAAAAACTTTTATATGGCAGATGTTTTGGTTAAAAACTCCCCAATGTGGAATTTGAATCCTGTTTTGTGTGAAAATGTTTTGATTGAAAGAGTAAAAGTAATCAGCCACGGACCAAACAACGATGGTTTCGACCCTGAAGCCTGTAAAAATGTATGGATTAAAGATTCCTATTTCGATACAGGAGACGACTGTATCGCCATCAAATCCGGAAGAGACGAAGACGGAAGAGACATCGGAAGACCTGCCGAAAACCACATTATCGAAAACTGCGAAATGAAAGACGGTCACGGCGGTGTCGTAATCGGTAGCGAAATTGCAGGCGGTGCGAAAAATATTTATGCCATCGGAAACGTGATGGACAGCAAAAATCTTGACCGAGCATTAAGAATTAAAACCAGCTCAAGCCGTGGTGGAACAATTGAAAACGTATTTTTCTACAACACGAAAGTGGGTGCTTACAAAGAAGCTGCGGTGCGTTTCAATATGCATTATGAAAAGCCTGGAAATCATATTCCGACCATCAGAAACATCTGGGTTGAGAATTTAACGGTTGATAAAGGTGGAAAATATGCTGTATTCTCTGACGCTTACGAATCTTCTCCGGTAACTGATTTCACGATGATTAATGCTAAAATGACTGGCGTTCAAATTCCTTACAAAGTTGATTACCTGAAAAATGTGACTTTAAAAAATGTAACCGTTAACGGACAGCCATTAACCGAGTTAAAACCATAAAACTGGATGACATCAGTTTTATACGTTATAAAAATCATTAATAATTCAATTCTTCAAAAATGCTTATTTAAGCGAAGCGGCTTTGTGAACCTAAATTATTGAATGTGATAAAAATCTTTGTGAACTTTGTGTTCCAAAATAACTATAGAATAATTTAAAAATTATAATGCGAAGAAAAACCATTTTCGCCGGACTGATTGTTTTGTCGGCATTCTCACTTTCGTATTCCCAGTCGAAACATTGGCAGAACAACCAGCGTGAACTGCATTACAAGGAAGACAAAGGCGATTTTTTATTGGTCAACGGAAAATACAGATTCAACCGTGCTTTGTATGGCGATAACCGCGCGTCTCGTGTGGAAGCAGGAGATTTGCCGGAATTCGCATTGTATCTTCCGGGAATGGGCGGTAATCTTCAGTTTGTTATTCAGAAGGGAAATTCGATTAAAAAATTAATTCAGGCTGATAAAATTGAAACGCGTTACCGACCGGGTTCGATGCTGTATGAAATTAAAGACCCGGTTCTTGGAAACGGAACTTTGAAACTCACCGTTTTGGCACAGGCTAAAGAAGAAGGTTTGGTTTTAAAAATGGAAACTGTGAATATAGATTCTTCAACAAAAATCTATGCAGTTTACGGCGGTGCGAGCGGAACCACTTTCAGCAGAAACGGCGATATCGGCGCAGACCCGGAATCCGGATTTTATCTATTGCCTGAATATTGTCTGAACAATCAGTTTCAGTTGAATAAAAATCAGTTTCAGCTCAATTATTTAAACAAGAAAAAAGAAACTCAAACCGTCAGCGGAAGTTTTTCAAATGTCAATTCATTACAACAAACCGATGCTCAGACTTTAGAAAAACTTTCTGAGTTTACTCAAAATAAAACAGACAAATCTCCAATTGTTTACGCTTCGTATTCTTCACAAAAGCAACCTGTTTATATTCAGGTTGCCAAAGGAAAATCAGATAAAAACTTTTCAGATAAAGAGTTGAAAAACATTTTTAATGAGGCGGAAAAATCCCGTTTAACATTAACGAATCGAATTCAATTAAAAACTCCGGATGCAGATTTAACTCAATTCGGAGCCAACTTAGCGGTTGCCGCAGACGGAATTTGGGAAAGTCCGACCTTCCTTCACGGTGCAGTCGCCTGGAGAATGCGGTTGAATGCGTGGCGTGGCGCATACACCGCCGATGCTTTAAACTGGCACGACAGAGCAAAAGAACATTTTGAAAGTTACGCCAATTCTCAGGTTTTGAAACCCGATTTTGCGCCTGTAGAAATGGATACGATGCGTCATCTTGCCCGTCACGAGGAGAAAATGGGAACTTCGGTTTTTTCCAGCGGATATATTTCCAGAAATCCGAATGACAACACAAAACCGCATCATTACGATATGAATCTGGTGTTTTTTGACCAGATGTTTTCGCATTTCAACTATACGGGAGACAAGGATTTTCTGAAAAAAATGTGGCCGACAATGGTTCGTCATATGGATTGGGAAAAACGGAATTTCAAGCGTGGTGATTTGTATGATGCGTACGCTGCGATTTGGGCGAGTGATGCCCTGCAATATTCGGGTGGAAAAGTAACGCATACTTCTGCTTATAATTACAGAGCTAACCGTGAAATGGCGAAACTGGCGAAAATCATCGGCGAAAATTCTCAACCTTACGAATTGGAAGCTGATGCGATTTTAAAAGCAATGAAAAACCAACTTTGGATAAAAGATAAAGGTTATTTTGCCGAATACAAAGATGCTTTGGGCAATCAAATTGTTCACGACAAACCGGGAATCTGGTCGATTTATCACGTTTCGGATGCATTTATTTTGAATGAATTTGAGGATTATCAAAATTTACAATACATCAATCATCATACGCCTAAAATTCCGGTGACGGTAAAAGGTGCGGATAATAAAGACTATTTTACATTAGCAACAACCACTTGGCAACCCTACGATTGGTCGATCAACAATGTTGCTTTGGCGGAAAATCTACAAACCGCTTTGGCGTATTGGCAGGCTGGAAGGACTGAAGATGCGTACCAACTTTGGAAGGGAAATTTAGTTGAGTCGATGTATTACGGCATCAGTCCGGGGAATTTTGAACAGCTTTCTCATTACGATGCGTTCCGTGGAGAATTGTACAGAGATTTTGCCGACCCGATTGGTGTGGCTTCACGAACTTTGACGGAAGGACTTTTTGGGGTTTATCCGAATTTACTGGAAAATAAAATCAGCATCAAACCTGGTTTTCCGAAAGACTGGAATTCTGCAGAGCTGAAACTTCCGGATTGGGAATATCAGTTTAACAGAACTTCAAAAAAGACTGAATATTTATTCAAATCAAAATATCAAAATCCGGTGGCGTTGGAAATTCAGATTCCTGTAAATTATTCCAACATCAAATCGGTAAAAGTGAATGGTAAAAAAGTGGATTGGAAGATTAAACCCAATTCGATTTCACAACCATTTGTTCAGTTTGAAACGCCGAAAGGAAATGATTTTAAAATTGAGATCAATTATTCCGGAGAAGAAATTAAAAACGAACAAACCGATTACATCAATTATATTTCTGAAAATCTTCAGTTGAATTTTGATTCAAAAAAGAAAATCAAAGATGTTCTTGACCCTCAGGAATTAATTAAAAACCGAAATGGAAGTCAATTTAACTTAGTTCAACAAGAACGAAAAGGAACTTTCTTTGTTCAGGTCGAGCAAAGCGGAACGACTTGGTGGCAACCTGTGAATGTTGATATCCGTTTTCCTTTGGAGACAAAATGGGTGAATAAAAAACTTCATATTCAATCAAAATCCTCCAATCCAATTAATGGAAAACTAACTGTTAATGGTTTAAACAAAACTTTTTCGATTCAAAAAAATCAAAATTCGTCAATTGACATTCCTTCAAATTATTTAAGCAAAGGAACCAATTCTGTCGAACTTGATTACAACGGAATCAAACAGAATATTGAAATCACCGATTGGGAAATTGAAAATCAAGGACAGTTTAACAATATTTCACTGGCTTCAAAGTATAACGAAAAAGTTACTGAGATTTTCAATCAGAAATATCTTTCGCCAAGACTTGAAGTTCCAACTTTACAGCTTCCGTGGCAGGGAATCGGAAACTGGTGTTACCCGTTAATCACGGCTCAAATCGATGACAGCGGACTGATGAATAAAAGAAAAAACGGCAAAGTTGAATTTCTTGGAATTCCATTTTTGATTGATAAATCCGATAAAAATATCGCGTTTGTAAGTCAGTGGGATAACTATTCTGATTCTCTTGAAATTCCGGTTTCAGGGAAAGGAAAGAAAATCTATTTTCTGATGGTGGGTTCTACCAATCCGATGCAGTCGCAGATTGTGAATGGAAAAATTACGGTTCAATATGTTGATGGTTCAACTTCAGAATTAGAATTGAAAAATCCGACCAACTGGTGGCCGATTGAGCAGGATTTGTTTGATGATAATTTTGCGTTCGAAATTCAGGATGATAAAATTCCGTATCGTGTGAAACTGAAAACCGGAGAATTGTACAAAGGTGGAACTTTAAGCAAATATTCAAGCATCAAAGGATTTACAGACCGTCAGGTTGACGGTGGAGCTGCAACGATTTTGGATTTGGCGATTGACCCGAATAAAGAATTAAAATCGATAAAACTAACAGCCGTGAGTAATGATGTGGTGATTGGAATGATGAGTGCGACGGTTTTGAAATAGGATTTAATATCAATAGGGACGGGCTTTAGCCCGTTTATAAAATAATGAATTGCGAAAAGGCTTTAGCCAAAACCTAGTTTAAATTTTGGCTAAAGCCAATGAATATTTACCGTTAAGTAAATAGGCTAAAGCCCATTCCTATTGATAACTATTCGAAAATAAGAATCGAATTCAAATTATAAATAAAATAATAACGTTCTACTCTGATATGAAAGATATTGCAGCCCGAGTTGAACGGAAATCCTTTTGCGAGGAGGAACGACGAACAAAAGATTGGGAGTGGAAGGCGGAAATGTCTGCCATAAAAAAAAATTAAATAGACATTCGACACATTCAATAGCTGCCAAGATAAAATATAACATTGAATATTTTTTATACCTAAATAAAAAAAAATGAAGAAATTAGGAACATACCTTGGAATATTTTTAATGGGGATTTCCTCGTTAAATGCCCAGAAAATCGACCGGAAAAAGGTCGTTCAGCGCCATAACGTGGTCAACACCAAAGCCGACACGCTTTCCACTTTGACGGTTGGAAACGGAAAATTTGCTTACACGGTTGACATCACCGGAATGCAGTCTTTTCCTGAATATTATAAAAACGGTGTTTCTCTCGGAACACAGTCTGAATGGGGATGGAACAGTTTTCCGAATAAAGAAAATTACAAATTTGAAGAGACTTTAAAACCTTACGACTTCAATAATGACGGGCGAAAAGCTTTGTACTCTGTTCAAATCAAAGAACCGGAAAGAAATAAAGGTGCGGTTGAATATTTCCGTGTGAATCAACACCGTTTGCAGTTGGGAAATATCGGAATTGAACTGACGAAAAAGGATGGTCAGAAAGCAAAAATTTCAGATTTGACCAACATCAATCAGAAAATTGATTTGTGGACGGGAATTATCACCAGCGAATTTTCTTTGGAAGGTATTCCTGTAAAGGTATGGACGGCTTCTTTTCAAAATTCAGATAAAATAGGGGTGAAAATTGAATCTGATTTGGTCACTAAAGGGAAACTGAAAGTTTTTGCACGCTACCCTTCCCCAACTGGACAGTTTTTAGATGACGCCGCATTTTATGGAAAAGAAAACGAACACACCACGAAAATTGTTTCTTCAAAGTCGACGCAGGGCTTGATTCAGCATAAATTGCAAAGCACGGATTATTATACTCAATTGAATTTTACAGAAGGAAAACTTCGTGAGGCCGGAAAACATTATTTCGTTTACGAGCCTTCTTCGAAAAACAAAACGGTTGAATTAAGTGTTGAGTTTTCAGCTAAAAATCCGAAATCTAACAGAACTTTATTCGCTGATGCTGAAAAAGAAAGTACTTCTGGCTGGAAAAACTTCTGGGAAAGCGGTGCAGCCGTGGATTTTGAAGGAAGTACCGATCCAAGAGCCAATGAATTGGAAAGAAGAGTTGTTTTATCTGAATATTTAACTAAAGTTCAGTGTGGAGGAAGCAATCCGCCTCAGGAAACGGGCTTGACATTCAACAGCTGGTACGGAAAACCGCATACCGAAATGCATTGGTGGCACGGCGTTCATTACGCTTTATGGGGAAGACCTGAGATTTTGGAAAAGCAACTGGATTATTATTTCAGATCGTTTGACAAAGCTAAAAAATTAGCCGAAAGACAGGGTTACAAAGGCGTTCGCTGGATTAAAATGTCGGATAACGATGGGAATGAAAGTCCGTCTTCTGTTGCTGCATTTTTGATTTGGGAACAGCCGCACATTATTTATATGACCGAACTTTTGTACCGAAACAGCAAAGACAAAAAAGTTCTGGAAAAATATAAAGATTTGATTTTTGCAACTGCTGATTTTATGGCTGATTTTGCGACTTACGATAATGAGAAAAATCGTTACAATTTAGGAAAAGGCGTTATTCCTGCACAGGAAGTTTTCCCGGCGAAAGATACTTACAACCCGACTTATGAAGTGGCGTACTGGGACTGGTCACTGAAAATCGCTCAGGAATGGAAAGAAAGATTGGGACAGCCGAGAGATAAAAAATGGGACGATGTCATCTATAAATTGGCTCCGCTTCCGGTTCAGGATGGTGTTTATTTATCAACAGAATCAGCAAAGGATTCTTTCACATTTCCAAAATGGATGACTGATCACCCTGCAGTTTTAGGAGCTTTAGGAATGGTTCCTGAATCTCCGAAACTAGATAAAAAGATTATGAAAAACACCTTGGATATCGTTTGGGAAAGATGGAACTGGGAACATACTTGGGGTTGGGATTTCCCGATGACGGCGATGAATGCAGCAAGATTGGGTCTTCCAAATAAAGCGTTGGATGCTTTGTTTATGGATATTCAAACGAATACGTATTTGAAAAACGGACATAATTTCCAGGACAAACGCCTTAGAATTTATCTTCCAGGAAATGGCGGTGTTCTGACAACGGTTGCGATGATGCTCGAAGGTTGGGACAGTTCGACCGTGGAATTCCCCGGTTTCCCGAAAGACGGAACCTGGAAAATAAAAGCAGAAGGTTTTAAAAAGATGCCTTAAAAAATTTCACATTCATATAGTTTTTTAAAGTCTGTTCTGAAAAGGGCAGGCTTTTTTGTTGGAGAATCTTTGGATCGGAAGGTTTCTTTCATCGGAGATTTTAAGGTGGTAAAGTGAGATTTATGAAGCAAAATATCTGATACCTCCTAGATTTTAAAAATCTTGAAGGTTGAAATGGGGGTTTTCAATAAATTACAGCTATACATTATAAAATTTATAAAAAATTGATAATTAACAGTTTAAAACTATTACTATCATAAAAAACATTCATCAATCTGTTATTTCAAATTTTCGTATCTTGTTTTCAGCTATTAATCGCTTTTGATTATTGCTATTTTTAACTGAATTTCATCTTCTATCTGCAAAAATCATGTCAGACACTTTAGAAATCAATATCAACGAAAACTCCAGAGTTCCGAAATACAAACAGATTGTAGATTCTATTTTAAACGGAATTGATGGCGGTCAAATAAAAATCGGAGAAAAAATTCCGTCCATCAATGAACTCAGCGAATCTTGCTTTCTCTCCAGAGATACTGTGGAAAAAGCCTACAAAGAGCTTCGTAAAAGGCAAATCATTGAATCTGTGAAAGGGAAAGGATATTACATTTCCCGAATTAATAAGAACGACATTATCAATATTTTCTTTCTGATCAATAAGCCGAGTACCTATAAAATGATGATTTATAATTATTTCGTCAATGCAATCGGTACTAAAGGCAATGTTGAAATGTACATCTACCACTGCGACGAAACACTTTTTATCAATGCTCTGAAAAAGAATCTGGGAGGATTTGATTATTATGTGGTGATGCCTCATTTCCGTGATGAACAGTCGAAACATACGAGTTCAACACAGGAAGTTTTAGATATCATTGAACAGATTCCCAAAAATAAACTTTTACTTTTAGATAATACAAAGCCTAATATTTCAGGAGATTATGGCTCTATATTTCAGGATTTTGAGCATGATATTTATGATGCCCTTAAGGAAGGTTTAGATAAAATTAAAAAGTACGAAAAAATCATTCTGGTTTATCCTGATAAGTCGATTCATCCCTACCCTTTCCGTATTGTGCGGGGTTTCGAACAGTTTTGCAGGGATTTTAAATTGGATTATGAAATTTTGGATGAAATTTATCCCGACATGGAACTGCAGGACAAAGATATTTTCATCACCATCCGTGAACGTGATTTGGTGAATTTGGTGAAACAAATCCGTCAGAAAAATTTGAAATTAGGTGAAGACATCGGAATTATTTCCTACAACGAAACGCCTTTGAAAGAATTGCTTGGAATTACGGTGATTACTACTGATTTTAAGGCGATGGGAGAATCTGCGGCTTACATGATTCTAAAAAATAAGAAAGAACAGGTGAATAATGTTTTCAAATTTATTCAGAGAGATTCTTTGTAAAATTAATTCTATTATAAATAAGACTTTGCGTTAAAAAACTTCAATAAGTTTAAAGTAAAGTCTAAAATAAAAAAATTCGCAAAGCAAGCTTTGCGAATTTTTGTTTATCATAATTTTGATAATTTATCTTTTCTTTTCAGATTTTACAGCTTGTCTGGCTAGTAATTTCCAGTTGTTTCCGATTTTTGTCCAAACCAATAATATATCCAAAGCCACATCGCCCGGAGTTTTTCCAAGATCGGCGGTCGTTGCATATAAATGGTGACGAACAATCGCTGTGTTTCCGACAATATTAATGTTTTGATTAGTAATATCAATAGTCACAAAATCTGATTTTTTACTGACCAATTTGTCAACAAATTCCGTTGCATCGTCTATATGACCTCCAGAATGTCCGTAAGTCAATTCCGGTAAAATCAGAGACTCTAAGACTGATTTATCACCGCTTATCATTGCTAATCTCAACTTTTCAGCAACATCAGTAACAGCATTTTTATCATTTTTTTTCTGTCCCGATACAGCTAATACCATTAAAAAGCTTACGGCAAAAATTAATTTCTTAATCATAATTATAAATGTGAATTGATTTTTTATTTCACTCTAAAGTTCTGCAATTCCTCTGGTGTATCACAGCAAACCTGCTCCATCACCTGTCTGAATTGCATTTTCAGCATTTCAATAATATGATCGCCACCTTTGTCGCCTAAAGCTCCAACGGCATACATAAACGTTCGTCCCATAAAGGTAAATTCTGCGCCACAGCTCAAAGCACGGGCAACATCCGGACCGGTTCTTACGCCGCTGTCCATCATGATCTTAATCTGACCTTTGTATTTTTCGCTGATCTCTTTTACCACAGCAATCGTAGATTCTCCTGCATCAAGCTGTCTTCCGCCGTGATTGGAAATAATCATTCCGTCAAAACCTAAACGTACCGCTTCTGCAGCATCTTCGTCGGAAGCAACGCCTTTAATAACCAGTTTTCCTTTCCATTTATCACGGATGGCTTTAATTCTGTCTGAATTTAATCTTCCTGAAAAAGTAGAGTTCATGAACTGTCCCAATTGTTTTACGTTCATGTTTTTGTCCATATATTTCTCCATCGTTTTAAAACTTGGAACGCCGTGTTTCAAAATTTCAAGGCACCATTCTGGTCTTGCCAACGCTTGGGAAACATTTCTGAAATTCAGTTGCGGAGGCATCGCCAAACCGTTTCTGATTTCTTTGGCTCGGTAACCGAAAGTCGGAACATCGGATAAAACGCATAGCACATCATATCCCGAAGCTTCACAACGGTCGAGAATATCGTCTCGTAACCATTCTTCTTTCGGATGGTACAGTTGATACCAAGCTTTTCCTTCCGTCAGTTCAGCAATTCTTTCAATACTGCTGGTCGTTACGGTACTTAAAATGAAAGGGATATTATGTTTGAAAGCCGCTTTTGCTAAAATTTCGGGAGCATTTGGCCACATCAACCCTTGCAAACCAACAGGAGAAATTCCGAATGGTGCAGAATATTTTACACCAAATAATTCAGTTTCCATATTGGCTTCCGTATAATTGTTGTTCAAGTATTGCGGACGAAGGAGAACATCCCGCAATTCACTTGTATTTCTGTCGCGGTTGATATTTTCGTTACAGCCGCCATCCAGATATTCGAAAGCGAAACGGGGCATTTTTTTCTTTGCTCTTTCTATTAAAAGTTCAAGCGAGGCATAATTAGTATCGAATGGAAATGACATAGTAGTTGTTGGTTGTTGGTTGATAGTTGTCGGTTGATAGTTGTTGGTTGATAGTTTTTTTGAGAGTGTACCATCAACTGACAACCGATAACCGACAACGATAATCTTTACAAATTAAGGATTAAAGGCTGAAGCACTTTCATCTGATAATGCTGCTGTAAAAAAGTTTCGTCTATTTTTTTGTTTGAAATCACCATCGATGCTCCCAAAGCTGATCCTAAAGGTGAATGGGTAGACATCACATTGTAATGCTGGAAATGATGCGACATCAATTTCATAAACACATCATTGTCTGTGAAACCTCCGTCGATATAAATGTTTTTAATTTCTGAATTTCCGATGGCGTTTGTAATCGTGTGAATCTGCAAATCCATTAATTCAATCATCAGTTGATGATACGCTTCTTCAAAGGTTGCGAATGAATTTAAATCGGTTGCGGTAATCATTTTTCGTTTTAAAATAATCCCTTCAAAACGGAAATAGATATTTTTATTTTTCATTAAACGTAGATACAGATCCTGATCAAACTGCACTTCTCTGTGGAAACCGTATTCTTTTCCATAATAATCGCACAGTTTTTCAACCTGAATTTTGTATTCGTTACCCATGAAAAAACGGGATGCTTTCACACGTTTGCCGTCGATTCTCATGTAGTTCAGACAGTTGTTTTCGATATCTTCATCCGTTAAACTTTCATCGTTGAATGGATTTAAAGAAATACTCCACGTCCCGGTTGAAAGCAATAAAAACGGCTCTTTTTTACTTAAAATATAAGGCAATAGTGCTGAAGAACTGTCGTGAATTCCAACGCCGATTTTAATTTTTTTGTTTCTGTAAGAAGTGTTGATGCTCGCAGAAGTCGGAACGATTGGTCCCAGCAAAGCATCGATTTCTTCTTCATACACCCAGTCGTGGTAATCTGCTTTGTCGTAATCCCACAAATTGGTATGACAACCAATTGAAGTGAATTCTGAAACGCAAATTCCGGTAAACAAATACGATAAATACTGAGGTAAATGAAGGCTGTAACGGATTTTTTTGAAAACTTCCGGATGTTTGTATTTTAACCAGAATAACTGCAGTCCGGAGTTCAGCATTCCGGTTTGTGGAGATGCGGTTTCACGGGCAATTTTCAGTTTGCTGCCATGCTTTTCATAAAATAAATCAAGAATATCCTGATCCATGGGTTTAGTATAGTTGTACAGCGGCGTCAGAACATTTCCTTTCTGATCGAGGTGTACGAAACTTGCTCCGTAAGTAGAAAAATTGATAGCCTTTACCTCAAAATTTTCATCATCCAAAATGGCATTGAAGTTATCTTTGATCCAATTTTGCAATGCTGCAAGATCTTCTGTAGGATAACCATCTTCATCGGTGGTAAGGGGAAGTTCGGTATATTCACGCACAACTTCTTTGTAGTTTTTATCAAATAAAAAAAACTTTTTGTTGGTTTTTCCAATATCAAATACGATGGTTACCTTTTTTTTGGACATTCCTGAGATGAATTTAATGATTTATTATAAATGGTTATTAGTTTTTTTTTCAAATGTGAATTAGAATTGTTCTAATATTTTTTAACGCAAAGTACGCTAAGTTTTTTTTTTGACAAGCTAACTGTTTTTAAGTTCGCAAAGGCGTTCCACTTAGCAAGGTCACAAAAGATTTTTTATTAACAAAAATATTTTTAAGAAAAGTACCTTTACATATTTCTTCTAAAATAGTTTAAAATCATTTTAAATTTAATAATTTTAAAAAACCATCAAGGAGTGTTTAGTCATTAAAAATAATTAAGAAAAAAATCCACTGATTTCTTAAATAAAGAATTTATCATTAATTTTCTAAACACTCTTTCTCAACGGTAAATAAGGATACATATAATTAAACTTTCGATTGCACCTGAAAGTAATTATCAAATTAAAACGGATTTTACAATCCGGTTGCTTTTGCCCAGCCTCTTTCAGAAATCAAGGTTTCTCTCACCTTTAAACTTCTGTAAGCTGCAATTGGGTCTAAAGCTGCACCAGTCTGTAATCTTGCCGCTTTCAACAACGGACGAACGTCTGTTCTGTACGCATTCTGCAAAATATCCTGAGCTGCAACAACATCATTGTTTAACTGTGCTTCTTTTAAAGCTTTCTGATCAACCAAGAGTGCCTGAGCATAAGCAATTAATATCGCTTCCAAAGACTGTAATAAATCTTCTAAAGGATCTTTGATGTTATGACTTGCATCAATCATCCAAGCCGGATAAGGATTGTTGGCGTTGTTTTCCATTCCGTATACCAATTCATTGAAAATCAAGAATAAAGCATAAGGTTTGATAGAACCAACGGTTAAATCATCATCGCCATATTTGCTGTCGTTGAAGTGGAAACCACCCAACTTTCCTTTATACATTAATGTTGCAACGATCTGCTCGATATTGGTGTTTGGTAAATGATGTCCAAGATCAACTAACGTGAAAGCTCTTTCACCGCAAGCGTTTGCCAGCATGAAAGACGTTCCCCAATCCTGGATGGTTGTTGAGTAGAAATTCGGCTCGTAAGGTTTATATTCAATGAACAATTTCCAGTCTTCCGGCATTCCTGCGTAGATTTCTTTTAAGCTTTTTTCAGTGTTTGATAAAGCGGTCTGGAAATTCAACTGTCCGGGAAAACTTGCTCCGTCTGCCAACCAAACGGTTAAGCTTTTTGATCCTAATTCTTTCCCGATTCTGATGACTTCTTTATTGTGTTCAACAGCGTAAGCTCTTGAATCTTCATTAACAGAATTTAGAGATCCGAATTTGTAAGAATGTTTCGCATCCGGCTGATCCTGAAAAGTGTTTGAATTCATCGCATCAAAGATTAATCCGTGAGACGCTGCGCTTTCTTTCAAAGCACTTACATCACTTGGAATATCCCATGGAATATGCAAAGAAACTGCTCCTGCTGAATGAGTCAACGCATGAAGCAAACCGACGTCATCTAATTTTTGTTCCAAAACAGCAGGTTCGCCACCGTAAGAAAATCTTCCGAAACGGGTTCCGCCTGCGCCTAAAGCCCAGCTTGGAATTGCTACCTGAAAATCGGCAATTTTGTTAACGATTTCAGCAACGTTTGAACCTGATTTCGTTAATTTATCTGATAAATATGCGAAGTCTGAATTGAAATTTTCAACTTCGTTTTTGTTGTGTTGTTCAATGAGATCTTTTCTTATAATCATAGTTTGAATTTTGATTAACCTTGTCAAGGTTTTTGAACCTTGACAAGGTTGAATTGAATGCCTAAAATTAGCATTAAATATTGATTTCGCCCCTTCAGGGCTTTGTCATATTAATTGCACTTTATCCGTCATAGGGTTTCACCCTATGCTAATGATGTCGCCACTTTGTGGCTTTCCAATCGATAAATCTGTTTTACCAAATTCCTCGCAGTCATAGGGCTTCACCCTAAGCTAATGATGTCACCGCTTTGTGGCTTTACAATTGATAAATCTGTTTTACCAAATATATCTCTTCTTAATTATTTTTTTTAATTTGAATCGATGAATCTCGTTCCTCGATTTCTCGCAGCCCGACTTGAACGGAAATCCTTTTTGCTTGTCGTAAAGTTCAATTAAACGAAACAGTGAGGCAAAAAAGATTGGGAGTCCTTCGACAAGCTTAGGATAAATTACAGGCGGATTAAGCTGTCCAAATATTGAAAGTTAAAAAACTAACAACTGACAACTAAAAACCGACAACTAAAATATTATCTAGGAAAAGCATTTGCCATTCCACCATCTACATTGATGATATTTCCTGTTGTTTTATCCAAGATTGCCACACAAGCGAAAACTCCGTTTGCGATGTCTTCGGGAAGGATAATTTCGTTTAATAAGTTTCTTTTTGCATAAAATGCAGGCAATTCTTCTACAGAAATTCCGTTTGCTTTTGCACGGCCTTCTGCCCAAGAACCTTCCCAGATTTTACTTCCTACGATTACACCGTCAGGATTTACAACATTGACTCTGATTTTATCAGCTGCCAATTCTGCTGCCAGTAATCTCGTCATGTGCTGTTGTGCTGCCTTTGCAGTTCCGTAAGCTACATTATTTGGTCCGGCAACCAATCCGTTTTTACTTGCAATATTCACGATGTCTCCACCTAAATTTTGCTTTTTCATGATTTCAGTACCGCTTTTAGCCATTAAAAACTGGCCTTTTACCAAAACATTTTCAAGTAATTCCCAGTCTTTAGTTGTTGTATCTTCCAAAGATTTAGAAATAGCCAAACCTGCAGAATGTACGATGATATCTACTCCACCGAAAGCTAAAACCGCTTCTTTAAAGGCATTAGCGATTGATTCTTCATTTGTCACATCACAAGGAACAGACACCGCCTGATCTTTGGTATACTTTGCAGTAACAGATTCTACCGCTTCCTGATTAAGATCTGTATACACTACAACTGCACCTTCCTGAAGCATTTTGTCAGCAATTGCCTGTCCGATTCCACCACCTGCGCCGGTTACGATGGCAACTTTTCTTGACAATGGCTTTTCTTTAGGCATTCTTTGAAGCTTAGCTTCTTCCAATAACCAATATTCGATGTCGAAAGCTTCCTGTCTTGGTAAAGAAGTGTACTCAGAAATGGCTTCTGCACCACGCATTACGTTGATTGCATTCACGTAAAATTCATTTGCAACACGCGTCGTTTGTTTATCTTTTGAGAAACTGAACATTCCTACTCCCGGATAAATGATGATCACCGGATTCGGGTCACGCATTGCCGGACTGTTTGGATGCTTACACGTTTCGTAATAGTCTTTATATTCCTGTCTGTATTGCTCGAAAAGTGGATTTAATTTTTCTAAAATAGCTTTAGAATCACTTAAATCTTCATTTTTATCTAAAGTCAACACCAAAGGCTGAATCTTTGTTCTTAGGAAGTGATCCGGACAAGACGTTCCAAGTGGAGCTAATCTTTCCAAATCATTACTGTTGATGTATTCTAAAACAACGTCGCTGTCTGTAAAATGACCGACCATTCTGTTTTCAGAAGAAGCCAGACCTCTTAGTAAAGGCATGATTTGAGCGGCTTTATTTTTACGTTCGTCAGCTGGTAAAGATTCTACTTTTTGTCCGCCAAAAACCTCTCCTTTTTCTTCGATTTTTTTTGCGATATATTCAGAGGCCATTTCGATAACCTCCAAACTGTTGATATAAGATTCGTATGAAGTATCGCCCCAAGTGAATAAACCGTGGCTTCCTAAAACGATTCCTCTGATGCCCGGATTATCGGCTAAACATTTTTCTAACTGTAAACCTAAATCAAAGCCAGGACGCTGCCATGGAACCCATCCCATTGTATCACCCCAAATTTCTTTGGTAATTGCTTCGCTGTCTTTAGCTGCAGCAACTGCAATTAATGCATCCGGGTGAAGGTGATCGATATGTTTAAATGGAAGTAAACCGTGAAGCGGCGTATCAATAGAAGGCGCTTTGCTTTCAAGGTCGAAAATACAGTGGTCGAATAAACCTACCATTCTGTCTTCGTCTGCCAAACCTCCGTAAACATTTTTAAGATTTCTCAATCTTTCCGTATATAATCCGGCAATTCCTTTTCTGGTTAAAGTTCCGATGTCACCACCTGAACCTTTTACCCACATTACCTCAACTTCTTCGTTGGTTAATGGGTCTTTTTCGATGGTTTTGCAACTTGTGTTACCCCCACCATAATTGGTAATTCTAAGGTCTGCTCCTAATATGTTTGAACGGTATAAAAATAAAGCCACCTGATCATCTCCGAAAGATGCTGCTTTTTCTTCATCCCATAAATAATCTACGTATTTAAATGTTTTTACGTTTTCCATTTGTTTTCTTTTTGTTTTCTGAATTTCACTCAAATTTAGACTGTTTTACCCGTTACACTATCCCGCACTATACTGCTAAATGCTTTATTTAAAGATAAATTAACGTTTGATTTTTCTGTCAATCAAATAACAATCTGATTAAGTTTATTTACAATTAATATGATGTGATTGAATTTTCCTTTTAAAAAAAATAAACATTAAGAAAGTTTAAAAGATCAGTTATAGAAAACTTCAACCTTTCAACTCTCTTAATGTTTAAATAATTTAATTATTGAGTTGATTAATACCCGGGAAGTTGTGTAAGATTCGGGTTATCAATCATTGGGTGACCTGCAGAAGCTGCTGCAAATGGAAGCAACTCCGTTTTATTCGGTACAAATCCGTAGAAAAGACCATCTCCTCCACCTTCGATCCAGTTTGGATAAACTCCTCCGTTTTCAAAAGAACCTGTTGGTTTTGTGTAAATAATATTACCTACGTTAAGTTGATTAAACCCTTCAATAAATCCTACAGCTTTTCTCGCATTTCCGTTAAATGTACTTGTATATGCCTGAAACATATTCACAGGATACCATTTATCATCAGTAGTTGAAGTTTGTCCGTTTGCTAATGCTATAGCCTTCAAAGTCGTTTGATAAGCAGCATAACCTGATGAATTAGTAGGAACTGCCTGAACTTGTGCTATTTGTGCAGGATCCGTTAAATCAATATAAGTTATTGCCAAAAATGGATCTCCATAAACCTGTGCATTTTTGTGATATTTGTAAAGTCTGTAAATTGGTGTTGATGCAAATTGACCTGTACGGTTTGAGAGGTTTTTCATTGCCTGTCTGGTAGCATCAATTTCTGTTGATAATTTATTCATACGAATTAGATCAGTACGTAGCATAAACTCATCAGAAAATTCCCACTTACGTTCCTGAACGATGGCAGCCTCAAAAGCCTGCTGGCCGCTAGGTATCGGTAATGCACCAATTCCTGCACGGTTTCTCACCTGCTGCAGAGCTGCAATACCTGCTGCTGTAGGTCCATTATTCAAATAATTTTGTGTTTCTGCATACATCAATAACACATCAGCATATCTGATAATAGGAATATTCAAATTACGTGAATCTGCAGCCTGTGGCTCCACACACCATGAAATCCTAAATTTCCCCGGCATAATACAAGAATAGGTAGTTCCTACATCTACCCATGTATCAGATGCATTACCTGTTTTCAGAAAGTAAATACTGTAAGAAGTAGTTGCTACATCTCTGCGTTTATCTGCTGCGTTAAAAGAAAGGTAATAACTTGGAAGTATAAACTGTAACGCTTTACGAGAGCCATAAACACCTCCTCTTGAGCCCGGATGTGCATATACACCAAAAGCCGAATTGGTATTTGGTCCGTAAGAAGCGATATGCCAAAGCATTTCCTGGCTTACGGCTGCAAAATTTCTTCTGCAGAAGTTGAACCATAAAGCTTCGAAACCACTTTTACCTCCGGTCGCCTGTATCAAACTATTTGTACCACCATTAATTACAGCAGCCGCTGCTGCATCTGCGATCTGATATAATTGCTGAACTCTAGCATTATCAGGACGGCGAGACATTGTGCCCGGTGTAGATGTATTGAGAGGCCAACGAAGTGAATATCCTGCAGCATACAATGCAATTCTAGCCAAAAGTGCATTGGTAGACTGCTTGTTTAGTCTTTCCGGTGACATATTTGATGTAGGCATGTTATTGATTGATTCCTGAATGTCACCAATTACCTTATCATAGATAACGTCACGAGAAGAACGCTTAGGATACAATGTACTGGGATCATTAGGATCAGCTTCTTCTAGTGGAATCCAAATTGCAGGTACGTCACCATATACTCTGATTAAATTATAGTAACAATATGCACGAATCGCTTTTGCTTCTGCTAACAATGCGTCACGCTTTGTGCTTGCGGGCATATCCGGTAGTCTGTCGATGGCAATATTCGTTCTCTCAATAACCGCATACATTGCAGCATAGATGCCTGTAACAGTATTAGGTGTCTTAGCATCATACTGATAATTACAGATATTATATTTGGAATTATTTGTTGTTCCATCTTCAGCAGAATGAGTAACTGTATCTCCTGCACCCAATTGGTAAAACATTTCGGTAGGAACCAGGCCTCTGTATAACCCCTGAACAAAAGCATCAGCGGTTTCTATATTATTAAAAACAGATTCTGTATCAGATGAATTGAAAGCAGGTTGATCTAAAAAATCGTCACTACACGAATTGATGCTTAACCCAGCAACTAAAATAGCAGGAACTATGATTAGTTTTTTTATAAGGTTGTGTTTATTAAATATATTTTTCATGATTGAAACATTTAAATATTAAAAAGTAAGATTGATACCCAAAACATAACTTCTGGATCTTGGGAATGAAGAATTGTCATAACCTGGCGTAACTGCCACACCGCTTGCTGCCGAAACTTCCGGGTCAAAACCTGAATATCCTGTAATGGTAGCTACATTATTAACCGTTGCATAAATACGTGCGTTTGATAATCTCACAGCGCTCAAAAATTCTTTAGGAAAAGAATAACCCAATGTTACCATAGCAATTCTCAAATACGAACCGTCTTCTACATAATATGATGACGGATAAGTGATGTAACTTGAGTTTGTAGTTCCTAAACTCCAAAGGCTTGTACTTTCGTTAGGGTTAAGCTCTTTTAATCTCACCAGACTTGTCGCCGCCTGTCCTGTATTAGGATCAACTACATGATAATAATTGTCACCAAATTCTGAAGGTACATTTTGGAATAATGCGTAAGGACTCATACTGTGTTTGGTCGCATTGTAAACATCACCGCCCACGCTGAATTTCATAAATACTCCCAGGTCAAAACCTTTGTAAGAGAAATTATTACTGATTCCTCCAATAAAATCAGGAGTACCGTTTCCTATCTTCACTAATTTCCTTGTAAACTGATCACCCGCTTCATTATCAGCTGCAAACTTGATATCACCAGGTTTTGGAGTTCCTGTTGACGGCTTCACAACCCCTGGCTTTAAAGTCAATGCTCCGTTTCCTGCCTGAGTAAAGTCATCAGTGGTATAAATCCCCTGATAAACGTATCCGTACATGTCTCCTAATTCTTCTCCAACGGTTGCATAATAGGTTACCATACCGGCTCTATTACTTCCTACACTGAAGTTTCTGAAAGTTCTTCCCTCATCAAGAGATAAAACTTTTGATTTGTTAAATCCTATATTGGCATCTGTAGACCATCTGAAGTTTTCAGATTTTAAATTTATTGTATTTAACGTGAATTCCATCCCAGTATTTTTCATAGATCCTATGTTTTTAAACTGTCTAGAATATCCTGTAGATGCCGGAAGTACCGTTTCCAGTAACATCCCGCTTACATTGTTATTGTACCACTCAGAAGTTAATTTAATTCTGTTATTAAATAATGCTAAATCTACCCCTAAGTTGGTAGATTTCATCTCCTCCCATTGTACCATACGGTTACCTAAAACACTGCTTGTCATTAAAGCTAGGTTACCTATGGTATTATTTAAAGGATAATCGGTTGCTACAACATTAGTTCTGAATACATTGTTGGGAATACTGTTATTTCCAACGATACCGTATTCAAATCTGAACTTCAGATCATTGATATAATCTTCGATTTTAGAATTTTTCCAGAAACCTTCCTGAGAAACTCTCCATGCAGCAGCTACTGACGGGAAAATACCATATTTGTTGCTTGGTCCAAATTTTGAAGAGCCGTCACGACGAATGGTACCCGTTAATAAATAACGATTATCATAATTGTAATTTGCACGTGCAAAATATGAAATCAGGGCATTGCTTGATCTGTCTGCTTCTTTATCGGCAACTGTAGCATTTGATATGTCATCTAAACCATAATTTAGAATAGATGGAAATTTTATCAGCCGCATGCTGTTGCTTTCACTTTCCTGATAGATTATTTCATTACCAATTAAACCTGTAATTTTATGTTTCTCACCTAAAGTTGTATTATAGGTCAATGTATTGGTAATCTGATATCTATATGCTTCAGAATTCCCAATACTTCCGTTAATACCTGTGTTTACAGGATCTGTAAGAAATGCTCGTGAATTTTTATCTGAAAATGAAGTAGACTTACTATTTGTCCAGTTATATGATCCTGCAGTTCTGAATGTGAAATTTTTCAGTAAATCAAATTCCAGACCTACATTCGCCAAAAATGTTCTTGCTCTTCTGTTTTGAGTAGATGCTGCAGTTTCTATATATGGATTTTCTGTATCGAAACTTGAGTCTAAAGAAGAAAAATCAGGAAAAGTCTGGGTATTGAATAACTGATCTTGTGTAAATAATGTACCTCCTGTAATAGGCTGAAGCAATATTTTTTTCATACCAGAATATGCTCCTCCTCCATTTGTAGAATTGGAAGTAAACATCGAACTGAAATCTAAACGTACTCCTTTAAACAATTCTGAATTGATGTTTGCTCGTAATGAATTTCTGGTCTCACTGAAATTTTGTAATAAACCTTCCTGCTTGTTGTAATTGTAGCTGATGAATGCCTGTGTTTTATCGGTACCTGCAGAAACGCTTACGTTGTGGTTCTGGGTCATTCCTGTTCCACCCAGCATCTTCTCCTGCCAGTCTAATGAAGGTGCCGATGCGTAACGGCTATTAATTCTACTAAAAGCACCTGTATAAAATCCGGGTGAATCTATTCCTAAGGCATTATCAAAAACATTGCTCCACGTGGTGGTTTTCCCCTGAAGCTGCGCCATCTCGTACTGATATTTCACATACTGCTCAGCATTGGAAACCATATCCAGCCTCTTTGAAAGCATATCAAATGCCATGAAAGAATTATACTGAATTGTAGTTCTTCCTTTTTTCCCGCTCTTCGTTTTAATAACAATAATACCGTTAGAACCACGGGCGCCATAAATTGCAATAGCAGAAGCACCTTTTAAAACATCTATACTTTCAATATCATTCGGGTTAATGATGTTCAAAGCATTATCTAATTGAAAACCGTCAACAATATAAAGAGGTTCTGTACCTTGCGTAATAGAAGCACCTCCACGCACAGTAACATTAGCACTTGCACCGGGAGCTCCACCAGCCGTAACAATATTTAATCCGGCTGCTCTTCCCTGTAACGCCTGCAAAGCATTCATTGCCGGTGTCGCCGCCAAATCTTTTGCAGATACAGAAGATACAGATCCGGTAAGGTCAGATTTTTTCACTTTACCGTAACCGATAACTACAACTTCTTCGATATCTTTCGTATCTACTTTAGCAGTATCACTAGGTGCTTGTTGTCCGAACATAAAGCCAGACGCAAGCAAAAATAGCGGTGCGATAAGTGGCTTGAAATTCTTCTGTTTAATTATTAGAGACATATATTAATTTTTATTTACATTACTTATTTTCTGTCACCAAAGTACACCGTTGCAAATGTTTTGGCATCCTGCCTTATCCTGCATTGCAAAATTCATAATATTTCTTAATAATCTATATTTTTTTACACTAAAAAGTCAAAATATTATCAATTTAATTATAAAGAATGGTAAATTATTTAAAATACCTAATTGACAAAAACAACTGACATTTATCATATTTTAACATTTTTAAATTTCATAATTTGCTATGCAACCCACAAAAAAAGCACTAAAAACAATCAGTGCCTTAAACAATACAATATGTAAATACTGTCTTTGAATACAAAGATTCTTTTTTAAGAGGAAATTTTTAAGTAAGAAAAAGATAGAAGATAAGATCTAATATGTGCTTGAAATGAAACGAGATTCACCCAATTTTTAAATGTTTGCATTCTGAATTGGTTTTTCATAGAACTCAATTTCTACAATGCCAAGAGACTGCTTTTCTTTTTTATTGTCTTTCAGTTCTTTTTTTCCGGTAATTTCCACAACTCCGCCGAAAGCATCTTTTTCTGTCACGTCACCCATTAATTCTACTTTTACTGTTTTGCCTTTTGTTGGAACCGAAAGTGGAATTGAGAAATATCCTAAAGTCTTTGGCGTCATCCCTTGATAAACTACTTTATCACCCATAGAAATTTTAATCGGATAACTTTTGTTTCTCCAGGAAACCAATTTCATTTCAACTTCAATGATTACGGCTTCTTTCTTAAAAGTATAAGTGATGAAGGCTTTAGAAATATCACCTTTACTCTCCCATTCGCTCAATTCGTTATCGTCGAAACTTAATTTTACTTTTTCTGAATTGCTTCCTGCTTCTGCTTTTTCAATCTCTACTGAATGTCTTGAAATTTTATAGGAAGGTGTTGCAGGCGTTTCTCCTTTCGAAAGGTTCACTGGCTGGAAATCGCCACTTTTATAAGCTGACAAACCATCTTTTTCATCGATTTGAATTGAATTAAATTTAATTTCGTCCGAAATCAAACCTTCCGCTTTTGCTTTGAGAGAAATTTCCCCCTTTTCCAGCGTTGAACGAACCAAAACACGGTTGAATCCACTTTCTACAGGAAGATTTTTTGAAAGGATGTAATTGCCTTTTCCCTGTGCGATTCCGCCCCGCCATTCTGCAGGACCATTTAATTCAAATGAAATTAAATTATTAGCCAGCGGACAACGGTTTCCCTGCTCATCCAGAACTTCCACTTCCACCAGAACCAAATCTGCAGCGTCGGCTTTGAATCCATCTGCAGCATTCCACTTTTTTAATTTGATAGAATATGGTTTGCCGGCTGTTTGAATTTTATCACGGCTCAATTCTTTATTATGAATGTCATAGCTAACAGCTTCAATCTTTCCGGGTTGAAATTTAATATTTTTAAAAGTGAACCAAAATCCGTCTGATTTTTCACCAAAGCCGTACGATTTTCCATTGATGAAAAGCTCAACTTTTTCACCACTCGAAATCACGAAAATATCTTTTTGAGTAGTGTCAGGATAATTCCAGTGGCCAACAATATGCGTTCGGTAATTTTCAACATCTACCCAGCCATCCCACATCACCTGATGTGCAAAAAAGCCGTCTTTCGGAATTCGCATCGCATCGACTTCGCCACTTCTTCTGTAATTTTCGACACCACGGTAATGCGTATTAGTATCAGAAAAAATAATATTGACGCCACCCGAACTCACTCTGTTTCCGGTTCCGGGACGAACTCTGTAATAGTCATACCATCGTGTAACCGTTTCTTTGGCAAAAGTATCCTGATTTCGGTTGTAAACTTGTGCATCCTCTCTTTTTTCAACCTTATTGGTTACGGTAGACCTGTAATAGGAAGTTCCGTCGCCGTCTTTGTGGTAAGGATAAGAATAGTCATCCCAATATTTTCTGAGCGCTTCGTCCCGGCAATACTCCGTTGCCCACATAGGAATATCGGAAGATTTGTTGATGTACAACATTTCGCCACCATACTCTGCAGTTTCGCTGTCGAGCATTTCACGCGAACCGATGGCTCTTCCGCCAAATGGGTCGTATTGATTGCGAATGGCTTTCATCTCTGCCATATGGTCTTCCGAAATAGATTCGTTTCCGGATTCGTAAAACACAATGCTTGAATTATTTCTGTTATAAATGATTGCATCTCGCATCAGAGAAGTTCTCTGTTGCCATCGTCTGTCTGATACATCTTTTTCGGCATCACCTGCGGGCATTGCCTGCATCAATCCTACTCTGTCACAGCTTTCTACATCCTGTTTCCAGGGTGTCACGTGCATCCAGCGAACGAGATTGGCGTTGCTTTCCACCATTAGTTTATTGGAGAAATCACTTAGCCAAGCGGGAACAGACATCCCAACTGCCGGCCATTCATTGCTGGTTCGCTGAGCATAACCTTTCAATTGAATCACTCGGTCATTGAGGTAAACCATTCCTTTCTCGAATTTCGTTTTTCGAAAGCCTGTTTTGGTCTGTACTCTGTCAACTAATTTATTATTGACATATAAATCTGTGTAAACACTATAGAGATAACCATAACCCCAACTCCAGAATTCTAAGTCATTGACTTGAGCTTCTGCTTTTAAAATTGTTTTTTCTCCGGGTAAAATTATAGTTTCACTGCCTTTTATTGTCTTGATGACTTTACCTTTTTGGTCTTTGATGACTGTTTCAAATCTGACATCCTTAGGTTCTGAAAACTCATTAAACACTTCAGATTCGGCGTGAATAACAGCGGATTTATTTTTAATATCAAAATCTTTCGCATAGATATAAGTTCCGGTAGTTCCGAGATTGGAATAAAGCGGAAGCGTCTGATAAACTTTTTCTTTGATGTATAAATTGACGTTTTTGGGAATTCCACCATAGTTGGCGTTGAAATTTTTGTCGTTCCACTGGTAGCCTTGTCCGCTTGATTTTTCTTTATATTCCCAGGAATTATCGATTCTGGCCGAAAAAACATTGTCTTCATTTCCAAATTTTACAAACTCGGAAATATCGAGACCGAAAGCCATTACTCCATTTTCGTGAATCCCAACTGATTGTCCGTTGATAAAAAATTCGCCTCCGAAACGAATGCCTTCAAATTCTAAAAAGATCTTTTTTCCTTTTGCCTGTTTTGGAAGTTTAAAATGTTTTCTGTACCAAACTATAGACGTTGAAAGGCTGTCAATCGCCACTTTAAAGGCTTCATCTTCATTGAAAGCGTGAGGAAGCGTTACTTTTTTCCAGTTTTCATCTTTGAACGAAATTGCTTTTCCGTCATTCACATCGCCTACATTCAATAACCATTGACTGTTGAAATTATATTTTTGAATTTCGGGATTAAATTTTACCTGTGCAGAAAATTGTGGAGATAAAATCCAAACCCATAAGAATAAGATTTTGAATTTAATTGAAATGTATTTCATGCCGAATAAATTGTTTAATTTATTAATTAAAAAACTATTGCGGATCCCCAATTTTAAACCACAAAGTCTGCCAATAACAATTAACCGGGATTGGATTTTTTCGTTTATTATCTAATCTTTACAATTTATTCTGAAAATAAATCTTCACCCTTTTAATATTTATTTTAAATAAAATACTTCTGTCAGAGAAATGCTTACCGGAGAATTGTCTTCATTGGTCTGCATCAGATCTTTCATGTAATCCCACCATTTTTGCATAACCGGTTGAAGTGGAATATTTTGATATTTAATTTCATCATAACAGTCTAAAACGCCGAATAAAACGCCGGTCTCTTCATCTAAAAAGATAGAATAATTGGCCACTCCGGCATCTTTCAAAAGGTCTTTGATCTCCGGCCAGGTTTCCTCATGACGCTTTTTATATTCAGCTTCTGAACCTTTGTTGAGAAACATTTTGAAGGCTTTTCTTTCTATCATTATCTTAATGAATTTCCGTAACCCACAATTAAAATCGAGATCAATAAAACAAACATTCCGGCAGAGATGGTCGTAATTGTTTTTTTGGAAACGCCTTTCCATTCTTTGATGATTACACCCCAGAGGTTGGCAATCAAAATAATAAATGCCATGTGTAAAATCCATGAGCTTGGGCCGTTCCCCAGTTTACTTTCGCCCATTCCGTAGAAGAAAAACTGTAAATACCACATGGTTCCAGCTAAAGCACAGAAGATAATATTCTTAACTACCGGTACATTTTTCTTGGTATAATCTGTATAAGATTTATTTTTAAAAGCTAGATAAAGACAGCCAATCAGGTTAGAAGTCATACCTCCCCACAACACAACAATATACGTCACGTTATTCTGAAAAAGAAATTCTCCCTGATTTGGATTTGCCAATTTCCAAGCCTCATTAGCGACAGAGGCCATTGGCTTCCCTGCTTCCAGACCGAAATTGAAACAAGCGCTCAAGACTCCGGAAATAATGGCTACCGTAAGACCCAATCCAAATTTGTATTCTGTTTTTACGGTTGCTACGTGAGGGTCTGTAGACTCACCTTGAAGCTCTTTATCTTTCATCACACCGGCTTTTCCGCTGATGATAATTCCAATCACACAAATAAAAAGCCCTAAAAGCACCATTTGTCCCCAAGAACTTGATAACATCAAACCAATATTGTCTTTTCCGGCCTGCGGAGAAAATTCATAAAAAATAGACGGAACAAGTGAGCCTATAACCATTGTAAGACCCAACATGATACTGCTTCCCAATGCAACGCCGAGATAACGAACGCCCAAACCGTACATGAAGCCGCCGATTCCCCACAAAGCACCGAACAAAAAGGTGAGTCCGATGATAGATGAGCTCTCATTCTGAATAATATCCCAAAATCCCGGGATAGTAAGATACGCAGCCAATGGCGGAACAATGATCCATGAGAACGTTCCTCCAATCAACCAAAACGTTTCCCACTCCCATCCTTTCACTTTTTTGTAAGGCAAATAAAAACTTCCCGAAGAAAAGCCTCCCAAGAAATGAAATAAAACTCCTAATAATGCATTCATAATTTATTGTATTGGTTGAATCTGAAAATTACTGATATGAGAGCAACTGCGCATCTTGTAGTGTCATGCATACCAAAAACTCAAAGATATTGGCATTTTCGCAATGTATCAAATCAATCTTTGGCATTCTCTTTTTTCTTTTAATTTATGAATAAAAAGAATTAGGACTGAATTTCCTATAAAACAGAAAATCAGAACTATTGCTCTGATTTTTGTTTATTAAATTATCTAATGAGATAGCGTCTTACTAGGGTGCAAGAAGGTTTCGATACAACATCGAAAGCTCCTTACAAGGGTGCAACAAGCTTTCCCGGTTACCGGAAAACCTCTTACTAGGGTGCGACAGACTTTCCGGAAACATCGAAAGCATCATACTAGAGTGCAGGAAGGTTTCTCGGAAACCTATTTTAATGAGAGCAAAAACAAGAGTAATTTTAATTGTCATCAGACCCTATTTGCTGAAATACATTATAAAACAAGACTCTAATAATGCGTATGATTAACAACTGTATTTTTCAAGTACATCATATCTTTTTTCCTGTCTTTATTGGTGTAAACGGCCTTTTTACTACCCCAAACTTTCATGCTCCCACCGCTAATCGTGATAACTTCCTCTGCCCCTTTGCCCATAAAATCAAACATATGATAAACCGGGTCCGGAAAAAAGAGTTTTCCTTTTCCGTTATCTTCCATTTTAAATTTATACCAAAAAAGCTGTTCGTCTTTCCCATTCCAGGCACCTTTTACAAAATCGGGATTTCCATTGATGGGATTTCCTGGCCATTTAAACAGAAAATCTCCGGACTGACTGAACCAATACAGCTGACTCGATAAATAAGGCTCACCCAACTGGCGATTGCCGTAGGTTCTGCCGCCAACAACGACCTGCAAACCTGAATTATCTTTTAAAAAATGACCAACCTGTATCTGCTGACTGTGTTCAGCTACATTTTGCCAGATAATTTTACCCGTCATGCCATCATACATGAAAATTCCTGCTTCGCTGTTTGCCGTAATGATATCCAGCTTACCGTCTCCATTGATATCTGCAAACTTATAGCTGTCAGCGTGGTCATGGTTATCGGGAATCAAATCAAATTTATTCCAGATGGTTTTTCCTTTTGAATCTAAAAGTAGTGAACCCACCAATACTTCATCAATCCCATCATTATTCAAATCAACAGGATAAATGTAATGACCGAGATTGTCTTTTTTCCTTGTCTCGGTGTGTTGCCAGAGCTGTTGCAGATTACTGTCATACACATTCACATTGATGGTGTTTCCCATGTCTGTAAATACGGCTAAATGATTAGGTGAATTCTCATTAAATTTGGCAATCGCTAATCTGAAATTATTATAGGCGTGAGGTAACGGCTGTGTAGGCCATTCGGTTTTATTTTTAATCTTTCCTGTTTCTCCGTCTGCAATCACCAGCCATTCTTTGCCATCGATTAGTCGCCAATGTACAATTTCGCTTTTCCCATCCTGATTAAAATCCCAGATAACAGCTGGTGCTTCAAATTCTGAACGTTCCTTCGCATATTCTTCCGGAGCTTTCCATTGCCAGAGTTCTTTCCCTTCATGATTAAAAACATGAGCAGAAAAATCTCTTTCCAATACCAGAAAATCAGTTTTGCCATCGCCGTCTACATCACCAAACTTTACAGCATTGGATTCCGGAATTCTATATTCTTTAAGCAGTTTAACATCGTCAGGCAATTGCTTTGAAAAAATGTCTTTCTCTGTGAGAGATGCACTTTTGCTCAACGCCAAAACATCAAAGACGGCGCCTTTCGCAATCCTGGTAATTTTGATATCATTAATGCCTTTTTTAAGTTTAAAAACGCCTCCACTTGCCCAAGCCAATCCATCTTTGCCAAAGAAAACGTTCGTTACTTTATCATTGACTGCGACTTTGAAAGAACTTTTCCCATTCCCAATACTTCGTACAAATAGATGATAATCTCCCGATTCCTGAACATTTATTTTGGTCATCATGTTCGTTGGCGAATTGAGGATGATTCCGGTATTGTTGAACAGCCAATCCTGTTTTTGTTCGGCAGCCGTTGTTACATAGTTGCCTTTCGGAATTTCATCTAAAAAATCTGAGGCAGGAATAATTAAGGTTGAATTCGTGGACTGTTGCGAATGACAAATCGTAAATAAAAAAATAACTGCCACAAAAAACATCTTTTTTAAAACCTTTGAAAAACCTTTATCTTTCAAATAACTTCTATCCGAATTTTTAAATTTTTCCGGAGAAAAGTGAATATGTTTTAAAATTACTTTTGTTTTCATAAGGCAGTTATTTTAATTCTAGCGCTGTGCTTATTTCAGTTTATAAACTTCGCTTCCCGCAAGCAGGAAACATCCCAATCCATAATCCTCAAAATCCGGTACTTTGTCAACAGCTAAAGGTTGTCCGTCTTTCGGTTCTTTCCCAGTTCCCTGTACCCAACCTAAAAATCCGTTTGGCTGAACTGAATCTTTCACCATAGCATTCCAAGCTTTAACCAAAACGGGCAAATAAGTTTCTCTGTCGATTAATCCGTTATTTACGCCATAAGCCATTCCGTAAACGAAAAGTGCAGTTCCTGTTGTTTCCTTTCCACCAAAATTAGTCGGATCGTGCAAACTCACATTCCAAAAACCATCTTCTCTTTGGATTGGAAGTAACGCCGCCAACAAATCTTTGTAATCCTTTAAATATTCCTGATAATGCGGGTCAGATTTTGGCGTATCCTGTAATGTTTTGGCTAATGCAGCCACTACCCATCCGTTTCCACGGCTCCAGTAGCAATCTTCGCCATTCGGTTCTTTGTAGGGTGGAAGAAAACTCTTGTCTCGCCACCAGATTTTGTCTGCCTGATTGTATAATCCGTTTCCGCCTTCCTTGTATTTGGTATGGGCGTACATTTCGTAATTTTTATCGAAATACTTCTGCTCACCAGTGATTCTGCCTAACTTTGTGAAGATTGGCATCGACATTTGAAGTGCATCAATCCACCACCAGTCGTCCACTTTTGGGGTGGCAATCATACTGTCCATCGCAGCTTTTACGTTTTTGATTCTTTCAGGATTTTTTCTTCCGTCGATTTCGTACAGGTCAAGATACGTCTGTCCGCAAGCCTGATGATCGGCGTTTCTGGTATATGTACCGCGCTGCAAATTCCAGTTGTGATTGTTTGCCCACGACATTGCATAATCGTAATATTCCTTTTTAGGATCTACGGAATAAAGAGCCATTAAACCTTCATAGTAAACCGCTCTCGTCCATAGATTACTTGGCCAGACTTTTTTACCGACAATATCTTGTTTGGTATCCGGCCATTTGTTCATAAAGTATTGATTGGCTCTTCTCGACACTTCCAGAACCTCTTTCTTATTCGGAATCTCCACCTTGCTTGCCGAACTGTTTTTCTGAACCGAACAGGAAGTCAATCCCGCCAGAATCAGTGCAAAAAAACCTGTTGTTAATAGCTTTTTCATAAGTATATATTTATTTTTTATTTTCTTTTAAATAATTTCTAAGACCACATTTCTTTAAATCCCTGATGCCTTTCGCCACCAGTTCTGCATTGAAAACAGCACCTGCTTCATTGGTGTGCGTATGATCTTTTGGGAAGAATGCTTTTACATTTTCAGCTCCCATTTTCTCATATTTTTCGATGACCATTGTATTTAAATCTAAAAAATAAGCTCCGGTTTGTTGAGAGACTTCCTTTGCCCAAATTCCATATTGGTCTTTTTCAATTTTGCCTTTTTCATTAAATTTATTTCGTGGAACCAGTGAAACGATGATAGGAATTGCGCCCTTAGATTTTGCTTCGTTTGCGTATTTTCTCATATAATAACCGTAAGTATAAACCGTTTCATTTACTTTTCGGATTGGGTTGTAAATATCTTTTGACTCGTCACCAATCCCTTTTATCGTTCCTCGTGCTCTTAAAGTATCTGCTAACTCTCCACCGTCATTATGACCGAACTGCATCAAAACATAATCGCCTTCTTTAATCGTTTTCATAATTGAATCCCAACGACCTTCCGTCACAAATGTCCTGCTGCTCCTGCCACCTTTTGCGTGATTCTGAATCTCAATTTTTGTTGTATCTAAAAATAAATTCATAAAACTTCCCCATCCCCAAAGTGAGTCGGAGCCTTTTCCAGAACCGTTTTGCACCGTAGAATCTCCGATGATGTAAAGAACAGGTTTATCCTGAATTTTTTGAAATGAAGCTCCAATTAAAATAACCAAAGCAATCATTGGAATGATGAATTTTATTTTCATTGATTTTGTTTTATGTTTAAATATTTCATTATTAAATTTTGAACACTAAGCTCACAAAGGTTTTTTGACCTGCTAAACTTTTAAAGGCTCACAAAGCCGCTTCGCTTATATAAGACCAAAATGAAAATCTTTGATTTTCAAAACTTATGTGTTCTTTTCAGAAGTCGAATCACAAACTTAAAATAAACTAATGTGTTTAAATTTTTTCTGACTTTTGACTCCGTCGAAATAATATTCATCGACTGAAAGGAGATAATCTGCGATTTGTGGTTAAAAAGCTTCCCTTTAAATCTATTTTTTCGTGGTTACAACATTTGGTTTTGGCATTTTCTTAATCGATTCATCCAGATAAAAATCCGTATGCGGCGGCTGATTATAACCCACATTTTGCCAGACAATGCTCAATCGGTATTGCGGATTATGCATCAAAGTGTACAATCTGTGTTTCGTCGGAATCGTTGTTGAAAAAATTCTTAATTCCTGATTATCGGAAGTTCTGTACATCACTTCTTCACGCCAGTCTCCAAACAAATCGGCCACCAAAGCAGGATTTTTTTTCGTCCCGTTATTCGACTCACATTGGAAATTTTTAGCATCAAAAATCAAGTCGGACTTTTCTTTTTTCCAATCCCATTTTGAAACGTTTGTTCCGTCTAAAATTTCACTTAAAAAATCCCCGTCCCAATAAATCCCCATATTGGCAGGTGGATTTTTATCACTGATTTTTTTTCCTTTGGTATCGTAAATTCCTTTCAGTCCGGCTCCGGCTGCCCAGGATTCCGAACCTTCATAACGAGGGTCAATATTCAAAGACAAACCTCGTCCCGGACCTTGAAATTTCCCCTGTTTGCTGTAAACTGTAGATGGTAATTTCCATAAAACATTTCCGGTTTTCCCGTCTCTGAAATGCGCTCCTGCATCATCAAACCTTTCCTGAATATCAAAAATTTCCAATCCTGGATTGGATGGATCCAAATCTCCAACGTGCAAAGCATCTCCGTGACCAAAACCTGTACTGTTCAATACCTTTCCGTCATCATCAACGGTCATTGCGCCGTAGACAATTTCATCTTTTCCGTCGTTATCCACATCGGCGATGGTCAGGTTATGATTTCCCTGTCCACGGTACTGTTTATTTGCTTCCGAACTTTCTGTATCAAAAAGCCAACGAAGACTCAATTTTTTATCTTTATAATCCCAAGCTGCAATAGCCGTTCTGGTGTAATAACCTCTCGACATAATTACACTCGGCGATTTGCCGTCCAAATAAGCGACTGCTCCTAAAAATCTATCGATGCGATTTCCTTTTGCGTCGCCCCAGGTTTCGGTCATTTCTTCATCAGTTGGGTTTAAGCTGCCTGCAAATCTCGGAACTTCATAGTTCACAGTATTAATTTCTGCTCCTGTTTCACCATTAAAAACGGTCAGAAATTCCGGTCCGGAGAGAATCATTCCGTTTTCGTTGACGTAATTTTTGGTCGAATCACCAATGAATTTCCCTTTTCCATCTCTGCTTCCGTCGGCGGTTTTCATTACGATTTCCGCTTTTCCGTCCTGGTCTAAATCATACACCAAAAACTGCGTGTAATGTGCACCTTCCCGTATATTTTTCCCTAAATTAATTTCCCACAAAAACTTTCCATCCATTTTATAAGCCTGAATAATTGGCGGGTCGGTTTCTCCTTTCTGGCTGTTGTCTTTTGACCTTCCTGTTTGATGAAGGATGATTTCATATTCACCGTCGCCATCCAAATCTGCAACTGACGCGTCATTCGGTGTGTAACCAACCGGTGTTTTTAACGGAATTGAAAAATATGGTTTTTGATTCGCTACATAGTTTGCAGAATCAATATCAACTGATTGATCCTGAGTATTTGATTTGACGAAATAGGTGTAGTTTTTTGCTTTATCAGCGGTTTTATCTAAAAAATTCGTTTCGTTCGAAAGTGGTTTTTCATTCAGCTTTTTGGTTGAATTATTTTCAGTTCGGTATAAATCAAAATGGGTATTCTGAGCTTCAGTTCCGAGCAATCGCCAACTCACAAAAACGCCTGAATCTGAAGGTATCGCAACGATTCCCCGTTTCAGATATTCCATTTGTCTTTGTGCAGACAGGAGTTCTGAAAAGAGAATTGCACCGAAAATAAATTTGAATTTCACATTCATAATTCTGATTTTATAAATTTTGGCTAATGGTTGCCGTTTTCCTAACGTTTTTATTAATTGATTTCGCCCTTTCAGGGCTGTTTCGCATCTGTCGTTCTTATCATTGGGCTACACCCAATGCTATTGATTATACCCTTTCAGGGCTTTTTAAAATTTAAAAGCAATTTAGAACGTTGAATTTCGCAGCCCGACTTGAACGGAAATCCTTTTTTGCTTGGACTTCGAGTTCTACTTAAACTGAAATCGTCTTGCAAAAAAGATTGGGAGTGGAAGGTGGATTAAGCTGCCCAAGTAAAATTCATCGAACCGCTTCAACCGATTGCACACCTTTAATTATTTCTGGGAAGTCTGATTCAGCAACCATTTCACCCACTCTTCAGTTCCCTGATAATTCGTAAAATCTGAGGGTAATTTTTTGCCGTCGATATACTCGTTGTAGCACCACGGGTCGCCCAATGCGAAAACGGTTCCTTTGCCAATTTTTGCGATAGCTGCGATGTTTTTGCCTTCCGCAGACAGCAATTCTTTTGCAGGACTTTTCACGGAAATCGTCGCCACTTCTTTCATATATAATTTTTGTTCGGAGAAAATTTCATTGCCTTCCGGAACCATCACTTTTCCCTGCTCAAATTCTCTTTTCTGAACTCTATTGTAACTGTCTTCATTGAAATGAATTCCGAATTCCTGCGCCAGTTTATTGAAATTTTCAAACTCAGAATTTCCTTTATCGTTGCTCATCAAAACCAAAACGCCACCCTTTTCAACCCATTTTACAAGATTTTTAATGGACTTGGTATCAATTAAATTAGCTTTTCCGCCGTATGCTTCTTTGTCGAGATCAGCATCTACGATGATGTAAATATTGGCATTTTTTAAATCTTTTTTTGTTGGAGCAGTCGTTAGCGTAGTAATTTCTGCGCCTTGTTTTTGGAAGATTTCTCCCAACAGGGAAAACCCGCCATTGGTTGTGTCGTTCCACGTGTAATGCCAGGATTCCAAAGCTTTGGTTTCTTTATTTTCTCTTCTTTCGTTGTTGAAAAAGTTGTCTAAAACGACTTTAGGTTTCTGCTGAGCATTGGAAAAACTGAAGGTAAGCAAACTTCCTAATGCGATCGTCTTTATGATATTATTAGTCATAATTAATTTTTATTTTGAATAATGAATTGGTATTAATTGAATTTCGCCATCCAGACCGGAAGGCTGAACTTTCCAGTTAGATGCATCGAAAGGCTTGTAGTTAATGTTTACAAAGTTGATTTCGTGATAATTTCGCCATTCAATTTTATTTTGATCCATATAGCGGATTCGGTTAGCCATAAGGTTTGAAACTTCAATCTGAATCGTATTTTTTCCTTTCTTAAGATATTTTCCTACGTTGATTTCAAACGGGCTGCTCCAGACAATTCCGGCCTCTTTCCCGTTGACAATCACTGTCGCACTTTCGTAGAGTTTATCGAACTTCAAAAGGAAATCATCGGCTTTATTTTTCTTTAAATTAAAAGTCGTTGTGTAAACTCCGGTTCCCGAAAAGCTTTGCGTTTGAGCGTCTTCTGTAAAATTCGTCCAAGGCTGAAGCTTCGTTAACGTTCTTAATTTCGGAAGTTCGGGACCGCCTTCTTTGAAAGACAATTGCCAGGATTGATTTAAAATAATTGGAACTTCAGTTTTTTCAACATATTTCCACTTTGCAACAGGATTATCTGCAGTTTCAGAAGCTTTTACAATTAATGATTCCCCGGATTTCAATTGAATTTTCACTGAATTATCTCGAGTTTCAGCAATTCCGTACTCCCCATTTTCAGGATTCATCAAAGCGACCTGTTTCCCAACAAAATTCAATGGAATATTCTGATTGATTTCCTTCGAAGTGTGATTGACGATGTAATAATATTTTCCGCCATCAAACTTTCTTCTCACGAATTTCAGTCCAGTGTCGGTCAGTTTTTCTCTATCAATTTTTAAATATTCCAGACCTTTTTCAACATCCGAAGTCAAAATAATTTTTCCTTTTCCAAATGTTGCCGATTTTAAATTTCCATTTTGCTGAAAAGGAATTGATTTCCACAAATTCTGCAGTTCTCTTTGTCTTTTGTCCACTTCAAAATATCCCGGAATATTTTTCGGTTCATTCTGAAATATAATAGATGCACCGTTTTGAGCTAAATTTAAAACATTTTTCAAGGTAGATTCCGGTAAATAATCCAGTTGGGGAATGATTAAAACTTTATAAGAACCACCCTCTTTTGAAACCTGAATATTTTGGTTATCCAACTTCGCCTCGCTAATCATTTTGTCGGAAACCATATCCAGAGAATATCCGGATTTGCCCAATCTATCGAGGTTTTTATAGAACTCCGTAGGCTGTAACCACTTTTCAATATTGTGAATTTTAAAGGCAACATCTTTCCCTTTCGGACTCGCCCATTGGTCGTAAATTGGCCAATAAATCAACAATTCGTTATCCGATTTTCCGCTCTGCAAGACACTTTGCGTACGTGCAACATAAGAATTGAGCCCACTCAGCTGTGGCCACAAACTGTTCTCGGGCACAAAATTGGTCGATGCATAAAACAGCCATCCCGGAAATTTTACATCCGCAGGCGTGTAGGTCGTTCCGTGGTAAAAAACGTGATTGATTCCCGACAAAAAAACCTGCTCCACTTCCGGTTTAGCCTGTGACCAGGAGGTTTTAAAATGCTCCGTCAGCCACGTAAAAGTCTCATTCGAAATCAGCTTTTTGCCCATTACATTGGCAGCCGAAGAAGAAAACTTCAACATATTGATATCGGGAACATCCGATTTTTGAATGTCGGCGCTGTCTCTTTTCAAACCTAAAATATCAAACGGCGTACTTCCGAAAGTTTCAGATTCGGGAATATCGACAGCTGCGTACAAATCCAATAAATTCCCCGGTGAACCATGTGCCTGATTGGTGTTTTTCGAGTTTTTTGAATGTGCCCAATTGGTAAAATCTTTGGTAAAACGATTTAAAATCAAGTCGCTCAAAGTTTCCCTGTAATCAGATTTTATTTTTGCTGCGATTTCGTTTTCCTCATTGCCCACCAAATATTTGATGTACGGACTTAAATCATAACCCCGTTTTTTTTGAAATTCTTCTTTAAAATCAGGCGTCCAGTCGGCGTTGTAAACTTCATAACTGTCATTAAAAAAAGAACGGATTCCGTAATTTGAATTTCCGAAAGCTTTATCGAAAGTTTTTAGATAATCTTTTGTCGCATTAGGCGAAAAATGGTCTAAAGTATAGCCTTCGCCACCCGGAGCGGCACGTTTTACCTTCTGTAAAGTTTTACCAACAAAAACGGCGTAGATCATCCAATTTCCTGAAGTTGGTTTCCAATTTAGAGTTCCGTCAGAATTCACTTTATCAGTTAAAATAACGGTTTCATTTTTTTCATTGTAAGCGGTTACAATATCTAATTTTACGGTTTTTAAATTCTTCTGCTTTTCGTCTTTCAGAACAATTTTATCGGAGAATTTTTCATTCGGTTGAATCTCGTAAGTCTGCACAATCATCTTGGTAGCTGCATCATTTTCACTGACTTGCGGTCCGCCAATCGGCCAACCTGTTCCGACCGACATATCAACGCCCATATTTAAGCTTTTCGCTTTGCTGGTCGTGAATTGCAACATTTTCATCCATTCCGGAGAAAGATAATTGATGTAATTATTTTCGAAACCTTTTGCACCATAAATCGGGACGATTTCTACCCCACCAAACCCTGATTTATTTAAAGTGGTTAATTGTTTATCCAATCCTTTTTCGTCAACTGCGCTACCCATCCACCACCAACGGGTCCAAGGTTTTGCGGTCTCGGTAACTATTGGCCACGGATTTTGTGCGGAGAGATTTCCGAAGGCAAAACAGATGACACTGAGTTTTATGATATTTTTGATATTCATTTTTTACTTATTTAATTTAACCACAAAAGTTTTTTTAACACATTAGTTATTTTTAAGTGAATGATTCGACTTTTGATAAGAGCACATTAGTTTCTGAAAATCTTTGATTTTCTTCTTATGCTAACTTTTTATTCTCAATCATTTATACTTTACAACTTAAGTGTTCTAAAGTGTTTAAATTTAATTACCATCAGGCTTTAAAGATTCCATAAAAACAGATTCCGGCCAATGGAAGCCTTTAATTTTATCGGGCTTATTGGGATTAAAATTTTTATAATTTGTTGAAATATATTTCTTCAAAGGTAAATTTTGGTCAACGATAGATTTCACGACACATTTCGCCAATTCAAAAGCTCCGTAAGTATTGAAGTGCGTATCATCCGCCAAAACTGTCGGTTGATTGGGATAAGAATTTGCAGGATAATGCACGAATGCTTTCTTTGCTTTTTCCGATCCCATCGCTTCGAATAATGTTTTGCTTAAAGCATTTAAATCTATTAAATCAACGTTCTCTTCTTTCGAAATTTCGCGCACCGCATCAGGAAAATCATCTAATGTATTGACAATTTTATTATTTTCATCAAAAACTCTGCGGTTCATTGAGGTGACCAAAACCGGAGTTGCACCCAATTCTTTGGCTTTCAAAATCCATTCTTTCAATCGTTTTCTGTAACCGGATTTCGTGCTGTTTCCTGCTTTTTGGTCGTTGTGCCCAAATTGAATTAATAGATAATCTCCAGATTTTATTTTGTTCCAGATTTTATCAATTCGGTGGCGGTCTTCAAAAGCTTTGAGGGTTTCACCGCTTTCTGCGTAGTTGGCAATCACGACTTCATTTGGAACGAAAAAATAAGGTAACATCTGTCCCCACGAAGCCCAGGGTTCGTACTGCGCATCTACAACTGTAGAATCTCCGGTGATAAAAATGGTTTTTGCCGTTTTATTAGGTTGAATAATTACCGAACAAACTATCGGAGCTTTGTCATTGAATTCAATCGTCAGCAAATTGTCCCAATGCAAATATTTTCTTTCTCTAGGTTTCAGTTTTACAATTCCAATCTGAGTTCCGTCCTGATTTCGGATAATGCTGTCTTTGACGTGAACAGTGATTTGTTTTTGCACGATTTCACCTTTTTTAGTTTTGACGTCATTCAACATCAGACGACGATTTTCTACACGAACTGTTGTTTCCGAACTTCCTTTGGAATCGCCAAGATTTAATGTAATATTATAATTTCCTTCAGGAATTGCGACCGAAAAATAGAAAGGTTTTTCGCTGGTTATAAAATCTCCTGTCAAAGCATTTCCGTAATTATCAACAGATTTCAGACCAGAAATATCCATAAATCCGTACCCGATTTTCTTGTCAAATTTTGAGGTTGAAGTAATCGAAATGAAATCTTTTTCAACTCGTTTTCCGCCAAAATCAAACTTGAAATTGGTTTGTTGTGCGAATATTGTTGCGCAGAAAAAAACGGCTAAAAGTGAAATCCAATTCTTCATCTTAATCTGTTAAAATATTTTCTTTCGGCATTGTGAACTGCTTATTTTCATCGCCCAAATCCGGCAGACCAAAATAGAAATACAAAGTTCTTTTGAATGTTCCATTCAGATGGTTTGGTTCACTTTCTGGGCCTAAAGTAGAAGTATCATTATTAATATTAAACGCCAAAACAGTTCCTAATGGAGGAATCGCATCCAAAAATGAGATATTTCCACTTGGAAGTTTCGGGTAACCTTCTGCACCGTAAATTCCGTAAAAATCAAAAAGTCTGACGAACATTTTTTCTTCTTTCGTTCCGACTGTTATTTTACCTTCGGCTGTATTTAATTGCAACCAAGAAACATCGTCGAAATAGCCTTTAAATTCAGGATAAATCCAAGGTGAAAAACCTGTTCGGGTAGAGTTTTTCAGATTTTGCCAAACATTGTAGGTTTGTCCTTGCGTTCTGTTTTTCCAAACGTGATACGGACCTTTTCCTAACCATTTTGCGTTGATGACATAATTTTCAGGATAGTCAAAACTTACGCCCGAAAACTGATAATCTCCGGAGAGCGCATATTCATAATTCAATTCTAAAATTCCATTATGATTCAGTTTCCAAACCGCTTTTTTTCCGTCTTTGTATGAAATCTGAATGATTTGATTTTGTCCGTCTGCGAAAGATTTTATAGAGGATAGTTCTGTTTTTCCGTTCACGAAAACTGGTCCGTTTCGGAAAGTCATTTTTTTGCCTTTTTTGTCTAAAATAATTGATTTTAACAGACCATCTTTCTTTCCAAATGAAAATTCTTTCTCGTCAGATTTTAAAATAAATAATGAATCATTTTCGATAACTGAAACCGGAAATTCTTTGATGAAAGATTTCGAAAAGTGTTTTGAAATATCATCGTTTGATTTTATTTTCCAAGTCCAGGTGTAAATTTCTTTTCCAAAAGAATCGGTTGCAGTCAACAATAAACCTTCACTTTCTTTCCAGTTAGTTGGAAGATTTAATTTAATATTTCCTTTTTCTGTCGGTTTAATATTTGGAAATTCTGCTTTTCCATTTTTGATCAAATCAAATCCGGATTCTGAAGAAAATGGTGTTTTAAATTTGACTAATTTCCATTCAAACTGACATTCATTTAAATTCGTAAAATGATATCGGTTTTCAACAGGAATTGTTCCATTAAAATCATTCGGCAACGTTTTCAAATCAATTTTTACCGGACTGTAAATTTCACGGATCGCGTAAAAACTTCCTTCTTTTTCACGATGCGGACCCACCACGCCGTCAGGAGCATTAATCGCATTAACATCGATTTGATTGTTGAAATCGGTTCTTACCAAACCTTCGTCCGCAAACGCCCAAAGGAAACCGCCAGCGCCTTTTTTAGAATTCCAGTGAAGTTCCCAATAATCGGCCAGAGAAGTTCCGCCACCGCCATCATCCTGCGCGTGCAGAAACTCGGTTGGCATATAAATATTTTCTCCTTCGAGGATTTTTTTGGTGCTGTAATAATCTTCGTAATGATTGCAGTCTATGCCGTTGAAAGCGTTTCCTGGCTTGTGATGCGCGTGAATGACGGGACGGTTTGACAAGTCGTATTCTGCATACTCTGCATCCAAATCAAAATTATGTCCGCCCTCGTTTCCGTTGCTCCAAAAAATGATGGACGGATGATTCGCATCTCTCGTAACCATTTCTCTCACGAGCTTTTTGCCAACTTCGGTGCTGTATTTTTTTTGCCATCCGGCGAGTTCATCCAAAACATATAAACCTAACGAATCGCAAATCTGTAGAAAGGATTTATTCGGCGGATAATGGGAACATCGAACGGCATTCATATTCATTTCTTTGATGAGCTGAACGTCCATCAGATCGATATTCTTGTTGACCGCTCTTCCGGTTTCAGGCCACCAAACGTGACGGTTGATACCTTTCATTTTGATTTTGGATCCGTTGACGTAAATTCCGTCGCCTTTTTTAATTTCAATGGTTCGGAAACCGAATTTTTCTTCGCTTTGGAAGATGTTTTTTCTGTTTTTATTTAAACTGAATTTGGCTTTGTATAAATTGGGCGTTTCGGCTGTCCAGAGTTTTGGATTTTTAACGGAAAATTGAATCTGTTTTAAAGTATCTCCTTTCTGAATTTGAATCTGAGATTCGCCAACTAAATTATTTTTAACATCGAAAATTTCAACCTTTACATTATTAATCGATTGAATTCCTTCTAAATGAATATTCGAACGGAAAGTTCCATCTGCTTTGGCATCAATAGCTGTCCAAGAAATATTTTCTGTTGGAGTCGCTTCCAAATAAACCGGTCTGAAAATCCCACCTAAAATCCAATAATCCGCCAAACGTTCTGCGTTGTTCACCGATTTGTCGGCAGACATTTTGGAAACTTTGACTTCCAGAATATTTTCTTTTCCGAAAATTAATTTGTTGGAAATATCATATTTAAATTCATAAAAAGCTCCCTGATGAATTTCGCCGGCCAATTTTCCGTTGATTTTCACTTCGGTATCGGTCATTGAACCTTCGAAAACGATGTTGACTGATTTTCCTTTCCACGAATTCGGAACTGAAAATCTGTGTTTGTACAAACCTACTTCATCATTGAATTTAAAATTCTTGCCATAGGTTACGTAATCTCTACCGTAATTGTATGAGCCAAATCCCTGCTGTTCCCATTGTGAAGGAACCTGTATTTTGTCCCAACTTCCTGATCTTCTTCCGCCAGTTATCCAAAAATCCCATTCTTTCGTATGCTCAGAATCTGTCCCGCTCAGGAATTGGATTTCCTTAGATTGAGCATGCAGAAACTGTAAGCAAAAGCATAAAAGAACGAATATTTTGGAATAAAAACTCATTTAGCAGAAATATCGGAATCGTCTTTTTTGTCGTAAGATTGCATGATAGAAGCGACTTGCGTCACATTGATGTTTTTTTGCTTTAAATTCTGAATGTTGTTCAGGTTCTGCATCTCAGGTTTCACCGCTTTTATTTTAAAGTTTTCAAATGTGAAATCAGTCAAATCAAATAAGTCTGATTTTTCGATAGAAAATGCCGTTTCACAGCTTAAATCAATATTTTTAATGGTAATATTATTAGCCAATCCTTTTTTTGGTCTTTCTTCACCTTTTAAGTCAAAAAACTGGTTCCAGCCTTTGACATAAATAAAGGTTTTTACATTTCCTGAGATGTTATCTACCGTTAAATATTCGTAGTGTTGAGGCGTGTCGGTACGCATTTTCAAGTGTAATAATCTTGACGCGTCTTTCACTTTAGAATTGCGTAGAATCACATTGTAATTGTGAATCGATTCGCTACCACAAGTCAAAACAGAATGGCAAAATCCGAAGCTGTTGTCTTCGATCAAAATATTTCTATTCTCACCATTATTTGGGTCTTTATCGGACTTTGGACCTTTTCCACCTTTCAAAGCAATCGCGTCGTCATTGACTGACATATAGCAATTTTTAATTAAGAAATTCGTACAGGCATCAATATCAACTGCGTCTGTACTTGGCGCTTTCACAGGTTCTTTTGGAGCGAGAATCGTCAGATTTAATAATTTAACGAAATCGCTTTTGTAATAATGGGTGCTCCAGAAAGGTGAATTTTTAACGGTAATTCCCTCTACCTGAACGTGTTTAGAATTTGAAACATAGATAATTCTGGGTCTCATTTCGTCCATATTGGTGCATTTAGGATTCCACTCGCGTCTTTTCCAGAATGATTTCCAGAAGCGAAGTCCGTTTCCGTCTAAAGTTCCTTTTCCTGAAATCGTGAAACCGTCTAATCCGTCTGCATTAATTAAGGCCGGAAAATATTTTACCGTTTGTCCTTCCATTCTCGTTGTTACGACCGGAAAATCATTGATATCATCGCTACCTTTTAATTTTGCTCCAGTTTCCAAATGCAAATGTGTTCCCTGTTTGAAGAAAACTGAGCTGATGAGAAAAGTTCCTTTCGGAACAACTATAACGCCGCCACCATTTTTCGCAGCCAAATCTATGATTGCCTGAAGTTGTTTAGTCTGAAGAATCGTACTGTCATTCTTCATTCCATTGGATGTAAGGATGTATTTTTTACCCAATTTGTTGATGTCGGTAGGCTTGTTTTCTTGAAACCATTTATCGATTTTGGTTCCATCCGGCCATTTGTCCTGACTTTTTAATCCGGTTGAACATAAAGCGAGAATCAACAGAGACCCAATGAATTTGGATGTATTTTGAAATTTCATAATATATTTATATTGCTGTATGACCTGATTTTTCTGAATATTTTTACTACACACAAAAGTCAGTAAAATAATTTTCAATCAGACTCTCCTTAGTTTATTATAATGCTAATTTTTAACGCAAAGTTCGCAAAGATTTTTTCACTACTAAATGCTTTAGGTTCGCAAAGGCGTGCTACTCAGCAAAGAGCACAAAGCCTTTTATTTAAATATAGATTACGGACAGTCAAAAAGAATTTTATTCTTTCATTTCATTTTCATAAAAATATACATTCTGAGAGCTTACAGCATCCTGCTCTTTCATGTTGAAGATTTTAAGATCATTTATATTACAGATATAATTTCAATTTTTCTCAATCTTCAATATTATATCATAATTCACCCATTCTATGATATAAGAAATTAAATTTAAGTAGAAATACTGAATTTTTTCTAACGGCATCTGAGTAATTTTGGATAGCTGAAACCAATAACCATGAATGCTTTAATTACCAGAAAATCATTTCTGAAAAAGAAGAGTTTCTGATATCTAGCATATAAAAACTTAATAACCATAAAAACAACATATTATGCTTAAAAGAAAAAAAGAAAGTTCTGAAAACGAAAATTTATTACTGAAAAAATCGGTTCAGTCCCAAAAAGGAGTTTTAGAAGAACTGATGTCAGGATATTCTAAACTTACGATTGATGACCCTTTATTTCCATTTAAGGAAAAAAATCTTGCGGAAATAGGAAATGATGTAGATTACGGTGTTTTAAAAATACTTGACGGCACTTGGGTAAGCTACAACGCTGATTACAATTCTAATATCGACAGAAAATTAAACGGAAGCGGAATTCATACGACCATTATGCCTTCTCCGGGTACCAATTCAGGAAGTATTCCCGGAAAATTCAGCTTTGAATGTGAAGAATATATTGAAAAGCTGACATTTTCTTTAGTTCCCGGCGGTATCCGTAATCGTGGCGGTGGAAACGAATTATTCTGTGGAGCCATTAAATATGAGCAAAGCATTCAAAGTGTGAATACCGTAGAAGGGCAATCTGATTTAAAATACACACCAATTCATGAGGAAAATGGAATGTATCTATGGCTGAGTGATGTTTACAATCATGCAGCAACCAAAGAATCAATTGAAAAAGACCGTGGAATTCATGCTTTTGACGAACAGGATTTTAAAGATTACGGTTACAAAGGAGAATACAGAAATGAGCCTTTGGTTCAGATTTCATCGGATGAAAGCAATAAACAGTATATTCTTTTAAGCGATTTAAAAGAAGGTCAGGAGTATTACGAAATCATCCCCGCAAAAGAGCTGAAACCGGGTGCAGGCAATCAGGGTCCGTATTTTATTCCTGATTATTCTATTTCGAGAAGCGGTGTTATTCCTCACGGAAGCACCATTACTTTGCTGGGAGATATTGTGCCCAATCAGTCGGGCTATCTGATTGATGGGTCGCCAAAATTTCCGACAGGCGATGCAACGTGGAATCCTGATTTTCTCGCAATATCACCAACCATGGGCGGAGCTGGTGCGAGTGTTAAAAATCCTATTAATCTTGATCAGCCCGCACCGGCTTGGGTTCATGAAAAACTGAATGACGAAAATGATCCCGGTGAAAATAAAATCTATACGCAACGTATTTTAGCTCACGATTTATATCCATACTCTGTGCGACCAGACATGCGACTGAGAGATACTTTAAGCGGACAAAATGTGAGCAATTATGTTTTCGTTCAGATGTCTTCAAGAAACAAAACCGGTGCGCAAGGAGGTATTTTAAATGTTCCTTTTGTCAATCGTTTTGTACCTACGGTTGAAATGAATATGCGGATGTGGATTGAAACGGTAATAGAAGACGGAAAGGAAATTATTCAGCTACAATATGAGCAAATCATATTTTTTGAGTTTATGTTTGGTGATGATGGCGGTACCACAAGCTGGCCTCACATTCAGGTAAATACGCTCCGTAAACTGGAAGATATTCCTTCAGATCAAAGACGTGTGATAGAAGAGCAGTTTTTTGAAGGTCCACAAGCAAACATTAATTCTTTTTCAAGTGAGGTTAATCCGCCAGCGGGTTGTCCTTATCATAAAGGTTAAAAATTTTTATGAAATTTAAATAAAAACAGCACCATTAGAATTCTAATGGTGCTGTTTTGTTTATCTTATCATTGATTTTTTTAAATCTAATTCTTAAGCAATTCTAACTCATTGCTTTTTCATCCGTAAAAAACTCAAACCCTTCTTTTTTATTAATTAATTGTAACGGATACAATTTTGGATTGTATTCTCCATTCAAAACTTCATTCAAAGCATGTTTTTTATTTTCACCGAATGCAACAACTAAAATATTTTCCGCTTTATTGATAATTGGAGCAGTCAAAGTAATTCTGAACATTGCCTGAGGTTTCAGATAGTAAGCATCAACCCATTTTTCGTTTTCATCTAAAATATTTTCGCCCGGAAATAAAGAAGCCGTATGACCGTCATCTCCCATTCCTAAAAGAATAAAATCAAAAACACCTTCATCTCCGACAATATTTCTGATTTCCTGCTCGTATTCCTTGGCATACTCTTCAGGTTCAATTCCATCTTTGTACATCGGAAAAACCTGATTTTTATTAACAGGAACTTTGTCAAGAAGCGCTTCAAAAGTCATTTTCGCATTGCTTTTTTCGTCATTTAAAGGAACCCAACGCTCATCAACCCAGAAAAAAAAGACTTTATTCCATTCAATTTTTTCTGCGTATTCAGGAGTTGCTAAGAGATTAAAAATGGCTTTTGGAGAAGAACCTCCGCTTAGCGCAATCGCAAAACGATCATGTTTCTCAATCGATTTTTTCGATAATTCAACAAAACTATCAGCTGCTTTTTTATATAATATATCTAAATCGTCAAATACGGTGATATTCATTTCTTTTTATTTAAATTTAAATCGTCTTAAACCCAGCTGTGGCCTTGTCTTTCAACCAATGCAAAACTGTCTTCCGGTCCCCAACTTCCTGCTTCATAATCCGGAAATGAAGAATCTTTTCTGCCTTCCCAAGTCTCCTGAATTGTTTTTACCACATCCCAAGCCTCTTCTACCTGATCCGAACGCATAAACAAAGTAAGATCACCAATAAGCGCATCCAGCAATAAAGTTTCGTAAGCTTCCGGAGTATCTTCCTGACAGGCAAAATTATCAAAAATCATTTCTACAGGCTTTAAAACCAGAGAAAGTCCTGGTTGTTTTGCCATAAACTGCAGTCTGATATCCATCAAAGGCTGAATATTGATAATCAATCTGTTGGCAGACAATAATTGTGAACTTTCTGAAAATGTAGAATGTGGAAGTGGCTTAAACTGAATCGTAATGTAAGAATGCTTTTCCTGCATTTTCTTTCCGGTGCGAACATAAAAAGGAACGTCCTGCCATCTTTCGTTATCTAGATAGAATTTTACGGCTGCAAAAGTTTCTGTATTTGAATCTGGAGCAATTCCGTCTTCCTGGCGATACCCTTTAGCCTTAACACCGTTGATAGTGCCTTTTCCATATTGACCTCTCACCGCGTAATGATCCACTTTATCTGATGAAATTCTGCGGATTGATTTTAAAACGTCTACTTTACGATCCCTGATTTCGCCTGATTCCAATGAAGCCGGCGGCTCCATTGCCACCATACAAAGGATTTGTAATAAATGATTCTGAATCATATCACGAAGTGCTCCAGTCTGTTCGTAAAAACTTCCTCTCGTTTCTACACCCACTTCTTCAGCAACCGTAATTTGTACTGATTCAATATGTTTACAATCCCACAATGGCTCAAAAATAGAATTTCCAAACCTGAAAGCCAATATATTCTGTACCGTTTCTTTCCCTAAATAATGATCGATACGGTAAATCTGTTCTTCTTCAAAAGTCTCAGCCAATAAACTGTTGAGCTCTATTGCTGATTGTTTATCATGTCCGAAAGGTTTTTCAATAATAATTCTGTCCTTCTGAGGATCAGAAGCTAATGAAGTATTTTTGATATGATTGGATATCGTAGAAACAAAATTGGGTCCGATGGATAAGTAAAACAATCTGTTTCCTCTTTTTCCGTACACGGTGTCAAATTTTTCTAATTTCTGGTACAAATCTTTGTACGAACTCTCCTCATCCAGCTGATGCTGGAAATAGGTAATATGTGCCTGAAACCCGGCCCAATCTTCTGAAGTAATCTTTTTTCTTGAGAACTGTTCGAGATTTTCTTTGATGTAATTTTTAAAATATTCATCGCTGTTATCTGCTCTTCCGAGTGCCAGAATATTGAAGCCTTTCGGCATTCTGCCATCGATGTATAAATTATAAAATGCCGGAAAGAGTTTTCTTTTGGCTAAATCTCCCGTTGCACCAAAAATAATGATTGTCGTTGGCTGCAGGATTTTATTTTCACTCATTTTTCCGAATATTAGTTGTTTGCAGTTTGCCAAGATGCATGAAAAATACCTTCTCTGTCTGTTCTCTGATAGGTATGTGCTCCGAAATAATCACGCTGGGCCTGAATTAAATTAACAGGCAGAGATGCTGTAGTATACGCATCAAAATATCCTAAAGCAGCCTGAATTCCTAAGCTTGAAATACCATTTGAAGCGGCAAATGCGGCAGTTTTTCTTAATGAAGAAATTTTATTTTTAACGATTTCAGAAATATCCTGATCCAATAAAATATTAGATAAATCTGAATCTTTCGAGTACGCTACATAGAATTTCTCCAATAAGACAGAACGGATAATACAGCCTCCACGCCAGATTTTCACAACATCTTTAAGAGAAGTTTCAAAACTGTATTCTTCAGAAGCTTTCACCAACAAAGCCAAACCTTGTGCATAGCTTATTATTGTTGCCAGATAAAGTGCCTCACCTACTTCTTTGATGAACTGTTTTTTATTTGCAGGACTTCCAATTTCATTTTTAGAATATAATTGAGAAGCTTTTACCCGCTCTTCTTTGTATGCTGATAAAATTCTTGAAGTCACGGCAGTGTCAATGTTTGGGATAGAAACACCAATTTCCATGGCTTGTTCGGAAGTCCATTTTCCGGTTCCTTTTGCACCTGCTTTATCTAAAATCTGATCGACAAGATAGCCTTCTGTCAAATCGTCTTTTTGCTGGAAAATATCTCTTGTGATCTCAATAAGGTATGAATTCATTTCTCCGGTATTCCATTCTTTGAAAACCTCATAAAGTTCATCATTATTTAAGTTGGCCCCTTTTCTCAGTAAGTCGTAAGCTTCACTGATTAGTTGCATGATAGCATATTCAATTCCATTATGAACCATCTTCACATAGTTTCCTGCAGCGCCATTTCCCATATAAGCTGTACAGGCGTCTCCATTTACTTTCGCTGAAATAGCCTCCAACATGGGCTGGATCAATTTGAAAGCTTCCAGATCACCTCCGGGCATAATGCTCGGTCCTCTTCTCGCTCCTTCTGCACCACCTGAAACACCGATTCCCATAAAATGAAGATTCTTCTCTTTTAAATCTGCAACACGCCTTTCAGTATCCTTAAAATAAGAATTTCCTGCATCAATCACGATATCACCGGGACTTAAAAGAGGAGTAAGACTATACAGTACTGCATCGACAGGAACTCCGGCAGGTACCATCAGAATAATTTTTTTGGGACTTTCCAGCGCGGCAACAAAATCTTCTACCGTTGCAGTACTGATGACTTTTGTTGCAGCGGTAACACCTTCCTGTAATTCTCTTATCTTTACTGCGTCAAGATCAAATCCTGCAATTGAAAAGCCCTTATCGGCAATGTTATAAAGAAGATTTCGTCCCATTACACCGAGACCGATCATTCCGAAATTATATCCTTCCATTTTACTGATATTATATGAATTCTGTTATCAGCCCATAAATTTACGGAAATGCCTATGATGAAAAAAATAAAAGGTTACAAAAAAACAGCCAACCAACCATAAACACCTCATTCATAACAAAATAGAAATCATCTCTTTATTTATCATTTTTTTTAAATTATTTTATGATAAATAGAATTTTATTTTTGGACCTATCTAATTAAATTCAAAATCATTTCTTGTTCACTTCCGCAATTGCAGCCTGAATCCCGCCACCTGCAACTTCAAAGAAAGACGGACCGGCCAACAGATACACCTTTTCCAACTTTTTTGTTTTGGAAAGGCTGTGTTTTCTTAAATAAATTTCTGAACGATTAGCCAAAACAACACCTTTTACAATATTTCCTGCAACCAAAGCAGTTGGTGAATCAATTCCGGCATCCTTCAAATCACTTGCAAAGGCAAAGTTGGTCACGCCTAATCTCAAAGCTTCTCTGGCAGCCACTTCTGCTACGGAAGTCATCAGTTCCGGGGTGAAATTATTACGGTCACCCAAACCAATTAATAATAATTTTTTCGCTGACATAGAACCTGCGGGCGGCGTAATCAATAAGGTTTCCAAAGAATGTCCTTTAAACTGTCCAGACTCTCTGATTTTGGTGAATTCACCCTTCAAAGCATCGTCCAAATGCACCAAACCGTTTAAGTTAGCGGGCAATGCCTGAGCGCTGTGGATGTCGTTATCTGTATATTCGAAAACACAGGCAACCTGCAGTTGAGCATCGGCAGAAGACGGTCCCTGAACCAATCCAATCATTGAAATTCCGTCTACCGAACCCCAATTTTTGGATGTTCCGATAGCTGCAGTTTTTGCAGAGGCGGTTGCTGTAGTTGTAGCAGTTTGCGCAAAGGTTAGGGTTGAAAATGCTAATCCTGCGAGTAATAATGATTTTCTTATTGAATTTTTAAATGTATTTTTCATAATAATTTTTTTTTTAGCCTTTAGTAATATGCTTTAGGCTGATTATAATTAATTTTATTTTCGTTTTAATGTTATTCAAAGGTAGTCTCAGAAATAGATTCTGGCATTGATATGGGATAACTATTGAGATTAATTTTCAAATTAAATTTTTAAAACTTGAAAACAATTCTTGAGTTGATAAACAATCCGTCTTTGTCATTTTCAATAATGTCGTCCACAAATTCACCTGTTTTGAAATATTGAATCCCTGTATTAAAGGTGAAAGATTTACTGATTTTATAATTAAAACTTCCAAGGAAAGCCGTCCCGATGTATTTCTTTTTAGAATTCATTGAAGTCAAATTTAGAGAACCGCTTGGTCTGTAAACGCCATCCTGCGTAGAATATCTCCAGTTGAAAACCACATCGGCCTGCACCGTCATTTTGCTGTTCAAATCAACCGTTGCATATGGATGAATGTCAATCAAATTCACAGGTCCGATTTGCGGATTAAATCCGAAATAACCGCCTTTTGGATATAATGGATTGAAAGTTCCCAATTTGCCGTCTTCTCTGTTTCGGTCTCCGGAAATGTAATCATTTCGAAGATTGATGGTTGGTTTTCCTTTTACATTTTCGAACAGATATCCGATGTCTGCAGAGGCTGTCCACGCGCTGATGGTTCCTTTGTTGAAATTCCCAAACTGATAAGCGCCTTCAAAATTGTAAATAAATCCGCCGCCGTATCTGTAAAATCTTCCGCCCAAAGTATGTCTGGTTTCATCGCCTGTTCCATCTTCAAAACGGGTTTCTCTTCTATGAATTCCCAAATAATACAATTCCAGATTTCCACTTTTCGGAAGCATTAATGTGTTGTAACTTCCCCAAAGGTTGACCGATTTTGAAGGTTTGTTATCAAAAACTCCGGTGCCAATTTCACTCGCCATCATCATAAAAGCATCCGATTTGAAGTTTCCTCTTTTGTACATCAGTTTCAATCCGTCAAAATAGAGTCTCAAGTTCGGACCTTCACGCACCGAAATCAATCTTCCGCTTCCGTAATCCAGCTCCTGTCTTCCGGCACGAACGGTCAGTTTTTCCTTTTCATTTTTGATGGCATCAACGTCAACGAAAAGGTTCTGAACATTCAAATGATCTTCATCAATCGGTCTCGGTCCGTTTTTTCTCCCGTTTTCCCACGCACTTCTCAACTGTCCGAAAACTCTCACTCGTGAACCTAAATGCAAATCTGCGTGCAGAGCATATCTCTGAATTAAAAACGGATTGCTGCCAATTCCCAATCTTCCCCAATCTTCATTATTAAATTCTACAAACTCTGTCCTCGCCTCTCCGCCTAATGATAAATATGTATTGTTATTTTTTTCGGAAAGCGGAATGTATTTGATGGAATTATAAAACGTGTCTGCAGAATCTTTGTAATTTGAATAATCTTCATCAAATCTCATTAGCTTGAATTGTGCAGAAACTATCGTCGGCAGGATGATTTGAACAGTCAATACTATTTTAATCAGCTTTTTCATTTTAAATTTTTCTTAAATAATTATCGATTGAATATTTTCCCGGACCAACAAAAAATAGAAACAGGTAACAAAGGCTGTACATAAACGGTGTGTCTTTTATCAGCAAAGCATCGTTCCAGTGAAGGATAAAATATCCGGTCAAAGTCACCGCCAAAATCGGAAGAACGGCCACTCTGGTGAACAATCCGAAGATAACAAACACCGGAAACACCAAGTTGGCTGCGTCTGCAAAAAGACTGTTGAATGCTTCAGGTAAGTGCAAAGGATTCGGAACCTGTTCTGCTTCTGCCACGCCTACTCCGAGTTTTTTCAGTCCGTGTGCTACGATTAATTCTAATGATAATGCAATTCTGAAAACGAATAATGCAACGTGAATTAATTTGCCTTCAAGGCTGGTATTGGTGATGATTTGGATGAGCTTTTTCATTGTTTTTAGGTTTGAGTTTTCGGGAGTTTCGTAAATGATTGAAAATTTTAACGCAAAGAATTTATTTTGAAAATGAAGAATTAAGAGAGCAAAGAAGAATCAATTTCATTGATTTTAAAAGCTAGCTTCAAGCGACTTTGTCGCAATCTTTGCTTTCTTAATCTAGCCTGCACTTTATTAAAACTTTGCGTTTAATATTTTAATTAATGATTATTTCGTTTGATATCCACCGTAGTATTTTACAGGAGACCATTCTGGAAGCACAGGAAGTGCTGCTGGAGAAACTGTTTTGTACGTTTCATCTCCGTAAACCACTTTTCCGTCAACGATGGTTAGTTTTGAAGTGATGTCTTTGATTTCTTCTTCATCAACACTGAAATAATCTTTATCTAAAATTGTAAGGTCTGCGAAATATCCCTTTTTGATTTTTCCTTTTTCATAATCCTTTATCAATTCATATCCTCCAAAAGTAGAAAGAGATAAAGCTGTTTTTCTGTCCAGAGCATTTTCTTTGGCCATCACCTGAGTTCCACCCAAAGTTTTCCCTGAAGTTATCCAGTACAAAGCCACCCACGGATTATAACTTGCGACTCTCGTTCCGTCTGTTCCTAGTCCGACAGGAATTCCCATTTCAAGCATTTTTTTAACCGGTGGAGATGCTAAAGCCGCTTTTTTGCCGTAACGGTGGATGAAACTTTCACCTTGATAAGCCATTCTGTGTTGTACTGCAATTCCGCCATTTAAAGCTTTGATACGTTTCATATTTTCTTCAGAAACGGTTTCTGCGTGGTCAAAAAACCAAACCAATCTGTTCAAAGGTGTTTCTCTATTCACTTCCTCGATGACATTTAAAAATCTTGTAATGCTTTCGTTATACGTTGCGTGAATTCTGAAAGGCCATCTTTTTTTCACTAGAAGACTTACGACTTCTTTCATACTTTTCTCCATTGTTGCAGGCAATTCTGGTCTTGGGAAAAGGAAATTTTCGAAATCTGCACCGTCTGAAACCAGATTTTCGCCGCCACCTTCTACGTGATAATCAATTCCGTTGTGGTCGTTGTGCCCGTGGTCATCGATGTCTACCATTCCTGTCCATTTGGTGTAATCCGCTAACTCAGAACCTTTTTTCTGAGCAAACAAATAGTAAGGTAAACGGACCGTAATTTTTCCTTTTTTGTTCAATGTATCTGTTGTTCCGTAATCATCAGGGAAATTTTGAAAACCACCGCCTGCATCCATTACCGCTGTCACGCCAAGACGATTCAGTTCAGTCATATATTGCAATGTGGAATTTTCTTTTTCCGCTTCGGTCAGCTCAGGCAATTTTGCTAAAGTTGAATAGAGAATAAACGCATTCGGTTCTGCAACCAAAAGACCTGTCGGGTCGCCATTGTTGTCTTTTTCAATTAAACCCTGCATTGGATTGGGCGTTTCACCAGTGATATTTAATTGTTTCAAACCTGATTTATTCAGCCAAGCTTTTCCGTAGAGATACATTACGAAAGCCGGAACATCGCCTGTTGCTTCGTTGATTTCTGCTATTGTCGGAAGTCTTTTTTCTTCAAACTGATATTCATTCCAGCCTCCGATTACTCTCACCCACTGTCCTTTTGGTGTTCTTTGAGCCTGCTCTTTCAACATTTCCAAAGCTCTTTTCAAAGTTTTCACGCCGTCCCAACGAAGTTCCGTATTATAAAATCTTCCGCCTCGGATGACGTGCAAATGACTGTCAAATAATCCCGGAATCACACGGTTTCCCTTAGCATCAATGATTTTTGTAGAGCTTCCTTTTAGTTTTAAAATCTGGGCATTTGTTCCGGTCTGGAAAATCTTGTTGTCTTTAATAGCAACAGCCTGAACTTCCGGATTCTTATCATCCATTGTGGTTATTTTTCCGTTGGTTACAATTAAATCCGCTTTCTGAGCATTGAATAATCCGGCACCTAAGACGAATGAGAATAGAATTTTATGGAGTGGTTTCATAATGTACTTTTTAATGGTTTGAAGAAAAAAAGGCAGGTCGGTTTCAACCTGCCGATGTTGAAATTTGATTAGTGTTTAAGCATATCCTGAGCATACTGAATTCCCAATCCGTAAGCACCACCATATTTTTTCATTAAATCATTCACTGGTTTGTACGTTTCTTTTCTGGACCAATCTCTCTGTAATTCAAGAACATACTGAACTGAGGTAATCGGATGTGCACCTGCCTGAACCATTCTTGTAACCGCCTGGTCGTGAGCTTCTTTCGAAATATCACCTGAAGCATCCGTAATCACATACACCTCATAACCTTCATCGATAGCCGATAAAGCCGGACCTACGATACAAACGCTCGTCCACAGACCGGCCAAAACCAATTTCTTTTTGTTTTTTCCCGTAATCGCTTTGTGAGCGTTCAAGTCTTCCCAAGTGTTCATCGTCGTTCTGTCTACATATCCGCTGGTCGCTTCAGGATAAGCTTCTGAGATTTCCGGGAAAACAGGTCCTGCAAACGATTTTTCTGCTACTGTTGTTACCACAGTCGGAATGTTGAAGATTTTTGAACCGCCTGCAATCAAAGCCACATTGTTTCTCAATTCTTCCATACTGATGCTTTTTGTTGCGAATGCCATTTGCCCTTCGTGGTCAATTAAAACCAAAGCGTGGTTGGTTGGGTTCAGCATCAATTTTCCAGGTTTCTGAGCGAATGCTGTTACTGATAATACTACTGTTGCGAATGTTAAGATTAACTTTTTCATAATGTTTAATTTTTAAATGTTGTTGTTTATTTTTATTGATAATTAAATTCTGTCTGAAGTATTTCCTTGATTTTGATATGACAAATTTAGGGCGATGAGAAACCCTACACATTTAACTAGTTTAATAAATCACATTTCTGAAAAATATTTTAATCTTTTTTATTCTTTAATATATACAGATAATTTTAAATCAATAAAAAACCGAACAAAATAACAATTAAAATACTAATAATCAATTATTTAAAATAAATAAAAATTTAAAATAAGATTTAATTTAAACAAAAAAAACAGGCTCAGATAATAAAATCTAAGCCTATTTTTTATAAACATTTCACTCTCCTAAAAGTGACTGTTTAATTTTTTTTCTTACATCGTCATTGGAACTTCCATCAATAAAATTTCTGTTCCTTCTGTTGTTGATTTGATATTTAAATCTGAAATATTCCAAACACCAAAACCGTCTCTTGCTTCCACTTTTTGTCCTTCTATTTCTGCACTTCCTTTTAAAATGAAAGCATACACACCGTTTCCTTTTTTCTTGATTTGATAGTTGGTTTCAATATTATTATCGAAATTTCCTAAGTGAAACCAAGCATCCTGATGAATCCAAACCCCTTCGTCATCCGCATTGGGAGAAAGAATCTGCTGGAATTGATTCTGACCTTTTGATTTGTCTAAAGTAATCTGGTCATATCTTGGTGTCACGTTTCTTTTGTTCGGATACACCCAGATTTGAAGAAACTTCACCAAACTATCATTATTTTTATTGAATTCGCTGTGCATAATTCCGGTTCCGGCACTCATCACCTGAATGTCTCCACTCTTGATAATCGCCGAATTTCCCATACTGTCCTTATGTTCCAAATCACCTTCCAACGGAATGCTGATGATTTCCATATTGTCGTGGGGATGCGTTCCGAAACCTCTTCCCGCTTCCACTTTGTCATCATTCAAAACTCTGAGAACGCCAAAATGCATTCTCTCCGGATTGTGATAATTCGCAAAGCTGAACGTGTGATTGCTCACCAACCAGCCGTGGTCTGCCTTCCCTCTGGAATCTGCTTTGTGAATCACAGAATTGTCTTTGATTTTTGAATCTGTATTGGGCAAATGATTGTATCCAATCGGTTCCAGCGGCTCGATTTCGTCAATTTCATTTTTCATTGTATTTCCCAATGAAGCGGTTGCTACAAACATTCCTGTTCCTAATAATCCTTTCTTTAAAAAATCTTTTCTGTCCATATCTGTTTTGTTGTTTATTCGTTATTGATAGGACAAATTTATGGTGATGGGAATTGCTGCGCATTTAACTAGTTTAATAAATGCATTTAAAGCAAAAAAATGTGAAGCATAAAATTCCCCTTCTCTGAAGGGGTGATTTTTTGTGCAACAAAAAAACGGGGTAGTTTATACGTTTTGTATAAACCACCCCGTCAAAAATTTTCAAATTTTCGCCACCCCTCCAAGGGAGGGGAATTTGCGTGTTTTACTTTTCTTTCGTCGCCAGACGCTTCCTAATCGTACTGACAAATTCTTTAGAAACGCCCAGATAAGAAGCGATATAATATTGCGCAACGCGCTGTGGAATCGTAGGATATACTTTGATAAATTCCAGATATCGGTCAGATGCACTTTTGGAAATGGTATTTACCAAACGGTTTTGAAGCGTAAACAGATTTCTTTGAACCAACATTCTGAAGACCCTTTCGAATTTCGGCAGTTCCTGCAAAAGCTTTTCTTTAGTTGTCGGATTCAGCATAAAAATCTCTGAATCTTCAATCGTTTCAATATACAGATTGGAAGGTTTCTGATCCTGAAACGAGGCGATATCACTAATCCACCAATCTTCGATGGCAAACAAAATCGTCACTTCAAAACCATTATCATCAAGGTAATAAACCCGCACACAGCCTTTGTGAATGAAGCCTTCAAACTGGCAGATTTCTCCCTCCCGCAACAGAATTGTTTTCTTGGGAATCGTTTCACAAACCAATAAACCGGTGAAGAATTTTTCTTCCTCAGAATTAAGACTGATAAATCGGGTGACGTTCTTGATGATATTTTCAAACATAAAATAAGTTTACGGCTGCAAATTAGGAAAAAGTGCGTAAACTTCATTCTTCAAAAGCCCACTTCCGCCGCCATAATGGTCGATAACTTTCACTTCCTTATCTAAATTTCCGCAAAAACTTTTGATTTCATTTTCAAATTTTTCATCCAAACCGGAACTTAAAAGCACAATATCTACCTGATTTTCTTCAATATAATCATAGCAGACCGCCTCATCATTCTCTATTTTAGCTTTCCAGCCTTCATTATTCTCGATAATCCTTTTCAAAGTTTCAAGAATTTCCTGATTTTTTCCAATGACTAAAAATTGTAAGTTTTCCATTTGATATTTGTTGTATTGAATTAATTTTTCAGGAGCTTAATCCCGCTATCCACTATATCTTTTTTTCCCGCCGCCAATTCCCACCGCAAAAAAAAGGATGCCGCTTCTATCGGGGCTAGGGATTTTGTTCGTTCTATAAATGTTTGGTACCCGTGATTTTCAGTTCATTAAGGTCCAGTTGAGATTCTATTTTTCTTACCTCATCTTCACTGAATATATTTTCACGTTTTATTTTGAACAGTTCCTTCCGCTGCTGGGCAAATATATCCAGCATAATTTCGTGGTATTCATTCAAATCATTTCTTCTGTTCGTACACATATCCAAAGATTCGAGGTGACTCTGCTGTTGTGCAATATCGTTTTCAATCGTATTTTTAAAATTTTCAACCAGACTGTTCGTTTCCAGGCTCGACTGGTATTTCTCATTCAGTCTGTTCAACGCAAGATTATCCAGCCTGATTTGAATACTCGCCTGCTGCTCGTGGGAAGGCAGAATATTATCAATCTCGCCAATCTTGGTCAGTTTAATGATCAAAGGCAGCGTCAAACCCTGAAAAACCAAGGTCACAAAAATCACCACAAATGTGATGAAGATAATCAAATTCCTGTGCGGAAATTCTGACTGCTCATTCATCATCACCGGAATCGATAAAGCCGTTGCCAGAGAAACCACGCCACGCATTCCTGCCCAACCGATTATCAATGGGTTTTTCCAACCCGGACTTGGGTCTTTACGCACTTTTTTGCTCAGCCATCTCGGAATGTGCGCCACTGGATAAATCCACAACATACGCACGACAATCACAATCAAGCTGATAATTAAGCCATATTTAATTCCATCCATCACAGACGTTTCACCCAATCCATCGACAATATCGGGAAGTTCCAATCCGATTAAAACAAAAACCAAGGCATTCATCACAAAAATCAGGGTATTCCAAACGCCCGTCATATTGATTCTTGTTGTTCCCGTTTTGAAGATTTCGTGCGAACGGAACGACATAAACAATCCGCCACTTACCACCGCCATTACTCCTGAAAAATGAAAATGCTCCGCGGAAAGAAATAAAATATACGGCGTCATCACCGTCAAAGCTGCATCAATAGCTGGTGTTGTTGGCAAAAATCTGTGGATAGCATAGAAAATATGAGCCCCAGCAATTCCGACCACAACTCCCATTCCTGCAACCAGGAAAAATTGTCCCGTAGCTTCCTGCATAGAAAATACGCCGGTCATCACGGCTGCCAAAGCAAACCTGAAAACAATCAGTGACGACGCATCATTGATAAGACTTTCGCCTTCCAGCATAGCAATCGTTCGCTTTGGAACTTTCAAACCTTTCAAAACTGTGGTCGCTGCAATCGCATCCGGTGGCGAAACAATTCCGCCCAACAAAAATCCCATTGCCAAAGTGAATCCCGGAATCAAAGCCTGTGAAGCAAATGCCACGACAATAGACGTGAGGAAAACCAATCCGAAAGCCAGTAATCCGATGGTGCGTTTCCATTTCCAGAAATCGTTCCACGAAGTGTACCAAGCGGCTTCGTATAACAATGGCGGCAAAAAGATGAGGAAAATAATTTCCGGGTCTAGTTTCAAAACAGGAACTCCCGGAATTAAACTGATTCCCAATCCTGCCAACACCAAAAATATGGGATACGCAATTTTGATGCGCTGCGCCAGCATAACCAGCAGCATTACGACTAAGAGGAGTCCGAGTATGAGTAGTAAATCTTCGTGCATAGTTTTTTGTTTAGAAGTTGGATGTCAGATGCTAGATGTTAGATGTTAGAAGTATAGCTGAGAAATCTTTTATCTTTTATCTTTTATCTTTTATCTTTTATCTTTTATCTTTTATAAATGAATAAAGAGTGACGTTCTTTCCTTTTTTTCAAGGTTTTTGGTTTTGTGGCCTTTTCCCGAAACATCTTCCACCAAAAGGATTTCGCCTGTCTGGAATTTTCGGACTTCTCCAAGCGAGGTTTCTATTTCCACTCCGCCATCCAAAAGTACGATATATTGTTTTTGTGGAGCGTGGTGAAAATCGTAATCATAATCAGCGGAAACTTTTCTGAACTGCAGTTTTCTGACATTGATATCTTCGGACAAAAATCCAATTTCACCTTGGTTGAGTAGCGGAATTTCAAGGTCTTGGAAGTGAGATTCGCCGTTTTTGTCGCTGAATATTTTTGTGATTTTCATAATATTTTATTTAAATTTCTTTTGTCTTGAAACAAAAGAAACAAAAGTTCAAGACTTGGAAACTGAATGCTAAAAATTTAAATTTAACCCTAAAATCCCCAAAACTTGCGCAAATTTATTATTTGTTCTTCGATTCTAAATTCGTGTCGCACTTCGAACAGCGGGAATTTTTTAACGGATTAATTTTAAATTTTCTTAACGCTTCAGTTTCCGATGTCGATTTTAATTCTATTTAAAAACAATCGAATTCGCCAATTCTATTTCCTCCTCATTGATAGAATGTCCGAAATTGGCGTACACTTTTTCCGTCACATCAGCATTCATTTCCTTTAAAATATTCGCTGTTGCATACACTCTTTCCACAGGAACGTGGAAATCCGGATTGCTTGTTCCCAGGAAAATCGGGGTTTGAGCAAAATCGCCTTTATAATTTTCACGGTTGATTTTATCACCAATCACGCCACCGATAATGGCCACTGCTCCACCGAATTTCTGAGCATTTCTTGCTAAAAATTCCAAACTAAGACAAGCGCCCTGAGAAAATCCGAAAAAGTAAATGTTTTCAGTTTTAATTCCCGCATCCAAAGCCGATTTCACAGTTTTCCCAACAGTTTCAATGGCTGAGGACAACCAAGGTTCGTTTTGCTCAACCGGAGCGATGAAGGATAACGGATACCAACTTCCATTGGTTGCCTGTGGCGCCAACAACGCATAGTCTTCTACATTCAAATGTCGGGATAAGCTCAAAATATCCTGTGCACTTCCGCCTCTTCCGTGAATCATTATTAAAACTTTTTCTGCTTCATTCAATGATTTTCCGCCTGTTTTTATATCTAAAGTGTGACTCATTTTTATCTAAATTTTTCTGTTGGATAATTAATTTTTGGAAGAACATCAATTAAGTGTCCTCTGTTTTCTTCAAATTGTTCTGGCAACATCAAATCTTCACCAAGAGAAGCCAATTCTTCATCAATGTCAAAGCCAGGTCCTGAAGTAGCGATTTCAAACAAAACACCGCCCGGCTCTTTGAAATAAAGGGAAGTGAAATATTTTCTATCCTTCACTTCCGTATGCTGCAAACCGAATTTATTCAGTCTTTCAATCATCTCCAATTGTGACTGCGCATCGGGAGTCGCAAAAGCAACGTGGTGAACAGTTCCCCTTCCTGCCAAACCTTTCAGAGAATCGGGAGTGCAAAGCAAATCGACATATTTTCCAGGTTTATCTTCCGTTCCAAATCTGAATCTGTCAGAGCTTTCAGCAATCAATTGATGGTCCATCTGTGTGGTCAAAAGTGCAGCAGTTCTTTCATAAGCATCAACCCAAATCTCAACGTGATGGAAACCTTTGATGGCAAAATCTTGTGGTATAAATCCGTTGTTGTACCCTTTTCTGTCATCTTTTTCATTGAAAACCAACTCCAAACCTAGTCCGTCAAAATCTTCCAGATAAATAAAGACTTCACCTGAAAACCTTTGTTGCGCCTGTTTGTAAGGGATATTAAATTGATCCAGACGTTCCAGCCAGTAATCAAAAGCCTCCATCGAAATGGAAAAAGCCGTTGTGTTCAGCATTCCTTTGCCGTGTCTTCCGTTCGCCAAACCTTTTCCGTACGGGAATGTTGTCATAATCGTTCCCGGCGTTCCAAACTCGTCCCCGAAATAAAAGTGATACACTTCAGAGTTATCGAAGTTGACGGTTTTTTTAATTAATCGAAGTCCTAAAACTCCGGTGTAAAAGTCTATATTTTCCTGTGCGTCGCCGGTGATGGCGGTTACGTGATGAAGTCCTGTAATGAGTGGCATATTTTTTAGTTGTTGGTTGATTGTTGTTGGTTGATAGTTCTCAGGCGAATTACTCTTTTTCCTTAAACCAAACGTCGTTATATTCCTCCGGATTGCGTTTGAATTGTGCGTGAACATACGGACAAAGCGGTACAATCTGCAAATCGTTTTCTCTGGCATAAGAAACCAATTGGTTCAATAATAATTTGGCGAAACCTTTTCCTGCATATTCTTCATCAACTTCTGTATGGTAGACCGTTAATTTATTTTTGATGACCGAAATATCCATTTTCCCGGCTTTTTTATCATCTGAGAAAAGCTGAACTTCTCCCCTTGCATTTCCCAAAACTACTTCTGTTCTTTCCATAATTTTATTGCTTATTGCTTATTGCTTATTGCTTATTGCTTATTGCTTATTGCTTATTGCTTATTGCTTATTGCTTATTGCTTATTGCTAAGATATTGTCTTTTTAAAAATCGGGTGATGACCTATGATAACTTCGGTAAAACCTCTTCTATTTTTGTACGTAATGCTTCGTGTTGTTTTGGAAGTTTAAGATTCTGTCCCAATTCATTCAACGGTTCATCTACCGTAAATCCGGGATTATCAGTGGCAATTTCGAATAAAACACCGCCCGGTTCACGGAAATATAATGAGTAAAAATAATCTCTGTCGATTTTCGGAGTGATGCTTAATCCTGCAGACATTACTTTTTCACGGAATTCCATCAAAACATTATCATCTTTTACACGGAAAGCTACGTGGTGATTGGTTCCTGCTGCATTTCTGCCAGCTGCGATTTTATCGTTTTCGATGATGTCTACAAGGTTCGCAGTATCAATAGCATCTGTTGCAAAGCGGTATCGTTCACCTTCCTGTTTCTGTAAATCGTAACCAAAAATATCAGTCAGCACTTTGATGGTCGGGTCAGCTTTTTTCAATGTCAGCGTAATGTTGTGGAAACCTTTCAAGGCATTTTCATCTTTAATATCATCGGTTGTCCAAACTTTTCTGTCGTCAGGTCTTGAAGATTCGATGAACTGGATTTGCAAGCCGTCCGGATCCTGGAAAGAAATCAGTTTTTCGCCAAAAATTTCGCTTTCCTCAAAAGTGATGTTAAACTGTTGGAATCTGTTTTTCCAGAATTCCAAACTTCCTTTCGGAACTGAATAACCAATGTGTGTAGCTAAGCCGGAACCGTTCGTTCCTTTACCAATTCCTTCCCACGGAAAGAAAGTCAGAATCGTTCCCGGAGTTCCTTCTTCGTTCCCGAAATAAAAGTGATACGTTCCCGGATCATCGAAGTTGACGGTTTTCTTAACGAGTCTTACTCCTAAAACCTGAGTATAAAAATCTAAATTTCTTTTTGCGTTGTCGGCAATCGCTGTGATGTGGTGCAGACCTAATATTCTATTTTCCATTTTGTAATTATTTAATTTTGATATAGCAAATTTAGGACGATAGAAAATGCTGCACATTTAACTAGTTTAATAAATGCACAAATTATTTTTAAACAGAAGGAAAGGGAACAGTATCAAAATTAGTTAAAAAAACATCGGAAGTGTACGCAATACAGAAATTTGCCCTGATTTCGTGTAAATAAAAAGAGATTTACCGGTTGGATAAATCTCTTTTTATTTAATCTTTATAACTTGCTTAATGCTAGTTTAGTTTTTGTTCTACTGACAAGTCGGCGTCACTTCCAGTAGATTTTTGAAGAAAATCGTATCAAGAAGTCTACGATTTACGAGTCGTCTTACTTTCACGGGTTCTCGGTATATTTTTCTACGTTTTGCTCCGGAAAAATCTCAAACGGACGGAAGATAAACGATCCTTTAATGAGGTAATGATCAACTTTAAAATGCCTTCAGCTGTTCATCGTAATACGAAATCGCATCATCGATCACAGAAGTGATTCTCGGGAAATTGTTATAACGTTCCCCAAAAACTTCCAGTCCGGTAAATTCTGTAGAGATGTTGCTAGCAAAAGTACTCGTCAGATTGATCGTTCTCAGTACCTGACTTACCTGAATCAAAGTATTGATTTTATTGTCAACAGATAACTGCGGCGTCAGATGTTTTCTTAAACCTTTCAGCTCATCCAGCTGCTCTTTCGTTACCTTTTTTTTCTTCTTTCCCATGAAGTAAAATTACACCTTTTCAGAAGGCGATATTTTTATTTATTGTTAACAAATTGTTACGGGAAGAGATAATTCATATATGATAATCATTTTTTAATAGATAGCAAAATATGGATTTAATCATGTAACGAGCCTGTAATTTAAATTTGGAATGTAGTTTTGCCGGAATTTTCATGGTCGTGATCGTGACCATCTTCATCACTGTGTTCCTGATCATGATCTGGCTTTTCCAGCAATCTTTTGGCACTTGCATCCTTATAGATCTTTCCTTCATGAGGTGTGCAGCAAAGCTGTCTGCCTTGTGCATCGTAAATATGTTGATGTTCCATTGTTTTAATTTTTAATGTTCGTGCTCTCCGGAATTGCTCAGTTTCGCATTCACAAAAAATGCACCTTTCACAACCACTTCAGCATCTTTAGAAATTTCATTAACGGTCGTAATGGCTGTATAACCCATATCAGAAGAATCTTTCACCACTTCTATCTTTTCAAAATTAATGGTTTTTGATTCTTTTTCGGGCGCTTTCTTTTCGTCCTGATGCTCGCCTTCTTCTTCGTGATGTTCTTCAGGTTTTTTACTAGTTTTAATGAAAATATAATATTTACTATCAGCTTCTACAATTGCTTCATTGGGAATTGCTGGTGTTGTACTTTTATCCAGGCTTACGACTCCTGTAATGTTCATTCCGTCGATTAGTCCGGCTTTATTTCCTGTCACGGAGCAGTGAACCGAAATTGTTTTGCTGTCATTTTCAAACGATGAACCGATGCTGTAGATTTTTGCGTCATATTCGGTTTCGGGATTATTTGTCAATTTAAAATGAACGATCTGCCCAACTTTCATTTTAGGTAGATCTTTTTCAAAAACCTGTAGATCTAAATGTAAAGAACCATTGTCAATAACTTCTGCAACAGGAGACGAAATGTCGACATAACTTCCTATCTGCGACGAAATATTGCTGACCGTTCCGCTAATCGGAGATGTTATAACCAAGCCTGATTTCAGATTTCCATTGCTGATGTTGGAAGGATTAATTCCCATAATCTGAAGTTGTCTCTGTAACGACGCTCTTTGTGTTCGCAGAGTTTTCAGTTCCGCATCTGAACTTTGAAGGTTTTTCTTTGCTCCGGCATCATTATCAAATAATTCTTTTTGTCTTCTATATTCCTGCTCTGCAAATGCAATTTTACTTTTTACAGTTAAATATTGCTCCTGCAACTGGATATATTCTGGGTTTGAAATAGAGGCAATCACCTGCCCTTTTCTTACAAAATCTCCAATTTGAAGATTTAAAGTTTTGATAATTCCGCCATACATAGACGTTATCGTTGCTTTGTTATTATTCGGAACCCGTAATGCACCATTAGCTTTAATGGTGGAAGTCAGTTCTTTCATTTCGATTTTTCCCAAAGTGATTCCGACCGCTTTCATCTGTTCTTCCGTAAGGCTTGCAATGGTTTGTGAAGTTTCCTCGCTGTATTCTTCAGTTTTCTCGGTTTTAATTTCACTCTCAGATTCATTTGAATCTTTCTTTCCGCAGTTTATCAGAAGAATTAAAGCAAAAGCAGTATAGATGATATATTGTTTCATTTTATTGATTGATTAAAGAATTAATGTTGATGACAGACTGATTGACCTGTTGAATAGATTCCAGATATTTCAGCTGAATATTAGTTGCGGTCTGCAAAGCAAAAAGATATTCGACGTAGGAAATCTCTCCCGTTTTGTAGCCGAGCTGACCTGCTTTCACGATTTTTTCAGCATTCGGCAAAGCTTGATTGACGTAGTATTCATATTGCTGAACGTTCTGCTGATATTGGCTTAAAGAATTTTCTAACTGAGCGGTCAATTGTTTTTGCTGCAGTTTCGCATTGGATTCTGCGATTTGTTTCTGATAATCCAAAGACTGAATTCTCGCTTTGATCGCTCCAAACGTCAACGGAATTGAAACCCCGATGTTGGCAACATTAAAACGATTCCCTGCATTATAATATTTCTCCTGCCCATTCACCGTATGAAAACCAATAATTGACTGGTTGGTATAACCCAAACTGAATTCCGGCAGGCCTTGTGACTTTTCAACATTTTTATTCCTTTCGACAATTTCCATTTCCTGATAAAAAGCTTTAACCGTTGGATGATTGGCAATTGATGTACTGTCAAGAACATATTCCGCTTTCAGTGGCTGATAATTTTTATTGAGCGGAATTTTAATTTCATCCTCTGTATTGAGCAAAGTTTTAAGGTTTTTGTAGGCATTTTTCAGATAAATTTTATTCTGATTTAACAAAAGATTGATTTCTCCTTTCTGAGTTTCCGCTGTACTTATTTCTATTTTTTTGATGTCACCTGCGTTAAATCTCACCGTTGCAATCCTTATAAAATCCTGATACAAACTGTCAAGCTTCATCAGTTTGGTCTGATTGTAATGCAGATATTGGATCTGATAAAAATATGTTCTGACCTGTTTTGCCAGTTCGTTGGCGGTAATTTCCTTATCGATTTGTTTGGCTTTAATTTCTTCTATAATTAAATCTTTCCTCGCCTTAAACAAAGTCGGAAACGGAATACTCTGAGAAATCGAAAACGAATGGTCAAATTTCGGACTGTTGTATTGCCCCAACTGCGCATTGAAATTCATTTTCGGAAGTTCATTGGCTGTTGGTTTTAAAGCTTCAGAAACTTTAATATCCAAATCTTTTGACTGTATCGAATAATTATTTCTCAATGCCATTTCCGTCGCCTGTTCCACGGAAAATGTTTTCGTGGTTTGAGCCTTCAAAGTCTGTCCGAGCAATAAAAATCCTAAAACGACAACCGTTGTCAAAGGTTTCATTTTTAAATAATTCTTTCTGAATTTTGTATTAAAAATTAGGTATAACATTGGCAAAACAAACAACGTGAGGAAAGTTGCCGTTATCAGTCCACCAATCACAACGGTTGCCAAAGGTTTCTGTACTTCCGCTCCGGCTCCTGTTGAAATTGCCATTGGAAGAAATCCTAACGAAGCCACGGCTGCGGTCATTAAGACTGGCCGAAGTCTTGTTTTGGTTCCCTCAAAAACACGTTTCAAAATATCGGTTTCGCCATCTTTTTCCAGTTGATTAAATGTTCCGATGAGAACAATTCCGTTTAAAACCGCAACCCCAAACAAGGCGATAAAACCAATTCCGGCACTGATACTGAAAGGCATATCTCTTATCAGCAAAGCGAAAATTCCACCAATCGCACTCATTGGAATGGCAGTAAAAATCAAAGCAGCCTGTTTGAAAGAGCGGAAAGTAAAATACAATAAGAAAAATATCAAAAGCAACGACACCGGAACAGCAATCATCAGTCTTTTGCTCGCAGCCTGAAGATTTTCAAACTGTCCGCCGTATGTGAAATAATATCCCGACGGAAGTTTGATTTGTTGATCTAATTTCGCCTGAATATCATTCACCACGCTTTCTACATCACGATCTTTGACGTTAAAACCAATTACAATTCTGCGTTTTCCTTCTTCCCGGCTAATCTGCGACGGACCGAGTTTGTAGCTGATATTCGCCACCTGAGAAAGCGGAATTTGGTTTCCGGTGCTTGTGGAAATCATCAGATTATTGACATCATCAATATTAGTTCTGTGAATACTGTCGAGACGAACCACTAAATCAAAACGTCTTTCATTTTCAAAAACCTGACCTGCAGATTTTCCTGCAAAAGCGGTACTCAGTGTATTATTGACATCTTCAATATTCAATCCGTAATTTGCCATTCTTGTACGGTCATATTCCACATTGATTTGTGGAAGTCCGCTGATTCGTTCTATTTGCGGAGCAGTTGTACCTTCAACAGTCTGAATAACTTTATTCACTTTTTCGGCACAGATCGCAAGAGAATCCAGGTTTTCACCAAAAATTTTCACGGCTACATCCTGCCGGATTCCTGTCATCAATTCATTAAAACGCATCTGTATTGGTTGGTTTTTCTCAAAGAAAACGCCGGGAATCAGTTCTAATTTTTCAGAAATTTCATCCGCCAGTTCATCATAAGATTTTTTGGTTTTCCAATCGCTTTGTGGTTTCAAAACGATAATCAAATCGGAAGCTTCCGGAGGCATCGGGTCTGTAGGAACTTCAGCTGAACCCGTTTTTCCGACGACCATTTTCACTTCATCAAATTGTTTGATAATTCTTGAAGCCTGCATTGATGTCTCCACACTTTGGGTCAGCGAACTCCCTTGTGGCAAAATACAATGGAACGCAAAATCACCTTCCTGCAATTGTGGAATGAACTCGCCGCCCATTCTTGAAAATATGACGATACAAAGTGCAAATAAAACAACTGTAGCAGAAACAATAATATATTTTAACTGTAAAGCTTTTCGCAACAACGGCTGATAAATACTTTGCAGCTTATTCATCATTTTATCCGAGAAAGTTTCTTTTGTAGAAACAGTTTTAGATAAAAACAAAGCGCTCATCATCGGAATGTAGGTCAGTGAAAGAATTAATGCACCTAAAATTGCAAAACCAACTGTCTTAGCCATTGGTGTAAACATTTTTCCCTCGACACCAACCAAGGTTAAGATTGGAATATAAACGATGAGAATGATAATTTCACCAAATGCTGCACTGTTTCTGATTTTCGAAGCAGATAAGAAAACTTCTTCATCCATCTCAGGCTGCGTGAGTTTTTGAGTGGATTTTCTAAGACCCAAATGATGAAGTGTAGCTTCCACAATAATGACAGCGCCATCGACAATCAATCCGAAATCTATGGCACCCAAACTCATTAAATTGGCACTGACACCAAAGACATTCATCATTCCTAACGCAAAAAGCAATGCCAAAGGAATCGCTGAAGCAACAATCAATCCTGCTCTGAAATTCCCTAAGAAAATCACAAGAACGAAAATTACGATTAAAGCACCTTCAATCAGGTTTTTCTCAACCGTGTTGATGGCTCTTCCAACCAAATCGGTGCGGTCGAGAAATGGTTCTATGACTACATCGTTTGGCAAAGATTTTTGAATGGTCGGGATTTTATCTTTAATTAAATTCACAACTTCATTGCTGTTGGCACCTTTCAGCATCATTACAATGCCTCCAACAGCATCCACCTGACCATTGTAAGTCATTGCGCCATAACGAAGCGCACTTCCGACGCGGACATCGGCAACATCTTTTATAAAAATCGGAACGCTGCCCGTTTTGTTATCAATGGCAATGTTTTTAATATCCTCAAGAGAAGTCACAACCCCGATTCCACGGATGAAATAAGCATTTGGTTTTTTGTCAATATAAGCACCGCCCGTATTCTGATTGTTCTTTTCCAATGCCGTGAAAAGGTCTGTGATGCTTACTCCCATTGCTCTGAGACGATTTGGATCGACAGCAACTTCATACTGTTTCAACTCACCTCCAAAACTGTTTACCTCGGCAACTCCGGGCGTTCCGTTGAGTTGTCTTCTTACAATCCAATCCTGCATTGTCCGCAGTTCTTTGGATGAATATTTCTTCTCGCTTCCTTTTTTTGGATGGAGAATATACTGGTAGACTTCGCCCAAACCTGTACTGACAGGAGAAAGTTCCGGTGTTCCAACACCTTTCGGAATTTCCTCAGCAGCTTCTTTTAAGTTTTCACTGATGAGCTGACGGGCAAAATAAACGTTAATATTTTCTTTAAAAACAACAGTAATCACAGACAATCCGAATCTTGAAATACTTCTTGTTTCTTCGATATCGGGAATGTTTGCGATGCTCTGTTCAATCGGAAAAGTGACCAACTGCTCCACTTCCTGTCCTGCCAATGTTGGACATACGGTGATGATCTGAACCTGATTATTGGTAATATCAGGAACTGCATCTATCGGTAATTTGGTTGCGCTCCAGACGCCCCAAATAATCAGAAATAAGGTCATTATGCCAATGACAATCTTGTTCCTGATGCTAAATTTTATGATTTTATCTAACACAGAATTTGATTTAATTTTTATTGAAATTGCTGGTGAATAATAAGCAGAAACAATCCAAATCATCATTCAGAATACAGCAAACGTAATGTTTGAGACAATGCATCAACTGCAAAGTCTTTCAAAAAATCGTTAAAAAATTAAATTTTGGGAGGTTGCCAGATGTGGTCGTAAACCTGATAGGCAATATTATTCTTGTGAAAAAGAATTTTATTCGTATAATAGAATTTTACCTGCGTGGGCATCTCAAGTAACGGTTCAATCTTAAATGCTGTAACCGTAATCTGACAGCAACTGCAAAAACAAAAAGGAGAACAGCCATCATCTTTTTCTTCTGAATGAGAACGCTCAGCATTCATTGAACTTTGATTATCTATAACCTTTGCAGACTTAGCTTTAACATCGCTGCACGGCATTACCAGTAATGCTATGAAGTAAATAGTTAATATAAGTCTCAAAAATTTCACCTTACAAAAATATGAAATTACTTTTTATAATGTAATAAGTTCTGATTTTTTCAATTATTATCGATAAACAAAAGAGAGAAAAGGTCTAAACTTAATGAGATTTCGAACACTTAATTATTGTAGATTACAAGCCTATTGTGGCAATTTCAGACTGTTTACTTCAAACAGACTAAGCATTTTATGTTTAAAATATCAAACACTAAAAGTCAAATTATAAAATTCTGATAAAGAGATATTTATGTGTGAAAAAAAATGAGACAACTAATAAACAGTTGTCTCATTAAGTGACCTCGGAGGGATTCGAACCCCCAACCCTCAGAGCCGAAATCTGATATTCTATCCAGTTGAACTACGAAGCCGTTTTTTTATAATTGATAAATGATCATTTATAAGTGATATGGCAACCAATCATCGATGATCATTTATCAATTATAACTTTAGAAAGTAATCTTCACACCTCCCACAACCTGCGCACCAAGAACTTTGTAGCCTCTGTACGTTTGGTATTTTGAGCTTAGAAGATTGTTTCCGAGTGCGAAAATACTGAAATTTTTGTGAATTTTATACTCTGCGGACAAGTTTAAATCAGCATACCCACCAACTTTGTCATTTGTATCTTCTGTTGACTGGAAAATCAACGACGGACTTCCCACGCCTTCAAGCATATACGAGTTGGTGGTTCTGTCTGTTGCGAAGATTCCTTTGAAACCTAAAGACAGTTTTTTCTCAAACATCGTATATTTTGCACCGATGCTTCCACTAACTAAAGGAACATTATAAATATTGTCATAATTCTTTAAATCATATTTTAAAAATCTAACATCAGCATCTACAATTAGGTTTTCAAGCGGGAAATATTGTAAACTCCCTTTGATATCGCTTACGTTCCCGTCATCGTAAACTGCAGAAAATGTATTGGCAAAATCATAACCAGGACGGCCTAAAGCAAATGTATTGTCGAATAAATTATTTCCCTGGAAAAACATAATATTTCTCATTTTTCCGAATCCTGCAGAAACATCATATTTAAAAGTCTCGTCGATATCACCTCTTAAACCGGCATAAAAATGATACTGCGTCTCCGTCGGTCTCAACATTTGATCTGAAACAAGGAATGGGTTTGCCTGTAACAATTCGCTGTATGTGTTCAGTTTTAAACCACCGTCTACTCCACCGTAGAATTTAAATTCTTTAGCTGCTGCCACCTGAAATTCAGCCTGTGGAAACCAATAAGTCTTGTTATTTTTTAATTCTTCCGCTAATAGTAAGTTTGAATTTCTCGCATTTAAAAATGAAAAAGAAGAACCTAACATCAAATACGATTCACCTTTTGCAAAAGTCACTTTTGGAGCAATATCTGCATTGAAAAAGGTTGATGAATTTTTATTTAATAAAGCAAAATCTGTTTTCACAGTTTCCAAGCCCAAGCCTAAATCGGCATTCAAAACAACTCCGCTTTTCCCTAATTCAACAGCATGTTTTGAAAGATTAGCCAAGATGGAAGCCTGATTTTCTTTCGCATCAAAATGATCGCTCAAAAATGAAGATTTTACCCGTACATCATTTAAAATTTCGTTGGAATAAAAATCATAATAACCGTTGACTTTGAACTGATTCACTTTCTGCTTCAAATCTACATCCGCAGAAGGCGTCAATGCATAGATTCCGTAATAGTTGTAATTATCTAAGCCGTATTCAGCATTCACATTGATTTTTCCTTTCTCGCCATAAGAATTTAAGAAAGCGCCTAAAGTTGCCGAACTCTGATTGGAATCCCAATCGTAAACTTTCTTCAGACCATTGGTTGAAAGCACGTGAACATCTGCTCCCACTTCAATTTTATTCTCAAGCGTTTTAGAAATATTGGCATCCGCTAAAATCTTCCCGTAATTCCCCATTCCAAACTGGAAATAGTTATTCTGAGCCGTTCCGTCAAACTTCGGAGCCACATCTTCACCCTGAATCGTTGAAGTTTTAAAATCTGAAACTGCAGGAACATCCGTAATGGTATATTTTACAGGATTCGCTGATTTCTCTTCTGGTGGATAATTTTTTTCGATGACCACAGAAGTTTTTTTCTTCTCGATTTTTTTTACTTCCGGTTCTCTTTTTTTATTAAGAATCAGCTTTTCTTCTTTAATCTGGGAAAACGCCACCGACGAAAAGCCCAGAAATAATATAGATAATATTTGAATTTTCTTGTTCATTGCTTATTGTATTTAAGTATTTGTGTCGAAGTATTAATGATTTAAAATTTTAAATACTCACACGTTGATACATTATACATTTTACTTTTTAATAGTCTTTTTAACTTCTTTTGCTTCTGCTACAATTTCAGGGAAATCGGCATAGTTGGAAATAATCTGATCGCAGGTGTAACTTGCCTGATAATTGTCTTTCAGACCAACATAATTTTTTGCCATCAATACCAAAGCTTTTGCTCCCCAATAATCCTCTGATGCATAATTGTTGGCAATCTTAAAGATTGTTTCGTTGGATGATTTGAATGCTTTTCCTTTATTCTGATAGAATGCTTTTGCATAAAGTGCTTCAGCGGCAACCTCAGTATTCGATGATTTTTCAAGAGAAGTGTAAGCAGTTTGAGCATCTTTATCTTTTCCTGAATTCATAAGACTTCTCGCCTTGATTACTTTTGCAGTTTCGATAACTGCTGTAGAGTTTTTGTTGTTAGCAATAACTGCATTCGCTAATTTTTCAGCTTCCGAGAAATTCTTTTCTTCGGCATAAACCTTCATCAATTCTACATTGGCGTAATTTTTCACGTTGATGTCTGATGAATTTCTAATGCTTTCCAAATATTTTTTAGCTTCTGCAGAATTTCCTTGGGCAATATAAATTTGTGCTAAACGAGTTTGTGCATCATCCTGATAATCGTTCTGAACATTTCCGACTTCCTGGAGAACCAACAATGCTTTTGTAGGATTATTTGTCTGATAATAACTTTCACCCAACTCATATTTAGCCTGATAAAGACCCTCTCCTGTTGGGTTTTGCGTTAAATATTTCTCGTAATAAGAAATTGCGTTTTTATAATCTTTCTTTGTGAAATATTGTTTTCCGGTTGACAAGTTAATTTCGTCGATTTCAGAAGCGTCAATATTTACGCCCACATTTCTTGCAAAATCAGCATATCCTGAAACATCACCATTTTTCGTAAAAATAGGTTTTGCAGCCTGAACAATTTTCTGTGCGTAAGCTGTATTTTTATACTGTTCGCCCAGAGATCTTAATTCAGATAAAGCTTTATCATTTTGATTTTGGTCAATGTAATTTTGTGCTCTGTAAATGGATGCATTCGCTACCAAATCTTTATCGGAAGAAGATTTAATCACTTTTCCAAAGAAATCATTGGAATTGGTAAAGTCATCCTGAGCTGCGTAAGCCACACCTATTTCGTATTGTGCATCATCAATGTAATCAGACTCTGGATATTTAGAAATCAATGATTTTAAATTAGTGATTTTAGCTACGTTATCATTTTTAAATCCTAAAGCCAACGCTTTTTGATACAATGTATAATCTGTAGCATCCTCGTTTTTATCGTAAATCGCAATCGCCTGATCCAAATCATTGTTGGCGTAATTGATATCCGCTAAACGAAGCTCGGCATCATTTTTAAATTCAGGTTTCGGATTTTTTAAATATTGTGTAAAATACACTTCCGCCTGATCGAATTTTTTAGATTTAAAATAAGCATAGCCCAAATCGTAAGGCAACTGCTGTTTTTCAGGGAAAGTTTCGTTGGTCAGTTTTTCGTAACGGGCAATCGCAGAAGGATAATTTCCTTTCTGATAATACACCTGTCCCAACCAATACAAAGCTCTGCTATTGAATTCTTTATTTAAATCAAATTCTAAACTTCTGAGAAAATATTTTCCCGCTTCGTCGAAATTACCTTTGTTGAATTCTTCCGTTCCCAATAAATAAGAAACTTCCTGATCTACTTTATCGGTTTCAGGAGTTGAATTCGGTAATTTATCAATCGCATTTAAAGTCTCTTTAAAGTTTCCGGAATACAAATAAGATTTCACCAAAAGTGATCTCATTTCTGCATTTTTAGCTCCACTTGGGTTTGCTGTAATATAATTTTGAATTACGGTTGTCGGGCTTTCAAATGGGTTTCCGATGTCGTAACCCAATTTTGCGTACTGTTCGTGAGCCAGCTGTTTTACACTCGCATCATAATCCATCTGATAAGACGAACGGAATGCCGAAAGTGCTTCCTGCTTCTTATCAACCGCCAGATAAGCATTTCCTAACTGATAATACGCATTCTGAGCCAACGCCGAATTGCTGTTGATCAATTGGTTGTAATAAGAAACTGCTTCATCATATTTTTTAAGCTGAGCCGCCACAAATCCCATTTCATACAAATCATTTTCTGACGGGTTTTGCTGAACGCTCAGATAATCTTTCAAATGAGGATACGCCGACTCATAATCATTCTTCATGAAATAAGATTCACCGATGATTTTGTGAACCTCCGCTTTGTAAGACGCAGAAATATCTTCATTCAACAAAGCATTTCCTTCCGAAATCGCTTTATCGTAATCTTTATCATTGTAATGCATCTGAACGTAATACGGACGCACCAGTTTTGAAAATTTCGGCTGATCTTTTATCGAATCAAAATACTGAAACGCCTGATCATTTTGCTTGCTTGAATAATACAAATGACCCAACATGTAGGCAATATCACCTTTCTGAGATTCGTCTGCCGTTTTGTGAGCTTCTTCCAGCGCATCAATTGCCCCTTTAGAATCGCCCATCATAAATTTAGCATACCCCAGTTTCAGAATATACTGTGTATTTTCTTCTTTGGTCAGTTGGTATTGATTAACCTTTTTTAAAGTTTTTAAAGCTTCCTTAAAATCTTTTTTAGCCAAATAATAATCCGCTAAAGGTAAATTTGCCTGAGCAAAATACGCAGAGTTTGGATATTCCTTCATAAAAGCCGTCAATCCTTCTTCTGCATGATTTTTCTGCAGAATCACTCCTATCACGTTATCAAAAAACTGGGCAGCTTCTTTTCTCGACTGCTCCAGATTCTGATTGTAGAAATACTGACGTGCATATTCGTATTGAGAAGCGTTGTATATTTTGGTCTGATAGAGATTTTGAGCAAGATTAAACCTATAGTTTTCCTTTTGGGTAAAGTATTGAGACTGTTGAGCTTCGGAAACCCCGAAATAGAAAACAGCAGCCGCTAAAAGTATTTTTTTTGATTTCATTAACATCAAATTTTAAAATGGAAAGGCCTTCAAAAATGAGACCAAATATTTTAATTTTAAGATAAGATTTTATCCACAAATTATCAACGAAAATATCGAAAAGATATTGTATAAACAAGGCTTTTAACACAATGTTAGTATGTGGATTATTTTTTAATACTAATTAACTTTTCATCAAGAAATATTAAGAAAATCTTAATTATTTATCAGAAATAATTACATTTGTTTTTTTCAACTTTATATAATCATTGAATGAATCAACTTTTCAGAAGGAAAAACTATTCGGCAACAGATACTTCCACTAATCTTTTGCGGGTTTTAGGAACTTGGGACATTGTTTTTTTTGGAATTGCCGCCATCATAGGAGCCGGAAGTTTCAGCAGTTTGGGTGAAGCCGTTTTCAGAGGCGGCCCCGGTGTTATCCTACTCTATTTGATTTGTGGTTTTGCCTGTGGTTTCACCGCTTTATGTTATGCAGAATTTGCCAGCAGAATTCCTACAGCAGGTTCGGCTTACACGTATGCTTACGCCAGTTTTGGTGAATTAATAGCTTGGGTAATTGGATGGGCTTTGATTATGGAATATTCTTTCGGAAATATTTACGTTGCTTTCTCCTGGTCAGATTATTTCACAAGTTTCATCGAGCGCCTCGGAATGCACATTCCTGATTATCTTACTTGCAGTTATACCGAAGCGAAAAAAGCTTTTTTAAACGGTTCTGAAAATAAAGAACTCATCAATGCGTGGACTTCTGCTCCATTATTGGGTAGTTTAAAGCTCATCGTTGATATTCCTGCATTGGTGATTAACGGATTAATTACGTGGCTGTGTTACCGTGGCGTGAAAGAAAGTAAAAACTTCAACAATTCTTTAGTGATTTTAAAATTAGCTGTCATCGTTTTGGTGATTTTGGTGGGTTTTTCATACATCAATACCGAAAACTGGACGCCTGTAAGTATAGAAACAGGAACACGTTCATTTATGCCCAATGGTTTTGCCGGAGTAATGAGCGCAGTTTCAGGAGTTTTCTTTGCTTATATAGGCTTTGATGCACTGAGTGTACTTTCAGAAGAAACAAAAGATCCGCAAAAGACATTACCGAAAGGAATGATCATTTCGTTGGCACTTTGTACCGTTATTTACATCTGTCTGACTTTGGTTTTAACCGGAATGGTCGACTACAGAAAATTCGACGGCGTTGGAGATCCTCTTTCTTTTATATTTGAAAAAACTAACGCCAATGTTGCATGGATGGAACTGACGGTTTCATTTGTAGCAATTGTAGCAATTACCACAGTTTTATTGGTATTCCAGATGGGGCAACCGAGAATCTGGTACGCAATGAGCCGTGACGGTTTGATGCCGAAAAAATTCCAGACCGTTCATCCAAAATATAAAACTCCTTCGTTCGCAACGATTGTTACGGGTATTGTGGTTGGAGTTCCTATTCTTTTCACAGACAAAAGTTTCATTTTAGACTTTACAAGTATCGGAACTATTTTCGCCTTTGTATTGGTTTGTGCAGGAGTTTTAATGCTGCCTCCAAAGGAAAAACTTAAAGGTAGATTTCACCTTCCCTATATCAATGGAAAAATAATTTTTCCTGTAATTTTCATCGGAGCCTTGATAGGATTTCATTATTTCCAGCCTGATTTTTTTGATCATTTAATGGATTGGAAAGATCCTAAAGAAGGAGAATTCAAAGCTTCTATTTTCTTTTTCATCTTGATTAATTTAGGACTTTGTGTATTGACATTTATTAAAAATTTATCATTGATTCCATTAATCGGTTTAAGCTCTTGTTTATATTTATTGACAGGAATGAGTCACGAAAACTGGTTTTATTTCGGATTATGGTTTGCCGTAGGTTTGGTAATCTATTTCTGTTACGGATATCAGAACAGCAAGCTGAGAAATGCCAATTAAAAGATGAAATATCTTTTCTGTTTGCTGTGTTTAATCATCATCGGATGCAACAAATCTAAAGTTGAATCGGGCAATGATTTAACTTCAGAGAACTCAGAAGTAAAGAAAATTCCGTACAACGAGTTTTTAGTTTCGATTAATAAAAAGACTTCGGAAGAAAAGAAGAATTATCTGTTTAAATTTATCAACTACGATATTCCCAATTATTGGGTGGGTACGCCTTGGTCATTCAACGGAACATCGAGAGAACCTCAGAAAAGCACCATCGCCTGCGGATATTTTGTAACCAATACGCTGACTGATTTTGGTTTTGATATCAACAGAACGTATTTGGCGCAACAAGCTTCTTCGGTAATGATTAAAAAACTTTGCTCAGACATCAAATATTTCAGTAAAAGACAAGATTTAGAAAAGTATATTTTAAGTAAAGATAAAAACCAATTGTATATTGTCGGTCTCGACTTTCATACGGGATTTATCACGAGAGAAAATAAAGACACTTATTTTATTCATTCGAGTTACATCAAAAACAAAGGTGTAGTAAAGGAATCAACCCAAACTTCACAGGCTCTCAACGCTTCCAAAACGTTTATGATTGGAACTTTAAACTATTGAGATAATAATTCAATCCTTGTTTTTCGAAAATAAGTGAAACGCCTTTGTATATCTTAATTTGAAAACCTTGTTAACTAACTCTTTGTTTAGCTTTGCGTTTAATTATCGCAATGAAAGACAAAGTTTTTGACAATCCGCATTTTGTTTAGGAAAAAATCAAAGGCATTTCATTTAAGAAAGTAATACAATATTTGAATAAATCATATAAACAGAAAAAGTATCATAAATAATTGGCGAAATAATTGCTAAGGTTCATCTAAGAACTTTAAAAATTAATGCCATGCCTGAAAGAATAAAAACATACCAAGAGTTCTACGAGTTTTATCTTGACGAACACAAGAAATTAGGAACAAGAATTTTTCATTTTCTTGGAATTTTGTTTGTTTTTCTAGTCATCGGATTTGTCATTTACACCGGAAAAGAAAGATTTCTTTGGTACATTCCGATTGTTGGATATGGTTTTGCGTGGTTGAGTCATGCTTTTATTGAAAGAAACAAACCCGCAACTTTTAAATATCCACTTTGGTCATTAATTTCTGACTTCAAATTATTCTTTGAATTGTTGATTGGCAGGCAGAAATTCAGAACTCAGGAAAAAGCTTAACTTTGATTACCCTTAAATATTTGTTATGAAAAATATTCTAAAATCTCTTTCCATCATTCTTCCAATGGCATCAATGCTCGTAATGACGCAATGCAAACCGATGCCAAATTCATCGACAGGAGATGAAAAAACAATGATTATTGCTTCTCAAACCGTCGACTGCACCGGAGTGGCTCCGATGAAGTGCCTTCAGGTAAAAGAAAAAGAATCAGACAGCTGGGGAAATTTCTACAGCAACATTGAAGGCTTCACCTACGAACCAGGATTTGAATATGTTTTAAAAGTAAAAACAGAAAAAATTGAAAATCCGCCAATGGATGGTTCTTCGATAAAATACACTTTGCTCAAGCAAGTTTCCAAAACCAAGAAATAAAAAAAATCCTCTCAGAATATTTGGACTGCCCCCAAAAAGTTAGACACTTTTTAGGGGCATTTTTTATGGAAAGGAAAGAAAAATTTAACGTTGCTTTCAAATTGGAATGTATTGAACTTCACCAGAATTCTTACCGTTCACTTGAATCTATAGCAATCCAAAAAGGATTTAACGAGAGTAATCTTCGCAAGTGGATCGGCTTTTATAATAGGTACGGAATATCCGGACTACAGCCGAGAAAAAACAAAAGCTATTCCGTACGGTTCAAGCTTAAGGTGTTGAAAGCCATCAACACGGAGTCCATCTCACAAAGAGAAGCATGTATCAGGTTTGATATCCCTGCCCAGTCTACCGTCCTGAACTGGCAGCGTGATTACGAAAAAAGTGGTATTTTAGGTTTGGAAAACAAACCCATAGGAAGACCCAAAACAATGAGTGATTACAAACGTAAGAAAAGGAAGTCTGACAAGCCATTGACCAGAGAAGAAGAGCTTTTGCTGGAAAATGAAAGACTGCGTGCCGAGAACGATTTTCTAAAAAATTTAGACGCCTTAACTCTCAAAAAGAACAAGCAGAGGCCATCGAAGAATTAAGGCGAAAATATGATCTGTCAGTCTTGCTGGATTGTACAGGTATGGCGAGGAGCAGTTTCTATTACTATCAGAAAATCCTTGAGAAGAAGGATAAATATGAGGAGATTAAAACCTTGATAAAACAAATCTATCACCGGCACAAAGGACGTTTTGGATACCGTCGTATAACTTTGGCAATGAAAGAAAAAGGAATCATTATCAATCATAAAACAGTTTTGAGGTTAATGAAAATGTTAGGATTAAAAAGTATTATACGGGTAAAGAAGTACAGATCTTACAGGGGAGAACAAGGCAGGATAGCGCCCAATATCCTGAAAAGAAACTTCAAAGCCGAACGGCCGAACAAAAAATGGGCAACAGATGTGACGGAATTTAATGTCTCTGGGAACAAACTCTATTTATCTCCGATAATAGACTTGTTCAACGGTGAAATCATCAGCTATAATATCTCTGAAAGACCTGTGTTTGCCCAGATTACAGATATGCTTAAAAAAGGTCTAAAGAAAATAAAAAATACAGAAAATATCATTCTCCACTCAGATCAAGGCTGGCAATATCAAATGAAAGCCTATCAGATGCTTTTGAAAGAAAAAGGAATCGTGCAAAGTATGTCACGCAAAGGAAACTGTTTAGATAATGCAGTGATTGAGAACTTCTTCGGAACGCTAAAATCCGAGATGTTTTACACCAAAAAATTTAAAACAATTGATGAGCTAAAGAAAGAAATAAAAGAATACATTAATTATTACAACCACGAAAGAATAAGACTTAATCTAAAAGGAAAGAGTCCGGTACAGTACCGAACTCTTTCCTATAATAATATTGTTTAACTTTGTCTAAACTTTTGGGTGCAGTCTAATTACTCTGAGAGGATTTTTTATTTTTATTTGCCCGATTGTCCAAAATCTTTTGGAGGCTTGGGATAATTAGCAGTGCTTAATTCATCCATTTTTTGCGTGGCCGCCATAGAAACAACCAAATCATTCAACATAGAGCTTGCCGCTGTAGGAGAATTTGGAAGTAAAACCAAATTGCTTCTGTTGTTGGCTCCAATTGAATTTAATGTATCATAATGCTGTGTAACCACAATCAACGCTGAAGCTTCCTGCGCATTGATGTTGGCTGCATTCAGCATTTTCACAGACTCTTCAAGACCTTTTGCAATTTCTCTTCTTTGATCTGCAATTCCTTGTCCCTGAAGTTTTTTAGATTCTGCTTCAGCTTTTGCAACAGCAACAATTCTAATTCTTTGCGCTTCAGATTCATATTCTGCAGCCGTTTTTTCACGTTCTGCGGCGTTAATTCTGTTCATGGCGTGTTTTACCTGCTCATCCGGATCGATATCAGTTACCAAAGCTTTGATAATATCGTAACCATAACTTTGCATTGCTTCTTGCAATTCACTTTTTACAGCCACCGCAATATCATCTTTTCTCACGAAAACATCGTCTAATTTAGTTTTTGGAACTTCTGCACGTACGACATCAAAAACGTATGAAGTAATCTGATTTTCAGGATTTTCCAAACGGTAATAAGCGTCTTTTACATTTTCCCTAATCACCTGATATTGCACAGAAACTTTCATTTTAATAAAAACATTATCCAACGTTTTCGTATCAATAATAACATCCAATTGCTGAATTCTAAGATTCAGACGCTTTGAAATTTGATCTAAAAAAGGAATTTTTAAATGCAAACCGGCGTGGCTTACTTTTAAGAATTTACCTAATCTTTCTACAACCGCCGCAGACTCCTGCTTGACCGTGAAAAAAGATGCGAATAATGTGATCAGTCCAAAAAAGACCAAAATACCTAAGTATATCATAGTTTTAATTTTTAAATGTAGAAGTTATTTGTGTTTTGTCATCAGAACTGTTTCAAAAGCCCATATCTTCAAAAATAGGTAAAATAATTTTATTTAAGATAATGAAAACCAAAAGCTTTCTTATAATGTTAAAAGTCAACTACTATTCTATTGACTCATAGAAAAACATTTCAATAAAAAACTTAATTTTGATTATTAATTATCTATTATGGTTGATGCTAAAGAAATATTAAAAGAGCACATCTCAAAATTCACTTCTCTTACTAATGAGCAGTTTGACTATGTTTTTTCACATTTTAATATAATCAAATTAAAGAAGGGACAAAACCTTATCACGGAAGGAGATTTTGTGAATCACGAATATTTTGTTGTCGACGGCTGTTTGAAAGCATTCTATCTTAATGACAGTATGAAAATGTTTATTCTGCAGTTTGCCATGCCGAATTGGTGGGTAACCGATTTTGACGCACTTTACAGCAAAGACAGAGCAACCATCAATGTTGACTGCATCACTAACGCCAATATTTTATCGATCTCAAATGAAGACCGGGAAAAAATTTGCAAAGAAATCCATGAGGTTGAGCATTTTTTCAGATGGCGAACGAATAAAGGCTATGTTGCAGCCCAAAAACGCCTACTTTCCTTCATGAATAATGATGCAAAATTCAGGTATGAAGAGCTTTTAGCGCTATATCCTCAATTGTACAATTTAGTTCCTAAACATTTGATCGCGGCGTATTTGGGAGTCACTAGAGAGACTTTAAGCAGACTTCATCAATAAATCTCCAACCTAAATCTTAGCATTAAACTTTCCCATATTTCGTGATCTACATCACCTAACTTTTTCCTTCAATCGGCTGACATTTGTATCATCATTTAAAACAAATCAAAATGGATACAAAAAATTTTAAAGTAAACAGCGAAAACAGTTTAGTTGAATGGATCGGAAGAAAAGTAACCGGAGCTCACAACGGAACAATTGAAGTAAAAGAAGGAAATTTCAATTTTGAAAACAACATCCTTTCTTCAGGGAAATTTGTCATCAACACAAGATCAATTAAAATTCTTGACATCGATGATTCTGAAACAAACGCACAATTCGCCAATCATTTGGCTTCTGATGATTTCTTTAACTCAGATCAGTTTCCTGATGCAGTTTTCGAGATCAAGCATGCAGAACCGGGAGAAAACAATTTTTACCACGTAACCGGAGATCTTACCATCAAAGGAATTACAAATTCTTTGAAAACGACTTTACAGATCGTGAAGACAGATAACGTTGCAGTTTTAGACACTAAAATTGTTATCGACAGAACAAAATTCAATATCAAATTCAGATCATCCAATTTCTTCAGCAATCTTGGAGATACTTTGATCTACAACAATTTCGATCTAAATGTTCACTTAGTTGCAGACGCACAATAATTTATTAACAACAAACTTTTTTTCAATTCTTATTTCAACCACAAAAGATTAACACATAAGTTATCTTAAGTTCATTAATAACAGCAAAAAAGAACACATAAGTTTAAAAAAATCTTTGATTTTTTCTTTTGCAAACTTTGTTTTCTAATAATTAAACAAAGGTTAAATATCCAAATAGCTTTTGTCTCTTTTGCGGTTAAAATAATAGTTCAAATTAAACTTAACAATTAAAATTTAGCATCATGCCATTCATAAAAGTAGATGTTTTGCGCGAAGATCTTAATCGCGAAAAAAAACAACAATTAATCAGAGAACTCAATAAAGCTGTAACAACAGTTCTGAATAAAGATTCACACTTGACACACATCGTGATCAATGAAATCGAAGACGACAACTGGGGATACGCCGGAGAACAGGTTACCGTCCTGAAAGAACAAGGATTTTCAACTGAAAAACAATAAATCAGACATGAAAAAACAAACAGTAATCGTTACAGGCGCATCATCAGGAATCGGTTTGGAAATTGCCCGCTATTTTCTTGACAGAGGTGATAATGTGGTCATAAATTCACAAACAGAATCAAAATTACAACAGGTTTACAACGAATTGGGAGCAGGCGAAAACCTTGCGATGGTTGCAGGAAGCGTTGGTGATAAAGCCGTTGGAGAAAAACTGGCAAAAACGGCGATTGAAAAATTCGGTTCGATTGATGTGTTGGTCAATAATGCAGGAATTTACGAAAACAAACCGTTTTTAGAAGTTACAGAAGACTATTTAGACAGATTTTTAAATACCAATTTAAAAGGAACATTCTTCACAACGCAATCCGTAATTCCTCAAATGCAGAAACAAAAAGATGGAGCTATTATCAATATAGGAACTCCGCTTGTGTATCACGCGATTGCACAATCTCCGTCAACTGCACCGATTTCGAGCAAAGGAGCAATTCACGCTTTGACATTGCAACTGGCAGCAGAATTCGGAAAAGATAATATCAGAGTAAATGTCGTTGCACCAGGGTTGATCAGAACACCGATGCACGATGAAAGTATCGACAACAATGCGGGAATTCATCTGATCAACCGCATCGGAGAATCGGAAGAGGTCTCTCAAATGGTTCATGCGATTGCTAAAAACACATTTATCTCAGGCGCCATTATTAATGTAGATGGAGGAATGGGCGCCGGTCATCAATTGTAAAAATGAAAGTTCTACTATTATTTGCATGGCTGTTTATCTTTCCGGTAAGCAGCTTTGCTCAAAAAATCAAAGTCATGAAAACAGACACAGTACAAGAAACAGAAATAAGAAATGCCATCGAGCAATATTATTTTAAAGGAATCTATGAAGGAAATACCGAGCTTTTGAAACAGGTTTTTCATAAAGATGCCCTGCTTTTCGGAGATATAAAAGGAGTTCCTTACTACAAAACCGCCACACAATATATTGAAGGTGTCGGAAGCAGAATAAGTCCTCAAAAATCGGAAAAAAATTTTAAGCCGACAATCATCTCTATCGACGTGATAAACACGATTGCTACAGCAAAATTAAATGTAAAAATGTATGATTTTAATTACTATAATTTTATAACTTTCCATAAAATTGATGGTAAATGGCTCATCGTCAATAAAACATTAACTGATGTAGAACTTTAATTTTAAATTTTAAACCAAAATCATCAAAATCATGTGGAATAAAAACAGAATAACAGATTTATTGGGCATAGAATATCCAATTTTTCAGGGACCTTTTGGTGGCGGATTATCAACAGTTGAGTTGACCTCTACAGTAAGTAATCTCGGTGGATTGGGCGGTTTCGGGGCTTATACATCGTCTCCCAATGAAATTTACGAAATTGATAAACAGATAAAATTAAAGACAGACAAGCCTTACAACCTCAATCTTTGGGTAAACAATCATGATATTATTGATCAGGAACACACAGAAAATCAATATAAAAAGACGGTTGAAATTTTCAAACCTTATTATGATAGTTTAAATATTGAAGTTCCCGCACTTCCACCCTCTTTTGAGTCGAGATTTCAGAATCAGTTGCAGGTTGTTTTTGATATTAAACCTAAAGTTTTCAGCTTCATGTTTGGACTTTTGGATCAGGACATCATTGAAAGATTGAAAAATCAGGGAACGACCGTTGCCGGAAATGCCACAACATTAGATGAAGCCATCGCTTTGGAAAACATCGGTGTAGACGTGATTGTCGCATCAGGTTTTGAAAGTGGCGGTCACAGACCTTCGTTTTTGGATAAAGCCGAACTTTCAACAACGGGAACTTTTGCTTTAATTCAATTGGTTAAAGATAAAGTGAAAACTCCAATCGTAGCCGCCGGCGGAATCGCCAACGGTCGCGGAATCGCTGCAGCAATGACTTTGGGAGCAGAAGCCGCACAAATCGGAACTGCATTTTTAGCAACCGACGAATCCGGAGCATTGCCGATTCACAAAGAATTTCTGTTTTCAGAAGCTGCAAAATCCACTACCCTTTCCAGAGCGTACACCGGAAGATTAGGACGCGGAATTACAACAGAAATCACAAGAAAACTCTTGACAGCAACAGATCAAACCTTGCCGTTTCCTTTGCAGACAAACTTCATTTCATCGATGAGAAAAGCAGCGTTGGAACAAAAGAAACACGAATTGGTTTTCTTCTGGTCAGGGCAAATTGCGCCAATTTTAAAACATAAAAAAGCATCAACATTAATGAAATCACTAATTGAAGATGCAAATAAATTGTGCAGTTGATTTGCCGGAAGTTAGAAGCTGGTGGCTCTAAGTTGTCATTTTGACCAAACAAACTCCAGGCCTCCAGCTCGCATCTTCCCTACCAAAATCTACATGGTCATTCCAATGTCAATTCCTTTGATTTTTCTGTAAAGATCAGTGGCATAATTGTCTGTCATTCCCGAAACAAAATCGATCACGCCGAGAACTTTTTGATAATCAGTTCCGTTTTCGTAAATAAACTGTTTTGGGATTAATTTTAACGCTTTTATATCGTAAGACTTAATTTTTTCTTCAGATTTTAAAATGGACGGAATAAAATGATCCAACAATTCATACATTACATTGTAGCCGGCATTTTCAATTTCAACAACCGCCTTATGATTGTAAATTTTCTCAACAGAAAAGCTTGCAATATCCTGTAACGCTTTATTTTCACCTTTATACATATCAAGCAGAGCTTTGTCAAGATTTCCTTCAAGAATTTTATCAAAATTCTGTTTATACATTGAAATCGATTTATTAATTAAAGCATTAATAACTTTCGCTCTTAAATATGAAATTTTTTCGTTGTCATTTCCAATAGAATCGAGCTTTCTTTTGATTCTGTCTACGTCATCAGTTTCGGATTTTACCAGCTCAAAAAACAGGTTTTGACAGTCTGCAGTTGAAACGATACCCAATCTGTGCGCATCTTCCATATCGATAATATTGTAGCAGATATCATCCGCAGCTTCCACCAGCCAAACAAATGGGTGTCGCTTAAAAATATGAGGTTCTTCGCTTTCTGATATTAAATTTGTCCCTTTTGCAATCTCAAGAAAAATATCTTTTTCATTTTGAAAAAAACCGAATTTCTTTCTGTGAATAATTTTCTTATCTCTCGCAATCGCTTCACACGGATATTTTGCAATACTCGCCAATGTGGCAAACGTTAATTGAGTTCCTCCCGCATCTTTTCCTTGCTGTTGTTGAGCTAAAACCCTTATTGCATTGGCATTTCCTTCAAAATTAACCAGATCAGCCCATTCTTTTTCATTAAATTTAGGTTTAAGATCATTTTCATTTCGGTCAAAATAACTTGCAATGGCATCTTCTCCGGAATGCCCGAACGCAGGATTTCCAACATCATGACAAAGGCAGGCTGCCGCAATTACATTTCCTAAATTATGAAGATAAAAACTTTTAGAATCTTCCGTCAGATCACTTTGATAATTATCGTGAATAAATTCTCCGATAACACTCCCTAAACTTCGTCCCACAGACGAAACTTCCAAAGAATGCGTCAGACGGTTGTGTACAAAAACACTTCCCGGAAGCGGAAAAACCTGAGTTTTATTCTGCAGTCTTCTAAACGCCGAAGAAAAGATAATTCTGTCGAAATCTCTTTGAAAATCTGTTCGTGAAGCTTTGGTATGTGGATTATTTCCTGTGCGCTGATTCGCAAAAATCTGATTCAAATTCATCATTTTCCAAAATTAATTCAATTTTTACTTTTAAAGGAACAATATTTGAGTTTTTCTTAAAAAACAAGCTATGCCTGAAGGTCCAACAATCGTTTTGATGAAAGAAGATTTACAAAAATTTGTAGGTGAAAAGGTTACTGAAGTTAGCGGAAGTGAAGTTCCTGAAAATTTCGAAATCAAAGGCGAAATTCTCCGTGAGATCAAAACTTTTGGAAAACAAACGTTTCTAATTTTTGATACAATTATTTTTAAAATCCATCTGATGATGTTCGGTTCTTACAGTTTGCATAAAAGGAAAGATATTGATACGCTTCGATTAGGATTGACTTTTAAAGATGGCGGAATGTATTTTTATACCTGCGTGGTAAAAGTCGTTGATGAAAGTTTTCTATTAAAAATTGATTGGGAAGCCGATATTATGAGCGATAAATGGAATCCCGAAAAAACTGAAAAAATTTTAAAAGCAGCTCCTAAAATAATGATTTGTGATGCCTTAATGAATCAGGATATTTTCTCCGGCGTTGGGAACATTATTAAAAATGAAGCATTATTCAGAGTCGGAATTCATCCCGAAAGTCTGATTGGAAATTTACCTACAAAAAAATTAAAAGAAATTATCGCAGAAGCAAGAAACTACGGTTTTGATTTTAAGAAATGGAAAAAAGCCAATGTTCTCAGCAAACATTTTCAAATTTATCATCAGAAAAACTGTCCTATTTGCGGTGCAGAAGTCATTAAAAAAGATACCGGAAAAAGCAAACGAACCAGTTTCTTCTGTGAAAATGATCAGAAGCTGTATTAAAATATTTAAACATCCAAATTCAGCGAACCACCAGAATATGCTGTAAAAAATGCAGACCTGTAAACTTCGCCTAAAGGAATTTCAGACTCATCGATGTAAATACTATGATTATCAAAAGAATCGATACAATTTAAATTAACAACAAAAGACTTGCTCACTCTGCAAAAAATTTCTGCCGGAAGTTTCTGATGAATGGTTTTAAGATTCATAGCCGTAATCAGCTTTTGAGTTTTTGTGTGAATGACGACATAATCTTTTAAACCTTCTATAAATTTAATCTCATCAAAATTTAACTTATAAAATCTTCTGTCTGCTTTAATGAACAGAAATTCTTTGGTGTTCGATTCAACCGTATTTTTTGTAGTATCTTGCGAAAGTAATTGGTGATAAAGTAAAGCTTTTTTGATTGCTTTTTCGAGACGGGGTTTTTCTATTGGTTTTAATAAATAATCGATCGCATCGAGCTCATAACTTTTTAAAGCGTACTGAGAATAAGCAGTCGTGAAGATAATCAAGCAATCTTTGGGAAGCATTTTGGCAAATTCTAAACCGGTCACCAAAGGCATTTCTATATCCAGAAAAATAAGATCGACAACGTTCGTTTTTAAAAATTCTAAAGCTGCGGGAGCATTAGAAAATGATCCTAAGATATTAATTTTTGAAACTTCAAGAATCAATGACTGCATTTCTGCTCTTGCCAGAGGCTCATCATCTACAATAATACAGTTCATACAGGAATGATTAGGTTTACGATATATTCGTTTTTTGTGGAATTAATTTCCAATGTAAAAGTGTTTTGATAAAGCAGTTCCAATCTTCTTTTGATGTTTGCCAACCCGAGCCCGCTGTAATTGGATTCAGGAATCGGGAAGTTTGAGTTTTGAGAATTCCGACATTCAAAATGAAGATTTTTATCTTTAATTTCTATATCAACTTTCACATAAGATTCTTTTCCGCTAATATCAACACTGTGCTTCACAGCGTTTTCTACAAATGTGGTAAACAAGTTGGGCGGAATAAATGTAGAATTTAAAATCCTTTTATTATTTGGACTTTCAATATTGACCTCAAAATTTTCTCTTCTTATTTTCTCAAGATTCAGGAAATTAGATAAAAAATCAATTTCTGAAGTCAGCATTGTTTTTTCTTCGTTGTTTTCATAGAGTTGATAGCGTAGAAATTCAGATAATTTCATGATAACCGCAGTTGCTTTTTCTGGGTCGGTTCTTATTAAAGCCTTCACATTATTCAGCATATTAAACAAAAAATGCGGATTAATCTGATTACGAAGCTCATTAAGTTCCATATTCAAAGTAAGGCTGTTCAGTTCAACGATTCTGATGCTGTCTCTAATCCATTTTTGAAGCAATTTCACCGTTGTGGTCACCAAAATAATCGAAATACACATTAAAACACCTTCATACAAACCACCTTTCATATCACTGTGTTGATTAACCTTAAAATCAGCAAAAAAACTCATCACGAACGAAATAACATTCAGCCCTAAAACGCCCATTAAAATTAATAAAACAAAATAAAGAATGTAATAAGTACGGAAGAAAAACCTTGGAACCAGCACGTACATATTAATATACGCCATTGCTAACAATGAAATATAAACCGTTGCTAATATATAATAATGAACTGAAGCTAAATAAAATTGCCAAAACTCAGCAAAGTATAATAAAACAAAAAAGAAAATAATAAAAGACAGATGCCGCAAAAATCTGAACCGATCTTCCACAAGAAAATCAATCACAAAATTATTTTTTAAATCTTTAGAGTCAAGTTTCATAGTGTTCAAGATTACATTGTCACTGAACAGCAAAAATAACTAATAACGCAATCAAACTGATTATTATTATACCAACCCTGTACTTTATTATACTAAATTTTAATCTGTGGTATTTGGTAGAATTTGTAAGGCAGTTGGTATAAAAAACCGATTACCAAAGAGTTTTCTCTATTCCTTTGTCCTGTAAAATTTAATAAAGACATGGAATTAAACGTTTTTCAGAAACTCACCGAGCAGATTACCCAAGAGTGTTATTTTATGACCGATTCTCAGCAGGAAGAAAAAGTCATCCAGTTGATCGACCTTCATCATTTTATAGATTCTTACAATCAAAGCCTGAAAGTAATTGATTACATCCACCATCCGATCAACATCATTGAAGAAAACGGAGTGAAGAAGGGGATTTTATTTTATGACATGAAGCATTCTCACGCTTTAGACATTTATGAATCTGAACTTTTTAAAAATCATCACCAAATTCAGGAATTATGGTTTGTTTTTGTGGAAGAAGAAAGCATTTCACAAGTTGAAAAGTATGTCAATTTCATTCAACTCAATGCCATAGAAACATTTTACGACAGAATATTCATGTTCAATTTTTTCCAATCTACAATCAACGCAATCAAGTAAATTTCTATGACAACATTTAAAAAAAATCTGATTACTTTCGCTCTTATCCCTGTTGCAACGATGGTTTCGGCTCAGAAAAAAGACAGCATTCCGAATAGAGTCATTGCTTTTGTTACCGATAAATTTCCGCAAGCGAGAGATTTAAATGTAGAATTCACGCAAGTTACGCCTTACAAGCTTTCTCCTGAGCTCTTTGGAAATGATTTGCCGGAAAACAAAATCAAAAGTTTCCAACAGGTAAAAGCAAATGCCAATGTTTATTTTATTAAAAACAGAAAATGGCTGTTGAGCACATCATTAAATTATCGTTTTACGTCAATCAATGCAGAAAATAATATCAATTTGTTTTCTGATGAAAATGTCAGTAAAGGAAATTTCCATTATCATTCTGAAGCGGTAAATGTGACGCATTTCACTAAATTATTTAATAAAACTGCCATTTTTTCTGCCACGGCATCGGTTGACGGAAGCGATCAGCATTTTGAAAGAATTAGAGGAATGGTGACCGGAAGTTTGGTTTTAAAAGCCAATGCAAAAACTAAAATGACTTTGGGAGTTGCAATTTTTGCAGATCCAAGCACCCCAATTCCTGCCCTGCCGATTTTCACGTATGAACATAAATTTGACAACGGCTGGGTTGCGGATATTATCTTACCAAAGAAAGTATTAGTGAGAAAAGACATTTTTTCAAACGGAAGAATTTCATTCGGAACTGAAATGGATAATACTTCGTTTTACTTGTATCCATCAGGGAAAACTTACGAATTCAGACAACTGGAAATCAATTCAGGGGCCATCTATGAACACAATTTAGGAGGAAACTTTATCGGCACTTTAAAAACAGGAATCAGAGCAACGCCTGCAGGAAGAATTTTTGAAAAGAAAGAATCTCCCAATGATTTTATTTTTGACGCCAATGCGAAACCGTCTTTCTATTTCAATATGGGAATTTCTTACAATCCTTTTGGAAAACCGAGAGTTAAGTAGTGAAAATTGATGTTAAAAAATTGGTTTTTTAATGTTTCAAATATTTAATATGCTTTACATTTCATTTCCTTGATATTGTCAACCTGAAAATAACAAATACATAAGCATTAACATATTCATAATTTTTTACGAATTAAATAATTAAAATACAAAACATATTACCCTAAAACCATTCAAAATACAATAGCAAAATCATCCAAAAACGTATTTAAACACACATAATACACTGATATACATCATAACATTTTTATTTGGCATTCAAATTGAAAGCTGTAATATTGCATTATAGAATTCGCAATAAATATTTAAATAAATAAAAATTCAAAAATTATGATCGCAATTATAGGAGTAGCAACGTGTGCAGTATTAGTTTCATCTTACATCGCAACTGTAAAGAGAGAAAATCAATAATTATTAACTAAAAAATAGTAGCTTATAGAGCAAATTTATTAGTTAGTATTATTTATGTTTGCAGTCTCAATGGCTGCCCGCTGTTTTACTCAACCGGAGTAAAACAGCGCAAAAAACATAACAAAATGATTACAGAACTCGAGCAACTTCAAAATTCAGTTTTTTCTAAGCTCGACGTAATCATTTCCAACCTCCAGCCGGATTCTGAATGTGAAGAATATTTTGGTTATAGTTTCCAATTAAATCAATTCAGCATTAAATTCAGAAAGGCTAAAATCACTCCCAAGAAAATCGGGCAATTTGTGACTTTATGGAAAAGAAATCCTGAAAGCAAACAAAGCGAACCATTCACTTTTGAAGATCCTTTTGATTTTTACATTATCTTTTGTGATAACCATGAAAAATCCGGATTCTTTTTTTTCTCAAAGGAAATTCTTATTCAAAAAAACATTCTCACTACCCTTTCTAAAGATGGAAAGCGAGGTTTCAGAGTTTATCCAACCTGGGATTCTCCCGAAAACAAACAGGCTACCAAAACTCAGGATTGGCAAAAACATTTCTTTATTGATTTTTCGGACACTAATTTTCCTGTAAAACTTCGTCAGTTCGATTTCAAATTCTGAAAGAATTTTGTATCGAGAACCCGTGAACTGCAGACAGCTCATAAATCAAAACTTCTCGATACGATTTTTTCAAAATCTACTCGAAGCGACGATATTTAAAATAATACCTATCAACCAAAATATTCTAAAGAATTATCTTTGTCACTACAAACAGTAAACAAAGCAAAAAATGAATCTGTACAATCTTATTATTCAAGACAAAGAAGAAGTGACGCTCGATGATGTTTTCCTTGAACCTAAAAATAAAGAGCAGTTTGTACAGCTCATCAAAGAACAGACTTACGCCAAAGAACTGCAGGAATACGGACTTCCCGTTAACAATAAAATCCTTCTCGAAGGAAGTTCAGGCTGCGGAAAAACCATGACGGCAAAAGCGATTGCAAATGCTTTAGGTAAAAATATCATCATCCTCAACCTCAGCAATATCGTTTCATCAAGAATAGGTGAAACTTCGCAAAACATCAAAATGATCTTCGATAAAGCTGCAAGAGAACGATCCGTTCTTTTCCTTGATGAACTAGACCAGATTGGAAAAGCCCGTGGAAGCGATGATAAAGATGTGGGAGAAATGAGAAGGCTCGTCAACACCCTGATTCAGCTGATTGATTATTATCCCGAAAATGCATTGTTACTTTGTGCCACCAATCACGCAGAAATTATTGATACTGCCATTATCAGACGTTTTCAGCTGAAAATAAAATACGAAATGCCTTCACAAGAGTTTCTGGATTCTTTTTATGATAGTCTTCTTGCAAAATTCCCTGAAGATTTAAGAAATATTGAAAGGAGATATGGAATTTCATTTGCTGAAGCGAAGGATTATACTTTTACGGTAATTAAATCAGCTTTGATTAACAAATTGGAAGCAAAACACACCATCTAAAATGAAAGAAGATATTCTCCACAATCTCGAAATCATCAACAACAGAATAAAAACCGCCTGTGAAAAAGTTGGTCGAAACGTTGATGAAGTGAAATTGTTATTGGCAACCAAAACAGTTTCAGCAGAAAGAATAAAAATAGCTTTAGAAAACGGACAGACATTAATTGCCGAAAATAAAGTGCAGGAACTGAAAGAAAAATATGAAGATTTAAAAGATACTCCACACGAAAATCATTTTATCGGACATCTTCAAACCAATAAAATCAAAGACATTCTAAAGTGTGACGTAAGTTGTCTGCAATCTCTCGACTGCTTTGAACTCGCCATGAAACTTCACCAAAAGCTTTCAACAGAAGGAAAAACGATGGATATTTTAATACAGGTAAACACGTCTGATGAAGAAAGTAAATTCGGGATTCGTCCTGATTCTGCCATTGAGCTGGTAGAAAAAGTTTCTAAATTTCCTAGTTTAAAAATCAAAGGTCTGATGACAATCGGACTTTTCAGTGCAGAAACCGAAAAAGTAAGACCATGTTTTAAAATCCTTAAAAATTTACAGCAGGAAATCATTCAGCAAAACATTCCCAATGTAGAAATGAAAGAACTATCCATGGGAATGAGCAGCGATCTGGAAACCGCCATTGAAGAAGGAGCTACGATTGTGAGAGTGGGAACTGCAGTTTTCGGAGCTAGAATTTATCCTGATTCTTATTATTGGGATGAAAATATAAAATAAACGAACGAAAAATCATACTGTTCTTTTTATCGTTACAGTTTACTTTCATGTACTCAAAATAAGGAGAAGTGAATTTTAAATCATTATCGATCAGATTATTGAAATATTACTCTTCAGAATTCTGTAAAAGCTCAACGTTTTTCTCGTGAAGCCTTTTCTCAAGCCAGCTTTTGAGTTGAATGTTATTGATGTTCTTACCAGAATAAACCATGATAAACTTTAATCTTGCGCTGTCTGTATCGGGATATTCTACAATTTTCCCATATGATACACCAGAAATTTCGGGGTAAAGAATCTGGATTTCTTTTCTTAAAGTAGAATCTGATACTTTATACTGGTCTAATTCCACTCTTAGGTTTGATAAGGCAATGTCTTTCTCTGATACGTTCGTATTATTTTTGTTGATCTCACTTAGAATTTCAGATTTCAGATCAGAATCATTCTGTCTGATTGTGAATTTCGTTCCGGAAAGACCATTTTCTTCCAGCATCTTATTATAAGATTCTATTTCTGAAGGGCTAAATTTTCTGTTTAGAAATGCAACATCAATAGTTTTTGGACTGCTGTTATAATTTATTTTTTTATAGATCAATGTGTATCCATTTTTTTCGAATTCATTTTGAAGGAAAAGCTCTGCCGTTTTAGAAAATTTCTTTTCATTAAACAGATTATACGCAAGGTAAGAACTCGGTACAATCATCACGATAATCAGAAAATAGATGCTGTACTTAATTCTGTTTTCATACTTGCTGTCTACGATAGAAGATGGATATTTGAGGTATTTTACCACCAAAAATGTCGCAATGCAGATAAAAAAGCAATTGATGGTATAAAGATAAAAAGCACCGAAAAAAAAGGAAAAATTAAAGGTAGCCAGACCAAATCCTGCTGTACATAAAGGGGGCATCAATGCTGTAGCAATGGCAACGCCGGGAATAGGATTCCCTTTTTCCACACGGGTTATGGCGATAACTCCTACTAAACCGCCAAAAAATGCAATCAGAACGTCATAAATATTAGGTGCGGTTCTTGCCAACAGCTCAGACTGAACATCTTTAAAAGGGCTGATGTAAAAATAAAAAGCAGATACCAGCAGACTCACGACAGTAGCAATAAGAAGATTTTTGAAAGACTTTTTCAACAAAGGAAAATTATACGTGCCCAAAGCAAATCCGGCTCCTACAATCGGTCCCATTAATGGTGAAATAAGCATCGCCCCAATAATGACTGCTGTTGAATTTACATTCAGACCAACAGAGGCGATCATAATGGCACAGGCCAAAATCCAAAGATTTGAACCCCGAAAAGATATATTGGATGTTACGTTTTCCAGTACTTTGTCTTTTCTTTCCTCACCATTGTGAAGATTTATAAAATTAAAAATATTACTCATAATTTTCTGCTTTCAAATTTTCTTTAAATAAATACCCAACCAAACTATCAATAATCGAAATATCTATCAGTAAATTAAATATACCAAAAGAAATTCTATTATTTCTTAAAAAACAATTGCCTAAAGAAGAAAACCTAACATCGTGAGACTTTCTTCCTCCTGAGTGTGAGTATTTCATTTGGTACAGTTAATAAAATAAGTCTTTCAAGATACTCATTATTTATATTAGTTAAAGAACGGTAAAACACTACGTTGTGCCATCAAAGTAGTTTTTTGACTACTCCAACTGCTTAGAAACAGCAGTCAGGTGTTTTGTCGAGGGAATTAATTACTTCGTAAGAACATTCAAGTATTCCGTTGAGGCAATCAACTGTTTCTAAAGGGCAATCAACCACTCCGAAGAAGCGATCAAGCATTCCGAAGAGCCAATCAACTACACGGAAGAGGCAATCAAGTACAATTTATTATATTTCAGCACTTTACAACTGTTTAAAATATAAGCTGGTTCAATCAATTGGATAAATATACTGCAAAGAGGGTTTTTAGCTCAATAATTTTTATATTAGAATACAGGTAAACAAGGTCTCAAATTAACATTAATTTGGGAAATAAAAGGATTGGATTTATCATATCAGCATGCAAAACCACCCCGTCAAAAATTCTGCGAATTTTCGCCACCCCTCCAAAGGAGGGGAATTGTTGCGGCGCATAAATAGAGTTAAAAATTCCCCTCCCACGGAGGGGTGGATTTTTCAGAATGAAAAAAACGGGGTGGTTCCAAAAGAGTCAAAAAACAAAAAATCCTTTCAAATAAATGAAAGGATCTTCTAATGTAATATGAAATAAACTAAGTGTGCTCTTTTTACTGAACAATAATTTTAAAGTTGCTGTTCAGATTATCTCCTGACACATTCAGGAGATAGTTTCCGGAAACTTTTTTACCTCCAAAATTGATATTAAAGGTTCCGTTCCCGTTAGCATTCAACTTTTCTTTGATAATCACCTTTCCCGTCATGTCCATTACGGTTGCCGTTAAGCTTGATTTTTTATATTCGGGAAGCTTAATGAATAATTGGTCTTTTACTGGATTAGGATACACGCTTCCCACATTTTTGCTGATGCTGAATTCTGCATTACTCAAAACTGCCTGATTGTATAAAGCAGAAATCTCGGTTGGAGATAAGGCGTAATTGTACATTTTCAATTCATCAAATGCACCTTTGTAAGGAGCCGGAGCATTGGTAGTTGCTAAAAATTCAAGTTCACCGATATTTCCGATCACTAAATCACTTGCTTCACCGATCCCTGTAACCGCAGTTTCATCTCCTTCAGAACTCAAAACTCCATTGGTGTAAATTCTCATTTTATGAGCCGTAATATCTCTTTGGATCACTACGTGTACCCAGTTGTTGGTAAAATAGTTGGCGATTGGCGAAGTGATTTCCTTTTTGGTAACGTCATCATCAATTGCATATCTCAGCTGACCGCCTTTGATTTCTACATTAAAACGCTTACCCGTTGCTCCTGTCGTAAGATTTTTTGTAAATGAACCTTTGCACAGTACATAAAGACTGGTTGCCGAAGATCCCGGGATCATGCTCACAGGAGCCTTCATCCAATAAGAAACGGTAAATGAATTCGTATTAAATAAAATCTGATCCTGATGCGGAATACTCGCTATGTACGGCGTGTTCGGGGCTGTTGCCAGATCAAGCGCATAGTTTTCTTTTCCTGGTACTCTTACATTCGCATTATCGTAGGCTACATTTAAAGTTCCGTTGTTACCATACGGCGTTACATCAGCAATCTGCTCACCCGATAAAGGTGCTTCTGCAAAAGGCCAGTTCCCGACAAGACTTGGCGTCAACGCACGGAAACTCCATACATCTCCCGTTACAGAACCCAAAGTATTAGAAGAATCAATTCTCCAGTAATAATTGGTAGCTGTATTTAAATTCGTTAACTGATACGATGGCGCAGCAACATAGGGTACAGTTGCAACATTACTTAAATTCTGTGGATCCGTTCCAAAATAAACGGTGTAGTTTGTTGTATTGGTACTGCCTGTCCATTTTAACAATAAATTTCCATTCGTCAACTGCACATCATTAAAACCATTTGCAGGTGTTGGTGTTGCAGCTTTTGTAGGAGCAGATGGAACCGGTGGTGTAGTGATGGACGCATTCGCTGTATAGACTGAAGAATCGGTAGCGTTGGTCGCTTTGACTCTGTAATAATATTGAGTATTCGGTGTTAAACCTGTTTCATTATAACTTGTTGTATTTGCTGGTAATGTTGCAATGGGCGTAAACGTAGTCCCATTCGGGGAACGTTCTAATACATAATTGGTTTCATTTGTAGCATTATCACTCCAATTTACCGTTAAAGAGCTGGTAGCAGGAGTTCCGGATGTTAATGCATTGGTAAAATTCACCCCTGATGGCGGAATAATAAAATCCGGAGCCGGTGTATTGGGTAGACCATTAATGTAAACTTCAATATTCAGATACGGAGCATTCGTAGCGCTTACATTTAAAGCATCTGCTACATTTGGATTCAGTCCGTTTGCTGTTTCCCATGCATCAGGCATCCCGTCATTATCGGTATCTAAAGGAGCCGGAGCACCGTAAATATGACCTGCCCCTCCATTGGTAAATCCAAACTGGGTTGTTAAATCAGTCTGTACATAAACGTATGTAGCGGTTGTTCCTTTCGACTGCAGATCTGAAATCATCAGACCATCTACCTGATCACGTTTCGGATAAGATGCTCCCACGCCAGCAATGATATTATCAAATGCACCCTGAGCCGTCAATGTCGGGTTCTTCATCGGATAATCGTATGAAACTGGCTGAATGGCATTGATATCTCCCACAGGATATCCCGTCAAATCCTGCGGAACTAATGCTCCATCTAAGATTCCGTTTTTATTATTATCAAAATAATTACCGGAGCCGTATAAATTAAAGTTGGCATTTCCTACACTGAAAGGTGTGGAAACTGTACCACTCGTATTCGGACCCCCGATAAAATAATTGTTGATGATATTGGCATACGAAGCTCCCGCAGAATCTCCTCCCATAATGTAAGCCTCTCCCGATTGCGTATGTCCGTAAGTATTCCCATAATTCCCCCAGTTGTAAACGACATTATTCACAAACTCGTTGATTCCTTTGATCTTATTGTTACGGGTTTTATTACAGATATATAAATTTCCTATCAGACTGATTTTCCCTCCCGGTGGCGGTTGCATTAAACCTCCTGCAGAGTGATTGTGGCGGTGCATTCCCTGTCCGATAATAGAATTCTGGATGGTGATATTATCCGGACTTGTACCGTTATTATCCCAGTTAACAGAAAACACTTCGTCTGTACCCCAGGTAAAAGTCATGTGATCTAAAATAATATTAGCTCCGTTGGCAATTCCTGACGCATCCTGGTTTTGTGAAGTTCCACCATATCGGATACGCATATATCGGGCAATGGTATTATTGGCTCCAGTAAATGAAACTCTGGGTCCTAAAAAAAGAATTCCTTCTCCCGGAGCAGTCTGTCCAGCAATTGTGGTATTGGCAGCAACTGCTACAACTGATTGTAAATTAACAATTCCTCCCACTTTAAAGATCACAAAACGACCCGGCTGGCTCACTGCATCACGGAAAGAACCTGTACCGCTGTCATTTAAATTCGTAACTAAATAAATCTGAGGATTGGCTGCTCCTCTTGCTCCTGTAGTATATCTACCAAAACCGGTAGCTTCCGGAAATGCCAGTGTCTGGGCATCTAAGCCAGCAGCGGATAAGGTCAATCCGCACAACAGCAAAGATTTTAAAGCTTGCTTAATGAGTAAAGTTTTCTTGTTCATGTAATATTAATTTTGTGTTAACCAAGCTAAAAACAAACGCAAATATGAGCATCCTGCACAGTCCTGCTACCCTGTTAAAAATCAAATATTTACGTTTTAAATCATACTATTTACACTAAGTGAGGAGATTTTAATGAGCTGGAAATCATTAATGACATGATTGAAAAATCTGTTTTTTAAACCTCCAATGTTTCTTTAATTATTTATGTCTGAAGTTGCGACTGCTTTTTGCTGTGCTTTTTCTTAATAATTATTACAACAATTTATTTATTTCTTTAATAGTATAATATTCAGCGAAAAAATATTAGCTTAAAACACTTACTCCTTCAAAATAAAATATACATTTGTTAAAAACTATAACACTTTCATCACAACCAGATACAACTTCTGATTAAGCCTTTCATATCTCGTTTATGATCATCAGTAAAATCTTTTTAAGATGATTATGAATTTTTGGGATGTGAAATCATAACGGTCATCGAAAGGTAGATATATAAAAAACACTAACCATGGAAAAACCTAAAACATCTTTGTACCAAGCTGCTGTAGAAGTTTGGGGAAAAGCAATCTTAAATGATTCGCCCTACACGAAAAACCTGGAATTGACACTTGAATTTCACAAAAAACTGTTGAATATTTTTCAGGCTGGCAATTATTATTACATGATTTTTAATATATCACAGATGGAACTTGAATTTGTAAGTCCACACATTACCAAAGTTTTAGGATATGAACCAAACGAAATCAATGCTTTCTTTTTTCTGAACCAGATTCATCCGGATGACAAGCCTTATTTTTTGAGTTTTGAGAATAAGTTGACAGAGTTTTTAAAGGAATTGCCTTTGGAAAAAAGAGGAAGTTACAAGTTTCAGCACGACTACAGAATAAAAACTAAAACCAACAATTACATACGTCTTCTACATCAGATTATTCCTATAGAATTTGATAAAAACAACTACTACAGAAGTCTTGTTTTGCATACGGACATTACCCACATCAAAAAAGACGGCATCCCCTGTTTTTCTATTATTGGTTTTGATGATGAGCCTTCTTATCACAACATAGAAGTTAATGAAAGGCTAATCAGGTCATTTGATTTATTTACCAAAAGAGAAAAAGAAATCCTGAAATGCATTATTGAAGGCAAAAATAGTAAGACTATTGCTGATGAATTATTTATAAGTCTGAATACAGTAAACAATCATAGGAAAAACATTCTTAAAAAAGCTGAAGTGCACACACCATTGGACTTACTCAGCAAATCGATAAAAGAAGGATGGATTTGAAAATTGAAAAATAGCTATTAATAGCTATTTTTTTTGTGTGGTAGGTGGTATAGCTTTACAAAGCTGAACATTTATATAATCAAAAAACAATTGTAGTAAAAATTATATATGAAATCAATAATGCGAAACAAACCTTTGTATATACATCCTAAATCGGTTTGATTGGCGAAAGTTGTTTCGCATATTTAAGAGTTGGCAGTCATGCTACCAAACCTGACTTCCTAAAATACTTTGACTAACAAATAAATCATTCACAAATAAAAAAAGAAAAATATGGCAGAAATCAATGCAACAGACTACTTGAATAAATTATTGGAGTCAAAACCAAATGTTCACTATTCAGGCACACGAACAAAATCCATTTGGGTTTTCAATGACAAGAATGGACACAAAATATTTAGACCTTCTGAACCAGTTGAGATAGAAGAGCCATATGATTACCATTCCTTTGCTAAAGTTATAAATTCACGAATTGTGAAAGTAACTGAACTTGTTTTTGATAAAGCAAGAATCACGACTTTACCACAAAGTGGAATTTTAACACGCAAAACTATTATTAATTGTGCAGATGCTAGTGTAACTTCTACAATTGGGCTTTCTATTACAGGGACAAAGAGTTGGAGTGTAACCAAAACAGATAGTGTAAGTACAACAGTCGGTGCATCTTTATCTGGTTCTGTTGGTGTACCCGGAGTTGCAGGAGGTTCAGCTTCTCTTTCTTTTTCCCAACAAATCAGCACATCCAATGCAATTACTGATGGGGGTTCAGAACAAGTAACTCGCTCATCTAATGAAAACATTAGTATTGGTTCTAAAAGAGCAATTTCAATTGAGTTATTTGCTTATCAGTCAGGTGCAGAAATACCATACACTGCAAATGTCGTAATTGATGGAGACCTTCAAAAAAATGAAAGTGGACTCGCTGTTGCAAGCTCTATTCTGTCTGAAACTGAAAGAACACTTAATATTTCTGGTATTCTACGCCTCACAAATGTTTCTGAAGCGAATTTAAGAACCCGAGACTTAGGTGGTGCTGAAGGTTGCGATGCACCTATGGACTTGACAATATCAGAAGAACAATTCAACTCATTTCCAACAGATAAATTGGGAAATTATTTTGCTGAAAACTTCATGGATAGTTCGAGTATAATTAGACAAAATGGAGAGCTTATTGCTCGTGTCGGGAAATTTGCTGAATGTACTTCGCCATCAACAGACTGTGAACCTCAAATTGGTCCACCAGATGGAACACACTATGAAATTCTTTACACAACTCAAATTACAGAAGCGTCACCTGGTTGTGGTTTCAACGACTTGGGTTTAATGAATTTAGGATTATATAATGTAGAGGTTAGACAATATCGCACTTATGCTAATGGCAAATTAGTTTCAGAATACCAAGACAGCGTCAAAACTTTCATTACTTGTGTTCCTTTTTAAGACACAAATATTATGGTAGACAAGCACGAACCACCAACAGCAGTTTGGCAAAATGGCGGGTTCAGTGCTAAATTGAAAATTTGTGCTTCTAAATCCGCCAAATCGCCAAGCCGTAAATCGTTAAATCAATTCTCCACCACAAAAAAAATCCCTTTCAAAATTGAAAGGGATTTGATATTTAAAAACTTTTAATTACATATAAGCTTCGATCGGCTCACAAGTACAAACTAAGTTTCTGTCTCCGTAAGCTTCATCAACTCTTGCAACAGTTGCAAAGAATTTGTGCTCTCTTACCCAATCCAAAGGATAAGCTGCTTTCTCTCTGCTGTATGGTTTGTCCCAAGAATCAGAAATGACCAATTGCTCAGTGTGAGGAGCATTTTTCAATACGTTGTTTGCCTGATCAGCTTCGCCGTTGGCAATCTCATCGATTTCGTGTTTGATAGCAATTAATGCTTCCGCAAAACGATCAATTTCAGATTTGCTTTCAGATTCTGTAGGCTCAATCATCAATGTTCCTGCAACCGGGAAAGAAACCGTAGGTGCGTGGAAACCATAATCCATCAATCTTTTTGCAACATCAGCCACTTCAATTCCTAAGGATTTGAACTGACGGAAATCTACAATACACTCGTGCGCTACTCTACCTTCAGTATTTGAATATAAAATAGGAAAATGCTCTGCTAAGATTTCTTTTAAGTAGTTTGCATTTAAAATTGCGTGCTCAGTTGCTTTTTTCAATCCTGAAGTTCCCAACATCTTGATGTAAGCATAAGAAATATTTAGGATTAAACCAGAACCGTAAGGTGCTGCAGAAATACCTTCAATAGCACTTGGAGAACCTACTTTAATGTTTGCATTGGTAGGTAAGAAAGGAACCAAGTGTTTAGCAACACAGATCGGACCCACTCCAGGACCTCCGCCTCCGTGAGGAATAGCGAAAGTTTTGTGAAGGTTCAAGTGACAAACGTCTGCTCCGATATTTCCCGGACTTGTATATCCAACCTGAGCATTCATGTTGGCACCATCCATATAAACTTGTCCTCCGTGATCGTGAACCAATTGGGTAATTTCTTTAATGTTGGCATCAAAGAATCCGTACGTTGACGGATACGTGATCATTACACAAGATAAGTTCTCAGAATGCTGCTCTGTTTTCGCTTTGAAGTCTTCGAAATCAATTTCTCCGCTCTCAAGGTTTTTAACGACAATAATCTTCATTCCTGCCATTGCTGCAGAAGCCGGATTGGTTCCGTGTGCAGACTGAGGAATTAACACCACATTTCTGTGACCTTCACCTCTTGAGATGTGATATTCTCTGATCACCATCAAACCTGCATATTCCCCTTGGGCTCCTGAATTTGGCTGAAGAGAAGTTCCTGCAAAACCAGTGATTTCAGAAAGATCTTTCTCTAATTCTTTGATCATTTCCTGATAACCTCCTGCCTGATTTACCGGTACAAATGGGTGAACAGCTCCCCAGTTATCCCAAGAAAGTGGTAACATTTGAGTGGCAGCATTCAGTTTCATTGTACAAGAACCCAAAGAAATCATCGAGTGCGTTAATGATAAATCTTTTCTTTCCAGACGCTTGATGTAACGCATCAATTCCGTCTCTGTATGGTATTTGTTAAATACTTCTTCCGTCAAAATCTCATCTTTTCTAAGATTTTCTTCAGGAATGCTGTATCCTTCTTTTATTTCTAATTTAAAAGTCTGCTTATCTTTGAACTGAGCGAAAGAAGCCATCAAAACATTCAGTTTTTCCAACGTTGTACTTTCGTTGATCGCAATGCTGATCACTCCTTCTGTGAAATAGTTTAAGTTTAACTTATGATCAAGCATCATTCTCATCAATCTTGCTTTCTCATCTTCAGCCATTACTATTTTCACTGTGTCAAAGATTGGCTCTTCAACCGTCTGATAACCTAAAGCTTTCAATCCTCCTTTTAAAGCATTTGCTTTAAAGTGAATTTGGTCCGCAATATAGTTTAATCCTTTCGGACCGTGATAAACGGCGTACATTCCTGCCATCACTGCCAAAAGAACCTGAGCAGTACAGATGTTTGAAGTTGCTCTTTCTCTTTTTATGTGTTGCTCTCTCGTCTGCAAAGCCATTCTCAAAGCACGTTTTCCGTACATATCCTGAGAAACCCCGATAATTCTTCCCGGAATATCTCTTTTATAATCTTCTTTACAAGAGAAAAATGCTGCGTGAGGGCCACCATAACCTAATGGAATGCCAAATCTCTGAGAAGTACCAACGGCACAGTCAGCGCCCATTGATGCAGGAGATTTCAATTTAACCAAAGCCATAGGATCACAAGCTACAACAACCTGTAAATCTAATTTTTTGTATTCAACAATATCTTCTGTGTAATCTAAAACGATTCCGTTTTTACCTGGATATTGCAATAAAATTCCGTAGTAAGTTTCATCAAACTGATGTGTTTTATGATCACCTTCAACGATTTCGATTGCTAAACCTTCCGCTTTTGTTTTTAAAACAGAAACGGTCTGAGGTAAAACTAAATCAGAGATAAAGAACTTGTTGGCTCCCGCTTTTTTCTGATCTTTCGTTCTGTTGTTGAAGAACATGTGCATTGCTTCTGCAGCTGCCGTAGATTCATCCAACAAAGATGCGTTGGCCAAAGCAAAACCTGTCAAATCGCACACAACAGTCTGATAATTAAGCAAAGCTTCTAATCTTCCCTGAGCGATCTCTGCCTGATAAGGCGTGTATGCTGTGTACCAACTTGGGTTTTCAAAGATATTTCTCTGAATCGCCGATGGCAACAGGGTGTTGTGGTATCCAAAACCGATATAGCTTGTATAATCAGTGTTCTTCGACGCCAAATCTTTTGAGTGATTCAGCATTTCATATTCTGAAAGCGGTTCTGAAATGTTCAGATCATTTTCTAAACGGATAGATGATGGAATGGTTTGAGAAATCAATTCTTCGATACTTGAAACGCCAACTTTTTCCAACATTGCCTGTTTATCGGCTTCGTTTAGGGAAATGTGACGGCTCACAAACTGCTCTGTATTCATTTTTATATATTAGATTTTGTTTGAAAAAAAAGATTCGTAAAATTACGATTTTTAAAATGATTTCGCAACCTAAGTAGCTGCTTGCGATTGGCTTTTTGCAATTGGCTTTAAAATGCAGGTTTTGAAACTTCGTGATGTGTGATTACAGGCGATAGAATGAAGTTTATTTAAATCTTCTATCGAAATGATTTGGGTTATAAAGTTCTTAATACTAATAGCTCAATTTAAACACGAAGAGCACTAAGATTTTTTTACTAATAACTGTTTTGAAGTTTCACAAAGCCGTTTCACTTATAAGAGCTTATGAAGTTTTTTTTCTTATGAAAAATTGAGACATCAATGAAAATTTAATACAAAAACACTATGACAACCAGTTGTTAATCAACATTAAAAGAAAGTTGAATTTTTATTATCTATATTTATTCTAAATTAATATATTTGCAGCATGAATATCATCACTCCTTTTAAAGTTCCGCCATTGGCTCCGGTATTTTCTTTCAAGAATGAAGAAATGTTCTGTGGCGACAAAAAATCTTGTTGCAAAAAATTCAAGAAAGGGAAACGTTGCAAGAAATGCCCGGGAAATAAGAAATTGGCGTAGTTAGTTAGTTAGTTAGTTAGTTAGTTAGTTAAACTGCTGATTAAAAAATAAATTGCTAAAGCTAAAATCAATAATCCAACAATTAATCTGAAAATTTTTGGCTGACCTTTAGGATTTGTTGCAGTTCGTGGCTGTGACTTAAAGAGTTCTTCCGCTCGATCTCTGAATTTTTCGCCGTCAGATTCAAAAACTTCTGTTATCGTAATTCCCTGAACGACGGTTTTGTGCAAAAGTGAATTGGTCGCATGCAGCAACAACTGAAATTTTCCGTTTTTAAATTCTGTAATCTTAAAAACTCTTTCACCATACGCTTTTTCCAAACCAAACGGTAAAACCTTCACCACATCAGCATTCTGAGTCTTCCACGTAATGATAATCTCCTCTCCTTTTTTCGCATGAATTTTATTCGCCGAAAAAGTTTTGATCGATGGCGGTGCCGTATATCTGAAAGTCTTCTGAATACTTTCTAAATTCTGATCATAGGTTATTCTTCTCCCTTTATCGCTCAGCGTTTCATATGCTTCCTGAATTTCTTTAAAACGTTCAGCAAAAAAATCGTCGTTCTGGTTTTTATCGGGATGATACTTTAATGAAAGTTTTCTGTAGGATTTTTTGATGTCTTCATCCGAAGCATCACGAGAAATCCCTAGAAAATAGTAGTAGTCTTTCATTTAGGCTAACAAAAATAAGGATTTTGTTGTTGCAACCCAAACGTAGCAATCTATTTTTAACGCAAAGTTCGCTAAGATTTCTTTTAATTCTTTGCGCATATTTTTCGCTCACAAAGACATTTCACTAAGCAAAGAAAGACTTATCTTTTAATAATAATCACCGTGTTTGTCATTCCGCAGGAATCTAAGCTATTATTTAGATTCGTTGCCGAGATTCCTACAGAATGACAAACGTTATGTTGATTTTAATCTGCGAATAATTCGTGCATCCGTGGCAAAAAATCATTCACAACAAAAAAATTCCGGCGCGGGAAGCAAAGCTTCCCGCGCCGGAATTAAACAATTTCAATTGAGTTACTTTCAATTTATACTTCTGCAAAATCTGCTTTTCTCGCATCTTTTCTGCAACATCTTGAAGCAAATTCTTTCTTAAACTTTCCTTTCAATTCCTGATACTGCTCCTCATCCATTTCTCTGATTTTGTCGGCCAATCCGAAAGGTGATTTTTCTTTGATTCCGTATTCGTTGAAAATACCTCTTACAAATCTTTTTCTTTCAATCACTTTTTTGGCAACCATTGCAACTCCGGCAACGGCAAGTGCTCCAAGAACACCTTTTAATACTGAATTTTTCATTTTCTTAAATTTTAAATTTTACTACTTCTTGTTTTAAATGTGTCTTACTAAAATCAAAAATATCTAACGCAAAGCCTGCTAAGTTTTTTTTTATCAGCTAACTGTTTTAAGTTTCGCAAAGGCGTTTCACTCAGCTAAGAACACAAGGTTTTTATTATTAATAAGACAGCTACTTCTTGTTTTTTATAGAGACGAATTCGTTTTAGTTTTTACTTTACTACTTCAAAAATTTTAAACTATTCGTTATTTCTGTTGAAAAATCCGCTTGAGCATTTCTGTCTCCAGACTTCTTTGAATTTTTCTTTTTCTTCATCAGACATTCCTTCCATTTTATGTCTCAGGTGTTTCTCTTTCATATCCTGCATTCCTCTTCCGAATTTTCCGTGAAAACCTCCGAAAAGAATTTTACTTAATACCAAAATCCCCATTGCCTGCCAGTAATTGATGCTTTTAACACCGATAACTTCGGGCAAAATGCAGTTCCAAAGCCACATTACAATCAACGCAACGGCAAGGAAAATCAAGGGCGGACATAAAATTAAAAGTGCCCAGCTTTTTTTATATTTATTGTTCATTTTATTTATTTCTAATTATTTAAATCTTCGTACAACTGTCTCAATCTGTTTCTCAAATGCTTCACTGCATAATTTTTTCTACTGATGATGGTTTTTATATTCTCTCCCTGTTCATCAGCGATTTCCTGCAGAGTTTTGTCGTTCAGTTCGTTTTCCATGTAGACCAGTTTCTGTTTTTCGGGAAGTTCTTCTAAAGCTTCAAACAGTTTTTTCCAAATCTCATCCTGAAACATTTTCACGTCCGGTCCGGCACTGTCGTCCAGCAGCAGAATATCTTTTATCGAAAACGATCCGTCTTCATCTTCGTAGACAAAATCTTCAAGGTTTTCGGTTTTCTTTTTTCGGTATTTATCGATGATTTTGTTTGAAGTAACACGGTATAACCATCCGCCGACATTTACAATTTCAGAAAGATTGGTCAAACTGCTGAACTGATACCAAACTTCCTGCAGAATATCTTCTGCATCTTCGGTATTTTTCACTTTCGGGCGAATGAAAGACATCAGCTTTCCACCGTAGTTTGATACGGTTTGCGAAATAATGTTTTCCTTTTCCTTCTGTGGCATTGTTATTTTCTCGGCAATCTCCATATTGTTATGACGATTGTCCTTTTTGTTTTACTTTAATGAATGTAAAGATTTTTTTTGACATTTCAGTTTTTCGTTTGTTAATCGTATTTTTGTTGCAAGATTTTTTCAGGAGCTGATCCGGCTATCCACTATTACTCCTCGCAAGCCAGCCTGTCCTGAGCCTGTCGAAGGGCTTGCTGTGGGGTAGCCGTTTCTATCCGGGCTAGAGAACCACCCCGTCAAAAATTCTTCCAGAATTTTCTCCACCCCTCCAGAAGAGGGGAATTCTGTGCGCTGAAATAATGTGTGAAAACTACGATTGTGTTTCACTCTTTAAAACAAAAAAACGGAAAGCAAAATACTTTCCGTTCCTTTTTATACGTTTCTGTTGAAGTTTATTTATTAAAATTTTCAGCGAAGAAACCTAGCATATATTTATACAATTCAAGCCTGTTAGGCTCTTTTCCGAATCCGTGTCCTTCGTCATATTTTACCATATATGGAACTTCGAATCCTTTACTTCTCAAAGCTTTTACAATTTGATCTGATTCATTAATATTAACTCTCGGATCATTTGCTCCCTGAACCACAAATAAAGGCTTTTTAATTTTATCAATTTGGAAAACAGGTGAAACTTCTTTCGCAATTTTCGCTTCTTCAGGATTATCCAAATCATACCATATCTGTTTAACCATTTCTTTGTAAGGTTTCCAATATTCAGGGAAAGAATCGAAGAATGTGAAGATATTTGAAACACCAACGTAATCCACACCGCAAGAATATAAATCCGGTGTTTTGATCAATCCCATCAAAGTAGCGTATCCACCGTGACTTCCGCCATAGATGGCAATTTTATCCTTATCGACCCAACCTTGTGAGATGGCATATTTTACTCCATCTTCCACATCATCCATTGCTTTTCTGCCAATCTGTTTGTACCCTGAATTTTGAAATTCTTTCCCATAACCGCCAGAAATTCTGAAGTTAACCTGCAAAGTCGCATATCCACGACTTGCAAATAATTGGGTCTCCGGATTGAATCCCCAATCATCTCTGATTCCCTGCGGACCACCGTGAGGATTTACAATCAAAGGAACTTTCTGACCATCAACAGCAGCTTTTGGCAATGTAATATATCCGTGAATTGTAAGGCCATCCCTACTTTTAAATTCAATAGGTCTCATTTCTGCCATATCCTCTTCTTTCAACTGAGGCATAAGGTCTACAAGAAGCTTTAATTTTTTAGATTTTACATCATACTCGTAATATTTCCCGTATAATTTATCACTGTCCACAACCACTAAAAGCTTAGAATCACTATCATCAGAAGATACCACATAAAACTGTTTGTCACCAAATTCAGATTTTAACTGACTATCAACTTCTTTATAAAATTGACTCACAGGAATGACTTCATTCTTAATACCGTTATAGCTGATATAATCCAATTCGTAATTTCTGTTTTTACCAGCCATACTTACAGAGTTCACATCAAATGTAGGATTTGAATAAACTTCTTTAATGACAGCATTTTTCTTTAAATCATACAGAACAATTCTCGATTTGTCACTATCCAGATTCGTAACAACATACGCCTCATCTTTATTTTTTGAATGGTCATTGAATATCATGACGCTGAATGTATCTTTCCAGTCTGTCGATTTTATCAGATCAAAATTTCCTGATTGCAGATTCTTATAATACGTCCTTGTTGTTAATCCGTTTTCTAAAATCGTATAGCCTCTCAAATTCCCTTCTTTATCGAAAAGATAGCCGTCGATAGGGTTTTTAGGGTCTTTATTTTCAAAAAGCTGAGTCATTTCACCGGTAACAAAATTTATTTTGAAAGGCTCAAAAATCTGTTTATTGTTTTTATTCATGGTGACCACAACAAAGTCAGTATCTTTTATAATCTGCACCAAACCAATAGTAACGCCATCAAAAGGGGTAAGGTCTTTGAGATTTTTACCATCAATATCTGCTGCGTATAAGTGAAGATTTTCATTTCCACTCTTATCCTGAGTATAAAAAAGACGTTTTTTATTTAACCAGCCGTAACTTCTGATCAAATCCTCTTTTTCAACAAGCGCTTTAGTAGCTTTTCCCGTGGCAAGATCTTTTACAAAAACATGATTTTTGCTGTCCTTATCCTTTTCCTTATAAGACAAATATTTCCCGTCTGGCGAGATTTTAAACTGTGAGGCTTTGGGTCTTGCAAAATAATCTTCAACCTTGTATTTAAAGTTTCCTTTATCGTAGGTGATTAATTTTTCTAAAGTAGCCTTTGAGGAAACCAAAGTTGGGTCGCCGGGTAATTTTGTTGTGGAAGTCTGTGCATTCATCATTATGGCTGAGATGACAACCTGAGCGGTCGCAAAAATTTTAGTGTTACTAGTCATAATAGTTATGGATTTAGTTTTAAAATGATCAATTATTTCAATAAAACAATTATATACTAATTAGACAACTGAAACTCAAAATTGTTACATCCTTTTCTCTTTAAAGTGAAGTTATTGATAAAAAAACGGAAAGTATTTTACTTTCCGTACTTTTATTTAAGTTTGTTATATGATCTTAGTTAGCTTCTGCAAGCTTTTTCACTACTTCCAAACCTTTTGTAAAACCATTTTGCATGTGCTCTTCCCAATCTTTCTCGGTCTGCACTTCTACATGAAGTTTGGTTTTGCCATCATAGTCAATCAGAATGTATTTTTCAAAACAACCGCTCCACTGCTTGATTTCCATACTTTCGGTGTCTTCTACACCATTTTCATCAATCATTCCGAGGTGTTTGAAAATCATCTGATCGGGTTCTTCAATACTGTCGATGGTAGAAACCATTCCGGCACCTTTAGGATTTACAAAATAAGTTTTTCCGCCCACTTTCCAGTCAGTTTTCATCTGCGAACCCGGACCGAAAAACTGCGTCCATTTACTGTAAGTTTCTTTTCCAAATAGGACGTCCCAGACTTTCTGTTTAGGAGCATCGATGATGATTTCGTAAGATAAGGTTTCCATATTTTTAATTTTTGTGATTTAATTTAAACACGAACAGCACTAACGTTTTTCACAAATGAAACAAGTAATTTATGAATATTAGGCTTAGTTATAATTGATTTTCAGCTAGATTTTTAACATTTTGAAGCGCATTTGGAAATTTGTCTTCGAAAAAACCTTTGAACTCTTCTGAAGTGTTAATTTTTGCAGTCAGTTTTGTTCCTGATTCCGTTTCTTGCAAAATGTAAGATTCTGTTGCATCGCCCCAATCCTGCGGAACTTCTACTCCATCATAAATTTCACCAAGATGAAGAAAAGTCATTTCTTTGTTTGGGTTATTTTTCAAAACACGGCTGTACATGCCGTTGTTATTAGGATCAAAAAATTTCATCATGCTATCTTCTTCCCATGTTCCGATATAAAATGAGCCCTCGGTAAAGGCAGAAGTCCATTGTCTGTAGCTCATATCATCCCAAAGTACCGTCCATACTTTTTCGGGAGAAGCATTAATTTCAATTTTATATTCTAAAGTTTCCATATATTTTAGGTGTTAGGTGTTAGGTGTTAGGTGTTAAAATTATTATCCGCCGACAAAATCACCGCCGTTGATATGAATAATTTCTCCGGTAATAAAACTAGAATCTTCTGAAGCAAGAAAAACATACGCCGGAGCGACTTCCGAAGGTTGGCCTGCTCTTTTCAGAGGCGTATCTTTTCCGAAAGAGGCAATATCTTCAAAAGTTTCTTTTACCAAAGGCGTCCAGATCGGGCCTGGTGCAACTCCATTGACGAGAATTTTCTTTTCAGCAAGATTTGCGGATAAAGAACGGATAAATGTCGCAATCGCACCTTTCGTGGCTGAATAATCGATGAGATGATTACTACCTCGATACGCTGTAACAGAGGTTGTACATATAATTCTTCCTTCTTTTTTCATTAAGGCCAAACAGTCTCTGGTAAACGAAATCATAGAAATAATATTGACATCAAAAGTTTTCTTGATCTGATCGTCATCAATTTTAGCAACCTCAGTTTCAGGAAACTGAATTCCTGCATTATTGACCAAAACATCGATGGTCTTCCATTCTCTTTTTATTGTTTCTAAAGTATTTTTTCTAAATGTCTTTTTAGAAATATCACCTTTAAAAAGAATACATTTTCCACCTTCTTTTTCGACAAGTTTCTGCGTTTCTTTAGCGTCTTTCACACTTTCTTTGTAAATGACCGCAATATCTGCTCCCTCTCGCGCAAAATGTACAGCAACTGCCTGCCCGATTCCGCTGTCACCACCGGAAATGACAGCTTTTTTATTGAGTAATTTTTTACTTCCCAAATAATTTTTTCTGATAATCTCGGGATACAATCCGTCTTTAGGAACTTTTGAAAGTGATTGTGACTTGTTCTGCGTTTTCATAAGCAAATCTTTTTTCATTGGTAACAACAAACAGCAAGCCGAAGAATAAAAAAGTTAGATGTTGGAAGCTGGATGTTAGAAGTTATTTTCAGGCTTTATATTACTTTCAGCCTCCATTATCAAGCTTCCAAGCAAATATTTAAGAATTATAAGCTTCTTCCAAATCCTTAATCATAATTTTCTGCATCTTCATCATTGCCTGCACGACTTTTTGAGCTTTCAGCTGGTCAGAATCATTCATTAATTCAATTAATTTTTTTGGAACAATTTGCCAGCCCATCCCAAACCGATCTTTCAGCCAGCCACACATACTTTCCCGGCCTCCATCCGACGTGAGAGCATTCCACAGATGATCGGTTTCTTGCTGATTATCAGTCATCACAACCATAGAAATTCCTTCATTAAAATTAAATTTGTGGTCATAAGAATTATCCATACAGAAAAAGCTGTAGCCGTCAATTTCGAAGTGAGCATGTTGCACATTTTCCGGAACCTCATGAGTTTCATTTCCGACACCGTCACCATATTTTAAAACTCCGCCAATCTTTGAATTCGGAAAAATATGGGTATAAAAATCCATCGCTTCGATTGCCTTTCCGTTATTTTGGTGAACAAACATTAAGGTTGGGATAATTTTCTGTTCGCCTTGTTTTTCTCCCAAATACAGTTGCCACGTCAGACCAAACTGATCACGAACCCAACCATATTTTTTGCTCCAGGGATATTCGCCGAGCTCCATCAGAACGATTCCTCCATCTGATAACTGATTCCAATAATTTTGAACCTCATCATCAGTTTCGCATACGACCATAAAAGAGACTGAGGCATTTTTTTCAAAATGTGGGCCGCCGTTTAACAACATTATTTTTTGACCGAAAAGATCAATATTCATTACAACCGGTGTATCTGCCGTAATTTTTCCGCTAAACACTTTGCAGTAAAATTCCGAAGCCTCTTTGGCATCTTCGTTGTGCCAGAGACAAGGAAAAATGTCGTTATTCATAATTTTATTTTTTAAAGCACAAATCGTCAATTCCACAATACATTACTTGAAATATAATTGTGCTTAGTGGTTAAAACATTTAATACTACTTAAAAAAAGCACCATTGTTTTTCATGTAAACTTTCAACCTCTGCATTGTATTTTTCCCAAATCCATGAAACTGCAAGAGCTCACTTTCTGAATAATCTGAAAGTTTTTCTAAAGAATCTATTTTCTCTTTTTCCAACGCTCTTCGTGCGGGCATTGCAATAACTCCCTTCAAAAAATCATTTGAAACGACATGACGATCAGTATAAATGGGCTTTAAAAACTTTGCCATTATCACCAAATTGATCATGAGTTGAAAAATTATTTTTAATGATTTTCCACATATTTATGGAAGTTGTTGAGTATCGCATACCAGCCATCACGCTGCATTTCTACAGAATTTTGCTTTTCAGGATCGAAACTGATCTTAACTTTCGTCGTATTTTCATCTATTTTTTCAAAAACGATTTCTACATTTCTGCCGTCTTCCATATGATATTTAATCAAATCATATTCTACAACTTCATCATAAGTTCCCACAAAATCAAAACCAAAACTTCCGTCTTTGGCTTCCATTCTGTTGTTGAATTTTCCGCCTACTCTGAGATCATTTTCAGAGCTTGGACATTCCCAGCTTTCATGAGCAAAATTCCACTTTACAATATGTTTAGGCTCGTTGTAATAATCCCAAACCTTTTCTACGGGAGCTAAAATTGTGATGTCAATTTTTATTTTATCCATTTGTTTTATGTATTTTTTAGTTAAAAGAAGGGCAACTTTCAGCTACCCTTAGATTTATTAAATATAGAAAATTTTATCCTTCGTAGCCTTGATCAGTAGAAAAATTGATCATCCAGTATACTCCGAATTTATCCTGAAAACTGCCGAAATAATCGCCCCAGAACTGATCTTCAAGAGGCATTTCAATATTTCCGCCTTCAGAAAGTGCCTTAAAAATTCTGTCGGCATCTTCTCTTGAATCCGGGAATATGGAAACATAATTATTGTTTCCTACCTTTAAATTCTGTCCAAACGACGGCACAATGTCTGATGCCATCAAAAGGTCGCTGCCCACCGGAAGTGCGATGTGCATTACTCTGTTTTTTTCTTCGTCTGAGAGATTTTCAGTTCCGGGAGCGTTCCCCATTTTGTGGACTCCGCCAACGAATTCGCCACCGAAAACAGTTTTGTAAAAATTAAATGCTTCTTCTGCTGTACCGTCAAAATTGAGGTATGGATTTAATTTTGCCATAATTTTTTGGATTAGTTAGTTAGTTAGTTAGTTAGTTAGTTAGGGTGAATTTAATCTTTAATTAATATTTCATATTCTCGTCAAAGTCATATTTCATTCCTTCGTAATTGAGAATTCTTCGCATCAGTCCGATTTGTCCACACAGATAATCTTCACGGCCGATGCACATTCCGACGAAATTCAGAACGTTTTCCGGGAAAAATTCGATATTCATTCCCATTGGGAAATCTTTATTTAGATCTTCATCAGAAACTTCAAGTAATTTCTGATAAACTAAAGGTGAAATTTTATGGAAACTATCTTTTAGCTGTTGTAAAGTAGGATATTTAAAGCTTTCATCCAATGCTTTTCCTTCAGAAAAATATTCTTTGAATTCAAATTTTTCTTCTATTCCGAGAACATTTCCCATGGCATAGCGCATATCGAGAAAGTTCCCTACCATCCAAACGATGTGATTGGTTCTGCTTTCAATTCTTTTCAAAGCATCTTCTTCAGAAACTCCTTCAAGAACCATCAAAAAATTCTGGCTGTGACCACGAAACGCAGGAATGATGATGTCTAGTTTTTGTGATTTTGGTGTGTCCATTTTGTGTAGTTTAATGTTGTTTGTGAATTGTATGAAATTCATTTTTAAATTTCTCTTGCCTATTTTATTTTACAGCTCCAGGTTTTCCTAAAATCCTTCTGAGATACCCGAATTGACCGCTGTGGTAAATTTCGTGAAGAGATAATCCTGAAATGTCATTAATTATTGTAGGATCAAGGTTTTCAAGACTGTTCAGTTTTATTTCAAATTTATTCTGAGATTCTTTTAAGTAAGATTTTAATTCTTCAAAACTTACAAATTCATCTTTTCTGTTCAAAGGAATTTCTCCTCTTTTGTAGCATGAAAATTTTTCGTTTTCCCAAACCGATTCTTCACCCAAAATATTCAGAAAAGCATTTCTTATGTAAATTAAATGCCCTAAAATCCAATTCATACAATTCGCTTCACCATTAGGAAAAATCATTGCTTCTTCGTTTGAGATATCATTAATATTCATCGAAATCACTTTGTAATTACTGAATATCAGAAATTTTAGAATTTCAATATCGTTCGATTGTGTTTCCATTTGATTATCATTGAGGAAGTTGAGACATATCTGCAAATGTTACATTCCAGCCATGGCCATTGATGTCCCAGAAAGAATTTTGATACATCCATCCGTAATCCTGAGGCTCTTCATGCTGAGTTGCACCATTTGCGACAGCAGCGTTTACTATCTGATCAACTTCTTCTCGACTGTCTAAACCAATTGCGACCAAAACCTGTGTGGTATCGCCTTTTGGAACAGGCCTTTCAGAGAAAGTCTGGAAATATTCTTCGGTTAAAAACATAACGAAGGTGTTATCATTTAAAACCACACAAGCTGCCTTTTCATCTGAGAATTGTTCGTTAATCGTAAATCCGAGCTTTGTCCAGAAGTCTTTTGTTTTCTGAACATCTTTTACCGGAAGGTTGACATAAATTTGATTGATTTTCATTTTCGTAATTTTAAATTTGTAATAATTAGAATCTTATTCTGTCGGAATCTGAGAAACATCTCCAAACATAACCTCCCATTGATGCCCATCTAGATCTGAAAAAGCACTTTGATACATCCAACCGTGATCTCGTGGTTCGCTGTATGTAGAACCTCCGTTATCAACAGCAATATTTACCATTTGATCTACTTTTTCACGACTGTTTACACCAATAGCAAGAAGCGTTTGAGTGGTTTGTCCGTTTGCGACAGGTCGGTCTGTGAAAGTTTTGAAAAATTCTTCATGCAAAAACATGGTGTAGATGTGATTTTCTTTCATCACTACACAGATTGCTTTTTCATCTGAAAACTGTTCGTTGATAGAAAATCCTAATTTTGTCCAGAATTCCCTAGTTTTCTGAACATCTTTTACGGGAAGGTTTACATAAATATCCGTGATTTCCATTTTGTAATTTTAAAGGTTAAACTTTTAACCAAAATTACCAAGTCGGGATGAAAATCAACTTGCCATAAGGCAAGATTTAATTTTTCTTAGGATGCGAAACCAATTCTTTGCGGATTCTGCTTAATGAAGTGTCTGTAACACCAAGATAGGAAGCGACTTGCTTCAAGGGAGCAAACTGTATGACGTGCGGTTTTTGTTCTAAAAGATTGAGATACCTTTTTGTTGCAGAAAGAGTAAACATTTCTACGGAACGTTGTTTATAGGCGAAAAGCTCTTGTGACATCCAAGCTCTCCCCCATTCACTGAGGTTTTGTATTTTATGATACAATTCCTGAAAAGTATCGAAATCGATTTTTTGACATTCACAATCTGTGATGCAGACAATGTTTTCCTGGGTAGGAATTCTCTGAAACAATGAAGAAACTTCGATGATAATTTCGTTTTCAACAAAGAAATGGGTGGTCACTTCGTTTCCGTTGAAATCATTCACAAAAGACCGCGCTAAACCTTTCTCTAAAATTAAATATTCGTTGGATGTTTTTCCTTCTTCCAAAATAAAATCGCCTTTTTGAAAAAATACTTTTTCGTGCGCATTAATTATTTCATCAAGCTCTTCCGGGAAGAAAAAAGGAAAATCGTGGTAAACGCTAAAGGCTTTTGTACTCATCCAAATAATGTTTTTAAGATTTTAAAATTATAATTTTTATTTGGAATTAAAAGTGAAATATTTAAATTTAAAACACAAAAGTTGCAAAAGTTATGAAGACATAAGATATTTTAGTTGAAAAATAAACCATAGAGAAAAGTGAAATTATTTTAATAATTCATTCAAATTAATCTTTATCAATTAAAATAACGAAAGCTGAATTGGTTTTGGCTTCGAAGGTTTTTCTGCGTCACCGAAGACTGTTTTCCCGCTGAAACGCCATGAGTTTTGACGTTCTTCTTCAATCACATCATTGATATCGAAATCTGGCGTGAAATTTTTCTCTGCTTCAGAAATAATGGTGTGAAGTTTATTGATTGACTGCAATTTATCTGAATTTCCGAGCTTTGATTTTTCAATTCCTTTTTGTAGAATGTTAATCGTTTCATCATAAACATTGATAGGAACAGGAAACGGATGACCGTCTTTACCGCCATTGGCAAAAGAAAATCTCGCAGGATCTCTGAATCTTGAAGGCGCTCCGTGAATAACTTCACTGACCAAAGCAAGGCTTTGCAAAGTTCGTGGTCCGACGCCTTTTAATAAAAGTAGTTCTTCAAAGTTTTCAGGCTGATTATCTCTAGTCATATACAAAAGTGTTCCGAGTTTTTTCAAATCAACATCGGAAGCACGAACATCGTGATGCGCAGGTAAAATCAAATTGGCAAAATCCTGCATGATTTTTTCTGAATTGGTATGGGAGATTTCCAAAATTCCTTTTCGGCTTTCCTGAGCTTCATGGGCAGTTAAATTCAGGATCTGACCTTGATTGATTCCCTGAATTCCTTTGTGGGGTTCGTCAACAAATGATTCCATATTTTCAGAATGCCAATGATAGCGACGTGCCGTTCCATCTGCATCGTTCATTCCCTGTTGTACAACTGCCCAATTTCCTTCGTCTGAAACGATAAAATTATGCAAATATAACTGATAACCATCCTGAATTGCCGTATTGTCAACTTTTGCCGATAATTTGCTTGCACGAATTAATTCAGTTCCATTTAAACCCGTTTTATCTGCGATAATTAGAAGTTCGTTCGAAGTTTCTTTTGAAAATCTGCCTTTTCCGCCGCAAATATAAATTCCGAGCTCTTTTGAATTCGGATTAATGCTGCGTTTCAAAGCACCCATCACTGAAGTTGTGATTCCTGAAGAATGCCAATCCATTCCCATCACTGCACCAAAACTCTGAAACCAAAATGGATCTGCTAATCTTTTGAGCACCTCATCTTTTCCGTAATCAGCCAACATGACTTCTACAATCGAAAGTCCGAGTACAGCCATTCTTTCGTACAGCCAAGGCGGTACTTTTCCGTAGTGAAGGGGCAATGTTGCAGTTCCAGAGCGTTTCATTACGTAAAGGTAGTTTTAATTATAAATAATTTTGATGATTTGAAGCAGTTTTTTAAACACGAAGAACACAAATTCTTTTCACAAATTTCACGAAAAGAGTACTATAAATTTTGGCTAAAGCCATTATTATTTTTCACTTATTAAACGGGCTAAAGCCCGTTCCTATTGATGAAATAGCCTGTATTATTTTATAATGTTTGAAATAAAATCAATGAATAAAATTTAATTTTGAAATAAAAAAAGCCTTTCGAAAACAATTTCCATAAGGCAATATCAAATATTAATTTAAACTTTAATGCTTTATAATTTCCTTTACAATTCCGCCTTGAGGTTCTCTAACGGTTTGGGTAAAAATAAATGCTTTCGGATCGATGGCACGAACGATATTCTGTAATTTTCTTACTTCCAATCGAGTTACAATCGTGAAAATAATATCGGCATCAGCACTTTCCTCAAAAGATTCTTTCATGAAACCTCTTTCGCCTTTGTAAACGGTAATTCCTCTGTTCATCGTTAAAACCAAGGCTTTTTTTATTTCTTCACTGTTTCCTGAAACAATGGTTACGCCGGTGTAAGCTTCGATCCCTTCGATTACGTATTTAGTAATCTGACTTGCAACGAGATACGTCATAATCGCATACAAAGCGGTTTCCACCTTTAAAAATGCAGCGATAATAAAAATCACACCATTCATTCCTAAGATAATTTCAGTAATACTGAAACTACTTTTTTTGAATGTTAATAAGGCTAAAACTTCCATACCATCGAAAGTTCCGCCACCTCTCATTGACAATCCAATTCCGATTCCCATGAAAAAACCGCCGAACATAGCTACCAGCAGTTTATCGTGCGTCAATTCAGGAAAAGGAACAACATAGATGGTTATAATGATTAATAAGATGGTCAAAAAACTTCGAATAGCAAAATGCTTCCCAATTTGGAAATATGCCAAAACGATAAAAGGAATATTTAAAACCAATAAAATGACACCAAGATTCCAATGATAAACTTCGTGTAATAAAAGTGAAATTCCGGTAACGCCACCATCTAAAAAGTGGTTGGGAACGAGAAAAGATTTTAAAGCAAAACTCGCAAAAATTACACCTAAAACCAGATAAATAATATCTGATAGGGTAAATAGCGGGCCATGTTTGGTTGCTGAGCTCATAAGATGATCAGTAGTTTTTTAGTTTTGTTTTGATAATATCCAGGTTAGCCTGCTTTTTCTGATTTCTGCTGTTGATCGCTGTTTCGGTAAAATAATGATGACTTTCTAAAAATTTTTCCTGCAATAAATTCCAGTCGCGTTCAGAATTTACGATTCCAAACATCGAAAGTTCTTCGAATAATTTGTCTCCGATGACAAAGAAATCGTCTCTTCCAAGGTAGTCCAGATCAGCGTCAGCTAAAATTTGTTCCAAATGACTGTGCGGAGTCTGCGGAATTTTTGTCGCCATGATCATTCCTTTGATTTTCTCGGTCTGCGATTCAGAAAAACCATAGTCAGAAAGATATTCTTCAGCAATTTCGCACGATTTTGCTTCATGGTCTTTTGAACCATATAAAAATCCGGTATCGTGGAATAATGCTGCTGTTTTCAACAGAACTAAATCTTCATCATTTACTTTTTCAGATTTCGCAATTTTTTCGACCGAATCAATAACGTCTTTCACGTGCATCACGCTGTGGTAAGAAAGGTGCTCAGGAAGATTTTCCTTAAGTCTTTTTAATATTATTGTATTTAATTTTTCGTATTCCATATTTAAATAGAAAATGTGTTTAAAATTTTAATCTTTCTGATAGTGCGGAATTTAAACGCAAAGTTCGCAAAGATTTTTTGACTACTAACTGTTTTTAAGTTCGCAAAGACGTTTCACTTAGCAAAGACAATGAAGTCTTTAATCATAATTGTCCTTTTTAATGTGTAATTCAATATTATAGTTTAAGTATAAGTTTAATAAATACTATTTAAAAGTTTGCTTAGTTTTTTTAAAATCTTTGATTTTATATTGTGAACTTCTTAATTTAAAAAAGATTAGCTTGAAAATAATTACAAAACTTTTGTGGCTTTTGTGGTTAATCCTTAGTTTCAAGGGCAAAATACATATCCATTTCACCTTTTCCTTTGGTATGAATTTTACCTCTGTATTCGCAGTTTATTTTATCTTTTACGAGCTGGTAGGTAGATTCAGATATATTTATTTTTCCTTTTTCGCTGTTCTGTTCCATTCTTGCAGCCGTATTTACCGTGTCACCCCAAATATCGTAAGCGAATTTTTTCACCCCGACAATTCCTGCGATCAAAGAACCTGAGTTGATCCCGATTCTGATATCAAGGGCTTCCGGATGTGTCTTTTTTCTTTCTTCAATAAAATCAATGATATCCAAAGCTACCAAAACTGTTTGATACGCATGGCATTCATTTTTAAGCGGTAAACCGCAAACCGCTAAATAAGCATCACCAATGGTTTTTATTTTTTCTAAACCGTGCTTTTCCATAATCATATCGAAAGCCGTGAAACATTCATTGAGCTCAACCAACATTTTTTCGGCTCCCATTTTCTCTGAACTCTGGGTAAAATTAACAAAATCGGTAAATAATACGGTGACTTCGTCATAATATTTAGCTTCAGAGCTTCCGTTTTCTTTTAATTCTTCGGCAACTTCATGTGGAAGAATATTGAGGAGTAAGTTTTCTGTTTTCTGCTTTTCCTTTTGCAATTCAAAAGTTCGTTCGTCGACCTGTTTCTCAAGCAAGTCATTCTGATTCTGAAGAATCTGCTGTTTTTCCTGTTCCTGTTTTAAATTAATATCAGAAAGTCGGTTGACTTCATCGAGCTGTTTTACAAGACTTAAATTGGTCGATGCAAATTGCCAACCCAGATAAGCAGAAATTGAAATAGGGAAACTTACAAGAATCAAAACTAAAACAAATATACCAAACGCATCTCCCGAAAACATTGTTGGCATTGCAATATTTAAAGAATCTAAAATATTAGCAATAATGGTCAAAATAATAATTAAAAAGAAAGTAAGAATTCCGCCACCCACAATAAATGCTGACTTTTCTCTTCTTATCATCGCTCGAATGATGAGATATAGTGACTCAAACCAAACGAAAAATATATAAAAAGTAAGAAACCCAAAAGCCGTTTTTGCAGAAAAATAATAGAGAATCAGTAACAATGCAGCAAGTATCAGCATAATTTTCAGCCTGATTTTACTCCGTCCAAATAACGTATTAACAAAACCTGTAAGCGACGCTCCAAAAATCAGTATCGCTAAGAAGGAAAAGAAACCATAGCACTCTATACTTTCCGGATCTGTCATCTGATAAAATAACAGAACCATATAACTGAGTAGGCCGATGGATAGATTGTATGTGGAAAAATAAAGATTGTAGATTGCCTTTCTGTAAAATAAAAATAACAGTAAATGAATGAATCCCAAAGCTGAAAATACACCACAGATGAGCATCGCCACAAAATTGAATCCCTGTGTCATTTCCACTTTCTCATCAAAAAATTCGTTTGCAGAAGCAAGTTCCACATCCAAAGCCACAGGGATGTAATTGACGGTCATTTTTTCGTCGCTTACAATTGGCAAAAAACGAATGGCTAAAACATTAATTCCGGTATTACCCAGTGAAAAAAGTTGTGGAACATCATTTTTTATTTTAAACTCTCTGGAATTTTTTTTTCCTAATTTCCCTACCGTTTCAATCTTTTTGCCATTCAGATAAATTTCTGAAGCACCAGCTTGTTTTATATCAAAACATAATGATTTATTGATTAATGCAGAATCTATTTTGAAGTAATATCTGATCCAATAGATTTTATCTTTATTGTAATTTTTTTTAGAACTAAAATCTGCATGCTTCCAGCGGGAATCATTAAACTGTGGTAAAGCAAAAGCTAAATTATCACCCTCGAAAAGCTTCGCTTCATCACCCATCTCGGCTCCGTCTTCAAGATCTTTTTCGGTAAAAATCTGTGGTTTTTCACGAGAATTTTGAGCGAGATAAAAAGTCTGCCATGCGAAGAATACAAAAAATGCAAAAAGTATATTTTTTCTCAAGATTTTTAAAATTTAGATTAACGAATTTACAAAATACATTTCCATTGCGCCTTTACCTTTGGTTTCGATTTTTCCACGATGCTCAACAGTAAAGTCTTCTTTTATTAACTGATAGGTTGATTCAGAAACATTTACTCTTCCCGGCGAACTGTTCTGCTCCATTCTTGCAGCCGTATTGACCGTATCGCCCCAAATATCGTAAGCGAATTTTTTCACGCCTACAATTCCCGCAATCACTGCTCCTGAATGAATTCCTATCCTGATATCCAGAGCATTGGGGTTGTCTTTTTTTCTTTGTTGAATATAAGAAAGAATTTCCAAACTTGCATTCACTGCATTTTTTGCGTGTTGATCATTGGAAACAGGTAATCCGCTTACAGCCAAATAGGCATCACCTATGGTTTTTATCTTTTCTAAATTATGTTTTCCCATGATGCTGTCAAACTCTGTAAAACATATATTCAGTTCATTAAGAACTTCCTGTACACCAATTCGTTCAGAATTTGCTGTAAAGTTGACAAAATCTGTAAATAAAACCGAAACTTCATCGAAATGTTTTGCGCTGGTTTTTCCTTTTTCTTTTAATTCTTCAGCGACTTCGTATGGAAGAATGTTGAGCAATAAATCGTCTGATTTTCGCTTTTCTTCAGCAATCTTTTTGTTGTCTTTACGCTTTTGATTGTACGAAAACGCTGCAAAGCCTAATAACAAAAGCGAAAGTCCTGCTCCTACCGCCCACATATTTTTCTGGGTTTTAGAACTTTCTAAATCTGCTTTAGCAACCGCATCTTTTTTCTCCTGATTAATTCTAGCGATGCTTTTCTCCTGATTGTATTTTAAAGCAACTGCTTTTTGCTCCTGATCAAATTTAAATTGAATTTCTTTTCTTTTTAATTCTTCTTCCAGAGCCAGTCTTTTTCGTTCTTCCTCAGTTTTGGCAACTGCCTGCTTTTTTTCATATTCGAAACGGAGTGCTTTTAACTCTATTTCTTTTTGGAGTTGGATGCGTTTGGTTTCTTCTTCTAATTTTATGCGAGTTCTTTCGTTGGCCATTTCAGTTTTTGATTGTATCTCTGAAAGATTTCTCATGTTATCCAAACTGTAAGTTTCTTCCTTTTTATCTTTTGCCATTTTTAGATAAAATAAAGACTTTTTATAATCCCCCAATTTTTCATACGCTTCCTGAAGAATTTCGTAATTTTGAATAAAAACTTCAGCAGATACCACTGTTTTTAAATTCAGAAAATAGTCTAAATTTTCAGACTGTTTATTTGTAAGTTTTTGAAGTTCCTGTACTTTTGCAACGTCTTGGTTAAGATCTGCTTCATCATCAATCAGAGTTTTTAAATCAATCAATCCTTTTTGGTGCGTAAAGTAACGATACATTGGATCTTGCTCCTTACTCAATTTTAAAGCTTTATTAATGTACACCAGAGCATTTTTATAATCTTTCTGTTTATAATTTATATCAGAGAAATAATAATAAACAAGCTTTAAATTATCATTCAATTGATGGTTTTCAAAGTAATTTTTGGCATCATTTAAGAAAGGCTTTGCTTGCTCATATTGCTTGGTTTCAGAGTAGATATTGCCTATCAACATTTTAGAAGTTGCAACTTGTTGTTCGTTTTTACTTTTCTTTCCTATCTCAAGTGCTTTCTGATAGTAATCTAATGATTTTTTAAAATCTTTATTTGAAAGATAAAAGGTACCTGCAAAAAAATAGGCATCATATAAATACTCCGGAAAATTACTTCTTGTAAACTCAATATATGTATTCAAAGATTTGTAGCCATCTACAGCATTATCTTGTAAAAAGTTATTTTGAAACAATCTTTGATAAGCCGCCAAAACTACTTTTTTATCTTTAATCTTCATTTGATTATGAAGATTAAAGATTTGATTACAATAATCATTAGCTACTTTATTTTTCTTATTGACAGAATTTACCGTAGCAAGTAAATAATAAGTCCAAGCTCTTTTGTCGTAATTTTCAGTTTTATTGAGATATTTTTCTCCCTCCAGTAAATATTTCTCACTATTTACAAGATCCAATTTTTCCAGAAACAAACCACCGATAAAAAGATTAGATCTTCCAACTTGTTCAGTATCATTTAATTTTTCATAAATGAGTAAGCTTAATTTAGAATAAGCTATTGCACTGTCACCAATCTTGTTATCGGCGTATGTATTTCCAAGATCTACATAGATTTTAGCCTTTTCTCTGTCACTTTTTGCTAAAGATAATTTCTTTTTCAGTTCTAAAATCTCGACGGATTCCTGCGCTCTAAAAACTGTATTCCCGTAAAAAAGAAAACAGATGATAATAAAAGATGTAGTTTTATTTTTCAATAGGAAGGTTAAATCGTTTATCCACAAAAATAAAAAAATCATTCTATTAAACTAACAGAATGATTTCAATTTATTGAGAAATATTTTTTACTATTTCAAAGCTGCTAAAGCTGCTTCATAATTTGGTTCGTTAGCAATCTCAGAAACCTGCTCTGTGTAAACTACTTTATTATTTTCGTCAGTCACGATTACAGCACGGCTCAAAAGACCTTTCATCGGAGAATCTGTGATGGTCACTTCATAATCGTCACCGAAAGTTCCTCTGAAATCTGAAAGCGTTTCTACATTATTCAAACCTTCAGCAGCACAAAATCTTGTTAAAGCAAACGGTAAATCTTTAGAAACATTAATGACAACTGTATTTTCTAACTGATTCGCTTCTTCATTGAATTTTCTTGCTGAAGATGCGCATGTTGGTGTATCGATACTCGGGAAAATATTAAATACTTTTTTCTTTCCTTCATAGCTGTCTAAAGTCTTTACATTCAACCCAGAATCTACCAAAGCAAACTCTTTGATGGTAAACCCTACTTCAGGAAGTTTTCCTAATGTATGCACTTCGTTTCCTTTTAATGTGATATTTGACATAATTTAATTTTTTAAAGTTTCTCAAATTTATTCAAATTTCAGCCTATTCCGTTTGAAATAAAGGTTAAATAATTCTTAAAACAAAAAATCTTACTCTTTATTAAAGCGTAAAAAATTAAAATTTAACTAAATTTGTGAAACTAAAACTTTAAATAATAAATAACAGTATAATGTCAGAAAAATCAAAAATCTATTACACTCTTACAGATGAGGCTCCGATGTTGGCAACACACTCGTTTTTACCTATTGTAAAAGCGTTTACAAAACCAGCAAACATTGAAATCGCCGTTCCGGATATTTCTTTGGCAGGAAGAATTTTAGCAAACTTCCCTGAGTTTTTGAATGATGACCAAAAAATCGCTGATGCTTTAGCTCAATTGGGAGAATTGGCTACTCAGCCTGATGCAAACATTATCAAATTACCCAACATTTCTGCTTCTGCACCGCAGTTGGATGCTGCAATCGCTGAATTGCAGGCCAAAGGTTTCGCTGTTCCGAATTATCCTGCAGAACCGAAAAATGAGGAAGAAAAAGCAATTAAAGCTAAGTATGCTAAAGTATTGGGAAGTGCTGTAAATCCTGTGTTAAGAGAAGGAAATTCTGACAGACGTGCCCCAAAAGCCGTTAAAAACTACGCAAAAGCAAATCCACACAGAATGGGAGATTGGGCATCAGACAGTAAAACTGACGTTGCTCACATGAACACCGGAGATTTTTACGGAACTGAAACTTCAACGACTCTTGAGAATGCTACAAAATATAAAATCGTTTTTAAAGGTAATGACGGTGCAGAAACTTTATTAAAAGATTTCGCAGGTCTTCAGGCTGGTGAAGTGATCGATTCTTCTGTAATGAATTTAAACTCTTTGAAATCTTTCGTTAAGGAAGCGATCCAAGAAGCAAAAGATAAAAATGTATTACTTTCGGCTCACCTGAAAGCAACGATGATGAAAATCTCCGATCCAATCGTTTTCGGAGCTATCGTTGAGACTTTCTTCAAAGATGTTTTCACTAAATATGCTGAGACTTTCGATTCTCTAGACGTAAATCCAAACAACGGTTTGGCTGACCTTTTCGACAAAATTAAAGGGAACGCTCAGGAAGCTGATATTAAAGCTGATATCGAAACTGCTTTGGCAAACGGACCAAGAGTGGCAATGGTAAATTCTGATAAAGGAATCACTAACTTCCACGTTCCTTCTGACATCATCGTTGATGCTTCTATGGCTGCTTTAGTAAGAGGCGGCGGTAAAATGTGGAACAAAGAAGGGAAAGAAGAAGATACAGTTTGTATCATTCCGGATCGTTCTTATGCAGGTTTTTATCAGTCGGTAATTGATGATATGAAAGCGCACGGAAAATTAGACCCTACAACAATGGGTTCTGTTCCAAACGTAGGTTTAATGGCTCAGAAAGCTGAAGAATATGGTTCTCATGACAAAACTTTCCAGGCTACAGCTGAGGGAACAATTGAAGTTCAGGATGAAAATGGAACTGCTCTTCTTTCTCAAAAAGTTGAAGCTGGAGATATTTTTAGAATGTGTCAGACGAAAGACGCTCCAATTCAGGACTGGGTAAAATTAGCAGTAAACAGAGCAAGACTTTCTGATACTCCTGCAATTTTCTGGTTAGACAAAGGAAGAGCGCACGACAGAGAAATGATCAAAAAAGTTGAAAAATATTTAGCTGATCATGATACCAACGGATTGGACATTAAAATTCTTGATGTAAAAGACGCAATGACAGAAACTCTGAAAAGAGCAAGAGAAGGAAAAGATACTATTTCTGTTTCAGGAAACGTATTGAGAGATTATTTAACGGATCTTTTCCCAATTCTTGAACTTGGAACTTCTGCAAAAATGCTTTCTATCGTTCCATTGATGAACGGTGGTGGTTTGTTCGAAACTGGTGCTGGAGGTTCTGCTCCAAAACATGTTGAACAGTTTTTGGAAGAAGGATATTTAAGATGGGATTCTCTAGGTGAATTCTTAGCGTTACAGGCATCTTTAGAGCATTTAGCTCAAACTCAAGGGAATACAAAAGCTCAGGTTTTAGCGGACGCATTGGATGAAGCAAATGCTAAATTCTTAGCTACTGATAAATCTCCTGCTAGAAAGGTTGGACAAATCGATAACAGAGGTTCTCATTTCTATTTGGCAATGTATTGGGCTGAAGCTTTAGCAAATCAAACTGCTGATGCTGAATTGGCAAATCAATTTGCTCCGGTTGCAGAAGCATTGCAGGAAAGCGAAGAAGTGATCAATTCTGAATTGATTGGCGCTCAAGGTAAGCCTCAAAATATTGATGGTTATTTTAAAACTGATACTTTCAAAACGTATGAGGCAATGAGACCAAGTACTGTTTTAAATGAAATTATTGACGGAATTTAATTTCGGATTTAATATAAATGAAAAGCTCCTTTTTTAAGGAGCTTTTTTTATTTAATTGAAACACAACTAATCACTAATATTTTTCACAAATGACACAAAGCAAATATGTATTCCGTTTGTCATTGGCTACGCCGAATCTTCGATTTCTTACGAAGGAAAAATTTTAATAACAAATAGATTCCTCACTCCACTTCATTACGTTCTGAATGACACAAAGAAGTTTAAGGAAAAACTAATTCCTAATTCCTAATTCCTAATTCCTAATTCCTAATTCCTAATTCCTAATTCCTAATTCCTAATTCCTAATTAATTCAAATCTTATCCTCCACAATCACTCTCCGATGTTCCCTACCCCAATTGATCATTTCCGAAATAATATTTCCAAACGTTCTGCAATAAGCCGTCGGTTCATATTCGATTAAAACCGGAGTATCTGGATAAACATTTCGTTTGACCAATTTATTTAATTCCATATCTTTCAGTTCTTTTGAAAGCATTCTTGTCGTGATTCCGGGGATGCTTCTTTCAATTTCACGAAACCGTTTATTTCCGTTACAAATAGCATTAATAATAGGAATTCTCCATTTTCCGCCAATAAAATAAAGGGTGTCCTGTAAGGCTCTCAACTCTTCGGTTTGATCTCTTCCCATGTCTGCAAATTTAAGTGATATAATTGATGATACTGATATACTCTGTGATACTGATTACAAAAGTATACCAATTTGAAATAACTTTGTCAAAAATTTTAAAGAAATGAATACATTTAGTAACAAACTAGCCATCGTAACCGGAGGAAACAGCGGAATCGGTTATGCAACCGCAAAAGAATTAATAGCCCAAGGTGCAAAAGTAATCATCACAGGAAGAAGAAAAGAAGCCATTGAAAAAGCAGCTGAGGAATTGGGAGCAATTCCTTTTGTGGCAGATCAAGGTAAATTGGAAGATATCGAGTCTTTAAAAAATGAAGTTGAAACCCAATACGGAAAAGTAGACATTTTATTTATCAATGCGGGAATTACAGGGACTTTAGGATCAATTGAAAATATGAGTCCTGAAAACTTTGACCAAGTAATGAATATTAATTTCAGAGGGGCTTATTTCACTTTAAGTAAATTTACGCCTCTATTAAATGACGGAGCTTCGGTTGTCTTTCTATCTTCAAATGTCGCCACAACCTACAAACCAAACAGCTCAGTTTATCAGGCAAGTAAGGCTGCTTTGAACTCTATTGCAAAAACAGCAGCTGCAGAATTGGCACCAAGAAAAATCCGTGTAAACATGGTAAGTCCGGGACCTACAACAACAGAAATTATGACTAAAGCTGGGTTAGATGCAGCCACATTAGAAGGTCTTAACGATTGGCTGATCGATTTAATCCCTCTGAAAAAGATGGGAACAGCAGAAGATGTAGCGAAAGCAGTTGTTTATTTATCAGACAATAATATTGCAAGTTTCATGACCGGAACCGAAATTCTGATTGACGGAGGAATGGTGTTGTAAAAAGAAGAATTGAAGCTGGATGCTGGAAGTTTAAGAACATACAAATCTTCCCTCTTCCATCATCCAGCTTCTAACCTTTTTAATTCCCAAAATTCCATATTCACCTATTGATTTGTCCGGTTCACCTGATTTAACATTTCAAAACATTCTTCAACAAACTACTTTTGACCCATAAAAATAAAATCATTATGGACTCAGTAAAGAAAAAAAGAACAGCACAACCAATAGCCATTGCATTTTTGGCTATTTTGGGAATCTTCGCTATTTTACAGTTTTTCAATAAACCATTAGAAGGAAAGCCTGTTGCAAAGAAGATTGAAGCTCCTCGTGAAGTACTTTCTATTTTGGAAAACTCTTGCTTTAATTGTCATTCGAATCAGCAAAATTTAAGTTGGTATGATAAAGTAGCCCCCGTTTCTTGGGCGGTAAATAAAGATGTTGAAAGAGCCAGAGAAGTTCTCAACTTTTCTGAATGGAACTATTCGGAAGGCGAACACAAAGGAAAGATGTATGCTATTTTAAATATGATGCAGAGCGGAAAAATGCCACTTCACGAATATACAATTCTTCATCCATCAGCAAAAATTACACAAAAAGATATTGATGCAATTAAAAAATACACCCTTTCCTTATCCAATGTTGCTCCTGTAAAAAAAGATCTGAAAAACAGTCACCAAAACATCGGAATTTCAAAAAGCAATGAATCTTTCAAGTATCCTGTCTCTCCAAATGGCGTAAAATACACAGACGATTATAAAAACTGGAAAGTTATCAGCATGAGTACACTTTTCGATAATTCAATCCGTGTAATTTATGGAAATGATATTGCGGTAAAAGCCATTGAAACAGAAAATTTTCATCCTTGGCCAAACGGAAGCATCGTGGTAAAATCTGTTTGGAAACAGGAAAAATTATCTGATGGAGAAGTGAGAGCAGGAGAATTTGTAAATGCGCAATTCATGGTAAAAGATTCAAAAAAATACACCGATACGGAAGGTTGGGGCTTTGCAAAATTTTCAGGAAAAGACCTTCATCCAACAGGAAAAACGGCATCGTTTGCAAAAGAATCATGTATTGCCTGTCACCGTCAGTTAGCCGAAAAAACAGGATATTTATTTGATGTTCCTATGAAAGTAAATACAGAAAGATTAATTAAAAACCTTCAGAAATAATGAAAAAAATACTGCTTATCATCGTATCAATTTGCGCTTTATTCACTGCCTGCAAAATTGATGAACCAGACAAAGATTTACATCGTGTTGTTTTTGATCCGGGAAATTTAAAATTTATTTCAACCTCATTAAATACAACAAAAGAAACCTCATCTGCTTTGTATGGAAATCAGGAAGCTTTACAATCATTACAAAGTGAAATTCATCAACCAAAATCAGATTCTGAATTTAAGTTAGTAACCTGGAAATACCATGAAAATCCGCAATACATCGGAGGTACAATTACAGGAGAATTACTAAGTGTTGAAACTCTTAAAACTGATAAAAACGGTAAGATTTCGTATCAGTTTAAAGATAATTCGAAAACCGAAAATAATCCATCCTATACAGAAGAAAGAATTAAATATCTCATGAGTTACAAGCCTGTCGTGAGACCATAATAGTGAAATATGAATCGTCAATTCGCTTCGATTGTGAATTTTTTACTTTAAAATTGACAATTGACTTGCGTTAGCAAAATTCACAATTCACTGCTAAATTTAAAGCATTTTACATAACTTAACATCTTTAAAATTCGCAGTTCTCATGCAGCAGCAAAAAATAAAAATTTCCCAAGCCGTCATCTGGATAAGTTCCATATTTTTAGGAGCATTATCTTCGGTTCCACAACTCGCTTCTCATACGTTTGATTGGAAAGAAGCGTTGGTAAATTCAGCTATTACAGCGGCTTTTTCTATCATCATGTGGTATCTCAACATTTATATGCTCAACCGAAATTCAGGAAAAAAGAGACAACAAATATCTTATAAAAGATTAATGATTGTTCTGGCTTTTGGGATGGTTATTATGTTTGGCTTGGCTTGGATTCAGCAACTTATTTTATCACACATCAATTTCGGTCCGGCAATGCTGATGGTGGAAGTCAGAGGGATTTTGATTAATCTTGTCTGCTATATGTTTTTGACTTTACTTCAAAATAATTACACCGGACAACAGGTTCAACTTGAATTGGAAAAAGTAAAAAGCGATAATTTGGGAGCCCAGTTTGAGTTATTAAAACAACAAATCAATCCACATTTTCTTTTTAATAGCTTAAATACTTTAAAATCAATGGCGGAAACGAATGACTCCGAAACCGTTGATTTCATCATGAAATTGTCTGATTTTTATCGTTTCACATTGGAAAGCAGAAAGTTAGACCTGATTACCGTTCAGGAAGAAATGAAAATTATCGATTCATATATTTTTCTACAAAAAGCCCGTTTTGGAGAAGGAATTACATTGACCAATGAGTTAGATAATGAAGTTTTAAAAACCTTAATTCCACCTTTTACCTTACAGTTATTAGTTGAAAACTGTATTAAGCATAATGTTGTTTCACAAAGTAAGCCTTTACACATAAAAATTTACACTTCAGAAAATAGAATTGTTATTGAAAATCCTATTCAAAAGAAAATGACGACAGAAGATTCATTAGGAATTGGACTCGACAATGTAAAATTGCGCTACAAACACTTATTGGAACAGGAAATTCAAATTAATTCAGACGAAAAAATATTTCAAATAAAACTACCTCTCATCCATGAATATCATCATCATTGAAGACGAATTTAGGGCTGCAAAATCCCTTCAAAACTTAATTGCAGAATTAAAACCTGAATCCAAAATTACAGGAATTTACGACAGCATTGAAATGAGCATCGAAGCTTTATCAAAAGATGTAAAGCCCGATCTTATTTTCATGGACATCCATCTGTCGGACGGGCTTTCATTTGAAATTTTCAAACAGGTGGAAATCACTTGTCCGGTGGTTTTTTGTACCGCTTTCGACCAATATATGCTGGATGCTTTTAAAAGTAAAGGAGTCGATTATGTATTGAAACCATTTTCAAGAGAAGACATTGCCGAAGCGTTGAGGAAAGTTGATGAATTAAAGAAATTCTTCCAAAAAAACGAATTACCGGATCTGGAATCTCTTTTACAAAAAATCAGTCAGCCGCAATCTGCGAGTAAGAGTAGTTTCCTTGTTTTTAAAAATCAAAAATACACAACAATTCTCACAGAAAATATTGCTTATTTCTATATTCACAACGAGATTACCCATCTTGTCACTTTTGATAAAGAACAGTTTCAGTTAACTCAATCTTTGGGACAGGTTGCCGAACAGGTTTCTGAGAAACAATTTTTCAGGATTAACCGACAATACTTAGTCAATTTTAAAGCTATTAAAGAAATGGAGCATTATTTTCAGCGTAAAATCTTGGTTAAATTAACGATAGAAACTGCTGAAAAACTCCTTATTAACAAAGAGAAAACGCATAGTTTTTTCACATGGCTGGAAGACCGTTAACCTCAAAATTCCATTTCCAAACTTCCATCCAAAAAATTTCACGTTTATAAAGTACAGGTTCACCTTTCATTTTGTCCGGTTGAACCTTTTTTGTATTCTTTTGCGCCGGAAAGGTATCTACTTTTGAATAAAATTAAAAGAAATGGTACTAAAAAACTTAATAGGAACAGCCGCTTTTGTAGCATTAATGTTCATCGTCTCCGCTTTTGCTTATAACAGTAAAAATGAAGAAACTCATAAAAATTTAACTTCAGAAAACAACGGTTTTGCCGTTTTGGAATTGTTCACTTCAGAAGGCTGTTCGAGTTGTCCGCCCGCTGATCAATTGATGGGTGAAATTGAAAAACAATACAAAGATCAACCTGTTTACACTCTCGCCTATCACGTCGATTACTGGAATAATCTTGGCTGGAAAGACAAATTCAGCAGCGTAGAAAATTCTAAACGCCAACAGCAATACAGCCAAACTTTACGTTCTCAGGTCTATACACCTCAACTAGTTGTGAATGGTAAAAAAGAGTTTGTAGGTTCAGACCGGGATGCAGTGGAAAGTGCGATTCAGACAGCTTTACTCAATACTAACAATGCTAAAGTTGATTTATCTGCAAAAGTTTCTGAGAAAGAAATTAATGTAAACTTCAAAACTGCAGAAACTCATTCTCAAAATAAACTTCTTGTAACGCTTGTCGAAAAAAAATCATCTACAAATGTACAAAAAGGTGAAAACGAAGGTCGTCACTTAATCCATTGGCAGATTGTTCATCAGCAAAATCAGATTTCTTTAAAAAATTCGACAGAAGGAACGACAAGTTTCAAAATTCCTGAAAATTTCAACACTAATGATTGGGAAATAATCGGAATGATTCAGAATGTAAAATCTGGGGAAATTCTAGGTTCTGCAAAGGCTTCTTTCTAAATACCAACAATCACAAGTCTTTTTGTCATTCTGAATGAAGCAAAGCGAAATGAAGAATCTATAACACTTCAGAGATTCTTCCTTCGTCAGAATGACAATAATCCAAAGAATTAAACTATCAACAACTTAAAACAATAAAAAAATGAAAACAAAAACAACAAGAATCATCTATTGGTCAGGAGCAATTTTTATGTCATTATGGTTTGGAGCAAGCGGCTTCTTTGAACTGACAAAAAATCCTGTAGTTTGGGATATCACCTTGCAATTAGGCTATCCATCGCATTTCATCTACATTTTAGGAGTGTTCAAATTAGCAGGAATTCTGGTTTATTACTTCCCAACAGATTACTGAGATTGAAAGAATGGGTTTTCGCAGGAATGTTTTTTGACATCACTTTTGCATTCTTTTCAAAAATCGCAGTACTTGGTTTCCCGTCAACAATTGATGCAATTGTAGCATTTACGGTACTTTCAGTCACCTATTTTATGTTTAGAAAATTGTATACACCAAAATTAATTTTTGGAGAAGCTTAGTTGAATTAAAGTAAAAACAAAATCCATTCGTCTTTAATAAAACAACTATCAACTTTTCAGACTTATGTTAAAAATAAATCCTCCCAGCAATGAGAGGATTTATTGTTGAAAATTATGAGTAGAAAATATAAATCTTTATAATTTTTTAATGATTTAAGCGTGAGCTTTTCTTAATTTGACCATCATTAAAACAAGTAATCCTAAAATTCCCAACACAAAATATCCTTCCGCAACCTGTAACTGAATTTGAGGTCTGATGACCGCTACAATTCCGTAACTGATCGCTGATGTGATAATGAAGGCTACTCCACCCGTTAAACCACCTGCAATTCCGGCAGAATTTGGAAATCTTCCGATGCAGTAAGAGAAATAGTTGTTAAAAATAAATCCGGCAGTCACATGAATTAAAAATGCAAAAGCCACCAGACTGTAAATGTTATTTGAAAAATAGGAAGCAAAAAACATCACAATGATTAAAAATAGTTGGATAAAGTTGGCGTAACGAATTTTAGGCAAAAACGATTTATTGATTAATGCTTTTCCTAAAAACCCACCTGTCATCCATGCAAAACCAAGAATTAATGAAACGTAGCCTGCTACCACTTCAGAATAGCCCATTTTATGTTCAATAATGAAAGAACCGCACAGATTAAAAAACATTATCATTGAATAGCTCAATCCACACATGATCATTCCATAGAAGAAATCTTTTGCTTTAAACATGGAATTATATTCCTTCAATAAGAATTCCAGATGAAAAGGATTTCTCTTTTTTAATGTTTCACCGGAAAATATAAACTCTAAAATTAAAAGTAATAAACTATATCCCGCCAGTACATAAAAATTCGACTGCCAACCGAAAATTTTCTGCAAATATCCACCAATAAAAGGTGCAATAATAGGACCTACAGACCAAACAATCGTCATGATACTGAGATAATGCTTCCTCGCTTCGCCTTCATAAACATCGACAAAAAATGCCCGTTTTGAAACGACGGCAAACCCTGATAACATCCCTTGCAACACTCGCATTGCATAGATTACAAAAATATTTTGCGTGGTTGCTGTAATTAAAAATGAAAAAACGAACAACGCCAATGAAATCATTGAAACCTTGTATCTTCCGAATGAATCTACAATACTTCCGGCAAAAAACTGCGTTAAACCGTAACTGATTAAAAATATTGATAAAGTAAGCTGGATATTACTTTCGGGTTGATGCAGTTCGGTTGCCATACTCGGCATTGAAGGCAGATAAATATCCGTCGCCAAACCCGACATCGGAATTACAGCAAATGCTAAAATTGTAGCAATCGCTTTATTTTTTTCTTTGAGTGTTACTATTCTTTCCATTACATCTTTTCATTAAAATTCAGATTTCTGATAATTTTTTTCAGAAATCTGAATTCAAATAGTTTTAGTTGTTTACCAATTTCATTGAACCTTCATTGTATCTTTCACCAATATTTGGATATTTTTTTAAGATAGAAGCAATGGTTTCTAAATCATTTTGGGATAAATCAATATTAACTGCTGCAATATTTTCTTCTAAATATTTAATTCTTTTCGTTCCAGGAATCGGAATAATATCTTCACCCTGACTCAATACCCAGGCAAGAGCTAACTGAGTTCCTTTTACCCCTTTAGACCGAGCAAATTCATTGATTTCTTTGGCTAAATTTCTGTTATTTTCAAGATATTCTTCCTGATAACGAGGCAGAGATTTTCTGAAATCTTCATCTCCAAAATTCTGAACATCATTAATATTTGAAAAAAGTCCTCTTGCTAAAGGAGAATAGGGAACTAAACTGATTCCCAGTTCTCTGATTGTCGGTAAAATTTCCTTTTCAACATCTTTTGTCAATAATGAATATTCTGACTGCAAAGCTGTAATCGGATGAATTTTATTCGCTTTTCTGATAGATTCTGCGGAGGCTTCTGACAATCCTAAATATCTTACTTTTCCTGCTTTTACCAAATCTGCCATTGCTCCGACGGTTTCTTCAACAGGAATATTCGGATCAACTCTGTGAGCGTAATACAAATCGATTTCATTAATTTTTAATCTTTGGAGACTTAAATCAACCGCTTTCTTGATCCATTCTGGTGAACCGTCAAAATAAGTTCCGGGAGCTCCACTGTGACTGGCTTTTCCATCTTTAAACCTGAATCCAAATTTTGTTGCTATAAAAATCTTGTCACGATTCGGAACTAAAACCTTTGAAATCAGTTTCTCATTTTCTCCGTTCGCATACATATCCGCCGTGTCCCAAAAGTTCACACCTAAGTCCAAAGCTTTATGCAAAGTATTGATACTTTCCTGTTCATCTGTCGGTCCATACGCAAAACTCATTCCCATACATCCCAAACCGATCGCAGATAACTGCTCATTTGTTTTTCCTAATTTTCTAAATTTCATGATAACTGTGATTTTAAATTTAAAGTACAAAATTATAACAGAAACCCGTCAAATGTAATATAGAATTCAAACGAAGAATTATAAAATTCAAACAACAGCATTTCTTACTGCATTCGGAGTTATTCCGGTTTGTTTTTTAAAATAATTAGTAAAATAAGCAGGTTCTTCAAAACCTAATCCATAAGCGATTTCTGAGACATTCCAGTCGGTATGTTTCAACAATGCATTAGCTTCCTGAATGATTCTTGAGGTGATCTGCTGACTTGTTGTTCTTCCTGTAATTTCTTTCACAGAGCGGTTTAATGAGTTCACATGGATGGATAAACTTTCCGCATAATCAACCGGACTTTTCAATTTCAAAAAACTCTCCGGGCTGTCGATCGGAAATTGCCTTTCCAGTAATTCCATAAATAAAGAGGCAACTCTTTGTGAAGCATTCTGGTAAGATTCAAAATTTTCAACAGGATGCATTTTCATTGTTTCATGAATCAAAAGATGAAGATAAGCCCGAAGCATTTCATATTTATGGAGATAATCCGACTGAATCTCAGCCATCATTTTAGTAAAAATATCAGTTACAGTTTCCTGTTGATACTCATCAATAAAGAAAACCGGAGTTCCGTCCACTTTAAAAAGCTGCGAATCCTGAAGAGTTCCCAAACGGTTTCCGTCATGCAGAAAATGATCTGTAAATAAACAGAAAAACCCTTTCTGATTTTCATCTTCCGCTTCCCAAGAATACGGAATCAGAGGATTGGAAAATAATAAAGCCGGCTTATCTACATACATCCACTTATCTGCATAATGAAGTTTTCCTTTCCCTATAATTAACGAGATTTTATAGTAATCTCTCCTGCTGTACGGTGTAATGGATGGACAATGTTCACGCGAAAACACATTAAAATGCCCGACTCCGGGAGTTTTAATACACTGCAAACCTCTATTCTGAGCATTTCGCTCATAAAAACCTTTTATTGATTCCTTGGATTCCATTATTCAAAATTATAAAATTCAAACAACACAACAAAGATTTAAATAAAAAAATGACTGCTCGTTACGAACAGCCATTTCACTTTTGAAAAATATTTATATTGACAATAATGAATTAACGCTTATGCGCCTTTCCATTATTAGATTTGTATACCTTAGCTTTTTTATCCATGTGCTTGTATCTTTTATCGTTATTTTTATTTCGGTTATAGACAGCTACAGGGTTTTGTCCTTTGTAATATTTAGTTTTAAACTTTACATATTTGTCCCGCCCCAAAATTCTTTCAATCTCAGAATATCGGTCTGTTCTCCATCTGTCCGGATTGCTACCGTATACTCTATTCCAGCCATTATAGTCTGAATATTTATCATTAAGAGCGTATAACTGATTAGCCTGTGTAGTTGAAAGCAGTAAATCTGCAGCTACCGTCTGCCAATTAACATCGGTCACACTTCTTCTGTAATCATTATAGTATTCTGATTGTGCATATCCTAAACTAAAAGTTCCTAAGAATAATGCTGTTATTAATAATTTTTTCATTTTGTTAATTTTTAAATCACATATTCCTTGTTTCAAATTGAATGCCAAATCAACAATCATCACTCATAATTTTTGTTAAATACAAAAATAAAATCATAAAAAATTAAAAAATAACTAAAAATACTTGCATCTAATCATTATATTATCAATAATTAAACAATATTAATAATATGTTGAAATTCTGACAAATTTGATTTAAGCCATTTATCAAAAAAGTGTTTTGATTATGTTATACCACCATTTACAGCTTTAGTTTTAAATCAATATAAATTATATTACGATTACATAAAACAAACGCAACATATTATTATAATTTGTAATTTTATGGAAAGAATGACTTCTAACAATTCTATCAAATCTCCAAAATTATGGAAAATATAAAATTTGAAATTACGCCTTATCAGGACGAGTTGCAATTATTAATCGATGATAAAAAGGTCGGTTATATGTCGATTTCTGTTGACGGGCGACTTCTTAATGTTTATTATACTAAAATTAATGAAGACCTTGAAGGTCACGGTTATGCTAAATTACTTTTAGATAAATTAGTAAATTATGCCGAAGAAAAGGATCTAATGATTGATCCGGAATGCGATTTTGTAAGACAGCAGCTAGAAAATCATCCGAAAAGATACAAAGGAATCTGGCATGACTAAATTATTTCCACCAGTTCTGAAAATGTTGATCCGTTTTATTTAAATCTAATTTTTCACCGATTTTTGGAGTGAGAATATGTAAATTTTTCTCTTTGCCCAGTGTCGTTACTTTTTGTAATGGTTCATTCCAGGGATGTAAAGCCAGAGCAAATTTCCCAGAATGAACAGGAATAATATTTTTTGCCTGAATATCTAAACTTGCCTGAATGACATCTTCCGGCAAAGCGTGAATGTATTTCCAGGCCGGATTGTATTGTCCGTTTTCCATAATCGCAAAATCGAATGGCCCATACTTTTCACCAATTGTTTTAAAATGAGTATCATAACCGCTGTCACCACCTAAAAATATTTTTTTCGTAGGAGTTTCAAGAACATACGAAGTCCACAACGTCGTGTTTCTTTGGAATTTTCTTCCCGAAAAATGTCTTGCCGGAGTAAACGTGATGGTAAAACCATTTTTTAACGCAACACTTGCGCCCCAATCTTCTTCGATAATCTGATCTTCAGAATATCCCCATCTCTCAAGATGAGCTCCCACTCCTAAAGGCATAATCGCCTTTCCTACTTTCTCACGGATTGCTTTTACCGTAGGAAAATCTAAATGGTCGTAATGATCGTGCGTAATCACCAGATAATCAATATTTGGAATATCCTGAGGTTTAAACAAATCTGAACCTTCAAAAGCTTTATTGAAAAACTTAAAAGGCGAACCGAATGTGCTCAAAACAGGATCAATCAAAAAAGAAACACCATCGGTTTTTATGTAGTAAGAAGAATGCCCCATCCAAATGAAAACATCTTCATCATCAGGAATTTTATTCAAATCTGTATGAATCGCCGGAATTGCCTCTAAAGGTTTCAGCAAAGGATCTTTTTTACCAAATAAAAAATGGAACATTACTTTCGGCATAGAAAAACCTTCAGCAATCTGCGGTGTAAAACTTTGATTCTGAAACTGCTTATCTTTATAATTCTTAGAATTCAGTATTTTTTCCAGACGTTTTCCTTTCGGTTCTGCACCAAAAACTTCCTGAGACATTACAAAATAAGTTGCTGCAACAAGCACAACGATCAGTATAATTAAATAAATCATTATTAAAATTTGAGATTCAAATGTAAAAAACTTTCTCTAAGTCTACTACTCTCTCATCAATGACGCACGAAAATGAATTTTACTTTTTTTGCTCCAAATTATATTTAAAAGTTCTTACATTCGTTTACCAAAAAAAACTAAACCTTGAAATATTTTATTGCATTTTTATTTGCTCTCTGCCTTTTTTCATGTACTTCCGTGAAAAAGTATAATGAACAAAGATTGAGTTTAATTCCGCCTGAAAAACTTCGTGAAGATGTAGATTTTGCTTACAAAAAACTTCGGGAAATGCATCCGAATATCAACTGGTATATTTCAAAAGAGAAACTTGACTTTAAATTTGACAGCTTAAAAACAACCATCAATAAGCCTTTAAGCGCTGCTCAGTTTTATTTTAAATTACAGCCTGTCATCGCCCAAATCCGTGAAGGTCATTTATCATTGAAAATACCGGCAAAAAGATTTTCAAAAAAAGAAATTAAAGCTTTAAAAAACAAAAAAGGTCTGTTCGGAAGATTTGAATATCATGTAGAAGACGATCGTTTGTATTTTATTGAAAATAAAGATTCAATTCAAAATATTAAACCGGGAACAGAACTCTTAAGCATTAATGATATTCCCGTTTCGAAATACCTTAAAAAATACCGTGAATTAATAAGCAGTGACGGCTACAACACCACTTTTTATCCTTATTATTTAAAAGATGTTTTCTTTAACTTTTTTGTCGCTGAAAAAGGAATAATGGACAGTGCAAAAATTGAAACCCTTTATCAAAATGAAAGAAAATTTTTAACATTAAAAAGAGAGTCAAAAAATAAAAAGGAAATTGAAAAAGACAAAGCCGAGAAAAAACGAACTCCCGAGAAAAAACTGAATGATTATGTGGCTTCAACGAGCTCCTACAACAGAAATTTTAAATTTTTAGACAAAGACAGTACGATTGCTTACATAAAAATAAAAAGCTTCTCCAGAACATTTTCAAATAAATTTTACAAAGAATCTTTTGCTAAAATAAAAAATGCAGCATCTCCTTACCTCATCATCGACATCCGAGAAAATTACGGTGGCTCACTGTATGAAATCAATCAACTCTATTCTTATTTAGCTCCCGAACCGTTCGTTTTGATTAAACCGGCTCAATTGGTTTCAAGAGCTACTCCTTTAAAAACGAACTATTTCAGAAAATCAAATCCCTTGGAATATACACTCAAAAGTTTAGCATATCCTGGATATTTTTTATATCAAACACTGAATGTTTACAAAGGAAAAGATGGAATTGCGTACTATAAAATGAAAGAAAATAAGTCGACAAAGCCAAAAGATAATGCGTTTATAGGGAAAATTTATGTTTTAATTAATGGCGGAAGTTTTTCGGCATCATCAATTATTTCATCTAAATTAAAGTTTGACAAACGAGTAACTCTAGTCGGCGAAGAAACAGGCGGTGCAAATGACGGAACGGTTGCAGGATTTTATTCTTATCAAAAGCTTCCCAATTCTAAAATAGATTTGCCAATTGGATTGCTTTTAATACAACCCAATATTACGTTTGAAAATACGAAAAAAGGAGTCACTCCTGATGTGGTAATTGAACAAAGTATGCAGGATATTATTGATCAAAAAGATTCGCAACTGGATTGGGTGAAAGCAGAAATTAAGAAGGAGAAAAAAAGCCTAAAAATTGCAGATTGATGAAATTTAATTAAATATTTTAAATTTATTGTCATTCGGGTATTTATTGGTTTACAATTCACGCAAGCTACATTGTCATTGATGGACTCTCTGATAATGACGAAAAAGCGGATATTGAGGTAATCTTTTGAAATAAAATTAATGAAGACCTTACTGATCTGCAAGGCTTGAAAACGTTTGAAAAAAGGAATAAAATTGTGTAATAATCATCGTTTAAAAAAAAATTCCGGTAAGTGACGGTTTTCGTAAGAAGATTCAAAAAACAGCTGGGCTATGTCTAGATCATCACATGATGTACCATTCTTATCGACAAATTAAATTTATAGCAGACATAGATAAAAACAGCAGCAATTACTTGCTACTGTTTCACAATACAAAAGAATTAAATAGTTGGTAGGCTAAAAAAAAGTTATTAAATTAGTTTATAATGAAGATTTACTCAACAATTATTTTTTTCGAAACAGTTCTTCCATCCGCATTGATTTTCAACACATAAGTACCTGTTGTTTGCACTCCGCTTATATTAATTTTATTTGTACCCTCTTCAAGTTTCTCAGATGTCTTAACCAGCTTGCCAGAAAAATCATATATTTCATAAGTTACATTGCCTTTAATCCCGGATTCTATGGTAAATTGTCCATTACGTACCGGATTTGGATAAATTTTAATATTTTGCAGATCAGATTTAGTAGCTTCATTGACAGCTAAAAGATTTGCACAACTCCCCAATCCTACCGCACACCAGGCATTTTCTACCTGCTGAAGTTCATTGGAACCGGCACCGTACAGATCAATCGCTGCCTGTTTTGAAGAAGTATATGCACTGGCATACCCGCTATTTGCAGTAAGATAGGTAGCTAAAGTTCTGTACGCTATCTTTTCCGCTTTCTGAATAGTGATTCCTGTTACATTAAAAGCAGTTCCTAAATCATTCGTTCCAGAGCCTCCAACAGATAATAAATAAAACCAATAATTACCTACCCCACTATTTTTGTGTACACCGCCCTGATCATTGTTCTGATTATAAGGTGGTGTTGGAGTAAGCCAATATGTTCCTCCGTAGGTATCCGGTTGTTGAGAGCCTAAGGCAGCTGGTCCTGAATTGGGATTAGACATGCTTCTTAGAAATGCAAAACCCAAAGCTGGCTTAGGAATTCCCTCACCGATATTCCAGTTCGGAGAAATTCCTGAATAAAATTCTATGGCAGCACCAAACATATCTGCAAAAGATTCGTTTAGCGCTCCCGATTCTGCCTGATACGCCAGGTTAGCAGTTCTGCTGACCATAAGATGCGAATACTCATGTCCTGCAACATCAATCCCAACAAATGGATTAAAATAAGCTGTAGAATTAACAACATTATTTGCCGGATTAGTAGGATCAGTCTGGGAAAATATTCCGTTTCCGTAAACCATAGCCACAATTCCCTGAACATCTATTGCCGCGGCATTCGCACCATTTTGTGCTGTTGCTGTTCCAAAATTAATATTATAATAATTTCGGATGATAGAACCGTTACCATCATAACTGTTTCTATTATGTCTGGTGATATAGTAATCTTTTGCTTTCTCCATCGCCCAATGAACCTCTACAGCGGGTTTAGTAGCAGTAGCAGTATAATTGGCTGTACTATTTGTGTATTCAGTAATACTTCCCGTCAAACCTGTAGCCGGGCTGCCATTGCCATCCCATCCGGTTCCGTCTTGTGTATGAGTATTTCTGGAATTGTCTTTTAGACGGTAAGCTCCGTTATAGGAATCTACAGTAATAGATTGATTACCTTTATAAAAAGTTGAACTTGTAGAAGAAGTATCTACCAATGGGCTGATAAAAGATGTTTTACCAACAAAAGACACTTTATTTAAGGGAGAAATATTATTAATAGCCGGTGCTATATTATGATGATGAATTTTTTCTAATTTTTTTACAACCTTCTTTGTAGTATTGTCTACATAATACATAAATCCTTTTAATGTTTTCAGAGATAGCGCATTGATCTGAGAAACCAAATGCAATTCTACACCTCTACCTGAATATACTTTCGTAATGACCTGATCAAATTCATCAAAAGTTACATTAGGAGATTTCATATCTGCATTTACAATACTTTCTACTTCAGATTGGCTTAGGGGCTGCTTAATAGATAAGCTTATCTGATTAGACAGTTCACCATTAACAAAAGTTATTTTATTATCTTTTTCGTGAATCAATACCAATTCATCGGCAACCTTTATGCCTTTATAATAATGCTGATAAGATGAACGTTTAAATCCTAAATCATCAGTTGAACTTGTAACAAATTTAAAAGTATGCTCATTATTGGTTCCCAGCCATTCACCAAGATGATTAATTAAAAAATCAGACGAAATATTCTGCCCGCTAAAGCTAGCATGAAAATTACCCCCCGCCGAGCTTTTAGATATTTTAGGTAAATTCTGAACAGAATTTCCGGTGTTTCTAGTGCTAAGGTTCTGTGCATTTATGACAGACGGAGCAAAACTTAATACAAAAACAAAACTCAATGATTTAATAAGTATAACTGTTTTTTTCATAATATTCTTTTTATGATTAATTCTGACAGTTAGTATAAAAAAACCAAAAATGTTACATAGATTGTTAAATTAATTTAAATTATTTAATGTTTTTAATAAAATTTTTAAATCTATCAAGTCTAATTTAGTACCAATTATAATGACAATTAAAAGAATAATAAGCAGAGATAAAAAGATCATTACATAACAAGAAAAAAACCAGACTACCGTATTAATAATATTTCCTTTAATGCCATATTTCTTTATTAAAAATCTTTGAGATCTTTCAAACCATGTATTATTTTTAGCTTTTTTGGACTTTACCTCTATTCCGTTAAGCTCATCAACAATATCCACAACATTTTCAATATATTTTCCGTACATATTATAAATCCAGTATTTGATAATAAAACATAAAATCAGAATACTGATCAAAAGACTTGTCCCAAAAACAGCGACATGATAGCCCGTATCAAAATGAAAACCTATCTGAATAAGACACATGAGTAAAGCAAGCGGAATATAAGAAATGTAATAAGCAAGGTAAATCTCCTTCGAAACTAAGAGCTGCGTTTTAAGGTTGAATAAATCATAATTTGTATTAATACTGCTTTTAGTAAGTAATTTATATAATTTAATAAACCGGGAATAAAAATAAAATATAAAGCCTAAAGACAAAATCACTTCAAAAACAGAAATTGTTTTAATGTTTGAATCGTTGGTTGCAAAAGGAAAACCATACAGGATCGTCGGCAATGTAACAACCATGATCCAAAATTCGGTTTTCATATTGATTCTTATCATTTCCAGCGGAGAGTGAATCTCATTTTGCTTTTCCAAAGAAATTTCCGGTGGAGCCTGTTTGTTGTCTTTATTCCAAAGTTCTTTAAAATTATCTAATTCCATTTTCAAATCTTTAAATTAAACAGTTTCTGTTTTTCAATAATCTCTTTAAGCTTAGCCTTGGCTCTATTGAGTTTTACTCTTGCATTAACTTCTGTAATGCCCAATTGACGGGCAATCTCTTTACCCGTAAAATCTTCCAAAAAGAAAAAAATAAGTGCTTTATCAATAGGGCTAAGCTCGTGGATTGCGTCATACATCAGCTTCATATTTCTGTCATCCTCATCATTGTAGCCTTCGTGATGTACAGAAAGATTTTCTATGCTTTGATTGTGTATAAAACTACGTTTTTTTTCACTTTTAAGGAAAACGATAGCCGTATTTAGCGCAGTTCTGTATAGCCAGGTAGAGAAATCACTTTTTCCAAGGAATTCATCGTATGATTTCCATGCCTGATAGGTGATCTCCTGATAGAGATCATTCTGATCATCAAAATTATCCATATACATTTTAGAAATCTTGAAAATCACCCCTTTATGCTTTTCAATTTTTTCTAAAAATTCTTGTTCACGCAATACCATGCTCTTACTCTGAACAGTTAGTATCAATTTTAATCAAATGTTACATTTTTTAACAAAATGAATTTCAGGCTATAGCAAGTTTAAGTTCGTTCTTTAGACGTCTAATGAGTACGATAAGGGGTTTGAAGTTTATTATTGATGTTTTGACATTTACCAAATCATTCTGTCCTGATTTATTTATATTTGAAAAATATTTAAAGAAATAAAAAATTAGCGCACCAAAAACCAATTCGAAAATAGAAAATCAAATGAAAGAAGAAAATTTAAATAAACTGAATTCTCTGTTTTCAAATTTAAAAACGGAAGAACAGAAACTGAAAGAAAGTCAGGAAAAGCAGAAAAGCGAAGAAGATTTATTCATTGAAGGTTTTAAAACATTGTGCAAAAACCTCATCGACCCAAAAATGCAGGAGTTCAGAAGAATGCTGAGACAAAACGGCTACGGCTGCAAAATTTCTCTGAATGAAGAAAGTAAAAACGCAACAGGAATTAATGGGCAAACCAATATCAAGCTTCAGATTGCTAGAAATGTGGATTCTAATTTTTATACCAATAATAAGTTTCCGCACATTATGTTCACTGCCGATAAATTCTATAAAAAAATAGGCGTTCATCAGGACACGATTTTCCAAAACGGAACCGGAACCGCTGCCATGAAAGAACAAACTTACACACTTGAAACACTGACCGAAGAAAACTTAGAAAGGGAAATCGTGGAAGCTATTGAAAGTATTTTAACGAATAAATAAAAGAAAAAAACCTGCTTCACAGCAGGTTTTATACTATATTTCAATTGTTGTTTAAAACAAATAATCTGTACTCAAAAAATTAGAATCGTGATCTCTGACAATGGTATTCAAAAGATTTTTGTTAGATTCCGTAGATTTTGCAGCCACCAAAGATCTGATGGAAAACGAACGAAGCGCATCAAACACTGAAAGCGTACCTTCCGCAGAATCTTTTCTTCCGGTAAACGGGAAAACATCCGGGCCACGCTGAGCCTGGCAGTTGATATTTACCCTACTCACCAGGTTCACGAAAGGATCGATCAACCGTGAAACTTCCAATGCATCTTCACTGAAAATACTCACCTGCATCCCATGATCCGCATTTACCTGATACTCTATCGGCTCTTCAATATCTTCAAATGGCACTACCGGAATTACAGGCCCAAACTGTTCTTCATGATACAATTTCATATCGCTGTTCACCGGATAAACCACTGCAGGAAAAACGAATGATTCTTCGTTGTAACCACCGTTTTCATTGAGAACTTTTGCACCTTTTGATAAAGCATCTTCTATGCATTCTTTAAGGTATGAAGGTTTATTAGCTTCCGGAAGCGGCGTGATTTTCACATCTTTTTCCCAAGGCAATCCAGGTTTTAATTCGGAAACAGCTTTAGTTAATTTAGCAGTAAATTCTTCGGCAACTTCTTTCTGAACGAAGATTAATTTCAGAGCCGTGCAACGCTGTCCGTTGAAAGAAAGGGCTCCGAGGATAATTTCGCTTACTGCAATATCGAGATTGGCGTTTTTCGTAACGATGGCTGCATTCTTTGCATCCAGACTTAAAATTGCTCTTAACCTGTTGACTTTTGGGTGAAGTTTTTTTAGTCCGTTGGCTACTTTACTCGAGCCGATAAATGCCAGAACATTCACTTTACCACTCTCCATAATAGGCGTGATAATTTCCGAACCTTTTCCGTATAATGTATTCACAGTTCCTTTTGGGAAAGCTTCTTTGAAAGCATTCAGCAATGGGTAATGAGCCAAGACACCATGCTTAGGAAGTTTAAAGATAATGGTATTCCCCATAATCAATGCAGGAATCAGCGTGGTAAAAATTTCGTTTAACGGATAATTAAAGGGCCCCATACTCAAAACCACTCCAAGCGGAGCTCTTCTGATCTGTGCGATTGTACCTTCCGCCTGTTGAAAACGGGATGATTCACGGTCAAGATCTTTTAAAGCATCAATAGTTTGATTGATATAATCTACCGTACGGTCAAATTCTTTGGTGGAATCTGGTAAGGTTTTCCCGATTTCCCACATGAGTAATTTGATGATGAGATCACGTTCTTTAATCATTAAATACACAAACTTCTGCATACACTTGATGCGGCCTTCTACTGACATCGTCGGCCATTCGCCCAAACCGTTGTTGCAGGCTTTTACCGATGCATCAAGCACTTCCATTGCCTCATCCGGACCGATATTGGGAATACTTCCCAGTAACTTTCTTTCTAATCCGTTTTCTGTACGGATGCAGACCGGGGAATAAATCTCTGTAACATCTCCCTTCCACTCTACCAATTCGCCGTTTAACAGATAAACTCTCTGGTGAATTTCCTGAACTTTATATTCCTCAGGAATATCATTTTCACTTTTAAAAATTTCTTTGAATGATTCTGTATTTGCTGAACTCATAAATTTTCTTTTTTAATAATTTGAAGATTTGAAAGAATAAATTTAGAACTAAAGATTGACTTTCGGAATAGCAAAGTCATAGATTTGCTCTATTTAAAAGGTTTTTTAATGAAATTTAATATGGTTTTTTTGACATAAAAAAACTCAGCGGTTGCTGAGTTAAAATATTTATTTTTCGAGAGATTTGTAATTATCCTCGGGGTCTTGAAAGTTTTGGAGAATACGTATTACTTTCACAATATTGTTTTCGATGACATAAATAAGTGTGTTATGCTTTGTGATTAATATTTTCTGGTACTTAGTATCTTCATAGCTTTGAAATACTGCAATTCCATCCACTATAATTGTAAGCAATGGTCAAGCTTTAAATTAAAATCTTCCAAAACTTTATCATTCCATTTATGTAAGAGATAATCTTCAATTTTATCCAGATCGTCGAAAGCCTCTTTACTAAAGTGAATTTCCATTTCTGTAGTTTTCTAATCTTTTTTTAGAACGCTCTTTCACTTGATCATAGGTGTAAACCCTTCCGCTTTTAAAATCTTCTTCTGCTCTCACAAATGATTCCAGAATTTCATCCTTTGTTTCATTTCTCCATTCTTTCACTTCAATAGTTTTTGAGATGACCAAAAGTTCTTCCGGCGTAAATCTTTTTTCCTTTAATTTTTTAAAAAAAGTCGGTTTTTTGATTCCTGATTTCTCAATAATATAAGACATTTTAAAAGGAGAATTTTTCAAAATCTCATCAATATTGTTTTGAATCTCTATATATTTTTCTATTTCAGCTATCATAATTTTATAGATTTTGGTATCACTTTATGAGACAAATATAGCAAAATTCTTCAATTTAAATAAAAATAAGAACCTGCTAACTGACAGGTTTTAAGTTTACTTACAAATGAAAATACCTCGGATCAGGATATTGAAATTCAAAATCCAGTTCGTTAATCAATTTTTCAGGAGAGATCGTTCTTCCGACCGTAGTTCTTTCACCATCGTAAGGCAAATCTTTCTGAGCATTAATCACTTCTTCTTTATTCGGATGAATCGGTGCAACGATATTATATACTTTCGATTGAGATTGATGATCCAGCATCTTTTCAATAACCGAAGCGATATCTGCATAATGAATATGATTCACCAGCTGATCCAGACCTGAGATATTATAATTCTTCAAAAGCCTCTCACCGCCCATCAATCCTGCTAATCTTAAAATATTGGTTTGCGGAAATTTTTCTAAAATAAAACTTTCACTTTCTACATCTTTTGCAGGAGTATCATCTTCTATAAATTCTCTTTCCGCTTGAGGATAAACGCCTGTTGAACTTGTATAAAACAACTGACCTTTAAAATCTCCCAGAAAATTCAAAAGGTTTTGACGCTTTTCCGTCATCGAAATCTGTGCTCCCCGAATTCCTGAAAACGGAACGCTTACAATAATTGCATCCAATTCTGATACAACTTCCCACTCTTTGATTTCAGAATCCAATGTATCTGGGAACTCTGCCAAAGTTGCGTTGTATCCTTTAGATTTAAATTCTTCGGCCTTCGATTCTGTCGTCGTTGTTGCGAAAATTTGATATTGATTTGATAACCGTTCTGCGATGTGGTTCCCAAGCCAGCCGCAGCCGATGATTCCTAGTTTTTTCATATTTTTTATTTTACCCAAAGTTCGTCACACGAATATTTAAGTTTCTTATTATTAATTTTTATCATAACCACAAAGCATTTCTAGACTACCTTGATTAATAATGATATAATATTTCATTAGCGTAATAATTCCATTGAATAATTTAATAGCCCAAAAATATCATTTTAATACTAATATTTCTAAATAAATACTGATGATGTTTCCGATCATGAATCCGTCATTTCGAGTAAAATTCTGAAAGAATTTGTATCGAGAACCAGTGAACTGAAGAACAAAATTTATCCGCCATTCAAAAAGTTCTCGATACGGTTTTCTTCAAAAACCTACTCGAACTGACGCACTGTTTTGACACCGTGTTTTGAAAGCTTGTGAGATAACGTCAGTTCGAGTGTTTTTCGTAATGAAATGGAGAAAAATGTATCGAGAATCAGTGAGTTGATGCACAAAATTTGTCCGCCATTCAAAAAGTTCCCGATACGGTTTTCTTCAAAAACCTACTCGAACTGACGCACTGCTTTGAAAGCCTTTGTTCATAACGTCAGCTCAAGTGTTTTCAGCAATTAAACGGATAAAAATGTATCGAGAACCAGTGAGTTGATGCACAAAATTTGTCCGCCATTCAAAAAGTTCTCGATACGGTTTTCTTCAAAAACCTACTCGAACTGACGCACTGCTTTGACACAGTGTTTTGAAAGCTTGTGAGATAACGTCAGTTCGAGTGTTTTTCGCAGTGAAACGGAGAAAAATGTATCGTATCGAGAACCAGCGAACTGAAGAACTAAATTTGTTTGTCAAACAAAAAGTTCTTGATATGGTTTTCTTCAAAAACCTACTCGAACTGACGCAGTGTTTTGACCACAGTGTTTTGAAAGCTTGTGAGATAACGTCAGTTCGAGTGTTTTTCGTAATGAAATGGAGAAAAAAATGTATCGAGAACCCGTGAGCTGAAGCACAAAATTTATCACCGATCAAAAATTTCCCGCTACACTTCGCTTCGTTACTTGAAGTGACTTTGAAATTTGCAGATAAAGAAAATCCCCCTCCAGAGGAGGGGAATTCTCACGCTGAAAAAATAATGTGGCTTATCTAAGACGGTTTCTCTTCCTTCGGTGTGATTGCCGAATTTTTCGCTGCTTTTACCAGTTCGTAGGTGTCGCTGTAGAGGAGTTTCCAGTCGGGGACATCTTTCATGGCGGTGAGGAGATTGAGATAGGTTTTGAGGTTTTTCTCCAGATCTTTGCGGATGGCGCTTGCGCTGGTCATCTGTCTGAGATCGGCATTGGCTTCTGCCTGTTCGCCAAACACGGTTTCAAAAGCTTCGTGTTTTGTTTTCATATCTGCGAAAGCCGTATTCAGAGAAAGAAGTGCAATTTTCTGTTGGTTTTCCGAACTTTCCAGAGCTTCAATCAGCTTTTTCATCTGCGCGGTTTGTGAGGAGTAGCTGAGGCGGTCGAGATCCAGTCCGAAAGTCTTGAAAACACCGTACAAATCCTCCGCCGACTGAGAATTGGGTGCCGATTGAAGTTTTCGGTAACCGTCCAGAAAAGCTTTGAGATTGGTGTAGGCAACGTCTCTTTCATGATCTGCCGTGGCAACGTCTTTTCCCTTTCCGCTGTAGATTTGCTTGGTGTAGACCACATCGTATTCGGTGTAGGAAGTCTGCAAAGTTGCGGTAAGAGGATGGTTGGAAATCACAGGATATTTTCCTGACTGAATGTTGGTCATAATTCTTTGAGCCAAAGTCGCAAGGTCTTTAGTGCTCAGCTTAGTGAGTGCAATTTTCATCTGTTTGCGTATTTAATTAATAAATTAGAAATCAAATATATAAAAAACTTCTGTGGTAGCAAACAGCCTTATTTTAAACCAACGGACTGCTCCGGAAGTTACAAACACTGTTGTTTTAAACCAAAGAAGTTCTCCGGAGGTTTCCCACAACTTGCAGGAGACTTCCGGAGGAATACGGAAGTTACAAACAGAGGTGTTTTAAACAAACGGAGGTCTCCGGTGGTTTGTTTCAAGGTTGTTTGTGAGTTGCTACGGATGTGCAAAGTCTTAAGCAAGTTGTTTTGAAAAATGAATATTTCTGCATTATAATCTGCTGCACGGGCTTCAAGCTCGTGTCTCAAGATAAATAATGACTACGAGCAAGATGCTCAAACTAGCGGAGAATGATATTAAACTATTTACGTATAAATACGTATAATTTTTACTATGAATTTTATTTATATTTGTGAATATTACATCAGGTGACTATAGAAATATAAAATTATATTATGAAGCAAAATGATAGAATCAATTGAATCCATTTTTAATAGCTATATAAGCAATCTAAGTAGTGTGAATCTATATTTCAATAAGTTTGGTAAACTTGCCACTAATGAAGATGATAATATTAGTGATACGTCAAGTAAACTACTTATAGATACATTAACAGAATACAATGCTAAAGTCGAAGAAATAAAAACAGAAATTGGCGAAGACAAAGAAGAATTATTAAAATTTAGCCAAAGGCATTTGAGAAAGGTAATGCATAAGTTAAAAAAAAGGAGGAATCTTTCCCCAAAAAATTATGAGATTCTATCAAATAGCTCCTTCCTAATGTTAAACAATTATTTTGAGTATTTGTTAACAGATTTACTTTCATATTACTATAATAAATATAGTAATTCATTAAATGAAAAAGAATTTAAATTTACTTTAAAAGAATTATCAGAATATGAATCTGTGAGTGAGGCTATAAAGGATTTAATTGTAAAAGAAGTTGAAGCATTAATTCTAGAAAAAAGTTTTAGCGAGTTGCTACAACACTTTGAAGACAAGTTAAAAATTTCATTAGAAAAAGATTTGATTAAATGGGAAAATATAATTGAAATTAGAGAAAGAAGACATTTAATTGTGCATAACTCGTCAATTATTAACAAAAAATATATAGTTAGAACAAAAAACCCATACAATTTTAATATTGGTGATAAAGTAACTGTAGATAAAACATATTTCTTAAATAGTCTCAAAGAATTTAAATTGGCTGGGCAATTATTAATTTTTAACTGCTGGGGTAACTGGGATAAAGATAAAGCAGATGAAGCAATAAATGAGATTATGACTCAATCTTATGAAGATTTAAAAGAAAAAAATTATGATGTAGTTTTAAAAACTTGTAAGTATGCAGAGGTCATAACTCCTAAAAATGAACTGCAAGAAGACTTTTTACTGCGAATAAAAATGAATCATGCAATCGCTTTAAAAAGAACTAGTAATCCTAAATTATCTGAAGTATTGAAAACAATAAAAGTTGGAACGGCAACACCTATTTTTAAAGCTGTATTCAAAATTTTATCTAATGATTATGAAGATTTAGAAAAAGAAATTAAAAATGCTATCATGTTAGAAGAGCTTGATAAGGAAAAATACTTAGAATGGCCGATATTTGAAGAAGTTAGAAATATGAATTTATTAGATGAAAAAATTATTAGCATGTTTTAGGAACATGAGAAATATATTTAATATCTTACTAATTCAAGTTTATATATTAAACTAAATCATGAGTACTTATTGATGTTCTGCGAACAAACAAAATAAATGGAAAAACCTGCTGTGAGGCAGGTTTTTCCATATCTAATAAGTTTTAAAACAAACCGTCATCCACAAAATTCGGCAACCAAGGCAACCTTTCCAGAATTTTAAAGTCTTAATAATAAAGGGTGATGATGAAATCTTTCTCAGAAAAAATTTTTCCATTCTTCTCTGTTGAACCTTAAAATTCTTTGTTATGAAAAAAGTACTTTATATTCTGGTATTTTTACTGAGCGGCAACCTCTGTTTTGCACAGAAAAATAAGATCGCATTTTACGGAGGAATAGAATGGCAGCCTGCGATTCGGAAGTATCAGCCTGCGGTACACCTTAATGTGAGAGGATATGTGAATGACCGTGTTTCATTGGGTGCAGCATTGAGCTATACCAGCGAGAAACATGCTGAAAATTTCGGATACTTAGCCGACAGAACACGGTCTAATCATGCGACGCTCAATTTTTTAGTTCAAAATGATGTGATCAATAACGACAAAGTTTTTTTCAGTACGTATCTCTCAACCGGTTTGTATTTTTTAAGTCTCGTCAATCCCGATGAAACAAGTACCCAAAATCAGTACAATGAAATTGACGGAATGTGGATCGTCAATCAATACGAAGTTCCCCGAAAGCTCAACCGTGATCTTTTTTATAACATACAGGGCGGCGTAGATTTTTCAGTGAAAATAGGAAGCATGACAAAGGAGAATATATCCGTGTATCTGACTACACGAGCCGGCTATCAGTTCGTTCTCGGAAACGGAGATATTGCCAACGGAAATCAGTTTACAAAACCTGTGGTTTCTTTTGGGGTGACTTTTAAAGGGAATAAATAGTTCGTCTTTGCGAGCAAAGCGAAGCAATCTGTTCAGAATGTCGAGAACAATTCAACGGATTGAGATTGTTTTGTCGTTCCTCCTCGCAATGACGTGCACAAAAAAAACCTGCTTTGTGGCAGGTTTTAATATTTTTAAGATTTCCATTCGTCAGTTCGAGTGTTTTTCGGAGCAAAGCGTAGAAAAATGTATCGAGAACTTATCAATCAAAGATAGTCAAGAATCAAAACTTCTCGATACGCTTTTTTCAAAAGCTACTCGAACTGACGGGTTTGGAAAATCCTATTTATAAATCAATGAATAAAGTTTACAGCTCCGTCAATTCGAGTGTTTTTTCTGAAGGAAAATGTATCGAGAACTTATGAATCAAAGACAGTCAAGAATCAAAACTTCTCGATACGCTTTTTTCAAAAGCTACTCGAAGTGACGGGAGGTTTTAGTATTTTCAAATTAACTCATTTCCAAATTTTCAAATTAAAAAAGATTCTCATCCACAAAATTCGGTAGCGTCACTTTCAAATTCGGTTCGGCTTCCATTGCTCTTTTGATAGCGAAAACAGCCCCTTCATTTCTTGCCCAGCTTCTTCGGGAAATTCCATTGTTGACGTCCCAGAAAAGCATTGATTTTAATCTTCTGTCGGCATCATCGCTTCCATCGAGCAACATCCCGAAACCACCGTTGATCACCTCGCCCCAGCCAACGCCACCACCGTTGTGAATACTCACCCACGTCGCCCCACGGAAACTGTCGCCAATCACATTGTGAATCGCCATATCTGCCGTAAATCTCGAGCCGTCATAAATATTGGAAGTCTCTCTGTACGGCGAATCTGTCCCCGAAACATCGTGATGGTCTCTTCCCAAAACCACCGCTCCGATTTCTCCGTTTGCAATGGCTTTATTGAAGGCTTCAGCGATTTTCATTCTTCCTTCCGCGTCGGCGTACAGAATTCTCGCCTGCGAACCAACGACCAGATTGTTTTTCTGAGCACCTTTGATCCAGGTAATATTGTCTTTCATCTGCTGTTGAATTTCTTCCGGTGACGTTTTAATCATTTCCTCTAAAACGGCACACGCAATATCATCCGTTTTCTGCAAATCTTCCGGTTTTCCGCTTGCACAAACCCAACGGAACGGCCCAAAACCATAATCAAAACACATCGGCCCCATAATATCCTGAACATAAGATGGATATTTGAACTCCCTTCCAATTGTAGGATTTTCCGACATTACATCGGCTCCGGCTCTGGAAGCTTCGAGTAAAAAAGCGTTTCCGTAATCGAAGAAATAGGTTCCTTTTGCGGTATGTTTATTGATGGCGGAAGCGTGTCTTCTCAATGTTTCCTGAACTTTCTCTTTGAATAATTCAGGGTTTTCTGCCATCATCGTATTCGATTCTTCAAAGGTTTGCCCGACCGGATAATAACCGCCCGCCCAAGGATTGTGAAGCGAAGTCTGATCTGAACCGATATCGATTCTTAAATTTTCTTCATCAAATTTTTCCCAGATATCGACGATACTTCCAAGGTAAGCCAAAGAAACCGTTTCCTGATTTTCCTGAGCTTTTCTCACTCTTACCACCAGTTCATCCAGATTTTCGTGGATTTCATTCACCCATTTCTGTTCGTGACGGATTTTTGTAATCTTCGGATTCACTTCCGCAATCACCGTAATGCAACCAGCGATATTTCCGGCTTTTGGCTGCGCTCCGGACATTCCGCCCAAACCTGAAGTCACGAAGATTCCGCCTTTTGGTTCTTTATTGATTTTTCTGAAAGCATTCAAAACGGTAATCGTCGTTCCGTGCACAATTCCCTGCGGACCGATGTACATATAAGATCCTGCCGTCATTTGTCCGTACTGCGAAACGCCCAGCGCATTGAATTTTTCCCACTCATCCGGCTTAGAATAATTTGGAATCATCATTCCGTTCGTCACCACCACTCTCGGCGCATCTTTGTGCGAAGGAAATAATCCCATCGGATGACCGGAATACATCGTCAACGTCTGTTCGTCCGTCATTTCCGACAGATATTTCATCGTCAATAAATACTGCGCCCAGTTGCTGAACACCGCACCATTTCCACCATACGTAATCAATTCGTGCGGATGTTGCGCCACCGCATAATCTAAATTATTCTGAATCATCAGCATAATGGCTTTTGCCTGCTCAGATTTTCCGGGGTATTCTGCAATATTTCTTGCTTTCATCTCATAATCAGGACGGAAACGGTACATATAAATTCTTCCGTATTTTTCCAATTCCTCCCGGAATTCCGGCAACAATTCTACATGGAACTTGGGTTCGAAGTAGCGTAAAGCGTTTTTCAGAGCGAGTTTTTTTTCTTCGTCTGTTAAGATTTCTTTACGTTTCGGGGCATGGTTGATTTGGGTTTCGTATGGTTTTGGCTGAGGTAATTCGGTGGGAATTCCCTGCTGGATTTGTTGTTGGAAAGTCATTATATAGTTGATGGTTGTTTGTTAATTGTTGATGGCTTTTTTGTGGTTTTAAAGATATTAAAAATGAAAATTATAATACCAATTACACTAAGTGGAATAAGGATTTTGCTTACCGTATCAATGACAAGTAAAAAATAGTTTGTTCCAAAAAGAATGAGATTTATTAGCGAGTAAAAAAGGTTTGTACTTCTTTGAGCTAGGAAAACAATAAAATAGCCTAAAAGATATATTGCATATGATGAATAAAAAAAAGATATTGTGTAAATGGGATTGCTTAAAATAGCATCAATATCAATTCCTCCAAAATTAATAGCTCTTTTCACTCCCCAAGTTTTTATTTCACCTTCTGTTTTCGTTCCAAAAAAATAAGCTACAATAAATACTAAAATAGGCAGAAGAAATACGAAAAACAGATATTTTGTAAAAACTTTTTTCATAATGAAGTTTCGATTTTCAAAGTTTTAAAGATATTCAAATTAGAAAATTCCTGCAACTTATGTATGAAAATATACGATGTACTACAATTTCCCTCCTCTGGAAATCGAGGAACGAGATTCGCCGAAACAATTAAATAAATAAAAATATTAAGGCACTGGTGGCGAAAATTCGAAAGAATTTTTGACGGGGTGGTTTTAGAGCCCTAGATAATGCAATCATGAAGTTCAACTGCTGTAGAACCACCCCGTCTTCGACCTTCGGTCGAATCCACCCCTCCAGAGGAGGGGAATTTTACCCCGTTGATAATTTGTGAAAAGAATGAGAAGCTAACTGAGAAGGAGATTTGATTAACGTATAAACACAACAACACCTCACTGAAAATCAATGAGGCGTTGTTTTTAATTATTTATAGTTTTATTAGCTTACGATATCTTCATTTTCTTCTTCGTGATCATCTTCATTGTCACTCAGACTGTAGAAATCATTTTCTTCATCCGGAAGCTGATCAGTAATCTGCTCAAAATTATCATCGTCTTCTGCACCGGGAACATCCAATCCGTAAGGCATTCCGTCGTTCACGTGATTAGGATTGATGATGGGATTTCCGTCTCCGTCTAAAGGAATATGATCTTCTCTATTGAAGATATCCTCACCCGGATTATAATCCATTTCTTCTAAATTTCTTTCTTGCTCTTCGGTATTGTCTTGTGGAATCATAATATTATTTTTTAGTGTTGATCATGATAAGACAAAAATGATTCCAAGATTCTGCAATTACTGATAAATTTCAGGATTTGCGCAATGCGGCATTTTCTCACCTTTAGAAAAAGCAATCAAATTTTCTGCTGCTAATTTTGCCATTCCGTTTCTGGCCTCAACTGTTGCCGAACCGATATGGGGCAAAACGCAAACATTAGAGAGCTTGAGAATCGGATCTTTACTCTCAATAGGCTCAGGATTTGTCACATCCAGACCCGCTCCCCAAATTTTTTCTGAAACGAGTGCGTTATACAAATCTTTCTGATTATGAAAACCTCCTCTTGCGGTGTTGATGAAAATCGCATTAGATTTCATTTTTTCAAAAACAGATTCATTGAAAAGTTCAGAATGTTCTTCCGTAAAATTAGCATGAATGCTTAAGACATCAGACTGAGCAACCAATGCTTCAAAAGAAACATATTGAGCTCCGAGTTCTTTTTCAGCTTCTTCATTATGACTTCTGTTGTGATAGATAATATTCATATCAAAAGCCTTTTTGCATTTCTCAGCCATTTCAAAACCTATTCTTCCCAATCCGAAAATACCTAAGGTTTTTCCGTATAATTCCTGTCCCAGAGCGTGTAAAGGGTCAAAATTTCCCCAGTCATCATCTTTTACTTTTTGAAAATAATAGCTTGCTCTTCTGGATACCGACTGCATTAATAAAAATGCAACGTCTGAAGTTGCTCTACTCAAAACTTCAGGTGTATTTCCCACAGGAATATTTCTCTCATTAGCTTCATTGATATCCACATGGTCAAAACCGACAGAATAGAGTGCAATTGCTTTTACATTTGGGAATTTCTCAAAAAAATCTTTGTCATATTTGTTTTGCCCTACGTTGAGAATTGCGTCGGTATTTTTACAGTATTCCAGCCACTCTTCTTTCGTTAAATCCGGATTTTCTGAAACCGTAACATCCAGACCTGCATCTTTCAGCATTGTAATTCCGATCTCGGGAATTTTTTTATTGATAAATACTTTCATTATTTACAATTATTTGTTTTAAATAAAAAACCTCACAACTTTTAAAAGTGAGGTTTGTGTTATGTTATATTTTAAAATTTACTTCTTATCATCAGATTCTGACTGATCTGAATTTTTGTCCCATGCTTCTGAAGCCATTCCTTGAATTTCTTCCCAAACTTCATGTGCAGTCTTTTGAGCGTGAGAGAGAAATCCCTGTTTGGTTGCTTCCTGATTCTGGCTTCTCATATCGTTGATATAATCTTTAGCCTGTTGAGAAAAACTTTCTACACTGTAGCCTGGATTATTGTGGAGATTTTTTTCAACGTTACTGAAATCGTGTGACGATTTAAATCTGTTCGTGTCCATAATAAAAGATTTAAGTGATTAGGTTTAAAAATGAATTCAATTTTTATTCCGAAACATTCTTATCTATTTATTTTTAAATCGATGTATAAATTATTTCAGCCTAACCAGCTCACCTTTTCTTTTAACAATATTTTTATAATCCCATTGAATCTCTATAGATTTTTCGAGCCAACGCTTTAAATCAACTTCATTAATTTCAGCTTTATCGTTAAAAAATACTGAAGCATCCTGAAATTTTTCACCTTTCACATTCAGTTTTTCTTCATTAAAAGATTTCCCGCTCCAAAACATGAGACGAATTCCCTTTTTCTGTTTGCTGTAACCAACGACCGGATTTCCGTCTAAAAACCAAACGGGATGCGCATGCCAGATTTTATTTTCTGAATCTTTCAATTCTACATCAATAATTTTTGAAAGAAAAGCACAGATTTCCTGATCTGAATCAGATTGCTTATCGTTGTAATCACGAATATCGGGATTGATCATCATCTATTGATTGGTATTATTCAACATCGGTACAAATTTATAAGCTCCAAATTCCTCTTTTTCAATTTCAGTAGGTGAAATCTTTGTAAATCGGTATAAAACCTGCTCATCGGTAGGACCCAAAGGAATAACCATTTTTCCGCCTACTTTTAATTGTTTTAATAATTCTGTCGGTAAAACTGCAGCTCCGCAAGTCACAATAATTTTATCAAAAGGTGCAAAAGTCGGAAGCCCGGCAAAACCATCACCAAAACTCTGAAATTTTGGATATAAATGCAATTCTCTGAATTTCTTTTTAGAATAATCAAACAAATCTTTCTGCCTCTCAATCGTATACACCAAACCTTTCATTGCTAATAAAACGGCAGTCTGATAACCGCAACCTGTGCCGATTTCAAGAACTTTTTCACCCGGCTTTAACTGTAAAAGATCGGACTGCTCTGCAACCGTTGAAGGATGCGAAATCGTCTGATGCGCCAAAATAGGAAATGCCCGGTCTTCATACGCAAAATCTTCAAAAATACTTTCGATAAAAAGATGTCTCGGAACCTCATTCATCGCAGAAAGTACATTCTCGTCAGAAATCCCTATTTGCTGGCGTAGATAATTAATTAAATTCCTTCTTTTCCCTTTGTGTACAAATGAATCGTGCGTCATCAGATCGTTGTTATTAGTTAGCAGGCGCTAGTTTATCACAAAAATACTAAAACAATCATTATTTGTCAACCTAAAACCTATCATCTGTTTCCGAATATCTAAAATTACTATATTTACAAAAATTAAAAGCTATGTTGAAAGCAGGTTTGGTGGGTGCCGGACATTTGGGGAAAATACATTTACGACTTCTGAATCAGTCTGATAAATATGAATTTATCGGCTTTCACGATAAGGATGCAGAAAACGGTAAAAAACTGGAAGCCGAATTTGGTTACAAATATTTTGAAAATCTTGAAGACTTATTACGCCAAATTGATATGTTGGATATTGTAACGCCAACACTTTATCATTATGATTACGCTCTGAAAGCCATTGATAAAGGCCTTCATTTTTTCATAGAAAAACCTATTACCCAAACTTTACAGCAAGCTGAAGAAATTCTTTACAAATGCCGTGAATTTGGTATCAAAGCACAGGTTGGTCACGTTGAAAGATACAATCCTGCATTTATCGGAGCAAAAGATTATATTCAGAATCCGATGTTTATTGAAATTCACCGTCTGGCAGAATTTAATCCTCGCGGGACTGATGTTTCGGTAGTTCTGGATTTAATGATTCACGATCTGGATATTTTATTGAGTGTCGTAAGATCTAAGGTTAAAAATATTCATGCAAGCGGCGTTTGTGTGGTGAGTAAAAGCCCGGACATTGCCAATGCAAGAATCGAGTTTGAAAACGGATGTGTTGCGAATTTGACAACCTCAAGAATCTCCATGAAAGCGATGCGTAAAAGCCGTTTCTTCCAAAAAGATGCTTACATTTCTGTAGATTTCTTAGAGAAAAAAGCAGAAGTCATCCGAATGAAAGACGCTCCTGAAAACCCTACTCCATTTGATATGATTATTGAAAATGCTGAAGGTGAGAAAAATCAGATCTTATTTGAATATCCAAACATCCAGCCCAATAATGCAATTTTGGATGAATTAAATTCGTTTGCAGATGCTATTTTAGAAAATAAAAATGTGGAAGTTTCTTTGGAAGATGGAACGGAAGCTTTGAAAGTGGCTTTGGAGATTATGAAATTGATCAGCTGATTCAGTGATTATTTAGAATAGAATCTAAAGATCTAAATTTAATAACTCCTCTTTGATTATTCAGGGAGGAGTTTTATTTTTAATTCAATAATATTTAAATATATTTGTTAAAACCAAAATACTAAAACTCTCCCATATTTTTAAAAACAATCCTATGAAAAGAACCATTCTATTATCCGCACTTTTATTGTCTCAATTTGGGACATCACAATTACTAAGGACTGAAGGAAAAAAAATTGTAAACGACAAAGGTGAAAATATCCAATTAAGAGGTCTTGGACTGGGAGGTTGGATGTTACAGGAAGGCTACATGCTGAAAACTGCAGATTTTGCAGGTCCGCAATTTAAAATCAAAGAAAAAATTGCAGAACTGATTGGTCAGGACGGAATGGAAAATTTTTACAAAGCCTACCTGAAAAACGGAATTACAAAGCAGGATATTGATTTTTTAGCAAAATCAGGATTCAATTCTGTAAGACTTCCGATGCACTATAATTTATACACTTTACCCATCGAAAAAGAACCGGTAAAAGGTCAAAACACTTGGTTGGAAGATGGTTTTAAAATGACCGACGATTTATTGAAATGGTGCAGAGACAACAAAATTTATTTAATTCTTGACCTTCATGCAGCTCCCGGCGGACAAGGAAATGATGCTAATATTTCAGACAATGACAAATCTAAACCATCGCTTTGGGACAACGAAGAAAATCAAAGGAAAACCATTGCTCTCTGGAAAAAATTGGCAGAAAGATACAAAGATGAACCCTGGATTGGAGGTTATGATTTAATCAACGAACCCAATATTAATTTCACCGGAAAAAACCCGAACGGGACGGACGAAATGTCTAACGCACCACTTTGGAAACTGCAGAAAGAAATTACAGAAGCCATTCGTAAAGTCGACAAAAAACACATCATTTTTCTCGAAGGAAATGGCTGGGGGAATAATTACAACGGATTAATCCCGATTTGGGATAATAATATGGCTTTCAGTTTCCATAAATATTGGAATTACAATAATGATGAAACATTAAAATTCGCTTTAGACCTCAGAGAAAAACACAATATGCCAATTTGGTTAGGCGAAACGGGAGAAAATTCAAATGTTTGGTTTACAGAACTGATTCAGCTTTTAGACAAGCATAATATTGGCTATGCCTTTTGGCCAATGAAAAAAATAGACAATATTGCAGGAATTACCAATGTAGAAATCACTCCCGAATATCAGAAACTTTTAGATTACTGGAAAAACGGAGGCGAAAAACCATCCAAAGGATTCGCAACCAAAGCATTGATGCAGATTGCAGAAAACTATAAATTCAGCAATGTCGAAATTAAAAACGATGTAATTGATGCCATGTTCAGACAGACGAAAGATAACTCAACAAAACCTTTTAAAAATCATCAAGCTCCCGGAAAAGTGAACGCACCTGATTATGATTTGGGACAAATAGGTTCTGCTTATCAGGATAAAGATTTCATTAATCTTTGGGTGAGTGATGCTGCAAAAAGATCAGAATGGAATTCCGGAAATGAGCTCAGAAATGACGGAGTTGATATTTATAAAACAAAAGGCAATCAATATTACGTAGGAAAAACGGAAACCGGAGAATGGCTTCAGTACACTATCAATTCAAAAACAGACAAAGCCTACAATTTTGAGATAAAATATGCAAGCATTAAAGACGGGAAAATAAGAATTGAAGATACCTCAGGAAAACAATTATCAACACTATCGTTAAACTCTACCGGAGGAAATGAAAATTGGAAAACAGCTTCTACCAAAGGTATTAACCTTATAAAAGGAGAAAATAAAATCAGGATTTATTTTGAAAACGATGGTATTAATATAAATTCTTTTGAATTGAAATGATAAATAATATCTAAATTGCAGATCCCTTTTAGAGTTTAAAAGGGATTTATTTTAAATAAAAATTTCCGCTAAAAGCTTCGTATGAAAAAAACAATTCTGCTTTTCCTTTTGATTTCTACTGTTAGTTTTGGACAAAAATTGAGTCTGCACGACAAAATCAATGTCATTCTTTTAAATAAAAAAGCCACAGTGGGTATTTCAGTTCTAGGTTTTGAAAACGCTTTTAAATACAATAGAAATGCAGATCGAAAGCTCCCGATGCAGAGTGTTTTTAAATTCCATATTGCGGCGGCTGTTCTGGATTTTGTAGATCAAGGAAAACTTTCATTAGATCAGAAAATTCATTTAGACCAATCTAATTTGCTTGAAAATACTTGGTCGCCTCTTCGAGACAAATACCCAAACGGTGGTGTGGAAGTTTCATTGGGTGAAATTTTAGAATTTACTGTTGCGAAAAGTGATAATAACGGCTGTGATATTATGTTGAAATTGCTCGGAGGTACAAAAACTGTTCAGCATTTTATGGATTCGAAAGGAGTAAAAGGTTTTCAGATCAAATACAACGAAGCAGAAATGCATAAAGACTGGAATTTGCAATATAAAAATTACAGTACAACCCAATCAGCAGTTGACGTTTTAAAAAAATTCTATGAAGGGAAATTACTTTCAAAAAAATCAACAGATTATTTAATGAGCGTCATGCTTTCAACCTCTACAGGATTGAATAAATTAGTTGAACAACTTCCAAAAAACACACCTGTTGCGAGAAAAACGGGAGCTTCCGGGAAAAATGATGCTGGATTGACAGGTGCAGAAAATGAGATTGCCATTATCACTCTACCCAACGGAAAACACTACGCAATTGCCGTATTTGTAAGCAATTCTACAGAATCTGATGCGGTGAACTGTAAAATAATTTCAGACATTTCAAAAGCAGTTTGGGATGATTTTAGTAAGTAAATATTAAAGCTTATTTTTAAAACAAATTTTATGAAAAAAATAATATCAACATTCGCACTATTTAGCTGTACGCTATTTTTCGCGCAGAAAAGCGAAAGCTATCTAAAACTGAGTTACGGCAGCATGTGTTGCGGAACTCCTTCCACTGCTCCTGTAATGAATTACATTGATAGTTTTCAAGGGAAATCCAAAGCAAAAAAAGTTGAAATTTTCAGACAATCAGGCTTAGGAAGAGAAGGTGAATTTGCACTGTATATCGGGATTGACGCACTTTCAAAAAGTAAAAGAATGAAATTTGTGAAAGGTTTGGAAACTACCGTAAATTCGCAAAATGACTCAAGAGACAAAAACAGTGGCGGAACTGTTTTTTTCACAAGCTCCGAACTTGTAAAGAAGAATGATTTAACCCAATTAAAAAATTTAATTCCACATAAAAAAGAACAATTAAAATGATCAAAAACATTGTAGTTATCGGGGCTGGAACCATGGGAAATGGTATTGCACATACCTTCGCACAAAGCGGTTTTAGTGTAAATTTGGTAGATGTTTCTCAGGAAGCTTTAGACAGAGGATTAAAAACCATCACCACCAACATTGACAGAATAATTGCAAAGGGAAACCTTACAGAAGAACAAAAATCACAAACTTTAGGAAATATCACAACATTCACTGCGTTGAAGGATGCCGTAACCAACGCAGATTTGGTTGTGGAAGCTGCTACAGAAAATCAGGATTTAAAACTGAAAATATTCGCTCAGATGGACGAGTTTGCTCCTGAAAACTGCATTTTATCTACAAATACTTCTTCCATTTCTATTACTAAAATTGCAGCTGCAACAAAAAGAGCTGATAAAGTGATCGGAATGCATTTTATGAACCCGGTTCCTATCATGAAACTGGTTGAAATCATCAAAGGTTACTCTACTTCTAAGGAAACTTTTGATGCGATCTACGAAATGAGTAAAAACTTAGGAAAAGTTCCTGTAGAAGTGAACGACTATCCTGGGTTTGTAGCCAACAGAATCTTAATGCCGATGATCAATGAATCAATTGAAACTTTGTACAACGGTATTGCAGGAGTAGAAGAAATCGACACCGTAATGAAATTAGGAATGGCGCATCCGATGGGACCTTTACAGCTAGCTGATTTTATCGGTCTTGATGTTTGCTTAGCGATTTTAAATGTGATGTATGACGGTTTCAAAAATCCAAAATATGCTCCGAATCCTTTGTTGGTGAATATGGTGATGGCCGGGAAACTGGGAGTAAAATCTGGAGAAGGTTTTTATGACTATTCTGAAAGCAAAAAAGCTGAGAAAGTGGCAAAAATGTTTTCAAAATAAAAACTAAAAAACAATTTACCGCTCATAAACATTAAATATTTGTCACAGAAATTTGACAACAAAAATAAAATCAAGAAGATTAAATACCAATAATTTTATTTATCTTTGAGAAAGTTTAAACATTAAAAAAAATGAAATTACCAAAGTTTTTATTAGCAGACAATTCGGAATTTCCTGAAGATTTATTTGTAGTTCACACAGAATATCCTAGATTCATTTTGAATGTTGAGGAAGAAGAAGTTGAATGGTTAGATGATTTGGAAGGAGACGATGAAGAAACTATGGCAGATGAAGCTACAAAAGTAGTAGAAGCTGCATTCAAATGGTGTGATGAAGAGTTGGCGAAATACGACGACGAGGAAGACGAAGAATAAGAATTTATTACTCATAAAAAAAGGAACTCAAAATTTGAGTTCCTTTTTTTATTTTTATTCAGCTTTATTAAACTTTAAAAGTAAAAGATTATCCTGATACAATTCTAGTGTATTTCCGGAAACCACATATTTATTAACTTTTCCCATCATGCTCATAAAATTCTGCTCTACGCTCATGTTATCACATGCCATTCTCGTAGAACCCAATTGAGATGCGGTAAAAGTTCCTGATGAAGCATCAGTAGATAATGTTCCGAAATAACTGTTGCATCCTGCGTTTCCGTTTACTTTCGCTCCATCAATATTCAACGTTGGTGTTTTACCTTTAACATTGTCAGCCAAAACCCATTTGGTAGCAGCAATTGATGGCTGAGCCTTTCCAACTTTAGATGATGAAGTATTTGACATTGTTCCGCACGATGACAAAACAGCAACCGTACACAAACTTAAAAAGAATTTTTTCATTTTAGATTTTTTATTTTTCAGGTAAAATGGAACAGCCGTTCCATTCTTCTTTTTGATTTAAACCAAATTTACGGAAAATATTATTGTTTAGAATTATTTGTAAATAAGATTCCATAAAAAAACGGACAAAAGCCCGTTATATTGTATCGCTAAAAAGTTGTTTTTTAAGACCTCAATTCAGCATTAAATTCTTTCTGAAAAGATTTAATCAAAGAATCCATCACTGCAGAAATTTCTTTTTCCTCTAAAGTTTTTTCTTCGTTTAACAATTCAAAACTCATCGCATAAGACTTCTTGCCTTCCGGAAGATTTTTCCCTTCATACACATCAAATAAATTAATATTTTTAATGAAAGGAGATTTGTTCTTTTTAGCAGTCTGATACAATTCCTGATACGTAATATTTTTATCAATCAACAACGCCAGATCTCTTCTGATTTTATTGAATTTCGGAATATCGTTAAATTTCAATTCATTATTAAAACGTAATTTCTGCGCCAGTTCTAATTCAATTTCTGCATAGAAACAATCTTGATCAATATCAAAATCTTTCAGCATTTGGGGAGCTACCTTTCCGATTCTCACTAAAATTTCACCTTCAGATTCATAAGCCAAAGCATCAGAAAATCTATCATCAGACAAAGCCACTTCGTTATAGTCTATAGCTAATCTTTCCAATAAAACTTTCACAAAAGCTTTCAGATTATAAAAATCTGTTGAAGATTTTGGCTGCAACCAGTTTTCAGAAACGTTTCTTCCGCTCACTAAAATAGCCAACTGTTTTCTTTCTTCGTACTTCTCTTTTTTATGGTAAATTTTTCCAAATTCAAAGAACTTGATATCCTGATTTTTTCTGTTGATATTGTAGATTGCATTCTGTAAAAGCCCTTCCAATAAAGATTTTCTCATAAATGCCAAATCATTGCTTAACGGATTCAGCAGTTTCACTGCATCTGTTTCATCTTTCACAGAAGTTAAAGAATTGTTCATCACTTCATTGAAACCTAAGCTCTGTAAAGTTCTCGCCCAATTATTTTCCAATTCATCCTGATCTTTTGCATTCAGCTTTACAGGTGTAAATGCTATTTTTTGCGGAGCTTCAATTTTATTGTATCCGTAGATTCTTAAAATCTCTTCAATAACATCGATTTCTCTTGTTACATCAGCTCTGTAGGCAGGAACAGAGATTTCAAAGCCATTTTGAATTTCATTTAAAACCTGAATTTCAAGCGCTTTCAAAATTTCTTTTATTTTCTCTCTGTGAATTTTAGTACCTAAAATCTGTTCGATTTTTGAAAATCTGATGATCACATAATTATCTTCAATTTTCTTTGGATATTCTTCCAGAAGATCTCCAACCAATTTCCCTTCTGCCAAATCCTGAATCATGTTGATTGCATGAGTAATTGCAGTTCTTGTGATATTAGGATCAACACCTCTTTCAAATCTGAAAGAAGCATCAGTATTTAAACCATGAGATTTTGCCGCTTTTCTTATCGCAACCGGGTTAAAATAAGCACTTTCTAAGAAGATTGTTTTCGTCTCAGAAGACACTCCGGAATTGGCACCACCGAAAACTCCTGCAATACACATCGGGTTATCTTGTCCGTCTTTAATAATGATTTCAGAACCATTTAAAGTTCTTTCAACACCATCCAAAGTGGCAAATTTTGTTCCTTCAGCAACGGTTCCTACCTTTACTTTTTTATCTGCAATTTTATCTGCATCAAAAGCATGAAGTGGCTGGCCGAAACCATGAAGAATATAGTTGGTAATATCTACAATATTATTAATCGGGCTTAACCCAATTGCTTTTAGTCTGTCTTTTAACCAAGAAGGAGATTCTGCAACTTTTACATCTTTAATCACCGCACCGATATATCTTGGTGTTAATTCAGCATCTTCAACTTCCAATGTAAATTCGTGTGTTCCCTCATTATTTAAAGCAACTGAAGATACTTTTTCAAAATCACCTTTTTGCTGATTGGTTGAAAGAAAAGCATATAAGTCTCTTGCGACGCCATAATGTGACATAGCATCGGTTCTGTTTGGTGTTAACCCAATTTCGAAAACCTCATCGTTAGTTAGTTCAAAATAATCTGAAAAATTCTTTCCAACTTCATATTTGGTTTCGTCTAAAACCATGATTCCGCCGTGATCTTCGCTTAAGCCTAATTCGTCCTCAGCGCAGATCATCCCTTGAGAAACTTCACCCCTGATTTTAGCTTCTTTAATTTCAAAAAAGTTTCCGGTTTTATCATAGATTTTAGTTCCGACAACTGCAACCGGAACGGTTTGTCCTTCTTCCACGTTCGGAGCTCCGCAAACGATATTCAAAACTTTTCCGTTTCCAACGTCTACGGTTGTTTTCTTTAACTTATCGGCATTCGGATGCTTTTCGCAGGTCAAAACTTTTCCTACAACCACACCTTCCAGGCTTCCTTTGATGCTTTCAAATTTCTCTATTCCTTCTACCTCAAGACCGATATCTGTAAGAAACTCTCCTATTCTTTCAGATTTTAGTTCTGTTTTGATATAATCTTTCAGCCAGTTATTTGATATTTTCATCCTTTAATTTTGAAAATTTATTTTGAATTTTTTCAAGTTACAAATGTCGTGCTTTTTTGAGAAACAGAGAAATTTTTAACCTTTCAACTGAGTCTAAAAAACAAAAAAGAGGCTGAAAAATCAACCTCTTTTAGAATTTATTTAAATTAATCTTACAATCCGATGACCGGCATTGATAACATTAAGATATTTTCGTTTTCTTCAAGACCATCAAGCGGCTCGATGATTCCTGGTCTGTTGGGCTGAGACATTTTCATCGTGATATCGTCTGCACTCAAAATACCTAACATTTCCGTTAAAAATTTAGAACTAAAACCGATGTTGATATCTTCACCATTATAATCGCAAGGAATCTGCATATCAGCTTTGTTTGCATACTCCGTATCTTCCGCATGAAGATGAAGAATATTCGCAGACAATTTAAATCTAACCTGATTTGTCGACTTGTTTGACATAATAGAAGCTCTTTTGATTGCTCCCAACAACAAATTTCTGTTAATCGTTAAAACATTAGGGTTTTCTTTAGGAATTACCGCTGTATAATTTGGATATTTTCCGTCGATTAATCTACAGATCCAAACGTGTTTACCAAAAGTAAATTTAGCCATGTTTTCGTTGAAGTCAATGGTGATGTCTTCATTTGAACTTGCTAAAATATTTTTGAAAATGTTCAAAGGCTTTTTAGGCATGATGAATTCCATTGGCTCGGCATTCATCAAATCTGTTCTTTTATAAACAACCAATCGGTGAGAATCTGTAGAAACAAAATTGGTTTCATTTTCTCCAAACTGGAATAAAACTCCTGTCATTACAGGACGAAGAGAATCGTTACTTGTAGCAAAAAGTGTATTCGTTAAAGCCTCAGATAAAACTCCCGCAGGCATTGTCACGCTTTGAGCAGATTCAAATTCCGGAAGCTCAGGATAATCGTCTGCGTTGTCTAATGCAACGGCAAAATTATCTTTCTCATCTAAAATCTCAAGCTGGCTGCCAGTACCTTCAGCATTGTCTTTTACAACAAGCGTCAAAGGTTGTTCGCCATAAGTTTTGATAAAATCCTGAAAAATTTTGGCAGGAACCGCAAATTTACCTGCATCATCAGACTTCACATCCAATGAAGTTACCAAAGTTGTTTCGCCATCAGACGCTGTAATGGTAAGGTTATTTTCGTTTAACTCAAAAAGATAGTTTTCTAAAATCGGTCTCGATTGAGAGCTTGATATTACGCCACTTACAGTTTGCAATGCTTTCTGCAGTTCACCACTTGAAATAATAAATTTCATAGATTTAAAAATAAGTTTTTACAAATATAACAAATAGAACTAAGAATGAAAAAAATAATCGTTACGAGTTTTAAACAAACATCACTCGTCCGTTTTCAAACTAGATATTATGTTTGAATTTCTGTAATCATTAATTTTCACATCAAAAATTTCGGTTGTATAGTAACTGATGTTTACTTTTTTATTTAAAAGAGAATTGTATTCTTTGGGTAAATCAAGATTTGATTCTACATTTGAAACCCAATAAAATTTAGTGAGGTTGTTATTTTCGCCGACCAAGTGAAAAATTACAAAATTTTCTTTTTCAATTTTCTTTACAGTACCGTTCATGAGCAATTGAGACTTAGCGACGTCCCGATCATCTTCGGTAGAAGAAACCATTTCAAGAAAAATATCTGGACATTCAGCGACCAGCCATTTCCCAATAATCTCACCAGTTTTTTCAGAACTATCATTAGTTACATCAATATTAAAATCTATTTTCACCTCTTTCGCATAAGGCTGCACAGATTTCAACATACAAAACCCTAATTGAGTTTCAAGGTTTTTAGTATTCGGATATTTTGATTTAACTTTTGTAAAGCATTCACAAGTTTCTTTAGCAATTTTACTCGTATAATCTTGTGACCAAGCAATGCTCGAAATTAAGAAGCAAACAAAAGCTGATAAGTTTTTCATTATGGTTATTTAATAATTCTCAAAGATAAATGAATTAGCAAAAAACATCAAACACAAATATTATATTATATTTGTAAAAAAGTTAATGCGTAAACCACCCATCCATAAAAGTTTCATCACCTCCTTTCGGGGCATTTGGATGATGCTTAAGTCTGAAAGAAATTTCCAGATTGAGGTTTTGGCTTTGCTGATTAATATTTTTTTGATTTTTTATTTAAAACTTTCCGGCATCGATACTGTTTTGGTTTTAGCGGTTTCTCTCGGAGTTTTAAGTGCAGAAATTTTCAATACGGCCATCGAAAAGATTTGCGACATCATACATCCGGAGTTTGATAAAAGAATTGGCTTTATTAAAGACGTTTCAGCAGGAGCAGTAACTTTAATAGCGGCAGCTTCTGTCATTGTAGGAGTTTTTGTATATTGGAAATATATTTTTGGTTAATCTTCACTAATAAATTCGTGCTTTTTGTGAACATTTTCGTGTTATTTGTGTTTAAAACATTACTTTCCAACATAGATAAATCCTTTTTTTCCAGATTTAAAAACAGTTTCAATTCTTTTATAATCGTCCACCTCATATTCATCAGCCTGAAGAATTTCTTCATCGCTCACTTCAAACAGTACACCTTCTACTTCATCCTCAGCATTTCCCGAAAATTCTAAAATCGGATGATATTTCTGATTACTTTTTCGTAAAACTTCCGGATCAGTTATCTCCAGCATTTCAAGTTTATAGCCTGCTAATATGTCTTTCTCTCCTTGCAAAATTCGTCCGAAAGTCTCGATTTGAACCTGCTCTTTCTGCAAAGTTCCGTAAGAAAATAAGTGTGGCATTATAAATATTTTTCAATAATTGGGATTGCAATTTCAGCCATCATCCCATATCCTTTTTCGTTGGGATGAACGCCGTCTTTGGAAAGCAAAATCTCTTTATCTTTTAAAAATGCGGAATGAAAATCGATGTAAATTAAAGAGTTTTCATTTGCAATATCTTTAAGAATTTGATTGTAAAATAAAACATTTTCGTTTGTCCTAATCTTTCCGGTTGTAGAAATTTCACCCTCAACTTTTTTCGAAATAGGAAGAATACTCGCCAGATAAATTTTGTCTGAAAAATCTTTTGCTTGATGAACAGCTTTTTCAATATTAGCTTTAAATTGTTCTGGCTTCACCATATGATTTCCATCTTTTACAGCCAAATCGTTTGCGCCATAACCGAGGAAAATAATATTTCCAGCAGCTGAATTTCTTGAAGTCATTTCATTCTGAATTCTTTTCACTAAACCTTCTGACGTTTCTCCACCGATTCCGAGATTAAAAAGGATCAATTCATTGCTTCCTTCATTGTATTTCAGCAGAGCATATCTTTTCAGAATATCAACCCAGCCTCCAAATACGCCATCGTATTCGCCGTAAGTTATGCTGTCACCGAAAAATAATCCGTACATCATTCTCTTCTTCAATTTTAGTCTAAAACTAGATTTATGTTCTTATGCGATTCTATAATTTCAATCAGAATTTCAAATAAGGTTTGTCCGTTTCCTTCAATTAAATCATCCAGTTTTTGTTGAATCAATTCAATATTAAAAGGTTTTCCCTGTCTGATTTTATTTCCGTAAAATTCTTTGGTGGCTTCAAAGTTTAGATCTTCTTTTGATTTTTTAGAATCTTTCCAAATGATTTGAAATTCATCTTTATTTTCAAAAACACCGAAACCTCCATACAAAATATCATCAAAGCCATCTAAAGTTCCGGCTTTCCAATCGGTATCTCTCATCAAAACTTGAGAAACTTCATTATAGAATCCCGACAAATCAGAAAAATGGCTGCCATTGATGACAGCCGTTTTCTGGTTATTTTTATTTGAAGTATTCGACTCCATTTTTGAAGATATTGTGGTAATTCGCAGTTGGAATATTTTTCATCAAACCTACCGCAAAACGTTCGGGGTGTCCCATTCTTCCATAGATTTTTCCATCCGGACTTGTGATTCCTTCAATTCCGAACAATGAGTTGTTTGGATTGAACGGCATTCCGTGAGCGATGTTTCCATCTAAATCTAGGTACTGAGTAGCAATCTGTCCGTTTTCATACAACTTCTGAATTTCTTCTTCCGAAGCCATAAAACGACCTTCACCGTGAGAAATCGGAATGGTAAAAACCTGATCTTTCATTCCTTTCAACCAAGGAGATTCGTCATTCAGAACTTTCACGTTCACCATCTGAGAAATATGTCTTCTGATGGCGTTATGTGCTAAGGTTGGAGAGTTTTCGTCCAGATCTTTGATTCTTCCGTAAGGCAGTAAACCTGACTTCACCAAAGCCTGGAAACCGTTACAGATTCCGATGATCATTCCGTCTCTGTCGAGCAATTCGTGAACGGCATTTCTCATCTTTTCATTCTTCAAAACATTCACGATAAACTTAGCAGAACCGTCCGGCTCATCACCTGCAGAGAACCCGCCGGAGAATGCTAAAATCTGTGACTGTTTAATTTCTTTTACCCACGCATCAATGCTTTCGTCAAGCAACTGATGATTGATATTAATCAAAGGTAAACTGCTCACAATTGCACCTTCTTTCTGGAATGCATTCAGCGTATCGTACTCGCAGTTTGTCCCCGGAAAAACCGGTGCAAAAACTCTTGGCTGAGCAATGCCGTGTTTTTTAATGATGATATTTCTTGGGTTGATTGAGTTCAGTTTAGAATCTAATTCAACCGTTATTTTTTCTTTTTCTACTGTTGAGAAAAGGTTTTCAAACGTTTTTGTATTTTCTTCAAGTAGTTTTTCAATTTCAAAATTCAAATCACTGATTTTGAGAATATTTGAATTTTTAACCTCACCGATTAATTGAAGATCAACAGAACTTAATTCTTCAGTTGATTCGATGATCAGACTTCCGACTTTTTTTGCTAATAAAACGTTCTCATCAGCAATAGTAATTTCAGCTCCCAATCTGTTTCCGAAACTCATTTTTGCAAGAGCAACCGCAACACCACCTTCCTTCACAGTCTTTACAGAAACGATTTTTCCGGCTTTAATATTTTCGGAAATCAATTCAAAAACTACTTTCAGATTTTCGTAGTTTGGAAGTCCGTTTTCCTGTGAAATATGATTGAAGAAATAGATTTTATTTCCTGCCTGTTTAAATTCAGGAGAGATCACGTTTTTCTTTTCTCCATTGGCACAAGCGAAAGAAATCAAGGTCGGCGGAACATTCAGATCCTGATACGTTCCACTCATTGAATCCTTCCCTCCAATCGCAGCCAAACCAAGGTTAATCTGCGCATCATAAGCTCCTAACAAAGAAGCCAAAGGCTTGCCCCATTTCTCAGGATTCTGACCCAATTTCTCAAAATATTCCTGGAAACTCAATCTGATGTTTTTGTAATCGCCACCCATTGCAACGATTTTTGCAACGCTTTCAACAACTGCGTAAGAAGACCCCAATAACGAGTTTTGCTTTGATATTTCAGCATCAAATCCCCAACTTGCAAAAGAAACTGTTTCAATATCTTTAGCCCCTAAAATCGGCAATGTCTGAGCGCTTCCTTCCATCAAAGTCTGTTGGTATTTCCCACCTAAAGGCATCGCAACCGTAGTTGCACCGATCGATGAATCAAACATCTCCAATAGACCTTTTTGAGAAGCTACATTTTTATCAGCTAAGATTTTTAAGAAGTTTTCTTCGTTAAAAGTGGGTGTTTCTTCTTTCACTTCATTAAGGTGAGTAATCTTAACCTCCTGACTTTTAGAACATCCGTTCGTGTCCAAAAATTCTCTTGAAAGGTCAACGATTTTATCGCCTTTCCAGAACATCTGCATTCTTCCAGAATCTGTCACTTTTGCAACCTCTACAGCTACAATATTTTCAGCTTCACAGAACTTGATGAACTGCTCTTTATCTTTTGGCTCAACGACAACTGCCATTCTTTCCTGAGATTCAGAAATAGCAAGCTCGGTTCCGTTCAAACCTTCATATTTTAAAGGTAAAACATCCAGATTAACTTCCAAAGAATCAGCGATTTCACCGATTGCTACAGAAACACCTCCAGCTCCGAAATCATTCGATTTTTTAATCAGTCTCGTCACTTCAGGATTTCTGAATAATCTCTGGATTTTACGTTCTTCAACGGCATTTCCTTTCTGAACCTCAGAACTCATTGTATGAATCGATGTTTCGTCCTGTTCTTTTGAACTTCCGCTTGCTCCACCAACACCGTCACGCCCCGTTGCACCTCCTAAAATTATGATAGAATCGCCGTTTGCAGGCTTTTCACGTCTTACCCAATCCACAGGAACGGCACCGGTAACGAAACCAACTTCCATTCTTTTCGCTTTGTAGCCTTCATCGTAGATTTCAGAAACCATTGTAGTTGCCAAACCGATTTGGTTACCGTAAGAAGAATATCCGTTTGCCGCCTGTTTTGTGATTGTTTTTTGAGGTAATTTACCCGGTAAAGTTTTATCAACCGGTTCTAAAACATCAGCAGCACCCGTTAATCTCATCGCCTGGAAAACGAAAGAACGTCCCGACAAAGGATCTCTTATTGCTCCTCCTAAACACGTTGAAGCACCACCAAAAGGTTCAATTTCTGTCGGGTGATTGTGTGTTTCATTTTTAAATAATAAATACCAAGGTTCTTTTTTACCGTCGTATTCAGCTTCGATCTGGATGGTACAAGCGTTGATTTCGTCTGAAACCACCAAGTTATCAAGCTTTCCGGTTTTACTAAAATATCTTCCGCAAACGGTAGCCAAATCCATTAAAGAGATGGGTTTCAATTCACGTCCTAAGAATTTTCTTTTTTCGATATAATCATTGAAAATAGTTTCCAATGTATGTTTAAACTGACCTTCAAATTCAATATTTGACAATTCTGTTTCAAATGTTGTGTGACGGCAGTGGTCGCTCCAATACGTGTCTAAAACTTTCAGTTCAGTTTCCGTAGGATTTCTTTGTTCAGTTTTAAAATATTCCTGAATGAATTTCAAATCATCCAATCCTAAAGCAAAACCGTGATTGTTAAAGAATTCTTCCAACTGAGCATCATCAAAATTGATGAAATTTTCGTGAACCAAAACTTTTGACGGCGTTTCTTCTGCAGGAATATTTAAAACTGATAAATCTTTCTCCTGAGATTCTACTTTATTGATGAGAAGGTCTTTGATTTTTGCCAAATCAGATTCAGAAACGCCTTCGAACTCAATGAGTTTACCGCTTCTTACTTTAGATTTCTCATTTTCAGTCAGTAAGGCGATACACTGTTTAGCAGAATCGGCACGCTGATCGTACTGTCCCGGTAAAAATTCCATTGCGAAATAAATACCTTGTGCAGGATTTTCTTCGTGAAGAATATCCGTAACAGGATCAACGAAAGTACTGTTGACCACCTTTTCGAACTCACCATCGTTCAAATTGAAAATATCGTACACATTGTACACTTTTACATTTTTGATCGACGGAACTACCGCTTTTACTTCATCAAAAACCTTTGGACTTTCTACATCGAAAATTCCTCTTTTTTCTACGAAAACTCTTTTGTTTTGAGACATTAGATGTCAGATATTTATTAGATTTATTTTTATTTTTTTGACTGAAATTTAATTAATGACAAATCTTCGCAGCCCGACCTGAACGGAAATCCTTATTTGTTTTTCTTAAAACAAAAAAGATTGGGAGTGGAGGGCGGATAAAGCTGCCATAAAAATGATTTCAATTCTTAACACCTTGTCAAAGATTTCAATTTTGACAAAGTAAAAAATGCAGCCCAAAAGACTGCATATTATTTATACTCTAAGATCAGCCTCTAATCCTATCAGGTCTTTGTTAGCATCAATAATTGGCTGAACTTCATTGGCAATGAATTCCTCCGTTTGGATAGGTGCGAAACCGATAAAGTTTTTAGGATCCAGAACTTCTTTTAATTTTGATTTATCTAATTTCAATGAATTGTCATTTAAAATTCTCTCGATCAAATCGTTTTCTTTACCTTCTTCTTTTACCTGCTTAGAAGCTTCCATTGAGTGAACTCTGATCACTTCGTGGATTTCCTGACGGTCGCCACCAGCTTTCACTTCTTCCATAATGATGTATTCTGTCGCCATGAAAGGAAGTTCTTCCATAATATGCTTGTTGATTCTGTTCGGATATACCACAATTCCGTTCATGATGTTGTTCCAGATTAATAGAATTGCATCAACGGCTAAAAATGCCTGTGGAATAGTCAATCTCTTGTTTGCAGAATCGTCCAATGTCCTTTCAAACCATTGTGTTGAAGCGACCATTGCAGAACTCGTCGTCAAAGACATTACATATTTTGCCAATGCTCCGATTCTTTCGCTTCTCATTGGGTTACGTTTGTAAGCCATTGCTGATGAACCGATTTGGTTTTTCTCGAATGGTTCTTCAACTTCTTTTAGATTTTGAAGTAAACGTAAATCGTTGGTAAATTTATGAGCAGATTGTGCGATATTTCCTAATAAAGCCACCACTTTCGCGTCAATTTTTCTGTCATAAGTCTGTCCGGAAACTCCGAAAACTTTCTCAAAACCGAATCTTTTCGATAATTCTTTATCTAAATGTTTTACTTTAGAATAATCACCATTAAAAAGCTCTAAGAAACTTGCCGCAGTTCCGGTTGTTCCTTTCACTCCTCTAAAACGTAGAGTTTCTAAGAAGAAATCAAGCTCTTCGATGTCTAAAACCAAACTCTGTAACCAAAGTGTCGCTCTTTTTCCAACAGTCGTTAACTGAGCTGGTTGAAAGTGTGTGAATCCTAAAGTAGGAAGATCTTTATATTGAATAGAAAAATCAGCAAGATTTTTCATCACGTTAACCAACTTTTTCTTTAAAATTAAAAGCCCGTCACGGATTTGAATTAAATCTGTATTGTCTCCTACAAAAGCTGAAGTTGCTCCCAAATGAATAATTCCTTTTGCAGAAGGTGCTACGTCACCATAAGCGTGAACGTGAGCCATCACATCATGACGGAATTTCTTCTCATATTCTGCTGCTTTATCGTAATCGATATTGTCAACATTGGCTTTTAACTCTGCAATTTGCTCATCTGTGATGTCTAGACCCAAGTCTTTTTCAATCTCAGCCAAAGCGATCCAAAGCTTCCTCCAATTCTGGAATTTGTTGTTGTGAGAAAAGTTAAACAACATTTCTTGGCTGGAGTAGCGCTCTTCCAATGGATTTTTGTAGGAATTCATTCTTTCTTTTACTTTTTAGATGCACAAAAATACGGATTTTGATTGAGAGAGAAAAATTGTAAGAATGGTTTTAAGCTTTGATTAAAAAACAATGGTAAAATGTGAATAATTAATTTAATGCTTTGAGAGAATCAGCGATTATTTTTTAATCACACCTCTATAATCTGCCTAAATGTCCTGATTTTTTCTTTGGCAAAATCTTTGACAAAGATGTGTTATAAAAAGTTATTGAAACATGGAAAATCAGGATATCAACGAAGAAAATATCAATAATCAGGAAGAAATCAATCCTCAGACGGAAGCGACAACAGAAGAAAATGTGACAGAAATTCCTACTGCAGAAGAACTTTTGGCAGTAGAAAAAGACCGTTACATCAGATTGTACGCCGAGTTTGAAAACTATAAAAAAAGAACTTCAAAAGAGAAAATGGACTTCTTCACTTACGCCAACCAAGAGATGATGGTTTCTATGCTAGGTGTTTTGGATGATTTTGAAAGAGCTTTAAAAGAAATCGCTAAAAACGGCAATGAAGCCGATCTTCAGGGTGTTGAATTGATTTACAACAAGTTTAAAAACAAATTGACTGAGAAAGGTTTAAAAATCATGGAGGTAAGAGCGGGAGACAGCTTTAACGTTGACTACCATGAGGCGATTACACAGATTCCTTCTCCATCTGAAGATTTGAAAGGTAAAATCGTAGATGTTATCGAAACGGGATATACTTTAGGTGACAAAGTGATTCGTTTTGCAAAAGTTGTAACAGGAAATTAATTATCAGCAATGGGTAATAAGTAATTAATAATTGCTCATTACCCATTGTTCATTACTTATAAATATATGTCAAAGAGAGATTATTACGAGGTTCTTGAGGTCAGCAAATCTGCGAGTGCCGACGAAATAAAGAAAGCATACCGAAAAATGGCGATCAAATATCACCCAGATAAAAATCCGGGAGATAAAGAGGCTGAAGAAAAATTTAAAGAGGCTGCAGAAGCCTATGAGGTTCTAAGCGACGACAATAAAAAAGCTCGTTATGACCAATACGGACACGCCGGAATGGGTGGTGCTGGAGGTTATGGCGGCGGCGGCTTCGGTGGCGGAATGAATATGGAAGACATTTTCAGTCAGTTCGGCGATATTTTCGGCGGTGGTTTTGGAGGATTCGGCGGTGGCGGCGGAGGCCGTCAGCAGGTGAAAGGTTCTAATTTAAGAATCAGAATTAAGCTGAACCTTGAAGAGATGGTGAACGGAACCCAGAAAACTCTTAAAGTAAAAAAAATGAAGATGGCAGAAGGCGCCACTTCAAAAACCTGCCCTACGTGTAACGGAGCCGGAGTTCAGATGAAGGTAATGAACACAATGTTTGGGCAAATGCAAACGCAGACCACTTGTGGAACTTGCCAGGGAATCGGGAAAGTTGCCGACAAAATTCCTGCAGGAGCTAATGCACAAGGTTTAATAAAAGATGAAGAGGAAATTTCAATCAACATTCCTGCAGGTGCGAGAGACGGCATCCAGCTGAATGTAAGAGGAAAAGGAAATGATGCACCATTTGGTGGAATTCCTGGAGATTTATTGGTAATCGTAGAGGAAGAAGTAGACAAAACCATCAAAAGAGAAGGTGACAATCTTCATCAGGAACTATATGTTTCTTTTGCTGAAGCGGCTTTAGGAACTAAAAAAGAAATCCCAACTGTTGGCGGAAAAGTAAAAATAACCGTAGATGCAGGAACTCAATCCGGAAAAATCTTGAGATTAGCAGGAAAAGGTTTACCAAGCATTGACAGCTATGGAAAAGGCGATATGTTTATCCACATCAATGTATGGACGCCACAGACGCTAAACAAAGAACAAAAAGATTTCTTTGAAAAGCAAATGTCTAGTGGTGACATGGTTGCAGAACCATCCGGAAAGGAAAAGACTTTCTTTGATAAAGTGAAAGATTTATTCAATTAAAAAAAATATAAAAGAGGCTTTGCAAAAAGTCTCTTTTTCACTTTTATCGTATATTAAATTATTTATATCTTTAAGGTAGCAATTCAAAATGAACTATCAACTTCAACTTCGTACACCAGATTCTAATGGTAATTTGGTCTTTAATACAATAATCTTTGATGCATTCAAGGTAAATATTGTAGAGCGATATTATGGCCTTGTCCCAAAATCTTGTGAAGTATTATTTAAAGTGAGAACTTTAGATGATCAACTGATCAAAAGAAAAGACGGACACGTGAAAATCAGAATTAAAGATGAAGATTATAACACCTATAAAACTTTAATAAAGGTTTTCGGAACTTACGAATACAAAAATAAACTCATCAGCAGAAATGACGCACAGCAAGATTTTGTACATTTTATTTTGAGACTGGTGATTATGAATTATAATTTAAACTAAAAATTTTCTCTATTTTCGTAAAACTAATTACGGAAGTTCAATTCATGAGAAAATTTATCATTTTTACATTATTTAGTGCAATCGGTTACGCACAGGAAAGTCCAAAATATTTATTTGATGATTTGTATTTTGCAGACCCTTCTGTGCATGTTTTTGATGGAAAAATTTACATTTATCCGTCTCATGACATTCAGACCGATGTGAAAGATGCTGCCAACGGGGCACATTTTAACATGAAAGATTATCATGTTCTCACTTTAGACAACGTCAATCAGAAAGCAAAAGACAACGGAATTGCCTTAAAATTGGAAGACGTTTCTTGGGCAAAACAACAGCTTTGGGCTCCTGACGTTGCAAAAAAAGAGGACAAATACTATCTTTATTTCCCTGCAAAAGATCAAAATGATTTATTTAAAATTGGTATAGCTACAAGTAAAAGCCCGACCGGGCCTTTTAAGGCCGAAAAAACTCCAATTAGTGGAACGTACAGCATTGACCCAACGGTTTTAAATGATAACGGAAAATATTATATATATTTTGGAGGCTTAAAAGGAGGACAACTTCAGGAATACCGAAACAATAAGCATTCTAAAGATTATCCTGAACTTCAGATAGAAGAAAACGCTTTATTGCCAAAAGTTGCTTTATTGAAAAGCAATATGAAAGAATTGGCTGAGGAACCAAAAGATGTTTTAATTGTAGACAAAAACGGAAATCAGTTAAAATCAGGAGATCAGCACAGACGTTTTTTTGAAGGTGTTTGGATCCATCAATACAACAACAAATATTACCTTTCCTACTCTACCGGAGAAACCCATAAATTGGTTTACGCAATCGGAGATAATCCTTATGGGCCATTTACATTTCAAGGTGAAATCCTGACGCCTGTTGTAGGCTGGACAACCCATCACAGCATCGTAGAAATTGATAAAAAATGGTATCTTTTTTATCATGATTCTAAAAATTCAGGCGGTAAAAGTTATCTGCGAAGCCTGAAAGTACGAGAACTGAAATACGATCAAAACGGAATGATTCTTCCGATGAACGGTCAGGATTAATTTAAAGCAGATATTTCAATTTCTTATTGAGATAAACCAAACCAAAGCTTACCGGAATTAAAATCGCTAAAAAGATTAAAATTTTAAAAGACTCAATATCTTTATAAAAATCAGATTTCATAATCAACGGATGTACAACGTAAATTGCTGTAGAAAAACTGGCTAAAATTTTCGACGTGGTTTTTATATAGATTTTCTGAAAGTATAAGAACAGCAACGGACTGGCAAAAATTAAAGAGAATAAGATATCGGTACTTTCACTGCTGATATTTTTGTAGTTGAACAAAGCTTCGGCAACAACACACGATACAGACAGAATTACCAATATCGAAGAATTTTTATATTCTGATAAATCAATTTTGTGTTTATTGATCAAAAAACCAATGGTCAAAAAAGGAAAACACACAAAAAGGAAATTTCGGTAGAGCAGATACATATTCAAAACTGAATCGCTTTCGTTTTTAAAATAGTGAAGATTCCCTAAAACCTGAACTCCGTAACCCAATAAGAAAAAACCTAACGCTAAAGCAATCAGCAATCTTGAATTTTGATTTTTTAAAAAGTAAAGAATAATTCCCGAAAAAAAAGTTCCTATTAAATACCATAAATGATGGTATCCGAAAATGACTGTCAGCCAAATTTGTTCGTTATCTTTCCAATAAGAAATATAAATCAACATCCAGATTGCGTACAACAAAAAAGTTCTGAAAAGCCATTTTTTAAGTTTCACTTTATTGTCGATGTGGAAAAAATAAAATCCGGTAATGACTAAAAAAACGGGAACGGCAATTCTGAAAAGTCCGTTGACTAAGATGTAACTCAAAGCAGGATACGTTTCTTTCAAAAAATTCATGTGCAGAAACACGACAAAAAATGCCAGTATGATTTTTAAAACATCAATTGATAAATTTCTACCCATCGTTTATTGAAAGTGAGGTACATTTAATTTAATGATAATTCAATGTACCAATTTCTGCAAAAATAAATATTTAATACTAATTACAGAATGAATTCTAAGTTCCACTCATTTTATTTAAAGAAAACAAATCATATTTTTAGATATATTTTAAATTTGGCTTTTAAATCAATCATTACCATCTATGAACTTCAGACTGAAAGCATTCATTATAACCAATTCATTTTTCATCTTTTTTGCAAGTGCACAAGAGCTTAAAAACGGAAATTTCACAGAAAAAATTGACGGCATCAGCATCAACTACACCATCAAAGGAAGCGGTCCGGTGATGTTTATTGGTCATCCAAATTCTGGGAAAATCGGGTATGAATTGACTTTACAGCCTTTGGAGAAACAATTCACAATGGTTTATTATGATTCACGTGGAACCGGAAAGTCTGCTGCGCCAAACAAAGTGGAAGATTATAGTCTTGCGAAAAGTGTTGTAGAAATTGAAGAATTAAGAAAGAAGCTCAATATCGATAAAATCTGGTTTTTCGGGCATTCTGACCAAAGCGGAATCGCCATGCTTTACAGTTTGGAACATCCGAATCATGTTGAAGGAATGATACTGACGGGAACTTCTTTAATCGCATCACCAGAAAAGGTTTATAATAGAAAAAAAGAATCTGAAAACAAAAGATTGCAAGAATCTGAATGGTTTTCACAAGTCGTAAAAGACTGGGACTATATGTACACCCACAAAACCGAAAAATCTCCGGACGGAAGAGATCTGTCAAAAGCTCCTCTGAAATGGTGGTGCTATGATGAAGAATCTTCACAAAAAGTAATTCCCATCATGAAAGAAATTTCGAAAGCAGGAAGAAGAAAACCTGTGAACGGTCAGTTACCTCAGCAGGAGAAAGAATTGAAGTATTATTATAATCAACAGAAAAAGTTCTCGGAAATCAAAACAAAAACATTGATTCTCAACGGAAAGTCTGACACCAATAATTTACCTGAATTCGCTGAACAACTACACAAAACATTACCCAATTCTAAACTGGTATTGATAGAAAAAGCAGGCCATTTTCCATGGGTAGAAGATGCGGCTCAAAGTTTTACTGAAATTGATCAATGGCTTAAAGAAAACTAGTTTCATAAAACTTTTAAAAACAAAATCCTGCTCCAAAAGACTGAAGCAGGATTTTTTTATAAAGATCTAACAATTATTTCTTTGTTGCTAATGAATAAATTTTCTTTCCGCCAGTAATCAAAAATAAAGCGACTAATCCGCCTGCCAGACCGAAAATAACTTGCTTTAATGTTTCATGCCAAGTTGGTAATGCGTGATGAAGATAATCAATATTGTGGTCAAAAATTCCACCTGCTACCAAAATCAAAGCCAAGGTTCCGATGATTCCTAACGCTTTAATAACCCAGGGAAGTGCTTTAACCAACAGATGACCCAATTTACCAAAAAAACCTTTATCATTGCTTTTTTTAATTAATTTGAAGCCGGCATCATCCATTCTAACAATTAATGCTACAATTCCGTAAACGCCAACTGTGGCAATAATCGATACTATAGAAACGGTAACAATCTCTACAAGAAGCGGGTCAAATTGTGATTTAAGTGCATGATAGCCATCTTTTGCGGCAGCCAATGCGATAATAACGATTTCCAGGGACAGAATAAAATCAGTAGTAACTGCAGATTTTACTTTAGTATTTTCTGCATCTTCGCCATCTTCAACAATATCATCAGATTCTTCGATAACTTCATGACCTTTTTTCTCTCTGTGAAATAAAAATTCTACAATTTTTTCTACACCTTCATAAGCCAGATAAAATCCACCAATAATTAAAATAATTTTAATAGCAGGTGAATACAGCCACTCTAAGAGAAAAACAAAAGGAACAATAATCAACTTATTGATAAACGAACCTTTCATAATTTTCATCAATACAGGAATTTCCCGTGAAGAAAGGAAACCCGTCGCTTTTTCTGCGTTTACCGCCAAATCATCACCCAAAATACCTGCTGTTTTTTGGGTTGCAATTTTACTTGTTACAGCAACATCATCCATCAAAGCAGCGATATCATCTAAAATCGCAAAAAAACCAGAAGCCATAGTATTTTAATATTTTTTTAATAAATGTTAAGTCTTACAAAAATATAGATTTAATTTGATTTTTAATAGCTTATAATCTTAATAATGTTAATTAGATTAAAGTGTTTTCTTTAATTTTACTTGAATGAAATTACCTTTAAAAATATCTGCAGTAATTCTTTTTACTATTTTCTCACAAATATTATTTGCTCAGGTAAATGATGATGGCATCAGATTAAAAACTTTACAAAAATCAAATATTTGTAAAAAATATGTCTATGGAAAATGGAACGAAAAAGGTGGAACTGAAACTCATTTAAAATATTTAGGGAATGTAAAAACCAAAAAAGGAAAAACTTATAAAATCTTGACCTCAGTATGGCTTTGGGGACTATCAAGAAGAGCGACTAATCGAATTTTAGTTTTTAATAATCTTAATCAATATATTGGGGAGTATAATGTCACAATGATTTCTGATCTGCCTACAAAGTTTGAAAATGGAATATTAATATTTGAAAATGAAAGTAATGATTGTGACAAAAAATCTTCATCAAAAATTAATTTTAAAAATGGCATTCCAAAAGAGTTTTTCCGAGAATGCAAGAATGGATCTGGTGACATTTATGAGTTCTATAGCTTGTAAGAAATAAATCATCTCAGTTGGTCACTATAAAAATCAAATTCTCCTTACCTTTACTCTATGAAAAAGCTGATTCTCAATTACCATTTCTTTGTTTTAGGATTGATAGGCTTGGTTTTAAATTCGTGCAATACAAAATTCAGAGTTTGGGTAGGAAAAGACAGTCAAAAAATTTATAATCTAAAATATGGCGAGCACAAACGCCAGAAAATGGATATTTTTCTTCCAGCGGATTATGCTACAGATTCACCAGTCGTTTTAATTCTTCATGGCGGTGCATGGAAATACGGTCGAAAGGAGCACATGATCAAAATTCAAAAGATGCTTTTTGAAAATAATATTCCGAGTGTGAATATGAATTACCGCTTGGTTTCGAAGCATTTCACTTATAGAGATCAGTTAGAAGACATTCAGTCCGCGATTGAAAAATTCAATTCACTTTCTGAAAAAGCAGAACTTCTTCCTGACAACTACATTCTTTTGGGAGAAAGTGCGGGTGGACATTTAGCTCTTCTTTACGGCTATCAGAATTCAGATAAGATTAAGAAAATTATTTCGTTAAGTGGCCCGACAGATTTTTATTCTCCAGAATATTTAAATTCATTTTATTCAAAATATACTTCAGGAACAGTGCAGAAAATGGTAGGAAGTAAATTTGACCGAAAAAACTTATCTGAAGAATTCCAAAAAGCAAGTCCGATTGCTAATATTACCAATGTTCCGACCCTTTTATTTCAGGGAAATCAGGATTTTTTAGTGAATCAAAAGCAAGGATTGGCATTAGATTCTGCTTTGACAGCAATGAATGTACCACACAAATTGGTTTTTATGGATAAAACCGGCCATGCACCGAGATTTTTTAACAAAACTAAAAGAGACCGAATTATTTATCCCAATATTTTGGAATGGATAAAAAATTGATTATTCAATTTAACTTTAATTTCATAGGGTTTCGTTTCACCCTATGCTTTGTTAAACCGCTCCGTTGGAGCTCTTTATTCAATGCAAAAAAATAACCCGCAAAACTGCAGGTTACTTTCTATATTTTTAACTTGATTATTTTTCTTTATCAATCAAGTCTTCCAAAACCTCATCTTCCAATTTCGGGTTTTCTTTTGGTGCCCCAAAAACAAATTTAAGAATCACGGGAACAGTTGTAACCAAAACAATAATGATGATAATAAATTCAAGTTTTTCTTTCAGATTAATTCCAAACTGATCCATGAATAATTTATCAAGATAATGTCCTGCAAAGATCAAACTGAAAGACCAAAGCACACCACCGATAATATTATCACGCAAAAATGCTTTTTTATCCATCCTTACGATACCTGCAACGATTGGCATAAAAGTTCTTACTACAGGTAAAAATCTAGCCATAATTACAGCTAATGCACCATTTTTTTCAAAAAAATCATGTGCCTGGTAAAGGTATTTTTTCTTAAAAAGAAAAGTATCTTGTTTTTTATACAAAGCCGGGCCTGTTTTGCTACCAAACCAATACCCTACCTGATTCCCTATGATTGCAGCAATTGCAACAGCAGATGCTAAAAGAGTGGTGTCTAAAAAATCACTTCCTGTAGAACCAAATGTTTGTGAAATAATATCTACCGCATAAATCCCCGACACAAAAAGCAGTGAATCCCCCGGAAGGAAAAACCCTACGAACAAACCTGTTTCGGCAAAAATAATGAACAAAATAACCCAGAACCCACCCATGTTGATGTAAAATTCGGGGTTTAATAAATCTCTCCAGCTATTGTAATCTTCCATATGTAATGATGATGAACAAAAATAAGCTTAATAAAATTATGCTGAAAACATATTAGCATATTTTAACAAAAATGTAAACATGATATTTTATAGGTCGAGATCGTCATCTGAAACCGCCGTTCCGTCTGCCATCAGAAACGCTTTGAGGAATGGTGTAAGATTTCCGTTCATCACTCCATCGACATCTGAAGTCTCGTGACCGGAACGTACATCTTTTATTAATTTGTAAGGGTGCATTACGTAATTTCTGATCTGGCTTCCCCATTCGATTTTCATTTTTCCTGCTTCTATTTCTGTACGTGCTCTCAGTCTTTCTTCCAATTCCATCTCATATAATCTGGATTTCAAAAGCTGCATCGCTTTTTCTTTATTTTGAAGCTGTGAACGAGATTCTGAGTTTTCAATGATAATCCCAGTTGGTGCGTGACGAAGACGAACGGCAGTTTCTACCTTGTTTACGTTTTGTCCACCCGCTCCTGAACTTCGCATGGTTTCAAATGAAATATCAGCAGGATTGATGTTAATTTCAATTGTATCATCCACCAAAGGATAAACGTAGACTGAAACGAAACTCGTATGACGCTTTGCATTAGAATCAAAAGGAGAAATTCTTACCAATCTGTGAACACCATTTTCACCTTTCAGATAACCAAAAGCATATTCACCGTCTATTTCTAAAGTTACGGTTTTCACCCCCGCAACTTCACCTTCCTGATAGTTGAGCTCTTTGATTTTGTAGCCTTGCTTTTCTGCCCACATGTTGTACATTCTCATCAGCATAGCTGCCCAGTCACAACTTTCCGTTCCGCCTGCCCCCGCAGTAATCTGAAGAACAGCAGAAAGCTCATCTCCTTCGTTGGACAGCATATTTTTGAACTCGATGTTTTCAATTTTCTCCATGAGAACAGGAAAGCTTTCATCCAATTCTTTTTCAGAATCTGGATCTTCTTTGGCAAATTCCATTAAAACCTGCAAGTCTTCAAACTGAGTACTGATTTCTTCAAAATCTTCTACCCACTTTTTCTTAGAACGCAATTGCTTTAAGAAAACTTCAGCTGTTTTAGGATTGTCCCAAAATTCCGGAGCTGCGGTTTTTTCATCATCATTAGAGATTTCTATCTTCTTTTTGTCTATCTGAAGATATTTATGAAGGTCTTCAATTCTGGATTGAATTTCTTTTATCTGGTCGTTGTTGATCACGAATAATTCTTTTTTGCAAAAATAAGATTTAAAGTTGAGAGTTTTGAGTTTCTAAATCCATACTTAGACGCCACTTTCATCATTATGCTGAAAACCTATTTCTCTTCTCGGAATTTCCACTTCTTTGTAAGATTCCAACTCAGATTTCAGCGAGTGAATTCTCATCTGAAAATCATCTAAATTATTGATGATGACATCACTTAAAAACTGAGCAATTTGATTCAGATATTCTTCGGTTAATTTCGCTCCTGCGTCGCGTAAAGCTCCATTCAGAAGTGTTTCATCAATGATTAACTTTTCGTTTTTTGTTTTTTGATAATGGTTTTTAATTCTTTTCTTTAAGCTTTGGGTAAAATCAATTAACATGGTGTTGCTGAAGACTTTCATTTTAGAAGAAATATCACTCCAAAAAGGTATTTTATCTGCTTTATTGTTTTTAAGGATTTTAAAAAGCAAAGAATCTTTATCCAGATTTTTGGTCATCGAATACAGAATAATCTCCGATCTTTCGGCAGCATTCGGAGGAAAAACAGGAATGACTACATCAAATCTTCCCGGCGCCAGAATTTCTTCATCAATATCAGTCACCGTATTTGCCGAACCCACCATCAAGACATCCTCACTTTCAAATTTCGAGATGTGATGGAGGATCACTTCCTGAGATTCAAGATCACAGGAAGCAACATTATTTTCAGCGCTTCTCGCCATCATGATATCATCAAAATCTTCAAGAAAAAGCAAAACTTTTTCTTCTTTCATCATTTTTAAAAGAAAATCATTGAAATTGGTTTGATTACCGTCAACAAGTGAAGTTCCGAGGTAATGCTTCTTAACTTCTTTAAATTTATAATTGATGATTTCTGCAATTTTATTTGCCCAAAAAATCTTACCACTTCCGGGAGGTCCGTACAAAATAATCCCCACAGGTTTATTAATACCCCAATCTTTGATTTGCTGAGGATTTAAAAACGGCTCTAAAACTCCGGAAATATAAAAGAATAAATCTCTGTAACCGATGAAATCTCTTTGCTGAAGCTTGGTTTTATTTCCAAAATAATTATAGACAAATTGATAATTGCCACCTAATTTATTATCAATTCCATAGCTTGAAACCGACGATCGGAAAAATCCGTTGTCATAAATATTGGTTTGACCTTCCTGAATCGCTTTTTCAATCTTTTCTTTCGGCTGATTGATGGTTTCTGCAATTTGATCAACCGTTTTATTTTCGTCTAAATCATTCTCATATTGTTTTAAAAAATCTACATTTTCGCGGGCAAATTTTTCAAAATCTTCTTTCACTTCAAATTGTGTCGAGATACAATCAATCAAATCCAGATCAAAATCCTGAATAAACTGTTTGATACTTTCCGGTGACACATTCAATTCCTTTGCAAGTTCTATTAACTTCATAAATCATCTTTGAATCAAATTTAATGAAAATTTTCAGAAGATGGATGGCAGTTGTTGGATGATGGAAGTTGGAAGTTGGAAGTTGGAAGTTGGAAGTTGGAAGTTTATCAAAAAAACTTTTAATTTTTTACTTTTTACTTTCGACTTGATTCTTCATACCTGGTTCTTTTTATTTTTTTTAACATTATTCAAATATCGCTGTAACATTTCACGAAAAAGAGAAACCTATTGCATATACAATATATAACATGGAAAAAGTTTTATCGGTCAAAAATCTGACTAAAAAATTCAAGAGAGTTGTTGTCAACAATATTTCCTTTGATGTGGAAAGAGGCAACGTTTACGGACTTCTCGGCCCGAACGGAAGCGGAAAATCTACTACTTTCGGAATGCTTCTCTCAACAATCAATCCCACAAGCGGCGATTGGTTTTGGTTTGGCAAAAAGGGTACAGATTCTGAAACGCTTAAGAAAATAGGTGCTATTATCGAACAGCCCAACTTTTATCCATATTTAAGTGCAGAAACCAATCTTAAAATCGTTGCTGAAATCAAAGGAACACCTCACACAAGAATCGACGAAGTTCTGAATACGGTCGGACTTTTAGAAAGAAAAAAAGACACTTTCAAAACCTTTTCTTTAGGAATGAAACAACGTTTGGCAATCGCATCGTCTTTGCTGAATAATCCTGAAGTTTTAATTTTAGATGAGCCTACAAACGGTTTAGATCCTGAAGGAATCATCCAGATCAGAGAAATTATCGGCACAATTGCAAAACAAGGCATCACGATTATCATTGCCAGTCACCTTTTGGATGAGATTGAAAAAATATGCAGCCATGTGATTGTTTTAAAAGAAGGAAACGCTATCTACTCAGGAAGCGTAGACGGAATGACGACGAATACCGGATTTTTTGAATTGAAATCAGACAACAATACTTTACTTTTGAGCGCTTTGGAAGAACTTCAGTGGTTTACTTCGGTAAAAATTGAAGGTGAAATGATCAAAGCACAGATTCGTGATGACGCTTCGATTTCTGCATCCGGATTAAACCAAAAATTGGCTGGGAAAGGTATTTTCTTATCTCATTTAGCTAAGAAAAAACAATCGCTTGAAACTCAATTCCTTGAACTTGTAAAAAACAAATAATCATGATGAAACTATTAAAATTAGAATATTATAAAAACCTGAACTACAGACCATTTAAGGTTTTCACCATCTTTTATTTTGCCATTTTAATTGCTTTACTTTGTATTGGTTTAGTTGATTTAAAACTATTTGGCGAAACCATTAATTTAAAAGAACAAGGCATCTATAACTTCCCTGAAATTTGGAATTTCACAACCTGGATTGTTGGTTTACTGAAGATTTTCTTAGGATTGATTATTGTATTTTCTATCTCGCAGGAGTTCAGCAACAGAATGTTTAAGCAGAATACAATTGACGGTTTAAGCAGAGAAGAATTTATTGGTTCAAAATTGTTAACGATTACTATATTCACTGTTATTTCTACAGTTCTTGTATTCGTTATTACCTTATTCTTAGGGAAAAGTTACTCCACAGTAACGGATTCTGACATGGTTTTCAAAGAAATATTCTTTGTCGGAAATTACTTTGTGAAACTGTTTTCATTCTTCTGTTTTCTGATGTTTCTTTCCATTTTATTAAGAAAATCAGTGTTTGTATTTCTGGCATTTTTCGTTATCTGGATTGGCGAATCAATTCTTGGTGGTATTGAAACGTTCTCAAAAGTAAGCGGAATGCAGGGGCCTGAAAGAAATGAAGTTCTTCAAAATGGGTTTTTCTTCAGCAAACTTTTACCTTTAGAAAGTATGTCGAGCTTAATTCCAAATCCGATGATGAGATTAAATATGGCAAAAATGCTGGGCCTGAAATATGAATTTACCTACCCTACCGAAAGCTTAATTGCTTGTCTGGTTTGGTGCGCCATCTTCATCGTGGGTTCTTATTGGATTTTAAAGAAAAGAGATTGGTAATTTTTAGTTATCAGATATAAATTATTCAAATACAAAAGTGATTCATTATTGAGTCACTTTTTTTATTTAAATTTAAACCAATGATTTCAGGAAAGAAAATATACTATGTTCCCGGGTTGATAAGTGCATTATTGATTCCTGTTTTGTTTTGGTATTTGGGAAATCGAAAACTGAATGAACCAATTACAAATGTCATGGATTTTGGTTTACCGGCAAAATATAATCCGGATATTCCGGTGAATCAGCAAAACACTCTTGAGCAAATAAGAAACTGGAAGTATGAAAAAATAATCGTTGAGCCAAATTCTGCAAAAAATAATTCTAAATTATACGTTTCAAAAATTAAGGAACTTCAAAAGAGCAATATAAAAGAAACCGGAATCGAATTTATTTTAGATGACAACAATACTTACGGAGATTTTGCTTCGTTGCTTAATGATATGGCTATTGCTAAGCAAGATAGATATGGCTTAGATTTAGATAAAACAGGACATCTTTTTGCTACGGTCAGTTACATAGATCCTAATGCAAAAGAATCTGACTATGAGTGCTTACTTTGCAACGATGTGATTTATGATGAATATAAACCAACATTTTTCTATGATTCTCAATTTTTCATAAAGCAACTTCCAAAGGAAGCCTTCTATATAATTTTTGGTTTCTTACTATTTCTAAACATCTCAATGCTGAGCATTAAAGAAAGGTTTTTAAACTAAAAAAGTTGCCTTTCGACAACTTTTCAATTTTATTTTTTCGCTTTTGGCGGGTTTGCTTTTCTGGCTTCTTCAAAAAGTCCGGGTTCAATATGACAGTATCCTCCTGGATTTGCATTCAGATAATCCTGATGATAATCTTCTGCTCTGTAGAAATTCTTTAAAGTTTCAACTTCTACAACGACCGGCTTAGAATAATTTTTAGCTAACTTTTCCACTTCAGCTTTTACGATTGCTTCTGTATTGGCGTCAGTAAAATAAATTCCGCTTCGGTAATTATCTCCCACATCATTTCCCTGTCTGTTCAAAGTTGTCGGATCGATAGATTTAAAATAAAGTTCAATCAATAGTTTCAAATCTACCTCATCTGCATCGTACTTCACTTTCACCGCTTCCGTAAAACCTGTCGTATGACTCACCACTTCTTCATACGTTGGATTTTTAGTTTTACCGTTGGCGTAACCCACATCAGTTCCTACAACACCTCTTACCTGCTGAAATAAATGTTCGGTTCCCCAAAAACATCCGCCTGCAAAATAAACTTCTTTTACATTTCCTGCTTCCATAATTTTTTGATTTTCTTCTTTAGTTTCTGTTGGTTTTACTTTTTTGGAATCTCCACAGCTTGCTGCAAAAACAGCGATTCCAAGAAACATTCCGAGTAGTATGAATATGTTTTTCATTTTTTGTTTATTATGTTTAATCATTTTGTTGATATCATTTTTAGAACACTTTTGTTAGATGCAAATTTCACGCTAAAATTAAATTGGATATAGTTTAATTTTCAACGATCAATTTCTTTTATATTATATACGAAAAATCTTGGGAGAAGGTTTACCTATATAATAATCATAAAGCTTAATTTTAACGCAAAGCACACAAAGATTTATCAACTACTAACTGCTTTTAAGTTACACAAAGCCGTTTCACTTACAAAAGCTCACAAAGTCTTTATTTATAGCAAATTTCTGATAATCAGAAAAGAATTAATTTATAAAAATATTTTGACCCATTTAGAACTTTGTATTTCCTTACTAAGCGAAGCGGCTTGGTTTATCCTAAAATAAGAGTGTTTTTTGTCAAAAAATCTTTGTCTTTATTTGCGTTAAAATAAACACCAAAGTCAATATTTAGCAGCGTGCTTCAATCAATTTTAATTGATTCTTAATCATCCTTTAAAAATTAATTTTCTTAATGGTGAAAAATTTTCAGTTAATATAAAAATTCTAAAGTTCACTCGATAATTTTCATTAATTCACAACAACTGTATTTCGCAATCAGTTAAAAATATTAAATTTGCATCCTTATCAATTTTTTTGATATTAAAAGCTATAAAAAATGACTTCACAGGAAATACGCCAACAGTTTTTAGACTATTTTAAAAGTAAAAACCACCTTATCGTTCCTTCAGCACCCATCGTGTTGAAAGATGATCCAACGCTGATGTTTTCCAACTCGGGAATGACGCAGTTCAAAGATTATTTTTTAGGGTATAAAGAGCCTAAAGCCTCAAGAATTGCCGATACACAAAAGTGTTTGAGAGTTTCCGGGAAGCATAATGATTTGGATGATGTGGGTCGTGACACCTATCATCACACGATGTTTGAAATGTTGGGAAACTGGTCTTTCGGTGATTACTTTAAAAAAGAAGCCATTTCTTGGGCTTGGGAATTGCTTACAGAAGTGTACGGAATCCCAAAAGAAAATCTGTACGTAACCATTTTTGAAGGCGACGAAAAAGAAAATCTGGAAAGAGATACTGAAGCTTATGATCTTTGGAAACAATTTGTTTCTGAAGACCGAATCATCAACGGGAACAAAAAAGATAATTTCTGGGAAATGGGAGCAAGCGGACCTTGCGGACCTTGTTCAGAAATCCATGTAGACTTGAGAACTCCTGAAGAGAAAGCTAAAATTTCCGGTTTGGAATTAGTGAATAATGACCATCCTCAAGTGGTTGAAATCTGGAATCTCGTATTCATGCAGTTTAACAGAAAAGCTGACGGTTCTCTTGAAAATCTTCCTGCAAGACATATCGATACCGGAATGGGATTCGAGCGTCTTTGTATGGCTTTACAGCAGAAAGAATCTAACTATGATACTGATGTTTTCACGCCTTTGATTGCTAAAGTTGAAGAACTTTCAGGAAAAAAGTATACCGGAATTTTAACGGATGAAAAAGATATTGCCATCCGTGTTGTTGTAGATCATATCAGAGCGGTTTCGTTTGCCATTGCAGACGGACAGTTGCCTTCAAACGGAGGAGCCGGTTATGTAATCAGAAGAATTTTAAGAAGAGGAATTTCTTACGCTTATCGATTTTTAGACAGAAAAGAACCTTTCCTTTTTGAATTGGTGGCTGTGCTTCAAAATCAAATGGGAACATTCTTCCCTGAATTGGAAAAGCAAGGAAAATTGGTTACTGAAGTCATTAAAAGTGAAGAAGAATCTTTCCTGAAAACCATTGAAAACGGTTTATTGAGAGTTGAAAAATTAATTCAGCAAACGATTGTTGAAGGTTCTAAAGTTTTGCCAAGTGTAGAAGTTTTCGAATTGTATGATACGTATGGTTTTCCTGATGATTTAACGAGAATTATTGCGGAAGAAAAAGGTTTGACCATTGACGAAGCCGGTTTCGAGGCTGAAATGGCTAAGCAAAAGCAACGTTCTAAAAAAGACTCAGCTTCTAAAGTGTACGACTGGGTTGTTTTGGAAGAAAAACCTGAAACTTTTGTGGGTTATGACCAAATCGAAGCAGAAACTTACATTACAAGATACAGAAAAGTAGAAAATAAAGACGGCGAGTTTTATCAGGTCGTATTGAGTGAATCACCTTTCTACCCTGAAGGTGGTGGACAAATCGGTGATAAAGGTGTTCTTGAAAATGCAGTTGAAAGCTTTGAAGTTTTAGAAACTAAAAAAGAAAACGGGTTGATCATTTCTTTAATCAACGGACTTCCGAAAGATGCAGGAGCTGTTTTCTATGCTAAAGTCAATGCAACCGAAAGAAAAAACTCTCAGGCCAACCACTCTGTAACACATTTATTACACGAGGCTTTGAGAGAAGTTTTAGGAACTCATGTTGAGCAGAAAGGTTCATTTGTGGGTCCTGATTATCTGCGTTTTGACTTCTCGCATTTCAGTAAGATGACGGATGAAGAATTGGCTTTGATTGAAGAAAAAGTCAATGCCAAAATCAAAGAAAATATCGCTTTGCAAGAGTTTAGAAATATTCCGATTCAGGAGGCGATTGACAAAGGTGCGATGGCATTGTTTGGCGAAAAATATGGCGATAGCGTGAGAATGATCCAGTTTGGAAGTTCAAAAGAGCTGTGTGGTGGAACTCACGTAAAACATACGAGTGAGATCGGTCATTTTAAAATCAATTCTGAAAGTTCTGCTGCTGCAGGAATCAGAAGGATTGAAGCAATTTCCGGAGATAAATCTGAAGAGTATTTCAAGAGTTTAGAAAAACAGGTTATTGAACTTTCTCAATTACTTAAATCGAAAGACATCGTAAAATCGATTGAGAAGTTAATCGAAGAAAATTCCACCTTAAAATCTGAAATTGAATCTCTTAAAAAAGAAAAAGCAAAAGGCGAGATCGGCGATTGGAAAACTTCTTACGAACACAAAGGCGACAAACAGCTTTTGGTAAAGAAAACTTCTCTGGACGCAGGTTCAGTAAAAGATATTGTCTTCCAGTTGAAAAAAGAAATCCCGACTTCTGTGACGATTGTTTTATCAGATTACGACGGAAAACCAATGATTACCGTTGGAATTTCCGATGATCTGGCATCAAGTTATCAGGCAGGAACGATCGTCAAAGATTTAGCAAAAGAAATCCAAGGCGGTGGCGGCGGAAACCCTGGCTTTGCAACTGCAGGAGGAAAAAATCTTGATGGTTTGGAGAATGCATATCAGAAGGCTTTGAATCTTTAATTAATTTTTTTAAAAACATTACCGCTTGGCGGTTTTTATAATAAACAATCCCTCTCAGTTTGAAAGGGATTGTTTGTATGTAATCCTCCCGTAACTGTCTCCGTCACTTCGAGTAGGTTTTATAAAAACCGTATCGAGAAGTTTTTGAATGGAAGAAGGATTTTGTACTTCGGTTCACGGGTTCTCGATACATTTTTCTGCGCTGCGCTGCGAAAAACACTCGTACTGACGATTCGCCTGACGGTGCAAATCACGTATCGTATAAGTAGGTCGTCACTTAGAGTGATTTTTGAAAAAATCGTATCGAGAAGTTTGTGTTTTAAAGACAAATTTTGTGCTTCGGGTCACGGGTTCTCGATACATTTTTCTGCGCTGCGCTGCGAAAACACTCGAACTGACGAGCGACTGACGATAGTGAATTTAATGTTGTGGAAACTGGACGTCACTTCGAGTAGAGTTTTAAAAAAACTCGTATCGAGAAGTCTTCGGATCACGAGTAGTCTTTGGTTCACGGGTTCTCGATACATCCCGATTTCATCGAGACACTCGAACTGACGGAGCGACTGACGAGAGTGAATCAGATGAATATCAACCGTCAAAATTCTTTTTAGCAAGATTGGGTAGGTCTTCAAACCTACCTTCAATTAATGCTATTTTCTTTACCTGAGACCATTTCTTAATTTTTTTCTCAAAAACAATTGCTTGCTCGATATCCATAAACTGACAAAAATAGACTAGCTGTAATGGACGTCTTGAGAAGGTATAAGAACCGAAGTGTTTTCCGTCCTGATGTTCGTCAAAACGTTTGTAGACATTTTCTGTGACACCGGTGTAATAGGTGTTGTCGGCACAATGTAGGATGTAAACAAATGAGGTTTGCATGATTAATCTTATTAATAAGTTTGATTCAATTAGAGTTGATAAAGCCACTTGATATCTTGTAAACAAATCGTCACTTCGAGTAGGTTTTTGAAGAAAACCGTATCGAGAAGTTTTTGTTTTAAAAACAGATTCTGTGCTGCAGTTCACGGGTTCTCGATACATCCCGATTTCATCGGGACACTCGAACTGACGAACGACTGAAGGTACAAATCACGTATCGTATAAACAAGTCGTCACTTCGAGTAGAGTTTTGCAAAAACTCGTATCGAGAAGTTTTTGTTTTAAAGACAAATTTTGTGCTGCAGTTCACGGGTTCTCGATACATCCCGATTTCATCGGGACACTCGAACTGACGAACGACTGAAGGTACAAATCACATATCGTGGAAGCACGTCGTCACTTCGAGTAGAGTTTTGCAAAAACTCGTATTGCGAAGTTTACACCGGATTTATAGGCGGCACTTCCGGCAACCCGCTTGGGGTGTCGTAGATGATGTAGTCGTTGTATTTGGCTTCGTTGGTTTCGTAGAAAATATCCTGGCCGGTGCCGGCGTATTTGTTGAGCAGTTGGTAGAGTTTGTTGAGGGCTTCTACACGGTTTTCTGCGGCTACATCACGGTCGGAAACGCCTTGAGCCTGCGCATCGATGGCAACATCCAGAGCTTCACGCTGCGTGATAAGAGTGGTGATTTTATCTGAGGTCAGACCTTCGTCCGCAAGTTGGGGAAGATATTTCTCTGCCGTCACACTCATCATTTTGGCAATGCGCACCACCTCGGCATCACTGAGCTGACTGATTCCTGCATTGCCGAATTCCTTGTATTTGGCACTGTAGAGTCCGAAAACATTTTCTGCCATTTTAAAAATACTGCGCATGGATTTTTCCAGGGCTTTTCTGGCGGCATCTTTCTGTTCGGTGAGATCCATTTTGATGGATTCCAGCTGTTCATCGCTTGGGAAGTTGTCTACTGCGTTGAGTGCTGTCGTCAGCTCGGTCTTTTTGTCGGCGTTATAGCCGCGGTCTGTAAATTCGGTGATGTCTCTGTCGATCAAAGCGATCAGTTCATCTGCCTTTTGTTTCAGTACGGAATCTGCCAGTTTGAAAGTACGTACTACCTGTTCTTTTTTCATAATAAAATAATTTTTTGTGTTTAAAAATGGGTTTGAAGTCTATTGTATCCTGTCTGTTGAATCCCTTTACTTTTCGGAAATGCCTGTAAAGTACTGAAATATAACAAATTGTACTTGATTGCCTCTTCGGAGTGCTTGATTGCCTCTTCGGAGTGCTTGATTGCTTCTTCGGAGTGGTTGATCGCCTCTTCGGAACGGTTGATTGCCTTTACGGAGCAGTTGAACGCCCTTACGAAGTGGTTGATTGCCTCAACGGAATGCCTGATTGTCCTTTCAAAGTGCTTGAAGCGTTCTTCAGACTGCCTAAACGAACCAACGGAACGGTTTACCGTTTTTTAAGATGAGCAATGGGTTGGAAAGTATTGCGTTGGATTTTGGAACCGGGAGTGCCGGAAGCCTGCGCATGAACTGCGGGGTTACTTCTTACTATCATCATTTTGTTTTTTGTTGTTCTTAAAACAAATATAAAAATATTTTTGAATACAATGGGATTGGGATTTTATTTTTTTTAATGGAAAAACCTCGCGGAGAATTGGAAGATTTCTTTAAGATTCAAAATCGATAAGTAAATAATAGAAACGGGTTAGTAAATACAATTTGTTAAAATAATAAGAATGTATACTAAAGTCTATTACACAAACTTTTTATATTTGTAGAAATACTAAAAATGAAAAACGATTTATTGCTTCAAGAAAATTTAAATAACAAGATTGTACAGCGTTATTTTTTTTCCGACAATGAAGAATCAATAACACATCTTCCAAACATAAAAAATATTAACATTTTTGTAGGCGCCAATAACAGCGGTAAAAGTTGGATGATGAGGCATCTTATGAATATTGAAAATTATAAAAAAATTGATTATGATTTTTTAATTTCCCTGACAAATGACTTTAATCAAAACAGCTACTCTGATTTATCAACCGGACCCAGAAAAGGTTTTTTCTATACTGACGGAAATAATGCACCAACTATAGATATTACAAAATTTACCGATTTATCAATAAATGAGATCGAAAAAAAAAATAATGAGAATATAACAGAAATAGACGAGATTTTTAATTATATGCACTGGGATCGATTTGATATTAACATTGAAAGTCCTATAATAAACTTATTGAAAGAGGTGACAGAGAAAATAAAAGATGTTTTTAGTAATAGCCTAATTTCTACAAATCCCAATAAGATTTACATCCCTACACTTCGTACAGCCCACTCTTTATACGACGAATCTCATAATAAGATTGAAAATGATATTTTTCAGTATACGTTATCATATAACTATAAAGATATTATTCAAAATATTCCGAAACTACAAATTTTTACCGGATTGACTCTTTATGAAGAAATATTAAAAGCGAGAAATAGTGAAAAATCCGTACGAGAGCATTTTGGAAGTTTTGAAACATTTTTAAGCGAAAGTTTTTATGAAGGTGAAAGTGTAGATATTGTTGCTGAATTTAAAAAAAGCAAAAGTAATCAAGAGGAAAACATTATCATTCATATTGGAAATGAAAATAAAACAAGAAAATTATATGACTTAGGTGATGGAATACAAGCTATTATTGTTTTGATGTATAAAATTTTCATGGCAGAAGACGAAACGGTTATTTTTATAGATGAACCAGAATTAAATCTTCATCCAGGAATGCAACGATTATTTTTTGAACAAATAACCTATAATCCTGATATTACTAGAAAAAATCTTACATTTTTCATTACTACACATTCCAATCACTTATTAGATTTAACTCTCGAAAGCAATGATGTTTCTATTTATTCATTTTCACCACAATTAGATAAAGAAAAAAATAAAAAATTTATAATTAACAATGTTAATGCGGGAAACAACGAACTATTAAGAGAACTTGGTGTAAATAATTCGTCAGTTTTCCTTGCTAACTGTAGTATTTGGGTAGAAGGAATTTCAGATAGAAACTACATAAAATCTTTTATTTGGTCTTACTGCAAGGCAACAGGTAACAACTATCCGAAAGAAGACATTGATTTTGTCTTTTTTGAATATGCTGGTGGAAATATTACGCATTATTTATTTGACGACGAACTAAACGATGAGGAAGAAACACGTTTTTTAAAAGAAATTAATACTGTTACTCTTTCTAATCGAATATTCCTTTTCGCAGATTCAGATATGTCTAATGAAAATATAGAATCGGAAAAATACAAACGACTGAAAAAATTAGAAAATAAATTTGGTAGTCATAATTTAAATGGCAGAATAATTTGGGAATATAGAGAATCTGAAAATCTTCTATCCAAAGATGTTTGGAAAAAGGTTTTAATAGAATTTTGTAATAAAAAAATAATAGAAGGAAGGGAAATAGAAGTTGAAGATTTAATAAAAACAAAAATTGATAATTTAGATTTGAAAAAATCAGAATACATTGGTTCTTTTTTGAAAAAGCTAAGAACAAAAGTAACTGAACTAAATAAAATATGGAAGGAAAGTTCTCGAAAGACACCCCAATCATTTAAAGATAAAGCAGAATTAAGTAGAATTATTTTACAAAAAACTATGGAAGAAAAAATTACTTGGGATGATTTCAAGCAGATTCAAGAGGTTGAGTTACTGACTGAACAAATTTTCACTTTTATTAAGGAAAAAGGTAAAAATAAAAATATACATAGTGAAGTTTAATTATCTTAATTCTTGATACAAAATTCTTCTTCAAATAATTTTTGCTCGAACTGACAAATAGTATTTAATTTTCACAAAGCCTTAAAATCTCTTAAATAAATCCCCATTTATCCTCACTACGAGAATTGAAAAACCTAACAATCAACTGTCTATAAATCAAATACAGCTGATAATTATTTTTAACAAAAGATTATATTTTCTGTTGTGCTTTTGTAACCTTCTTATCAATAGTTTTGTCTCATTAATAAAAAACTCAATGACCAAACTTCTATCTCCGTTCTTTTTATTTTTTGTGGTGTTCTGTTTCGGGCAGACTTCTCTGAAAGTTTTCAGTAAAACCGATAAAAAATCGATTCGTGATGCAGCTGTTTACTGTGATGACAATCTTTTGGGAAAAACCAATTTTGATGGTGTTTTATCTTTTAAAACAAAATGTAAAAAAGTTGAAATTCTTGCCAGCAATTTTGAGGATGTTAACGTTGATGTGAAAAAATCTATGGAAGTGGCCATGCAGCCACTGTCTGAGAAACAGAGCAATATCGATAAAGTGGTGATCACCGATAAAAGTGACCCGAGAGCATTGAGAATTTTGGACGAACTGAATAAAAGAGAGAAGGAAAACTCACCCAAATCTTTAGATACCTACAATTTCAAATCGTACTCCAAATTTTCGATTGATGTTGATAAAGATTCGATTGATACTTTTAAAAATTTCCTCGCAACGAGAAAAGATTCTCTTTCGAAGGTTGATAAATCTGAATTTAAGCAGAAAGAAAAGGAAAAGAAGGATTCTCTGATCGGCGAAGATCTGCTCGACGCGACTCAGGAAAGTCAGATGTTCCTTTGGGAAAAAGCGACGGAGTATAAATATTCTCAGAAGTTTGGGGAGAAAACCAATATTATCGACAACAGAATGTCGGGTTTTAAAAATCCCATTTACGAGGCGGTGGCGATTAATTTTTCTCATTTAAACCGAACGCCAAGACAGTTGAGACCGGAGAACAGAAAGCTTTTTAATTATTATCTGTCGGATACTTTGCAGCTGGACGGCAGAAAAACCTTCGTCATCAAGTTCAAGGAAATCACCGACAAGAAAAAGCAAAACCCGAGAAAGTTTAACGGAAAAATCTATGTGGATTCTGAAACCTACGCCCTGAAAAAGTTTGAAAGTGCCAGCAAAAAAAGAAATGAAGGCGACATCGTCTCAGTCTGGAAACCGATCGACGGAAAATGGTTTCTGGATTATGAAGACATGAAACTGAAAATGGGCGACCAGACTTTTAATATTTCGAAGAAAGACAGCGTAAGAACGGATACCTTAAAGAAAGGCGAAAAACTGAGCGACCGACAGAAGTACAACCGCAAAACATTCGGAAATTATCTGTATGTAAAAAACCGCTTCTTCGATTTCCAGCTGAATGAAACGCAGAAAGCATCAGAATTTAAAGGTTATTCTCTCGAGATGAAAAACACGGACGGAAGTCTGCTTCAGCAATACAGAACCGACAGTCTGACCGCAAGGGAAAGCGCAACCTATGTGAAGATCGACAGCTTTGTACAGAAACATGATTTTGAAAAGAAACTGAGTTTTCTGACCCAAATGCTGAGAGGAAATCTGCGGTATAAAATCATTGATTTTGACCTGACTAAATTTTTCAGTTACGATAAATACCAGGGTTTACGATTGGGAGCCGGCGTAAAACTGAATGAGAAATTCAGCAAAACATTTTCTCCTGACGGATATTTCGGTTACGGATTTAAAGATCACACCTGGAAATACGGTTTGGGCTTAGATATGAAACTGTCTTCCAAAAGAACTTCGGTTTTCAGAATCGACTACGTGGATGATGTCTTTGCAGCAGGAAGATTCAGTAATAATATGTGGGACATGATGATGAAAGTGAATGATCTGAATCTGGATTTGCACAATGCGAATTTTTACAAAAATCAAAAATGGGGAGCGTCTTATCTGTATGATATTTCCAACTCTTTAAGTATGAAAATTGCCGTGAACAAAGAGAGACAAGAGGCCCTTTTTGATTACCAATACAAAAATTTAGGTAATCGTTTTGACAATGTGAGCACTACCCTATCTTTTAAATTCTCACCCAACGACAAAAATATTATGACGCCAGGCGGAAAATACACCTATGAAAAGGGCTTCCCGCAGGTGTATATGAATTTCGAAAAAGGAGTTGATGCATTGGGCGGAGATTTAGATTATTACCGAGCCGATGCGTTGATTATTCATCAGTTCAGATCGAAATTAGGCTATACCAATCTGAAACTTTTCGGTGGAATTTCTTCAGGAACAGCTCCAATCTGGAAAAACTTTGAAATTGCCGGTCAGAATGACAGAAATCCGGATCATTGGTACTCAAACATCAATACACCGAATAATTTGGCTTTTACAACGATGCCTTCGGGAACTTTCTTTGCCGATAAATTTGTGGCGTTTAAGGTTTCACAGTATCTGCCGTTTAGATTTAAAACGATTGGATCGAGATACTCCAACATCGAACTTGAATATCAGGCTGCCATCGGAGATTTTAAAAACCGAGGCGACCATCAGTTTGATTTCCAGGTTTTGGATCATTATTATCAGGAAGTTGGGTTGATCTGGAATAGATTTTTAGGCAGAAGTTTCGGGGTTGGTTTTTCTTACAGACTGGGACATTACCAGACTTCGGAATTCAAGGATAACTTTGGAATCAAGCTGAGATTTAGTTTATTGAATTAATTTGTTGATCCCAAATGATGCTAATTTTAACGCAAAGTGCGCAAAGGTTTTTTACCAACTGACTGTTTTTAACTTACACAAGGGCATTCCAATTATAAAAGTTCGCTAAGTTTTCAATTTAAGATATTTTTCAACATTAAGAATTTAAAGATTTTGAGAAATATTAAGTTTAGCGTTGCTTTAAGAATATCACTAAAAAATCTGTGCGATCTGTGCGATCTGTGGGACAAATAAAATTTCAAACAATAAAATTAACGATGTAAAAACTTTTTGGTTTCTGTTTTGTTATGATCTTTCCCTAAAATATTATTTATGAAAAACATTCTCGTTATCTTTTTTACTTCGTTGATGCTGATTGCATGTCAGACGAAGGAAGACAAAGTTCAGGATTTTGTCAAAATGTACAACAACTCATCCTCAATGATGGTCAACCAGATGATCAAATCGACGAAAGCAAGTTCTACCTCACCCGATTTGGTCAACATCGATGTCACAACAACTTACCAAAGTGGTGACATGGAAAGTGATCTTGTCAGCAAATCGCTTCCCGACTTGATTGCTCAGGCGATTAAAAGTGAAAAAATAGGGAAAGAACTTTTTGAAAGCGGCGTTAAATTTAATCTGAAAGTTCACAGTGCAGATTCAAAAGTGATTATCGATAAAACAATCGACGATAAAAACCTAAAGGAATCGGTTGATTTTAATGCAATTGCTAAAGGAGAAAAGCCAAGCACAAATGACCTGAACCAGATTTTAGAAGCATTTAATAAAAACCTACCGATCGTTGATCCGGCAACAGGAACTAAAATTGTAAGTATCAAAGCGGATGCTGAAAAAAATCTTATTTACACCAACGAAGTTCCGGACAGCTATATACCGATGCTGAAGGTAGAGGGCTCAGATAAACTGATGAAAGATGAAATGATCAAAACCCCTCAGGTTCAGCAGGTTTTCCAGCAGACAGCTGTTTTAGGAGTAAATAACCTGAAATATGTGTACACCGATTCTAAAGGAAAAGTGCTTAAAGAAATTGTGATTTCTAAAAATGATTTGAAGTAAACAGAATTTTAATACTGTATAATTTAAACGCAAAGTTCGCAAAGTCTTTTTCCTACTAACTGCTTTTAAAATTCGCAAAGGCTCCACTTAGCAAAGAAAAAAAAGGATATATCTTTTAAAATATTTAAACAGATAAAGAAACAAACACTCTCTTTTTTAATTTAAATACAATAATATCGGTTCATTCCGGCATTTTTTATTTGTATTCATTCTAATTATTGAAGTTCCCGTAACAATATGAACTCAATCCTACATTAAAGTTAATTTTTTTATGTTCTTGCCGTAAACTTAAGTTCATACTAGACTCATAGTTTTGTCACAATCTAAAACTATAGAAAGTATTATGAAAATTTCTCAATCTATTGCTGTATTATTTTTATCAGCAGCGGCATTTACGAGTTGTAATGATGATAAAGACAACGGTGAAAATCCGGTGAACGAAAATATTAAACTTGAAAATTTATCAAAGGAACCTGCTTTTGCATTCGGAATGCCTGGTTTTGAAGATATGAAAATCACTACCTTGATTTCAAGCTCTGATGTTTTGCCGGGAAGTCCGAACTTTGTATTTGCAGGTCAGCCAGACGGAATGGGAATTATGAAAGATCCAGCTTCAGACGGATATGTGATGATCACCAATCATGAAATTACGCAGTCGGTATCCAGAGTTTATTTAGATAAAACATTTAAACCCGTAAAAGGAGAATATATTTTAAATGGAATCGGTGGAATGACAAGATTGTGTTCTGCAACCCTGGCGACCCCTCAGGAACATGGTTTCAGTGCATTTTTAACAGCCGGAGAATCGGGTGAGGAAAGTATGGTTCATGCCATCAATCCTATGGCTGCAGCATCTCAGGCTTCAGACCAGACCAGAGTAAAACCTGCACTGGGAAAAGCTTCTATGGAAAATGCGGTTCCGCTTCCTAAAGATATTTCCAACGGAAAATCGTATATCTTAATCGGGGAAGATCAGTCTTACTCTACGGCTCACCAGTCTGCGGGGCAGTTGATCATGTATGTTGCCAACACGCCGGGTGATCTTGATAACGGAAAACTGTATTCTTTAAAAAGAACCAACAACAATACGACGGAGACCAATATGACCAAAGGATCTCAGTATGACGTTGAATTTGTTGAAATTACCAATGCTAAAAATCTTACCGGAGCTCAGATTAACCAGAAAAATTTAGATATCAATGCAATCCGTTTTTCTAGAGTTGAAGATGTAGATTACAGAAAAGGTGCCGGAAAAGGCAGAGAAATTTACTTTACAGCAACCGGAGAATCTTCAGACGGAGTAAACCCAAAGCCGGGATTGACCATGTGGGGAAGAGTATACAAACTGGTTTTAAATGAAAGCAATATGCTTACAGGAAAACTGGAAGTTGTGGCAGAAGGAGATTCAAACCCTGGAAATAACCTGATCAATCCTGATAATTTATGTGTAACAGAAAATTTCGTTTACATTCAGGAAGACGGAGATTCTTACTACACCGCTGCAAATCATGATTCTTATATCTGGCAGCTGAACATCAGCAGCAAGCAGTACAAACCGTGGTTGAACATGAAGCACAACAGAAATGATGCAGCGTGGCAAACGGCATATAACCAATCCGGAAATCTTGGGAAATTAGGATCTTGGGAATATGGAGCAATGATCGATGTTTCTGATATCATCGGAGTTCCCAACACTTTTGCAGTAAATATTCATTCTCACACCTGGCAGAAAGACGCTTTCAAAAATGCTGACGGTGCCGGCGTGAACACCAACAAAGAAGGCGGACAGATCATTCTGATCAGAAACGTTCAAAAATAATTTTTATAACCATTAATTGACCAAAGTATCAGTAGAGTTTTCTCTATTGATGCTTTTTTATAAACAATGAAATTTATTCTTAAATATCCTCTCGCCCTTTTTCTTATTATCACTTTTATCTTTTTTGGAATTCTACAATGCCAGACAGATAAAAAACCAATCGTTAACGACCTGACTGATGTTAAACAAGAAATATTTCAAAACAATGTTGAATTTTTAAGGCAGACCCATGAACTGATGACCTTGGTTTCCAATGATGCTGACAACCATATTCTTCAGCAAAAATTTCAGCAACTCAGGAAAACCTACAAAAAAATGGAATGGGCGGTGGAATATTTCCTACCCAATACGGCAAGATTCATGAATGGTCCTGCTCTTCCCGAGATTGAAATGGAAGAGCACACAGAAATTGAACCCGAAGGTCTTCAGGTGATTGAGGAAATGATTTATCCGTATGAAAAACAGAACAAGCACGAGCTGATCAGAATTTTAAAAAAGCTGACGAATAAAAGCAACACCATAAAAGCTAATTTTCTGGTGATTACGATCAGCAAAGATCAGGTTTTTGACGCTTTGCGACAGCAGGTTTTCAGGATTTCAAGTTTGGGAATTGCAGGTTTTGACACCCCCATTTCAGGAAGATTTTTGGAAGAAATGCCTTTCGCTTTGGATGGAGTACAATGGACTTTAGAAAAAATCTCAACAGAAAAATCTCAACAGAGATCTTTAAAACAAATTGTCAGTGAAATCTTTATTGCCAATGGAATTTTAAAGAAAAACTCAGATAAAAACACATTTGATTACATCAATTTTATTCCCAAACATTTAAATAAAATATCGACTTTACTTCTTCAGTTTAAAAAAGAAGAAAACATTCCGGACGTTGAAGTGACTTCAGCTTTAAATAAAAACGCATCGACTTTCTTTTCTAAGGATGCCTTTAACCCCAACGCTTTTGTTCCCGGAAAAGAATATGAAATGTCACCGGAAAAAGTAAGTCTCGGCAAACAGCTTTTCAGTGATAAAATACTGTCCAACAATAATTCGAGAAGCTGCGCAACCTGTCATATTGCTGAAAAAGCATTCACCGACGGTTTACAAAAATCGATGTCTCTGGAAAATGCTGCGCTTCAAAGAAATACGCCTTCGCTGAACTACTCCGCTTTTCAGCACGGACAATTTTGGGATATGAGAAAAGATGATCTTGAAGGACAAAGTTCTGCTGTCATCACCAATAAAGACGAAATGCACGGCGATATGAATGCAATTATTGCTAAGATCAATATGGATAAAAAATACCGGAAAGATTTCAACAAAATTTACAAAACAAAGAAGACCGAAGTCTGGCAACTGCAGAATGTTTTGGCAAGCTACATTCGTTCTTTGCCTACTTTTAATTCAGATTTTGATGAATATATGCGTGGAAATCAAGCTGCCATGACCGAAAAACAAAAAAAAGGATTTAATCTTTTCGTGGGGAAAGCACAGTGTGCGATTTGTCATTTTGTTCCGCTGTTTAACGGTACTGTGCCACCAACTTTCAATAAAACCGAACAGGAAGTTTTGGGTGTTGCAGAAAATGCTTCAAACAGAAAGATTGATCAGGATTTAGGCAGAGGAAAATTCCATGAAACGGTGGCGTTTCTTCAGAATTCATTTAAAACTTCTACGCTTAGAAATATCAGTAAAACAGCTCCATACATGCACAATGGCGGTTATAAAACCTTAAAAGAAGTAATGGATTTTTACAATAAAGGCGGAGGAAAAGGTTTAGGATTGTCGATTGAAAATCAAACGCTTTCAGATTCAAAACTCAATTTAACCGAAAAAGAAATTGATGAGATTATTGATTTCATGAGTGCTTTAAATGATAAATAAAATCTTTTTAACCGCAAAAGCTTCAAAAGAAATGATTGAAAAAATGAAAAAGAGAGCTGAAAAAGGTAGCTTAATGTAAAACAGTGGTTCTGTCATTTTGTTAGCTTTTAAATAGCTGAATCCTATTAAAATCTTTTGTTTCTCTTGTGGTTAAAAAAATATCAAGCTACATTCTTTACAGTAGATTGAATAACAAAACTTCGTTTCAAAAACTTTCTTAGCCAAAGAAATATCAGTAATTTTGTGGTAGATTTTTTTCATGAAAAAGGGGCTTATTTTTTTGTTTCTGTGGATGTTTGTTTTTGGTTTTTCACAATCAAAACTCACAGTAATTAATGAAGCTAAGGGAACTCCAATAGCCAACGCCATCATTTCATGCAACGATAAATTCTTAGGAAAAACGGACGACAGCGGATTTGTTGAATTCAAATCTAAATGTAAAAGCATTCAGATTAAAGCGGCTAATTATTTCATAGAAAGTGCATTGGTTGAAGATGAAATGACCGTCACACTCATCAACACTTCATCGAAAACGCAATCTATAGAAACCGTCATTCTGGAAGATAAAAGCGACCCAAAAGCACTTGAAATTTTAAGAAAAGTAAATCAGTTTTTTAAAAGTAATTCACCACGGAGTTTAGATTCTTATACTTATAAATCTTACGATAAAATATCTTTAGACATCGATCAGGACAGCATCTCTGCTTATACAGAAATTTTCAACCGCAATTTTAATCTGTTTAAAAACCAGAAGACGAAAGATTCTATTAATGATGTTTCAGCGAGAAGAATATTTTCTAAAAGCAAGCTGTTTCTTTGGGAACGGGCTCAGGAATATTTGTACTCAAAAAAGTACGGTGAAAAAGTCAATATTCTCGACAATCGTATTTCAGGATTGAAGCAACCGATTTATGAATTAATTGCCTTGCAGGGAAACAGAGATAAAATTCCGGAACAAATAAAGCCGGAAAATCGTGGTCTGTACAGATTTTATCTGACGGACACGATTGATGTTGAAGGCAGAAAAAACTTTGTGATCCGATTCCGTGAAGTGAGCTATAAAAAATCGGTGAAAAGGAGAAAATTCAGCGGATATCTGTATATCGATATCGGCACGTACGGCATCAAAAAAATCGAAAGCATCAGCAAAGCTAAAAATGAAGGAAACATTTCAAGTACCTGGACATTTTTTAACAACAAATGGTTTTTGTCTGAAGAAAGCGTGAAGCTGAGAATGAGCCGAATGATGATGAATAATGCAGATGCAGCCGAAGATTCAGAAAATCAACAGAAAAAACATAAAAAAAGCTTCGGAACGTACGCTTACCTGAGTTCAAAATATTTTGATTACGAATCACCCATTGAGGAAGATCAAAAAGACTTCAAAGGCTACACTTTTACCGTAAAAAATGCTGACGGAAAAACGCTTCAGAAATACAGAACCGAACCTCTGTCTGACCGTGAAAAAAACACCTATTTCGTCATTGACAGTTTAGGAAAAAAATACAATGTTGACCGTAAAGCCCGAATTTTAACCGGCCTGATTAACGGACAGGTTAGAATTGGAAATTTCGATTTTGATATTGGTGAAATCATTAATTATAACTTATACGAAGGTTTCAGATTAGGCTTAAAAGGAAAACTGAATGAGAATTTCAATCCTTATTTCTCCCCGGATTATTATTTTGCGTACGGCTTGGGAGACGATAAATTGAAATACGGAATCGGGCTCGACATCAAAACGACCCTTGATAAAAATTCATTTTTCAGGATTGAATATTATGATGACGTGAACTCTTCAGGAGAATTTTACCGAAGACTCTGGACGTTCAGAATGCGGATGATGAACTATGGAAACAACATCAACAATGATAAATATTACCGTTACGAAGGTGCTTCCGTATCTTATTTAAATGACGTTACCAACGGCCTGACACTCGCTTTTGCGGCAAGAAGAAATACGGAAGAAGCAAAATTTGATTATAATTTCAGAAACAGCGGAGCAACGTTTGAAAATTTCAACACCTTAGTTACCCTGAAATATTCTCCCAATTCTACCAACATCATGACGCCGCAGGGAAAATCGCTGATTGACCAGAAATATCCTGAACTGTATTTTAATTTTGAGCAGAGTTTCAAAGCGTTAGGCGGAGATTTTAATTACACCCGTTTTGATGCACTGTTTGTGCAGAATTTTAAAACCGGTCTGGGAACCACAGGCCTCAGATTATATGGCGGGTTGGTTTTAGGCGAAGCTCCGATCTGGAAACACTTTACAATGAATGGCCTGGCATCGCCGAGTCGTGACATTAATTTTAACTTAACTTCCTACCTGGGATTTGCCACGCTGGAAGGCGGGAAATTTTATAATGACAGATTTGCAGCTTATTATCTGACGCACAAACTTCCGTGGTATTTTAAAAGTATCGGGCAGAATGTTTCGAGTTTAGATTTTGTATTACGAGGAACCATCGGTGACATGAAGCATCCCGAATACCATGATTTCAGATTCAGAAAATTAGACCATCTGTATCAGGAAATTGGTTTGGAATGGAATAATTTCCTTTCTTCATACTTTAATTTAGGCGTTTTTTACAGAGTCGGATATTACACAACGTATAGTTTTAAACAAAATTTCGCCTTTCAGTTTAAACTTAAGTTATTAGAATTTTAATTCCCCTCTCTCAGAGGGGTGGCAAAAAATTCAATGAATTTTTTGACGGGGTGTTTAAAAACAAACGAAAATTATTTAAAAGAAATCAATGAAAAAAATAGAAATAAAAGCAGAACAGTTTTTTGAATTATTGAGATTAAAAGATACTTCAATGTGGGCAATTTTCTCCCAAATGATCGATGGAGAAGAAAAAGAAATGATTTTCTTAGACAATGAAGATAAAATTTTATTCAATTATATTTTGCCCGAAAATCAGGAGCAACTGGAAGAAGACAGAATAAAATTCTCTAAAGAATTTGCTGAAAAACAGGCTCATCTCAACTGATTAATACTTTACATTAAGAATTTTTAACATCTGCGGCACTTTATTTGCCACAGCTGATTTGATTGATACTACTTTCGATTTATAAAAAAGATTGAAGAAAGTAAATTCAAAATCAGCCCATCAAACTAATTGTTAGAAATTCTTTATGAAAAAATTGTATTTCCTGCTGTTATCATTCGGATACATCAGCACTTTCTCACAGTCGAAAATCGTTGTTAAAAGTTCAGGAGATCAATCTGTGATTTCGAATGCTTCGGTGACCTGCAATGATAAATTGTTAGGAAAAACTGATGCTTCCGGCACCCTCGACTTTAGAACAAAATGTAAAAAAGTAGAAGTTTCTGCAAGAGGTTTTTATGAAGATGATGTCGTGGTTGATAAAGTAATGGAAGTTTTTTTATCTAAAGCCGATCCTAAAACTCAAAATATCCAGACGGTAATTCTTGAGGATAAAAGTGATCCGAGAGCTTTAGAAATCCTGAGAAAAATCAACGATAATTACAAGCAAAATTCTCCTTTAAGTTTAGATTCTTACTCATTTAAATCTTATGAAAAAATCTCTCTTGATTTTGATGAAGACAGCATTAAAGCTTACAACACATATATTGCCAACCGAATTGATTCCTTAAAAAATCTTCCGCAGCAGCCCATGAAAGCTCAGGAAAGAAAAGATTCTCTGGAATCTGTCAACCTGATGAAACTGGTTGGGAAAAGCAAAATGTTTCTTTGGGAAAGAGCGTCACAAAGTTTATACTCAAAAAAATATGGTGAGAAAACCAATATTTTAGATAATAAAATTGCAGGTTTAAAAGAGCCCATTTATGAATTGATGGCTTTCCGTTCCAACAGAAATGTGATTCCAAAAGAGATCAGAGAAGAAAACAGAAATCTTTACCGATTTTTCCTCACCGATTCTATTGAGATTGACGGCAGAGAAAATTATGTCATTCGTTTTCGTCAGGTTGATTATAAAGTTGCGGCGGACCGCAGAAAATTTAACGGTTATCTTTATGTAGACAAAGAAAGTTATGCCCTGAAAAAAATTGAAAGCAACAGCAAAATCAGAAGTGAAGGCAGCATCACCAGTATTTGGAAACCGATTGAAAACAAATGGTTTTTGGTAAAAGAAAACTACAAACTAAAAATGGGCTCTACTTCTTTTGACAATGATGATAAATCTGATAAAAAGAAAACCAAAGAGGAAAAAGAAGCAGAGAAAAGCGCAAAAAATAAATTCGGAAGTTATGCTTTTGCGACCGCAGACTATTTCGATTTTAAAACACCGATTGAAGAAAAACCACAGGATTTTAAAGGCTACACGATTGATGTAAAAAACTCTGACGGAAACCTTATCGATCAATACAGAACTGAAAATCTAACAGATCGTGAAGCTACGACTTATACAAAAATTGACAGTTTAAGCAGCAAATACAAGCTTGACCAAAAAGCAAAAGCTTTGACAGGTTTACTGAAAGGAAAAATCCGTGTAGGAATTGTTGATTTTGATCTGGCAAGATTAATAGGTTACAATAAATATGAGCATTTTCGTTTCGGAGCGGGAGCCAAACTGAACGAAAAATTCAATAAATACATTTCGCCTGACGCTTATTTTGCTTACGGAATTTACGATAAAGACTTTAAATACGGAGCAGGAGTGGATATTCGCACCACTTTAAATAAAAATTCATTTTTCCGTGTTGAATATTTTAATGATGTGATGGCAGCGGGTCGCTTCTCCGAAAACCTGTGGAATTTCAGAATGAAAATTATGAACTCCGGAGTTGCACTGAACAATGGTGTTTTTTATGGTTATGAAGGTTTTAAAGTGAGTTATGAAAATGACATCACGAATGGATTAACGGTAAACATTTCTGCAAAAAAAACTCAGGAAGAATCTAAATTTGCTTACAATTTTAAAGGTTTAGGAAGTCTGTTTGACATTGCTTCATCGACAATTACCTTAAAATATTCCCCGAACTCGAAGAATATCATGACACCAACAGGAAAATACACCTATGAACAAAATCTGCCCGAACTCTATTTAAATTACGAACAGGGATTCAAAACTTTAGACGGCGACTTTAATTTCAGCAGATTTGATGCGCTTTTCGTTCATAATTTTAAAACAAAATTGGGTGTGACAGGTGTGAGAGCTTATGGTGGAATCATTACCGGCGAAGCACCAATCTGGAAAAACTTCACCATGAACGGTTTAGGAAACGGACATGGCGGTTTAAACTTTAACCTGACTTCATATTTAGGTTTTGCAACAATGGAAGGCGGAAAATATTACAATGATAAATTTGTTGGTGCTTATCTGACGCACAGATTGCCTTGGTATTTTAAAAGCTTCGGGAAGAACGTTTCAAGTTTTGATTTTATCTACAGAGGAACCATCGGAGATATGAAGAATAAAGAATTCCACCAGTTTGAATTTGAAAAATTAGATCATTTGTATAATGAACTTGGTTTGGAATGGAATAATTTCTTATCCTCACAATTTAACTTAGGATTCTTCTACAGAGTTGGACATTACAATACGCCGAAGTTTAAAGATAATTTTGCGATTCAATTTAAATTGAAGTTGTTAGGATTTTGACATAGGTAATCAGTAATTGGTAATGAATAATAATTACAATATGATAAAGTAATCTGTAAAAATAAGCCTCTCAAGATTTAGATTTTGAGAGGCTTTTATATTGAATTTTAAATACTTAAATATTCATCAACCGTTTTCTTTGCTTCGGCAACATCATGAACCCGAAGAATTTTAGCGCCTTGTCGCAAAACTTTCATGTGAAGTTTTTGCGTTTCTTCATTGATATCCAAAGCTGATTTCCCTAAAGGTTTGTAAATAAATGATTTTCTCGAAATCCCAATCAATAAAGGGAAATTTCCAAATCCTAGAAACTCGACTTCACCCATCATTTTCATCTGATCTTCTACCGTTTTGCCAAAGCCAAAACCTGGATCAAGGACAATATCTTTGATTCCTTTCTTCAGTAGTTCATCAGTTTTTTTTGAAAAATACTGATTGACCGTTAAAGTAATATCTGCAAAAGGAGTTTTATCATGCATCGTTTCATAGGAAGAATTAACGTGCATTAAAATATAAGGGAGTTTAGTTTCAGCAACTGCGTCCAGCATTTTCACATCAAACTGTCCGCCTGAAATATCATTCACGATATCAATTCCTTCATTAAAACCAAATTTCACCGTTTCAGCATAAAAAGTATCTAATGAAATTAAGGCTTCGGGGAATTCTTTTTTAATTGAAGAAATTACCTTCCCTATTCTTCTGATTTCTTCTTCACTGCTCAAAAATTCAGCATTCGGACGTGTTGATTGCGAACCGATATCAATCACGGAAGCACCATCATTTAACAATTTTTCAGCCTGTTGCAATGCTGATTTTTCATTATTAAATTTTCCGCCATCCGAGAAAGAATCCGGTGTAAGATTAAGAATGCCCATCAATTGTGGTGAACTTAAATCTATTAATCGTCCATTGCAATTGATTGAATGAAATGATTTCAGCGTTTGAGAATTTGAAGACATGGGTTTTTAAAATTGTGAACTTTAAGTTTATTTTTTTTATGATATTCACAATGCAAAAATAACCAATAATCAATATGCTTGAAGAAAAAGTAGATCAAATCATAAAAATAAGTGCTGTAGCAAACAAGTTTAGAACCCTTCCATTCAAGTCAAAAACTCAACGCCTTATTCCTGCTACCTAAAACCTAATTCGTATATTTGGGCTATTAAGAGAATGTATGTTAAAAACTTCCATCCAGTTCGAGAAAATTATCAGCGAATGTCGTGATCTTTTCAGTAAAAAATTACAAGATTACGGGGCAGCCTGGCGAGTTCTTCGGCCGAGTTCTATTACCGACCAAATTTATATTAAAGTCAACAGAATCCGAACGTTGCAGATGACGGATGTAAAAATGGTTGACGAAAGTGAAGAAGGTGAATTCATCGCTGTGGTCAATTACTCAATTATTGGCTTGATTCAATTAGAAAAAGGTTTTTCGAACGATTTCAATGAAAATAAAGATGAAATTTTAAGTCTTTATGACAAATATGCTCAAGAAGCCCAAGCATTAATGGAAAGAAAAAACCACGACTACGGCGAAGCTTGGAGAGATATGAGAATTTCTTCAATTACTGATTTGATTTACCAAAAAGTTTTAAGAACAAAACAAATTGAAGACAATCAAGGCGTTACCATCGTTTCAGAAGGACTGGATGCCAATTATTTTGACATGCTGAATTATGCAGTATTTTGTCTGATTAAATTCTCTGAGAAAGAAAACAATGTAGAACATCAAATTATATAATATGATTAAAGGTTTATTACGTTTCATCGTCGCTATCATTTTCATTCTTTCGGGATTTGTAAAAGCGGTTGACCTGGTAGGGTTTTCATTTAAAATGGAAGAATATTTTGAACCATCCGTTTTTGATATGCCGTTTTTGGTGAAATTTGCTTTGCTGTTTTCAATCATCGTCGTGGTTTTAGAATTGTGGTTAGGCTTTATGCTTTTGCTTAAATTTAAACTGAAATTCACGCTTTCTGCACTGATTGCACTTTGTGTTTTCTTTGGATTTCTAACGTTTTATTCAGCCTATTTCAATGTCGTGACCGATTGCGGATGTTTCGGAGATGCTATTAAATTTACGCCTTGGGAAAGCTTTGTAAAAGATATTGTTCTTTTAGTCGGACTTTTAATTTTGTTCTTATTATACAAAAAAGAATGGAGCAAAAAAGACGATTATTCAAGCTCAACAAAACCGAAAAACAATAAATTCTTTTCAATAGCATTCGGGATTTTCTCAGGAATCATGATTTTCATTATGGCTCAGGGATTGATCAACGAACCGATTATCGATTTCCGTGATTATAAAATTGGAACAGATTTGAAGGCTGAAAAAGTAAAAATCAGCAAAAATCCTTCTGAATACAAAACTTTTTATTCTCTTAAAAATTTAAAAACAGGAGAAGTTTTAAAAGTCAACCAGGACGATTACATCAACCAGACAAAATATTGGGAAGAAGGCTCACCCTGGAAAATTGAAGAAGATAAAAATGAATCTAAACTGATGAAACAAGGATATAAGTCTGAGATTGCTAAATTTAAGATTGAAGATCCTACAGGAATTGATCTGACGGATGAAATCATCAATGCTCCGAAAGCAATTTTGGTATTTTCTTATCATCCAAAAGAAGTTTCAGCAGACTTGCTAAAGAAAGTTGAAACCAAAGTAAATACTGACAAAACTGCCGTCGTTTATGGAATTTCTACCATTCCAACAACTTTTAAAACCATTAAAAATGCAATGATGGATGGTACTGCCATCAAAACCATCGCAAGAAGCAATCCTTTTGTATTAACTTTACAAAACGGAAAAATTGTAGACAAACAGCCTGCTAAAAACTATGTGGATTAGTTAAGTTTACAATGAGTTAAAATTTTCTTTTCCCCAACCTTAAAGGGTGGAAAATTTCTTTAAAAATTAAATTAAAAATTTTAAACTTTAATATTATTAAATGCAAAAATCAAATAAATCAATCGCCGGTTATCACTTATTAATGATTCTTTCATCTGTGGACGGCGAATTTGCTCCGGAAGAAGGAATGCTTGTTCAGCAATATCTTGCAGATGAATTTCCTTTTAAAATCAATTTAGATAACGAATTGGAAACCATCGCACTGCTTCAGCCAGAAGAATGGAAAGATCATTTTGAATTTCACGGACGTTGTTTCTTAGATGATTCTACAGAAGAGGAACGTCTGAGCTTCATTCAGTTTGCTAAAACATTGATCAAAGCTGATGATGTCGTTACTGATGAGGAGCATACTTTCTATGTACTTTTGAAAAATCTTTGGAATTTGAATTAAACTTTTAAAAACACAGTCATGAAGAAAATTTATTTAGGATTATTAGCCATGAGTATTTCAGCAACTTATCAGTCTCAGAAATTTCCTGATCTGAAAGCTCCTGTTGCAGAAAAGCAGGAACACATCAGAGAAATACATTCAGATAAAGTAAACGATCCCTATTATTGGATGATTGATTATTTTAAAAAAGCAAAAGATTCAACAAAAGTCGTTGACTATCTGAAAGCAGAAAATTCTTATTGGGAAGGCATGATGAAAGACACAGAGCCTTTCAGAGATCAGCTTTTCAAGGAAATGAAAGCCAGAATCAAGGAAAAAGATGAGTCTGTTCCTGTTTTTAAAAGCGGATATTATTATTACAGCCGTACCGATACAGGAAAACAATATTTTAAATATTGCAGAAAAAAAGGAAACCTCAATGCACCCGAAGAAGTTCTTCTTGATGTCGATCAAATGGCGGAAGGTCATGCCTATTATTCTGCATCAGGTTTCAGCATCAGCCCGGATAACACCAAGCTCATCTACGGCGTAGATGATGTATCAAGAAGACAGTATAAATTGTTTCTAAAAGATCTTTCAACAGGAAAGACGACTGACCTTGGCATTAAGAACACCACTGGTTCTGCAACATGGGCCAATGATAACAAAACCATTTTCTACACAGCAAAGAACCCTGAAACGCTTTTAACGGAGAAAATTTTCAGACATTCTCTGGGAACAGATGTTTCTAAAGATGTTTTGGTATACGAGGAAAAGGATAAAACCAATTACATCGGTGTCGGAAAATCAAAGAACGAAAAATTCATTATGATCTATTCCGGAGCAACTACTTCTTCGGAAACCAGGTATCTGGATGCTAACAAACCCAATGATGCATTCAAAGTTTTCCAACCGAGAATAAAAGATGTTTTATATGATGTAACGCCTTTGGAAGACCGTTTTTTAATCACCACCAATAAAGATGCCTTAAACTTCAAGGTTGTAGAAACTCCTTTAGACAAAACAGGTGTTGAAAACTGGAAAGATTTTGTTCCGCACCGAAAAGATGTACTGATGGAAGGAATCAGCGAATTTAAAAACTACCTGGTTTTCAGTGAAAGACAAAACGGACTTTCGCAATTGGTGATCTATGACAGAAAAACAGCAAAAAAAGAATTTCTGAAATTCGACGAGCCGGCTTATACGGTTTACCCATCCGGAAATCCTGAATACAATACGGATAATTTCCGCTTCGGCTATACTTCGTTGGTTACTCCAAGTTCTCAGTTTGAACAGGATTTAAAAACAGGAAAAAGAACTTTACTTAAAGAACAGGAAGTTTTAGGTGGATATAATAAAGCTAATTACACCACGGAAAGGCTCTTTGCAACAGCTAAAGACGGCACCAAAATTCCGATTTCCATTGTGTATAAAAATGGGTATAAAAAAGACGGAAACAGTCCGCTTCTACTCTATGCTTACGGATCTTACGGAAATTCGATTGATGCGGCATTCAGCAGTACAAGATTAAGCCTTTTAGACAGAGGTTTTGCGTATGCAATTGCGCATATCCGCGGAGGCCAGGAAATGGGAAGACAGTGGTATGAAGACGGCAAAATGATGAAAAAGAAAAATACTTTTACTGATTTTATCGATGCCGGAGAATATCTTGTAAAAGAAAAATATACCTCATCAAAACATTTATATGCTCAGGGAGGAAGTGCAGGTGGCTTGTTAATGGGTGCTATTGTAAACATGAAGCCAGAACTTTGGAACGGTGTAATTTCCCAGGTTCCTTTTGTAGATGTTGTTAATACAATGATGGATGAAACTATCCCGTTAACCACTAATGAATATGATGAATGGGGAAATCCGAGCAATAAAGACGCTTATTTTTATATGAAATCATATTCTCCATATGAAAATATAGAAAAGAAAAACTATCCGAATATTTTGGTTACGACAGGTTTGCATGATTCTCAGGTACAGTATTTTGAGCCCGCAAAATGGGTCGCAAAATTGAGAGATTTAAAAACTGACAAAAATGTGCTCTTATTAAAAACAGATATGGCTTACGGTCACGGCGGTGCTTCAGGAAGATTTGATTACCTGAAAGATACTGCTTTGGTGTATGCTTTTATGTTTAAATTAGAAGGAATTAATAAATAATTTAGATAAACTATGAGAAGAAAAATAGTTGCAGGAAACTGGAAAATGAACAAAAATGTAATTGAAGCACAGCAGTTGATGATTCAATTACTCGGGTATAAAAATGAAAATCAAACCAACTGTGAAGTTTGGATTGCTCCCCCATCTTTATATTTAATGATGGCAAAAGACATCTTTGAAAAGGATGAAATCGGAGTTTTTTCTCAGGATATGAGCGAGTTTGAAAGCGGTGCTTACACAGGCGAACTTTCTGCAGATATGCTGGAATCGATTGATGCAACAGGTTCTTTAATCGGTCACTCTGAAAGAAGACAATATCACGGTGAGAACGACGAAAGCTGCAACAAAAAAGTAAAATTGGCTTTAGATAAAGGTTTAATTCCTGTGTACTGTAATGGTGAAACGCTTGAACAGAGAAAAGCCGGGCAGCACTTAGACGTTGTAAAAAACCAGACTGAAACTGCTCTTTTCACGCTTTCTGCTGAAGAAATCAAAAAAGTGGTGATTGCTTATGAACCGGTTTGGGCAATCGGAACGGGTGAAACGGCAAGTCCGGCAGAGGCACAGGAAATTCACGCTCACATCAGAGGCATTATTGCTGAAAAATACGGACAGGAAGTTGCTGACGAAGTGTCTATTCTTTACGGTGGTTCTGTAAAACCTGACAATGCAAAAGAAATTTTCTCTCAACCAGACATCGACGGTGGATTGATCGGCGGGGCGGCTTTGAAATTGGAAGATTTTTCTAAAATTATTGAAGGTTTTAATTAATATATTTCATCAAATAAGTTATGAAGAAATTTATCTTACTATTTTTCGGAGTTTTATTATTTGATACAATTTATGTTTTTTTATATGATCAGTTTTTAATTGATATAGAACCTTATCCGTTGTGCATTTTGAAAAATTTTAATATTGGATTCGGCAATTCGAGTGTTTTTTCGTAACAAAGTGGAGAAAAAATGTATCGAGAATGGATTTATCTTCAAAAACCTACTCGAAGTGACGAAAGTATTTTAAAATGCACAACGGGTATAGAACCTTATTATCTCCAATATCCTTTTATATTAATAAAATATCTGGCAAGTTCGCCGGCAATTTTCTTTAACAGATTATTACCGTTTTATGCGCCAATTCCAGTTTATGAATCAATATTAGTATTAATAGGGAATATCTTATTACAGACTTTATTGATTCATACAATTTTCTTTAGAAAAAAAAACTTGATAAAACTATATAAAACAAAAGCGGCGGTATCTAAAGATGCCGCCGCTTTTTTATAAAACCTAATTATTGAATGTCGACTATATACATCGTTCCTTTATCCTGCTTCCCTGTTTTGGGAAGAATCTTCGTTTTTGGATTTCCGTTTCCATCGTCTGTCACTCCAAAATCATCATCATTAAAAACGGCAAGTTTATTATTTCCTAAATAAACAATTCCTTCAAATTTATCGTGTTCGTATCCTATTTTAGCAACCAGATCTACCGCCAACGTTTTTGTAACGGGCACTAATCCTGCTGTACTCAATTCGGCCCATGTAGATTGCTCAAGAGTTTTTCCGTTGATTTTCATTCCGTCAACAGCCGTCAGATCCGTTCCTGAAACATCCGAAGCACCTGAAAGATTGATCCTGTACACTTTTTTTAGTCCGCCAACAGAACCGAAGCTTCCATCTCTTTCAATTACTAAAAATTCTGTGTTGCTGATAGGAGTAATCTCACAAACAGAATCTGAAGCTCCGCCGTCTTGTTTGTATAAATACTGTTTAGTCTGGCCTGTTGCTATATCAAAAGTCACAATTCTTGTCAAAGTAGTATTTGTTGCCAAAGCTTTTGTGGGAACATACATGGTCGACTGTATGGTTCCAACCAGCATTTTTCCGTCTGGTGTCATACACATTCCTTCCATTCCTCGGTTGGGTCTTCTCTTCGCAAAAACGGCAGGAAGTTTTCTTGTTCCTGTGTTTACTCCAATCGGGCTTATTCTTTCTAATTCTACACCTTCTGCATTGTAATGCACAATGTGAGGACCGTATTCATCAGAAACCCAGAAAGTTCCATCTTTAGCAGCTACAATGCTTTCGCTATCCAAACCATAATTATCTGTTCCTAGTACACTTCCGTCTGCAGCATAAGCAATTTCACCTGTACTTCCCATTCCTACAGGATTCGGAAGACCGGTAATCAACTGACCGGAAGGGTTTTTAAGTTTAATATATTTGATGACTTCAATATTTCCTTCAGTATTGATTTTGAAATGCATGATCGTTGGTGTAAAATTCGGTACTAGAATTTTGATTCCATTAGAATAGGCTACATTGGGACCACGGTCGGTAATTACATAAAATTCACCTTTCTGAGTAGGATGCGCCGTTGCTCCTGAACCAAAACCACCATTGATAACATTTACTCCATTCAAGGTCATTAATGTTGAGAAAGGAAATTCCTGCGGAAGTTTTGAGTAATTGATGTCTTGATTCGTTACATTATCATCATTATTACACGCTGTCAAAGAAACGAAAGCAATAATGGGTAACAGGATTTTTTTCATAAATACTTTTATAGATGCGAAAGTAGCTATTGATTATAAACTCATCTTGAATAGAATGATAATTGTGCTTTAATTTTACTGAGATTTTTTGAAGCTTTATCCGGCTTTTCGCTATATCTTTTCGCCATCGCTTTTTTTAAGCCACCGCAAAAAAGGATGTCGCTGCAATCCGGGCTATGGTTTTGTGGTTTTTTCAACGATACTACAAGATCACCCGCTTTGTGGTTAATTGGTACCTTACTATTTGAATTCTTAATGAGATTGCTTCGTTGCTTCGCTCCTCGCAATGATAAAAACCTATGTAATAATTCACCTTCAGATAAAGAGTAGCTTTTTTTAACGAATGGTTTCAACAGCATGAATTTTTTAGCCCCGATGTTCTATGTTAATATGCAAATTCTTCAAGTTAAAATTTTACAGTTTTTCTGATAATTCTTCTGATATGCTATTTTGTTTTTCACTACACCGAAACAGATTCTTAAAAGTTTGTTGCAAACTGCT